>JAESFU010000020.1_pt1 | contig 717684 bp, 674 predicted proteins | sample 9269461 | NCBI WGS metagenome assembly JAESFU01 (sample SAMN14502556, study PRJNA617107) | algae metagenome | isolation source: Stenomitos rutilans HA7619-LM2 and co-occurring heterotrophs from cave walls | place: USA: Waikapalae cave, Hawaii | collected 2009-07-28
ACCGACATCGCCGAACAGGCTGTCGTTGCCTTCGTCGCCATGCAGCGTGTCGTTGCCGGCATTGCCGTCGATCGTGTCGTTCCCGTCCAGCCCATGGATCAGGTCGTTCCCCGCCGCACCGGAGAGCTGGTCAGAATTATCGGTGCCGTTGGCCATTGCACTTCCCGCTCGACGCGCATTTCGAGCAGCCATGGCACATCGATAAATATCGAGCAATAGATACCTAACAATATCTAAATAATTTAAACTCATACCCTTGGGTAAAGATATGCGAACTATCTGAAATAGCCGACCTTATCGGTGATGACCGTATCAGTGTGTTCGGTACGCTCTAAGCTAACCTACTACGCCCGTCGAACCACCGCAAAGCATGTCTCGGCGAGCGCGTAGGCGACAGACAGCAGACGGAATCACGGTAACAGACCGAGAACAGACCATAACGCCGAAGTAGACCGCCACCCCAATACATAGCTTGACAACTGTATAAGACTTGCCATCTCGCACGTCGCTCACGGCGACAGCGCTAGGAACCCGAACAGGGTGCTCCAAGCAGCCACCGGAGCGCATACCGCTCAGTAGGCTCGATACGATGAAGACATTGGCTAGTCCCAGCGCCTGGCGCAATGAAACGGCTTGCTTCAGTTGCAATGAAGGGAAGTCCTCCACGACCACTGGGGTTGCCACCGAGATGGAAGTGGCAGCTGATTGGCCTGCTGCCAAGGCTCCAGACCACGGCAACGAAAGGAGTGGTGCCGAACCAGATTGAGTACATAGGCGACAGTCCGGCGCTATTGCTGACGACTGCAAAAGCGCCCATAGCCGCCCCGCCACGGCTTTTATGAGAGCTGTAAGTTGATACAAGACCGGGGAACTCGAGCGGCTGCGGTCGCGTGTTAATGACGACCTACCAGACATCCGCTTCCGGGCGACGCTCCAATGACCACAGGCGGCGCATTTGGCCCGGACGAATGGCCGCCACTTGGCCCATAGCGGACGTCCGGAACGTCTGCCTTCCAACAATCCAATGCGCGCCGCGACGGACGAGGCTAGCGCCTGATGGACACTAATTGACTGTTCTCCTGAGTGCTACGGAAGCCGTCAGTTGAGGTCCGTTCTGCAGTCCCCGGAGATCCGGAAGCGCAAGACCGCTTCATATCCCTAAAAGCTGCCGCGAGGTGCCTTACCTCCCCGCCGAAGCGCCTCGATGATCGATCGGTAGGAAGATGGTGTAGGCGCCGGGCGCACTGCTGAGTAACTCCCACGAAATAGCCTTAAGTTTCACAGAATGGTCACTCAATAGGACGCAACTCTGCCCCCCTTTCCGGGATTGTCAGGGTGTCGGCGCGTCGACGTCGGCATCTGAAACTCCGAAAGGAACCAAAGATGGCACTTCTCGACGATCTCCTGGGCGGCGTTCTCGGCTCGAACAACGATAGCCGCGAAGAGAATGTGAGCTCCTCCGAAAACAACACCGAGTTTGGGACCAACCCGCAATTCGGGCTCAGCCTCTCTGATGTCCTGCATTCCGAGAGCAAGAGCAGCGATGGCGAGGATGGTGACAGCGATCACCAGTCCTTCACCGGCATCGGTGATCTCGGCATCGGCTTGGCGGCCCCGACTTTCGTTGGGACCAGTTCGAGCAACGACAGCGCGTCGAGCTCCGAGACCGATTCGAACGGTGGCGGCGGCGGCCTTCTCGGCGGCTTGCTGTAATCGATCGGACGTCATCCGGGCGGCTTAGCCGCCCGGATTTCTGTCAGGCACCTGCATGAAAACCAATGCGATGATTTCGGACGAGGTTGGCGGCGCCCTGAAAGGCATGTGGCGACCCTTCGCGCTGGCCGGGCTTTTCAGCAGCGCGATCAACCTGCTCTATCTCAGTTCGCCGTTGTATCTGATGCAGGTCTATAACCGTGTTCTCGTCTCCGAGAACGTCACGACCCTTTTGATGCTGACGTTGATTCTGGCGATCGCGTTGGCCACGATGGGACTGCTCGACGCAGCCCGCTCGCAATTGTTGATCCGCTGCGGTGTCCGCCTTGATGCGGCGCTATCTGGCCGGGTCTTCGAGGCGCTGATCATCCGCTCGGCGCGGCAGGGTTACTCGAAGGGCGCGCAGACGCTGCGCGATCTCGACCAGTTCCGCTCCTTCGTCACCGGTCCCGGCATCCATTTCGCCTTCGATCTGCCCTGGATCCCGATTTACCTTATCCTGCTCTTCATCATCCATCCTCTGCTTGGCGTAGTTGCCACGCTCGGAGCCCTGCTGTTGCTCGGGCTTGCCGTGCTGAACGAGCGGATCACGCGCCGCGCGCTGCGGCAGTCGGAAGAGTCGGGCAATCGCGCCTATGTCTTCACAGAGAACATCCTGCGTCATTCCGACGTCGTGGTCGGCATGGGCATGCAGCCGGCGATCGAGCGCAACTGGTTCGCCAGTCGCGACACGATGCTTACCGAACAGGCCTCGGCCAGTGACCGCAATGCCGTCGTCTCCTCCGGCATCCGCTTCGCGCGGTTGCTGCTGCAGGCTCTGATGCTCGGCGTCGGCGCCTGGCTAGCGATCGGCCAGGCGATCATGCCAGCCACGATCTTCGCCGCCAGTATCGTGATGGGCCGGGCGCTGGTCCCGGTCGAGCAGGCGGTGGCGACGTGGCGCTCCTTCAACGAGGCGCGGCAAGGCTACGCGCGCGTCCGCGGATTGCTGCGCGAGGTGCCGCCGCAGGAGGCACGGACGATCGTTCCGGCCGATGATCACGCCATGGCAGCGGTGGGCATCGGGTACACGCTGCCCGGCCGGAAAGCGCCCATTCTTTCAGACATCTCTTTTGATCTGCCGGCTGGCCAAGCGATCGGGCTCGTCGGGCCCAGCGGCTCGGGAAAGAGCACGCTGGCGCGGCTGCTCGTCGGCGCGATCTCTCCCTCGACCGGCGCGATTCAGCTCGGCGGCATCGACTACGCGCAATGGTCGCGCACCGAGCTCGGCAAGCGCATCGGCTATCTGCCGCAGGATATCGGCCTGTTCGCCGGCAGTGTTCGCGACAACATCGCCCGCTTCGGCTCGGCCAGCATCGAGGAGATCGTCGAGGCCGCGAAGATGACCGGGATCCACGAGATGGTGCTGGAACTGCCCGAGCAATACGACACTGTGCTGGGGCCTGGCGGCGTCGGCCTTTCCGGCGGACAGCGCCAGCGGCTTGGCCTGGCGCGGGCTCTGCTCGGCAAGCCGCCGCTGATCATTCTCGACGAGCCGAACGCCAATCTCGACGGGAATGGCGAGATGGCGCTGAAGAATGCGCTCCTGACGCTGAAGCAGCAGGGCTCGACAATCATCGTCGTGACGCACCGCGACACGGTGCTGGAGGTGGTCGACGCACTGATGTTCGTTCGCGGAGGCCGGATGGAAAAGCTCGCCCCGCCGGAAGAGGTCTATGCTCATATCAAGCGGACCATGCTGCCGAGGAAACAGCAGGGTACAGTGACCTGAGGAGGACGCGATGACGGAACTCCTAGAGCTTCAGGCCAACCGCCGCGGCACCTATATGGCGACAGCCGGGCCCGTGCGGCTGGGACTGGCGACGCTCGCCGGCTTCGCGCTCGTCTTTGGAGCCTGGAGTGCGCTCGCGCCCTTGTCGGGTGCGGCGATCGCCCAGGGCAATCTCCAGGTCGAGGGACAGCGCCAATCGGTGCAGCATCCCGATGGCGGGGTAGTCCGGCAGCTACGCGTCAAGGAGGGCGATCGCGTCGCGCGCGGGCAAGTGCTGATGGTGCTGTCGGAGACCGAACCGAAGGCCAGGCTGGATATCCTGCAAGCCGAGCGCGATGCGCTGCTGGCGGAGGAGGCCCGACTCATCGCCGAACGCGACCGCAAGACCGAGCCGGATTTTGCCGAGCTTGACGCCCGCAGCGACGACGCGGCCGTCAAGCAGGCGATTGCGAACGAGACGGCGATCCTGGCCGCCCGGGAGCGGCAGACCCGGACCCAGACTGATATCCTGAGGCAGCGCATCGGACAGCTCAGCGAGCAGCGCGGCGGTCTCCAAGCCCAGATTGCCGGCCTTGAGCGCCAGAGGTCGTTGGTGGAGGAGGAAGCCGGCGGCGCGCGCCAGCTTCTCGCCGCAGGCTATACGCCGAAAACCCGCGTACTCGCGCTCGAACGCGACGCGGCGAAGCTGGAGGCCGACCGCGGTGCGCGGATAGCCGAGGTCGCGCGCATCCAGGAGGCTGTGGGCGAAGCGGAGCTGGAGATCGCCAAGATTGAGCGCGGCATTATTTCGGAGGTTACGGACCGGCTGCGGGCGGTACAGGCTAGTCTCGTCGCCGGCGTGCCACGCATCTCCGCCGCCAGCGAGGCACTCGGCCGGACCGAAATCAAAGCGCCCGCGAGCGGCACGGTGGTCGGCCTCAACGTCTTTACCGAGGGCGGCGTGATCCAGCCCGGTGCCAAGCTGATGGACGTCGTACCGAACGCCAATCCGCTGATGGTGGAAGCCCGCCTGCCGCTGAACGAGATCAGCGACGTCGCGACCGGGCGCCAAGCCGATATCCGTCTCGTCAGCATTAACCGCAACGAACGGCCGACGATCCGCGGCGAGATCGTCGTCGTCTCGGCCGACCGCATCACCGACGAGAAATCCGGCCAGGCCTTCTATTCCGTCAAAGTGCGGATGAATGATCAGGATGTCCAGAAGGCTAAGGTCGCGTTGCAATCCGGCATGGTCGCCGAGGTGGTGATCCCGACAAAGGGGCGCTCGCTGTTCGAATATCTGGTCGGCCCCCTCATGGACGAAATTTCAGGGTCGTTCCGCGAGAAATAAGGAGAACAGGATGGGCGGACGGGTAAAGGCCGAGATCAAGCCTACCGGAACGAAGGGCGCGCCGCGCTCGGCTGCGGCGCAGGGGATAGAATCGGCGGCGACGCTCGCGGCCACCACAGGCGTTCTACTGGCGGGAGCGGTTAGCGGGGCGGTGGCCGAGGTGATGGCTGAGCGGTCCCGCTCGGAAGCCGCTCAGATGCACCTTGCAGAGCGTGCAAGTGAGCCGGCTGCATCGGTGCAGGAGCCCGCGGCGCACTCGGGCATGCCGGCTGCGGCCGAAAAACCTGTGATGGAACCCACTGCTGCCGGAACGACACAGGCTGATCCGATGGCGCTCGCCGTTGCCGTGAACGAGCCCGTTCAAGGATTGGACCACAGCAATGAAACGTCAATCGACGCTCCAACACTGATGCCGAGCGCCATCCCTGGCGTCATCCATCAGGATGAGCGCGGCACAAAGGCCGCTGTGGACACGGCGAACGGAGACGTTGCCCAGAGTGACCCTGCGCCCGCTCGCAGTGTGATCGAAGCGATCGGCGGCAGCGATGCGCCTGATCTTGGCAAGGCGTTCGAGAAACTGAGCACGCTGGTGGATTCGCTGGAGACGAAGCAGTCGCAGCTGAGCGAGCGGCTCGACCACACGGTCGGTCAGCTCGGTGAAACGATCGCGGCCAGGGTCGATACCGCCCTGTCGATGGCGACGTTCAAGCTTGACGCCGTGCTGGAGAAGCTGGATGATTCGTCGGACACGACATTCGCCAGGGTGACCGACATCCCGCAGACCCTGCTCGGCGCAGGTCACGATGCCGGCAGAAGTGGCGGTCTGCTGGCGACCTTGTTCGGCGATGACGGTGATCCGATCACTCCGACGCCGGGCGACGACCACGCTCCCTCCGTCGCCGCTGCAGGGCCGCAGATTGATCTGACGGACCTCGCCTCCACAGTCGGAGGTGTCAAAATTGGTTTTTCCGGTCAGTCCTATAGCGACGTTGCCGGGGATTTTGATACGTCAGCCGGCGCTCACGGAAACTTGTTGCACGGCCTTCTTTAGAACTGGCAGAAGATTATTCTGTTATGATCCAGTTAAAAATTTTTTCTAAATGCATCTGATTCGTCGGGAGGCACGTATTAGCTTCAAAGGAGCTCAACGTGCCTACGATTCATTATCTGAAGATACCGATCTATATTGCGCAACTTGGTGGACCCAGGATTGAGATCAGAACAGCTTTGGAGGCGTTTCAGTTTCTCAATATGACAATGGGGCACGAGCCGTCCGCCAAGCGGACCCTGCTTCTTCTGCAGGAAGCTCAAGCCCGGGGATCATTGCGGATTTTGAGAGCGGCAACGAGAGCTTTCGCTGAAACCTGCAGTGCCCTGCCCCCTCAATACAGCTTGGTCCAAATCGGACGCAGGGCTGTCTGATGGTCCCGGATTTGTGCCGGATGAATGGTCCAACACCCGGACAATCGTGGTGACCGATGTCCGCTTCCGGGCAGGCGACGAATGGCAAATAATGGCGCAATGCTGTCTTGAACATTTGCTCAAGCGCTCTGACCGAATCGGGGGGAGATAAGACGCATGCTCTTTTCGCCAGCCACGGTTCTGTCTGGCTTCTATCACCTGCGCCTAAGCAGCGGCCCAATGCGCCGAAGCGAGTGCCGACCGAGTTCGTGAAGGCCGACTGCAGGAACATGCGCTTTGGTCATGCTCGCTAAAAGCAGAACGGCCCGGACGCTGTGCTGTGGCTATCCGGTGGCTACTACTAAGTAGGCGGAACGGCCGCAAAGTGCCAAGGTTGGAGAAACATCTATGATCGTAGGAGGTTAAATGGCGCGCCCGACACGATTCGAACGTGTGACCTTTGCCTTCGGAGGGCAACGCTCTATCCAGCTGAGCTACGGGCGCTAACCGTGAAGGGTGGATAGCTGATTGGCGTCGCTTCGGCAATGCGGGATTTTGTGGCGCAGCAAATGCCAGTGGCCAAAGGTCACGCGCTCGAATCGCATCGGGCGCGCCGCGGCTGTGGCTGCGCATCAGCGAGCGGCCGATCGTCGAACAATTCGATGCGCGGTGATTGCCTTCAGCAATATTTGTTGCAGTCGAGGCGACGAGGCTTGCGAACTTCGCCTGCAGGGAGCTCGCGGCTCAGCACGGACTTTGCACCGACTGGCCGGCCGTCGGGGCTGAGCTGGCGTCTGCCGCTGCGCCGTCATTTCCCAGCGGCACGCAGGCGAGTCGATTTCGCCGCGCCTCGGATTGCCTGCGCCAGCCACGGCGCGCATATGCTCAACGCGGTCACCACAAACAGGGCGACGACGATCGGCCGGGTAAAGAACAGCAGCCAGTTGTGGTCGAAGATCAGCAAGGACTGCTTCAAGGTCTCTTCGACCATCGTGCCGAGCACCAGGCCCATCACCAGCGGCGCTGGCGAGAAGCCGTAGCGGCGCATCACATAGCCGATTACGCCGAAGCTGAGCATGACCCAGACATCGACCAGCGACTGGTTCGGGCCGTAAGCGCCGACGATCGCGAAGACCAGCACGCCCGGCCACAGGATCGCATCGGGGATCAAGGTGATCCGGGCGAAGAGCTTGGCGGCGAACAGGCCAAGGACGACATAGATCAGGTTCGAGGCCAGCATCGAGGCGAAGACGGCGTAGAGCAGGGTGGGCTGCTCGTTGAACAGGTGTGGGCCGGGCCTCACGCCCTGCACGATCAGGCCGGCGAGGATGATCGCCGTGGTCGCGCTGCCTGGTATGCCGAGCGCCAGCGTCGGCACCATGCTGCCGCCGACGGCGGCGTTGTTGGCGGCCTCGGGCCCGGCGATACCCTCGATCGAGCCCTTGCCGAATTCCTCCTTGTGCTTCGACCAGCGCCTGGTCTCGTTATAGGAGATCAGGGCGGCGGTGGTCGCGCCCAGCGCCGGTAGGATGCCGATGAGGGTGCCCAGCACGCTCGACAGGCCGATCGCCTTGGCGCATTTGCGATAATCGGCCATCGACGGCAGTTTCATCGCCTTGAGGCCGAGTCGCTCGGGAATGATCTGCAGCCGGCCGGCCTGCACCAGCAACTCGCTGATCGCGAACAGACCGGTGAGCACCGGCACCAGCCCGAGACCTTCGCTCAACTCCGGCACGCCGAAGGTGAAGCGGTCGACGCCGGTCATCAGGTCGAGCCCTATCGTCGCCAGCAGAACGCCGAAGGCTCCGACCATCAGGTTCTTGATGCCCGTCGAGCTGCCGACGGCAGCCAGCATCGACAGGCCGAAGATCGCGAGCGCGAAATACTCAGGCGGCCCGAAGCTGTAGGCCGCCTTCGCCAGCAGCGGGGCGGCGACGATCAAGACGAAGACGCTGAAGATGCCGCCGATCGCGCTGGCGATCGTCGACATGCCGAGGGCTCGCCCCGCCTCGCCGCGCCGCGCCATCGGGTAGCCGTCATAGGCCGTCGCCGAGGCGGACGGATCACCGGGCGTATTGATCAGGATGGCGGTGATCGAGCCGCCGAAATTGGCGGCGCAATAGATCGCGCCGAGGAAGGCGATGCCGGCGACCGGGCTCATCGTGATGGTGATTGGCAGAAGAAGCGCTGCCGTCGTGCTGCCGCTGAGGCCGGGCAGCGCACCAACGATGACGCCCAGCACCGTTCCTGCGAGGATGATGCCGACCATGTAGGGGTCGGCGAGGATCGCCATGCCGGCGAGAAAAGCGTCCATCTGATCCTCGTCGCTGGTTGCGCAACGCTCTGGCAGGCGCGATGCGCGGGCCGCTCAGCTCAGCCAAGTCTGAAGAAGTCCGCGGGGCAGGCCGATGCCGAAGCCACGCACGAAGGCGAAATGGAGGGAGAGCGACATGCCGGCGGCGATCGTCGCCAGCAGGAGCAGCCGCCGTTCGCCCCAGAGACGACCGATGCCGATGATGGACGCGACCACCGCGCCGTGGATTCCGAAGACGGCCATGGCCACCATCACGCCGCCGATCGTGGCGGCGGTGGCGTAGACCATCGGGTGCACCGCCTCGATCTCGGGCCGACAGCGATTGCGAGCTGTCAAAGCAAGCCAGCAGGCCAGCACGATGATGACGCCGAGCACGAGCTGCGGAAACGTCGCCGGGCTCATTCCCGTGGATATCGCCGCCGGGACGTCGTCGAAGGCCAGGGTCAGGCCCCAGACCGCGAGGGACAGCGCAACGACGACAAGGCCGGTCACGACGTCCGGATGGACACGGCCGGGCGCGGGCCCGGCCGTCGCGGATGGCTTTTCGCCAGCTTCCGCCGTCGAAGTCGCCAGCGTGGTCGCCGGCGACGGAAGCTGCCGGGTCATCATTTCTTGATCCCAAGCGAGGTCAAGGCGATGTCGCCGGTTCTCAGAAATTCGTCGATCTCCGCCTGCCATTCGGCGCGGCCGACGACGCTGCCGGCGGACTGGCCGGAGCTCTTCAGATAGTCCTGATAGATCTTGCCCTGCATCGACTTGACCAGGCCGTCTTCCAGCGCCTTGATCCGGTCTTCGGGTGTGCCCTTCAGAACGGCGAAGCCGCGCGTGGTCGAATAGACCGCCGGGATGCCGATCTCGGCCGCTGTCGGGGTTTGCGGCAGTGAGTCCATTTTGTCTTTGGCGAAGACGATCAGCGCCCGGACCTCATTCGCCTTGATCTGCGATTCAGCCTCGGCATAGTTCAGCAACGCACCGTCGAGATTGCCGCCGACAAGGTTGACGACGATGTCGCCGCCGCCGCGGAAGGGCACGACGATCGGCTTCCACAGGCCGGCCTTCTCGGCGAAGCCGACGACGGCGATGTGGTCGACGCTGCCGATCTGGGTGGTGCCGAACTTCAAGGACTTAGTCTTGGCTGCGGCAATGAAATCCTGCGCCGTCTTGTAGGGGCTGTTGGCCCCGACCATCAGGACTTGCGGATCCTCCGTGGCGCGGGCGATGCCGACGAGATCACCGGCCTTCACCGCTCCGCCCTTGCCCTGCAGCAAGGTCAGCAGATGGGTCTGCGTGATCAGCATGATGGTGTGACCGTCCTTGGGACGGGACGCGGCGTATCCGAGCGAGGCCGAGCCGCTGCCGCCGGTCTTGTTGGCGACGACGAGCTCGGTCTTCAATGCGGCGGGCGCCTGGACCATCATCATGCGGGCGGTGATGTCCGTGCCGCCGCCGACACCCGCATGGGTGACGACTTCGATCGGCTTGGACGGGAACGCTTCCTGGGCCTGGACTGCTCCCGCGACCAGGACAGCAAGGCCGAAGCCCAGCGCAAGGCACGTCTTCTGATGTGCTGGCATAGTCGTTTCCTCCTCCGTTGCTGGGCCGGCCCATTCGGGCTCGTTCCCGTCTCGTATTCAGGTCTCCTTGCGCCCCTCCGCTTCCTGCCGCGCAAGCAGCCAGCGGCGCTTGCCGCCATGGGCGTGGCTTTCGGCGAGCAGGCGGGCGCGATCGGCATCGCCGACAGCCATGGCCGCGACGATCGCCTTGTGCTCGGCATTGGATTCGCGCATGCGCGGTGCGGTGCTGAGCGCGCTTTGACGCAGGAGATGGGTCTCCTTGATCAGCGCTTCATAGGTCTGCCTGGCCCGACCATGTGCGGCGAAGTCCAGAACCACGTCATGGAATTCGAGGTTGAGGCGATAATAGGTTGCCCCGTCGTCCTGATCGATGGCGTCGTCCATCTGCGCGATCAGCGCTGACAGTGCCGCGAGCTGCGCCGGCGTGATCAGCTCCGCCAATCTCTGGCAGACGAAACCGAAAACGACGGCGCGCACGTCGTAGATCTCGTTGGCTTCCTCGTCCGGAATCTGGCGGACGAACACGCCGAGATTGACGACCGAGTTGAGCAATCCGGAGCGGACCAGCCCACGCGTGGCCTCGCGGATCGGCCCACGGCTGACGCCGAGACGGGCGGCCAATGCCTGTTCGTTGATGCGCTCGCCGGCCGCAAGCTCGCCGGCCAGGATCATGCGCTCGATCTCGCCCTGGACGATGTCGGTCAGGGTCTGCGTACGGCGCTGGGCGATGGCGGACATCACGTCGTTCATGGCTTGATGGTTGCCTCTCGAAAGCCAACTGTCAACAGTTGACGAAAGTTTGTTGACAGTTGGCATACCGCTCGGCAGGTTGCGGCCTAAGGAGAAGGCCATGCCTTTCAAACCCGCCTCGCGAGCGCTGTCCCGCTTCACCGTGCTCGATCTCACCCGCGTCAGGTCCGGGCCGACCGCCGTGCGCCAGCTGGCCGATTGGGGTGCGAACGTCATCAAGATCGAGACGCCGCCAGAACTCGAGCCGGGCGAAGGGCCGGGCGGCCCGCGCCATGGACCCGATTTCCAGAATCTGCACCGCAACAAGCGCAGCCTGACGCTCAATCTCAAATCGGAGGAGGGCAAGGCGATCCTGCGCCGGCTGGTCGAGAAGGCCGACGTGATCGTCGAAAACTACCGTCCCGACGTGAAGCACCGGCTCGGCATCGCCTATGAGCAATTGGCCGCGCTCAACCCGCGCCTCGTCTATGCCAGCATCTCGGGCTTCGGACAGGACGGGCCCTATGCGACGCGGCCCGGTTTCGACCAGATCGCGCAGGGCCTTGGCGGGTTGATGTCGATCACCGGCCTACCCGGGCAGGGGCCGGTGCGCGTCGGCATTCCGGTAGCCGACCTGACGGCCGGACTCTACTGTTCGCTCGGCATCATGGTGGCGCTCCTGGCACGCGAGGAAACCGGCAAGGGCCAGTGGGTCCAGACCTCGCTTCTCCAGGCCCAGATCGCGATGCTCGATTTCCAGGCGGCGCGCTGGCTGATGGACGGCGACGTTCCCAAGCAGGCTGGCAACAACCACCCGACCAGCATCCCTACCGGTGTTTTCCAGACGGCCGACGGCCATATCAACATCGCCGCGACCGGCCAGGCGATCTGGGAGCGCTTCTGCCGCTCGGTCGACCGAGCCGACCTGATCACGCATCCGGATTACGTCACCGCGGCGCTGCGCTCGCGCAACCGCGATGCGTTGGGCCAGGACATCAACGCGGTCCTCAAGACGCAGAATGGCAGCTACTGGATCGCACGCTTCAGCGAGTTCGGCGTGCCCTGCGGCCCGATCAACAGCATCGACGAGGTCTTTGCCGACCCGCAGGTTCAGCATGTGGGGATCGCGCAGAGCATCCATTCGCCAGCACTCGCCCGCGACATCACGCTCGTCGGCCAGCCTGTCCAGCTCAGCGATACGCCGAGCTCCATTTGCGTGCCGCCACCGGAGCAGGGCGAGCAATCCGACGAGATCCTGGGGGAGGTCGGCTTCTCGCCCGCGGAGATCGCCGCCTTCCACGCCAATGGCACGATCTAGGCTCTTGTTTTGCCGCGTTTTCTTCACGCGAACCGGTGTCCACTTCGCTTGAAAACGCTCTAACCGAAGCGACAGCAGTTAGGATTTTCAGCGATGACCGACAAGATGATCGCCCGCAAGGCCGATGGTATCGGCTGGCTGGTCTTCAACAATCCCGAGCGCCACAACGCCGTCTCGCTGGAGATGTGGGAGGCCGCGATCAGAATCATCGCCGATTTCCGGGCCGACCCGGAGGTGCGGGTCGTGGTGGTGCGCGGAGCGGGCGAGAAATCCTTCGTTTCCGGCGCCGACATCTCGAAATTCGACGACGAGCGCGCCCAGGAAGCGGCGGTGAAGCGCTATGAGGAAGCGACTGAGGGAACCTACAGCGCGCTGCGGGCCATCGAGAAGCCGACCATTGCGATGATCCAGGGCTACTGCATCGGCGGCGGCGCGAACCTCGCGGTCTGCTGCGATCTGCGTATCTGCAGTGAGACGGCGAAATTCGCCATTCCCGCCGCCAAGCTCGGCCTCGGTTACGGTTACGCCCGCATCCGGCGGCTGATGGAGGTGGTGAGTCCGTCCTTCGCCAAGGAGATCTTCTTCACGGCCCGCCAGTTCGATGCCGAGGAGGCGCAAGCGATGGGGCTGGCCAACCGCATCGTCCCGCAGGCCGAGCTCGAGACTTACGTCACCGACTATGCGCGCACCATTGCCGGCAATGCGCCGCTGACGGTGACGGCCATCAAGCAGATCGTGACCGAGGCTCTGAAGAATGAGGCGGACCGCGATCTCGCCCTCTGCGACAGGTTGGTGAAAGCCTGCTTCGACAGCGAGGACTATGCCGAAGGGCGCCGCGCCTTCGCCGAGAAGCGCAAGCCGAACTTCAAGGGACGCTGAGCAAGGGAACGACGATGTCCGACAGCGCCCAGACGGAAGCCGCGCCGACGATCCTCTACGAGGTCACGGACGGCATCGCGACGGTCACCTTCAACCGCCCGGAGGCCCGCAACGCCTTCACCTTCGAGATGTATGAGCGGCTGGTCGAGATCTGCGAGACGGTGAATGCCGACAGCTCGATCCGGGCGATGATCCTCACCGGTGCGGGTGGGCGGGCCTTCGCCGCGGGCACCGACATCGCGCAGTTCCGTGCGTTCAGCACCCCGGAAGACGCGCTTGGATATGAGGCACGCATCGACCGCGTGCTCGGTGCGCTGGAGATCTGCCGCGCGCCGACCATCGCGGCGATCGCGGGCGCCTGCACGGGTGGCGGAGCGGCGATCGCCGGCTGCTGCGACCTGCGTGTCGCGGCGAGCAACTCCAAGTTCGGCTTTCCGATCGCGCGCACGCTCGGCAACTGCCTGTCGATGTCCAATTATGCCCGCTTCGCCGAGTTGCTCGGCACCACGCGGTTGAAGGAACTGATCTTCACGGCGCGGCTGTTCGAGGCACAGGAGGCGCTGGCGATCGGCCTCGTCAGCGAGGTGGTGGCCGAGCCTGCCGACCTCATGCCCCGCGCGCAGGAAATGGCGCGCCTCGTCGCCGGGCATGCACCGCTGACGCTGCAAGCCACGAAGCAGGCGCTGCGCCGTCTCAGGCCTGCGATCCCGCGCGAAGACGGCGATCGCCTGATCCTGATGTGCTACATGAGCGACGATTTCAAAGAAGGCATGAACGCGTTCCTCGAGAAGCGGGCGCCGTCATTCTCTGGAAAGCACCCTTAGGGCGATCCCGACAAGAACTCCGGCAAGACGCATCGAGCGGCAAGAAGGATTGGCGGGAGCGCCTGTCGTCGTCTGCAGTCCGATTCTAGGCCTTTTCCTCCTTGGGCCGCGTCGATGGCCGCAGGCGCTCGCGCAAACTCTGGAAGACGACGTAGAGCGCCGGGATCACGAAGATGCCGAGGATCGACGCCGCCAGCATGCCGCCGAAGACCGGCGTGCCGACATGGCGCCGCGCGAGCATCGAGGGGCCCTCCGCGATCACCAGCGGCAGGAGGCCGAGGATAAAGGCGAAGGAGGTCATCATCACCGGGCGGAAGCGCAGCCTTGCGCCTTCGGTCGCCGCGTGCAGCAACGGGTGGCCTTTCTCGCGCAGCTCCTTGGCGAACTCGACGATCAGGATGCCGTTCTTTGCGGCGAGGCCGATCAGCACGACGATGCCGATCTGGCCATAGAGGTCGAGCGTCAGCCCGGCCACGACGATCGCCAGGAAGGCGCCGAGGATGCCGACCGCGACCGAGAGCAGCACCGGCACGGGGATGGTCCAGCTCTCATAGAGCGCCACCAGGAAGAGGTAGGCGAAGAGCAGCGCGAAGGCGAGGATGATCCCCGTCTGTCCCTCGGCCCGCTTCTCCTGGAAGGAGACGTCGGTCCAGGCGCCGCGATAGCCCGAGGACAGGGTCCTCGCGGCAACGTCCTCCATCGCCTTCAGGGCCTGGCCGGAGGAGACGCCGGGGGCAGGCGAGCCCTGGAGCGTCACCGCCAGGCGGTTGTTGTAGCGGATCAACGCCTGCGGGCCGACCACGACCTTGGCCTCGACGAAGGAGCGCAGCGGGATCATGTCGCCGGCGCGGCTGCGGACATTGATGCGGTAGATGTCATCGACCGAGGCGCGGTCGGCGCCATCGGCCTGGACCTGGACCTGCCAGGTGCGCCCGAACAGGTTCATGTCGTTGACGTAATAGCCGCCTAGCGAAGCCTGCAGCGCCTGGAAGACGTCGTTCAGGGCGACGCCGAGGATCTGGACCTTGTCGCGGTCGATGTCGAGATAGATCGACGGCGCCGAATCCGAGAAGGTCGAGAACACCCGCCGCAATTGCGGTTCCTGGTTGGCCGCGACGGTCAGGCCGCGCAGCGCCTGGCCGAGCGCCTTGGGATCGGCGGATCCCATGTCCATCAGCACGTAGCTGAAGCCGCCGCCGGTGCCGAGGCCGATGATCGGGGGAGGTGCGATCGGGACGACATTGCCGGCGCGCACCGCGCGGAATTTCTGGGCGAGACGGGCGATGACCGCCGAGGCCGAATCCTCCCGGCTGGTGCGTTCGGCGAAGGGCTTCAGCGTCACCACGAAGAAGCCGGCATTGGGCTGCGAATAATTGTCGATGAAGTTGAGGCCGATGACCGTGGAATAGTCCGCGATCGCAGGCTCCGTCTTGAGGATGCCCTCGACCTCGGCGGCGAGCGCCGACGTCCGGGCGACTGAGGCACCGTCGGGCAATTGCGCGACGACGAAGAAGGCGCCCTGGTCGTCCTCCGGCAGGAAGCCAGTGGGCGTGATCCGGCCCATCGCATAGATACCGGCGCCGAAGGCCGCGGTCAGCACAAGGCTGACGAGCGAGACGCGCACGAGACGGGCCACGCCGTTGCCGTAGCGGTCGCGCGTCCAGTCGATGCCGCGCATGACATGGCCGATCGGCCCGCGCCGCGGCCCGTGATGGGGCTTAAGCAGGATGGCGCAGAGTGCCGGCGAGAGCGTCAGCGCGTTGATCGCCGAGAGCACCATCGCGACCGCGACGGTGACGGCGAACTGGCGGAAGAGCTCGCCGGAAATGCCGGGGATGAAGGCGACGGGCACGAAGACCGAGAGCAGCACCAGCGTGATCGCGATGATCGGGGCGACGATCTCGCCCATGGCGCGCTTGGTCGCCTCGGCCGGCGTCAGCTCGGGATGCTCCTCCATCACGCGCTCGACGTTCTCGATCACGACGATCGCGTCGTCGACGACGATGCCGATGGCGAGCACCACGGCGAGCAGCGAGACGGTGTTGGCTGAGTAGCCGATGGCATTGAGCACGATGAAGGCGCCGATCAGGCTGACCGGCACGGCGACCGTTGGGATCAGCGTCGCCCTGAGATTGCCAAGGAACAGGTAGACGACGATGACGACGAGGACGAAGGCCTCGATCAGCGTCTTCTGCACCTCGTGGATCGTGGCGGTGACGAAGGCGGTCGGGTCGTAGGTGACCTTCCAGGCAAGGCCGTCGGGAAAGGACTTCTCGAGATCGCCGATCGTCTGCTTGACGGCTTCGAGCGCGGTGAGGGCGTTGGCGCCGGGCGCCTGGTAGACGCCGATCAGCACGGCCGGGCCGCCGTTCAGACGGGTGTCGCGGTCGAGATTGGCGGCGCCAAGCTCGAGGCGCGCCACATCCGAGAGCCGCAGGACCGAGCCGTCGGGATTGGTGCGCAGCACGATCTTGCCGAACTCCTCCGGCGAGGTCAGGCGGCCCTTGGTCTGGATGTTGAGCTGCAGTTGCTGGTCGTCGGAGATTGGGCGGGCGCCGATGCGGCCGACCGCGGCCTGCGCGTTCTGGCCCTGGATGGCGGCGATGACGTCGCCGGTGGTAAGATTGAGGCCGGTCAGGGCGTCGGTGCGGACCCAGGCGCGGATGGCGTAATCCTGCGCGCCGAACAGTGCGGCGTCGCCGACGCCGGCCGTCGACTTGATCGGGTCGAGCAGATTGATGTTGACGTAGTTCGAGACGAAGAGCGTGTCGTAATTGCCCTTCGGCGCATAGACGGCGATGACGCCGAGCAACGCCGAGGACTGCTTCTTGACGGTGACGCCGCTGCGCTGGACCTCCTGCGGCAGCTTCGACAGAGCGAGCTGGACGCGGTTGTTGACGTTGACGTTGTTGATGTCGGGATTGGTGCCGAGCTCGAACGAGACCTGCAGCGAATAGCTGCCGTCATTGCCGCTGACGCTCTTCATGTAGAGCATCTTGTCGGTGCCGACGATCTGAGCCTCGATCGGCTGGGCGACGGTCTGCTCGACCACGGCGGCCGAGGCGCCAGGATAGACGGCCCGTACCGAGATCTGCGGCGGCACGATGTCGGGATACTGCGCGACAGGAATTGCGAACAGCGAGATTAGGCCGGCGATCGTGGTGACGAGCGCGATAACGATCGCCAGCCGGGGCCGGTCGACGAAGACGGAGCTCAGCATGAGGTCAGCTCCGGCCGGTCGTCAGGGTCACGGGCGAAGCGAGCACCGGCACGCCCGGTCGGAGATTCTGCAGGCCCTGGATGACGACCTGCTCGTTGCCGACGAGTCCTTGCTCGATCACGACATAGGAGCCGGTCTCGGCCCCGACCTTGACGCGCTTCACCACCGCCTTGCCGTCCTCGACGGCGAAGACATAGGAGCCCTGCTGGTCGGCGATCAGCGCCGATTGCGGCACCAGCACCTTCTCCTCGCTCTTGTCGGCCTGGACGGCGACGCGCACGAGCGTGCCGTCGAGGAGCTTGCCTGCCGGGTTGGGCAGCGTGGCGCGCACCAGAACAGTATCGGTGGCGCGTTCGACCGAGACGTCGACGAAATCGACGCGGCCTTTCTGGTCATAGGTCGAGCCATCCGAGAATCTCAGGCTGACGAGCGGCGCGGAGCCATCTGCCGGCAAACGGTTCGTCTTCAGCGCGAGGAATTCGCGCTGGCTGACCGGGAAGGTGACATACATGGGATCGTCGCTGACGATCTGGACGAGCACGCCGGTGTCGGGCCCGACGACGTTGCCCTTGGTCAGCTTGGTGCGCCCGATGCGACCGGCGATCGGCGCCTTGATCTCGGTGTAGCCGAGGTTGATCTGCGCGGTCTTCAGATTGGCTTCGGCCGTGGTCTGATCGCCCTGCGCGCCCTTCTCCTCGGCAACGCGCTGGTCGCGGATAGCGACCGAGCCGGCACTGGTTTTCAGCAGCTCCTCGGCGCGTTGGCGCTGCACGGTGGCGTTCTGCAAGGTGCCCTGGGCGCGCTCCAGCGCGCCCTGCGCCTGCTCGACCGCGGCCTCGAACGGGGCGCGCTCGATCCGGAAGAGCGGGGCGCCCTCTGCAACGGTCGCGCCGTCCTTGAACAGCACCTCCTCGAGATAGCCGGTGACGCGGGCGCGGACGTCGACGCGGTTGACCGCCTCGATACGCCCGACGAAATCGGCGGTCTGGGTGATGGCGCGCTTCTCGGCGATGACGGTGCCGACCGGGACGGCGGCGGGCGCCGGCTGCTGGGCGAGGGCGCCACCATGGAGTGAGAAAGTGTAGACGGCTGCGAGCAGCAAGGCGGGCAGACGCAAGGTCGAAGAGTCCCGCTTCAGGCGTGCGATCCGTGAACGCTCAGACATAGGCCACTCCTCTTCGCCGCCTCGCTCCGCTGCGATCGTCAACAGTGGGCGCAATCCTATCCCGTGTCGATACTGTGCGTTTTCTGTCAGGAGCGCTACGGTCTTGTTACGGGCTTGCGATGTTGCGTGATCATCCACCATCGTCACTGCAGGAATGCGTTCACGGCAACCTGTCGAAGCTCTCGGCGCGGGCGAGGTCCCAGTTGCGGCGATAGAAAGCGTGCTCGCACAGTCCGGTCAGCAATTCGCCGGCTTGCAGGAAGACGTGCAGGTCGGAGAACAGACGGATTTCGGTGGCACTGACGCGGCGCACGAGATGATGCGGGCCGAGCTCTTCGGGATGGGTCAGGCCGGCGGCGGCGAGCATGTCGGCCAGCGCATGCAGCGTGTTGGCGTGGAAGCGATGGACGCGCTGCGCCTTGTCCGGCACCACCAGCGCCCGCTGGCGGAAGGCGTCCTGGGTGGCGACGCCGGTCGGGCAGCGATTGGTGTTGCAGGACAAGGACTGGACGCAGCCGAGCGCGAACATGAAGCCGCGGGCGGCATTAGCCCAGTCGGCGCCGATGGCGAGCACGCTGGCGATGTCGAAGGCGCTGACGATGCGCCCGGCCACGCCGATCTTGACCTTGTCGCGCAGGCCTGCGCCGACCAGCACATTGTGGACGAAGAGCAGGCCCTCGCGCATCGGCAGGCCGATATGGTCGCTGAATTCGACCGGGGCGGCGCCGGTGCCGCCCTCGGCGCCGTCGACGACGATGAAGTCGGGTACGATGCCGCTCTCCAGCATCGCCTTGACCATGCCCATGAACTCCCAGGGGTGTCCGAGGCAGAGCTTGAAGCCGACCGGCTTGCCGCCCGAGAGTTCGCGCAACTGCGCGATGAAGGCCATCATCTCCAGCGGTGTCGAGAAGGCGCTGTGGCTCGGTGGCGAAATGCAGTCCTGCCCGACCAGCACGCCGCGGGTCGCGGCGATCTCGGGCGTGACCTTTGGCGCCGGCAAAATGCCGCCATGGCCGGGCTTGGCGCCCTGGCTCAGCTTGATCTCGATCATCTTGACCTGGGGATCGACCGCCTGCCTGGCGAAACGCTCGGGATCGAAGCGGCCCTTGTCGTCACGGCAACCGAAATAGCCGCTGGCGATCTCCCAGACGATGTCGCCGCCGCCCTCGCGGTGATAAGGGCTGATGCTGCCTTCGCCGGTGTCATGGCTGAAGCGACCGAGGCGCGCGCCGGTGTTGAGCGCCCGGATCGCGTTGGCGGAAAGCGAGCCGAAGCTCATCGCCGAGATGTTGAAGACCGAAGCCGAATAAGGCTGCCGGCATTGGTCGTTGCCAATGGTGATGCGGAAGCTCTCGGGATCGGAGACCGGCGCCGGCCGGGTCGAATGGCCGATGAATTCATAGCCGTCGCGATAGACGTCGAGCAGAGTGCCGAAGGGGTGATCACCGGCGAGGTTCTTGGCGCGGCGATAGACCAGCGAGCGCTGCGAGCGCGAGAACGGCGCCGCCTCCTCATCCGCCTCGAACAGGTACTGGCGCAGTTCGGGGCGAACCAGCTCGGCGAACCAGCGGATATGGCCGATCACCGGATAGTTGCGCCGGATGGCGTGCTCGGTCTGGGAGAGGTCCCAGAGTCCGAGCAGCGCCAGCGCCAGGGCGAGTAGGCCGGGCAACCAGAGCCAGGGATGGCTGAAGGCCAGCGGGATCGCGACGAGCGCGACCAGGATGCAGAGGGTGAGGGTGGTGAAGCGGCTCAGTCGCAACGTCATGTCCAAGGCCCGCATGAACGAGGAAGCAATCTCCCTCCAGCTTTGAGCCAGTGTAAAGACGCTTGCGCCGGCGGCCACCTCTCCCGTGGTTTAGTCGGCGCGCACGCTGCCGCTCTCCGCACTGACGCGACCGAACAGGTCGCGGGCGCGGATGCGGTAAAAGCCGGCCGCGGCGCTGGTATCGAGATAGACGCTGGAGAGCAGGCCGACCGGGTTGATCACCTGCCAGGGGCCGCCGTCGCCAGCGCTCCAAAGCACATCGAAGAGCTGGATGCCGTCACAGGGCGCGGGTTCCCAGAACAGGACGCGGTTCTCGCCGTTGAGCCCGCCGAAGCGGCTGATCCGGGGGGCGGAGGGAGCTGCGGGCGTGGCATCGTCGCGCCGGACGAGCGCGACCAGCGCGACCGAGGGCAGGGGCATGTCGAGCTTGAGCTCGTGCTGTGCCTTCGCGCCGCCGATCTGGAGATGCTCGACGCTCAGGGCCGGCTCCTGCGCCAGGCGCATCGCCGAAAGTTCGGCCGCATTCGGCAAATCGGGCGCGCCGAGGTCCTCCCAGACCGTGAAGGGATCGCCCTTGCCATGGGCGATGCGGAAAGTAGCGAGCGCGTAGGCGCCGGGCTGCAATCCGGAGAAGTCGAGCGCGACCATGCTCTCGCCCGACTGCCAGATACGGTCGACGCTGTTGTAGAGCAGGACGCTAGCGCCGGAGGGCTGTTCGGCGCCGCCAAGTGTGGTCGCGATCGCGCCGAGGCCGACTCGGTCAGGATCGAGAGCCTGGCCGCTCAGGTCGAAACGGCGCTCGCTGAGCAGGCCGAGCAGCTCCATGACGCTGAGCGCCGGCTTCTTGACGAGGTCGAACGGCTCGGGCTCGGCCATTCGTGCCTCCAGCGCGGCGATGTCGGTCTTGTGCTCGGCCTGGGCGGCGCGCACCGGACGCTTGCCGAAATAAGTCAGATGGGTGCGGTGGCCCCAATGGCCGACGAAGCCGTTGTCGTTGCTGAGGATCTCGTAGTCGACGCCTTCGCCATCAATCATCAGGCGCTGGTGCTGGTCGACGATCTTGGCGGCGAGGCCGGCAAAATAGGGCATGCCGTGCCAGGTGTGATAGAGATGCCAGCCGATCTGCGGGTCGCATTCGTCGTTGACGAAGGGCAGGTTGGCGAAGCGCGGATGGTGCTCGCGGATATAGTCGACCGCCATCATCTCGTGCCGGATGATCGACAGGCTGTTCGGGGTCAGGTCCTCGGCATGCTTCTTGGCGCCCTTCTCGTGCACCGAGATGAAATCCAGCCGCACGCCGGTCTCGCCGGTGAACAGGTTGGTGCCGGTGTCGCAATGGGCGAGGAAGCTCTTGAAGATCGGCGGGATGCGCCGGGCAACGCCGGGGCCACCGAGCTTGAGCTGGGGATCGACCGCCTTCAGCGCCTCTGAGCAAGCGTCGTAATAGTTGTTGAAGCCGGTCTCGCCGCCGAGCCGCCACCAAATGTCGGGCTCGTTCCAGGTCTCGAAATACCAGGTCCGCAGTTCGTCGGCGCCGTAGCGGGCCTGGTAGCGCTGCGCCATCTCGCCCATGAAGTCGCGCCAGTGATGGGCCTGCGCGACGTCGTTGAAATCGCTGTAGATATAGGAGGGGTTGCCCATCAGCTCGAAGAAGGGCCGGATACGGTGCTCCAGCATCACGTCGATCGCCGCATCGAGCCGCGACCAGTCATACTTGCCGAAGGCCGAGGCGGTGACGAGGTCGAGCATGTAATGCACGCGCATGTACTCGATGCCGCGATTGGGCACGCCGCCGACATAGGCGAGCGTCTGCCGCATCTCCGGTTCCAGCAGCAGTTCGGCCGGCGAGAAGCCGGTGCTGCGCCAGAAGCGCCGGAACGGCGTGGTCGGCGCGGAGAGGTCGATGTGGATGCGGGTCGTGTCGGACATGGCGGGTCCTTCGCTGAAAACGGAAAGTTGCCGGCTAAATTTCTGGCTATTTGAACTTGTCGCGCATCGACTGGATGCCCGGGATCGCCGCCATCAGATGGGCGTGGCGCTCGTCGAAATGCTGGACCAGGCCGCGCTGCGTCTTCCCGACCAGGATGGTGAAGATGTAGCAGCGATGGCCAGGAGAGGTGACGGTCGGGTGATAGCCGGCATCGACCAGCACCGTATCGCCATGCTGGACCATGAAGCAGTCCGACTTGCCGTCGACATAGATAATCTGGGCGCCGAAGCCCGAGCCCGGCTGATAGCGGTAGTGGTAGAGCTCATCATGGGCGGTCTCGCCAGCGCGATCGGTATCGTGCTTGTGCGGCGGATAGCCGGACCAGCAGCCGGGATCGGCATAGAGCTCGCTGACCAGGAGATTGCCGGCGCGCCCTTGGCCGTTCTGGCCGAGGATATGGAAGATGCGGCGGCGGCTATGCGTGTCGGGCGAGCCGACATCGACCATCGCGACCTCCTCCGGCGCGATCCGGAAGGGCTTCAGCCCCGCTTCGTCGCAGAGCCCGCCGGCGACGGCGATCTCGGTGGGGCCGGTCGCATTCTCCAGCCGGACGCTCGCGCCCCGCGGGGCGTAGACCGAATCCGCCTCGCCCGACCAGATGTCGGCGCGTTTGCCGACCGCGGCGAAGCGCTCGCCATCGACGATGATGTCGACCGTGCCGGAGAGCACGACAAGGACGCTCTCATGCTCCGGCAGGGCCTGTTCCAGGTTCTCGCCCGGCTGCAGGCGCAGCAGATTGAAATGGACATGCGGCAGGCCGGGGTCGTCATGGACGATGGCGCGATTGGCGTTGTCGCAGGCGCGGATGTGACTAGGCATTGGCGTGTCCGGTCTGGATGGTCTCGACGCCCTTGAGCTCGAGCGCCTCGGCGTGGTGGCAGGCGACGCTGCGGCCGCCGAGCTCGCGCAAAGGCGGCGGCGTGGTACGGCAGGCCTCGGTCGCGAAGCGGCAGCGCGGATGGAAGGCGCAGCCGGCGGGGCGGTTGGCGGGATCGGCGACTTCGCCGGGCAGGCGGATGCGGCGGTTCTGTCGGCGCTGGGCGGGATCGGGGATTGGCAGGGCCGAGAGCAGCGCCTCGGTGTAGGGGTGCAGCGGCCGGGCGAAGAGCGCCTCGGAGCTCGCGATCTCGACGACCTGGCCGACATACATCACGACGACGCGGTCGCAGATGTACTCGATCACGCTGAGATCATGGCTGACGAAGAGATAGGTCAGCCCGAACTCCTCCTGCAGGTCGCGCAGCAGATTGAGTGTCTGCGCCCGGACGCTGACATCGAGTGCCGAGACCGCTTCGTCGAGCACGACGAGGCGCGGATGGGTCGCGAGCGCCCGGGCGATGCCGACGCGCTGGCGCTCGCCGCCGGAGAAGGCGTGCGGATAGCGCCGAGCGTATTCGGGCCGCAGGCCCACCTTGGCGAGGAGCTCGCGGACCTTGGCCTCGATCTCTTTGGGCGGCACCAGTTTGTTGACCTTCAGCACCTCGCCGACGATGTCGCGAACCTGCAGGCGCGGGTTGAGCGAGGATTGCGGGTCCTGGAAGACGATGCGCAGATCGGTGCAATAGGCGAGACGCTCGTCCTCCGAGAGCCTGTCGAGGTCGACGCTGCCGCCATCCTTACGGCGATAGCGCATGGTGCCGGCGGTCGGCTGGTGGATGCCGAGCAGGAGGCGCGTCACCGTCGACTTGCCGCAGCCGGATTCGCCGACGAGCCCGAGCGTCTCGCCCTGCCTGATCGCGAAGGAGACGTCCTCGACGGCGCGCACCGGATTGGCGGCCTTGCGCTGGAACAGGCTGCGCCGCGGCGGGAACAGCTTGGTCAGTCCGCGCACATCGAGCAGGACATCGGGGGAAAGTGCCGGGGTCTCAGCCATGGACGGCGCCTCCGAGCACAGCCGGCTCGCGCGCAAGGACGCAGCGCACGTCGCGGCGCGGGCCGATCGTGATCGTGCCGGGATCGATGGTGTCGCAGACGCCCTTGATGGCGGCGTCGCAGCGCGGGTGGAAATCGCATCCCGCCGGTCGTTCGAACGGCGAGGGCACCATGCCGCGAATGGCGGCGAGCCTGGATCCGCGTCCCGAGCCGAGCCGCGGCACGGATTTCAGCAGCGCGCGCGTATAGGGATGGCGCGGATCGACGAAGATCTCGCCGACCGTGCCGCGCTCGACGATCCTGCCGAGATACATCACCGCGACGTCGTCGGCGATCTCGGCGACGACGCCGAGATCATGGGTGATGAACAGGATGGAGAGCCCGTCCTCGCGCTGCAATTCCTGCAGGAGGTCGATGATGTTGGCCTGGGTGGTGACGTCGAGCGCGGTGGTCGGCTCGTCGGCGATCAGCAGGCGCGGCCGGCAGGACAAAGCGAGCGCGATGCAGACGCGCTGGCGCATGCCGCCGGAGAATTCGAAGGGATAGTTGTTCAGCCGCTCCGCCGGTCGGGGGATGCCGACACGGCCGAGCATCTCGACAGCGCGGGCCTGCGCCGCCTTCTTCGAGAGGTTGAGATGCCGGCGGATCACCGGGACGAGCTGCTGGCCGATGGTGTGGACCGGCGAGAGCGCCGCCATCGGCTCCTGGGAGATCAGCGAGATCTCCTTGCCGCGCAGGGAGCGGATCTGGCGGCCGCGGGGATCGAGCCTGGTGACGTCGACCGCCTGTCCGTCGCGGCCAGCATAGAGGATGCTGCCGGCGGCGATGCGCCCGCTTGGCGGCAAGAGGTTCATCAGCGCCCGGCCGGTGACGCTCTTGCCCGAGCCGGATTCGCCGACGATGCAGAGCGTGCGCCCGCGCGGCACGTCGAAGGTCACGCCGTCGACCGCGCGCACCAGCCCGTCATCGGTGCCGATCTGGACCTTGAGGTCGCTGACGGCGACGAGCGGCGAGGGGGCCGCCACAGTTATCGCGCGCATGGGCGTTGGCTCAGGCATAGGGATCGGCCGCATCGCGAATTCCGTCGCCGAGGAAGTTGAGGGCGAGCACGGCGATCACCACCGCGACGCCGGGGGCGAGCAGCCAGGGCGCCGTGGTCAGCGCCAGGATGCTCTGTGCGTCCTTGAGCAGCACGCCCCAGCTCACGATTGGCTCCTTCAGGCCGATGCCGAGGAAGGAGAGGGCGGTCTCGGCCAGGATCATGCTCGGGATCGCCAGGGTGACCGAGGCGACGATATGGCTGGTGAAGGAGGGCACCATGTGCCGCCAGATCACGCGCTGGCGCGAGCAGCCGTCGAGCCGGGCCGCCAGCACGAAATCCTCGGTTCGCAGCGAGAGGAAGCGGCCGCGCACGACGCGCGCCAGATCGGTCCAGCCGATCAGCGAGAGGATGATGGTGATCCAGAGATAGACCAACAGCGGATCGAGATTGGCCGGCACCGCAGCGGCGAGCCCCATCCAGAGCGGAATGGTCGGGATCGATTTCAGGAAGTCGATGCAGCGCTGCACGACCTCGTCGATCCAGCCGCCGTAATAGCCGGAGATGCCGCCGAGCAGCAGGCCGAGGAACAGGCTGACGGCGACGCCGACCAGGCCGATCGACATCGAGATGCGGGCGCCGTGGATGGTGCGCGAGAGCACGTCGCGGCCGAGCCGGTCGGCGCCCCAGAGATACATCGGCTGCGATGGGTCGGCCGGGCCGATCAGATGCCGGTCCCAGGGGATCAACCCGAAGAGCCGGTAAGGCTCGCCCTTGGCGAAGAAGACGACCGGGTGAACCGATTTCTCGTCGACGACGAAGGTCCGCTTCAGCGCCACCGGATCGAAGCTCATCCGGTAGCCGTTGACGTACATGAAATGGGTTTCGCCGGCGGCGTCGGTGCCGAGGAACCTCAGCGTCTGCGGCGGGCCATAGGTGAAGCGGGCATTGTAGCTGTCGGGCGAGAAGGGCGCGACGAACTCGGCCAGTAGCGCGACGAGATAGATGCCGAGCACGACGAAGAGGCTGGCATAGGCCAGCCTGTGCCGGCGGAAGCGGCGGAAGATCAGCGTCCACTGGCCGGCTTCGGCGAAGCGGCGCGCCGCCGGGGCGACGGTCTCGGGCACGGAGGGGGCGGCGATATCGCTCATACCGCCCTCAGGCGTAGCGCACGCGCGGATCGAGCCACGCGAGCAGGAGGTCGGAGATCAGCGTGCCGATCACGGTGAGCACGCTCAGCATCAGGATGAAGCTGCCGGCGAGGTACATGTCCTGAGCCAGCAGGGCCGAGAGCAAAAGCGGCCCAGCAGTCGGCAGGCTCATCACCACCGAGGTGACGATGGCGCCGGAGACGAGGTTCGGCAGCACCCAGCCGATGGTCGAGATGAAGGGGTTGAGCGCGACCCGGACCGGGTATTTGAACAGCAGTTCCGCTTCGCCGAGCCCGTTGGCGCGGGCGGTCTGGACATAGGGTTTGTAGAGCTCGTCGATCAGGTTGGCGCGCATGACGCGGATCAGTGCCGCCGTGCCATGGGTCGCCAGCACGAAGACCGGCAGCCACAGATGCATGGCGAGGTCGCCGACCTTGGCGAGGCTCCAGGGCGCGTTGACGTATTCAGGCGAGAACAGGCCGCTGACGCTCATGCCGAAATAGCGCGAGAACACGTACATCAGCGCCAGAGCGAGCAGGAAGCTCGGTATGGCGAGGCCGAGGAAGCCGAGGAAGGTCACGACATAGTCGAGCCAGGAATAGCGCCGGACCGCGCTGTAGATGCCGATCGGCAAGGCGACGAGCCAGGTGACGACGAGGGTGATGCCGGAGAGCAGGACGGTGAGGCCGAAGCGGTCCCACATCAATTCGGAGACCGGCTTGTTCCACTCGAAGGACTCGCCGAAATCGCCGCGGAAGAGGATGCCGGAGATCCAGAGCCAGTACTGCACATACCAGGGCTGATCGAGCCCGTAGCGCAGCTTCAGCGCGGTCAGCGAGTCATTGTCGAGCGAGCCGCCCTGCTCGGCGAACTTGGCGCTGAACGATGTCAGGAAGTCGCCCGGCGGCAACTGGATCACCAGGAAGGCGACGACCGACACCGCCGCCAGCGTTCCGAGCGTATAGACGAGCCGTCTCAGCATGTAGCGGAGCATCACAGGCCTCCGATGCGGTACGGGCGGAGCGGGGAGCCCGGAGCCGGCGGCTGCGGGCTCCGGTTTCGCTAACCGGCTATTCGTAGAAATACTGCTCGGGATTGGTCGGGCCGGGCGTCATGTAGAAGAAGGTGTCCGGCATCAGCTCGGGCACGTTGCGCATGTTGTTCTTCACGACGCCGTAATTGTCGGCATCCATGTTCGTGCCGATCACGTAGAATTGCTCGCGGGTAATCGCGAGGATCTTCTTCATCACCTCGAACTGGCCGGCCGTACCGGGCGTCTTCTGCATCTCGACATAGAGCGCCTGCTGGCGCTTGGCCGGCTCCGGCGGCTCTTCGGCATTGGGATCGTTCGGATTCTGGAAATAGATACCCCAGGCCGAGGCGAAGGCCGCCTGGTTCTCGTAGGGGAAGTACCATTTCGGATCGAGCACGCCGAGGAAGTCGTAGCCGCCGCCGCCGATCCAGACCATGGCGTCATGCTCATTGGCGAGCATGCGGGCGAAGGCGAAGGATTCCTCGATCGTCTTGACCTGCATCTCGATGCCGACCGCGGCCCAGTACTTCTTGATCAGCTCGAGCGCGTCGATCTGGTAGCGGCGCGAGGTGGCGGCATCGACGGCGAAGGAGATGCGCTTGCCATCCGGGCCGAGCCGGAATCTCTGCCCGTCGCGCTTGGAAAAGCCGGCCTTATCGAGCAGCTCGTTGGCGCCCTTCGGGTCGAACTTGGTGTACTGCGTCGCCATCTGCTCGTCATAGAGCGCGGTGCCCGGACGCGGCGCCGCCTGATAGGGCTGCGACTGGCCGGCATAGATCAGCTCGTTGAGCTCGTCCCGGTTGATCGCGAGCGAGAGCGCGACGCGGACATCGCGGTTGCGGAAGACCTCGCGCAGCACCGGGTTCTTGCTGGTCATGTTGAGCGAGATGCACATCGCATTCGACCAGGCCGGCTGCGCCTTGAACAGGCGATAGCCGCTGCGCTCGCGGTTCTGCGCCAGCACGATCCGCGTCTCCAGCCCGTTGAGGCGCTGGTTCTGCATGTCGAGCTCGCCATTGATCGCCTTCAGCACGATCGCCTGCTGGTCGCCCATGATGTCGAAGGTGACGCGGTCGATATAGGGCAATTGCCGCCCTTCCGGATCGACCTTGAAATAGTACGGGTTGCGCTCGAGCACGACCTGCGTCGTGCCGCCATAGGGCACGGTCAGCTGCCAGGGGTCGAGCACCGGCCGGCCGGCGGCGCGCCAGCGGCCGGGGAAGCTGGTCTTGTTCAGGAAAAGCGCCGACCAGTTCGCCGCCTTGGCCTCGGCGACCAGCTTGTCGATGCCCTCAGGATTGTACTTCTTGTGGAACTGCTTGAGGTAATGCGCCGGCGCCGCGGCCAGGATGTCGGAGCCGAAGGTCGTCGCCATGTTCTCCAGCAGCATGCCGTTCGGCCCGGTGAAGCGGAACTTCACGGTGACGTCGTCGAGCTTCTCGACGATGACCGGATCGTTGCCGCTGCGTAGCCAGCGCGGCACCGACGGTGTCAGCTCCTTGTTCATCAGCACGTCCTGGTACCAGAACACCAGGTCGTCGGCGGTGAAGGGCGCACCGTCCGACCAGCGCGTGCCCTTGCGCAGATGGAAGACGTATTCGGTGCCGTCGGACTTGACGTCGACTTTCTCGGCGACGTCCGGTTCGACCGCGGTCCAGGCCCGGTTCCAGCGGACGAGGCGGGTGTAGCCGACCGAGCGCTCGATCAGCGAGTCGCTGCCGCCCATCAGCGCCTGCCGCCAGGTGCCGCCATATTTGCCAGTCTTCTCGACCGGGGACAGCACCAGTGGCTTTTCAGGCAGTCGCTGTACGACAGGCGGTAGCTTGCCGCCCTTAACCAGTTCGGAGAGCCCCGGCGCTTCCTTGTACTCGGCGGCGAAGCTCGCGCCGGAGAGGGTAAGAAGCAGGGACAGTGCAGCGCCACGCAGGGCGCGCCCAAAGAAAGCTGCCATCGTTTCCTCCGCTGCGCCTTCTGCTCATCGCGGGCGCTGTGGAGGCTACGTTATCGTTATCTCAATTCCGGCGTCAAGCCTCGTGAACGAGCTCTGCCTTCAGATCAATTTTTGATCATTCATCGGTAAAACTCGTCACACTCGATGATTGTGCAGCAATGAAGATGCCTCTGGAAAACGATATCGTTATCGTAGATAAGACGATATGGACCTGAAACCGGCCTTGCGGTCGCCCACCATCACCGATGTCGCCGAAGTGGCCGGCGTCTCGCCGATGACCGTCTCGCGCGTGCTCAACGGCCGCGGCGGCGCCGGCGAGGAGACGCGTCGGCGCGTGCTCGAAGCGGCACAGGCGTTGAGCTATCGCCCCAACGCCTTCGCCAAGAGTTTGAAGAACGATCGCTCGAACACGGTCGGCATCGTAGTGCCCGATATCGTCAACCCGTTCTTCCCCGAGATCATCCGCGGCGCCGAGCTGGTGGCGCGGCCGGCCGGTTATACGCTCCTCTCCTGCAATGTCGTCGAGGACCCCGAGCGCGAGGAGGAGGTGCTCGGCATGCTGCTCGACAAGCGCGTCGATGGCCTCATCATCTGCAGCGCCCGCCTCGACGAGGAGCGGCTCCTGCGCGCGATCGCGCCGCACCGGGCGGTGGTGCTGATCAACCGCGCCGCCGCCAAACGCCATGCCGGCACGATCGAGGTCGATTATCGCGCCGGCGTCGAGGCCGTCGTGACGCAGCTGATCGCGCAAGGCCGCCGACGTTTCGGCTTCGCTGCCGGGCCGGCTGCCTCGCAGGGCGGGCGCAAGCGACGGCAAGGGATCGAGGCAGCGCTGGCGCGTCACGGGCTGTCGCTGGTCTTCGACCTGCCCTGCACGCCGGACCTCCAGGGCGGGGCCGAGATCGCCGCAAGGCTCCTGCCCGAGGTTGCTCAGGTCGATGCCATGATCTGCTACAACGACCTGATCGCGCTAGGCCTGATGAAGCCGCTCGAACAGGCCGGCATCAAGGTACCGCAGGACATCGCCTTGGTCGGCTGCGACGATATCCCGGCCTCGGACCTGGTCTCGCCGGCTCTCACGACGCTCAGGATCGCCAAGCAGGACCTCGGCGAGATGGCGATGCGGATGCTGCTTGACCGGATCGCCGGGCGCAACGCCCAGCAGGGCATCGTCATCGAACCCGATCCGGTCTGGCGGGCGACGACGCCGCGGCTGCCGGGCTGACGGAAGCGCAATCGCCGTTCTTGTCAGCCGTGGCCGTAGGCGTCGGCGCCGTCCTCGCTCCCCGGTTCCTGCTTGTCGAAGACCTCTAGCCAGCGCGACAGGCCCGGCGGCGGCGAGCCCGCTCGCAACTGCCGCAGCGTGACGCGCAGGGTGTGGCGGGAGAATTTGTTCGCCGGCTCACGGAAACCGGCAGGATCGGAGCCGGAGTGGATCGCCTCCAGGAGCCCTTGCTTCAGTGCCGTGAGCTCCGGATCGCCGGCGGCAGCGAGAAGCGCCTGGAAGTGTTCATGTGCCGAGGCATCCCATGGTCGCGGCCGGGCCATGGCATCCTTGCGCGGATGGGCAGGCACAAGATGGGCGAAGGGGACCCAGTCGTTCGGGACCGGCTCGGTCGCCGCATGGGTTCGGCCGCTGCGCAGCAATTGCGGCAGGACATGGGTGTGCGGCCCTTCCGGGCTCTTGCCGTCGGCGGGCGGGATCGGCTGGTAGACCTCGCAGCGGCCGGCGCGCGCGATGAAGACGCGATGCGGGCCCTTGGTGACGATCGCGCCCATTGCCGGATTGCCGGCTTCGAACAGGCTCTTGCCGGCGACGGAACGCAAGGTGGCGATCAATTCGGGATCTTTAGTGCGGATGCAGATGTCGACCTGCAGCGTGCCGAGACCCATGTCGAACAGGATGCCGGCTTGGTCCTGCGGCCGCAGCGCCTTTTCGTCGGGGCCGAGCTCGGTCAGGACGCTGCGCCGGTTCATCGCGCAGGCCGCTTCCGGCAGGCAGAGCGCGACGCGATGGCTCCAGCCCGAGCCGACTGCGGTTTCCGAGGCGAAGAGCCTGACCTCGGAGAGATCGTCGAAGCCGATGCCGCCGCGATCGGTGACAGCGAGAAGGCGGCCCGGCCCGTGGGCGAGTTCGACCGCCTCGCCGGGATCGCGCAGGAATTCGGCGATCGCGCCGAAGGTGCCGAGGTTCCATTGCGTCGCCATGGTGGCGAGTTCGTTGCAGATCAGGCTGGTCACATCGTCTGTGGTCATCGGCCGGTTTCTCCATGGCCCAGCGCCTGCCAGGGCAGGACGAAGTTCTCGCCGTCGCGATTGCCGCGTGCGACTGCGATGCCGAAGGCGCGGGCGAGGTTGCCATCGTCGAGCACGACGGCGGGCGGTCCGTCGGCGAGGATGCGCCCACCATCCAGTAGGACGAGCCGGTCGCAGAAGCGTCCGGCGAGCGAGAGGTCGTGCAGCACGACGACGACGCCGGTGCCAGCGGCGGCGATGCGCCTGAACAACGCCATCGCCTCGAGCTGGTGGCGCGGGTCGAGCCCGACCAGCGGCTCGTCGGCCAGCAGCATCTCGGCCTCGACCGCCAGCGCCCGCGCCAGCAGCACGCGCATGCGCTCGCCGCCCGAGAGGGTATCGAGGCTGCGCTCGCGGAAGGCGCTGGCATCGGTCGCGGCGAAGGCGTTGCTGATCGCGCTGCGGTCGGCCTCGGTGAGGTCGGCGAAGGGACGCCGATGCGGCAGGCGGCCGAGCGCGACGACGGCCTCGGCGCGCATCTGCCATTGCACGCTGCCGCCCTGCGCGAGGAAGGCGAGGCGCTGTGCGAGCGCGCGACGGCCCAGCGTCCTTGCTGGCTTGCCATCATAGAGAACTTTACCTGCTGCCGGCGGCAGCAGGTCGGCGAGGATGCGCAGCAAGGTGGTCTTGCCGGCACCATTGGCGCCGATCAGGCCGACGAGCTCGCCGGGCCGCAAGGCAATGTCGATCCCGGCGAGGATCGGCTTGCCGTCGAAGGCGATCGCGATGCCGTTCGCTTCGATACGCATCACGCCTCCCGCCGCAGGCGCTGGATCAGGCTGAACAGGAAGGGCGCGCCGATCAGGGCGGTGACGACGCCGAGCTTGAGTTCGGGCCGGATCGGCATGAGCCGCAGCGCTGTGTCCGCGGCGAGCAGGAGGATCGCGCCGCCGAAACCGCTGACCAGCAGCAGCCGGCCGGGCTTGTGGCCGACCAGCGGGCGCAGGAGATGCGGCACGACGAGCCCGACGAAGCCGATCGCGCCGGTGACCGCGACGGCGCTGCCGACCGCGAGCGCCGCCCCGCTGATCAGGCGCACCCGCAGCCAGGTCAGGTCGAAGCCGAGGCTGCGCGCTGTGTCCTCGCCGAGGGTGAGTCCGTCGAGCGCCGGTGCGCAGGAGAGGAGCAGGGCCCAGCCGACCAGCATCAGCGGCAGCACCAGCCAGACATGGATCAGGCTGCGATCGGCGAGCGAGCCCATCAGCCAGAACACGATCTCCAGTGCGGCGTAAGGGTTGGGCGCGAGGTTGAGCGCGAGCGAGGTCATCGCCCCGGCGAAGCTGTTGATCGCGACACCGGCGAGGATCAGCGTCATCGTGCCGGCGCCGCGGCCATTGAGTGCGAAGAGCAGCAGCACCGCCAGCAGCGCCCCGGCGATGCCGCCGAGCGGCAGAGCGAGCGCGAAGGCGCCGGCGAACCCCGAATAGAACACGGTGACGGCGCCGAAGGCGGCGGCGCTGGAGATGCCGACGATGCCGGGCTCGGCCAGCGGATTGCGCAGCAGCCCCTGCATCGCCGCCCCGGCCAGCCCGAGGCTGAAGCCGACGAGCGCGCCGAGGATGGCGCGCGGCAGGCGCAGTTCGACGAGCACGAGCGCCGGCAGGCTCTGCCGGCCGGCGAGCCAGTCGCCGAATGCGGCGAAGAGATCGAGCCGGGCATAGCCGACGGCGAGCGAGAGCGCGGCCATGGCGAGCGTGGCGGCGGCCAGCAGGGCGACGAGCCGCCAATAGGATATCCGGTCGGATGCAGAGGAGGGAATGGCCGCGTTACTCATGGTCTGGTTCCGGCCGATGTCGGTGCCGCGGCGTCGAGCAGCAGTTCGATCGCGTCGATCACCGCCGGGCCGGCGCAGGTCCAGAGCTTCGACGGCAAGGCGACGAGTTTCAGCCGGTCGCCGAGCCGGGCGAGGACCGGGTGGTGCAGGATCTCGTGGGCCAGCGAGGGTGGGCCGTCCGGCGTGGTGTTGAGGATCAGGATGTCGGCTTGTCCCAGCGCGACGGTCTCGAGCGCGATCTGGCCGTAATTGTCGATGCCGAGGTCGGCGGCGAGGTTGGTCAGGCCGGCCGCCGTCAGGATCTCGTCGACAAGCGAGCCGCGCCCGGTGGTGAAGCCGTTCGGCCGCAGCACGATCGTGCGTGGCTGGGCCGGGCGAGGGCGGTCCGCCAGCGCGGCGAGGCGGGCATCGATCCCGGCGATCAGGTCTTCGCCGTTCTGCTGCTCGCCGAGCAACTGCGCCATGTCGCGGATCTGCTGGCGCATCTCAGCGAGATTGCGCGGCACGCCGAATTCCCGGACGGTCGCACCAACCCGTTTCAAGAGTGCGACCGTCGAGCGCGTCGTATAGGCGCCCGCAATGACGAGGTCGGGCTTATGTGCCAGCACCTGCTCGACCAGGCCGTGATTGGGCGGAACGGTGCGGGCGAGCTCGGCCATGTTGGCGTTGCGCTGGTCCTGCGACAGCCAGGTCACCGAGGCGATGTGCTCCGGCGCTGCAAGGCGCAGCACCAGCTCGTCGGTGCACATGTTGAGCGAGACGATGCGCTGCGGCTTGGCGGGAGTGTCGTCGGCATGGGTGGCGGCATTTGCGGCCACCAGACAGATAATAGCCGCACTCAGGCGGAGAACTGTCTGCTGAAAAGTCGTCAATATGCGATGGCGGCAAGAGCATCCGCGGGGAACCCCTCTCCCGGATGGGAGAGGGGCAGGGGTGAGGGACCGCAGCTGATTGCTGAAGCGCAACGGCGCCGCTGCGACCTCAATGGGGGAGGGCAGGCCCTCATCCCTGCCCCTCTCCCACACGGGAGAAGGGCTCCCCGCGTCCTTCATTGGACAATGCGCGTCATCTTTAGCCACAAGGGCGAGCATGACGGTGGAGGTTCCGGGCTCTCTCACAGGCTCACCCTGATCCCGCCGAAGGCGCCAAGGCCAGGCACCAGGAAGCCGACCGGGTTCTCGTAGCGCTTGTCGAGCAGGTTATCGACGCGCCCGAAAACGGTGAAGCGCTCGTCGACCTTGTAGTCGGCGGCGAGGTTGACGATGGCGGCGCCGGGCGCGCGCAGGCGCGAGATCGAGAAGTCGCGATTCCCGTCCATGCGCTCGCCGACATAGATCAGCGTTGCCGACAGCGTCAGCTTCTCGATCGGCATCCAGCTCGCGGTGACGCTGAGCTTGTGGCGCGGCCGGCGCAGCAGTTCCTGGCGCGCGGTCTCGTCCTTGGCGAGGGTGAAGGTGTAGTCGGCCCGGACCTTGAACTGCGGCGTCAGTTCGAGTGCGGCGAAGGCCTCGACGCCCTTGGTCGTGGCGCGACCGATATTGGTATAGGAGGTGCGCGCCGCATTGGTCAGGATCAGGTTGTCGATGTCGTTGTGGAACCAGGTCGCGCCGAGGTTCACCTGCCCGTTCAGCAGCGGCTGCTCGAAGCCGACGTCCCAGCCGCGGCTTTCTTCCGGCTTGAGGTCGGGATTGCCGTAGAAGTTGAAGGCCGGGCGTGAATCGCTGAAGCGCTCGCTCAGCGTCGGCGCCTTGAAGCCGGTACCGTAGCTCGCCTTCAGCTTGGTTTCGGTGCCGGGCACGATGAAGACCGGTGCGAGGCGATAGGTGGTGTGCCCGCCGAACTTGTCGTCGTGATCGTGGCGGATGTTAGCGACGGTGAAGAAGCGGTCGGTCCAGTTCGACTGCAATTCGACGAAGGCGCCCTTGTTGCCGTTCGAGACGGTCTTGTTTGGCGTGTCGAAGCGCTCGTTCTCGTATTGCAGGCCCATCACCAGGGTCTGGCCCTGGGTGATCTTCAGGTCGCCGCGCCAGTCATATTGGGTGCGCTCGCCGAGGTTTTCGGTGGGCAGATCAAGAATGCCGAAAGCGTTCGGACGACGGTTCGAGCGGTCCTGGTTGCTGTAGGAGATGCCGAAGCGGTTGACGAAGCGTCCTTCGAATGGGTCCCAGACGACCTCGCCGCGGGTAAAGGCCTGGCGATAGTTCTGGCTGGAGCGGTAGGAATCCGGCCGGCTCGGGAAGCCGGAATCACCGGTGAACAGCAACTGCCCGTCGATATAGCGGCCGACCCAGTTGACGCTCAGCGTGTCGGTGAGCCTGGCGCCGAGACGGGCGAAATAGCTCCAATTGTCATAGGAGTTCGGATTGCGCCGCCGGCCGGCGGGGACGAGCTCGGGCGGCGTCACCGGCGTCGCATCAGCGCGGAAATGGCTGATGCCGAAGGCGTAGTCGAAGCGGTCGTCGCCGCCGCTGAGGCCGATGCTCTGGTTGAAGGTGCCATGCGAGCCGGCCTCGACCGAGCCGGTCACTTTCGGTGGGCCTTCACCGCGCTTGCTGGTGATCGAGATGACGCCGCCCAGCGCATTGGCGCCGTAGAGGCCGCTCTGCGGGCCGCGCAGCACTTCGATGCGCTCGATATCGGTGGTCAGCATCTGGCCGAAATCGAAGGAGCGGTTCGGCGTCGAGGGGTCGTTCACCTCGATACCGTCGATCAGCACCTTGACGTGGTTCGAATTGGTGCCGCGCATGAACACGGAGGTCAGCCCGCCCGGGCCGTTGGTCTGGACGAGGTTGAGGCCGGGCACGGCGGCGAGCACCTGCGGCAAGGTGCGGCGCTGCTGGCGCTCGATCTCCTCCGCCGTGATGACGGTGACGGAGCTGGCGATCTCCCTCGCCGGAGTCGGCACGCCGGTCGGGCTGACGACGAGTTCGTCGAGCGCGATCGGCTTCTCGCCCGACTGCGCTAAGGCGGCGAGCGGCGTCAGCATGGTCGAGGCGGCGAGCAGGGAGAGCGCAAGTGAGAAACGCCCGCTCCTGGCGGGCTTTGGCAAACGGAACACGGGAAACCTCGGCGGTAACGTCAGTGGCACGTCACCGCGAACGAGATGTCCCCGCCCGCTCCCGAAACCGGGTGCGCGCAGTTCTACCACCCATCAGCGCACCCCGGCCGATGTGTTCGCGTGTGACCACGGCTGACGGCAGGTCTCCTGGCTCGCGGGTCGCTGCCTTTCGCCGCCTTCCCAGGGCCGAGGTCCCAGTGGCGTATGGCGAAAGGCTCGCCGCTTACAGTTGCGGGGGCAGCCGCAGCATGAGATGGCGGGCCATCCGCACTGCGTTCCCTTTTGATCCCGTGAGGGAACCGTCGCGTTCACGAGTAGGGCGGAAATGCGGCAGCGTCAATGCGCGCCGCCGGCCCTTGTTAAGGGGTTATTCGGCCGCCTTGAGCGTGCGCTTCCGGCCAGCCTTGGCCGCCGACCGCGGCGCCTCTGCATAGGGCGCAAGGATCGCCATGATGTCGCGCTCGCGCGGCTTGGCCTGCGCCACCAGCGCCCGCTCGGCTACCGAATCGAGGTGGTGGAGCATCAGATTCATGACTTTGCCGGCGTCGCCCGCCTCAAGGGCGTCGATCAGCTGGCGGTGCTCGTTGATGGCGCATTCCGAGGAGTGCGGCCGGCTATACAGCGACAGGATCAGGCAGCAGCGATAGGAAAGCTCGCTGACATAGCGGATGAGGATCGGGCTCTCCGTCATCTCAGCGAGCAGGATGTGGAACTCGGTCGCAAGCCGGATCGAGACGGGGGCGGCGCCGCCTCGCGCCGCATCCTCGGCGTCGACATGAGCTCGAAGCGTTGCGAGCTGGGCCGCGCTCAGCCGGCCGGCGAGCTGGCGCACGACGAGGCGCTCCAGCTCGATGCGGATGCCGAACGTGTCGCGCGCCTCCTGCCAGCTCGGCGTCGCCACCACGGCGCTGCGGTTGCGGCGCAATTCGACCAGCCCTTCAGCTGCGAGCTGGCCGAGCGCATGGCGCGCAATGGTGCGGCTGACGCCGAAGCGCTCGCCGAGTGCGTCTTCCGGCAGCGCGGCGCCGGGTTCGAGCGCCTGTTCGATGATGGCGCGGCGCAGCGCCCGGCAGATCAATCCCGCCTTGTCCGCTGCGCCGTTCTCGGCCTCGTCGCGCGTCATCACCGGCACCCATGGTTGAAGCTATGCCCGTCTTAACGTCTGAGGCTTGCATTTCGCAATGCGGACAGGGTGCAGCAGGCCGGAGCGCGGAACCGGCCGGGCCCTCCGACGTTCTCAAGCCATCCATTGAGGGCCGGGGGGCTTCGACCATGACGACGAAGACGCCGGACCGGCAAGCGATGATTCCGCGAGAGGCGGGGGGCATCGGCGCGGGCGATCAGGGTGGCAGCGACATCGTCACCGTTGCCGCGACGCTGGTTTCCGCCGCCGTCATCATCGCGGCGCTCTACTACGGGCAGGCCATCCTGATCCCGCTCGCCTTCGCCTTCCTGATCGGCTTTGCGCTCAATCCGCCGGTGATGTGGCTGCGCCGGCGCGGCCTGCCGAAGGTCGTCGCGATCGCGGTAGTCATGACCGTCGTGCTGGTGCTGCTGGCCGGGCTCTTCCTGGTGCTGGGCACACAGCTGCGTTCGCTCGGCGAACAATTGCCGACCTATCAGTCGACGATCCACAGCAAGTTCAACGACCTCAAAGAGCAATTCAAGGCGCCGGGAATCATCGATGGCGCGCTGAACGCGATCGCATCCCTCCAGAAGGAGGTCGAGGCGGTGCAGGGCGTGACAGCGCAGCGCGTCGAGGTGGTGCCGGCGCCGGGCACGCAGCTGCAGGTCGCGCTGGTCTGGCTCGGTGCCGCGCTGGAGCCGCTGGCGACGGCGGGCATCGTTCTCGTCTTCGTCGTGCTCGCTCTGCTCGACCGGTCCGATCTGCGCGACCGGCTGTTGCGCATCCTCGGCGGCAACCTGCATCGCTCGACCGATGCGATCGAGGATGCCGGTCGGCGCATCAGCCGGTATCTCCTGATGCAGCTCGTCGTGAACGTCACTTTCGCGATCCCGCTGACGCTCGGGCTGTGGTTGATCGGCGTGCCGGGTGCGCCGCTCTGGGGCATCGTCGCGGCGGTGCTGCGTTTCGTCCCCTATGTCGGTGCGCTCATCTCCGCCGTCTTCCCGCTGGCGCTGGCCTTCGCGGTCGATCCGGGCTGGCACATGGTGCTGTGGACGCTAGCGCTGATCGCCGGGCTCGAACTCGTCAGCAACAACTTCGTCGAGCCGATGCTTTACGGCACCAGCACCGGGCTCTCGGCGATCTCGCTGATCGCGGCCGCGACCTTCTGGACGGCGCTGTGGGGGCCGGTCGGCCTGATCCTGTCGACGCCGCTGACCGTCTGCCTGCTCGTCCTTGGCAAGACGCTGCCGCAATTGCAGTTCCTGGATACCTTGCTGGGTTCGGTTCCAGCCCTGAGCCCGGCAACGCGAATCTATCAGCGCCTTCTCGCCAATGACGTCGAGGAGGCGATCGAGATCGCCGAGGGCGAGATCGATGCGCTCTCGGTGGTGCCCTTCTATGACGCCGTCGGCATCGCGGTGCTGCGCCTCGCCAGCGACGATTACGCTCGTCAGGCGACGGCGGCGCACCGGCTGCGCGTCGCCGAGGGCATGGATGCGTTGCTGGAGGAGTTGCGCGAGGAGCATCCGGCTGCTGGCTCGGCCTCAACGCCGACGGTGGCCTGCATCGGCGGAAAATGGGAGATCGATGCGATCGCCTCCGAGATGCTCGCCCACGCGCTCGGCCTCGAAGGCATCGCCGCGCAGACGCGCCGGGTCGTCCATGTTACGATGAGCGCGGTCGCCAGGCTTGATCTCGACGGCGTGCCGGTCGTCTGCATCAACTATTTCAGCAGCGAGCCGGATCATGCCGCCCGGCAGTTCTGCCGGCGTCTGCGGCAGCGCTGGCCGGAGCTGAAGATCGTCGTCGTGCTCTGGGCGGTCCCGACGGAGGCCCTCGCCAGCGACGCGCGCAAGGACATCGGCGCCGATGAGATCGCGACCTCGGTCGAGGAAACCATTGGCCGGATCAGGCGCATGCTGCCGGACGTCGCCGGCGAGCCGACCGGCGCAAAGGCGCCGGCCAATGACGATGAACGCGTCGCGGCGCTCCGAGCGACCGACTTCCTGAACGCGAGGCTGCGCGACGATCTCGATGCGATCGCCAAGCGCGCGGCCGATGCCTTCGATGTCGATGTGGCGATGATCTCGGCGATCGACGCCGAGCAGGAGATCGTCATCGCAGGCAGCAAGGAACTGTCCGGCTTCGGCCGGGACGAGGCGGGGCGTCCGGTCCTGCCGCGCCGCGCGGCGATCTGCGACTATGTCGTCTCCGGCGGCGAGACGCTGGTCGTCCCCGACACCGAGCGCGATGCGCGCTTCACCGACAACCCCGTCGCCAAGGCCTGGGGCCTGCGCTTCTATGCCGGTGCGCCGCTGCGCTCGGCCGAAGGTCATGTGCTCGGCGCCCTGTGCATCCTCGATCGCGATGCGCGCGCGCTCGAGCCGCGCGAGCGCCAGCTGCTGGAGAAGCTTGCCGGCGATGTCGTCGAGACGATCAGCCGGAAAGAGGCGGATCGTGGCAAGGAGCAGCCAGCGGAGCCGGAGGCCGAAGCGAGTGCAACCGTCGGCCAGCCGGTGCCGGAGTGAAGCTCCGCGCCATCATCAGAAGCTGTAGGCCGCCTTCACCTTCAGCGCGTGCTGGCTGAAATTGGTGACGTCGAGATCGCCGGGCTGGCCCTTGGCCTTGCCGGCGACCTGGATGTTGTAGGCGGCCGAGATGGCGAACTGCTTGCTCGCCTGCCAGAAGATTCCGGGGCCGGCGAAGGTGGCGTAGCCGGCTTCCTTGCCGAAGCCGAGTTCGTTGTGGCGGCGCTGATGGCGCACTTCGCCGCTGAGATAGAGCCCGTCGAGCACTTGCCAGGCCACTGAGCCGCCGACCGTGAAGGTCGAGGAGCGCAGATAGGGGCTCGGGCCGGTCCAGGTCAGGTCATGCGAGAGGTTGAGCGCGGCGTAGAGCTTGCCGGGAACGAGCGTCTTGTCGGCAAAGATTCGCAGGCCGGTATTGTAGGTGGTGAAGTTACCGGCGCCGGTCGGGTCGATGCGGTTGAAGCTGGGGTCGACGACGACGGTGAGGCCGATGCCGTGCAGGTCGCGCCCAAGCAGGCGGTATTTCATCTCGACGCCGGCACCGACGCTGCGGCTGTCCGCTTTGGCGCCGGCGATGGTGGCGTCGGTATAGCCGCCGAGCAGATAGGGGCCGATCTCGAAGCAGGGGAAAAGCCCGTAGGAGCCCTGCAGCTGCAGGCCATGCGCTGCCTGGCGGCCATCGCGGACGCCGAAGCCGCCATTGTAGGTCAAACTCGGGCCGAAGGAACCGACATCGGCGACATCCGAGCCGGTGGTGAAGCCGAAGGCGTCGGTCGGAATACCCTCGCTTTCGCTACAGGCTGAGAGCACCGGCGGCGCAGCCGGGGCCGCTTTGCGCGATGGGAGGTCAGCGGCAATAGCGGGCGAGAGCAGGCCCGACACGGCAAGGGCGAAGGCGGTGGGCTTCAGCATGTCTGGAGATCCAGTTGACGAATCTACTCTATGAAGATGCGAATGAGTCGCAATAGTAACTTTACTACAATGGTCTGATACCCGCGTATTGTTGCGGCGCGGCAACAGCTGCCACCAGGCTCAGCCGGGCGGGCTCAGGCTGCGCAGACGCGCGAACGCCACTGGCGCGATTTCGGCCAACTCCGCAATCGGCTTCCAGGCCGCGGCGTGAACCTCGTCTTCCTGCGCGACCAGCGGCAAGGCCGGGTCGGCGATGAAGAGATATTGCAGGTCGTGATGGATATGCGGCGGCTCGCTCCGGCGCGGATTGCCCGGTACGTCATGGCTGTCGATGGCGAAGGGCAGGTCGCCGCCGCGATGCCAGGGGTGCAGCATGGCAGCGGTGACGCCCGTTTCCTCGACCGCTTCGCGCAGCGCCGAGTCATGGAAGGCCGGGGCCGGCTCGTAATGGCCGCCGGGCTGGAGCCAGCGGCCGATCACGACATGGTCGATCAGAAGGATCTGCACATGGTCGGGCGAGAGCACGAAGGCGCTGGTGGTGGCATGCCCCGGCATGGTCTCGCGCCGATCGAGCGCATGGCGCTCGGCCATCTGCCAGCGTAGCAAGGCGAGGCGCTCACGCGGGCCGGCGACCTCGGCGAGATAGCGGGAGACGGCGGTTTCGAGGCGCGCAAGAAAGCTCATGTTCCTGCGCATCGCATGCCAGGCCGCTGCCGGGAAGACCGCAGGCCGGGCTTCAGCGCAGCTTCAACCGGTATTCCTCGAACTCGCCGTTCTTCACCCCGTCATAGCCGACTATCACGCGCAATTCGTCGCGGCCCTCTGCCAGCACGGTGAGAGCCTCCGCCTTGGCGTTCTTGCGCCCCCGCAGCTCGCCGAGCTCGCGAACCGAGCCCGGATCGGCGGGGTCGAGCAGCAGGATCGCATAGGGCACGTCCTGGTCCTGTGCCGGGCCGACGAGGACGAGCAGGCGGCCATCGGCGAGCGGGGCGAGGTCGCGGACGCCGCGCTGCGCGCCGGCCCGGAAGGCGAGGATCTGGGGCTTGTCCGCCGCCGGCTCGCTGCCTGGTTTGAACAACTCGGCGAGATTGCCGCCTACCAGGAAGGCGCGGCCGTCGAGTGAGGGCGCGCGCAGGCCGAGCCAGAGCCGGTTTGCGACCACGGCGAGGCCTTCGATGTTAAGGCCATTGCTGTCGGCGTCGAGCGCCTTGCCGAGATAGGGTGCAATCTCTGTGGCGGCGGCGAGGAGGTCGGCGACACGCCAGCTCAATTCGGACGTGCCGGCTTCGCCATTGCTGGGCGCGATCCGCGCCAGCAGGAAGGAGGAGGAGCGATATTCGCCGCCATGGCGCGAGCAGCCATGCGAGCCGACGACGTAGAACACGCGGTCGGCATAGGCGACGCCCTCGCCGTCGAACTCGCCGAAACCGCCTTGCTTCGGGCAGCCGATCGCCGGCTGGCGCCCGAGCGCGGCTGGTGCGGTGTCACCGATCAGTGGGACGCTGCGCTCGGGCTTGATCGCGCCTTGCGTCAGCGTCGCGAACTGGGCGGCCTTGCTCTCGTCGTTGACGACGAGGCAGCGATACTCGCCGCCGGCGGGCGGGCGGCAGGCAATGCCGCTGATATCATTGGCCGCCTTGCGCTTCTTGCCGGCGAAATCGGCCGTCGCCTCGATCTTGTGGTCCGGCTTCAGTGCTTCGGCGAGGACGGCATTCGTCGCGAGCAGGCTGAGCACGAGGGCGGACAGGAACGCGAGCCGCATGGTCTTGCTCCGGCGGAAAGCTGCGAGATAGGCGTCGGAACTGTGGTTGCAAAGACCGGGTTGTGAATTCTTGCGCCGGCCAAGGACGGCCTGTTGCAGGAGCACCCTTTTCCCTGGAAGGTTGCGGGAACCTCGGCCCAGCCTTCTCCCCGATGGGAGAAGGTGGCGCGGAGCGCCGGATGAGGGCTCGTCCTGTCCGCAGAAGGCGCAGCGGTTTCATTGCGCTCAGGTAATCACCGGCGGTCCCCTCACTCCTGCCTTCTCCACTGATCTCGGGCTTGCACGAGATCAGCACTCAGAGTGGTCGAAGTCGGGTAGACCCGACTTCGACGCGGGAGAGGGGTTCCCCGCGCTTCCCGCGCCCAAGCTTTTCCCCGCCCCAAGGCGCATCCTGCGGGCGCTATGCTGATGAGAGGCAGCTGAGCGTCGCAGGTGTAAAAGGACAAACCCGCGCCACCCATATGAGCGGCGCGGTCCGTTCTGTCAGTTCAGCTTCCCGTAAGCCGGCACGGTCAGGAACTCCTCGAATTCCGGCGCGAGCGAGAGCTTCGAGAACAGGTCGATCGCCTCGGGGAAGCGGCCCTTGTCATAGGCCTCGGTGCCGAGTTCGCTTTTCACCCGCGCCATTTCCTCGGGCAGACAGCGCTTGAAAAGCTCGGCGTCGACCCTGGCGCCGCCTTCGAGCTCTGCACCGTACTGGACGAACTGCCAGATCTGGGCGCGGCTGATCTCCGCGGTCGCGGCGTCCTCCATCATGTTGTAGATCGGCACGGCGCCGCGGCCGCGCAGCCAGGCCTCGAGATACTGCACGCCGACGCGGATGTTCTCGCGGAAGCCGTCCTCGGTGCGGGTGCCCTGATGCACTTCGAGCAAGTCTTCGCGCCCCACCTGCACATCTTCGCGCAGCTTGCCGAGCTGGTTCGGCTGCGGCATCAGCCGGTCGAAGACCTCGTTCGCGACCGGGACGAGGTCGGGATGGGCGACCCAGGTGCCGTCATGGCCGTCGCCGGCCTCGCGCTCCTTGTCGGCCTTGACCTTGGCAAAGGCGGCGGCATTGGCCTCGGGGTTGTTCTTGACCGGGATCTGCGCCGCCATGCCGCCCATGGCGAAGGCGCCGCGGCGATGGCAGGTCTTGATCAGCAGCAGCGAATAGGCGCGCAAGAAGGCCTTGGTCATCACGACCTGCGAGCGGTCGGGCAGGACGAAGGCCTTGTTGCGGGCGAGCTTCTTGATGAAGGAGAAGATGTAGTCCCAGCGGCCGCAATTGAGGCCGGCCATGTGCTCGCGCAGTTCGTAGAGGATCTCGTCCATCTCGAAGGCGGCCGGCAGGGTCTCGACCAGCACGGTCGCCTTGATCGTGCCGGTCTTCAGGCCGAGCGCGGTCTGGGCGGCGACGAAGACGTCGTTCCAGAGGCGCGCCTCTAGATGGCTTTCGAGCTTGGGCAGGTAGAAATAGGGGCCCGAGCCCTGCGCCAGCGCCGCCTTGGCGTTGTGGAAGAGATAGAGGCCGAAATCGACCAGCGCGCCCGAGGCGATCTCGCCGTCGACCTCGATATGGCGCTCGGGCAGATGCCAGCCGCGCGGGCGGATGATCAGGACAGCAGGCTTGTCCTTGAGCTTGTAGGCCTTGCCTGAAGTCGGATCGGTGAAGTCGATCTTGTCGGTCCAGCGATCCCGGAGGTTGATCTGGCCCTCGACCATATTGGTCCAGACCGGCGAGGAGGCGTCCTCGAAATCGGCCATGAACACTTTGGCGCCGGAGTTGAGCGCATTGACGATCATCTTGCGGTCGACCGGGCCGGTGATCTCGACACGGCGGTCGAGCAGATCGGCGGGGATCGGCGCCACCTTCCAGTCGCCTTCGCGGATGTGCTTGGTCTCGGCGAGGAAATCCGGGGTTTCGCCGGCGTCGAAGCGCTTCTGGCGCTCCTTGCGGATGGCGAGCAGGCGCTTGCGGGTTTCGTTGAAGCGGCGCTGCAGGTCAGCGACGAAGGCGAGCGCGTCATGGCTCAGGACCTCGTCATAGCGCTCGGCGAGCGCGCCTTTGACGACGACGCCGGCAGGAAGTTTCAGGCTGGTCGGGGCGGTCATCGCGGTTATCTCCCAAGACTGCGATCAGGTGAACGCAGTATGCGGCGATCCGATTTTTTCGAGAATAGCCAAGAATGTCAGATCATCTGATCATGAATGGAAATAATCGCCGCGCGGCGCCGAAAACTGGCCTGACGACGCCATTGCAGGGGTGTGTCACGGCGCGGGGCGTGCCGATTGACGATCAGGGGGATTTGTTCATGACCGCCACTCGCCTCGGCCTGTTGTCCATTGCGCTCGCCAGCTGCCTCATCGCCGCGCCGGCCTTCGCCCAGAACCGCTGCGCCGTCACCGATCCGACCGGAACGCCGCTCAATATCCGCGAGACGCCCAATGGCGAGATCATCGGCCGCGTCAGCAACGGCGTCGGCATCCGGGTGATCAACACCTCGTCGGACGAACGCGGCCGGGCCTGGGCCCTGATCAGCCCGCGCGGCCGCAACAATGTGGTCGGCTGGGTCTATCGTGAGTTCGTGTCCTGCTACTGAGGTCGAAGCGCTCCCCCGCTGAGGACTTGAGCGCGGGGAACCCTTCTCCCGTGTGGGAGAAGGGCAGGGATGAGGGCCTGCCCTAGTCTGAGAAAACGCAACGGCGCCGCCTCGTTTTAATGATCTGCGGCTGGCCCTCATCCCTGCCCCTCTCCCATCCGGGAGAGGGGATTCCGCGCTTCATCCTGTCAGTTCGCCAAACCGCCTCAAAAACGCCCCCTGCGCCTGCTCCGTCGCCTGCGGCTCCAGCAGCACCAGCACCTCGCGCGGCAAGGCCTGCGGGCGGCCGAAGAAGCGTAAGGCTTCCTCACGCTCGAAGCCGGCGAGCTCGGTCGCTTCGAGGAAGGCCGAGATCTTGTCGGCATCCTTGGTCTTGCGCTTGACGATCGCCGGCGTCGCCGCCGGCAAGGAAAAGCGCAGATGGATTGCCGCGAGCAAGCGCAGTTCGACGCCCTTATAGGCGTCGCCCATCACCGCCTTGAACGGCGAGATCATGTCGCCGATGACGTATTCGGGCGCATCGTGCAGCAGTGCCATCAGGCGCCATTCCCGCGGCCAGTCCGGATTGAGATGGCCAACGATCGCCTCGACCAGAAGGCTATGCTGCGCCACCGAGAAGGAATGCGCGCCGCGGGTCTGGCCGTTCCAGCGCGCGACGCGGGCAAGGCCATGGGCTATGTCCTCGATCTCGACATCGAGCGGGGAGGGGTCGAGCAAATCGAGCCGCCGGCCCGACAGCATGCGCTGCCAGGCGCGCGGCGGGGTGGCTGGTTTGGCCATCAGGCGGCTGGGCGCGTGTCGCGGGCGAGCGCCGCGCACTCCTGCCAGCGGAAGCAGCCGGTGAGATGGTCGTTGACCATGCCGCAGGCCTGCATCACCGCATAGACGATGGTCGGGCCGCAGAAGGTGAAGCCCGCGGCCTTGAGCTCCTTCGAGATCGCCTTGGAGACGGCGGTCTCGGCCGGCACCTGCTCGTGGGTGCGGAAGCTGTTCTGGATCACCCGCCCGTCGAGATGCTTCCAGAGGAAGTCGGTGAACGGCCCTTTTTCGCTCAGCCTGAGATAGGCCTGCGCATTGCGGATCGTGCCCTCGATCTTGCCGCGATGGCGCACGATGCCGGCATCGGCCAGCAGGCGCTGGACATCGGCCTCGCCGAAGCGGGCGACGATCTCGGGCTCGAAGCCGGAAAAGCCGGCACGGAAGGCGTCACGTTTGCGCAGGATGGTGATCCAGGACAGGCCCGCCTGGAAGCCGTCGAGCATCAGCTTTTCCCAGAGCGTGCGGGAATCATATTCCGGCACACCCCATTCGGTGTCGTGATAGGCGAGATAGAGCGGATCGCTCTCCGGCCAGATGCAGCGATACTTGCCGTCGGGCCCCTCGACCGCCTCGCGCCCGCCGGTGACGTCATTCATGCCGCTGCTCCGAATTCTGGCTCGCCCGGATAGGGGAAGCGAATGAACGACGGCTTGGGCGCCAGCGTAAAGGCAAGGCCGCCGGCATCCAGTTTGTGACCGGCAGCGAGCGCATCCGCCACCCGGTCGAGCCGGAGCAGGGCAAGGCCGCCGCCATTGGCGCAGGAGCCGACACGGCCGAGCGTCTTGCCGCCGGCGCTGGCCTCGACGCCGTCCTCCGGGATGACGCCCTCGTCAAAGACGATCGGCACGATGCGCGAGCGGGCGGTGCCGCGGTGCTGCATGCGCGAGACCACCTCCTGGCCGATATAGCAGCCCTTCCTGAAGGAGACGCCGCCGAGCTGGTCGAACAGCGCCTCGTGCGGGAAGGTGTCGCCATAAAGGAAGTCGCGCCCGCCATCGGGGATGCCGAGGCCGATGCGGCGGGTGTGGTAGTCGTCCATCGTAGCATCGGTGAGCTCGTCGGCGCCCTCGCGATCGACGATGGCGCGCTCGCCGAGCTCAGGCATGCGCGGATCGGCATAGACCAGCCCGGCGTCGGCCGGCAGCTTGCCGCCATCGGTCGCGGCGATCACCGTCGCGCTCTGGCTGAGGTCGTCGAGCGTCACTTTGGCGCGCAGTTTGTAGAGCTTCAGCTTCTTCATCAGGTCGGCGGTCTGGAGCAGGGGCGTGTCGAGCAGAAAGCCGCCGCCTTCGTCATCAGGCACGGCGACGATGAGAAAATCGCCGATGATCTTGCCTTGCGGTGTCAGCAGCCCGCCATAGCCGGCGCGTTCGGGCGTGACGGTCTCCAGCGCGTTGGTGACGATGTTATCGAGGAAGTCGCGGGCGTCGTCGCCGCTGACGCGGATGACGCCGCGGTCGACCAATCTGGTTGCCGGCATGGCGGTCTCTTCTGCTGCTTCGGCGCTGCGCCGTTCGGTCCGATAGTTAAGGCGCTTGCCTGCAGCCCTCAACCGGTGGGATCGTCATGTGGGCAATGCGCTTCAGAGGCAAGCCATGGCTGATGTCGAGACGGATGCGATGGCCGGGCTCTTTCGCGAGGCGGCGGAACTCGCGATCGATTTCCGCCGAAACCTGCCGCAGGGGCTGCAACGTCCGCTGGCAGATTATGGCGCCATGCTGCGCACTCTCGCCGGGCCGACGCCGGAAGCGGGGCTCGAAGGGCCTCAAGTCATCGCCGAGCTGGCCGAGACGATGACACCGGGCTTGCATGCGATGGCCGGCTCGCGCTTCTTCGGTTGGGTCATCGGAGCATCGCACCCGGTCGGCGTCGCGGCGGACTGGCTGACAAGCGCCTGGGGCCAGAACTGCGGTAATCATCAGGCCGCGCCGGCTGCTGCGGCAGCCGAGGCCGTCGCGGCCGACTGGCTGGTCGATCTGCTTCGCCTGCCGGCCGGAGCTTCGGTCGGCTTCGTCACCGGTGCGACAGTCGCCAATCTCGTCTGCCTAGCGGCGGCGCGCAGCGAAGTGCTCGCGCGGGCCGGCTGGGATGTCGAGGCGAACGGGCTGTTCGGCGCCCCGCCGATCCGGGTGCTGATCGGCGACGATGCGCACACCACCGTCTTCTCGGCGCTCCAGACGCTCGGCCTCGGCCATGACCGGAACGAGCGAATCGCGACCGATCGCGACGGCAGGATCGACGCCGCCGCCTTCACTGCCGCGCTTGACGGCCATCAGGGCCCGCTGATTGCGGTGCTTCAGGCCGGCCAGATCAACACCGGCGCCTTCGATCCGTTCGCGGAGCTGATCCCGCTGGTGCACCGGCATGGCGGCTGGGTTCATGTCGATGGCGCGTTCGGCCTCTGGGCGCGTGCCGGCGGCCCGGAGATCGCGACCCAGGCCAATGGCGTGGAGGCGGCTGATTCATGGGCCACCGACGGCCATAAATGGCTGCAGACACCTTATGACTGCGGCTATGCCATCGTCCGCGACAGCCGCTCGCATCGGCGCGCCATGACGGCGCTTGCGAGCTATCTGCCCGAGGTCGCCGATGGCGAGCGCGATCCCAGTCATTTCGTGCCGGAACTGTCGCGCCGGGCACGCGGCTTTCCGACCTTTGCGCTGATCAGGCATTTCGGCCGTCAGGGCATCGCAGCCATGGTCGACCGGCATTGCCGTCTCGCCCGGCAGCTGGCTGAGCGGCTGGCCGCCGAGCCGGGCGTCGCGATCGAAAACACGGTCGTGCTCAACCAGATCGCGGTGCGCTTCGGCGCCGACCTGCCGCCCGAGCAGGGCGACGCGCTGACCAAGGCCGTGATCGCGCGTCTCCAGGCCGATGGAACCTGCTTCGCCGGCGGGGCGCGCTGGCGTGGGCGCTGGATCATGCGATTGTCGCTGATCGGCTGGGCAATGGACGACGAGGCCATCGAAATCTCGCTCGCAGCGATCCTGAGCGCCTTGCGAAACTGCCCGCGCGGCCGCGCCTGGAAATTTTTTCGCGCGCCCTGTCGATCCCGCCTTTCCCCGTTCGACGTGTCGGTAAGAAGCAGCGGAGGCCGCAGATCATTGCGGCGCCCGCCCGAGCTTCGAAAGACGCGATGCGGGACGTGCTCCCGCAAGTTCGGGAGAAGTCAGATGAGACAAGTCGTTGCTGCCACCTTCGTGTCGCTCGATGGCGTCATGCAGGCGCCGGGCGGCCCGCATGAGGATCCGCAGGGCGGCTTCAGCCATGGCGGCTGGACCTTCCACTACTGGGACGAGGCGATGGGCAAGGTGATGGACAAGGCCTTCACCGAGGAGTTCGACCTGCTGCTCGGCCGCCGGACCTACGACATCTTCGCCGCTCACTGGCCCTATGCCGGCGACGATCCGATCGCGGTCAAGTTCAACGCCATCACCAAATATGTCGCGACCTCGGAGCCGCAGAGCCTGACCTGGCAGAACAGCGTCGCGCTGCGCGGCGATCCTGCCGCCGAAGTCGCGGCGCTGAAGCGCCAGGATGGTCCGAAGCTCCTGCTGCAGGGCTCGAGCGAATTGATCCAGGCCCTGCTCGCCAAGGACCTGATCGACGAGATCACGCTGCTGACCTTCCCGGTCGTGCTCGGCAAGGGCAAGCGGCTGTTCGGCAAGGGCGCGATGCCTGCAGCCTTCAAGCTGATCGAGAGCAGCGCCTCCAGCACCGGTGTGCTCATGGCGACCTATCGGCGCGAGGGCGAAGTCACCACCGGCTCCTTCGAATTCGCCGAGCCCAGCGCCGCCGAAATCGCGCGCCGCGAAAAATATTCGGCAAGGGGCTGAAAAAATTTCGGATGGCTGTCGATCGGGGCCTGGCTCGTTCGACGTGAGGACAGAGGGCGGGAATTCTCCCGCCCATACCGAAGCGAAATCAACCAAGACTGACAGGGGAAGACCGATGCGTGTGATGGTTCTGGTCAAGGCCGACAAGGACAGCGAAGCCGGTGTGATGCCGAGCGAGGCCCTGCTCACCCAGATGGGCGCCTATAACGAGGAACTGGTAAAGGCCGGCGTGATGCTGGCGGGCGAGGGACTGCATCCGAGCTCCAAGGGACTGCGCATGCGCTTCTCGGGGGCGGAGCGAGCGATCACCGACGGACCTTTCGCCGAAACCAAGGAACTGCTGGCCGGCTTCTGGATCTGGCAGGTCCGCTCCTTCGACGAGGCGGTCGAATGGCTAAAGCGCGCGCCCTTCGACGGCGGCACCGAGATCGAACTGCGGCCGATTTTCGAGATGGAGGATTTCGGCGAGGCGATGACGCCGGAACTGCGCGAGCAGGAAGCGCGCTTGCGTGCGGAGTCGGCGAAGCGCGCCGGCTGAGCGGGTGAAAGTTTAAATCCCATTCAATCAGGAGGGTGGCAGGCGAGGACCTGCGCCGCTCCAGTCAAACGGAGAAGACCGATGCGTTTCATGGTGATGGTCAAGGCGACCAAGGACAGCGAAGCCGGCGCTCCGCCGACCAAGGAGCTGGTCGACGCGATGATGGCCTACAATGAAGAGCTGGTGAAAGCCGGCATCATGAAGGGTGGCGACGGCCTGCAGCCGAGCGCGAAGGGCGCGCGCGTGCAGTTCGACGGCGAGAAGCGCTCGGTCGTCGACGGGCCGTTCGCCGAGACCAAGGAACTGGTCGCCGGTTACTGGCTCTGGGAGTGCAAGTCGCTTGACGAGGCGATTGCGTGGGTCAAGCGTTGCCCCAATCCGATGCCCGGTCCGTCCGAGATCGAGATCCGCCCGGTCGTCGACCTCGCCGATTTCGGCGATGCGGTCTCGCCCGAGGCCGACGCGGCCTGGAAGCGCCTGAAGAAGGAAGTCGGCGACAACGGCTGAGCCGCTTGCCAGCCGCCATGCTGATGGTGTGTATCGCAGGCCATGACGGCAAGCGATGCACACCGCGCCATCGAGGCGGTCTTCCGGATCGAGGCCCCGAGATTGATCGCGGGCCTCGCCCGCGTCACCCGCGACGTCGGCCGGGCCGAGGAACTGGCGCAGGACGCGCTCGTCGTCGCGCTCCAGCAATGGCCTGACGAGGGCGTGCCGCGCAATCCCGGCGCCTGGCTGATGCAGGCCGCCAAGCATCGCGCCCTGGACGGCCTCCGCCGGGCCAAGATGCTGAAGCGCAAGCATGAGGAGATCGGCCGCGATCTCGACGAGGAGGATGATCCGATCGCCGCGATCGAGGAGGCGCTCGACGACGAGCTCGGCGACGATCTGCTGCGCCTGATCTTCACCGCCTGCCATCCGGTGCTCTCGGTCGAAGCTCGATTGGCGCTGACGCTCCGGCTGATCGGCGGCCTCACCACCGAGGAAATCGCCCGCGCCTTCCTGGTGCCCGAGCCGACCATGGCGCAGCGCCTGGTCCGGGCGAAGAAGGCGCTGGCCGAGGCCAAGGTACCCTATGAGGTGCCGCATGGTCCCGAGCTGGCGAACCGCCTCGCCTCGGTGCTGGAGGTGGTCTACCTGATCTTCAACGAGGGCTATGCCGCGACCGCCGGCGAGGACTGGGTCCGCCCGGCCCTGTGCCAGGAGGCAATGCGGCTCGGCCGCATCCTTGCCGGCCTCGCGCCGCAGGAGCCGGAGGTCCATGGCCTCGTCGCGCTGATGGAATTGCAAGCCTCGCGCCTGCGCGCCCGGATCGGTGCCGATGGCGCACCAGTGTTGCTGCTCGACCAGAACCGGGCGCGTTGGGATCGGCTTCTTATCAATCACGGTCTCAAGGCCCTGGAGACGGCGCGCCGGCTTTCCGCCGGCCCCAGCCCTTATGTGCTGCAGGCCGAGCTTGCCGCCTGTCATGCCCGCGCCCACACGGCTGAGGAGACCGACTGGCGCAGGATCGCCTCGCTCTATGGTGCGCTCGGGGCGCTGACGCCCTCGCCGGTGATCGAGCTCAACCGCGCCGTTGCGGTCTCGATGGCGGAAGGGCCGGCGGCAGGGCTGGTGCTGGTCGACGCGCTCGCCTCCGCGCCGGCGCTGAAGAACTATCATCTCCTGCCGAGCGTGCGCGCCGATTTCCTGCTGAAGCTCGGCCGCCATGGCGAGGCGGAGGCCGAGTTCACCCGCGCCGCTGGCATGACCCGCAACCGGCGCGAGCGCGATCTCCTGCTCGGCCGCGCCGAGGCAGCGCGGCAGGCGCAGGCCGTCGCCTGAAGCTGCGGCTACTCAGGCGCCTGCGACCTCTTCGGCGAGGCAATACCAGTCGGGTCGGTGCGAGCGATTATGGATCGCGGCAGGTGGCGGGAAAGCCGGATCGGCGAAGCTGCCGACCGAGACCGAGATCGCGCCTGTCAGCGCCTCCGCCCGCATGAAGACCAGGCCGCCGCAGGCGGGGCAGAAGACCTGCTCCGTCCAGCGGCCGGCATCGCTGCTGCGGCGCCAGACGGAGCTCTCGCCCTCGATCGCGACGATCGTGCTCTCCGGGAAGATGGCGCGCCAGGCGAAAGCCGAGCCGGTGGCACGCTGGCACTTGCTGCAGGCGCAGAGATAGACGCGGCGCGGCTCGCCCGAGACGATCAGGGAGAGGCGGCGGCAGCTGCAGCTGGCGGTGCGTTGGACAGGGGCTTCGGTCGCTGTGGTCGTAGCGAGGGGCAAATTGATCTCCTGACAAGGCGGGCGGCAGTGTCGGCTAGAAGGGCATGGCCTTCGGTCGCCGCGCGTTCTCGAAAAGCTCTGCGGCTTCGGTTCAGGCCGATGCCGCGCTTGTCCGGTATTTCTGATCTTTGTTTTATAAATTCAATTACTTACATCAAAGTAAGTGACCGAGGACGTTCGATGCCCATCAGGATCAATCTGCCGGACACATGCGGCCTCGGCCTGGCGCTGTCGGTGATCGGCGGCCGCTGGAAGTCGGTGATCCTATGGGAATTGCACGAGCGGCCGCTGCGCTTCGGCGAATTGCGCCGACGCCTAGCCGGGATCAGCGAGAAGGTGCTTTACGAGCAATTGCGCGAGATGGAGTGCGACGGCGTCGTCAGGCGCGAAGCGTTCGAGGAAGCAGTGCTGCGGGTCGAGTATTCGCTGACGCCGGCCGGGACGGCGTTGAACGATGCAGCTCATGTCCTGGCAGGATGGGACCTCGCCCATGCCGGACGCGGCAGGCTTTCGGCTGCGGCCGAATGATCAGTGCCGCGTGCCGGTGGTGAAATTGCCGTGGCGAATCTTCTCGGGCAGGGCCTCGGCGAAGACGGCGGTCGCCTCCTCGCCATAGGTCTCGACCAGCGTCCGCATCGCCGCGAACAGGGCGGCATGTGCCAGCGAGTCAGAATCGAGCCCGTCCTGACGCGCCTCGGCGAAGGCGTCCTCGACATAGCTATAGGCAACGTGCCGGGCGTCCTTGACATCCTCGGCAAGGGTCGGGTCGAGCGGCAGATCGTCGGAGAGAGCAGACATGAAGGCAGCAGTACCCGGCGTCGAAAGGAACCCGTCGGACGAAACGGACACGCGCGAGCCGCGACCGCTCCAGTGATTTGCCTGCCAAGGATACGGGCGCTGGCCGGCCAGCGCCATCACGGTCTTTAAGAAAGGTTAATTCTCAGGGGACAATTCTGCCTAAGAATGGCGCAAGCCCGTGCCGAAACTGGAGTATTGGGCGCTTCGCCGGCGGCAAGATCGCGATGCAGCCCTCACCGAGCGCGCTTGATTGTCTCGAAAACGGCCACCCGTTTGCTAGCCGCCGAAGCGGCTGGCAAGCGCCTTCGCCAGCTTCTCGCCTTCCTGGGCAAGCCGGGCCGAGGCTTCCTGCGTGCCGTCGCTGCAGGTACGGTGCGTCGTCGAATAGGCGCGGTAGCCGCGATTATAGGCGCTCGCCAGCCGCTCGCGCCGCTGCGGCGAGCGCCCTTCCGAATCGAGCAGGGTCGTCATGCGCTCGCGCCAGTCCTGTGCTTCGCGAGTCTCGCAGAGCGTGCGCAGATAGGCGAGCGAGCCGATGATCTCGGCGAGCTGCAGCAGCTGCGGTTCGTAGGGTGGCGCGGGTGATTCGGGTTCCGCCGGAGCAGGCTCGGCCGGTCGTTGCTGCTGCTGTTGTTGCGGCTGAATCGGCCGCCGCGCCTGCGCCAGCAGCGCTTCCGGGCTCACGGCCAGCACAGCGAGGAGCAGGGCTGCGAGCGCTCGCTTGGTCATGCGCCAGCGTGACCAGCGGCAATGGCGGCGGCGCGGCGCAGCACGTCGCCGAGCTCGCGCGTCGTCGGCAGGCCGCCGAGCTTCAGCGGGTCGACCCATTTGACCGCGCCGGCCTCGGGGCCGGGCTGCGGCTCGCCGGAGAGCCATTCCCCGACGAAGGAGGCGATGACGAAGTGATGAGTCACTGCGCCCTGGGGATCGCGGCCGACGATCTCGACATGGCGGTTGAAGCCGACGATCCGGGCGCTGACGCCGACCTCTTCCTGGAGCTCGCGCAGCGCCGCCTCCTCCAAGGTCTCGCCAGCCTCGACCTTGCCGCCGGGCAGTGACCAGAGCTGGTCGGCCGGGGGCTGGGTCCGTGTCGCCAGCAGGACCTTGCCGTCACGGAAGACGGCGATCGAGGCGGCGAGCGTCGGGCGGGCCGCCCGTGCCGGGCCGGGAAAGCGGATCACCTGGCTGGAGTCGCTGCCGGCGCTGCTCACACGTGCTGCCCGCCATTGATGTGGAGCTCGGCCCCGGTGACGTAGCTCGAAGCGTCGGTGCAGAGGAAATAGATCGCCTTGGCGACCTCCTCGGTCTTGCCGAGGCGCTGCATCGGCAGTCTCTCGACGATCTTGTCGGTGCCGGGCGAGAGGATGGCGGTATCGATCTCGCCGGGCGAGATCGCGTTGACGCGGACGCCGAGCGGTCCGAAATCGGCCGCCATCTCGCGAGTCAGGCTGGCGAGCGCCGCCTTCGAGGTTGCATAGGCGGCGCCGGCGAAGGGGTGGACACGCGAGCCGGCGATCGAGGTGACGTTGACGATCGTCCCTTTCGCCGCGGTCAGCTCGTCGAGCAGACCGCGCGCCAGCATGATCGGCGCGAAGAAGTTGACCTGGAAGACCTGGTGCCAGTCGTTGAACGAGGTCGTCGCCGCGCCGAGCCGCCCGCCCTTGGGCCCCTTCGGTGAGATGCCGGCATTGTTGACCAGCGCGTTGAGCTTGCCGCCCTCGGCCGCGAGGCGCTTCTTGATCTCGGCGATGCCGCGCATCGTGTCCTCGGGATCGCCGAGATCGATCTGGACATGGTCGTCGGCGCCCGACGGCCAGGGGCATTTCTCGGAGAAGGCCTGGCGCGAGCAGGACAGGATGCGCCAGCCGGCCATGGCGAACTGCATCACCGTGGCATGGCCGATGCCGCGGCTGGCGCCGGTCAGCAGCATGACCGAGCGCTTGCCCGCTTCAGTCTTCGGGAAGTCGAATTTGGGCATGGCCATGGAGGGGCAATCCTCAGGGGTAGAGCCGGGTCTTCGTCCAGGCGTCGCCGGGAGCGGCGCGGCGGAAGACGATGCGGTCGTGCAGGCGGAAGGCGCCGTCGCGCCAGAATTCCATGTAGACGGGTGCGATGCGGAAGCCGGTCCAGTGCGGCGGGCGCGGCACCTCGCCGACGCCGAATTTCAGCGCATAGCTCGCGACGGCCTTTTCAAGTGCGAACCTGCTCTCCAGCGGCCGTGATTGCTGCGAGGCCCAGGCGCCGATGCGGCTGTCGCGCGGGCGCGACTGGAAATAGGCATCGGCCTCGGCGTCGCTGACGCGGCTGACGGAGCCGCGGATGCGGACCTGCCGGCGCAGGCTTTTCCAGTGGAACAGCGCAGCCGCCTTGGGCTGGCCGTCGAGCTCCTCACCCTTCTGGCTCTGGGTATTGGTGTAGAAGACGAAGCCGTCGGGGCTGCGGCCGTTGAGCAGGACCATGCGGACATTGGGCATTCCGTCGGCATCGACCGTCGAGAGCGCCATGCCGTTCGGGTCGTTCGGCTCGGACGCTTTGGCCTCCTCCAGCCAGCTTTCGAACAGGGCGAAGGGCTCGCTCGCTTCGGTGAAGTCACCGCTCATTAACGCATTCACGTGCTTAATCCTCGGTAGTTTCAGGAAGCGTCGGGCGAGCGCGATCCGTAATGCGATTTGAGTTGGCAGTCATATATAAGCCCCGCGGCCAGCGGAGCCAGAGGCCGCATGAGCGCAGTCCCCTTGCACGCGGGACATCGCTCGTAGGCCTTGTTCTGCTTGCGCTGGGTTCGGCCGGTTGCTCGATCTCCTTCCCGATCATGGGCCTGTCGAGCAAGGCGGAGGACGAGGTCGCGATGACCACAGCCTCGGTGCTGCCGGCGCGCGCCGTCGAAGGCAAGAGCCCGCTCGTCACGCTTGCCCCCGATCTCGGCACCGAGGACTGGCGCCGGGCCGAGGGCGCGCTAGCGCTGGCGCTCGACCCGCAGGGCAATGGCGCGCCGGTCTCCTGGGACAACGCCCAGAGCGGCATGAAGGGAACATTCACCCCCGTCGGCGGGCCGTTCCTGAAATCGGACGAAATCTGCCGCGCTTTCCTGGCCTCGATGAGCCTGCAGACCGGTCCGGTGAAGCTGCAGGGCACAGCCTGCCGCCCATCCGGCGGCGAATGGGCGGTTAAAGACGCAAAACCCTGGAAAGGCGCGGCCTGAGGCTGTTGCAACTGCGCCACAGTCTTCCCATCTAGGGGGCGGTTCCGGTACGCCGGAATACGAAGCCTCCGAGGGTGTGTTTGAATGCGTGATCCGTATCAGGTTCTGGGCGTGGCGAAATCGGCCGATGAGGCCGAGATCAAGAAGGCTTATCGCCGCCGTGCCAAGGATCTGCACCCCGACCGCAACCAGGGTGACCCAAAGGCGCAGGAAAAGTTCTCCGAGCTGAACACCGCCTATGAAGTCATCGGGGATCCCGACAAGCGCAAGCAGTTCGATCGCGGCGAGATCGACGCCGAGGGCAAGCCGCGCTTTTCCGGTTTCGAGGGCATGGGCGCCGGACGCCGAGGCGCGCAGCATGGCGGCTTCGATTTCCATTTCGATGGCGGCGGTGCGCCGTTCGGCCGCGGCGGCGATCCGGGCTTCGATCCGGCCGACATCTTCGGCTCGCTCTTCGGCGACGCTGCCAGGCGCGGTGGCGGGCGTGGTCGGCAGAGCCAGCCGCAGAAGCCGCCTGAGCAGAGCTTCACCCTCGAGGTCGGCCTGGCCGAGGCGGTCAATGGCGGCACGCGCCGGGTGAAACTGCCCGGCGGGCGCGAGGTCGAGGTGACGATTCCCGAGGGCGTCGCCGACGGCAAGGTCATGCGGCTGCGCGGCCTCGGCCAGATCCATCCGCTCACCGGCGAGGCCGGCGATGTGCTGATGACGATCAAGGTGAAGCCCGACTCGCGCTTTACCGTCGACGGCATCAATCTGCGCGCGCGCGTCGCCGTGCCGCTGGCGACGGCGGTGCTCGGCGGGCCGATCCATGTGCCGACGCTGTCAGGCGCGGTCGAGATGAACGTGCCGGCGATGACGGGCACGGCACGCCAGTTCCGCCTGCGCGGCAAGGGGCTGCCCGGCGCCAAGAAAGGCGAGCATGGCGACCTCTTCGTCTCGATCGATATCGAGATGCCGACCGAGGATGCCGAGCTGACCGCGCTGATGAAGGCGCGGGCTGGTTGAACAGGATTTCGGCACAGGACGCTTCCACCCTTCGACTGCCTCGGTTATGAGACCGTCCGGTTCTCTTTTGCCGGTTCGTCCAGTTCGAAGGTCTCAGATGCCCGAATCCAGCAGCGCCGCCCCGACCGCCAACCTCCTGCGGGGCAAGCGCGGTCTCGTCATGGGCGTCGCCAACAACCGCTCGATCGCCTGGGGCATCGCCAAGGCGGCGGCGGATGCCGGCGCCGAGCTTGCCTTCACCTATCAGGGCGACGCCTTGAAGAAGCGGGTCGAGCCGCTGGCGCAGCAGCTCGGCGGTCATGTCGTCGGCCATTGCGATGTCACCGACGGGGCGACGATCGACGCCGTCTTCGCCGAGGTCGAGAAGCTCTGGGGCAAGCTCGACTTCGTCGTCCACTGCATCGCCTTCTCCGACAAGGACGAATTGACCGGCCGCTATGTCGACACGAGCGAGGCCAATTTCTCGAAGTCGCTGCTGATCTCCTGCTATTCCTTCACGGCGATCACCCAGCGTGCCGAGAAGCTGATGCCGGATGGCGGCTCGCTGCTGACGCTGACCTATTACGGCGCCGAGAAGTGGATGCCGCACTACAACGTCATGGGCGTCGCCAAGGCCGCGCTCGAATCGAGCGTGCAATACCTCGCAGCCGATCTCGGCCCCCAGAAGATCCGCGTCAACGCGATCTCGGCCGGGCCGATCAAGACGCTGGCCGCTTCGGGCATCGGCGATTTCCGCTACATCCTGAAGTGGAACGAGTACAACTCGCCGCTGCGCCGCACCGTCACGATCGAGGAGGTCGGCGAGACCGCGGTGTTCCTGGTCTCCGACATGTCGCGCGGCATCACCGGCGAGATCATGCATGTCGACGCCGGCTACCATGTCGTCGGCATGAAGGTGCCGACCGCGCCGGACATCTCGCTCGACAAGGGCGAGTGAGGGCTGAGGTCCGTTCGCAACGGCGCGCTACAGACGAAGCCTCTGTAGCTACTTTGTTGTAACGAAGCGATGCGTCGCCTATCTTGCTTGCAAGAGTGGGGGAGAGCGATGCTGAGCGCAGTCAAGAAATTCGGGAACTCGGCCGGCGTGCTGATCCCCAAGCCTTTGCTCGCCGAGATCGGTGCCAAGGCCGGCGACAGCGTCGAACTCAAGGTCGAGGGCGGGCGTCTCGTGATCGAGCCGGTCATTCGCCCGCCGCGCGCTGGCTGGGCCGAGGATTCGCAGCGCCTCGCACGCGAACAGGACGACGAACTCGTCTGGCCTGAGTTCGGCAACAGCGAGGATGAGACCCTGACATGGTGAAGCGCGGCGAGATCTGGCTGGCCGCGCTCGATCCGACGATCGGCAGCGAAATCCAGAAGACACGTCCCTGTCTCATCATCTCGCCGCCGGAAATCCACGATTATCTGCGGACCGTCATCGTCGCACCGATGACGTCCGGCAGTCGGCCTGCCGGCTTCCGTGTGCCGGTGCAATTCCAGAGCATCGATGGCTTGATCCTGCTCGAGCAGAGTCGTGCGCTCGACAAGCAAAGACTTCGGAAGAAGCTCGGCAGCGTTTCCGACACGACCCTCGGACAGGTGCTGCAGACGCTGCGGGAACTCTACGCGGATTGAAGCGGCAAGGCGGCGCGCAACCGATGCGTTCCGTCCTCATCCAGACTGACATCCTCGCTTGCGACCGTTGCGAAGAGATTGGAGACGCTGCGGCCCCCGATCAGGATATCCGATGCAATCTCAGCCAGCGGCGCCAGCACGAAGGCGCGCTCGGCGATGCGCGGATGCGGGACCTGCAGGCCGGGCCGGTCGATCGTCTCGTCGCCATAGGTCAGGATGTCGATGTCGAGCGTGCGCGGCCCCCAGCGTTCGCGCCGCTCGCGACCGCTTTGGCGCTCGATCTCGAGGCAGAGCGCCAGCAGATCCTCGGCCGGGAGCGTGGTCTCGGTCAGCACCGCCATGTTGCGGAATTCCGGCTGGTCGAGCTTGCCCCAGGGCGCAGTGCGCCAGACCGAGGAGACGGCCTTCAACTCGACGGCGCGGTTAGCACTCAGTCGCTCCAGTGCCGCCGCGAAGGCGGCGACAGGATCGCCGAGATTGCCGCCGAGGCCGAGCGTCGCCGCAATGCTCACCGCGTGAAGTCCAGCTTGATGCCGACCGATTCCATCCGGCCTGGAATGGGCGGAGCCGGCTTGCGCAAGGTGACCGCGACGCGGGTCACCGCCGGATATTCCGCCAGGATCGCCAGCGCGAGTGCGCGCGCCGCCGCTTCCAGCAGCTTGAAGCGCTTGGCCGAGAAGGTGCGCGTCACCAGGGCGACGACCTCGCCATAGTCGACGGTGTCGGCGATGTCGTCGCTGAGCGCGGAGGCGCGCAGGTCGCAATCGAGGACCAAGTCCATCGAGAAGCGCTGGCCGAGCCGGCCCTCCTCGGCAAAATGACCATGATAGGCGTAGAGGTCGAGCGCCTCGATGAATATCTGCCCGGTCGCGCTCATTGTGCTGCTCCGATCGCCACCCAGATTTTCAAGGCGTCGACATGCTCGTCGACATCATGGGCGCGGATGATGGCGGCGCCTTGGGTGACACCATAGAGATGCGCCGCGATGCTGGCGGCGACGCGTTCCGCCGGAACCGCCTTGCCGATGACATGGCCGAGCACCGATTTGCGGGAGGCGCCGAGCAGGACCGGGCAGCCGAGCTCGCCGAGGCGGCGAAGCTGCTTCATCAGCAGCAGCGACTGCTCGGCGGTTTTGCCGAAGCGGCCGATGCCGGGATCGACGACGATCTGCGCGCGCGGCACGCCGGCCTCGATCGCGATCGCGATCGAGCGTTCGAGAAAGCGCATGACGTCAGCGAGGATGTCGAGCCCGGGATCGATCTCCTCGCGATTGTGCATCAGGATGATCGGCGCGCCATGGCGGGCGGCGACGCCGGCGATGGCGGGCTCGCGCTGCGCGCCCCAGACATCGTTGACGATCGAGGCGCCGGCCTTGAGCGCGGCGTCAGCGACCTCGGCCTTGTAGGTGTCGATCGAGATCGGGATGTCGCTCTGCGCGGCGATGCCGGTGATCACGGGCATGACCCGGGCGAGCTCGCTTTCCGCATCGAGGCGGATATGGTCCGGTCGCGTCGACTCACCGCCGATATCGACGATGTCGGCGCCTTGCTGCGCCAGCGTCAGCCCATGCGTGACCGCGATGGCGGGATCGGCGAACAGGCCGCCATCGGAAAAGGAATCCGGGGTGACGTTCACCACGCCCATCAGCAGGGGCCTCGTGCCGAGGTCGAGCCTGCGGCCATCCGGCAATGTCAGAGTGGCGGTCATGCGATGATCGGGTTGAAGCTGGAGGCTGCCTCTTACACAGAGCAGTGGGGCGCGGCCACCACAAAGCTCACGAGACGGTGAGGGTGGCCCTGCGGTGCTTTCGCCGCTTTGACGCGCTGGCTGCCAGCGTGCAAGAGGCGGGGCATGACTGCCTTGACGATCCCCGGTCGCCTCTTTCTCGTCCGCCATGGCGAAACCGACTGGAATCGCGAGGGGCGATTGCAGGGCGGCAAGGACATCCCGCTCAACGCGCTCGGCCGTATGCAGGCGGAGGAGGCGGCGCACCGGCTCAAGGCGCTGACCCCCGATTACGCGACCGTCGATTATCTCTGCTCGCCGATGGAGCGGGCGCGGGAAACGATGACGATCCTGCGCCGCGAGCTCGATCTGCCGCCAGAGGAGTTCCGCATCGACGAGCGCCTGCGCGAGCTGACTTTCGGCGACTGGGAAGGCTTCACCTGGCGCGAGATCCGCAGCCGCGAGCGTGAGCTGGCGAGGGCGCGTGAGAGCGACAAATGGGGTTTCGTGCCGCCCGCCGGCGAGAGCTACCGCATGCTGGCCGAACGCATCCGGCCGGTGCTGGAAGGGCTGGCGCCTGATACCGTGATGGTCAGTCATGGCGGCGTGGCGCGGGCGGTGCTGGCGCTGATCGGCGCGGTCGGCACGGCCGACGCCGCCCGAGTCGAGATCTGGCAGGGCAAGATCCTCGTGGTCGAGAACGGCAAGGCGAACTGGATGTGACGGCCGGCGGCGGCTGGCGGGGGGACACTTAACCGCACCTCACCTTCGCGCTTGCCGTTCAGCCCCGGTTCAGTCACATCTGCGCAGGAACGGCCGGCAGGCGAGCTTCCGCGCGGCTGCGGATGTCTGGTCGAAGGATGAGGTCGACGCATCGCCGCGGGGAGGCGGGCGTCCGGCGTGAGGTGCGGGCTCGGGGCGCGCGGTTCCGAGGCCTGCAGCGGGGCAGGATGAACGACATCACCACAGTTTCGGCCGGCACTGCCGACTCGGGCGCGACGGCGCTCGCGATGCTGGCGGGCGAGAAGCGGCCAGAATTGCTGCGCGACGAGGTGCTCGCCGAAATCTTCGCCGCGAGCGTAGCCGCTCGTCCCGATCATCCGGCGATGATCTGCGGCGAGCAACGGCTGAGCTACGCACAGGTCTGGGCGCAGGCGCAGGCGCAGGCGAGGGGTCTCGCGCTCGCGGGCGTCGGCCCGGGCGACATGGTCGGCCTGTGGATGCCGCGCGGCATCGAATTGCTGGTGGCGCAGATCGCGATCACGCTGTCGGGCGCCGCCTGGCTGCCCTTCGACGCCGAGGCGCCGATTGAGCGCATCGCCATCTGCCTCAACGACGCCAGCGCCAAGGGGCTGGTGACGCAGACCGACTGGAAGGCGCGGGCAGCGGCCACCGAACGTACGGTCTGGTGCCCGCAGCAGCTTGCCGAGGCGAGCGACGGCAAGCCGATGCCGGCCCGGCCAACCGGGCTGACGCCCGACCATCCGGCCTATCTGATCTACACCTCGGGCTCGACCGGCACGCCCAAGGCGATCGTCATCAGCCAGCACAACATCTGCCATTTCCTGCGCTCGGGGAACGCGCTCTACGGCATGGGCCCGGAGGACATCGTCTTCCAGGGCGCGTCGGTCGCCTTCGACCTGTCGATGGAGGAGATCTGGACGCCCTATCTGGTCGGCGCGACCCTGTTCGTCGCGACGCCGCAGATGATGGGCGACGCCGAGAAGCTGCCGGCGATCCTGAGCGAGGCCGGAGTCACCGTGATCGACACGGTGCCGACCCTGCTCGGCATCCTGCCGGCCGACGTGCCCTCGCTGACGCTGATCCTGCTCGGCGGTGAGGCGCTGCCGCCCTCGATCGTGCAGAAATGGTCGAAGCCGGGCCGGCGCATCTTCAACACCTATGGGCCGACGGAAGCGACGGTGGTGGCGACGGCCGCGGCAGTCGAGCCCGGCGAGACGGTGACGATCGGCAAGCCGATCCCGAACTACACCGCCTATATTGTCGACGAGAACATGAAGCTGACCGGTGTCGGCCAGCAGGGCGAGTTGCTGATCGGCGGGCCGGGTGTCGCCAAGGGCTACCATCTGCGGCCGGAGCTGACGGCCGAGAAGTTCATCGCCAACCCGTTCGGCGGCAGCGGCAGTGATCCGGTGCTCTACCGCTCCGGCGATGCCGTCAGCCTCGACGAAAACGGCAACATCGTCTTCCACGGCCGCATCGACGACCAGGTCAAGATCCGCGGCTTCCGCGTCGAGCTCGGCGAGATCGAGACGGCGCTCTCGGACGAGGCCGGCATCAGCCAGGCGGCGGTGGTACTGCGCAGCGATGACGGGATCGAGCGGCTCGTCGCCTTCCTGGTCGGCGAGCCCGGCGTGCAGATCGAAGGCAAGGTGCTGCGCGCTTCGCTGCGCGAGAAGCTGCCGCCCTACATGATCCCGGCGCATTTCGAGCCGATCGGCTCGCTGCCGCGCATGGTCTCCGGCAAGGTCGACCGCAAGATGCTGAAGGCCGCGCCGCTGACGGCGCCGGCCGCGAGCGGCGAGCAGGAGCCGCCGCGCAACGAAACCGAAGCCGCCCTGCTCGATGCGGCCAAGCGCGTGCTCGGCGCGCAGGCGCTGCCGCTGGAGGCTGATTTCTTCGTCGATCTCGGCGGCCATTCGCTGCTGGCGGCGCGCTTCATCTCGATCGTACGCGAGACGCCGGCCTATGCCGGCATCACCCTGCAGGACGTCTATGGCGCCCGTACCTTGCGGGCGATGGCGGACCTTCTGGATTCGCGCGGCGTGCGGGCCGAGGAGGACCTCTCCTTCACGCCGCCGCCGCTCAGGCGCCGCTTCCTCTGTGGGCTGGCGCAGGCCGTAGCGCTGCCGATCATCATCAGTCTGTCGACGGCGCAGTGGCTCGGCATCTTCGTCAGCTACATGCTGCTCTCCGGCGAGGAATTGTCGGCGATGGCGCAGGTCTTCGCGCTGCTCGGCATCTATGTCGCAATCACCATCATCACCGGCTTCATCGCGATCGGCCTGAAATGGCTGGTGCTGGGCAAGACCAAGCCCGGGATCTATCCGCTCTGGGGCGTCTATTATTTCCGCTGGTGGTTCGCCTCGCGCGTCGCCGGGCTCGTGCACATCAAATGGCTGCAGGGCACGCCGGTGATGCGCTTCTACTGGCGCCTGCTCGGAGCAAAGGTCGGGCGCGACGTCATCATCTCCGACTACGAGGCCGGCGCGGTCGACCTGATCGAGCTCGGCGACGGCACCACGCTGGGATCGAAGACCACCTTCGCCAATGCCGAGGCGATCGGCGCCGACTTCATCATCGGTCGCATCAAGGTCGGCAAGGACGTCTACGCCGGCTCCTCGGTGGTGTTCGGCCATGGCTGCCATGTCGGCGACCATGCCGAGATCGGCGACCTCACGGCGATCGCCCCGGGCGCGACCATCGGCACGGCCGAGATCTGGCATGGCTCGCCCGCCCGCAAAACCGGCATGGTCGACCTCGAGGCTCTGCCGCCGCAGGCTGAAGCGAGCACGCGCCGGCGGGCGGCGATGACGCTGTTCTACGTGGTCATGCTGATCGTGCTGCCGCCGATCAGCCTCCTGCCGATCTTCCCGGCCTTCTGGCTGTTCGACAAGATCGATAACTGGGTCGCGACCTGGTCCGACGTCAGCTATCTCTGGTATCTGCCGATCCTGACCTGGCCGACGGCGATCGGCCTGATCACCGTCACGGTCTTCCTGATCTGTGCCCTGCGCTGGGCGATCCTGCCGCGCGTCTCCTCCGGCACCTATTCGATCCATTCGGGCTTCTACGCCCGCAAGTGGACGGTGGCGCTGGCGACCGAGGTGACGCTGGAGACGCTGTCCTCGCTGTTCGCGACGATCTATATGCGCTTCTGGTACCGGATGATGGGCGCCAGGATCGGGCAGGGCGCCGAGATCTCGACCAATCTCTCCGGCCGCTACGACATCACCGGGATCGGCGCCGGCAACTTCATCGCCGACGAGGTGATCTTCGGCGACGAGGACATGCGGCGCGGCTATATGCGCCTCGATATGACCCGCACCGGCGAGCAGGTCTTCGTCGGCAATGACGCGGTCGTGCCGCCGGGCGCCGTCATCCCCGACAAGGTGCTGATCGGCATCAAGTCGAAGCCGCCAGCGAATGAGCTGATGAGCGCCGGCGACACCTGGTTCGGCTCGCCGCCGATCAAGCTGCCGACGCGGCAGAAGGTCGATCTCGGCGCCGACTGGACCTACAAGCCGTCGACGGGCAAGAAGCTGGCGCGAGCCGTCTTCGAGGCGCTGCACACCTCGTTCCCGGCGATGCTGTTCATCACCTTCGGCACGCTCGCCGTCGACCTCGTGCTGCAGCAGAAGATCTTCGACCGCGACTGGGTCGGGCTCGGACTCGCCTTCATGGGTTGCGCCGTGCTGATCGCCATCACCCAGGCGCTGATCTGCGCGCTGATGAAATGGTTGCTGATGGGCGTCTACAAGCCGGTGATGAAGCCGATGTGGTCGTTCTGGGCGATGCGCACCGAGGCGATCGCCGTGCTCTATTGGGGCTTAGGCGGCAAGGTGCTGTTCGACTATCTGCGAGGCACGCCGTTCCTGCCCTGGTTCCTGCGGCTGTTCGGCGCGCAATACGGGCAGGGCGTCTGGCTAGACTCGACCGATATCACCGAGTTCGACTGCATCAAGGTCGGCGATTTCTGCACCGTCAATGCCCATTCCGCCCTGCAGACCCATCTCTACGAGGACCGGGTGATGAAGGTCGGCAAGGTCACGCTCGGCAAGGGCGTCTGCGTCGGCGCCGGGGCGACCGTGCTCTACGACACTCATGTCGGCGACTACGCCCAGATCGGCCTGCTCACCGTGATCATGAAGGGCGAGAGCCTGCCGGCGAACACGCGCTGGGAAGGCGCACCGGCGGTGCCGGCGGCGGCGCATTGACCGAAGTATGCACTTGCCCCGCAACCCTCGATTGCACTAGTTGCCTCTGCCCATCTTGGGCTGGGGGATACCATGGCTACCAGACTTCTTGCCGCGCTCGCGGCTACAGCCGTCCTGCTTGGCGGCTGCAACACGACTGTTACCCGCACGACCACCGCCGGAAAGCCCGTCATCGCCTACGCGTTCGCAATGTACACGGATGGGTCTTGCTGGTCTTGGGAACCTCCCGAGGTTTCGGTCGCGACGCCGCCCGCGCATGGGCGGGTGACGCATGGCCTCGTGAAGCATCCACTCAAGATGCCCGGCGACAAATGCGACGGAAAGGTCGTCGATTACCGCGTGTCACTCTATACGCCGAATCCCGGCTTTCGTGGTCAGGACCGCCTCTCCTTGAAGTATGACGGCATCCGGAACGATGGCGGCGGACGCTTCGTTTCCAGTACGGACGTCATCATCGACGTGAAGTGAGCGAAAGCGCGGCGGGTTCCGCCTGCGCCGAAATGCAGCTAAGAGCCTGACGCGTCATTCGCGTCAGGTTCTCATGTCTCACAACACATTCGGCCATCTCTTCCGTGTCACCACCTTCGGCGAGAGCCATGGGCCTGCGATCGGCTGCGTCGTTGACGGCTGCCCGCCGCTGATCCCGCTGAGCGAGGCCGAGATCCAGCGCGACCTCGACAAGCGCCGGCCGGGCCAGTCGCGCTACACGACGCAGCGCCAGGAACCGGATCAGGTCCGCATCGTCTCCGGCGTCTTCGCGCGCGAGAGCGATGGCGAGCAGGTCACGACGGGCACCTCGATCGGGCTGATGATCGACAATGTCGACCAGCGCTCGAAGGACTATTCCGAGATCAAGGACAAGTACCGGCCGGGCCATGCCGATTTCACCTATGACGTGAAGTACGGCATCCGTGACTATCGCGGCGGCGGCCGCTCCTCCGCCCGCGAGACGGCGATGCGGGTCGCGGCCGGGGCGATCGCCCGCAAGGTCGTGTCGGGCATGGTCGTGCGCGGCGCTCTCGTCCAGATGGGGCCGCACAAGATCGACCGCGGCAACTGGGACTGGGACGAGGTCGGCAACAACCCGTTCTTCTGCCCGGATGCGAAGGCGGCCGAGCGCTTCGCCGATTATCTCGACGGCATCCGCAAGTCCGGTTCCTCGATCGGGGCGGTGCTGGAGATCGTCGCCGAGGGCGTGCCGGCGGGTCTGGGCGCGCCGATCTACGGCAAGGTCGACGCCGAACTCGCCGCGGCGCTGATGAGCATCAACGCGGTCAAGGGCGTCGAGATCGGCGACGGCTTCGGAGCTGCCGAGCTTTCGGGCGAGGAGAATGCCGACGAGATGCGCGCCGGCAATGACGGCAAGCCGCTGTTCCTGTCGAACCATGCCGGCGGCGTGCTGGGCGGCATCTCGACCGGCCAGCCGATCGTGGCGCGCTTTGCGGTGAAGCCGACCTCCTCGATCCTCTCGCCACGGGCGACGGTGAACCGCACCGGCGGCGAGACTGAGATGTTCACCAAGGGCCGGCACGACCCTTGCGTCGGCATTCGTGCCGTGCCGGTCGGCGAGGCCATGGTCGCTTGCGTGCTTGCAGACCAGTTCTTGCGTCACCGCGCCCAGGTCGGCGTGATCGAGCCGCGCTGGCCATTTGAGGGGTGACGAAGGGCGTCATTCTCGGGCTTGTCCCGAGATCTCGTGACCAGCTACCTGGTTTCCGAGGTGGTCGGGTCAAGCCCGACCATAACGATGTGGTTGCAATTTCAGTATCACTGAAAAAACTAAGATCCTTCATTGATAATGAAGCAGAGCCGTATTAGCTTCGTTTCATGAAGCTCGACGTCTGGCTCCAGCAAACCAAAACCGCGCGCAGCGCCTTTGCGCGGCAGGTCGGCCTGTCTCCGGCCAGCGTCACGGCGCTCTGCAACGATCCCACTGCCTGGATCTCGCGCGAAAGCGCCGAGCGCATCACTGCCGCGACTGGCGGCGCCGTCACCCCCAACGACTTCCTGGGCCTGCAGGGCCCGCGCGAGGCTGCCATGACCGCAAGCAATGTCGCCGAGACCGTCGAAGCCTTTGCGCGCGGCGAGATCGTCATCGTCACCGATGACGATGACCGCGAGAACGAGGGCGATCTCATCGTCGCCGCCTCGCTGTGCACGCCGGAGAAGATGGCGTTCATCATCCGCAACACCTGCGGCATCGTCTGCGCGCCGCTGACGTCGGGCGAGGCGCGCCGCCTGCGGCTCGACCCGATGGTCTCATCCAACGACGCCCCGCTCGGCACCGCCTTCACCATCACCGTCGACGTCAAGCACGGGCTGACTACCGGCATCTCGGCCGAGCAGCGCACTAACACCGTGCGTGCGCTTGCCAACGGCAATATGGGCGCCGCCGATTTCGTCCGGCCCGGTCACGTCTTCCCGCTGATCGCCAAGGATGGCGGCGTGCTGATGCGCTCGGGCCATACCGAGGCCGCGGTCGATCTCTGCAAGCTCGCCGAGCTGCCGCCGGTCGGCGTGATCTGCGAGCTCGCCAATGACGACGGCACGGTGATGAAGGGCGCGCAGATCACCGCCTTCGCCCAGAAGCACAACCTCAAGCAGATCACGGTCGCCGACCTGATCGCCTATCGTCAGGCGCGCGAGAAGCTGGTCGAGCGCGTGCACTCCTTCCCGGTCAAGACCGAATTCGGCGAGATGACCGGCCATGTCTATGTGACGCCGTTCGACGACACCCAGCACTTCGCCTTCGTCATGGGCAAGCTCGGCGATGGCGAGAAGGTGCCGGCCCGGCTGCACCGCGCCAATGTCGTCGCCGATGTGCTCGGCGGGGCGTCCTCGATCCAGTGCGTGCTGCGCCGCTTCCAGCAGGAGGGCAAGGGCGTGCTGGTCTATCTGCGCGACGGCTCGGCCGGCGTGCCGATCAACAGTGTCGAGGAAGAGGCCGGCTCGGACGCACTGCGCTCGCAGCAATGGCGCGAGGTCGGCCTCGGCGCCCAGATCCTGCGCGATCTCGGCGTCGCCTCGATCGTCAACCTGGCCTCATCGACCCGCGCCTTCGTCGGCCTCTCCGGCTTCGGCATCGAGATCGCCGAGACCGCGCCGCTGGAGTGACGGTCAGTCGTCGTTGCGAGGAGCGTAGCGACGAAGCAATCCAGGGGCGGCAGGGCTCTACGACACTAGATTGCTTCGCTGCGCTCGCAATGACGGGAAAACTCACCCCCGCATCAGCGCGGTGACGTGGGCGGCGACCGATTTCGACAGGCCTTCGAGGTCGTAGCCGCCTTCCAGGATCGAGACCAGCCGCCCGCCGGCATGGCGGTCGGCGAGCTCCATCAGCTTCTGCGTCGCCCAGGCGAAATCGGGCTCCTTCAGATTGATGTTGGCGAGCGGGTCGCGCCAATGCGCGTCGAAGCCGGCCGAGATGATCACGAGATCGGGGCGGAAGTCTTCGAGCCGCGGCAGGATCGCGCTCTCGAAGGCATCACGGAACACGTCGGTGCCGTCGCCGGCCCGCAAGGGAGCATTGACGATGGTGCCGTGCTGGCCGCGCTCGGACGGCGCGCCGGTGCCGGGATAGAGCGGCATTTCATGGGTCGAGGCGTAGAGCACGCTGGCATCGTCCCAGAAGATCTCCTGCGTGCCGTTGCCGTGATGGACGTCCCAATCAACGATGACGACGCGCTCGGCACCGTGAGCCCGCTGGGCATGGCGGGCGGCGATTGCGGCGTTATTGAAGAAGCAGAAGCCCATCGCCTTGTCGCTCTCGGCATGGTGGCCGGGCGGGCGCATGGCGCTGAAGGCGTTGCTGACGCGCCCGGTCATCACCTCGTCGACAGCGTGGACGGCTCCGCCGACGCCGTGCAGCACAGCGCTCAGCGTGCCCGGCGACATGACGGTGTCGGCATCGACCTGGACAAGGCCTTGCTGCGGCGACGCCTCGACGATCGCCTGCGCATAGGCGGCCGGGTGGCAGAGCTCGACCTGGGCGAGGGTGCCCTCCGGCGCCTCGACGCGCTGCAGCAGCGCGAATCGTTCGTCTTCCAGGACCTGTTCGACCGCGCGGATGCGGTCGGGGCGCTCGGGATGGCCCGGCGGCGTGACATGGCGAAGACTGGAGGGATGGCTGATCAGCAGCGTCGTCACGCAAGTCTCCGAAGGTCAGCGGCGGGCCGGTCCGTCTAGGCCGCAAGCGTGACCATATTGTCACTGCAATGCAGCAAGATGCCAGAGCCCTGCGGGAACTTCATTGCCTGCGAGTCGTTTGCGCCGTAAGACCGGGTTGTGTTCGACCCGGGCCGTGCCTTGTCGGGTCACCGTTTTTTAACGAAGCATTCATCATAACGAGCACCGTTTCGGTGCCGGCGGTGGAAACCATGAAGCAGACTTTCGTTGCGGTGCTCGGCCTGTCGGTGCTTCTCGGCGCCTGCCAATACAAGACGGTGCATGCGCCGTCGCTCTCGGCCCGCGATGCCGAATACATGGCGCTCGTCCCGAATTTCGAGACGCAGATCACGCATTTGCCTTACGAGATCACCGACCCGACCGGCGAAGAGCCTGGCACGATCGTGGTCGATACCACCGAGAAGTTCCTGTATTTCGTCCTGCCGAACAAGAAGGCGATCCGTTATGGCGTCGCGACCGGCGACGAGGCCTTCGGCTGGACCGGAACCGCGGTGATGCAGCGCAAGGCCGAGTGGCCGCGCTGGACGCCGCCGGCCGAGATGATCGCGCGCTGGCCGCATCTGGCGCCGCGCGCCGGTGGCATGGAGGGCGGGCCGGAGAACCCGCTCGGCGCCCGCGCGCTCTATCTCTACCAGAACGGCAAGGACACGCTCTACCGCATCCACGGTACCAACGAGCCGGAGACGATCGGCCGCTCGGCCTCGTCCGGCTGCATCCGGATGCGCAACATCGACGCCATCGACCTCTACAATCGCGCCGCCGTCGGCGGGAAGGTCATCGTCCGCTGATGGGGCGGCGCTGCGGCGCCCCCGTTCACCCCAGCTCGACAAAGACGATCTCCGGCGGCGCGCCCAGCCGGATCGGTAGTTTGCTCGTGCCGAGCCCCGCCGAGACGATCAGGTCGCGGCCATTCTCGTGGACATGGCCGTAGGCATAGCGATTGCCATAGCGCGAGGGCACGATCGGCGACCAGCCGAACAGCCTGACCTGGCCGCCATGGGTGTGGCCTGAGAGGGTCAGCGCGACGCGGGCCGGCACCCTGGCGAAGATGTCAGGCTCGTGCGCCATCAGGATCACCGGCGCGTCATCGCCGACGATGGAGAGGGTGGCAGGAAGATCGTCGACGCCGTAGCGCAGTCCGCGCGGGCGACGGCGCAGGACAAAGGCTTCCTGGTCGCCGAGCCCCGCGATCCAGAGCGGCCCGGCGCTGGTTTCGAGCCTGATAGCCTGGTTTTCCAGGACGGGAATGCCCGCGTCCTCAAGCGCGATGGTGGACTGGGTCGGCCCCTTGAGATCGCGTTGCGCGCGCTCATCCTGCCACCAGTCGTGATTGCCTAGCACGGCGAAGCGGCCGGACGGCGCCTCCAGCCGGGCGAGCTCGGCGGCCCATTCCGCCGGGGCAGGGTCGTCGGCGCGGCGAGCGCGGCTGGCGACGAAGTCGCCGACAAGCAAGACGAGATCAGGCTTCAGCGCATTGGTCTGCGCGACGATTTCCCGGACGCGTGAGACCGGCATGTGCGGCCCGCCGACATGCAGGTCAGAGATCACGGCGAGCCGCAGCCGCTGCCCTTCCGGCCAATTCGTCGGCTTGAACTTATAGCGGGTCACGCCCTGGTGCGTCGGTTCCCAGGCATAGGCGTAGCCGCCGAGCCCGACGCTGGACAAAAAAAGACCGGCGAGAGTCTGAAGAACTCTGCGCCGGTCAAGCATTTTGGGTCTCAGTCGGAGGTCGTCGTATCAATCTTCGAAACCGTTGCGCAGGAGCGCCGGAACGTCCCTGTGCTGCGAGGTCAACGCGGCCGGGGTCCAGCGGGTTCCCGCCAGGATGGCAGGAATCGCGATCGGACGGAAGCGCGATGCATAGGCCTCACGTGCGCTGGCATCATGGAAGCTGGCGGAACGGTGCGCGGGGTGGCGCGGCTTATGCGTAGACATGATCCTCGGTTTCCGGTTGTGGGCGCCGACGGTTCCTGGGCCGTCAGCACCGCCAATGTCGCTGCCGATCGGGTCGGGCCGGCGGCGGCATTTTGAATTTGTCGTGACATTTTTCGTGTCACACCGAGGCTTTGGTCAGCTTTGGCACAGTTTCGCGGGGAGTAGGCCGAAATCAGCTTTGAACGCCTTTTCCCGTCATGGTCGGGCTTGTCCCGACCATCCACGTCTTCGCTTCGCTGATCGCGTGTGGTGTTCAAGACGTCGTGCTCGCCACAAGGGCGAGCATGACGTCGCGTTCCGGGTAGGGGCCTTCAGCCCGCCAGCAGGCCTTCGGCCTTGACCCAGTCGAGCGTCCTAGCGAGCGCGCGCTCGTAGCGGTCGAAGAGCTCGTCGATCTCGGCCTCGCTGATCACCAGGGGCGGGCAGAAGGCGACGCGGTCGCCGCCGAGAGCCCGCAGGATCAGGCCCTCCTCCTGGGCGAAGCTGGTCGACTTCAGGGCGACGCCCTTCTTCGCCTCGAACTGGGCCTTGCTCGCCTTGTCCTTGACGAACTCGATGCCGCCGATCAGGCCGACGCCGCGGGCCTCGCCGATCAGCGGGTGCTCGGCGAGCTTGCTCAGGCGCTGCAGGAACTTCGGCGCGACCTTGCGGACATGCTCGATGATCCGGTCGCGCTGGTAGATCTCCAGTGTCTTGACCGCGACCGCGCAGCCGACCGGGTGGCCAGCATAGGTGTTGCCGTGGCCGAAGGTGCCTATCTTCTTGCTCTGGTCGACGAGCACCTCATAGACCGGCTCGTTGATCAGCACGGCCGAGAGCGGGAAATAGGCCGAGGTCAGTGCCTTGGCGCAGGAGAGCGTGTCGGCCTTCATCTTGTAGGTGGTGGTGCCGAACATCTCGCCGGTGCGGCCGAAGCCGGTAATGACCTCGTCGGAGATGAACAGGACATCGTATTTCGCCAGCACGGCGTTGATCGCTTCGAAATAGCCCTCGGGCGGGGTGACCGCGCCGCCGGCGCCCATCACCGGCTCGGCGATGAAGGCGGCGACCGTGTCCGGCCCCTCGCGCTGGATCATCTCGTCGAGCTCGGCGGCAAGACGCGCCGAAAAGTCGAGCTCGCTCTCGCCGGGCTGGGCGAAACGGTAATGGTGCGGGCAGGAGGTGTGCAGGACGTTCGGGATCGGCAGGTCGAAATCGGTGTGGTTGGCCGGCAGGCCGGTCAGCGAGGCCGAGGCGACGGTGACGCCGTGATAAGCCTTCAGCCGCGAGATAATCTTCTTCTTCTTCGGCCGGCCGAGCGCATTGTTCATGTACCAGACCAGCTTGACCTGGGTGTCGTTCGCATCCGAGCCGGAAGCGCCGTAGAACACCTTGGAGATCGGCACGGGGGCGATCTCCTTGAGCTTCTCGGCGAGCTCGATCGCAGGGTCGTGGCTGCGGCCGGAGAAGAGATGGGTGAAGGGCAGCTTCTTCAGCTGCTCATAGGCGACCTCGGCCAGCTCCTGGTTGGAATAGCCGAGCGAGGTGCACCAGAGCCCGGCCATGCCCTCGATATAGTCCTTGCCGGCGGTATCGTAGACGAAGACGCCCTTGCCGCGCTCCAGCACCAGCGGGCCGACCTCACGATGCGTCGCCAGGTTGGTGTAGGGGTGGACGAGGGTCTCAATATCGCGGACGGCGAGGTTGGTCAGCATGTCCCGGCTCCTGCTTTTTTATGCGTCGTTTATGCGAGCATAGCCCGCGACCGGCGCAAGCGCTGAGCGATTTTCCTGCAGGGTGGGGCAGAGTCTGGCGCGGGACAGGGCCTGCGCGTCCGAATCTTGAGGTGGCCCTTATGCCAGACGCCCGGCTTTCCGGCTCCTGATCAAAGCACGCATCGGACACGTGCCTGGAACGATTCCAATCATGGCTTGCCAGTCACTACGGCGATGCGCATGGTGCCGCGCGTTTCTTGAGAGGCCCGCATGATCGATCCCGCCCGCATGGTGAACCAGCCGGCTCCCGGCCGCGACTGCGGCAGCTGCACGCTGTGCTGCAAGGTTTACGACGTGCCGGCAGTCGACAGCGTCGCGGGCAGCTGGTGCAAGCACTGTCTGCCCGGGCGGGGCTGCGGCATCCATGCGACGCGTCCGGACCATTGCCGCGCCTTCTTCTGCCTCTGGATGACGCAGAGCTTCCTCGGCCCGGAATGGAAGCCGGACAAGGCGCGCTTCGTCCTCACCATGGACCCGGCTACGAACTGGCTGTTCGTCCAGCTCGACCCCGGCGCGCCGCAGGCCTGGCGCAAGGAGCCTTACCTGTCGCAGCTGCGGCGCTGGGCTGGCGCTGGCAACAGGCCGGTGATCGTCTTCCTCAACAAGTCGGCGACCGCGGTCATGGCGGACCATGACGTCGCGCTCGGCATGATCGCGGCGGATGAAAGGCTGGTGCTGCGCGAGGAACTGGCCGGCGGTCGGCCACGGCTGACGGTGGCGAAGGTCAAGGCCGCGGCGTGAGCGCGCCGGATCGGCCGATGCTGCATCACCTCTCGCTCGGTGTGGCCGATATCGAGCAGGCGGCCGCCTTCTACGATGCGGTCCTCGCGCCGCTGGGTTACGTCCGGGTCTGGAGCGATCTTCGGCCGGGCGAGGCCAATCAGGCGGTCGGCTACGGTGTTGCTGGTGGTGGGGACGGCCTGGCGCTCAAGCATCGCCCCGACGGGCAGCGGCCGCCGGGGCCGGGTTTCCACGTCGCCTTCGCTGCGCCTGATCGGCAGGCCGTCGACGCCTTCCATCGCGCAGCGCTCCGACATGGCGGGCGCGACAATGGCGCGCCAGGTCTGCGCGCGCACTATGGCCCACATTATTACGCGGCCTTCGTCGTCGACCCCGATGGCCACAACATCGAAGCTGTGTTCAACACGGCCGTGTGATCGATCTGAGCAGGAGAGCAGCTTGAGCAAGCGGGCGCGCGATTTCGGCCTGGTCTGCGGCGCGCTGCCGCCGGGCCCGCTCAATGCGATCACCGATGTCGCCGGCGTCACCGTCGGCCATTGCACGATCCGCGAGGGCGATATCCGCACCGGCTTCACCGCCGTGCTGCCGCATGGCGGCGACCTCTTCCGCGAGAAGGTCAGGGCCGGCGTCGACATCATCAACGGCTTCGGCAAGAGCGCCGGGCTGATGCAGCTTGCTGAGCTCGGCCAGATCGAGACGCCGATCCTGCTCGGCAACACCTTTGCGGTCGCGACCGGGATCGAGGCACTGGTCGGGCGTGCGCTCGCGGCAAACCCCGAGATCGGCCGCAGCACGGGAACGGTCAATTCGCTCGTGCTCGAATGCAATGACGGCTTCCTGTCCGATATCCGGGCCCGGCGTCTGACGGTGGCCGACGCGGAAGCGGCGCTCGATGCGGCGAAGGGCGGGCCGGTCGCGGAAGGCGCAGTCGGCGCCGGCGCCGGCATGAGCGCCTTCGGCTTCAAGGGTGGCATCGGCACCGCCTCGCGCCTGGTCGAACCTGACGGTCGCGGCTTCACCGTCGGCGTGCTGGTGCAGGCGAATTTCGGCAATGCCGGCGATCTTGTCCTGCCCGATGGGCGCCGCCCGGTGCCGCCTGAGCAAGGCAACCAGCCGCCGGAGCGCGGCTCGGTGATCATCATCCTGGCGACCGACCTGCCATTGGAGAGCCGGCAGCTCACCCGTATCGCCCGGCGCTGCGGCGCCGGGCTGGCCCGGCTCGGGGCGTTCTGGGGCAATGGCAGCGGCGACATCGCCATCGCCTTCTCGACCGCGGGTCGCATAGCCCATTTTGACGAGGCCGATCTCGTTCCACTCACCGTGCTGAACGAGAATCGGATCGACCTGCCCTTCCGTGCCGCAGCCGAAGCGACGCAGGAGGCGGTGCTGAACGCCATGCTCGCCGCACCGGAGACGATCGGGCGCGATGGCAACCGCCGGCCGTCGCTAGCGGATTGCTTGTAGGCTCAGGCTGAAGCGATCGGCGGCACGCGATATCCGCCGCCCGACTTCTCCAGTATCGCCCCGACCGCGATCGCCGTCCGATCCTCGCCGAAAGGCGCGATGATCTGCACGCCGGTCGGCAGGCCGGATTGCGACAGCCTGACCGGCGCGCTCAGCGAGGGCAGGTCGGCGCCGGTGGCGAGGCTCGCCCAGCACAGGAAGTCGAGATAGGGGCGCTCCACGCCGTCGATGTCGAGCCGGCGGGCGTGGAAATCCGGCAGGTGATCGTGCTTCTGCGCCGCCACTGGCGCGGGCGGGCAGAGCAGCACGTCGTAAGACTGGAAGAAGCAGGCCCATTGCCGCTTCAGCGCGAGGCGGCGTTGGTGGAGCTGCTGGTAGAGGCCGGGCGTCATCCGGGCGCCGCGCGCCTGCAGCGCCTGATGCGAGAGATCGCCGGGCGCGAATTTCGCCGCTTGTGCCTGGATGCGGGCGCGGACCTTTGGCGGCAGGCCATAGGCGACGACGGCGTGGTTCAGCAGCGCATAGACCTCATAGGCCTCGCTGAAGCGAAAGCCGGGGCGGGCGGTCTCGTCGACGAGCGCGCCGGCCTCGGCGAGGCGTCGTCCGGCTTCACGCACGGTGTCCGAGACCTCCTGCGTCACCGGCGCGAACGGCTCCTGCGCCCAGACCGCGACGCGCAGGCCGTTTGCGTGCAGCTTGCGCGGGGCGGGCAGGGTGGCGCCGACGACATTCGGATCGCGCGGGCCGGTCAGCACCGGCAGGATCAAGTCGAGGTCCTCGGTGGCCCGCGCGATCGGACCGGCGACAACGAGGTCGGCATTGCGCAAAGTGCGCCGCTCCGGCGGCGGCGGGATCAGTCCCCAGGTCGAGACCAGGCCCCAGCTGGTCTTGAGGCCGAAGACGCCGCAGGCCTGCGCCGGCCAGCGGATCGAGGAGCCGAGATCGGAGCCGAGCTCGAAGACGCTCATGCCCGTGGCGACCGCGACCGCCGCCCCGCCCGAGGAGCCGCCGGGCGAGTACTCGGCATTCCACGGATTGTTGGTTACGCCATGGGCCGGGTTGTAGCTCTGGAAGTCGCCGGAGAAGACCGGAACCATGGTCTTGCCGAGGATGACTGCGCCGGCGGCGCGCAGGCGGGCGACGGCGGCGGCATCTTCCTGCGGGATGCGCTCCTTGTAGGCCGGCAGGCCGCCGGAGGAGGGCAGGCCGGCGACGTCGAAGGCGTCCTTGATCGTGATCGGCAGGCCTTCGAGCGCGCGGGCCTCTCCGGCGGCGATGCGCCGGTCGGACTCTGCTGCCATCGCGCGCGCGGCGTCGCGATCCTGCGCGACGATGGCGTTGAGGCTGGGGTTCAGCGCGTCGATACGGGCGAAGGTCGCTTCGAGCAGCTCCGTGGCAGTGAAGTGGCGGGCCAGCAGATCGGCGCGCAGGCTGGTGGCGGAGGCGGTGAGATCGATCGAAGCCATCGGGAGATCCGGCGGGAGGGAGACGAACCGTAGACCAGGGGTACTGGCCGGGACAATGAAGTGCTGTCGGCGGAGGAGCGCGCAAACCCCTCTCCCGGATGGGAGAGGGGCAGGGGTGAGGGACTGTCGTTGATTGCTAGGGCGCGCGGCTGCCGCTGTGTCTTCTACTGGTAGGGCAGGCCCTCATCCGGCGCTCCGCGCCACCTTCTCCCATCCGGGAGAAGGGTTCCCCGCGCCGTTGTTGGTCCGCGGCGACCAGCCTCACCCCGCCTTCCGCCGCTCCATCGTCCGCAGGAAATCCTCGCCGTCCTTCACGCCGAGCTCGTAGGCGAAGCGGATGCCCTCCCAGTTGCGGATGGTGAACTGGCTGACCGGGATGATCTGCGAAGGCCGGACATAGGCGCGGTTCGTAACCTGCGGCACCTCGGCGAAAGGCCGCGTCAGCAGCACCAAAGTCTGCTCGCCGGCCGCTTCCATATCGGCAAGCGCCCAGGCCGGGGCGCTGTCGACCAGGCCGCCATCGAGCGCGGCGCGGGCGCCGATATTGCCGGCCGGCATGAAGGGCGGCACGGCGGCGCTCGCCATCAGCGCATCGACCAATTGCTCGGGATCGACGCAGTCAGCGATGCGGATCAGATCGGGCCGGAAGCCGAGTTTCCGGCCGACGGTCGGATGCACCGGGCGGCGGAAGCGCTTCTCAAGCTGGTAGGCGCCGATGCCGATAGTGGTGATGACGGGCAATGGCCAGAAGCGCGGCGGCCGCGAGATCGCGATCAGGAAATCGGCTTGTTCTTTCAGCGCGGCCAACCGTTCCGGCGTGAACAGGCCCGCGAGCATGCTGCGATACATCTCTGCGACCGGGAAGAGCCTTCCGCCGCGGCGGAAGGCGGCCCAGTCGACCTCGGAGGTGCGGCCGGTGCAGGCTTCGCGCAGCATCTCGCGCACGACCGGGCCGACGCCGAGCGCATTGTAGAGCATCGCGCCGGCGCCGGCGCTGGCGCCGACCACCCGGCGCGGCTTCAGGCCGATCTGCGGCGCCACGGTCTCATAGAAGCCGCCCTGCCAGTAGCAGCGATTGCCGCCGCCGGCATAGGCCAGGCCTGCGAACATCAGCCCTGGTCCGCGTCGAGGGCGCGGGCACGTTCGCGCCAGGCCAGCACCAGCCGGTCGAGCTCGGCGAGGTCCTCGTGCGGCAGCTTGCCGAGGGTCTGGGCGACATAGTCGCGCTGCGTCGCCATGCCGGCTTCGGCGAGGCGGCGGCCCTCCGGGGTCAGGTGCATCGCATAGGAGCGCCGGTCGCCGACGATCGCGCGGCGCTCGACCAAGCCGGCCTGCACCAGCCGGTCGACCAGGCCGGAAACATTGCCCTTGGTGACGTAGAGCCGCTCGGCCAGCTCGCTCTGGCTGATGCCCTCGCGCTCGGTCAGCGTCGAGAGCAGGTCGAATTGCGGGATGGAGAGACCGAGTTCGCGGATGCGCGCGGTCATCTGGCCGAGCATGCGCTGATGCAGGCGCATGAAGCGGAACCAGACGCGATCCGGCTCGATGGGCTCCGGTGCGGGGGCTGGGCGCGGCACTGACAAGGCGTTCATCCCTAGATCGTTCATTTATAAACTAACGCATCGTCCGATTGAGCGCGAGGGCTTTCGCTGCGGGGCGCCCGCTGGCTATGCTGCCAAAAAGCGAAGCAAGACGACAGGGAGAAACGCATGCTCGGGCTGATGCAGAATTGGCCGCTGCTGATCCACCGGATCATCGACCACGCGGCGATCCAGCATGGCACGCGCGAAGTGACCTCCCGCAGCGTTGAAGGCCCGATCCGGCGCACGACCTATGGCGAAATCCGCCAGAGCGCGCTCAAGATCGCCAAAAGGCTGACGCGCGACGGTATCCGCCGCGGCGACCGCGTCGCGACCCTGGCCTGGAACACCGACCGGCATCTGGCGCTCTGGTACGGGATCAGCGGCATGGGCGCGATCACCCATACCGTCAACCCGCGGCTCTTCCCCGAGCAGATCGCCCAATTGATCAACCACGCCGAGGACCGGCTGCTCTTCCTCGACATGACCTTTGTCGGGCTGGTCGAGGGTCTCAAGGACAAGCTGCCATCAGTCGAGCGCTACATCGTTCTGACCGATGCGGCGCATATGCCGGAGACGTCGCTTCGGAACGCGATCGCCTACGAGGACTGGCTGGCCGATGCCGATGCCGATTTCGCCTGGGCCGATCTCGACGAGAACAGCGCGGCCGGGCTCTGCTACACTTCGGGCACGACCGGCGGGCCCAAGGGCGTGCTCTATTCGCACCGCTCGAACGTGCTGCACGCCATGGCCTGCGCCCAGCCGGACTATATGGGCCTGTCGGCGCGGACCGTCGTCATGCCGGTGGTACCTCTGTTCCATGCCAATAGCTGGTCGCTCGCCTTTTCGGCGCCGATGACCGGGGCGAAGCTGGTCATGCCCGGCATGAAGCTCGACGGCGTCTCGCTGCTCGAACTGCTCAACGGCGAAAAGGTGACGCTGACCGCGGCGGTGCCGACGGTCTGGCTCGGCCTGCTGCAGCATCTGGAGGCGACCGGCGGCAAGCTCGACACGCTGAAGCGCGTGGTGATCGGCGGCTCGGCCTGCCCGCGGGCGATGACCGAGGCGTTCGAAACGAAGTACGGCGTCACCGTCGACCATGCCTGGGGCATGACCGAGATGAGCCCGATCGGCTCGTTCTGCTCGATCAAGCCGGTCTATGCCGGGCTCGAAGGCGACGCGCTCTACGACCTCAAGGTCAAGCAGGGCCATCCGCAATTCGGCGTCGAGTTCCGCCTAACCGACGATGTCGGCACCGACCTGCCCTGGGACGGCAAGACCTTCGGACGGCTGAAGGTGCGCGGCCCGGCGGTCGCCGGCGCCTATTACAAGCACGACCAGCCGATCTTGGACGAGCACGGGTTCTTCGACACCGGCGACGTCGCGACCATCGATCCGCACGGTTACATGCAGGTCACCGATCGCTCCAAGGACGTGATCAAGTCCGGCGGCGAGTGGATCTCCTCGATCGAGCTGGAAAACCTCGCCATCGGCCATCCCGATGTCGCGGAGGCCGCGGTGATCGGCGTCTCCCATCCGAAATGGGATGAGCGGCCGCTGCTGGTGATCGTGCCGAAGCCCGGCAGGACGCCCGGCCGCGAGGAGATGCTGGCCTTCATGACCGGCAAGGTCGCGAAATGGTGGCTGCCGGACGATGTCGTGCTGGTCGAGGCGATCCCGCACACCGCGACCGGCAAGATCCAGAAGACGGCGCTGCGCGAGATGTTCAAGGAGTATCGCTTGCCGGGGCAGGCAGGTCAGTAAAAGCTGGGTTCAAGCCAGCTGCATCTGCTGCGACGAGGGGGACAAATGGAATTTCTCCTGGTCTTCGCGTTCTTGGCGCTGTTCAGCCTCAGCGCGCTCGCAGGCATGGCGTTGCGCAAGCGCCTGCACGAGCATCACCTGACCAGCGAGAACATGGATTCGATCAGGCTGGTGACCGGGTTGATGGTCACCTTCGCCGCGCTCATCCTCAGTCTGCAATTGTCGACGACCCGGGCGCATTTCGATACCGCGAGCGGCAATCGTTCCACCTATGCCGCGCGTCTTGCCAATCTCGATCAATGCCTGCGGCTCTTCAGAGCGGCTGCCGACCCGGCCAGGCTGAAGCTCCAGCAGTACACGGCTGCGGTGATCGCAAGCACCTGGCCCCGCGAGCTGGCGCCCGTGGTCGCCGGCATGCCCGATACGCGCAGCATGGCCGTTCGCGGTGAGGACCGAACGCTGTCGCGGCTGCTGAACGAGATCGGCGCCGATGTGGACGCCCTTCCGACCACCGGCCTCGAAAACACCGCGACCCGCTGCCGCGCGGCCTTTGCGGATGCTTCGTTGGCACGATGGAACGTCATCGAGGATGCGAACGCCCCCTCCGGCGACTTCTTCGTCGGTATCCTGAGTTTCTGGCTCAGCCTGGTCTTCCTGAGTTTCGGCCTGCAGATCCCGCGCCGGGCGCTGAGTGCCGCCGTCCTGGCGATCGGCGTGCTCTCCGTTTCCAGCATCATGTTCGTGATCGTCGATCTCAGCCTGCCCTATCAGGGGGTGTTCCATGTCCCCAGCGCGGCGATGCGCGAAGCTCTCGCCGACATGCTGCGATAGCGGGCTGTCAGCGTCGCTGATCAGATCGCGGCGAGGAATCCCGTGATCGCCGCGACCAGCGCGCCCTCCGCCTCGCGATGCGGGACATGGCCAATCCCCGGCAGGATCAGTGTCTCGCCGCGCCCCTCGGCAATGCGCTGCGGGTGGCGGACCGAGCCGTATTCGTCCAACTCCCCATGGACCGCGAGGACGGGACAGCGCACCCCGGCCAACGGCCGGTCGAGCGTCCAGTTGGCGAAGGCTGGCGAGAGCCAGGTCTCGACCCAGGCATCGACCACCCAGCGCGTCTTGTCGCCGTGATAGCGCGCCAGCCGCGCGAGGTTGCCGGGTCCCTTCAGATCGCGCTGCGCCAGCCTGATCCCGTCCAGCGTCCTGTCCTCGACGAAGGCCTGGGCGGCGATCGTGACGAGCGCCCGGCAGCGCCCGGGCCATTGTGATGCGGTCGACACCGCCATGCCGCCGCCGACGCTGTGGCCGCAGGCGATGAAATCGCCGATGCGGAGCTGGTCACAGAGAAGCGGGACGGTGCTCTGCCCTTCGTCGGCGACGAAATCGGGGCCAAGTTGTCCGGGGTGCGGATCGGAGCGGCCGAAACCGAGGCGGTCATAGGCGACGACGCGCCGGCAGGCCGCCGCCGCCAGCTTTTCGGGGAAGCTGCGCCAAAGCTCGACGCAGCCGAGCGAGTCGTGAAAGAGCAGGATCGGCGCGCGCTGGCCGACTTCGGGGTCGGATGGCGTCCAGCTTCGCGTGAACAGCTGGCGATCGCCGAGCTGGATAAAGGCGTCGCTTTGCTCGGATGTCGTCATGCCGGCAGGTTCATTCACTCTGGTCCTTCAACGCCTCGGCCAGGAAGCCCGCCAGCGCCTTGACCGCCGGCGTCGACCGGCCCGGGGCAAGATGCAGCGCGATCTCGGAGGCCGGCAGGGAAGGCAGACCGTCCGCCTCGCCGAGCAGACGCAATCCCTCGCGCGCCGTGCCGGCCTTGACCACCGTCAGGGCCGCGCCGGCGGCGGCGACCGCTTCGACTGCGCCGATGCTGGAGGAGGAGAACAGGATGCGCCAGGGCCGGCCGGCCTCGTTCAGTGCGGCGAGCGCCCATTCGCGGTACATGTTCGGCGCCTTCAGCAGCGCAAGCGGCAAGGGCCCGGCCGACGGGAAATCGTGCCGATCGGACCAGGCCCAGGCGGTGCGCTCGCTGCGCAGCACCTCGCCGCTGCCGTCGCCGGCCTTCTGCGTCGCCAGCACGAGGTCGAAAGCCTCGCCGAGACTGCCGATCAGGTCGCGGGTGAAGCCGGTGGTGACCTCGAGCTCGACCTCCGGATGCGAGCGGGCGAAGCGGGCGAGCGTCTCGGGCAGCACCACGGTGGCGTAGTCGTCCATCACCGCGAGCCGGACGCGGCCGGAGACGTTTTGTGCCCGGACGACGTCGAGCGCCTCGTCGTGCAGTGCGACGATGCGGCGGGCGTAACCGAGGAAATCCTCGCCGGCGCGGGTCAGCAGCACCTCCTGCGGCGAGCGCTGCAGCAGAGTCTGGCCGGCGAGCTCCTCGAGCCGGCGCACCTGCGTCGAGATGGTCGACTGCGTGCGGGCGAGCGCGGTGGCGGCGCGCGTGAACGAGCGCAGCTCCGCGATGGTGACGAAGGAACGCAGCAGGTCGATGTCGATATTGCGCAGCAAGGGTGCCTCTCAGGCGCAGCAGCTTGAACGCTGGACATTCGTCCGGCAGGCGCAGGACGAGGTGATCGGCATGTCTGCCCGTGCCAAGGCGGCCGCCAGCTTGCGCTCCAGCTCCGGCCGCTCCCTGGCCTCCCCGCGATGTTGCAGGCATTCGACGAGACCGTGCAGCGCCCAGACATTGTCCGGGTGCTGGGCGCAACGCTGAATGTTTCGGGTCAGGCCGAGATCGTCGCGATAGACCGCCTCGGCCTCGCCATGGTGCCCCTGCTCTATCAGCAGGGCGGCGAGGGCGTGCCGGGGCGGGTGCATCCAGGCCCAGGGTTCGGTGTAGTTGAGGTGGTCGTCGCGATGGACGGCCTGCCGGAGCTGCTCATAGGCGCGCTCGTGCCGGCCCCTGTGATAGTCGAGCTCGCCGCCGAGCATGGCCTCGCCGACCGCGAGAGCGTCGTTGGCGTTGTTGCTGAGGACGCGGTAGTCGGTGGGAAGGCGCGCCTTGGCGGCGGCGAACAGCGCCTGTTCCCGCTCGGCTTCGGCGAAGTCCTTCAGCGTCGCGAAGGCGATGCCGCGGGCGTAGTGCTGCATCGGGGTCGAGACGCGATAGATCGCGGGATCGCCGGGGAAGGGCTCGTCGATGATCTCGCGCCAGCGCCCGAAGCGGACGAGGACGTGCATCTTCATCGAGAAATAGGCTTCGCAGGTCCTGACCAGCTTGGGGCGGTCTTGCAGCGCGAGGATGTCTTCCGTCACGATGCTGCGGACCTTGTTTGCCGCCGCCAGCGCCGGCCGATATTGGCCGAGCAGCATGCAGGCATGCATCATCAGATGCAGGTCGTGGCAGCGCGCCGTCACGTAGAAGTTTCGTGAGCCGGCATAATCGGCATAGAGATCATCGGCACGGATCGCCTCTTCGCTGGCGCGCATCGCCCGCTCGTAGTCGCCGCAGAGCGCATAAATATGCGCCGGCATGTGGTTCATGTGGCCGGCATCGGGCAGTCGATCGATGAGGCTGTCCGCCGAGGCGAGGGCGCGCTCGGGCTCATCAGACATTTCGAGCAGATGGATGTGCAGGTGCAGCAGCGCCGGATGCGCCGGTGTGCCGTTGGCCATGGCGATGCCGCGCTCGCAGATGGCGAGCGCCTCCAGCGTGTCGGCTCCCTCAGCGGGACGACCAGTCCGCAAGTCCCAGAGGCGTCGCGGCGTGCGGGTGATCAAGGCTTCGACCAGCAGGGCCATGACGTCCAGGTCGCCCGGGAAGGCATGATGGACCCGGCGCATCGCGACGGCGTAGTCGTCGTCCCAGCGGTCATACTCTTCCGGTGCGACCGGATGAGGTTTCTGGACGCGGCAGGCCAGCGCCTCGACCAGCAGGCGTTCGGCATTATCAGCGCCCTCACTGAGAGCCAGCGCCTGCTGAATATGGTCGAAGGCGAGGCGGGTGATCGCCTGTGCCTCCTGCGGACCAAGATCACGCCAGACCAGATTGTAGAAGGGGCCGGCGCCATAGGCGACGCCCCAATGCGCCATGACACAATCGGGGTCGAAGTCGAGCGCCCGCTGGAAGCATTTGATCCCTTCCTCCTGGTTGAAGCCGAAGCACCAGTTGAGGCCGAGATCGAAGAACCGCTGTGCCTCGGGAGAGGCAGTCCGGATCGCGCGCTTGTGCAGGCCGAGGTCGAAGCGATCCATCGTCACACCAGCTCGGGATAGCCCAGCTCGGCGGCCTCACGCTCGTAATCGAGGATGCGCTCGTAAGGGGCGAGCGAGGCCGGGCCGATCGTGGCGATGCGCAGGGCCTGCAGCACCGGGCGATGCTCCGGCTTCGACGACAGAGCGAGCAGCGCGGCGCGCAGGGCTTCGACCCGTGCCGGTGCGGTCGCGATCGAGGTGACGAAGGGGATGGCCGGGCTCGGCGGCGTTTCCGCGATGATGCGCAAGCCCGCCACGGCCTCAGGCCGATGCTCGCTGAAATAGGCAAAGGTCATGCAGTCGATCGAGGCGGCGTCGAGCTCGCCGGCAGCGACGCGCGCCATGCTGAACGGGTGCGTTCCGGTCTCGACGACCTCGCTGAAGAACGGCTTGCCGCCGGCGAGCGGGGCGATCAGGCGCCGCGGCAGGTTCATGCCGGAGTTCGATTGCCGGCTGTTGCAGGCGAAGCGCGTGCCACGCAGGTCCTCGATCGCCTGGAAGGGGGAGGCGTCGCGGACGAGGATGAAGGCGCAGTGGGTCGCCTTGCTGCAGCCCGGCGCGTCGTAGCTGGGCACGCCGAGCAATTGGTACTGGCCGCGATAGATTGTCTGCAGCGGGTAGCCGCAGGTCTGCGAGAAGAACACCTCGGGACCGATCGCGTCGGGCACGGCCGGGCGGTCGAAGGCGAAGGCCTGTGGCAGCTCTCCCACATCCGTCCCGAGTTCACGAGCGAGCGCCTCCCAGAAGGCCAGATAGAGCGCGCGCATCTCGGGGAGATTGTACATCGGCGAGGTCGCCGAAAGCGGCGGCGCCTTTGCGCTCGCGGCCGTAGCGCCCTGCGCCGCGATATCGCTCATGTCCAATCCCGTCCCCATTCGGAACCGGCTCGCGCGCCGGCCCGGCATGCTAGGGGAGGGAGCCATCGGCCTACAAGCGAGGATGACGCTGCAAGGCGTTGTGCTCCGCAGCATGGACGGCGTCGATGGTCAAAATCGAATAATTCAATTTTGGCTGGCCGGACGCCGCCGCTAGCTATAGGGCGAGCCCTTCTGTTCGGGCGTCGCGTTAAAGAGGTCAAGCATGCCGAGGCTGAGATCCGCCACCACCACCCATGGCCGCAACATGGCCGGCGCCCGCGGCCTCTGGCGCGCCACCGGCATGAAGGACAGCGATTTCGGCAAGCCGATCATTGCGGTGGTCAACTCCTTCACCCAGTTCGTGCCGGGCCATGTCCATCTCAAGGATCTCGGCCAGCTGGTGGCGCGCGAGATCGAGAAGGCCGGCGGCGTCGCCAAGGAGTTCAACACCATCGCGGTCGATGACGGCATCGCGATGGGCCATGACGGCATGCTCTATTCGCTGCCCTCGCGCGAATTGATCGCCGACAGCGTCGAATACATGGTCAACGCCCATTGCGCCGACGCGATGGTCTGCATCTCCAATTGCGACAAGATCACGCCCGGCATGCTGATGGCGGCGATGCGGCTGAACATCCCGGTCGTGTTCGTCTCGGGCGGGCCGATGGAGGCCGGCAAGTACATCGCCGAGGGCGTGCTGAAGAAGGTCGACCTCGTCGACGCCATGGTCGCCGCCGCCGACAGCAAATACTCCGACAGCGAAGTCGAGGTGATCGAGCGCTCGGCCTGCCCGACCTGTGGCTCCTGCTCGGGCATGTTTACCGCCAATTCGATGAATTGCCTGACCGAGGCGCTCGGCCTCGCGCTGCCTGGCAACGGCTCGACGCTGGCGACCCATGCCGACCGCAAGCGCCTCTTCGTCGAGGCTGGGCACCTGATCGTCGACATCGCCAAGCGCTATTATGAACAGAACGACGAGAGCGTGCTGCCGCGCAATGTCGCGAGCTTCAAGGCCTTCGAGAACGCGATGACGCTCGATATCTCGATGGGCGGCTCGACCAACACCGTGCTGCACTTGCTGGCGGCGGCGCATGAGGCCGAGATCGACTTCACCATGGCCGATATCGACCGGCTGTCGCGCAATGTGCCGGTGCTGTGCAAGGTCGCTCCCGCCGTCGCCAACGTCCACATGGAGGACGTCCACCGCGCCGGCGGCATCATGGCGATCCTCGGCGAGCTTGACCGGGCCGGCCTGATCGACACCTCGCTGCCGACGGTGCACAGCGCGACGCTGGGCGAGGCGCTGGAGCGCTGGGACATCAGGCAGACCACGAGCGAGGCGGTGCGCTCCTTCTACAGCGCCGCACCCGGCGGCGTGCCGACACAGACCGCCTTCAGCCAGGACCGGCGCTACGAGGAGCTCGATCTCGATCGCGAAAAGGGCGTGATCCGCGAGAAGGCGCATGCGCATTCGCAGGATGGCGGCCTCGCGGTGCTCTTCGGCAACATCGCGCTCGATGGCTGCATCGTGAAGACGGCCGGTGTCGACGCCTCGATTCTGACCTTCTCCGGCAAGGCGGTGATCTTCGAGAGCCAGGACGCGGCGGTCGAAGGCATCCTCAATCGCAAGGTCGCCGCCGGCGATATCGTGCTGATCCGCTATGAGGGGCCGCGCGGCGGGCCGGGCATGCAGGAAATGCTCTATCCGACGAGCTATCTGAAATCGAAGGGGCTCGGAAAGGCCTGCGCGCTGGTCACCGACGGGCGCTTCTCGGGCGGCTCGTCGGGCCTGTCGATCGGCCATGTCTCGCCGGAGGCGGCCGAAGGTGGCGCGATCGGCCTGGTCGAGAGCGGCGACGTGATCGAGATCGACATCCCCAAGCGCAGCATCGCCCTCAAGGTCTCCGACGAGGAGCTGGCACGCCGGCGCGCGGCGATGGACGCCAAGGGCAAGGATGGCTGGAAGCCGGCGGCGCCGCGCAAGCGCAAGGTCTCGACCGCGCTGAAGGCCTATGCGGCGCTGGCGACCAGCGCGGCCAAGGGGGCGGTGCGCGCGATCGATTGAGCTGAAGCAGCCAAGCCAGCGGAGGCCCCGGCATGAGCGAGCTCTGGGGTGTGGCGGCCGCGGCGGCGTCGAGCGCGCTTGGAGGCACCTCCATCGCCGCGACGCGCTATCTCGTCGGCCATCTCGATCCCCTCGCGATCGGCTCCTTCCGCTTCGGCATCGGCTGCCTTTTGCTCGCTCCGGTCGCCTTGCTTGGCGACCGGCGTTGGCCGGATCGCGGCGACTGGCTCCAGACCGCCGGGCTCGGGCTGCTGTTCTTCGCGATCTTCCCGATCCTGTTCAACGCCTCGCTGATCCATACGAGCAGTGCGCGCGGGGCGCTGGCGCTCTCGACTTTGCCGCTCTTGTCGTTGGTGGTCGGAGCAGCACTCGGGCGCGAGCGTCTGACGGTGCGCAAGTCCGCCGGCGTGCTGATCGCCATGGCGGGTGTCGGCTTCGCGTTGCTCTCAGGCCTTGGTCATGCACCGCCGCAAGCCTGGCGCGGCGATCTCCTGATGATCGCGGCGGCCCTGTGCATGGCGCTGTACGGGATCTGGTCGAAGCCGGTGATCCGGCGCTGCGGGCCGATCCCGTTCACCACGGTGGCGATGGCGGTCGGTGCCTTGGCGCTGGTTGTGATTTCACTGGCGCGGGGCAGTTTCGATGCGGTGGCACAGTTCGCCGTTCCGCAATGGTCGGCGGCGCTCTATCTCGGCGTGATCGGCGCCGCTCTGACCTTCTATCTCTGGGCCTTCGCTCTCGGGAAGGCGTCGCCGACCAGCGTCGCGGTCACCGTCACCGTAAACCCGGTCACGGCCTCGCTGGTGGCTGCTGCCGTGCTGAACGAGCCGATCGGCTGGAACCTCGCGGTCGGGATCGTGGTCGTCGGGATCGGCATCTGGCTCGCGACGACGGACGGGCAAGGCGCTCCCTCACGCGGCTAGGTTTGCCCTGCGTCACATCTTCGCCACGGATCGTCCGGACAAAAGCCGCATCGACAAATCGACGCGCCGGCGCGGCACAGCGCTGGCGCGCGGGTTCTGGAGGTGGCCTTGCCGGCGTTCCTGATCGCAGCCCTGCTCTGGCTCGGGCTTCTCTCAACCGCAATCGGACAGGCGCCGCCGGCCACTCTCTCCGACAATGCCGAGTCGATCGCGGTCGTGGTCGGCAACAAGGCTTACAAGCAGACCAGCACGGTCGATTTCGCCCATAACGATGCCGAGGCGATCAAGGCCTATCTCACCGGCACGCTCGGCTTTCGCGAGCAGAACGTCTTCCTGCTGAAGGACGCGACGCTCGGCGAACTCACCCAGATGTTCGGCAGCGAGGCCAATCCGCAAGGTGGCAAGCTCTGGCGCAGCGCGGTCGAAGGGCGTTCCAACGTCTTCGTCTACTATTCCGGCCATGGCGTGCCCGATCTCGCTACCCGCCAGCCCTTCCTGCTGCCGCAGGACGGCAATCCCAACGCCAGCGAGAGCGGCTATGCCGTGCAGACGCTCTACCGCAATCTGGAGCTGGTCCGGCAGAAGATCGGGGCGCAGCGGCAGCTGATCGTGATGATCGACGCCTGCTTCACCGGCGAGACCGGCCGCAAGGGCGAAAGCCTGCTCGCGGTCTCGGCGCCGGGCTTTACGCCTGCGAAACCGCGCGCGGGCGGTGGCGTTATCAAGCTGGTCGCGACCTCGGGCACGACGCCGGCCAATTGGGACGAAGGCCAGAAGCTCGGCCTGTTCACCAGCCGCTTCCTGATGGGCGCCGCCGGTCTGGCGCGATCGGCCGGCGCGCCCGAGACCGGCCCGCTCGCCTGGTCCGATCTGCAGCGCTATCTCAAGGACAGCGTCGAGGCGGCGGCGCGGCGCGACAGCGGCCGCGAGCAGGCGCCGGAGATCGACCTTGCTTCGATCGCTCTGCCGGTGGCCCAGCCGGTGCCGGCCGTGGCGCGTGCGGTCGCGCTAGCCCGTGACGAAGCCAATTGGCAGCGGGCCAAGGCGGCTGGCGAGCGCAGTGCGCTCGAAGGATATGTCGCGCGGTGCGGCGAGACCTGCGGCTATCGCGAGGCGGCGATGGCGCTGCTGCTCGACAAGCGCCGCAGCGGCGAGGCCGCGACCGACGAGCAGAACTGGGTCAGGCTTGGTGGCTCCGGCAAGTACGAGGACTATCTCAAGGGCTGCGGCACGGTCTGCGCCTATCGCTCCCTGGCGGAAGGCTATCTCGGGCGCACCGACGCCTCGCGCGATCCGCGCGTGCAGGAGTGCGACGAACTCGCTGGCGACCCTGCCGACCCCGACCGGCGTGAGGGCGTCAAGGGCGTGAAGTTCGCGCGGATCGATGCCCGCGCCGCGATCAGCGTCTGCAAGCAGGCATCGGAGTCGCAGCCGCAAATCAGGCGGCTCTCCTACCAGCTCGGCCGGGCCTACGACAAAGCCGAGCGCTATAGGGATGCGCTCGCGTCTTACGACAAGGCGGCTGATGCCGGCAGCGCTGCGGCGATGAACAATCTCGGCGCGCTCTACGAGAACGGCCAGGGCAGCAAGGTCGAGTTGCAGAAGGCCTTCGGCCTCTACGAACAGGCCGCTGGCACCGGCAACGCGATCGCAATGAGCAATGTCGGGCGCATGCTGCAATATGGCCGCGGCCGGCCGCGCGACGAGGCGGCTTCCTTGCGCTGGTACCAGAAGGCGGCCGAGGCGGGCGACGCTTTCTCGATCGCCAAGCTGGTGCCGGCCTATCTCGAAGGGCGGCCGGGCTTTCCGAAGAATCCACAGAAGGGCTTCGATCTGTTCCGCCAGGCCGCCGATAAGGGCGATCCGATCGCGATGGTCTCGATGGCGACGCTGATCGACAACGGCTTCGGCTCGTTCTTTCCCGGCACGAATTCGCTGCAGATGCTGACGAGGGCGCTGGAAAAGGGCGAAGCCGGCGCCGCGGCGATCTCCGCCAGCGACGTTTCCGAGCAGAAGCTGAAGCCGGACACGGTGCGGGCCTTGCAACGGGCGGCGCAAAAGGCCGATCATTACAGCGGCGCGATTGATGGCCGCTTCAACCCAGTCTTCGTGCGGGCATTGGACGGCTATGCGCGGTCGCTGGAGCAGGAGCACTAGGTCGAACGTGAGCGGCTTGTCGCGCTGTCTTCTCGCCGCTGGCCTCCTCATCGCGAGCGCTGGCGCTGCGCGCGCCGATGCCCTGTCGACCTGGCTCGGCAATGTCGCCGCCTGCACCGGCAACCGCGATCTGTCGCTTGCCGTGGTCGGCTTCGACGCCGGCCAGCAGGTTTTTTCGCGCACGCAGGCCGACGAGGTCCGGCTGGCGATTGAAAGCCGTCTGCACAGCGAAGGGCGGGTCAGGCTGGCGGCGAGCGCCGATGTCGTCCGCGTCAAGTCGCTGCGCGACAGCCTCAACCTGCAGAAGCCGGATGAGGCCGAGGCGCAGATTCGTCGCGCATTCGACGGCGATGCCAGCGTCTTCTTCACCGAGCCGGCGCGGCGGGAGGACAAAGCGAGCTTCCGTCTGCAGGCGATCACGAAAACGGGTGACTGCAAGGCGACAAGCGAGCCGGTCGAGATCGCGATCAGGGCCAAGTCCGGCGTGGTCGATGTCGACCAAGTGATGAGCCGGGCAGTCGAGAATCTCGTGCGGGCCGCGCCCGAGTTGAAGCGGGTCGACATCTGTCCCTTCGCTGCTGCGAGCGGCTACAGCGCCTGCAGCGCCGCGCTCGGCGAGAGGCTGCTGCTGGCGCTCGACGCCGAGTCTCGTTCCGACGACCGCGTCCTGCGCTCGCGGCCGCTGGAGATCCGCAAGGCGGTGCCGGGCCAATGCCCTGCGGCCGACAGCGACGTGACGACGCGCGGCCGCTTTGACAGGGACCGCACCGGCCAGAGCTGGATGGAGCTTGAATTCCGCCGCGGCAGTGCCGTGCTGGCGCCGACCGGACGCAATCGTATCCCAGTCGAGGGGCTGGGCTGCGATCCGGCGGTGCGACCCTTCCTCGAGCACATCGCCGCCACGGCCGGTTTGGACCGGGCGCGGCTCGCCTTGCTGCCGGCGGCCTCTCCCTTCGCCAGGGGGCGGCGGCTCGATGTCCGGATCGAGGGCAAAGCGGCCACGAAACTCTATTGCTGGGTGCTCGATTCAGATGGCACCGCCTCGGTCGTGCTGCCGGTGCGCGGCGAGGAAGGGCGAAGCGTGCTGCGCGCTGGTGGCCAGTCCTACCCCTATGATTTCGGGCTGAACGACATCGTGCTCGACGCAGCCTTCGATAACCTGTTCGCCTGCTTTGGCACGGAAGCCGAGCTGCCGGCGGCGCTGCGCCAGCGCTGGCTCAAGGCGGCGCCGAGCGCGAGCGAAGATGCGGCGATCTTGCAGCCGGACGAGGTGCTCGACCTGATCGAGAAACTGCGCGCCGCCCCCGGCGTGGTCGAAGCGACCGCGTCGATCATCGTGCGTTGACGGAATGGGTCCCGGGTCTCCCTCCGCTCGCCCGGAACGACACGGTCAGTTTCAAGCGATCTCTTGTTTTCTTCCCGAGGCTCAAGCACCTAAGAGGGATGCACCGTCGTCTCGTCTTCGAGGAGCCGATTTCGCGCGCGGCGATCTGGAGCCGGCGGCTGGCGCTGTTCGGGCTGACGGTCGTCGTCCTCGCCGTGCTGATCTTCCGCTTCGGCCAGTCCTCGGTCGAGCGGCTGGCGCCGATCGCCGGCGCCTACATCTTCGTGCTGCTGGCCTTCCTGCTGGCGCTCGCCGCTTTCGTGCGGATCTGGCAGGACGGGCATCGCGGCGTCGCCATCGCCGTGCAGGCCTTCGTGCTCTGCTTGGCGCTGCTCGCACCCGTCGCCTATGGCGGCTTCCAGCTCGCAACTTTGCCATTCATCGCTGACGTCTCGACCGATATCGACGAGCCGCCGGCCTTCAGCCGCTCGCGCGTCGCGCTGACTGCCAGAGGCGGGATCGTGCCGCCCGATCTCCCGGCCGAGCGCCGCAGGGCGCAGCGCCAAGGCTATCCGAAGGCGGTGCCGATCGTGCTCGAACTGCCGGCCGAGATCGCCTACGACCTCGCCCGCAAGGCTTCAGTCAATCTCGGCTGGCAGGTGCTGGAGGGCGCGGCGCCGGGCGGGCGCAGCGGGGCAGGGCGGCTCGATGCGGTCGCGCGTTCGCGCGTTCTTCGCCTCGTCGACGACATCACCATCCGCATCCGCCCGCGTGCCGACGGCAGCCGCATCGACATCCGCTCAGCCTCGCGGCTCGGCGGCTTCGATTTCGGCGCCAATGCCCGGCGCATCGCGGCGTTCGAGGAGGAGGTGAAGCTGCTGGTGGAGCTGCGGTAAGCACTTATGCCAGCCGGTAGCGGCTCGTCAGCAGCGGTGCGGCGTCGTCGCAGCGCACGACGCCGCGCTCGACCAGATCCTCAAGCTGCGCGAGCACGGACAGCGAGGCGGCGCCGAGCAGGCGAGGCGGGAGTTCCTGATAGATCGGCGGCACCATCTCGGCGATCGTTTCGTCGCCGGCCTGCAAGCGGCCGAGGATCGCCGCCTCGCGCAGGCGCCGGTGCTGTACCAGCCCGCGCAAGAAGCGCTGCGGCTCGCGCACTGGCCCGCCATGACCGGGCCAGTAGAGCCGGTCGTGGCGGCCGCGCAATTTCTCGATCGAGGCCATGTAGGCGACCATCGAGCCGTCGGGCGGGGCGACGATCGTGGTCGACCAGGCCATGACATGGTCGCCCGAGAACAGGGTGGTCTCCTCCGGCAGGGCGAAGGCGAGATGGTTGGCGGTGTGGCCCGGCGTCTCCAGTGCTTGCAGCGTCCAGCCCGGGCCGGAGACGGCGTCGCCCTCGGCCATGATCAGATCGGGGGCGTAGCCCCTGTCGGCTGAGGCGTCGAGCGGGTTGATCTCGCCGAGGACGAGCTCCCGTGCCGGCCGGTGCAGCCCGCAGCCGACGATGCGGGCTCCGGTCGCGGCCTTGAGTGCGCGCGAGGCCGGCGAATGGTCACGATGGGTGTGGGTGACGACGATGTCGGTGACGGTTTCGCCGGCGATCGCCGCGAGCAGACGCTCGACATGACCGGGATCGTCCGGGCCGGGATCGATGATTGCGACCCTGCTGCGGCCGACGATATAGCTGCAGGTGCCGGTGAAGGTCATCGGCCCGCCATTGCCGGCGATCAGGCGCCGCACCAGCGGAGAAAGCTGCACGAGTTCGCCCGAGGCCGCGCCGGGGTCGCGGTCGAAATCAAGCGGGGCGTCGGTCTCGGGGGTAGGGCTGGTCATCTGCACATCCGGAAGCGGCATGATCCCCGGCTTGTCGGCCGGCGGGCCATTTCCTATAGACGAACGAGCCGGGCGTCGACGGCGCCCGAAGAAGAAGGATCAGATCCGATGGCCGAGACGCTGTCCCTGCCCGCGACCTCCATGGTCAATGCGGCCCTGCCGACCCTGTCGGATCCGCGCGCACGTGTCCTGCGCAATGTCGGGCTCGCCGTCGTCGGCAGCCTGCTGATCATCGCCGCCGCCAAGGTCAAGGTGCCGTTCTGGCCGGTGCCGATGACGTTGCAGACGCTGGCCGTGCTCGGCCTCGGCGCCGCCTATGGCGCGCGCCTGGGCGCTGCGACCGTCGCGCTCTATATCGCCTATGGCCTGTTCGGCTTGCCGGTCTTCACCAATACCCCGCCGGTCGCAGCCGGCCCGCTCTACTTGCTGGGGCCGACCGGCGGCTTCCTGATCGGCTTCGTCGCGGCCGCCGCCATCGCCGGCTGGGCCGGCTCGCGCGGCGCCTCGCTCTGGCGTCTCGCTGGCGGCGTGGTGCTGGCCGAGATCGTGCTGATGGGGTTCGGCTTCGCCTGGCTGGCGCTCGGCGCGCAGATGGCGAGCGGGGCGACCGGCATCGGCTTCGCCAAGGCCTGGGCCGCTGGCGTGCAGCCCTTCCTGCTCGGCGACTTGATCAAGGCGGCGCTGGCTGCGAGCCTGGTCGGCGCCGGCTGGTCGGTCCTGAAGCGCCGCGGCTGAGCCGGGCGGCACCGTAGAATCAGAAAGCCGGGGTTTGCCCCGGCTTTTTTGTTGTCTCCGTCACTGCTTTGAAAGCGTCAGCCGGCCGGCTTCTGGCCGGTGCAGACTTTCTTCACCGGCTGCAGGAACATATCGAGCTCCATCATGTTGCCGCAGCGGTCGCAGCCGGCGAGCAGCATGGTGATGCCGAGGACGGCGATGAGGCGGAAGGCGGGCTTCATGCAGGTGCTGCTCCAGATTACGGCACAAGCATAGCGAAGCGGGCAGGCATGCGCCACTACACGGCCCCTTGCTGCCGCAATGCTGCAAGGGACGGCTTGCTTCGTGCCGTTGTCGGCAAATTTTTCGATTTCGTCCTTTTTGTGTCCGCTACTTCTGCGCGCATTGGATTCGCTGGCTCGATTCGTCCTGCTCGTGAAATCGCTGATGTTTGTGTACAAATGGATGGTTGTTCACAGTAATCGATCTCGTTTACCGCTTGTAAAGCCCGGCAGTCGCACTCTTTTCGACGGACTATCAACTGCGGATCGATGCCGGGGGGCACGCGATGCGTGAAATCGGTTTCGGGCTGATATTCAGCCTGGCCATCGCCTTGGCCGCATTCCTGGCCGCCGCCTGGCCGGTTCCAGGGCAGCCCATCGCCGCCTTTTTCCCGGCTGGCACGTCGCAGCCGGATATGGCGCGCGCCGTCGCCGAAGCCGGCGGCAGTATCCTTCAACTGGATGCCACCGCAGCCGTCGCGATCAGCGTCGGTGGCCGTGACTACGCGACATCGCTCTATCGCGCGGGCGCCTGGCTCGTGATCGACGGCTCGCTGGCGCAATCCTGCATCCGCCAGGCAAGGACCCTCGCAAATGGGTGAAGTCGAACGGCTCCGCACACGATTTGCCAGGCTCCTGATCGCGATCCTATGGGGGAATGTCGGGCTGTTGTTGATCGGAGGAGCATCCGGCGCGCCAGCTCAAGCGAACATCACGACGCTTGGTGCCGCGCTTGCGATCCTGGGCACTCTGGCCTGGCGAATCGACCGGATCGGCTGGGTCACGCGCCAGGCGACCAGCGTCGCGCTGATCGGCCAGGTCATGTTGCTGGTCTATGACTTCGCAGGGCATCCCTACCAGGCCGATCTGCACATGTATTTCTTCGCCATGCTGGCGGTGCTGGCCGGCTGGCTGGACTGGCGCATCTTCGTGCCGGCGACGCTCGCGATCACGGCCCACCACCTCGTGCTGAACTTCATCAATTCGATAGGCGTGTTCCCCGGCGGCGGCGACCTGCGCCGCGCGTTGCTGCACGGCGCCATCGTGGCCGTTCAGGCGGCGGCATTGAGCTGGATCGTCTGGTCGCTGCGGCAGGCGGTGGAGGCATCCGAGCGGGAGCGCAGCGAGGCGCAGGCAGCGCGAACCATTGCCGACGAGGCACGCCGGGACGTCGCCGAGACGACGGAGAGGGCCGCGCGCGAGCGCCGGCGCATCCTGCACGACCTCGCCGGCGAGTTCGAGCGCAAGATCGCCGGCATCGCACGGGCCGTCATCGCCTCGATCGCCTCGCTGAGAGCGGCCTCTGAGCAGATGCGCACCGGCGCTGTGGAGGTGTCGCAGCGCTCGATCGCGGCATCGCAAGCCTCGCGGTCCTCCTCGTCGAATGTCGTCGCCATCACCGAGGCGACATCGGAACTCGCGAGTTCCTTCTCCGAGGTCGACCGCCAGGTAAACGAGGCTGCGCGCCTCGTCGGGCACACCACGCAGCAGACACTCACCGTGCTCGATCGGGTTGGCGAGCTCTCGCGGAAGGTGCATGAGATCGGCAACGTGACGCAGGTCATCTCGACCATCGCCCGGCACACCAATCTCTTGGCACTCAACGCCTCGATCGAGGCCGCCAGGATCGGCAATATGGGCGGAGGCTTTGCCGTGGTCGCGCATGAGATCAAGGGTCTCGCCGATGAGACCTGGCGGGCGACTGAGCAGATCCAGAGCCAGATCGACGCCATAAGCCTCTCCGGCGCGGATGCGATCGCTGCGATCGACGCGATGACGGCAACGATCGAGACGCTCAACCAGATCTCCGGCGCGGTGGCGGCGGTGGTCGAGAAGCAGAACGTGGCGACAGCCGGGATCGCCGAGAACGTCAGGCGCGCCGCGGACGAGACGGTCACAGCCGGCGGGCATATCGACATCGTCAGCCGTGTCGCGGAGGAAACCGGCGAGGCGGCGAACCATGTCGCCGATTCCGCCGATGTGCTGTCACGCCAGTCAGCCGATCTCGACAGCGAAGTCGCCGACTTCCTCGGTCGGATCCGGGCGGCGTGAGGCAGATCACCTGCTGGATCGCAGCGACTATAGAAGCCAGACGGACTGGCTCGTCGAAACTGTCGGTATATCTGTCCAGAAACGAAAAAAGCCCCGAAGGGCTGTTTTCGCAAAATCCTGAACTATCTCGGGAAATTTTGGTCGGAGTGGCAGGATTTGAACCTGCGACCCCCTCGTCCCGAACGGACCCTGGGGCCAAAATGGTGCGCAGGTTTCGTTGATTCTATTGGGTTTTCGGCCGCGAACGTTCACCTTCTATTCTGTCCGGTGCCGGAGTTTCTGTCCGTTTCTGTCCGGCGTTCTCGATTTGGCCTAAGCGCGATGGCAGCAGCCGCAGCCCGATTGTGATCCGGGTGATGGTGGCCGTAGACGTCCTGCAGGATCTCAAGCGTCATGCCCAGCATTCCGGCGAGCGCATAAGGATCTGCGCCGTTCTGCATGCCCCAGGTCGCGGCGGTGTGGCGCAGGATGTGCGGCGTGACATCGGGGCCGAGGCCGGCCGCTTCGCGCACTGCTCGGAAAGCCTTGTGCACTCGCTCGACAGGCTGGCCATTCCATTCGACGACGAAGCCTTCCGATACGCCTTTGTCCCGCCATCGCCTGAGATGAGCCTGAAGCCGTGTATCGAGCCCGACAGGTGGCGTCCGCTTCTTCGTCTCGCGCGTGCCCGGCGGCCGGCGATAGAATAGCCCTCGATCTACGTCGACATAGCCGTGTCCGACCGTTGGGCGGATTGCGGCCCCGCAGACGGCGCCGGCTCGCGTGCCAGTGTAAAGCGCGACCAGAATGAAGCGGGCGACGTGCTTCGCGGTATACCGCGCGGTTTCAAGGGGCGGGCCGCCGTTGTCGCCAGCGCGGCGCTCGCGCTTCTGTTTCTCGCGCATCCGCCAAGCCGCCCATAGCAAGCTGGCCACTTCGTCGCGTGTCAGCCAGCGCTCGCGAGGCACGCCCGGCGGCGGCAGGACAACCGGAATGGGATGGGTGACGATCCGCTCTTTCCAAGCGAGCCGCAGCGCGGCACGCAAATCCTCCAGCTCGCGCCGCGCCGCGCCCTCGGCGCCCCGGAATTTCGTATAGGCCTCGCAGGTGCTGGGCTTGACGTCGGAACAGCGCTTCGTGCCCCACCAGCTCAGAACCTTTGCCATCCGGTTGCGCAGATCCTGCGGCCTGGCCTGCTTCTCGGCACGCTGATCGAGATACAGCGCGACGATGTCGGCGATTAGCGGATCGTCGGATTGGGCTTTGGCCGCAGCGGCAGGATCGTACTTTTCGAGGAGGTATCGCCGGAGGGCGTCTTCGGCGGCTGGCACCTCATCAATGCCGCATCCAGTGCGAACCTTTCGCTTTCCGTCGCGGATGACCCAGCAGGCGCGATCAACAAGCCGGCCATCGGCGTCGTAGCTGGCGGGCTGCTGGTAGAGGCGGGCACCCTTCGTTGGACGCGGCATTGTCGTTCCATCTCTTCGATCGCGGCGAGCGAGGTGAACTCCTTGCCCGCCATGATCCAGGTTTCAAGACGGCCCGCATTTCGCTCTTTTCGGAGGCTTGACACGGTCATGGATTTGTCGGGGTAGGCAATGGCCGCGGCGATTGAGATCCGCAGCGCCTTGTCCTTGTCCATGTTGGACGGCACGATTTCAGTCATTCCGCCGGCCTCCGCAGCTTGACGACATTCGACCGCTCGGTGATGTCTTCGGCGGTCACCATGCGCCCGTCGGGGCCGAACCTCTCGGTTACCAGCCAGACCCTGCAATTCTCTCGGAAGGCAACCGGGAACGCGGATACATGATCCCGGCAGGCGCCCTCCGAAAGATAGCAGTCGAGCACTGGCGCATGGCCCTGGCTGATCCGGCGATAGCGCTCTTCGGCCTGCTCGCGGCGTGGCGCGGCGAGGTAGAGGGCTCGCATCATCACCAGTCTCGCCGCCGGCTGAGCGGCCGGCCGTTCACATAGAGGCGGCCCTCATAGTAGTGGACGGGCTTGCCGCCGTAGCCGAACTGGAGTGTCGGCAGGGTGATGCGCTTGCTCGCCGGCAGCTGGTGAAACGTCGGCTCGGGCTTCTCTTCGCTGGGGCGCCTGCGGCGCGGAGCTTGATAGGGCATCACGTTCATAACGCGAACCTCGCGACGATCGTGCGGGAAAGGCGGGTTTGCTCGGCGCGAGCTTTGACGACGCCGGCCGCGTAGCTGGAGCCCTGCGGGAGATCGAGCGCGTCACAAGTCGCCCGCGGCATGGTGCTGGCGTCATGCTTGAGCGCGGCGCAGACGCGGTTCAGGGCGACGACGAGCAGGCCTGGCGATGACGCCTCGATCCGCTCCTCGTTCGGGTAGTCGACTAGCGCGCGGAAGCTCTGGCGGATCGTCTCGTGGTCCTCGCCAGCGATGGCGTCGGTGACATCGCGGAGCTGCATCAGAGCGCTCCCAAGCAATTGCGGAGCGTTTCGAGCGCGATATCCACCTCTCGATCGGCGGTGCACCCGGCTTCGTGATCCAACAGCATGTCGAGGAAGGCATGCGCCCCGGCCCGTGTCGTAGGGCGGATACGGTAGGCCGCTAGCGCAGCAGCCTCACTGGCTTGGAACAGCCGGTCGAACTCGGCGTCTCCAAGATTGCCGGGATGGGTGTTCACTGCCATCACGGCGGTGAAATACGCCTCTGCCGCTGCTACGGCTGGATCATTGGCCGAACTTCCGCGGGCCAGACGGAGCGCATCCTCGGCGATGCCCCAGGCAAGCTGTTCCTGCAGATCGGCGCCGTCCCACAGAGTTCCGGCGGGGCGTCCAGCCGGCAGCCTGATCTTCAGGATGACGCCTTTGTCCGAGAGATCGCGCAAGCTGGCGGCCGGCGCTTCGACCATGCAGGTAGCTAGAGCATCGGCGAGCGCGTTGATCGCCGTCAGGCGGGGATTGTCCTCGTTGACCGTCAGCGCGGCGTCGTGCTCGCGCTCCACGATCGGAGCGAAGGCCGCCATAGCGGCGATGAAGGAGTAAGGCAGGGCGACGTGCTTCATCGGGCGGTCTCCCGGTTGAGGCCGGCATCGAGGCGGCGAGCGAGGTCGCGCGCGATCCAGGCCAAGGTGCTGATGCGATTGAGGGTGGCGACCTGCTCTTCCGCCATGCCGGCGCGGGAAAGCTCGCATTCCTCGGTGACGAGCATGTCCAACAGGACGGCGACATGGCCGGCGTCTTGCTCGGCGTCCTCGCTGGCGTAAGGCGTCGGAGCGCTCATGCCGCACCGCCTTGCGACAGAGCCGTCACCGCGAACGGGTCGGCGTCTCTGATCATGTAGTATTCGACGCCGAGCCGATCGCGCGGGTTGCTCGCAGCGCGCTCCAGCACCCCGGCCACGGAGTACAAGGCCCATTGCAGCAGGCCCTTAATTTCCTTGGCCTTGAAGTAGTCGGCGCTGTTATCGGCCTGCTCGGGCGTCAGCTCCCAAAGCTCATCTGCAAGGGCGCTGGCGATTGCGAGCTGATGCAGCGCGCCGTCGGCGCTCACCGCCTTGGTCGTGATGGTGGCGCCCCTGCGTGCGTGAAGCAGTTCGAAAATCTCGCTCCAGCGACGTTCATGCCGCCACCTATCTTCCGGCCTGTCTTTGGAGGCTGTGTCTTTCGCCCTCTCGGCCTCGATCATCGCATCCACGTAGCGCTGGCTTTCAAGCGCAATGGCGGCGACGGGGCAGGCTGTGTGAGGTTTAGGAACTGGCATTCGCATGTTGCCCTCCGCGTTAACGTTAATGCGTTATGCATCAAATGCGTTATTCGGTCAACGGCAATGCAGTAGGAATTTTTCTCCGCATTGATTGGAGCGCGAGGAAAGGATTCGACTCTGAAGGCGCGCTCTGGAATCTATGAGTACGAACAGGGAACAGGAGCGCGCGCGTTGAGTACCGCCCGACACCTGCAGCGAAGCGTCGAGGATCTGGAACGGTTGCTCATCGTCTGCGACGACTGCGGCCGGCAGCGGCTATGGCAGCGGGAAGAGATCCAGACGCTGGTCAGCCACGGCGTCGAGACGATGGCTCAGGCGCAGGAACGCGTCGTCTGCTCGGATTGCCGGCAGCACGGTCTAGGTCACGGCGGGAACGTGTTGATGTTCGCGACCTGGCGGGTCAGCTCTCGCCAGAGAACACGATCTTATGGACCGAGATCACGTCAGGCCGTGGGAATTCCAGCTCTTTCTGCGGGTTGAACTGCTCTAGGCGCAGCTCCTCTCCAAACGAGACGAAGCGTTTGACATACCCGGCGTAGATTGTCGGATCATCGGTCGCGATCTGTGCCAGGACGTAATCCCGACGCCGAGGCGGGATATGGGGGTTAACCCAGACCGTTTCGCCGCTTTCGTAGCGTGGGATCATGGATTCGCCGTGCACATACGCCGCGTAGGCATCTGGCACGCCCATCAGCATCGGCGGGCATTCGACCTCGGCGATCTTTTGCCCGTTCATCAGAAACCGGCCATCGTCGCCGGCTGACGCCAGACCGAAGACTGGAAGGCGCCTGATGGATGGGCTGGCTTGCGGCATGAGAAGTGGCCTGGACTTTTGGTCGGCCAGGGCCCTGCGCAGGCCGGGTTGCGCCGCCTGGACTAACTCGACAGTTCGCTTTTCGTAGTCGCTATCGTCGTTCAGCAGGAAGTCGATCGTGACCCCAAACGCACTTGCGTACCGTTGGGCTGCGGGCGTCGTAATTGCCCGAGATCCGTTCTCGTGCCCGACGTACGTCGCGACCGGCACGCCCAAGGCCTGAGCGGCAGCCGTAGCAGTCCGATATCCCGCTTCGACGCGAGCATATCTCAGGCGGTCTGCGGGAGTGCGTAAGTGCGTCTCGTTCTGCATCATTCTTCAGTCACATAAAAACGCTGCGGCGGCTACTTGCATTAAAAAAATGCAACGCACATAATGCAGATATGATTAATGCTTCGGAACTTCGCGCCCGCATCGGGTGGAACCAGCGCGACCTAGCGCTTTATCTCGGCTGTGACCAGTCCACGGTCAGCCGTATTGAAAATGGCGCCGATCCGAACGGACCGGTGTCACGCCTCCTTGTCCATTTGATCGGGGAGGTGGCTGCCGGACGTATCCCCGTGAAGGAGCGGCGCGCGCGGCGCGTTCGCACCCAGCCGCGTCGCGCGCATGCGGGAGGCAGCCGATGAGCCGGCCCGAGCCGACTGTCGCCCCCGGCGACGGCGTCAAGTCGACCGAGTTCATCGAAAGCTCGATCGAGTGGGCGGTTCACCATCTCGACGAGGCGCGCCACCGGCTCAAGGCCGGCGAGATCCCTGAATTCCACTGTGCGATCCGGAAGTTCGGAGCCTGCGCCAAGGCCCTGCTCGACACTGTGCCGGAAGTGCGGTGACCGATGCGCGCCTATGGGCAGATCCATTCCTCCTTCTGGACCAGCGCGACAATTCGCGGCCTCACTGACGACGGTCGGATTTTGGCGGCTTACCTGCTGACTAGCCCTCACACCAACATGATCGGCTGCTTCCGGCTGCCGGACGGATACGCCTGCGATGATCTCGGCTGGCCGGCGGATAGGGTATCGAAGGCCTTTTCCGATCTTGACGGCGCCGGCTTCGCCAGCCGCACCAGCACGACCAAATGGGTGCTGATCCACAAGTTCCTGAAATGGAGCCCGGTGAAGGGTCCGAAGCAGGCCAAGGGCGCCGCGAATCTCCTTCTACAAGTGCCTGAAGACGAGCCGCTTCGGCCTCGCCTGATCTCCGCGATCGAGCGCTTTTCTCCCGACGTGACCAAACCCATTGAGAGGGGTTCGGATAGGGTATCGGAACCCTACCGATTGCAGGAACCAACCAAACCAGAACCAGATATTACTGAACCTAAAGGTTCAGGCGCTGCCGCGCCGTCTGCCCAGCCTTCGGCTGATCCTCCTCAGGCTCTCGATTGGCCGACCCGCCTGTTCCGCGAAGGCCTCGCCATCGTCGTTGGGATGACGGGCAAGTCGGACCCTGCAGTCCGCACGCTCATCGGCAAGTGGCGAAAGACCGCGCAGGACGATTGCAGGCAGGTGCTACGCGTCATCGAAGACGCCCGGGATCACAACCCGGCCGATCCGGTCGCGTTCATCGAGGCGGCGCTCCGTAATCGCGGGAAGCCGGAAGGAGACGCCATGACAATGATGAGGCAGCGTCACTGATGCGCGACTTCCTCGATGACGTCAGAGCCGAAGGTATCAGCCTGCGCTCCTGGCAGGCAGGGAACCACAAGACGACTTGCCCGCGCTGCTCGGCGACCCGGAAGAAGAAAACCGACCAATGCCTGAGCGTGACGATCTTCGCTGATCGCGCTCGGTGGCAGTGCCACCATTGCCAGTGGACAGGCGGCGCCGGTGGCGACGAGTACCAGAGAGCGCCGCGGCGCGAGGTCAAGATGTTCAATCGGCCGGTCCGCGTCGATAATCCTCAACGACCGGACAAGATGCTGGCGTGGTTCGCGGGGCGCGGCATCTCGGCGGCGACGGTCGAGCTATTGGGCATCCACCGGACAAGCCACTGGTTTCCGCAGACCGGTGCGCAGGCCGATTGCATCGCCTTCCCCTACGAGTGGCAGGGCGTCCTGCGGAACGTCAAATACCGCGACGGCCTCAAGAACTTCGTGCAGGAGAAAAACCCCGAGCCGGTTCTGTACAACGCCGACGTCATCCAGCCAGGCGAGGATCTGATCTTCGTCGAAGGCGAGATGGACGTCCTCGCCATGATCGAGGCGGGGCTCACCCGAACCGTCAGCCTGCCGAATGGAGCGCCCGAAAAACCCGAGCAGTCCGAAAAGCGGTACGACCCGCTGAACACGCATGCAGCCGAGCTGGAGCAGGTCAAGCGCATCCTGATCGCCACCGACATGGACGGGCCGGGCGAATTGCTGGCTCAGGAACTGGCGCGTCGGCTTGGCAAGGATCGCTGCTGGCGAGTCCGGTTCCCGACTGCGGGCGACGTTCAGACAAAGGACGCGAACGAGTGCCTGCAGAACCACGGCGCCGCGGTCGTCCGCGAGTGCGTCGAGCAAGCGGAGCCTTGGCCGATCGACGGGCTGTACGATGCCGACGACTTCGCGGAAGAGGTCTGGAGCATGTATCGCGGCGAGGGTCCGCAGCCCCTGACCTGCGGCATGGGGCCGGATCTCGATCAGGCTTTCAAGGTCATCCCAGGCCAGTTCATCGTGATCACCGGCATCCCGAACCACGGCAAGAGCCGATGGCTCGATCAGGTCGCCGTGAGCATGTCCAACCTTCACCGCTGGCGCTGGGCAATCTTCTCGCCGGAGACTGGTAGCGGGAACCACATCGCGGATCTTTGCGAGATCAAGGCCGGTCGACCTTTCCACCCAGGCCCAACCGAACGGCTCAGTGAATTCGAGCTTCAAGAAACTCTTGGCTGGGTGCAGGATCGCTTCGCCTTCATCGACGCGGCCGATCATACGCCTTCGATCGACTGGATTCTGGAGCGGGCCAGAGCGGCGGTACTGCGCAAGGGTATCCGCGGCCTCATCATCGACCCGTTCAACGAAGTCGAGGCCAGCCGGCCGGACAGGATGACCGAGACAGAGTTCGTCTCGCAGCTGATCAGCAAGTGCAAGCGCTTCGGAAAGGTGCACGAGGTCGCCGTTTTCATGGTGGCTCACCCGAAGAAAATCGACACGGCGCCAGGCAGCGGCAAAGAGCCCATCCCTGGCTTGTACGACATTTCGGGCTCGGCCCATTGGCGCAACAAGGCGGACGCAGGCCTCGCCGTTTACCGCGACTTCGACGAGCGCTGTACATACCTCGTCTCGCACAAGATCAGGCGGCAGCCGATCTGCGGAGCGCCGGGCCTCGTCAAATTCTGGTTCATGACGGCAAGCCGTCGCTTCGACCCGGCAGCGGGGAGCTATCAGCCTTACGCCGGCAAGGACGCGCCGAAGTCTTCCGGCTCTCGTCGGAGAGGAGGAGACGCATGAGGCCTGATCAAATCCTCGAGCTGGCCCAAGCGATCTATGCAGCGCGCTTCAAAGGCGCTCCGCCGCGCACCGTCACGCCGTGGGGCGAACTCACCGAAGAAGCGAAGGAGACCTGGCTCCGCTGCGCCCGCGCCGCCGCTGTCGTCGAGAGCAAGCGGTGCAGCACCATCGCGAAGATGCACGCCCATCACGCGCTCTGGACCGGGCTGATCTCGCACGGATGGGACGAGACGACCGAGCTGTTCGGCCGCGGCCTCGCGCATCGCATCGCCGACAGCATCATGTGGAAGGTCAGGGACGAATTGCTTTGTGAGCCAATCACCCAACAGCCGGGAAAGGTCTAGACATGACTGAACTTCACCAAGACCAGCAGAAGGTCACAGACGCCGATCTCGGCTATCCAGCTTGGCGTGGCTTCGTGTCCTGGGCTTATGCCGACGACCGAATGCGAGAGATCTTCACGGTCGAGACCGGCATCGCTTGGCCGGCGGCGCCAAGCAACGGTCTGGATCTGCTGATCGATAGGGCGACGGGCGCTGAGACGGGCGTAGCCGGCGCCTTCGTGGTCTGGGCAAGCGAGCAGTGGGGAGAGGAGTTTTGCCCGCCGCTGATGCGCGAGGCGATAGCGAAGCACATCCGTTCGAAGGACAAAGGCTGATGGCGGGACGGGCACAGAAATTCGCCGAGCAGGCGCGCGTGCTGGCGCAGCAGACCGCCGCCGGCCGGAAGCCCGATCTCGGCATCCGCGAACCGAATGGCCGCCTCAGCCGCTCGGCGAAGAAGCTGCTCGGCTCCGACAGCGTGAACGAGATCTATCGCGTCCGCGCTGCGGCTCTGTCCGGTGCTGGTGATCGGCGATGGGGGACGCAACTCGGCCGGCTGTTCCTCGAAGGCAAGATCACCGGCGAGCAGTACGGCGCGGGGATGGGCTGGGATCGAGTCATCACGCGCTGGCGGGCGATCCACTGTGGGCCGCAGTTCAATCCGAAGTCCGGGCTGGCTGTGCTCTTCCGCGTAAGCGGGGGAGGGGCGTCCATCGGCGATATCGTCGCGGACCCGGTCGAGATCGAAACCACAGAGCTGGTCGACGACGTGATCGGCTCGTTCGATCGCGGCATTTCTGACCCGACTCTGGTCGCCGTCCGCGAGTGCGTCGAGCTGGATCAGATGCCCGTAGGCTTCGGCGGCAAGCTCCTGCTCGACGACGGGCTGAACCACCTGGCCGATCTTTGGAGGATCGAGGGTTGAAATAATGGGCCTGCTCGCAAGCGGGCCCTTACTCTGCCTGAGCAACCTAAGGTAGGTTACGGTGCGAATCGCGAAGCGGGGGACTTATGCCTGAGGATTTTAAAGATTCCGTGAGTGCGGCTGTGAGCAAAATTCGCGCAGCTGAAAAGGAAAAGAGCGATCGGGCACGCCAGTTACATGATGAGGCTGCGAAAATAGCAGCACAGATTAAGTCGGTAATAGCCGAGACAGTGCTGCCGGCCGCTCAGGCATTCAAAAGCGCGCTAGTCGAGGCCGGGCAGCAATGTGAGATCACCGAGACACCTGCTGCTCAAGATCAAAAAACCATCGCTCGGCCTGTGATCAAACAGTATATTGTCAATGTTTCGGCGATCGTCGAAGGCAAGGTAGGGTCCGTGGATTTCAGCTTTGAAGGCACAAAAGCGGGGATCAAAATCAGCCCTCCACGGTTAGGCCAAGCGCCAGAGGTCGACACCAGGCCAATCGGCAAGTTTGATCGGACCGTGGCCGATACAGCGCTCAAAAAGATGCTGGAGCGAATTTCCAGCCGTCCCTAGAACCGACGTTGACGTCGAGTCCCGGATGTCAGATATTGCGTCGTAGCGATTTGCGCCCGCGGCCGAAAGGCCTGCGGGCGTTGCTTATTAGAAATCCGTTCATAACGCCGTACTCGGCTTTACAGTCCGGTGTCGTCCCCCATTAGCTTTTGGGTATGACACAACGCCCGTCCTGGCGACATCACTACATCCCGGAGTTTTATCTGCGTCGGTGGATGCCCGGGGGCACAAAGCCCCTGACGGTTTTCTGGCGCCCTGCCGGAAGCCCGAAAATCGTCGCGCAACGTGTTTATCCTAAGGCAACGGGCTACATTGACCGACGTATCGTTGAAGGTGGAGCCGATCCGGCGCTGTTCCAGATCGCCGAGAGCGAATTCTACACTCCGGCTGATAATGCTGCCGCCACGGTTCTGGCGAAAATGGAAACGGGTGCTCGCGAATTTTCCGGTGATGAGCGGTCAGCCTGGACACGCTTCATACTGTCCCTCATCTTTCGCACCCCTGAAGCTTTTCAAATTACCCTGGCGACGCTCCGGGAAGACGTCCTCAATACGTCGCCGGAGATGGAGCGCAGTTACCGCAGATCGAGGGAGCCGGGAATGCCGGCCACGTTGCGAGAAGCAATGAAGGCGTCGTTAGAAGACGGGAGTATAGCAGCAAACGTCGTGAAAGTTCTGGTCGACGTGAACAACAGCGATAAAATTGGGACGCATCTGGTCCGGATGGCTTGGGGTACTATCCAATCCGGTCCATTTGTGCCGGCTCTTCTTACATCAGACAGACCCGTTTTGATCTACCGACCTCTATCGGCACCAGACGCGCACATCCTAGTGCCAGTCGGCCCAAAGCGGATATTCGTAGCTGCACAAACTGACGAACTGTGGCGCCGCATTGCGGCCAGAAGTGCGCATCAGACAGTCCAGTCATTGAACGAAGAAGTTGTTTCAAGAGCTGTGAAGTACGTCTTCGGCTTTTCTGATTGGAACCACCGCTATATTTCGGAGAAAATGTCGACGCAGCCTCAGGCGACTGTCATCGAAAGAGTCCACGCCCAAAGACAGGCGCGGCTCAGAGTGGGGCAGCGACGAATCCGACAATAGCCGCATGCAGGGCTTTGCTGTCTGGCTGGGCTTTTATTTTCCAGTCATTAGGACGAGCACCAATGACATTGACGGCAAAACAGTCTCGGTTCGTCGAGGAATACCTTGTCGACCTGAACGCGACGCAGGCGGCGATCCGCGCCGGCTACAGCGAGAAGACCGCGAAGAACATCGGCTACGAGCAGCTGCAGAAGCCTGAGGTCGTCGAGGCGATCTCGGCGGCGCAGGTAGCGCGATCGGAGCGGACCCGGATCGATGCAGATTGGGTGCTGCGCCGCCTGGCGGATGCCGTCGATGCCGACCTCGCGGACATCTACGACGAGCATCAGAACCTCAGGCCGATCGGGGATTGGCCGGCCATCTGGCGGAAGGGGCTGATCTCCGGCGTCGAGGTCGAGGAACTGTTCGAAGGCCGGGGCGAGGACCGCGAGCACATCGGCCGCCTGCGAAAGGTCAAGCAGGCCGACCGGACGAAGCTTCTCGAATTGCTCGGCAAGCATGTCGAAGTTCAGGCCTTCAAGGAGAAGGTCGAGCACGAGGGCGCGATCGCCCTGACGCCGTCGATCACGATCAATGGCAAGCCAGGCTGACGCCGAGATTACGGCCGACTTCCATCCTAAGCAGATGGTGGCCTTCGAAAGCCTGGCGACCGAGATCCTTTATGGCGGCGCGGCCGGAGGCGGCAAATCGTTCCTGATGCGCCTGGCGGCCATCATCTGGTGCTCTGCCATCCCCGGCCTGCAGGTCTATCTCTTCCGCCGCGTCTATGACGACCTGATCAAGAACCACATGGAAGGCCCTGCGGGCTTCCGATCCATGCTGGCGGGCTGGGTGCTCTGCGGCTTCGTCAAGATCGTCGAAAACGAGATCAGGTTCTGGAATGGAAGCAAGATCTACCTGTGCCACTGCCAGCACGAAAAGGACCGGTTCAAATACCAGGGCGCCGAAATCCACGTCCTGCTGATCGACGAGCTGACGCACTTCACCGACAAGATCTATCGGTTCCTGCGCAATCGCGTCCGCATGGTCGGCATCGAGGTGCCGGCGCAGTATGCCGGCCGCTTTCCGCGGATCATCTGCGGTGCGAACCCGGGCGGCGTCGGCCACCAGTTCGTCAAGGCTACGTTCATCGACGGCGTTCAGCCGCTCAAGGTCTATCAGGCGCCGCCGAGCGAGGGCGGCATGCTTCGCCAGTTCATCCCGGCGCGTCTCGAAGACAACCCGAGCATGAACGACAACGATCCGGGGTATGAGAATCGTCTCGCCGGCCTCGGCTCGGCCAGTCTCGTCAGGGCAATGCGCTATGGCGATTGGGATATCGTCGAGGGCGCGTTCTTCGACAATTTCCAGAAGGCTAGGCACGTCATCCGGCCCTTCACGATTCCCGAGCATTGGCTTCGCTTCCGAGCCGGCGATTGGGGATCGGCAAAGCCTTTCAGCTTCGGCTGGTATGCGGTCGCTTCGGAGCACTTCATCGCCGGGCCGAAAGTGTTGATCCCGAGGGGGGCGCTGGTCCGGTATCGCGAATGGTACGGGGTCGCAACCGATAGCGAGGGCAGGTTCGTCCCTGATGTCGGTTTGAAGATGAATGCCGAGGTCGTCGGCGCTGGAGTGCGCGAGCGCGATCAGGGCAACGCGATCAGTTACGGCGTTCTAGACCCGGCGGCATTCACCGCCGACGGCGGCCCTTCCATCCAAGAGCGGATGATGAGGGGCACGAACGGCACGAACGGAGCCACCTTCCGGAGAGCTGACAACGCCCGTGTCGCCCATCGCGGCGCCATGGGTGGCTGGGATCAGGTTCGCGCGCGGCTGGACGGCGACGAAGACGGGCGGCCGATGCTGTTCTTCTTCGAAACCTGCGTGCACGCGATCAGGACGATTCCGGCGCTCCAGCACGACGAAGACCGGCCGGAAGACCTCAACACCAACATGGAAGACCATGCGGCTGACGAGGTCCGTTACGCCTGCATGTCGAGGCCATACCAGCGGGTTGCGCCGCCGCCCCCGCTCCCCAAGCCGAAGCCCGGTCAGGTGCAGTTGCCGCCGCCGCCCGCTGCTTCGTCTGGCGTGAGGATCAAACTCTGATGGCAGACGAAACCAACATCGACGACGCCGAGGACGTCGCTGAGGGCAAGGCCCCGCGCTCGGCGAAGTCGTGGCTGTCGGCGATCGAGAAGTCGCAGCGCGCGTTCGAGCCATACCAGCTTCGCTGCGACAACATCGACAAGCTCTATGCCAACCTTGAACGGCTTGCGAGCCTAGGCCGTGATCGCGAATTCCAGATGTTCTGGGCGAACGCCGAGGTCTTGAAGCCGTCAGTCTACTCGCGCCCGCCAATTCCGGTCGTCGTGCCTCGCTTCCGGAGCGGCAAGCCGATTATCCGCCTGGCGTCTGAACTGCTGGAGCGATCGACGTCGACCGCTTTCGATCTGACGGGCATCGACACGGTCATGAAGCTGATCCGCGATGATCTGGTCATCAACGGTCGCGGCGTGCCGTGGGTGCGGTACGAGACGCGAGGCGAGAGCGATACGAAGACCGAGCGGGTCTGCGTCGAGCACGCTGATCGCAAGGACTTCGCGCACGACCTGGCCAGGAAATGGGCGGATGTCGAGTGGGTGGCCAAGCGCTCGTGGTTGTCGCGCGACAAGATGCGCAAGCGCTTCAGCAAGACGAGCGGCAAGGCCTACCAGACCGCCACCTATGCCGTTCGGAAGGACGACAAGGACAACGGCGCCGACGACGGGGCGAGTCAGGCCGCCGTCTGGGAAATCTGGTCTCGGTCCGCCGACAAAGTCATTTGGGTAGCCGAGGGCTGCGACGTTCAGCTCGATCAGGGCAAGCCGCACCTGACGCTAGAGGGCTTTTTCCCGTGCCCGCGTCCGGCCTATGCGACGATCCAGCGGCGTTCGCTGATCCCGGTTCCGGACGTCTCGTTCTATAAGGACCAGCTGGAGGAAGTGAACCAGCTTACGGCGCGGCTGGATGCGCTGACGCACGCGATCAAGCTGCGCGGCTTCTATCCGGCCGGCGCGTCCGACTTGGCCGACGCTATCGAGGCGGCGATCAAGGCATCGACCGACAACGCCATGCTGGTCGGCGTCGCGAATTGGGCCGCGACCGGCGACGCCAGCCTGAAGGACACCATCGTCTGGCTGCCTCTCGACATGGTGGCGACGGTGATCCGCCAGCTCGTCGAGCTGCGCCGGCAGGTGATCGACGATATCTATCAAATCACCGGCCTCAGCGACATCATGAGAGGCGCGACGCAGGCGAGCGAAACGCTCGGCGCCCAGCAGCTCAAGAGCCAATACGGCTCGATCCGAATTCGCGACCGGCAGGAAGAGCTGATCAGGGTCGCGCGCGACCTCAGCGGCATCGTCGCGGAGGTCATGGCCGAGAATTTCCAGCAGAAGACCCTGCTGGACATGAGCCAGATGGATATTCCCAGCGACGCCGACATGGCCAAGCAGATCCGGCCATTGGAGCAGCAGGCGAAGGCGATCGAGGCGAGCATTCGCCGCGAGATGGCCGATCCCGAGACGCAGGAGCTGGCTCGGCAGAACCCGGGTCAGGCCAAGCAGCTGATCGAGCAAGCGCAGGGCCAGGCGCGGGAGCTGCTGGAGCAGGCGGACAAGCTTCGCGAGCGTCCGACGATCGAGGCGGTGATGAAGCTGCTGCGCGACCAGCGTCTGCGGCCCTTCGCCTTGGACATCGAGACGGATTCGACGATCGAGCCGGACGAGAACGCCCAGAAGCAGCGCGCAACCGAGTATCTGACGGCGCTCGGCGGCCTGCTCGCCCAGGCGATGCCGGGCCTGCAGCAGCTGCCCGAGGCCGGCCCGTTGATCGGCGAGACCATCCGCTTCGCGCAGCAGCAATACCGCGTCGGGCGCCAGCTGGACGGCGTTGTGGAAGAGTTCGTGGACGCGCTCAAGGCGCGCATGCAGTCGGCGGGTAGCCAGACCGATCCAGCCGCGGCTGCGGCTGAAGCCAAGGCGGCATCCGACGCCCAGGCAGCCGAGGCGGACCAGAAGGTGAAGCTGTCGGACGCCGCTATCCGGAAGCAGGAAGCAGACGTCAAGGCGGCGCAGGACATGCAGGCGCTGCAGGAGCGCCAGGCCGAGGCCGCGCATAAGGAGCGCGCCCGCGCGGAAGAGCTGGACATGAAGGCCATGGAGGCAGCAATCCGTCGGCAAACGCTCGAAGACGAGCGCGAAGCGTCGGCGCGGCGGCATGCGCAAGAAATGGATGCCGGCGCTCTCAAGATCGAGATCCTGCGCGCCCAGCTCGCGAAGATCGTCGCGACCCCGCTGCCGCAGCCACCTGGCGATGAGAGAGAGGCCGCCTGATGGCCCGCGAGAGCTTCGTCTTCGATCGCGCGACCGGCGAACTCGTCGACCGCGACCTGTTCTATGCCCGGCAGCCGGCGCCGAAGCGCTCCGGGCTCGCGGCACCTATGGTGATCAGCGACGGCATGCCGGACACGCAGCACCCGTGCACCGGGCAGTACATGTCCAGTAAGTCCGCCTACCGTGCCGTGACCAAGGCGCACGGCTGCATTGAGATGGGCAACGACCCCGCCCGACTCCGGCCACGGCAGAAGCCCAGGCCGGACCGCAAAGCCATTCGCGACAGTGTTGCGAAAGCCCGCGCCCGCTTCAATCGGGGCGAGCGCACCACCCCCAAGTAACTCCCACTCCCTCAGACGGAGCATCCCATGTCGGATCTCGACGGTGGCGCCAGCGCGCCGGCCGCAAGCACGCCTGCGTCCAATGTGGACAGCAATGACGTCGTTCAGACCCCCAATGCGGTTTCGACGGAGCCGCGCCCGGCACCGGAGGCTAAGCCGGCCGAACCGGAGCCGAAGAAGGAAGCCCCCAGCGCCCGCGACGCGCTGCGCAAGGCTCGCGAGCAGGTCAACGCGCGCGACAAGGATGGCAGCGAGCCTTCCGACCGGCAGAAGCCGGTAGCGAGCGAAAGCCAGAACCGGGACGACGGCGGCAAGTTCGCTGCGAAGAACGGCAAGCCGGCCGAGCCTCAGAAGGATGCTGGCAAGGAGCCGGCGCAGCCCAAGGCTAGTGAGCCTGCAAAGGCTGATGCTGCCGCCAAGCCGCAGTCCTTCACCGAAGACGAGGTCAAGGCACCGACCCGCTTCCACGACGGCGCCAAGGCCGAATGGCAGACGACCCCGCAGGCGGTTCGCGCCGAGGTCGCGCGAATGGAACGGGAATATGAGGCCGGCTATCGAAAGTATCGCGAGAGCGCCGAAGCTTTCGAGCCGGTGCGCCGCTTTCACGACATGGCCAAGCAGGGCGGCACCACGCTTGATGCAGCGCTCGATCGCTACGTCAATCTGGAGAACCTGCTGCGCCAGGACGTCGACGCCGGCCGCATCCCGATCCGAGGGCTTGAAGAGGTCTGCCGCAACTTCGGCATGTCGCTGCGCGATGTCGCCTCAGCCGTGCTGGGCCAAACACCGGATCAGACCGCCTCTCAGCAGGACGCCACGATCCGAGAGCTGCGCCAGCAGGTCGAGCAGCTGACGAAAGCGGTCGGCGGCGTCGCCAACACCTTCCAGACGCAGCAGAAAACTGCTACGTTGACGGAACTCGAAGCGTTCGCGGCTCAGAACCCGCGCTTTGAGGAGCTTTCGGAAGACATCGCGTTTTTCCTCGAAAGCAAGCGGGCGAAGGATTTGGCGGAAGCCTATTCCCTCGCCGATCGCCTGAACCCGGCAGCCGAGCCGGCCAAATCGGCTACAGGCCCTTCAGCGGGCCGCGCCCAGGAGCCTTCAGCGGCTCACCCCAACGCCGACGTCGCTCAGACCGACAAGGGCCAGAAATCCATCACCGGCGCGCCGAGTTCGGGCTCAGACCCCGCAACGACCAAGCGGCCTTCTTCGTCAATCCGCGAAGCCCTGAAGCGCGCCAAGATGGCCGCGGGCTGAGCCTATTGAAGGAAAGCCCCTATGGCTCCTTTGACCAATGTTGAGAAGAACCAGGAGATCCTGTCCCTGGCGCTCGAAGACCGTTCTTCGGGCTACCAGGATCTGGTCTCCAACAGCAACGTCCTGCTGGGCGTGCTGAAGGAACGCGGCTTGTGGAAGCCGTATTCCGGCCCGCGCATCCGCGAGCGCCTGCTCTACAACAAGACCGGCTCGGCCGTCTGGTACAACGGCTACGACTTCCTGAACCCGGTCCCGGCCGAGCTGTTCAACGACGCCGAATGGACGCCGAAGATGCTCGCCGTCGCGGTCACGCTGTCGAGCGAGGAAATCCTGAACAACTCGGGCGAGAACCAGCTCGAAGACGTGATGGAATCCCACATCGAGGCGGCCGAATCGGAGCTGCTGGACGAGGCCGATGTCTCGATCCACGGCAACGGCGCGCGCTTCGGTGGCAAGGAGCTGGGCGGGCTGCAGCTCGCCGTTCCGACGATCGTCAACTCCGGCATGTATGCTGGCATTGACCGCGGCGCCCAGGCTGTCTGGCGCACGTCCGCGTTCGATATCCAGTCGGCGTTCCCGAACGTCCCCGGCGGCACGCAGTTCACGAAGGACACCATTCGTCCGATCCTGAACGACGTCCTGACCCGCCGCTCGCGCGGCAAGCAGGCGGCCGATCTGATCCTGATGTCGCCGGAGCCGTACGCGGCGTATGACGCGGCCACGGTCGCAATCCAGCGTATCACGGAGGATGGCGGGCGCCTCGGCAAGCTGGGGTTCCAGTCGCTGAAGTATGTCGGCGCCGGCCGGACGGTCGATATCGTGCAGGAGGGTGGCGTCGGCTCCAACATGCCGGCGAACACCATCTACGGGCTCGACACGAAGAACCTGCGCATGCGCTACCACCCCGAGCGCAACTTCAACAAGATCGGCCGCGAGATGATGCCGATCAATCAGGACGCCGTCGTCCAGTACATCGGCTTCATGGGCGAGCTGACCATGACCAATCCGCTGTTCCAGTGGAAGATCTACGACAGCAACCCGGCCACCTGACGGCACTGCGCCATTGACCGCGGCAGTGACGCCGCGGTCGCTTCCCCATCCCGATTTGAAGGAGAACGTCAATGGCGTTCGTTCCGCACACCCCGCATCTCGGCATGCCGAAGATCGCAGACACGCTCCCCGCCTCGTCGGCGGCCGGGCGTTCGACACCTGGGCCTTGGCTCGGCGATATCATCCGCGCCCAGGATCCGGTCTATGGCACCGGCGAGTTCATCTATCTCGCTGGCGCGGCGAATACCGTCGTCGGCTCCTGGGTGACCTATAACGCTGACGACTTCTCGACGACGCTGCTGGCGCCCGATGCGATCGGCCCGGTCGCGGTCGCAATGTCGGCGAACGTCGCCAACCAGTTCGGCTGGTATCAGATCCAGGGCAAGGCGGTCGGGCGTGTCGCGACCGGCTTCGTCGACAACGCGAACGTCTATGCCACGGCGACGCCGGGCGTGGTCGACGATGCCGTCGTGGCCGGTGATCGCGTGAAGAACGCCAAGGGCGCTTCGGCGATCGGCAACCCTGCCGCGGGCCTCGCCGAGTTCGAGATCGCCCGTCCGTTCGTCGACGACGCCCTGGCGGCCTGACCGCTCAGCAGCATCGCCTCGATATCGAGCCCGCCGCGGTCCTCTGCGGCGGGTTTTCCTTTGCTCATCGTGAAAGGACAGGCCCATGACGGCCAATGCCAATCTGATCCACGTCAGCTTCCGGGTGCATACGGCGCTGAACGAAATGAAGTCGAAGAAGACGGGGCGTCCGATCTTCGACGAGCTTGAGGTCATCGAGATCCGGTTCGCCGGCAACAAGCAGACGGTCGCCGTCTATCCGGCGCATGATCTCGATCCCGAGGCGACGCGCGAGAACAACAACGAGCCCGTCACCTACGCGCAGCGCTACAACACGCAGTATCGCGCGTTCAAGAACCAGACGACGCAGGCGCAGTCCGGCACGCCGTTGGAGGAGCTGCCGTTCCTCACGCAGGCGCGGCGCCGCGAGCTGAAGGCGCTCAACATCCACACGGCTGAAGCGCTCGCCGCGCTCGACGGCCAGCCCCTGAAGCAGATCGGCCCCGGCGGCCGGGAGCAGAAGAACCAGGCACAAGCCTATCTCGACAACGCTGCGAAGAGCGTCGACGTGGTCGCCATGGCTGCCGATCTCGCCGCGCTGCGCCGCCAGGTCGAGGAGCGCGACGCGGTGATCGCGCAGCTCAGTGCCGGAGCGCCTGTCCCCCCGGCGCCCGCCGACGATGCCGAGGACGAAGACGGCGGCGACAAAGCGCTCGAAGACTGCACTGACGCCGAGCTGAAGGCCTTCATCAAGCGCGAGACGGGCGAGCCGGTTCGGGGCAATCCCAGCCGTCAGACCCTGATCGAACGCGCGATGGAGATCGCCACGGCGCCTGACGGCGACGAGACGCAGGGCTGATCGATGACGGTCCTGTCCGCCTGCAACAAGGCCGCGCTCCGGCTGCGCGGCAAGCAGGTCGCGTCCGTCTTCTCGACGACGGACCAGTTCTCGATGGAGCTGCGCGATCTGGCCAATGAGACGGCGCGCGCAGTCTCGGCAGAGCACGATTGGCAGGCCCTGACGAAGAAGCACACGCTCACCGGCACCGGCATCGCGACAGTGTTCCCGATGCCGGACGACTTCGACCGGATGCTCAAGAAAGGCGAGGTCCGATCGCCGAACTGGTTGACGGCCCGCTTCGTGCAGGCGCGCGATCTCGATCAGTGGATGGCCTTCGAAGCCACGGCTATCGCCGGCACGCCCGGCCGCTGGATCGTCGTCGGCGGCGAGATGAACATCCTGCCGGCGATGAGCGATACCGAGTCCGCGCAGTTCTACTACATCAGCCGAGACGTCACGAAGACGGGCAAGCCGGAGTTCGAGGCCGATGCCGACGAGTTCAAGCTCGACGAGCGGCTGATCACGCTGGGCGTCATCTGGCGGTGGCGCGCTCAGAAGCGGCTCGAATACGCCGAGGATCTGAAGAATTTCGAGATCGCCCAATCGCAAGCGATTGCCAAGGATCGTAGCCAGCGCCCGCTGATCATCGGCCCGCAGCGAATGCCGGGCAATGTTGAACTCGCCTTCCCCGGGACGATCGTTCCATGAGGCGCCCGGCCGCTCCCACGAAGCCACGGGTCGCTCGCGACAAGAGCTTTCCGTCGCTCGTGCGCGGCTGGATCGCAAACGAGGCACTGTCCGACCCGAAGCCGGGCGGCGCGGCGATGCTGGAGAACTGGTTCCCCACGGCTACGGGACTGCAGATGCGTGGCGGGTCTCAGACCTATGCGACGCTCAGCGTATCGCCGCAACCGGTTCGATCGATCTTCACCTATCTGAGCGGCATCGTCCGCCAGCTCTTCGCGGCAACGGACGATGCGATCTTTGACCTCACGACGGTGCTCATTTCCGACAATGTCGAGCTGGTCGACGACAACGACGCGAATTACGCGGTCGATGACGACCTGATCCTCGGCTTCACCGGCGTGGACCACCAGCAGGTCGTCTCAGGCCAGACGGGCGGCTCGTGGGTTTCCATCCAGTTCGTGACGGCCGGCGGCATCTATCTGCGGCTGGTCAATGGCCAGGACACACCGCTCGTCTATGACGGGACCAGCTTCTCGACGTCGCCCGACATCACCGGAGCCGGGCTCGATCCTGCCGACCTGATTTTCGTCTGGGAGTACAAGCGTCGCCTGTTCTTCATCGAGAAGGGCACGATGAACGCTTGGTATCTGCCGGTCGAAAGCATCGGCGGCGCTGCAACCAAGCTTCCGCTCGGCGCCAACTTCCCGCGGGGCGGGACGCTCATGTTCGGAGCGTCGTGGTCGCTCGATTCCGGCAACGGTCTCTCCGAACAGTGCGCCTTCATGTCGACCGAGGGCGAGGTCGTTGTCTTTCGTGGCGACAACCCCGGCGATACCGCAAGCTGGGATAAGGTCGGCTCCTATCGCATCGGCCGTCCGCTCGGCCCCCGCGCCGTTGTCCGCGGCGGCGGCGATCTGATCATCAGTTCCGATATCGGGCTCATCCCACTCTCGCAGGCGGTCGCGCGCGAGTTCGCGGCACTCTCGCCGGCTGCGGTCTCGTATCCGATCGAAACCGAGTGGAACGAGCGGGTGAAGACCCGCAGCGCCGCCCCTTGGCATGCAGAAATCTGGCCGACGAAGCAGATGGTCCTGATCGCGTTGCCGAGCATCAACGGCACGAGCCCGGAAATGCTGATCGCAAACGCGCGCACCGGCGCATGGGGACTCTATTCGGGCTGGGATGGCTCTTGCCTGGGGCTTTATCAGGAACGTCTGTTTTTCGGGACGCCGGATGGACGGGTCGTCGAAGCCGAGATCGGCGGCTACGATGCCGGGCCCGCCAGCCAGCCAAGACAGCCATATACTGCTATCGCAGTTCCGCAGTTTGACGGACTGAGAAACCCCTCGGCGCTGAAGGAAGCGGGCATGGCGCGCGCCGTCATTCGCGCGCCGAGCGACGTCATTGTCCAGATCTCGGCTCACGCCGATTATATGATCGACTTTCCGGTTGCGCCGAGTTCTGCCCCGGAAGCCGTCCGCTCGATCTGGGGTGTTGGTGTCTGGGGTCAGTCGACCTGGGGCGCGAAGGAGGTCAAACTCACGACGCAGGAATGGCAGTCCGTTTCAGCACTCGGCTACGCGCTCACGGCGGGCGTCCAGATCACCAGCGGTAGTGTCGCTCCGCCCGATGTCGAGTTGGTCCGGATCGACATGACCTATCAGGTCGGCGACCTTTGATTGTCACCGGCCACGAAGTCGTCGAGTTTGTTTCCGAGCGAACCCGCCAGCGCTTCGTCCCGCCGTTCGTGGCCATCGGGCGGGAGGTCGACGGCGCGATCGTCGCCGGCATCGTCTTCAACTGCTGGACCGGCGTCGACATCGAATTGAGCGTCGCCGCGTTCCCCGGCGGTCTGTCTCGGGCGTTGCCGCGGCGCGCCGGACGTTACGTGTTCCACGAGGCCGGATGCATCCGGGCCTCATTCACCACTGAAAGCCAGAAGGTCGTCGACCTTGCAATGCGGCTGGGCGCTCAAACCGAGGGCCGCAAACGTCACCTGTTCGGCCCCGGCCGTGACGGCGTGATCCTTGGCATCCTGCGCGAGGATTGGAAGCTCGGATGAAAACCCCCAAGACCCCGCCGCCGCCGGACCCGAAGGAAACAGCTGCGGCGCAGGCCGGCGCCAATCGCGATACTGCGATCACGCAGGGCCTGATGAACATGGTCAATCAGCGCGGCCCTGACGGCTCGCTGACGTACAACCAGATCGGCGAGCAGGAGCTGACCGACAGCCTGACTGGCAACACGTTCAAGATCCCGCGCTACGAGCAGGTGACGGAGCTATCGCCCGAGCAGCTGCGCCTGAAGGGCGTCAACGATCAGACTGAGCTCAACCTTGCTACGATCGGCCGTGACCAGTCGGCGAAGATCGGCTCGTTGCTCGGGACCAACGTCAACCTGACCAATGACGCGATCGAAAACCGTCTTCTCGAGCTGGGCAGCAAGCGCCTCGATCCGCAGTTCGCCCGCGACGAAGAGGCGATGCGGACTCGGCTGTCGAATTCGGGCATTCAGCAGGGCTCCGATGCCTGGGCTGCGGAAATGGGTCGCTTCGATCAGGCCCGGAACGATGCTCGCAACCAGCTGCTGCTGACCGGTCGCGGCCAGGCGGTTCAGGAGATCCTGACCGAGCGCAATCAACCGATCAACGAGATCAGCGCGCTTCTCTCTGGTGCTCAGGTCGATCGCCCGACCTTCGGCGCGACGCCGCAGACCCAGCTGGCCGGCGTCGACTATCAGGGCGCGGTTCGCGACAACTACAATGCTCAGATGCAGCAAGCCCAGATGAAGGCGCAGTCCAACAACGCCATGATGGGCGGCCTCTTCGGTCTCGCCGGCAGCGTCGCGAAGGTCATCCCGTGGTCCGACCGCCGCCTGAAGACGGATATCGTTCTCGTCGGTAAGCTCGATAACGGGCTCGGCGTCTACTCCTACCGCTACAAATCCGGCGGCCCGATCCAGATCGGCGTGATGGCCGACGAGGTCCGCGAGGTCCGGCCTGATGCGGTCGTTCGCATGCCGAACGGTTTCGACGCGGTCGACTATGCCAAGGCGGTGCAGTGATGGCTGAAGAGACCTTCGTCTGGGGTTCTGGCGGCTCCAAGGATTCGATCGACCGTCGCCGTCGGATCGCTGAGGCGCTGATGCTGCGCGGCTCGGATACCAGCCCGGTCCAGCACTGGACGCAGGGGCTCGCTCGCGTCGCTGATGCCATCACCGGCCGTATGGAGATTGACAAGCTCGATAAGGACGCCAAGGCGGGCCAGAAAGCCTTGGCTGGCGACTTCGCAGAGGCATCCAGTCTTCCGGCCGGGACAGCCGCAGCCTCGGCCTCTCCGGCCGGTGGCAAGGTCGATATCGGCCCGGCGACGTTCAACGAGGTCGCGCCGCGTCTCATGTCCGATCTCAAGCGCGACTTCGGCATCAACGACATGCATGCCGCTGCCATCGCCGGCAACCTTGGGCACGAGTCCGCCGGCTTCGGCACCATGCAGGAGGTCAACCCGGTCGTCCCCGGCTCGCGCGGTGGCTTCGGCTATGCGCAATGGACCGGGCCGCGCCGCGTAGCATTCGAGAGTTGGGCAAAGGCCAACGGCCTCGATCCGAACGGCTACGCCGCCAATTACGGCTTTCTGCGGCATGAGCTTGCCAATACCGGCGAAGGCAAGGTGCTGGAGGCCCTGAAGGCTGCGCAAGATCCACAGACGGCGACCCGCATCTTTTCCGAACAGTTCCTGCGGCCTGGCGTCCCAGGCATGGGTTCGCGCCAGAAGTGGACGCAGCGAGCGCTGGCGTTCGCGCCGTCCGCGGATCGCCCCGCGCCGGGCGCCAAACCCGTCGGCGCCGAAACAGGCGTAGAAGGCTTCTTCATTCCGCCCGGCCCGGCTGGCGAGGGCCTGCCGATCATGCAGCCCGGCGGCGCGCTCCCGAATTTCGATCAGGACACTGGCCGCTGGACTGGCCCGTCCACGCCTCCGGCGCTGGCTGCGCAGACCACACCGGCGAACGCTCCCGCTGAGGCTGCCGCGCCCGAAGCGCCCGCTCCGTTGCCGCCCGTGTTTATGTCCGAAGGCACCAGCCAGCCGTGGATGGGCAGCGCGATCATGCCGGCGCCGCCCGCACCGCAGACGGAAACGGTCTCTGCGCCGCTGCCGCCCTCAAGGCCTGCCAATCTCCCGATGGCGGATATCCCTGCGCCTGGCGCGCGCGTTGCCCAGGCGATGGTGACGCCCGCGCTGCCGGCCATGCAGCCGGACCTGTCGAATGAGAACGACGGCGGATCTCGCGCCTTCGCGGCGAGTGGCGGCGGGGCGAATACGCCTGTCAGTGACAACGCGACGATCTTCGATCGCATCGTCTCGGCGATGGGCGGACGTGCGGCCCCCGCCGCATCGGCACCGTCCCCAGGGGTCGAGCGTGTCGCCGCTGCGATGCCTGCGGCGGCCCCGGCCTCCGCAGCCGCGCCGTCTCCGGGCGTCGCCAGGGTCGCTGCAGCGATGCCGGAGGGCAACACCCAGCTCGCCGCGGCGCAGCGCATCCTGAACTCGCCGTATGCCAATCCGGGTCAGCGGGCCGTTGCTCAGGCCGTCGTCGAGCGCGCGATCAAAGGCGCTGACATGGAAACCATCACGCGGCCGGACGGCTCGGTCTGGCGCGCTCCCAAGACAGGCGGCGGCGCTCCGGTGCAGGTGTTCGGCCCGCAGTCGAAGCCTGCCGAGCCTGGCTCTCAGGTTCAGGTCTTCCGCGACGATAAGACCGGCGAGATCGTCGCTGTCGACAAGACGAAGGTCGGCGCTGGGGCCGGTAGCGACGTCGTTCGGCCGGGTAAGCCGCGCCCTGACGACAACATGGACGCCGAGGGCAAGCTCAGGAATGAGTTCTCCGGCCGCGTGAAGGAATTCGGCACGGTTCAGGACGCCTATGGCCGCATCGTCGCCTCGGTGCAGAACCGGATTGCGAACCCGCAGGAGAAGAGCCCGGCATCGGATATCGCGCTCGTCTTCGGCTACATGAAGATGCTCGATCCCGGCTCGGTCGTCCGCGAGGGCGAGTATGCGACGGCCCAGAACGCGGCCGGCATCCCCGAGCGTGTCCGCAACTACTACAACAAGGCGATCGACGGCGAATTCCTCGATCCCAAGCAGCGCGACGACATGGTTGCTACCGCCGGCCGGCTCTACAAGCAGGCCCGCGGCACGGCCTCGGCCGAAGGGAAGCGTTATCGCGACCTTGCGACGTCTTACGGGTTGAACCCCGATCGCATCGTGGCGCTGCCGGATGAGATCGTGATCCCGAAGACGGCGGTCGCGCCAGCCCCTGCTGCGGGAGCTGCCGGAGCGCCCGCGGCTCCTGGCGCCGTCGCCGCGCCGAAGTCCAAGGCCGAGTATGACGCGCTGCCGCGAGGCACGCCCTACATCGACCCGAACGGCCAGCCGAGGACCAAGCCATGACGGACTGGTGGAGCAAAGACCCGCTCGTTCAGGCCGCTGGCAAGGTCGCGACTGTCGTTGCGAACCCCGAACAGTGGTGGGCGAACGATCCGGTCGTCGATCAGCCGAGCATGGTCTCGTCGGCGGTTCGTGGCGTGGGGCAGGGTATCTCGCTCGGCGCCAGCGACGAGGGCGGGGCGCTGGTGGCCGCCAGCCCGCTCTGGGGCTCGGGCGATCGGGCGAAATACGAGATCATCCCGAACCCGATCGACATGATCGCCGGCGGCGGCAGGATGCTGCTGGAGAAGATCGCGCCGGGTACCTTCGGCGATGGCGGCGGCAAGGCCTATGACGCCGCGCTGGAGCAGCGCCGCGCCGACGACAAGAAGGCGCAGAAGGCGAACCCCATCAGCTTCGGGGCCGGCGAGATCGCGGGCGGCATCGCACCGGTTCTGGTCGGTGCCAGTGCTGCACCGATGGCGTTCGGCCTGCGCGGCGGGCTGAAAATGCGTTCGGGCATGAGTGCAGGCTCCGGGGGCATCGTCGGCGGTGTCCAAGGCTTTAGTAGCGGAGAGGGTGGAGCGGAGAGCCGGTCCTGGGAAGCGCTTAAGGGAATCGCGGGTGGCACTGCCATTGGCGGGGTTGCTCCGGCCCTCGGTCAACTCGCCGGCGCCGGCTATCGCAAGGTTGCCGACGCTCTGATCGAGCGCACCGCCAGCGTTCCCGGCTACAGCAACAACGCCGTCCGTATCGTCGCTGATGCGCTGGAATCCCAGCGCGCCGTCAATCCGCAGATGCAGGCAGACATGGCCCGCTTCGGACCTGAAGCCATGCTGCTCGACAGCGGCGATGCCGTGAAAGGCTTGGCGCAGGGCATCGCCACGCGGCCGGGCGAGGCACGGGCACGCATCGTTGAGGCGTTGACGGAGCGCCAGGCCGCGCGCAACGGACGCATCGGAACCGATCTCGATGAAGCGCTCGGTCGAGCCGTAGTTCCTTCTCAGGTCGAGACGCAGCTCGCCGCTGGGCGCCAAGCCGTGGGCGATGCCTATGAGCGGGTTTTCGAGAACGCCCGAGCCGTCGACACGACCGCGCTGGCGAACCAGCTCGACACGATGCTCGTCGACCTGCGCGGAGATCCGCGTCGGGCAGTGCAGAACGTGCGCAACATGCTCAACATCCCCGGCCAGCAGGTTCTGGACCCCAGCCCGCGCGCCGTCTTCAACATCCGTCATGCCATCGACGGCCTGCAGGCCAAGGAAGCCGACAGCGCCGTCCTGTCGCAGCTCGGTTTCGCCCGCCAGGCGATCGACGACTACCTGCGCGAGGCGGTGCCGGGCCTCAAGCAGGTTGACGCACGCTTTCAGGAGCTGGCGCGGCAGTCGGAAGGGCTCAAGCGGGGCTCGTCCATTCTGGACAGCGGCAAAGAAGCGCTTCGGCCGGCCGAGATGGTGGACACGGTCACGGCGGGTGTGACGCCTGATGGCATGTTCGTCGGACCATCCGGCGAAGCCTTCCGGATGCGCCAAGGCACGCGCGCCGAGATCGACCGTCTCGTCGGCACGATGAGCAACGACTATCTGGCCGTCCGCAAAGCGGTGAAGGGCGAAGGCGATTGGAACCGGGACAAGCTCGCGCAGCTGTTCGGCGAGGAGCGCGCCAGCAAGATCGTCAACTCTCTCGATCGCGAGGCTGCTTTCCAGCTTGCCTATGACGACGTCGTTCGCAACTCGATGACGGCGCAGCGCCTGGCTGGCAAGGAGATGGTCGCGGTTCGAGACGGTTCAGAGAGCAGCGGCGCCGGCAATACCGCGCTCGTCGGCGTCGTTGGCGGCCCGACAGGGCTAGCGGCTCAGGGCGCGATCAAGGGCGCGCGGGCGGCAAAGACCGTGCTCGACACGGCAGCTGATGAAGCTCGAAACTCCGATATCTCAAAGCTGCTCACGACGCGCGGGCCCGCCGTAGATCGCATCTTCGAAGTGCTGTCCCGCAACGCTCGCGGTCGGCAATCTGCCGAGGCTGGCAGCGCGGCGACCGAGCGCGTCGTCCAGGCACTGCTTCAAAGCCGCGGCTACGATCTCGGGGCGCTGTCGGCGCCGTATGCTCAGCGGGTGGCGCGGTCTGCTTTGCGCTGATCTCGGCGATGGAAGTAGAAGCCGAGCGAATAGCAGGCGGCGATTAACATGAAGCCCGTCCCGAGAGTGGCCCAAGCTGGCCAGCCTCGGGTCTGCTCTCCGATCCATTCGGAAAACGGGGCTGCGACGAAGATTGAGACGAGAGCCATGCCGCCGAGGAAGATCACGGCGGCGACAAGGAACGCGATGGCTTTGGCGACGGGCGGCGAGAACATGGCTGCACGCATAGCACGAGATCGAGCAGCCTAAAAGGTGAGCGGGATGAGCGATGTCAGTTCAAGACGTCCGGGTTCGGTAGTACTATTCGAAGCTCCTCCCGGATTTCAAATTTTGGGCCTTCAGGCGGTTGAAGGCCGCGAAACACAGATTCAGGTATTGGCCCGTTCACCACAAAGCGCTGCGCTTTCTGTTTTTCGCCTAGGTCCTGATGGGGGATCGTTTGCAGCGAAACTCCCCGCAGCGGGCGCATCTGCTTCCGGTCCGGCGATACCAACCACTCCGGAATGAGCCAAAAGGCGCCTTCGAACTCGATGGTATCCATCATCTGGATGCCGCCGCCCGAGATCAGCATCGTCTTGTAGATTTTCGCCATGGCTCCTCCCGGCGGTGATCCTGCCGCAGCGGAAGTCGGCGAGTCGAGTCCATCAGCGAATGACCAGCAGAGCCGCTCCTTACCGGGGCGGCTTTTTCTATTGAGGAGAGGCCATGCCTCGCGATGCAAATGGCGTCTACACGCTCCCGGCGATCTATCTGGCCGTCACCGGCACGACGATCATTGCTGCGCAACATAACGGACCGCTTGAGGATATCCGCCAGGCGCTGACGGACTCCCTGCCGCGCTCCGGCGTGGCCGCCATGGAGGGGGCGCTGAAGCTGGCGGACGGCACCCCGGCCGCGCCAGGCCTGACCTTCAATTCGCAGACCAATGTCGGTTTGACGAAGACGACCAACGGCATCGGCGTCGTCATCGGCGCCGAGGTCGTCGCCGAGTTCACCGCGGATGGCCTGATCGGGCTCCCGATCGGTACGCCGATCTTCGTTCCGGACGGAACCTTGCCGCCGCTTTGCGTCTGGGCGGACGGCCGAAACATCAGCCGCGCGACCTATGACAGGCTGTTCGCCAAATGGGGGACGAAGTACGGCGTCGGCAACGGTACGACGACGTTCGGCGTGATGGACGTGCGCGGGACCAGCTTTGTCGGGCGCGACAACTTCGGCGGAACCGATGCGAACCGCCTGACGAACGTTCCTGCCGTATCGGGCAACCGGCTCACGACGGGCTCGATCATCGGCGGAAACCTTCACACGCTCTCCGGGGGCGAGGTCGGCACGCACACGCACCCCGTCAGCGTCTCAGGCACGTTCAACGATGTCATACCGGCGTTCTCCGGCCAGACCTTCAGCACTGCGCCGCCGCAGTTCAACCTGACCGTAGCCACCAGCACGACCACCACGTCGAACAGCGTCGCCTCCTCGGGTACGGCGTCCGCGAACAGCGGTGGCAACGCTCACAACAACGTTCCGCGGTCGCTCGTCTGCGACGTCGCTATCTATGCAGGAGCCTGATCATGGCAATTGAACTGCGGCTATCCGAGGTGACGGCGCTCGGCTTCGATCTCGGCCTCGCCATCTCGGAATATCGTGTCGCGCTGCAGGACCACGCCAAGACCGAGGACGTGCCGGCGCCGACTGCTCATCCGCTCGTCGAGCAAATCGTCAAGCACGGCGAGGGCCAGGTTGTCGTCGTCGACGACACGCCGATTCCGACGCCGGCCGAGCTGCGATTTGCTGCCATGCAGGCGGTGCAGGCCTCGATGATGGAGCGCATCAACGCGCTCGCTTCGCCGGCCCGGCGCCAGCTCGCGCAGCACGATCTGAACGTTCTCAACGTCAAGCCGGTGCGGACTGCGGCCGAGGATGCGCTCGTCGCAGCAATTACAGACCTGTTCGCCACCATCGTCGCGATCGAGCGGCATTCGCTGCTGCTCCAGATCGAGATCGAGGATCTGCCCGACGATCAGGTGGCCGGCTGGGCACAGCACGGCTGGCCCGCGTGATCGGTGAGAGTAGCAAGGCAATCGTCATGACTTCGAAAGGTCGCATGCCGTGGCAACATTAATCCGCATCAGAGATATGCCAGGTGAAGCGTCCAACATGGACGCGGACGACTTCGCCGTGATCGATGGGCCTTCCGGCGCCCGCAAGATCCTGCGGGATGCCTTGCTCCGGTCCGCGGAAGGCTGCTCGCTTCGCCAGATCTCGGTGTTCACCGCAAGCGGCACTTGGACCAAGCAGGCTTGGACGAAGGCCGTCCGGGTGACCGTCATCGGCGGCGGTGGCTCGGGCGGTTCGCCGCAAGCTGCTACGTCGGCGATGGCGGTCGGCGGTGGCGGTGCGGCTGGCGGCTCGTCGATCAAGTTCATCCTCGCGGCGTCGCTCGGCGCAACTGAATCCGTCACAGTCGGGGCCGGCGGCGCATCTGCGACCGCTCCGTCCGCCGGAGCGGCTGGCGGCGCGTCCTCGTTCGGAGCGCACTGCTCTGCGACGGGCGGAGCAGGTGGCGCTGTGGACTCCACTGGCGGCGCCGCCGCAGCTGGCCAGCAGGTGGGTGGCGCGGGCGGAATCGGCTCTGGCGGCATTATCAACATTGCCGGCGCGCCGGGCGGCGCTGGCATTCGCTTCAGCGGGACCATCGGTCACGGCGGGATTGGCGGCTCCGGAGCCTACGGCGGCGGCGGTGAGAGCGTCGTGCAGGGCGTCGTAGGTAACGCCGGCCGCGGTTTCGGTGCTGGCGGATCATCGGGGGCGTCGAACAATGCGACCGGCCGCGCAGGCGGCGCGGGAGCGGGCGGCATTGTCATCGTTGAGGAGTTCGAATGATGCAGCGCTTTGCCCTGATCGTTGACGGCCGGGTCCACGAGATCGTCGAGATTCCCGACGAGGTCGAGATCGCCGATCGGTTTCATGCCGACCTGCAGTTCGAGCCCGCTGGTCCGTCCGTCGAATGCGGCTGGCTATGGGATGGCGAGCAACTGAGCCCGCCTCCGCCTGAACCGGAGCCTACGACTGAAGATCTGATGCGCTGGGGCGGCGACGTGATCCAGCGGCATTTGGATGCGAACGCGCAAACCCGCCACTACGACAGCATCCATACGGCGGTCGGCTATCGAAATGACCCGAATCCTGTCTTCGCCGCCGAGGCTGAAGCACTGTTCGCCTGGCGCTCTGCGGTCTGGACGGTCGGGCTCGCCATCATGGCGGAAGTCGCGATCGGAGGCCGCCAGATGCCGAGCGAGCCCGAGATCATCGCCGCGCTGCCGCCGATGGCGTGGCCTGCCTGATATCGCCTGCAGTCCGATCTTTCCACGCGCCGCCTCCGGGCGGCTTTTTCATGTCCGGAGCAATCGTATGATCCCCAACGAGGTGCAAGCCGCGCTGGTCGCACTCGGCTTTTCGATCGCGGTCGACGGCGTGATCGGGGCGAGGTCGCGCGCAGCGATCAGGGATTTCCAACAGCGGAACGGCCTGACCGCTGACGGCAAGGCCGGACCATTGACGATCGCTGCGCTGCACGCCGCGCTGGTCGAGGCGAAGCCGGCTCCGCCAGTTGCCGGCAAGGTCGTGCCCGCGCATTGGATGCCGCCCGGTCGCCTTGAGCGGATCATCTGCCACTGGACGGCCGGCCAGCATCGCGCCTCCGACACCGACCTTGCTCACTATCACATCCTGATCGAGGGCGACGGCAAACTGATCCGCGGAGAGAGCCCGATCTCAGCAAACGGGATCGGCGGCACCGGCAAGCGCGCCAGCCATACGCTGAACTGCAACACCGGCTCGATCGGCGTCTCGCTGTGCTGCATGGCCGGCGCCCGGGAGCAGCCCTTCGAGCCCGGCAAGGCGCCGATGACCGCCGTGCAATGGGAGCGGCTGGTGCGCGTCGTCGCTGATCTCAGCCGGCGCTACGACATCCCGGTGAGCCCGCAGACCGTGCTTTCGCATGCCGAGGTCGAGGCCAATCTCGGCATCAAGCAGCGCGGCAAATGGGATTTCACCCGGCTCGCCTTCGACCCGTCGGTCAAGGGCGCCAGGGCCTGTGGCGAGCTGTTGCGCGCTGGGGTCGCCGCTGTCCTCGCTGCCTAATCACACAAGCGGCAGCGCGAGAACCGTGCCTATCAGAACCACAATTGCTGCACGCAGCCACACGCCCTGCGCCTCATTGGAAGTCATCTTCCGCAACATCGACGCACCTTTGCTCGCACAAAACTAGGGCTGCCGGCCGCGGTCGGCTGGGAGGCGGCGTGGCCGGCAGCAGCTCGATGACTTGGGAGCCGCCGAGCAACCCCAGACTAGCGCGCGCATCGATCTTCGCAACTGACCATTCCGTCCGAATGGTCGCTTTCCCCAACGTAAACTCTAGGAGCAGATCATGAACTAACAAATCCTCAGCCTCCTCCGCACGCTCGTGCAGTCTGGCGCCAGCGCGCTTGCGGCCAAGGGACTCATCGATCAGCAGGGCGAGACGGTGCTCGTCGCCTTCGTGATGTGGCTGATCCCGACTACCTGGGGTTTGTACGTCCGTCGCAAAGCAGGCTTGGTCGCATCCGCCGCGGCCCTGCCGGAGGTGGCGACGATCGTCACCACGCCGGAGATCGCCGCGAAGGTCGACGACCCCCGCACTGTCGTCGCCGGCTGACCGGGAGGGCGCCATGCCCCATCGCGACAAGCCGCTGCCTGTCCGGCTCTATCTCGGCATCCACGATCACTTCCCGGCACGGCGCTCCGAATGGGTGCTGGCCTGCATCCTGATCGCCTGGGGCTGGATCCTGCTGAAGCCGGCCGCAGCCTTCGCCGGCAATCCGGCCTGGTCGCAGATGGCGGCGATGATGAGCGAGGAATCCTGGGGGTGCCTCGCCATCGCGATCGGCGCCTTCCGGCTGATCGCCCTGATCATTAACGGCACCTTCGCCCGCACTTGGTACGGGCGATGGTCGCCGCATGTAAGGGCGCTGGCAAGCTTCCTAACCTGCTTTCTCTGGTTTCAGATCAGTTTCGGCCTTTGGGCCTCCGATGCGGCGACGACTGGCCTTGCAGTGTATCCCGGCCTCTTCGTGCTCGACGTGATGAACATCGTCGCTGCAGCGCGTGACGCTGGGAGCATGGACAAGGCCATTGCCGATGACCGACCCTAGCGCGCTGTCGACCGAGAACATCATCGGCACGCTGATCGCCGGCATCGGCATCGGCATCTACATCCTGCGCGAATACTTCAAGACGCGGAAGGCGCCGGCGACCACGCAGAACGGCGACCGGGTCATCCCTGGCGTCACCATAGCCGACATGCAGCCGATCCGCGACCTTAAGGATGAGCAGGCGAAGACCACTGCGGCCGTCACCCGTGTCGCCGAGGCGCTGGAAGGCATGCTCGAGCTAACCCGGGAGCGGGCGGCGGACGAAGAGATCATGCGCCGCGCCGAGATCCTGGCGCAGCAGATGCTCAAGCAGTTGCCTGCCGGGAAGCGGGCGGCGCGCACGCCGCGCTAAGGCGGAGGGAACTGAATTCGAAGTTCGGCGTTTCGTCGCCGTCCCCTTGCCCCCGCAAGTGACAAACCTTCGCCCCGTCGGCTCGCGCCGGCGGGGCTTTTTTGTCGTCAGGCGGCGCAGTGAGATCCATTGGTGAGCAGCTGCCGCAGAGCTGCCCTGACGGTGTTCATGGCCTCCCGCAGGAGGTCTTCGTCCGGCCCGACTGAGTCCGGGTCCAGGCTGACATCGACGAGAGCGCTGACCCCTGCCCAAGTTGTCGGCACGATCCTGACGAGGCCGTCGAGCCTGCTCTCCCACAGGTTCGAAACTTGCTCCATCTGGCGGCTGTCGGTGCAGTTCTTGTAGGTCTTCCGCAGTTCGATCAACTTCTGCAGCGTAGCATTGTAGCGGTTGAATGCTGCAATGAAGGGATCGATTTGGGCTGTCTTGGTAGGCGCCGACATTCGGGCGATGGCCCGTCCGGTTGCCAATTGCATGTGTTTCCCCCGAGTGCTTTCTGAGACGATCGCATCTTTCGGCGATTACGAATCAACCAAGCCCACGCAACTGGCTGACAGTGACGCCCTCACTCTTAAGTTGCAGTTAATGTTAGATGGGTTGTAGTGTTGGCCGGCGAGATTCATTCACAGGTTCGTGAATCGTCGCTCGTGGCGGCCCCCCTACCGCGCGCCGCGTGAACTTGGGGCGCTGGTCGTCTCGTTAGCCCGCCAGCCTTGCTGGCGGGCCTTTTCTTCTGCGGTGTCCCGCGAGCATCGAAACGGCGCGTCAATGCCACGGAGTGCTGCCCGATTCAGGCGGGGCCTATCCCGTCGCTCCTTCCCGCTGCAACTGCCAAGGAATGTCATTGATCTCCCTTAGGAGAGCGGGCCGCGTGTTTGTCGGCCAGTCATCGCTCGGGGAGAGATTTAGAAGCTATGCTCGCAGCCTATATTGATGAGATCATCATGTTCTGCGCGGGACTATGGATGACCGCTGTCGGCTTGGGCTTTCTGTCGCTGCCAGGTAACGCTGCCATGCAACCCGATTGGGTGCCAAAGGTTGTCGCTCACTTCAAGTGGATGGGGCCTTTGCTATTGGTCATCGCAGTCGTCCTAGCGATTGCATCCAAGCCGGTCAGCTGACGCCAGCCCAAATCTGCCCACTACGCTTTTCTAGCCGTTCGGGTTCGTTGCCTCGCTCAGGCTTCGGCAGGGCGGGCCTTTGGCTTTTGACGTTGCGTGCGATCTAAAGGTGTTTAAATCCCTCGTGTCGGCTGTAGGGGGATCTTATGCCATTTTCGTCACTCGATCCTGCCGACCTCGCTCGTGCGGCGGCGGCTCTGGAGGCGGCATGGATCGCCATCCGCGCAAATGAACCCGATGCGAGCGAGAGGGAGCGCCTACGGCTCGCCTATATTGTGACGAGCTTGGTGCCGGTCACGACGGATCAGGACGATTTGGCCCGGCGCGCGGTCGAGCGATATCAGAATGCCACAGCATGAGCTGCGCTTTGGAACCACGGCGCGCTTGTGAGCGTTAAGGCGGCGGAATTCACGGTAGCGCTCGCCGCGAGGTTAGAGCGAAGGGCTGGAGGCCCAGCAAAGCCCCGTCGGTCATCCCGGCGGGGCTTTTGCGTTGGTGAGCTGGCGAGCGATGCCTATCAAATGATGAGGAGGCGTGAATTTGACGGTGGTATGGTGGGCAGATGAGCGAGCTGACGCCAGCGCAGATTGAGGAAATCCGCCGCTACTACGACGAGCTTGGTTTGGCTGCAGTCGAAGTGCTTGAAGCGCTTGAAGCGGCGTCGGCTCAGACTGATTTTGACCAAGCCAGCTTTCACGCCGCCCAGCAGCGCGCCGAACAGATAATGCGCGCCATCCTGGCAATGCAGGATAGATAACCCTGATGGCATTCAGTCCACTGATGGACTCCGCTCAGGTTGAGCGGGCTTTAATCTTACTCGACAGGGCATGGAGCCAGGTGCACGGCGCATCCCAGCAAGGCGCAGAAGATCGTGATAAAGCGCGCTTGAGCTACATCGTCGAGAGCGTGTTGACGGCGGGCGGAGGGGATGACACGGAACTTGTCCGGCGGATTGTCCAACGCTTCCGCACCTTGTCCCAGCGATTTCCCGATCACCCAATGCGGTGATCCGCCCTCCGCCGGATCTGCTCCTTCGCCCTTTCAGCTAGCGCCAGCGGGGGCCTCTTTTTTGTGCTGTCTGTGGGGATTAAATCGAGCCGCGCGGGGTCTCGCGGCGCGGGCTGGCTGCTTGCGTCAGCCTCTCGCCGGCACGGCCTGCTGTACCGAGGCGCGCGGCCTATTTCCTCGGTGGTAGACGATCGAAAGCGTCCGTAACCACGTTTTGAGGGCTGCGAGGTCTTTGGGCCCAACTTGCTTGCCGCTTTGCCCCTTCAATCTGGGCTTCGCCAATGACCCGCTCTCGATCGTCGGCGCCTTTCACGCGGTACTGTGGTTCGCCTCCGGCGATGAACGGTAACTGGCGAGTTACGGAGTAAATCCCGACCGCATCGGTATCGTGGAAGCCAAAAGCGAGCCTTACACGATCACCTACCGCATAACGATGTTCCATGAGGGCTCCTTCGTGCTGTCAGCATCAGAAGCTGAGCCACATCCTAGCATGCCAATCCGGCCAGAAGGAAAAATTCAACAGATCGGCCTTCGTCAACCGACTTCGTTGGAGCACTCCAGATTCGCAGCCATTTTGGCCCGCCTTGCAAGCGCCCTAGACGCGCCACTTATTCTCGCTATGGTTAGTCTCGCAGTTGTCTCCATGCCACTTTTGGAAATGACCGCTGGCGGCGCGTTTTGATGCCGCCTAGGCGGAGACCTGTCATGCATACCGGTAAAGGCACGCTGATCCTTCGGGACGGACGTAGGCTGCTGCTCAATTATCAATTTGCCACTGATTATGACCTTGTGAGGTCGGGGTATCTATACCTGGACACCTCGGACATCGACCCGGCATCTTATGGAAATCGAATGGGTTTGATCTGCGAGGACGGTACTGCCGTTGAATTCGTGGTCATCCATTTTGGCGACCGCCATCTCGCGATTGCCGGGCGTACGGTGTCTTTGGCGGCCTAGCGTTCCTCGGTAGCTGCAGGCCACAGACTCAGTCCTCCTCTCTACGCGAGACGAGAATGGCGCATATGTTCGCGATTTGCCGCGTTGGCCAGGAATGGGCTGTCCGCGATGCTACCGGCGCTCTCTACGGCGTGAGTAACGATATAAATTTTACGTGCGACGCGGCAGATCGGATGGCGAGCCGCATCGGAGGGAGAGTCACGGCGACCGAGGAAGCGCGTCCGCACCTCGTCTCGCTGGAACTTGAAAGGCCCTATGCTGCTTTCGAGACCTTCAATCAGTACGCCCCTCCATCTTACAGCCTATCCGATGTCGAATTAGCGAAGGCGCATATCAGAGCGTCCATACCCGATGTTGTGTTCTACGAAGCCCATCAAGGTCTCGCTCTCTGGGCGCACCTGGGCGAGAAAAGCTGCATCGTGTTCCAGCCTGAGCTAGACGGATTGCAAGCTGAGATGACGACGGACCCAGAGGCCGTCGTTCTGCTCCTCAGCGATCCGTGTAACGATAGTGCGTAAGCCGAAGCGCCCGCTCTCGACCCATAGCGGAATTCAGAAGTTCAGTATCGTTTGGCCTTCGCCCGCGCGTCCACAAGCTCCACATGCTTGATCCACTGCAGCCAGCGCCCGTCGCCGATCGCCGGGCGGTACAAAACCCAGGCTGCTCGGAACGCGGCCGCCGCATTATCGCGAGTGTCCGCCAAGCCTAGTTTGGCGATTCCCGGCGAAGCATAATGCACCGTGATCGACCAGTGCCACATCGGCTTTGGCATCATGCCCTGGTAGACGATCGAGCCGACGTAAACGCCTTCGCTCGTCACCGTCCAAAAGTGCTCGCGGTTCCGCTCGTCGTCATCGTCAGGGTCGGTGCGGGAGAGGATCAGGCTCATCGTGTCATCGCACTGCCAGCGCTGCCTCGCCGTGACGGGAGCGACGCGGCGCGCACTCATGATCAGGCGGTCTGTTTCCGGCCGGCCTCATCAGTCCTCCCATGAGACACGCAGCTCACCGCCCAGGGCCTGAACCGCTCGGTGGATGGCATTGAGCCCCTTCGGGCCGCGATACCAATCCCTGCCCCTGAAATAACCCCTGGTCCCGGCAATCTCGTCTAAATCCGACATTGTGTACTTCAACGCAAAGCATCGGGCGCGTATCGCGTCGAGCGTGGCATCTCCAGTTGTCGTATAAGGGCGCTTGTTTTTTTGGAGCCCCGATCTATGCGCTCTCTGGATGATGGCAGGCCAGGTTCGCCCGGAAAACTCGGCGACCAGTTCCCGTTGCGACAGTACTGGATACATTCGCCGCAGCTTTACCAACTCTGCGCCTGTCCATCCGCGCCTCTGCTGAACCACGCCGAGCCGGGCAGCCTTTATCTCGATAGCTTTACGGGATCGCCCGCGCAGGGCTTCCACCAGCTTGCCATAGTCAGGATAAAGGCGCCGAACGAGCCCAATCTCCATCTCTGTCCAAAGGGCAAATTTTCCAACCCTGCCGGACCGCCGCAACCTCTCCTTCACTTGCAAACCGAGCGTGTACCTACCGAGATCCATGCTCGTTCCCTCCGCTGCGGGAAAGGAGCCTAGTGCCGGCCTCTGGGGCCAATTATGTCAGTCTCAAAGCTTGGAACGAGATATCCACTGTCGCGTGCAGCTGCGTGGAAGCCGGGACGTGCCGTTGATCTTCACCGCCAGGCGCCAGCCAGCCACCCATAAATTCCGACGACCAGCAGCGTGACGATCAGTGTCGCCATCGTGATCGAGTTCGGGCGGATCATTGCTTGGTCGCGTGCTTAGCCTGCGCCTGGCTGGCGTGAGCGAGCATCGCCTCCAGATCGGCCAGTACCGTTGCCGGTAGCCGGAGCGTGATATCCGCGGCGTCGGTGCTGAACTTGATCAGGGCATCCTGCGTCGGGTCGGCGCCGACGGTGACAGTCTGGACGCCGACTACCGGGATCTCGATGCTCTCGTTGGTAGGCATGCTTCTCCTTCTCGCCAAGCGGCGTTCGAAGCTGCTGAAGGTGCGATGCTAAACCGCGCCACGAGTTGGAATGCGGGTTATGAGGTACTCCACTGTGCGCCTAGGTAGGTTTCATCGCCGCAAGTCAAGCCCTGCGCCGCCACCCTTCTAGGTCTTGCAGTCTCGCCTTCCGAACTGCGACCGAAAAGGCAGCAGCTTGCTGATGCACTTGAGCGGCTCGGAATATGTCAGACTCGCGATTGTGGACGCCGAACTCTCCACCCGTCGCGTGGCGCATAAAATCCGATGCAGCAGCGGCCATCTCGTCGGAAGCTGATTGTGACATGTGCTTCGCGATTGCTGATCGCAAACCGTCTAAGCGCACGATCGCCGCCAGGGTCCTGGCCGCCAAGATTTTTAGATCTTCTGCTTTTGGATCGGATTTCCAGTAGTTCTCGGCATCTGTCGCAGCGAGCCTAATCTCGGAGTATAACTCGTCGAGCCGCTTATCGATGGCGTCTTCCCGGGACTTGAATCGGTTTACGAGGTACCCACCGAAGAGGGCAGCCAGGATCGGCGGAAGCAGTATTTTTACGGCTTCGAAAACCATCGCTAATGGCGGCTGAGCTCTTCAGATAGGTATTTTTCTGCGTCAATTTTGGCGGCCTTATAGGCAATATCATCTGCCTGAATTCGAAGCGCCTTCCGAATTGCATGGCCGAGATCGGGGCGGGCGCGGATGATGCCGCCAAACACCTCCTCCAAGAATGAGGAACTGTAGCCGATCACGCCGTCCAGCCGAACGACGACATTGTCGTTGTTCGAAATTGCCCGTTCTACAGCAGGAAGGAGCACTTCTTGCCTGAAGCGTTGCCCATTGTAAGGGCCATCCGCCGGATAGCGCCCGGCGGGGAACCTGGAGTATTGGTCCGCGATCGAAATCAACGTTTCACTCATTGCTAATTACTCGCCGCAAAGGTGGCTTCGATCCCAACATATGTCCCTCGCAGAGGGAGTTCAGCCAGGGACACGCTTTCAACGCCATCTTCGTAGAGATAGTTTCCGCGACGACTGATCACACGGAGGCGACCCCCTGCGCAATTTGCCACAGCCTCTCGAATTTTGGAGAGGCCCTTACCGCGCTCGGCTGCGTCTGTCGACGTTTTTGACATCCTCATTGATGCTGCCACCGCCAAGTCATCTCGATCCGACACCGAAACGCCAGTAGCGCTGCTATCGCTCAAGAATGACCGTATCATGGAAGAGATCAGCTCGGGAGACCACTTATTGGGGAGGGTTACTGGTATGGTCACGCCTTGGTCGTAGATCGATAGGGTTATGGTTCGGGACTGCGCATCCGCCGATCCGCTAAGCCACCAAAGGTGGGGGATGCCGGGATGAACCACGCCCTGATAGGCGTGGCCTTTAACATTCTCGATCGCATCTGCGACCGCGCCGAGGAGCTGCACGCGAGAGGTATTGTCTCCTCCGACCACGGTGAAAAGCTCCAGCAGGCCATCTCCTGCATCAGATAGGTCTGTGTCATTCCCGCAGACCATGGGCATTAGGACTGCGCCGTCTGGTGCGGTCGGTTGCGGAAGGGTGCGCAGCCCTTCGTCGGTAAATCCAAGCAGCTTGAAAAAGCCCAACTGGCGCAGGCTTCGATAAACGGTCTCATCCCAGCGATCGATATCTATGGCCGCGGCCGGCATATGCGCAGTCCGCCGAATTCGATCATACTCAGCGGCGAGAATGAGCGCTGCGCCAGGGGAGATGTCTCTTAGAGGGACGAAATCGGCGTATGATCGGATGCTGCGAATGTGTCCCGATCTTTTGGATGTAGGCCCCGGAACAGTGTTTCGCCTTTTCAGCGTACGGTTGCGAAGATCGTAAAAGAACTCAAGTGTATTTTCGGTGGCGGAATCGAGACACAATGTACTTGGTATTTCGGCCTTTCGGCTTAGTCTGACAATGCGAGTTCCATCATTGTCGCTGAAGGTTCCATATCTAGGTTGTAAATTTCCTGATCGCTGTTGATGGCGCTTCCGAGATTCATACAGCGTCCGATTAATCATCCATCGCCAATATCGGTGGCTGAGCTTCTTCATTCCGCCCTGTCGCGTCTCTCAAAAGCGCGTGTGCCACGAATCTGCAACGATGTTCTCTTGCACGCATAACATGCAAAGATGGCGCTGCAACCCTCTCGCCCACGCAATCGCCCTTGCAGGACGCAATGATAAAAACAGTGATGTAAGCGGCTAGGTGAAAAGGGGCCGGCGCGGCCACGGGGCTGGGGGATGTCGATGGCCGCGCCAGGCCAAGAATACGGGTCTCGCCCACATTCGCTGATCGGTCGAAAGAAGGGGGGTAGGACCGCTTCAGCGAGGCCAAGCTATCGCGCCGTCGGACACCAGCAAGCCCAGCTGGTTCCGGCGGCGAATTTTTGGTTGCTGCGATAGGTCCAATTCGATCGGCTCAAAATTGCGCCGATCTCGGCGTGGATATCCCCGGAATCCACAATGCTCGACGGTCCGCGCAGACCTATTTGTCGCCTGCGAGCAGCGCGTCGATCGAGTTCGCGGTGCTGCCGCCCAGGTCGTTGAATGCGAGGTCGAGGGCGAACCGATCCCAGACCACTCGCCCGTCAACTCGCTTGCCTTTCGGCATCCGACCGTCGGCGACCAACTGGTCGAACTTGGTTGTGCCGAAGCCGACGTATCGGGCCGCTTCCTCGCGCGACATGCCGCGGGGAGGGTAGGCGATGGGGTCACTCTGCAGGGCCATGGGTGAGGGGTTTCTGTCCGGGTTTCTGTCCGGGAAAGAAAAAGGGCCTTTCGGCCCTGTTCTCAACATCCTGATATTGCTGAGGATTTTTGGTCGGAGTGGCAGGATTTGAACCTGCGACCCCCTCGTCCCGAACGAGGTGCTCTACCAGGCTGAGCCACACTCCGATCAACTGGTGGCCGGCTTATAGCCAGCCGGCCGCCGCAGCGCAACAGCCAAGGATGGGGCCTGTGCAATCTTTTCGGATAAGGCGCACAGCCGCGCCAATCGTTCCGCCGGTCGCGGGGCCGGGCAAGACGATCCGCTGTTGCGCACCGCGGCGGCGCGCTCTAGAAGGCAGCGCAGATTGGGGCGTCGCCAAGCGGTAAGGCAGCGGTTTTTGGTACCGCCATTCCCAGGTTCGAATCCTGGCGCCCCAGCCACTTTCGTGTAAAGCGCTGATCTACAAGCGGTTCTGCGGCCATCTCGACCTGCGTCCTCGCTTCCGGCGCCGTTCATCACCCGCTCGCTGCGAACCTTCGAACTTCATATCGCTTGGATCAGGTCGCGAGAGCTATATCCAGTGGCAGAATCGCTCTTCGACAAAGCCGCTGCGCCCCCAGATGCAGGTTCAGGCGCCATTCAACCGTCCTAAGGCATCAAATGTCTTTCGGCGGTTCTGCGCTGCAAACCCCCATCTTTTGCAAGACATAAGCGGCTTTCAGGCAAACATCTTCACGCCAGGGCGGCGCGATCAGCTGGACGCCGATTGGCAGCTTGTCACCAAATACCGGCACCGCCGCGACCGGCAGGCCGATGCAGGAAATCGGCTGGGTGAAGATCCCGAGACTGGGGCGTAGTGGCAAGATTTCGCCTCTCAAATCCAGCGTCTTCTGTCCGATCGGCTGAGCCGGACAGGGTGTCGCGGGGGCGATGATCAGGTCGACCTCCTCGAACGCTCGCATCATCTCGTCATGAAACCAGCGGCGCGCTTGTTGCGCCTGAATGTACCAAGCCGCCGGCAACATCGCTCCGGCGAGAAAGCGGTCACGTGTATCGGGGTCGAAATCGTCGGCTCGCTTCCGCAGGCGCCCGAGATGGAGTGTCGAGCTCTCGGCATTGGTGATCAGGAAGGCGGCCGCCCGTGCGATCGGCGCGCCATCGAGCGCGATGGTCCGCGTCGCCGCAAGCGCCTCGGCCGCCGCGCCGACCGCGGCTGCCGCTTCCGGCATGCCCTTGGTGGCGAAATGCCCGCCCGCCACGGCGATCCGCAGGCCCGCCACGCCGTCGGCCAGCCGCGTCGAGACCGGCTCGACCGGTCGCCCCGCGCAGGCCGGGTCATCCGAATCGGGCCCTTGCAGCAAATCGTAGGCTAGAGCGAGGTCTGTGACGTCGCGCGCGAAGGGGCCGAGATGGTCGAGCGAGTCGCAGAACGGAAAGCTGCGCGTGCGCGGCAGACGGCCATAGGTCGGTTTCAGGCCGAACACGCCGCATAGCGAGGACGGCACGCGGATCGAGCCGTTCGTGTCGGAGCCCAGCGAGATCGGTGCCATGCCGGCCGCCGTCGCAGCACCAGAGCCCGAGGATGAGCCGCCGGCCATACGTGAGAGATCGTGAGGATTGCGGCACGGGCCGTCATGGACGTTCTCGCCGGTGAAATCATAGGCGTATTCGCCCATGTTGAGCCCGCCGAGCAGCACCGCCCCCGCCGCCGTCAGCCGCTCGATCAGTACGGCGTCGCGGCTGGCGGGGGCGCGTTCGCGGTTGATCTTCGAGCCGGCCCGTGTCGGCAGTCCTGCGATGTCGAACAGGTTCTTGGCGGCGAAGGGCACGCCAGCGAGCGGGCCGAGCGGCTCGCCGGCGGCGCGCGCCTTGTCGATCGCAGCCGCCTGGGCGAGGGCTCGCGTCGCCGTCAGGTCGGTGAAAGCGTTGATCTTGTTGTCGATCCGGCTGATCCGGTCAAGGAAGGTGCGGACGACGGCCCCGGCATCAACCTCGCCCGACCTGACCTGGGCAGCGATACAATGCGCCGGCGCGAAGACGTCGATGCTCACGCAGTCTCCTCCGGCCGAGCCCGCCCTGGCCGGAAGACCGGCGCGAGTTCGAGCGAGTCCTCGGCGATCGGCGCCCTTTCCACGATCTTCGCCATACTTTGCGCTGTGGCCAGGAAGCGGATCACGCCCTCGCGCTGCTCCGCCGTGATCGTCAGCCCCAGCGCAGGCGCCATCACGTCGAGATGCGCGGCCGGATTGAACTCTCGCTTCGTCTCGCTCATTCCGCCGGCTCCAGGCGAGCATGCGGCTCGCTCGTCATCGTTTTTGATGCCCTTTCCCCAGCGAGCTGGCGCGCGCAAAGCCAGAGGAAGCCGGCGACCATGGCATAGGCCAGGCTGATCGAAGGCGTCACACCAAGCCCCTTGCCGATCCCGATCGCTTCGCCGTGCATCAGGCCGAAATAGGTCAGCACCGCGCCGGCAGCGGCAAATGCGGCGGCGTTCAGGAATTGCTTCTCGATCACGAAGACCGCGATCGCGCCCAGCACGAGGCCGGACAGGATGGCGCCGCCGCCCATCAGCTCGAGGCCGTGATAGAGCACGCCCATATTGGCCATCTTGTCGATGCCGACAGCGGCCGCGTTGGTGCCGGCCGCGCCGAGAGCGCCGTCGATCAGCACCTTGGCCCAGGCGGCGAGATGCGGCGTCAACGCCAGCACGATGGCGGGGGCGTGGCTGGCGGGCGTGGTCTGGAAGGCCTGCGCGCCGATCAGCATGCCGATATAGAGCAGGATCGGCGAGATCGCGACGATCGGCACCAGTGCCAGCAGCAATGCGACGACGCCGAACCAGCACAGCGCGGCGACGATCACGCCGGTCGCGGCCGAATAGCCGATGCGCCCGCCCATCGCCTTCCAGCCGGGATGGCCGATATAGACCGCGTTGATGAAGGGGTTGCCCATCAGGCAGCCGATCAGCGAGACGACGCCGTCGGCAGTCAGCACCCGCGTCGTCGGATAGTGGTCGCCCGCGGCCTCGGCGCTCTCGACATTGTCCATGGCCTCGACGAGGTCGTAGATGCCGAAGGGGATGGCCGTCACCAGGATGATGCCGAGATAGGTGAAGCCCGAGAAGACGTGATCGACCGCCGGCAGCGGCAGCGCGAAGCCGAAATTGGCGAAGGCCGCGCCTAGTTTCGCGAGGCTCATGCCGCCGACGTCGAGCCCGAGCAGCGCCGCGCCCCAGGCGATCGCCATGCCGAAGGCGATGGCGACGAGCCCGGCCGGTACGCCGCGCGGATAGCGCACGCCGCCGAACCAGCTGACCAGGATGATGGCGAGACAGGTCAGGCCGATCGCCGGGGTCAGGAAGATCTCCAGCGCCGGGCGCATCGAGATGAAGGCGATCGAAACGCCGGCAAGCGTGCCGAGCAAGGCGGCGCGCGGCGTTATCTTGCGGATGAACGGCGCGATGAAGCCGCCGATCATCAGGATGAAGCTCTGGAAGAAGACCCAGACCAGGCCAGCCTCCCAGCCCTTGACCGGATCGCCGGTCATGCTCGCGATCGGCAGCATGATCACGAAGGTGACGACGAACATGTGCGGCACACTGATGCCGGAGGGCAGTGCGCAGACATCGTCGCGGCCGGTCTCCTTGGCCAGCTTCCAGGCGAGCCAGGCGTAGTAACCGGTCGAGAGCAGCATCATCAGCCCGAGCGCCGGCAGGATGCGTCCGAAGACAATCTGGCTCGGCATCTTCAGCACGAATTGCAGCAGGCCGGTCAATACCAGCAGGTTGACCAGGATGTTGGTGCCGAAGCCGAACAGGGCGTTCCAGTCGCCCGGCGCCCAGAGCTTCGGTGAGGCAGTCGTCGTAGCCGTCGCAGTCGCCATCTCCCCCTCCTTGCTTCAGGCCGCCTGGTCCTGCGCAGCAAGCGCCGCCAGCACGGTGTCCGTCGTCGAAACCCAGCCGAAGATCCCGCCCTGGGCCGCGATCATGCGCAGCCCGACCTCGTGGAATTCGGGGAAATAGGAGGCGCAGGCATCCGCCAGCACGAGGCAGCGATAGCCGCGGTCATTGGCCTCGCGCACGGTCGTGTGGACACAGACTTCGGTAGTGACGCCGCAGACCAGCAAGGTCCCGATGCCGCGATTGCGCAGCATCAGGTCGAGATCGGTCTGGTAGAAAGCGCCCTTGCCGGGCTTGTCGATCACCGGTTCGTCGGCGAGCGGCGCCAGCGCCGGAATGATGTCGTGGCCGGCTTCGCCGCGGACCAGGATGCGACCCATCGGGCCCGGCGCGCCGATGCGCTTTTCGGGCGCGCCGCGTTCGACCTTGGCGCGCGGCGCATCCGACAGATCGGGCCGGTGGCCTTCGCGCGTGTGAATGACGAGCATGCCGGCGGCGCGCGCTCCGGCGAGCATGCGCCGGCAGGGCTCGACCGCCGCCATCAGCAGAGAGACGTCGTTGCCGAGCGCTGCGCCGAAGCCCCCGGGCTCGAGGAAGTCGCGCTGCATGTCGATGATCACGAGCGCGGCGCTTGCCAGGTCGATGCTGAGCGGGAATGGCTTCGCTGCGATTTCGGAGCGGCTCATGGCGGCCTCCGTCAGGGCTGACGGAACAGGCTTTGCAAGGGCTGTGCCTGCCGGCGCTTTTGTCCGGCCGAACGACACACGGGTCTGAAAGGACCGGCAATGGCTTTGAAATCGTCGATGAGACCGGCCGGATTCGGCGCCGTGTCCTCGCGTGGAAGACAGCGACGGACCATGCGGCACGCGCCTCGCCAAGCTTCGAGCTGGCAGGGTGCATAATCTTTGCATGCAATGACTTAAAAAATGCCTATTTCATAGGCTGACCTAAGAGATGGACATGACCTCGTGCCGACGCTGACCAGTATCCTCGCCAGCCATCACGACGGCAGCCGCAAGCTCGCCGAGACGATCGCCACAAGCTATGCCCGCCTGCGCGCCCATGGCGACGAGGCGCTGTTCATCAGCCTGAAGCCCGAGGCGGAGGCACTGGCGGAGGCGGAACGCTTGCAGGCAGAGGGTCCGCAAGGCCGCGCACTCTGGGGCGTACCGGTCGCCGTGAAAGACAATATAGACGTCGCTGGCCTGCCGACGACGGCCGCCTGCCCAGCCTATGCCTATACCCCAAGCCGGGACGCCAGCGCCGTCGCGCGTCTGACGGCGGCGGGTGCGATCATCATCGGCAAAACCAATCTCGATCAGTTCGCGACCGGCCTCAACGGCACACGCTCGCCCTATGGCACGCCGCGCAACGCGCTGCGTGCCGATCTCGTTCCCGGCGGCTCGAGCTCGGGCTCGGCCAGCGCGGTCGCCACCGGCATCGTCCCGGTTGCGCTCGGCACCGATACCGCAGGCTCGGGCCGCATCCCGGCCGGCTTGCAGAATCTCGTCGGCTTGAAGCCCAGCCTCGGCCTCGTCCCGACCGCCGGCGTCGTGCCGGCCTGCCGTACGCTCGACTGCGTCTCCGTCTTCGCCATGACGGTCGAGGATGCCTGGCTCGTCCTGGAGGCCATGGCGGGCGCGGATGCGAGCGACCCGTTCTCCCGGCCAGTCTCGCTCGGACGGCTCGGCGCCTGCCCGCCACGGTTGCGGATCGGTGTGCCGCGTGCCCCCGATTTCGCCGGCGACGATGCGGCGCATGTGAGCTTTGAGCGCGCCGTCGCCCAGGCTTACGATCTCGGCGCCGAGATCGTGCCGATCGACATGACGCCGTTCCACGAGACGGCGCAGCTGCTCTATGACGGCCCCTGGGTCGCCGAGCGCTGGCTCGCAATCCGCGATCTCCATGATAACCAGTCCGATGCGATCCTGCCGGTCATCCGCGAGGTCATCGCCGGCAAGCCCTTGCCCGATGCGGCCGCCACCTTCGCCGCCCGCTACCGCCTGGCCGAGCTCGCGCTCAGCGCGCGCGCCGCGCTGAAGGGGCTCGACGCATTGATGGTCCCGACGGCGCCGCGTCCGGTGACGCTTGCCGAGATGGCCGCCGACCCGATCGGCGCCAACTCGATGCTTGGCCGCTACACCAATTTCGTGAACCTGCTCGATCTCTGCGCGCTCGCGGTTCCTGCCGGCCTTGCCGCGGATGGGACCGCGAGCGGCGTCACCTTCATCGCGCCGAGCGGCCACGATGCCGCCCTGGCCGGGATCGGCCGTGCGTTCCACGCTGCGTCTGGGCTGCCGCTCGGCGCGACCGGTGCATCGCATCCAGGGCAAAAAGAGCTTTCGGCAGCAGCCGCTCCCGGCATGATCGAGATCGGCGTCGTCGGCGCCCATCTCTCCGGCATGCCGCTTAACGGCGAACTGACGACGCTCGGAGGCAGCTTCTTGCGCGCGACGACGACCACGGCGGATTATCGCCTTTTCGCCTTGCCCGGAGGGCCGCCGACACGGCCCGGCCTGCTGCGGGTAGGCCCTGGCGAAGGCGCGCCGATCGCGCTGGAGGTCTGGTCGCTGCCGGTCGCCGGCTTCGGCAGCTTCATCGCCGGCATCCCCGCCCCGCTCGGCATCGGCACGGTTGCGCTCGCCGACGGCACGCGGGCCAAGGGCTTCCTCTGCGAGGCGGTGGCGACGGACGGCGCGCGCGACATCACCGATTTCGGTGGCTGGCGCGCCTTTGTCACGGCTCAGGCGAGCGTGGCCTAGCCAGTCGCAGCTTCCACATAGCTGCGGAACGCATCGCGCACGATGCCGATATGGGCCCGCATCGCGGCCGATGCACCCGCCTGATCGCCGCGCAGGATCGCCTGCACGATCAGGTCATGCTCGGCATAGGAGCCGCCCAGACGGCCCGTGGCGCGGAATTGGGCGCGGCGGAAAGGCGAGACTCGAGCCCGTGTCATCAGGGCCAGCTCCGCCAGATAGCTGTTGTGCGACCCAGCGTAGATTGCCGTGTGGAAGGCCTCGTTCTTGGCGTGGTAATCCGCCGGATCGCCCTTCTGGACGAGCAAACGCAACGCCTCATGCAGCGTCTCGAGTTCACGGCGCTCGCCAACCGTCATATTGCGAGCGGCGAGGCCGGCGCAGAGTGCCTCGAGCTCAGCCATCGCCTCGAACATATCGTTGAGCTCGCGCGGCGTCGGCAGAGCGACGACGGCGCCGCGATGCGGCCGGACCCGCACCAGCCCCGAACTGGAAAGCTGGCGGATCGCTTCCCGGACCGGCGTGCGCGAGACGCCGAACCGGGCGGCGAGTTCCTGCTCGTCCAGCGGCGTGCCGGGCTCGAGCATGCCCGAGACGATCTCGTCGGCGAGCGTGGCTCGCAGCGTCTCCGTCCTGGTGCGCGGCTGCGCCGCCTGCTTCGGCTTGTCGGAAAGGACGGCTTGGCGCGGCATCGATTGCGTCCGGAGCGGCAGATTCGCCTTGCCATTCTTAGCAGGCGTGAGCCGCAGCGTCATGGCGCGGCGCTGTGCCGGCAGGCCGGACTCACTCTGCGATCACGCTGACATGGGCGGCGACCACACGCCAGCCTTCGGGAAACTTCACCCAAGTCTGGCTTTGGCGGCCGACCTTTCCGACCATCGAGTCGCGGCGGAACAACGTGTTGGCCGTCGCCGTCGCCTCGCCATAGCTGGTGATGACGGTGCGCTCCAAGGCGCGTTCGAGGCCGACAGGCGAACGCGCCGAACGGAAGGCTGCGATCTCCGAATAGCCGTAGAGGTTCTCGGCGACGCCGTAGCGCAGCGTCTCGGGAGCGTCCTTGAACAGTCGGTCGAGCGTCGCGACATCGTTGCTCGTCAGCGCGCGCTCGTATTCGGCGAAAGCTGCCTCGACTTCGGCCAGCACGGCCGGGTCGTTGATCTTCATCGGCGTGTCCTCATCCAGTCATCGTCTTCTTGCGCAATCCTTGGTTCCGCCTACAGCGGCGGGTGTGGGATCGCGGTCAGCAATTCCTTGGTATAATCGGCCTGCGGCGCGCCCAACACCGCCTCGGCCGTGCCTTCCTCGACGATCTTGCCGCTGCGCATCACAATCACCCTGTCGCAGAGCAGGCGCACCACGTTGAGATCGTGCGAGACGAAGATGTAGCTCATGCGCAGGCGCTGCTTCAGATCCTCGAGCAGATTCAGCACCACCGCCTGCACGGATACGTCGAGCGCCGCCGTTGGCTCGTCGAGGATGACGAGGTCGGGGTCGAGGGCGATTGCGCGGGCGATGCCGACGCGGGCCTTCTGCCCGCCGGAGAGCTGGTGCGGGAAGCGGTCGATCAGCTCGACCGGCAGGCCAACCAGCCCGGCCAGTTCCTCGCAGCGGGCACGCAATGCGTCCCGGCCGCGGATTGTGCCCATGCGCAAGATCGGATCCAGGATGGCGCGCTCGGCGGTGAAGCGCGGGTTCAGGCTGTCGGTCGGATCCTGGAACACCATCTGGATGCGCCGCCGTAACGGCGTCAGCGCGAACTCCCTGGCGGGAATTGTGCCAATGTCCTGCCCGTCAAAGATGATGCGGCCGGATGTGGCGTCGAGCAGCCGGTTGACCATCATCGAGGTCGTTGACTTGCCACAGCCGGACTCGCCGACCAAGCCGAGTGTCTCGCCGCGCCTGACCGTAAAGCCGATGCTGTCGACGGCGCGGAAGGCTGGCTTCTCCGGCTCGGACTTGCCGGTCAGCTTTGAAAGGAAAGAGCCTGCGGCCGGGCGCGGATATTCCTTGACCAGATTCTCGACGACGAGCAGCGGCGGCGCAGCATCGTCAGCGGTCGCCTGGCTTCGGGAAGACGCTGGCGACCGTGCCGTAGCCTCCGGCAACAAGTCGCGCAGGGTCATTCCGACCCGCGGCGTCGCCTGCATCAGGCGGCGCGTATAGGGGTGCTGCGGATTGCGGAAGATCTCGGCCGCAGCTGCAGTCTCGACGACCCGGCCTTTCTCCATGACGACGACTTTGTCGCAATACGCGGCGGCCAGGCCGAGATCATGGGTGATCAGGATCGTCGACATGCCGCGCTCTCGGGTGAGCTCGACAATCAGGTCCATCACAGCCTTCTGCGTGGTGACGTCGAGGCCGGTCGTCGGCTCGTCAGCGATCAGCAGCTGCGGCTGGCAGGCGAGGGCGAGCGCGATCACGATGCGCTGGCACATGCCGCCTGAGAGCTCGAACGGATAGGCGTCGTAGCGTTCTTCAGGCCGTGCGATCCGCACCTTCTCCAGCGCCGCGATCGCCTTCTCGCGCGCCGTCGCCCGTGTCGCCTGGACATGCTGGAGCAGCACGTCTTCGATCTGCTTGCCGACCTTTCGGATCGGGTTCAGTGCGGCGCGCGGGTTCTGGAAGATCATCGAGATCTCGCGGCCGCGCAGGTCGCGCATCTGCGCTTCGCTGGCGCCGACCAGATCGATGCCCGAGAAGCCGATCGAGCCTTCAGCGACGCGGCCGGCGCGGTCGAGGATTCGCACCACCGCATAGGAAGTGACGGACTTGCCCGAGCCGGATTCGCCAACGATCGCGACCGTCTCGCCCTTGCCCACGCTGACATCGATCGATTTCACCGCCTGGACCTTGCCGCGGCGGGTCGCAAACTCGACGGTGAGGTTCTTCACTTCGAGGAGCGGGTTGGCGGTCATCGTTCAATTCCTCCGCTGCGGGTCGACGAGGTCGCGGACGCCGTCGCCGAGCAGGTTGAAGCAGAACACCGCGGTCATCAGGGCCAGGCCCGGGAAGAAGGCGATCCACCATTCGCCCGAGACGATGAAACTGGCGCCCTCCGCGACCATGATTCCCCATTCCGGCGTCGGCGGGCGCACGCCGAGACCGATGAAGGACAAGCCTGCGGCGTTGAGGATGGCGTAGCCCATGGTCAGTGACATCTGCACCGCCATGATCGGCATGATGTTCGGCACGATCTGGGTCAGCAGCAGCCGCCATTCCGAATTGCCGGAGAGCCGCGCCGCCTGGACGAAGCCGGCGCCGCGCCGGACATTGGCCTCGGCCCGGGCGACGCGGGCGTAGAGCGGGAAGTTGATAATCGCGGTGGCGATCACGATGTTGGTCACCGAATTGCCGAGCGCCGCGACGATGCCCATGGCGAGCACGAAGAGCGGGAAGGCCATGATCGTGTCGGCGATGCGCCCGACGATCGTGTCGACCCAGCCGCCGAAGAAGCCGGCGGCGACGCCGGCGAGCCCGCCCAGCAGGAAGACGAGCGCGACCGAGGCGACGGCGATGGTGAAGTCGAGCCGCGTCGCGGCGACGACCCGGCTGAAAATGTCACGGCCGAGCTGGTCGGTGCCGAACCAATGAGCTGCGCTCGGCGGCTTGAGCGCGGAGCTCGTGTTCGACGCCAGCGGATCATAGGGTACGATCAGCGGCCCGAAGATCGCAGCGAACAGGATCAGCGCAAACAGGCCAAAGGCGAGGCCCGTGACCGGATTCTCCGAAACGACGTGCCTGGCATGGGCCAGCAGCGAGGTCGAGGGTGGGGCCTCGAAGCGCAGCGGCGGCGGCTCGACCTTGCTCATGTCGTTCATCGGCTCAGCCTTCCAGCCGCACGCGCGGATCGATCACGCCGTAGAGGATGTCGATCGCGAGGTTCAGGGCGACGTAGAGGATCGCCATGGTGAGGACGAAGCCCTGGATGGGGGCGTAGTCGGAGGCGATCAGCGCCTCGACCGCGTAGGAGCCGACGCCCGGCCAGGCGAAGACCTTCTCGACGAGGACATTGGCGCCGAGCAGGAAGGAGAAGACCATGCCGAGCGTGGTGACGACCGGCAGCATGGCGTTGCGGAAGGCGTAGGTGCCGATCACCGTCCGCGAGGACAGGCCACTGGCGCGCGCGGTGCGGACGAAATCGGCGCCGAGCACGGCGAGCATCGAGGCGCGCGTCATTCGTGTGATCGGCGCCAGCGAGAAGATCGCCAGCGTCAGTGCCGGCAGCGCGATCTGGGAGAGCGCGGCGCGGAAGGTCTCAGGATCGCGTGCGACCACGCTGTCGATCAGCAGGAAGCCGGTGACGCGTGGCGGCTCGGAGGCGAAGGCATCGAGCCGGCCAAGCGGCGCCGGCGCCCAGCCGAGGATGAAGTAGAACACGTAGACCAGCAGCAGGCCGGTAAAGAAGACCGGCAGGGAGACCCCTGCCGTCGCGATGATGCGGCAGAGATGGTCGATCCAGGAGCCCTGCCTCACCGCCGCGAGCACGCCGAGCGGCAACGCGATCGCCATCGAGATCAGCAGGCCGAACAGCGTCAGCTCGGCCGAGGCCGGCAGACGCTGGGCGAGGTCGGCCGTCACCGGCTGGCCGGTGGTCAGCGACTGGCCCAGATCGCCCTTCACCAACGCGCCGACATAGGCGACGAACTGCACCGGAAGCGGCTGGTCGAGCCCGAGCTTGCTGCGGATCTCGGCGATCGCCTGCGGCGTCGCTGCCGGTCCGGCGAAATAGGCGGCCGTGTCGCCGGGCAGCACCCGCGTCAGCAGGAAGGTGACGATGATGACGCCGAGGACCGACGGTATCGTCGTCTTCAGCCGGGCGATGATCAGGCCGAGCATGATGGAGCCTCCGCTGCTGCCGTCATTCCGGGGCGCGCCGCAGGCGCGAGCCCGGAATGACGGCGTGTTTCCTGCGTCGTCACGCCTTGGTCAGGTAGCGGAAGTCCGGCTCGCGGCAGGGCTGGAACTGGTAGCCGCCGATCGACTTCTGCAACGCGACGTCATGGGTCGGCTGGTTGATCGGCACCATCGGTACTTCTGCGTTCACCAGCTTGATGAAGTCGACGACATTGGCGTCATAGGCGGCCTTGTCGGGCGCGAAGCGAGCGGCGTCGACGAGCTTGTCCAGCGCCGGGTTCTGGTAGGCGGCGATGTTGAAGATCGAATTGTTGCCGTGCATCGTCCAGAACAGGTAGTAATCGGGATAGTCGAGCCAGCCGGCGAAGCGGTTCAGCACCATCGGGTTGGTCTTCTTGGCGATCTCGGTGCGGAAGTTGGCGCCGGGCACCTTGTTGATCTCGACGGTGATGCCGATCGAGGCCAGCGCTTCCTTGATCAGCACTGCCATCGGCTCGGCGACGGTGGCGTTGCCGGCGTCGAAATACAGCGTTGTCGAGAAGGGGCCGCCGGCGGCATCGACCAGCGCCTTGGCCTTGGCGACGTCGGTCTTGTAGGGGAAAGGCTGCGGCCAGGCGACCTTCGGCGTCGTGCCGCCCGACATGTCGACGCCGCGCCCGAACAGCGAGGCCTGCAGGATCTTCTCATAGGGCATCACCCAGGCGACCGCCTGGCGCAGCCGCACATCCTTGAATGGGCCGACCTGCGTGTTGAGATAGCAGCCCCAGACGCCGTTCGGGATCGGCACGCCGACGACATTGACCTTGCCGGCGTCAAGCAGGTCCTTGAAATCCTTGGGCGGCAGGCCGTAGGAGACATCGGCGTCGCCGCGCTCCATCAGCGCCCGGCGCGTCGCGGGCGAGGCAATGTCGCGCGCGATGATGCGGCGCAGTTGCGGCAGCTTCCCGCAGGCCCAGACATCGTTGCGAGCATAGATCGTCTCGACGCCCGGCTTCCAGCTCTCGACCTTGTAGGCGCCCGAGCCGGCGATGTTGTTCTTCAGATACTCCTTGGCATGCGGGTCTCCCCCGCTGTTCTGGATTGCGAGCTCGGAATCGAAGACGAAGGGGATCGTGACGGCAAGGTTGGGCAGCGTCATCTTGTCCTTGCGGACGAAGTCGACGCGGAAGGTCTTGTCGTCGACGACGACGAACTGCTCGGGCTTCTCAAGCGAGCCGGCATTCATCTGGGTGGTCGCGAAGCCGCCGATCGTGCAGGCCCGGTCGAGCGACCATTTCACGTCCTTCGCCGTCACCGGGCGTCCGGAGTGGAACTTCGCATCGCGCAGCTTGAAGGTGCAGCTCATGCCGTCGGAGGCGAGCTGGAAGCTCTCGGCCAGCTCGCCCTCGAGCTCGCCCATCGCGACCTGATGGCCGCCGCCGCCAGGAATGGGTACAGGCTTGAAGCGCAGCAGGCGATCATAGCAGTTGAGCGCAACGCCGTTCACCGGCTGGGACGAGCCGATACCCTGCATATCCAGGCTGTTGGGTCCATATTCCTGTACGAGCAGCAAAATCTCGCTGCGGCTCGGCGCCTGCGCATTCGCGCCCTGCCTCATGACGAAGGGAGCCGCCAAACCTCCAGCGATAGCCGCGCGACGCGTGATAGCCATTGTGCTCTCCCGGATTGCCGGAGCCCCTTCAAGGGCACCGAATGCCTGATCTCAGGACGAGACAATGCAGTTACCGTGCCGAGCCAAAGTCGCGGGATAACGGGCAGCTATTCTCGTTTCGACAGCTTCTCGCGGCGGCAATTGCATACAATTGAAGAATTTGTGCTTATTTCATATGCAGTTTGGGAGTGGGCACTATCCCGTGCCCGCGGATACCTGGCGACGCGCGATCGGAAGCCGACAACCCCATCGCCATTCAGGCGCCACTCGAAACGCATGGCAGGGCAGTTGCAAGATCAGGCCGGGTTGGCGTTCTCTTGCGTGTCCGGCAATCGCTTCGTCACTCCAGCCTCAGGGATCTCGATGTCCGACGCCTTCTCCTTCGAGGCCCTGAAGACCGCGGTGGCGGCCGGGGAGGTCGATACCGTCATCGTCGCCATGGTCGACATGGCCGGGCAATTGATCGGCAAGCGCTTCCATGCCGAGCATTTCGTCGCGACCGCCCATGACGAGACCCACGCCTGCAATTATTTGCTGGCAAACGACATCGACATGGAGCCGGTGCCCGGCTACGCGGCCGCCAACTGGTCGAAGGGTTATGGCGATTTCGTGCTGAAGCCCGACATGGCGACGCTGCGGCGCATCGCCTGGCTGCCCGGCACGGCGCTGGTCATCGCCGACGTGCTCGATCATCACAGCCATGAGGATGTGCCGCATGCGCCGCGCGGGCTGCTGAAGAAGCAGCTCGCCCGCCTGCAGGCGATGGGCATCAAGGCCTATTTCGCCACCGAGCTCGAGTTCTACCTGTTCGACGAGAGCTATGAGGCGATCCACGCCAAGGGCTATCGCGAGCCGAAGACGGCCGGCTACTACATCGAGGACTACCACATCTTCCAGACCACCAAGGAAGAGCCGGTGATGCGGGCAATCCGCAACGGGCTGCACGAGAGCGGCATACCCGTGGAGAACTCGAAGGGCGAATGGGGGCCGGGCCAGGCCGAGATCAATGTCCGCTATGCCGATGCCCTCGACATGGCCGACCGGCATGTCCTGATCAAGAATGGCATCAAGGAGATCGCCCATGCTCAGGGCAAGGCCGTCACCTTCATGTCGAAATGGCGCTACGACCTCGCCGGCTCCTCCAGCCATGTCCACGCTTCGCTCTGGGATGCGAAGGGGGAGAAGTCCCTCTTCGCCGACCCCAATGGCGAGCACGGCATGTCGGAGCTGATGCGGCAGTATGTGGCGGGCCAGCTCGCTCATGCCCGCGAGATCACCTATTTTCTCGCGCCCTACATCAATTCCTACAAGCGCTTCCAGCAGGTCGGCACCTTCGCGCCGACGCGCGCGGTCTGGAGCGACGACAACCGCACCGCTGGCTTCCGGCTCTGTGGCGCCGGAAGCAAGGCCATCCGCATCGAGTGCCGGATCGGCGGCTCTGACCTTAACCCCTATCTCGCCTTTGCCGCGCTGATCGCCGCCGGCCTCTCCGGCATCGAGCAGAAGCTGGAACTGGAGCCGGCCTTCGTCGGCGACGCCTATGGCGGGGCGGAACTGCGCCAGATCCCCAACACCCTGCGCGAGGCGATCGGGACCCTCGACGGCTCAAAAATGCTGCGGGCCGCTTTGGGCGATGCCGTGGTCGACCACTACGTCCACACCGCGCGCTGGGAGCAGCTAGAATACGACCGCCGCATCACCGACTGGGAACTGAAGCGCGGCTTCGAGCGGTATTGAGACAGGCGGATTGACGATGACCGATGTGCTGCGCTGCGTGTCGCCCGTGGACGGGCGTGTCTATGCCGAAAAGGAGGTCGCGAGCGACGCCGCGATCACCACGGCGCTAGGGGCGGCCCGCGACACTCAGCGTGACTGGCGCCGGCTCGATATCGCCCGCCACGCCGAATTCTGCTCCGCCTTCGTGGAGGCGATGCTGGCGATGAAGGACGAGATCGTGCCCGAACTCGCCTGGCAGATGGGCCGGCCGATCCGTTACGGTGCCGGCGAGTTGCGCGGCTTCGAGGAGCGCGCCCGCCATATGATCGCGATCGCCGAGAGTGCGCTCGCGCCGGTGCGGCCCGAGACCAAGGACAAGTTCGAGCGCTGGATTGCGCGCGAGCCGCTCGGCATCGTCATGGTCGTCGCGCCCTGGAACTATCCCTATCTCACCGCGGTCAACACGGTGGTGCCGGCGCTGATGGCGGGCAATGCCGTCATCCTCAAGCATGCCGCCCAGACCTTGCTGGTCGGCGAACGCTTCCAGAAAGCCGCAGACGCCGCCGGGCTTCCGGCCGGCCTGTTCCAGAATCTGGCGCTCAGCCATACCCAGACCGGCCGGATCATTGCGAGCCGACAGGTCGACCAGGTCAACTTCACCGGCTCGGTCGCTGGCGGCAAGGCCATGGAGGCGGCGGCGAGCGGCACGTTCATCGGCCTCGGGCTCGAGCTTGGCGGCAAGGACCCCGCCTATGTCCGGGCCGATGCCGATCTCGCCCAGGCGGTCGAGAACCTCGTCGACGGCGCCTTCTTCAACTCCGGCCAGTCCTGCTGCGGCATCGAGCGCATCTATGTCCACCGCGACCTCTACCCGAAGTTCGTCGAGGGCTTCGTGGAGTTGACCAAGAGCTATGTGCTCGGCGATCCACTCGATGAAGCCACTACCTTCGGCCCGATGGTGAAAGCCGAGGCTGCCGCGTTCGCCCGCGGCCAGGTCGCGGAGGCCGTACGCGCCGGCGCCAGAGCGCTCATCGACCCCGGCCTGTTTCCGTGCGATCGCGAGGGGACGCCCTATATGGCGCCGCAGGTCGTTGTCGACGTGAACCACCAGATGGGCCTGATGCGCGAGGAAAGCTTCGCACCGACCGTCGGCATCATGGCGGTCGCCGACGATGCTGAAGCTGTCGCGCTGATGAACGACAGCCCCTATGGACTAACCGCTTCGCTCTGGACGCAAGACCCGGAGGCCGCCGCGCGCCTCGGTGCCGAGATCGAGACCGGCACGGTCTTCATGAATCGCTGCGACTATCTCGACCCTGCCTTGGCCTGGACCGGCGTCAAGGACACCGGACGCGGCGCGAGCCTCTCCCGCATCGGCTACGAGATGCTGACGCGTCCGAAATCATTCCATTTCCGCACTGCTTTCTGAACGAGGCCACCCGTGACGCTGAAGGCCAACTGGAACTATCCCACCACTGTCCGCTTCGGGCCCGGGCGCATCGCCGAGCTGGCGCAGGCCTGCCGCGCCGCCAGCATCGAGCGCCCGTTGCTCATCACCGATTCCGGCCTGTCCGGCCTGCCGATGATCAAGGATGCCATGGCGCAGCTCAGCGCTGGCGGACTTACTGTCACGCTGTTCGATCGCGTCCAGGCCAACCCGGTGGCGGCCAATGTCGAGGATGGCCTAAAGGTCCTGCGGGACAGCGGCAGCGACGGCGTCATCGCCTTCGGTGGCGGCTCGGCGCTCGATTGCGGCAAGGTCGTCGCCTTCATGGCCGGGCAGAGCCGGCCGATGTGGGATTTCGAGGATATCGGCGATTGGTGGACGCGCGCCGATCCGGCCGGAATCGCCCCGATCATCGCCGTTCCGACCACAGCTGGCACCGGCTCGGAAGTCGGCCGCGCCGGCGTGATCACCGACGAGACGACGCAGACCAAGAAGGTGATCTTCCACCCGAAGATGATGCCGCAGATCGTGATCTGCGATCCCGAGCTGACGGTCGGACTGCCGGCCAAAGTCACGGTCGGCGCCGGCATGGATGCGCTGGCCCATTGCCTCGAAGCCTATTGCGCGCCGGGCTTCCACCCGCTGGCCGACGGGATCGCGGTGGAGGGTATCCGGCTCTGCAAGGTCTTCCTGCCGCGCGCGGTCGCCGACGGCGCCGATATCGAGGCACGAGCCCAGATGATGGCCGCCGCCGCCATGGGCGCGACCGCCTTTCAGAAGGGGCTCGGCGCCATCCACGCCTTGTCGCATCCGATCGGCTCGGTGCACCACACTCATCACGGCATGACCAACGCCGTGTTCATGCCCTATGTCCTCGCCTTCAACCGCCCGGCGATCGAGGACAAGATCGCGCGGCTTTCCGCCTATCTCGGGCTGGAGCCGAGCTTCGACGCCTTCTTCAACTGGATCATTGCCCTGCGTCGCGATCTCGGCGTTCCCGATACGCTCAAGGCCTTCGGCGTCACCGGGCTCGACTACGGCAGGCTGGCGAAGATGGCAATCGTCGATCCGACCGCCGGCGGCAATCCCGTGCGGTTGACCGAGGCCGCGGCCGACGCCTTGTTCCGGGAGGCGACCGGCTGAGTCGATCCGGTTCTGTTGACACCCTCGAACTCATTTTCCGGAGTGCCCGATGCCGCGTGGTGCAGTCCTACGGGAATTTTCGCGAGCAGGCGCACCTGCTTCGTCACATCCTGTTCTGTGATGACTGCATCAAGTCCCGCGGCATGAATTGAGCATCGAGACGGAGCCTTGCTTCGAATTTTCATAGGGATTTGACCTGCCTGTAAGGTTCGGCCCAAGCAGCGGCCTTGCTCGGCGCTGCGGCGGGTCGAGACCTGGAAAGTCGCCCAGGGACGAGCGGCTCGATCAGCCGAGATCGCGCGGCCCGACGCGATCTGCGAGTTCGGTGAGCCAGCGGACGACGGCCCGCTCCGGCTCGGACAAGTCGGGTCGTTCGGCGACAGAACAAGCCAGCGCCCTGAATTCGGACCAGCGCAGATGAAAGTCGAGGACGTCTCGTGGCGCCCGTGGGAGCTTCCGTGCGGACTTTTTTTCCTTCGCCTTCGTGCCGGAAGTAGCCATGTCGCATTTGTCCAATTTCATACGTGGAACGTTACACATGGCCGCGCAGGGCGGGCGTGAAAAAAGCGTGAACCGGCTTGGTCCGCAGCAGCATCGGTGAAATGATCCTTCCCTAGAGGCGGCTTCGAGTTCCCCAGAGGTAGTATCAAGCAGGAAAGGTCACCGGGATGACTTCGCCTCTCCTTGAGATGTCTCTTTTCGGTCCCTGCTTGATACGCTCCGCGCGGCCCGACGGATATTCGATCACCGGCGTCAAGCATCGCGCCCTGCTCGCCCTCCTGGCGACGGCGCCGTTCGGCCGCCGCACGCGCAGCTTCCTGCAGACGACGCTCTGGGGGACGACCTGCTACGATACGGGCCGGCAGAGCCTCAGGCGGGCCTTGTCGGACATCAAGCAGCAGATGGGTGACGAGTACACCGAGTTGCTTGATGCGACTCATGGCGACATCACGCTCGACCTACGCAAGGTCCGCTTTCTCGGCCGAATCGAGGACGGCATCTTCCTTGAAGGCATCGACGTACGTGAGAAAGGCTTTTCGGCTTGGGCCGAGGGCATTCGGGCCAATCCCGACCAGATCGGCGGCCTCTATGTCAGCTCGCGCGCCCTGCGCTCGCCGGTCCAGCCGGTCGTCGCGGTGCTGCCCTTCACCGCGCTCGGCGCCGATCCGGTCGACGATGCGCTTGGCGACTGGTTCGCCGAGCAGGTCTGCCGCTCGCTCGGGCGCTCCCGTCTCATCGCCGTTATCTCGCATTTGTCGGGGCGCGAGTTCGTCCGCCAGACCATCGACATCGCCGCGGTTCGCGCGAAGCTGAGGACCGATTACTGCGTCAATGGCAGCCTGCACCGCGTCGGCGGCGCCATCGTGCTCGATACCGACCTTATCGACACGGCGTCGGGCCAGCTCCTCTGGACCGAGCAGTTCCACATTCCGGCCGACAAATTCATGGAGCGCGCGGCCGACTTCGTGCAGATCGTGCTGTCGCGCGTCGCAACCTCGATCGCCGACGAGGCGCTCCGCCATGTCAGGGACCAGGAGCCCGCCCGGATCGACGGCCATCGCCTGCTGATCGCGGGGGTCGCCTTGATGCACCGGCTGACGCTGCACGAATTCGCCTACTCGCGCACGCTGATCGAGGAGGCGCTGCGGCGCGCGCCCTATGCCGCCGAGATCCATGCCTGGCTCGGCAAGTGGTATGTGCTCAGCGTCTTCAACGGCTTCAGCAGCGAATCCGATCGCGAGATCGGCCTTGCCCTCGCCAGCACGGCGCGCGGTCTCGAACTCGAGCCCGACAATGCCTTCTGCCTGACGATCGACGGCTTCGCGCAGACCAATCTCAAGAAGCGGCTCGATCTGTCGGCCGCGCGATATGACCTCGCCATCGACACGACTCCGAGCTGCGCCATCGCCTGGTTGCTGAAGGGCGTGCTGCATGCCTTCCAGGACGAGGGCGTCAAGGCTGTCGAGGCGACCGAGCGGGCGCGGCGCCTCTCTCCACTCGATCCGTTCGGCTACTTCTACGATTCGCTGACCACGGCCGCCTATCTGGCGGTCGAGGATTATGAGTCCGCACTCGAATATGCCGACCGCTCGCTCAGCCTGAACGATCGGCACATCCCGACGCTGCGCGCGAAGATCGCCGCGCTTCACTATCTCGATCGCGGCGAGGAAGCGCTTGGAGCCGGGCGCGAGCTCATGCGGCGCCAGCCGGGCTTCACCCTCGACGACTATTGCCGGACCCACCCGGCCGCTGCTTGCGAAACAGGTCAGCGGATGGTCAGGGCGCTTCGCGCTGCCGGCGTCCCTTGAGCCAATCGGAGTAAAGAAACATGGGCGGATTCGGTGGATTTGGCGGCTTCGGCGGCTTTGGTGGATTTGGTGGATTTGGTGGCTTCGGCAGCGGTGGTGGAACTGGCCTTGCGGGTCTCGGCGCTTTCACGCCAGGTCCCGCGGCCGATCCTCTGACGGCAGACGGTCTGATCCAGACGGCTCAGGGACTGCTGCACATCGCCGATGCGGCGAGCGGTCCCGGCGAAGCCGCCGACTCGCCGGCCGGCAGCCCGGGCAACCTTCCGGCCTATGCGAATTGGGTCCGGGCCTCGCTGTACATCACCGAAATGCTGAGAGACGTCGACTGGTGGATGTCCGGTACGACGACACCGGTCTTCGAACTGCGGCTCGGGGGAAGTCCGATCCTGTCGATCGAGCGGCCGCCGCTCTCGCTCTTCGTCGACCAGATCGCCTTCGTGCGCGACTACATGGATCTGCGCAGCGAGCGGGCGGCGGAGATCCTGTCGCAGGTCGGTTATCCCACCGACTATTTCGCCAGCATTCTCGGGCTGACGGCGGCGCGCAACCCGCGCACGGTCGAACTCATCTCGATCGCCCAGGTGCTTGCGTCGCATATCGTCATGCTGCCCAAGCACTATCTGTCCTGTCGCAGGCCGGACAAGCTTGGCGCCGTCATGCCGATGCTCCCGACGCCGGGGCATCCGACCTTGCCGAGCGGACACGCCACCGAAGCCTTCTCTGTCGCGACGGTGCTGGAGGGGCTGCTTCAGGCCACGGCTCCGATGGGGCACTACCGCAATCCGCGGCTCCTGACTCAACTCGTCTTCAAACAGGCCGAGCGCATCGCCGCCAATCGGGTGGTGGCCGGGGTGCATTACCCGATCGACAGCTGGGCCGGCGCCGCCACCGGCGAAGCGGTCGGCCGTCTCATCCTGCGCAAATGCGGCGTCGCAGCCGAGCTCCAGCCGCTGCATTACCGGGCGAAGAACATCGACTTCTTCGCCTCGGAGTTCCGGCCCGACCTGTGGGACAGCGAGGTCGCGTCGGAGCGAACCGGGCTGGAGCGCGGCGAGCCGCTGCCGGGCGAGGAGCCCAGCCCGCTCTTCAAATGGCTCTGGGACAAGACTCTCGACGAATTTCGGCTTGGCTGAGAGGGAATAAGGGCGATGATCCGGGAGACCTTCGAACTCGGTGCCTATGCCCGCTGGATCTACGGTTCGGGGCGCCAGCAATCCTTCGACGGGTCCCGCGCCGCCACCAGCCGGCTGGTGTCGTTGATGGCGCGACGCCCACGCGCCGACATCACGAAAATCGGCGCGGCGCCCATGCTTCTGACGCCGACGCTGTGGCAGGGCGAGCGCGACGGAGATGGTTTCGTCGACCTGCCGCTGCTGATGCGCACGACCTCGGCCCGGGGCTGCGCTAACTCCGGCCCGGCGGCGATCGCGGCCGATCTCGGCAGCGCCCTCGGCCGCTGGAAGCAGGCGGAGTTCCGCATCAATACGCCTGTTCCGGAATCGAGCCTCAATGCGGGCTTTTGCCCGACACGCATCGAGAAGCGCCTGTGCTCCGGCGGTGGACATCGTGCGCCGCCCGCCGCGATCATGGCCGTGATCGACGATGGCATCGCCTTCGCTCACCGCGATCTGCAAGGCAGCGATGGCCGCTCCCGGCTCGCCTGCCTCTGGCTCCAGGGCGTCGACGCTCCGTGCGACGAGGCCGAGCATTCTGTGCTGGTCGGTCGCGAACTGCTCGGCGCCGATATCCAGGCCTCGATCGACAGCGCCGCCGGCGACGAGGACCGGCTCTATGCCGCCATCGGATCGGAACGCGGCGCCTTCTCCGGCGCGACGACGCGCCGTTTCGGGACACATGGGTCGCATGTGCTCGGCGCTGCCGGCGGGTACGCTGGGGCCCGCAAGGGCGGGACAGCAGCGCTCGATGATCTCGCGCTGATCGCGGTTCAGCTGCCGGCGCCGACAACCATCGACACGACCGGGCTCGGCAAGGACTTCTTCGTTCTCTCCGCCTTCCACTATATCTTCGACCGGGCGGATCGGCTGGCCCGGCTGCACGGTCTAGACAACCTGCCGCTGGTCATCAATTTCAGCTACGGCTTCAGCGGCGGTCCCCATGACGGCAGCGACCTGCTCGAGCGTGCGATCAACGCCCTGGTCAAGGACCGGAACAAGCTCGCGCCGACGCATCTGGTGATGCCGGCCGGGAATGATTTCGAGTCGCGCCTGTTCGGCGAGATCTCCACGGAAATGCTCACGGCGCGTGGCTCGAACGGGGGCGCCGGCTTTGCGGTACCCTGGCGCCTTCAGCCGAACGACCGTACACCGAACTATCTCGAAATCTGGCTGCCCGAGGGCGCCGATTTCGGCAGGATGAACCTGGCGCTGCGCGACCCCCCAGGCCGCATCGTGCTCGATCAGCGGCCTGGCGCCTTGAAGGCGAGCCGGCACATCGACCTTGCGACCGGCACCTCCGCGCCGTTCGGTCAGGTCAGCTTCGAGATCTGCCCGACCGGGACGGGCACGGCACGCCGCCGGATCGTGATTGCGCTCGCGCCTACCGCGAAGGACCATCCCGCTCATCCGACTGCGGCGTCGGGCCTGTGGCGGCTTGAACTCACGAAACTGACCGAGATTCTGGCAAGTGGCCCGATCGCCTGCCGTATCCAGCGAGACATCAACCCCTTCGGCTATGCGGTCGGGGCTCGGCAGAGCTATTTCGACGATCCGGTTCATGGCGGCGATCCGCGCCGTCCGAACCGGGCCGGCCCGGGCGCCTTCGTGCAGCGCTACGGAACGATCAACGGGCTTGCGACGCACGACGCTGTCACGGTGGTCGGCGGCTATGTCGGCTCGACCTTGCGACCTGCCTTCTACAGCTCGGCCGCCGAGGTCGCGTTGTCGGAAGCAGCCCTAGCGGGAGTCCATTGCGTCGCCCGGAGCGAGACCAATCCGGCGGTCTTGGGCGTGCTCGGAGCGGGCACGCGCTCCGGCAGCGTCTTTCGCCTGAGCGGAACGAGCACCGCTGCTCCGCAGGTCGCGCGCGCCATGGCGTCGGCCTATTTGAACGGCCAGGGCGCTCCAAGAGCGGAGGGGCTTCCGGGCCTGCTGAACAGCCATTGGCGGCCATTCGCCGGCGGATCGATCCCGGACTACGACGATGATCAGGCGCGTGCGCGTCTCGGCGCCGGCTATCTCGTCTAATCGGCGGTCGACGCGCGCGGCGCTGAACACCCCACACCCCATATCCGTCAGCGAGATAGCCGCTCCGAAAGGAGCGGCTATCACACGTAGCGCAATGATCGGCGGAGGTCCGCGATAGGCGCAGGTTCGGCCGCCGCGCCCTCAGACTTCGCGCATTCCCCGCCAGACGACGTCGAGCAGCGGCTGCAGCAGATAGGCCCACATGGTGCGATTGCTGGTCACGACGAGGACCTCGGCCGGCATGCCGGCGACCAGCTGGACCTGGGGCAGTTTGTCGAACTCGCTGCGGTCGACCTCGACGCGGGCCAGGAAGTAGGGCAGGCCCGTCCGCTCGTCGGTCAGCCGGTCGGCCGAGACCGTCCTGACGGTTCCGGCGATGACGGGCAGGCTGCGGGCGCTGAAAGCAGGGAATTTCACCTGCGCCTTCAGTCCGACATGCACGACATCGACATCGGTCGGGGCGATGCGGGCGTCGATCAACAGGACCTCGTTGGTCGGCACGATGTCGAGGATGACCTCGCCGGTCCGGATGACGCCGCCGACCGTCTTGGCGCGCAGGTTGACGACGCTGCCGTCGAGCGGGGCGGTGACGACGGTCCGCTTCAGCACGTCGCGGCTGGCGACGAGCCTCTCGCGAAGAGTGCTAAGCTCGACCCGGACCTCGGTCAGCCTGGTGGCGATCTCGTCGGAGCGTTCGGCATCGAGGGAGACGATCTGCAGCTTCGTCTCGCCGATCTGTTCCTTGATCCGTGAGATCGTGCCCAGAGCCTCGCCGTTCCGGCCCTTGATCTCGGCAAGCGCGCGCTCGAGCCGGCGGACTTCGGGCTTGGCGATCGTGCCCTTGGTGAACAGCACTTGCTTGCCCTGGAGTTCGTCCTTGAGCAATTCGCCTTGCAGATTCGTGCTCTCATCCAGAGCCCGCTGGATGCGGATCTGCTCGTTCTGCTGCTCGATGCGCTGATTGAGGACCATGCGCCGGGCGGCATGGGCCTCCCGGCGGGTTCGGAAGAGCTGCCGCTGGCCATCGAGCACCGCCTTCAGGACGAGATCGCCCTGCTCATCCGCGATCTCCGGTGCGAAGGTGATGGACGAGGCCCCTGCCTGTTCGGCCAGGAGGCGCGACTGTGTCGCGAGCGCGGAGCGGTATTGCCCGAGGAGCCCCTCATAGATGGCGCGCGATTGCAGGCTTGCGAGCTCGACGACGGGCTGGCCCGCGACGACCTGGTCGCCCTCACGGACATGGATCGTCTCGACGATCCCGCCCTCCAGATGCTGCACGGTGCGCTTGCTGCCATCGGGGCTAATAATGCCGGGCGCCACGGCGCCGCCGGCGAGCGGCGCCAGCGCTCCCCAGGTTCCGAGCCCGACCACGAATACGGCGATCACCAGGAATGCGAGCCGCATCGGGCCGCGCAGGCTGCGTCTCAGCGCCGCCGGATCGACCGTGGGTGTTGGCTCGGCCAGAACCGCGAGTGCTTTCGGTCGCGACATGTCAGGACCTCCCTGGAGCATTGTCCGGCGCGGTGGTCGCGCGAAGACAATCCGACGAAACAAATGCGCTAGTGCATGACGGCTTCGGCCGCCGCGAGGACTCTCTGGCCGCTTTCCGGGCCGTCGGCCGGCAGGACGGGCTGTGCAGGCTCTGGCTCATCTGCCTTCTCCAGGCTCGCATTCCCACCGCGTGCCGCCTCCGCCGATCTCGCCTGCATGGCCTTGAGAACCTCTTCGCGTGGACCGAACAGCGCGATCCGGCCCTCCCGGAGGACGAGGACCTTGTCGGCTTCCGCGAGGGTCGAGGGACGGTGGCCGACGATCACCAGGGCAATGCCGCGCTCCTTCAGGTCCTTCACCGCGGCAGCGAGCGCCGACTCGCCGGCCTGATCGAGATTGGCGTTGGGCTCGTCGAGGACCACGAGCACCGGATCGCCATAGACGGCACGGGCAAGGCCGAGGCGCTGGCGCTGGCCGCCCGAAAGGCGCGCACCGCCTTCGCCGATCTGCGTCTCGTAGCCGTTCGAAAGCTGCTGGACCACGACATGGGCGCGCGACAGCGCCGCAGCGGCCAGGACCCCATCCTCGTCCGGCGACGGCTCCATGCGGGCGATGTTCTCGCTCACCGTGCCGGCGAACAGCTCGACGTCCTGCGGCAGGTAGCCGATATGGCTGCCGAGTTGCCCGCGATCCCAGTGCTGCAAATCCGATCCGTCGATGCGCACGGTGCCGGCGCTCGGCGACTGGATGCCGACCAGAAGGCGGCAAAGGCTGCTCTTGCCGGAGGCGGAAGGGCCGATGACCGCGACAGCCTCGCCTGGCTTGAACGAGACGCTGATGTTGCGCAGCACGGGCTCGCGCACGCCCGGAACGGTCAGCGTGACGTCGACAAGGCTGACCATGCCTTCCGGCCGCGGCAGGTGGATGCGCTCCGGTTCGGGGCCGACGGAGCGCGCCCGGGCCTGAAGGCGCTGATAGGCGAACCAGGCGTTTCGGAAGGCGCGCCAGGCGCCCGTGCCCTGCTCGACGGGCGCAAGCGCACGGCCAAGCAGGATCGAGGCGGCGATCATCGTCCCGCCGGTCAGGCCGCCCTTGACCACCAGCCAGGCGCCCAGCGCCAGGACACCGATCTGGACTGCGAAGCGAACGAACTTGATCAGACCGAGCAGGATGCCGCTCCGCTCGCCGACCTGGCCGAGCGCATTCAGCACCTCGTCGTTCTGCTCGCGCCAGCGCTGCCCGAGCGAGCCCATCATGCCCATGCTGCGCACGACCTCGGCGTTGCGGATGATAGCCTCGGCGAAGCCGTTCGAGCCGATCTGGGCGATGCTTGCCGCCTGCGTCGCCTTGCGGGTCAGAACATCGTTCGCGACCGCCAGTATCATCAGGGCAAAGGCCGAGCCGACCGCGAGAGCGCCGAGCGCCGGATGGAGGAACCAGATCAGCAGGCAGAAGATCGGCACCCAGGGCATGTCCAGGAACGCCGGCAGTCCCTGCGAGGTGATGAAGCTCTGGACCTGTGCGATGTCGCGCAGCGGTTGCGCGCCGGCCATGTCGCCATGGATCCGGGCCCGCACGCCGCCGGCGAGATAGATCGGCCCCAGCGTCGCGGCCACCCAGGTCGAGATCCGCACGCTCAGCATCGTGCGCAGGGCGTCGATGGCGCCGAGCAGGAGCAAGGCCGCGAGCGCGACACCTGTCAGCATGATCAGCGTCTCGACATGTCCTGATGTCAGGACGCGATCATAGACCTGCATCGTATAGAGCGGCGTCGCCAGCATCAGCAGGTTGATCGCGATGCTGAGGACGGCGAGCCCGCCAAGCGCGAAGCGGCACGAGCCGAGCGTGTGATCGAGTTCGGTCTCCCGCCAGAGGGAGTTTCTCACCGGCGATTTGCCCTTCATCGGACGCTCCCTGACCTGGAGCCGTTCGGCCATTGGACGAGGTCGGCTCATCATGGGCCCCGCGAGCGTCATCGGCTCGCGGGACGGCTTGCCGCGTTCACGCCAGCATCGTCGGATCGACGACGATCGCGCCGCTGGCGAAGATAGCGTCCGCGGAGATTTGCGCCGCGCCGGCATCGCTGGTTCCGAGGAGGACATAGGTCGTCTGCGCAGAGCCGTTCAGCGCGAGCGCATAGTCCGTGCCGGTCCCGAGCCCGATGGCCGCGAGATCGACCAGGGTAACGCTGGCGGTGGTGTCGCCGAGGCTCGAGAGCCGGATCGTCTCACCGACCTGGTAGCCGGCGATGTAGTCGATGCCGGTCGCGTTGCGATATTCGTCGGTGCCATCCCCGCCGATCAGCAGGTCGACGAAGCCGTCGCCACCGTCGAGGATGTCGTTGCCGGCCTCGCCGAAGAGGCGGTCATTGCCGATCCCGCCGAGCAGGGCGTCATTGCCGCCGCCGCCGCGGAGCTGGTCGTTGCCGGCCAGCCCTTCGAACACGTTGTCCGTCGCGACGACCGGGGCGCCGGGAATGGCGACATCGCCGATCAGAAGGTCGTCGAAGGCGCTGCCGACGAGGTTCTCGATGCCGCCCAGCCGATCCCCGGCCGCGCCCGGACCGCCTTGACCGATGATGCCGTCGGGTCGAATGGCGAGCTGGACGGGGCCGGCTGCATCCGAATAGTCGGCGGTGTCGATGCCGGCACCGCCGATCAGCGTGTTTGCCGCAGCGTTGCCGCCAAGCCGGTCGTCGAAGATCGAGCCGTTGACGTTCTCGATGTTGAGAAGCACGTCGCCTGTCGCATGGCCACCGGATACCAGGCCGCCGAGCCGCACCGTGACGCCGGCCGTCGAGGTCGCGTAGTCGACCGTGTCGCTGCCGGCGCCGCCGTCGATCCTGTCGGCACCTGCATCGCCGCGCAGCAGATTGTTCGCGTCGCTGCCGGTCAGGACGTCGTTCAGCGCCGAACCGAACAGGTTCTCGATGCCGCGAATGCGGTCGCCCTCGGCATGGCCGCCGATGCCGATCGTCTCGCCCGTCGCGCTCAGCGCGACGGTGACGCCGACAAGCGACTCGATATAGTCGAGCGTGTCGCCGGCCGCCCCGTTGGTGCCGCCATCGACGATGTCGGCGCCGCCGCCGGTGCGGAAGAGGTTGTCGCCCGCGTTGCCGGTCAGCGTGTCGGCCTCCGATGAGCCGAAGGCGTTCTCGAAGCTGGTGAGCCGGTCGCCCTGCGCGTCGCCACCGGCCTGGACGAGGACACCGAGGTTGACCTGCACGGCGTCGGCGGATGTGCGGTAGTCCGCGGTGTCGCTGCCGGCCCCGCCATCGAGGATGTCAGCCGCGCGACCGCCCGCGATGATGTTGGCGGCGTCGTTACCGGTGATCGTGTCGACTCCCGCCGTCCCGATCACGTTCTCGACGAGAAGCAGGCGGTCTCCCTGCGCGTCGCCGCCCGAACTGGCGACGGCAAGCGCCGGGTTGACCACCGTCGAGAGGTTCAGGACGACGTTCACCGGCGCGGCCGAGCCGGAATAGTCGGCTGTGTCTGCGCCGGAATTGCCGACCAGGAGGTCGGCGCCCGTGCCGCCGATCAGCGTGTCGTTGCCGGCGCCACCGTCCAGCGTGTCGTTGCCGGCGCCGCCGTCGAGGCGGTTGGCGGTCGAGGTGTTCGGGCGGCCGGCAACGGCGACATCGGCAATGATCACGTCGGCGAAGGCCGTGCCGACGATGTTCTCGATATTGCCGAGCGTGTCGCCGGCCGCATCGCCATTGGGCTGTCCGTTGAAGGTCGCGGCCTGCGTCAGCCCATCCGGTCGAAGCTGGATGAGGACGCCGCGGCTCGAGGTCGAGTAGTCGGCGGTATCGACGCCCGCCAGGCCGTCCAGGACGTCCGCGCCGGCGCCGCCGCGCAGGATGTTGTTCTCGCCGTCGCCCACGAGGATGTCGTTGAAGCCGGAGCCGAACAGGTTCTCGACCTCGCGCAGGATATCGCCCTGGCCGTCGCCGCCGACACCAGCGATGTCGCTCGACAGGCGGACGAAGACGCCGGCCAGCGACGCGGAATAATCGGCCGTGTCGATCCCCATGCCGCCGAGGATGGTGTCGGCCCCCGCATCGCCGAAGAAGAGGTCGTCATCCATGCCGCCGTCGAGGACGTCGTCGCCGGCGCCGCCGCGCAGCCTGTCGCGGCCAAAGGAGCCGAGAAGGGTGTCGTCGCCGCTGCCGCCGTCGAGCACGTCGTCGCCCATGCCGGCCGAGAGCCGGTCATTGCCGCCGCCGCCGAACAGGCTGTCATTGCCGAGGCCGCCCGATAGGACATCGTCGCCGCCGCGGCCGAAGATGAGGTCGTCGCCCATGCCGCCGTCGAGATAGTCAGCGCCGCCGACCTCGTCGTTCAAGCTCGCCGGATCGAGGATGCCGTCCTGGTCGGCGTCGTCTGCGTCGCCGTCGAGAATGTCGTTGCCGTCGCCACCGTCGAGGCGATCATTGCCGGAGCCGCCGGCGAGCCGGTCATTGGCCCGGCCGCCCGACAGGATGTCGTTGCCGTTGCCGCCATGCAGGAAGTCGGGATCGAGGTCGCGCACGCGGATGCCGACAGAGATCGAATCGTCGCCGTCGAGGCCGTAGATCGCATGCGAGCTGGCCTGCGAAAGGCTGAAACTGTCGCGGCCATTCGTCAAAATCCGCTTGATCGGGGGCATCGCTCGCGCTCCTCGTCGGTTCGAGCACGGTCCGGTCCGATTGACGCAGAACGGCTCTCGGTTGGTTGATTGAGCAGGTCGGCGAGGAAGGCCGGGCTCGGCCCTTCCGGTATCCCTGTCGTCATGAGAGGGCTCGAGGCGGGCGCCCCGAAAACCAGGTCCCGACGGAGGAAGCCGGGACCTGGCTTGCTGCCGGAGGAGCTCATGCCCCTCCAGCAGCGGCTAGATCTCAGCAGTCGACCTGGGAGATCGAGTAGGCGTTCGAGTTGGCGCCACCGTTGCCGGCGAACGTCTCGGTCGCGGCGAAGGTGTAGACGTTGTCGCCCAACGCCTCGGCGTCGGCCGCCGCCTCGGCGACGTAGCCGTCGAGATGCAGGTCGATGTCGGTGTTGTGCGACACGTCGCTGTAGATGTCGGTGCTGCCGTAGAAATCCCAGGCGATCGCAAGAGTCTGGTCCATGATGTCTCTCCTAGATTTTGCGGTTACTGGAGTAATCACCAGCAAAGAAACTATACGAAGATAATATCTGGAGTTGAAGGAGTAAGAAGGCGTATATTACTTAGGGTGTAGTAGTAATTATGCTTTTACTGCTCGGTCAACGCCTGTCGCAGCGTCAGGCGATGGCGCCGGTGACGTAGGCGGCGACCGTCGACATGCCGTCGTCGGCGAAGCTGTCGACGAAGCTGCCGGTATAGGCGGCGTCGCCCCAGGCGTCGGCCGTGGCCGAAACCTCGGCCACATGATCCTCGAGCTGAAAGCCCGCGTGCCCGCCGCCCTCGGAGCGCATTCCTCGGCCTTCGCCGCAGCCACCGCGCTCACGGGAGAACTCCATGGGACCCTGCGCGAAGTCGAAGCCTTCGATGTCGATGGCGATGACCTCGAGCCGCGTCTCCGAGCCCGCCCAGGAGCCGTTGCGGCCGGAGCGGCCGCCGTCGCTCTCGATGACATAGGTGAAGACGAAGTCCGCACCCGAGATGTCGGCGTAGGCGTCGGTGTCGGCGATCACGGTGTCATCCCGATCTCCCGTGCTCAGCGCGCTGAAGGCAGCTTCGCCGCGGGCGATCCTGATATCGCCGAGATCGCGGATATCCGCGTCGACCTTGCCTCTGGTTCGCGATCCGTCACCGACGGCGAGTGCCTCGCCGCCGATGTCCAGCGTCAGGCCGCCATCGCTGCCGTCATCGGCGACGACTTCGGCGTTTCGCCGGGTCATGGCGCGTTCGAATTGCCGGAACGCGCTCATGAAACCACGCAGCTGATCGAAATCAGCCAGCTGACTTCTGAGAGAATCGAACATGTCCTCCAGAGGAGAAGGCGCATTCTTCGTCCGCATGACATACCTCCACTATCGCTGAGTTATTCTAGCATTTGCGCCTAGTCTTCTCAGCGACGAATAAAGCGATCATCCGGTTAGCGTCGTATCCACTTTTGACTTAGACTCGCGTACGACTTGAGTCGTCAGGATTCGACGCGCAACACTGCAGGCCTCCGGGCCGATGCAAGCTTCGCGGCCACATCCGCCTGCGAGGCCGACGACAGCAGCGCCGCCTCGGTGCGGTTGCTCACGCCGAGCTTGCGCATGATCTGGCGGACATGGACCTTGACGGTCGATTCCTGCATGCCGAGCTCGCGGGCGATGACCTTGTTCGGCTTGCCGAGCCGAAGCAGGCGCATGACGTCGTCCTGGCGCGATGTCAGCTCCCCGGCCTCGCGTGCGGCGCCTGACGGCGCGCGAAGGGAAAGGCCGGTCCGATCCTGCACATTCAGCAGGGCCGTGGGCGGAAAGAAGTCGCCGCCCGCCAGGATGAAGGTGAGCGTCTGCAAAGCGAGAGCCGGGTCCATCGAGCAGGGGATGAACCCGCGGATGCCGAGGCTAAGGACCGCCAGCACGTCCTCTGCCTCATCCGACTCAGCCACGACCACGATCGCGGCTTGCGGCGCAAGGCAGCGCGCCCAGTCGATCCAATTGTGAAACTCGTCGCATCCGCTGATGGTGCCGACATTGATGAGGACGAGGCGGCAGGTCTCGATCGACTCCGGCCTGGTATCGTCGGGGTCCAGCCCCAGCACCTCCAGCCCGGCGCTCTGCGCCCAGGGGCCGAGGAAGCTCGTCAAGCTCTGCCGCCGCAGCCCAAGCTTGTCCGCCACGACGAGAATGTCTCTCGGAGACGTCGGTATCGGTTGGCCAGCCATGTCGCCCTCCATCCACGGTGAGCCGAGGGGCACTCCATTCGTCCGGGAACCGTGCCGCCGCACGCTGTGTGGAACACGGCACGGAATGAACGTGAGGACCCAGTCAGCGACACTCTGGTGCCACAGCTTGGATGGAAAGCGGTGTGAGAAGGACGTGAATTGGACCGGTCGCGATCTGCTCGAGCTGGCCCGCCATAACCGTGGCGGGCCGCAAGAACAGGTCAATTTCTCTATTGTGTGAGCTCAGGAGCCGTTTCGCTCGCTCTCGCCCAAGGCGGTTCGCGGCAAGGCGCTCAGCCGTCCTGCGCCTTGATCCCGGCTTCGCGGATCACCTTGCCCCAGCGCTCCGTTTCCTCGCGCATATAGCGGGCGAGCGCATCCGGCGTCGAGGCGACGACGCGGCCGCCGAGCTCTTCGATCCGGGCCTTCACCGGCTCGTGTCGTAGCGCCGCCTGCACATCGGCCGAGATCGACGCGACGATCTCGGGTGGCGTCTTGCCAGGCAGGAACAGCGCGAACCAGGAGCCGACATCGAAGCCCGGCAGCGTATCGCCGATCGGCGGTACATCGGGCAGCGACGGGACGCGCTCCTGCGTCGAGACGCCGATGGCGCGGATCGTGCCGCCGCGAATCTGGCTGATCGAGACGGTCACGGTGTCGAACATGACGTCGATGCGTCCACCCATCAGGTCCTGCATGGCGGGCGCCGCGCCGCGATAAGGGACATGGGTCATCTCGATGCCGGCGGCGCGCTTGAACAGCTCGCCGATCAGATGCAGCGAAGAGCCGACGCCGGCCGAGCCGAAATTCAGCCCGCCTGGCTTCGCCTTGGCCATTGCGATGAAGTCGCCGACCGTCCGGGCGCCGGAGCCCGGAGGCACCACCATCGCATTGGGAATGACGGTCGCGAGCGAGAGCGGGGCTAGATCTGCGAGTGGATCGAAGGGCAGCTTCTCGAAGAGAAAACGGTTCACCGCGATCGCGCTCGAGGTGATCAGGAGATGATGCCCGTCCGGCTCGGAGCGCGCCACATCGGCCGAGCCGATATTGGAACTCGCACCCGGCTTGTTGTCGATATAGACCTGCTGCTGCCACACCGCGCTCAGGCGCTCGCCGAGCACGCGAGCGATGATGTCGTTGGCCCCGCCCGCGGCGAAGGGCACCACGAGCCGCACGCTCTTGCTCGGACGCCAGCTCGCAGCGCGGCTGGTTGCCGGACAGAGCAGCGCCGCGCCGGCCAGCGCCAGTGTCTGCCGACGTGTCGGCCGCGCATTCGAGCCTTGCCCAGACATCATCTTGTCCTCCCTCGGTTTGGATCGCGCTCTTCGGCGCGCCTAGAGCAGGATGCGAAAAAGTGAGAACCGGTTTTTCGCAGAAATCCTGCTCTAAACTCTTAGAATCGATCACGTTTTATGATTTCGGATCGACTCGATCCAAAATCATTGTGATCTAGAACGGGTAATGGCGCGGCGTGGTCTGCAGGGTCAGCCAGCGCAGTTCGGTGAAGGCCTCGATGCCGGCACGCCCGCCGAAGCGGCCATAGCCGCTGTTCTTGACGCCGCCGAACGGCATCTGCGCCTCGTCATGCACGGTCGGGCCGTTGACATGGCAGATGCCGGATTCGATCCGCGCCGCGACACGCCAACCGCGCGCCGTGTCGCCGGTGAAAACCGCGGCCGAGAGCCCATAGGGATTGTCATTGGCGCAGGCGATCGCCTTCTCCTCGCCATCGACGCGCACGATCGCCTTGACCGGGCCGAAACTCTCCTCGCCATAGATGCGCATCGCCGTGGTGACATGGTCGAGCAGCGTCGCCGGGAACAAGGTCGTCTCGGACTTGCCGCCGCAGACCAGCGTCGCGCCCCTGGCGAGGGCATCGTCGATCAGGGCGTTGCAGCGCTCGACCGTCTTCATGTCCACGACCGAGCCGAGCACCACCGGCCCCTTGCGGGGATCGCCGAGCGGGAGCTTCTGCACTTTGGCGGCAAGCCGCGCGACGAAGTCGTCAGCGATCTTGCCGTCGACCACGATGCGCTCGGTCGACATGCAGATCTGGCCGGAATTGGCGAAAGCGCCGAAGGCGATGCCGGCGACTGCGGCATCGAGATCGGCATCGTCGAGGACGAGCGCCGGCGCCTTGCCGCCGAGCTCCAGCACCGCCGGCTTCAGATGCTCGGCGCAGAGCTTTGCGATGATCCGCCCGACATGGGTCGAGCCGGTGAAGTTGACCCGCCGGACCGCCGGATGGCCGACCATCGCCGCGACGACCTCGGCGGCATCCTCCGGCGCATTGGTGACGAAGTTGACGACGCCTTCCGGCAGCCCCGCTTCCTGCAGCGCCGCGATGATCAGCCCGTGGGTGCGGGGGCAGAGCTCGGAGCCCTTCAGCACGACGGTGTTGCCGCAGGCGAGGGGCACCGCGACGGCGCGGGTGGCGAGGATGACCGGCGCGTTCCAGGGCGCCATGCCGAGCACGACGCCTGCCGGCTGGCGCACCGCCATGGCGAGGCTGCCGGGCACGTTGGAGGGGATGACCTCGCCGCTGATCTGCGTCGTCAGGGAGGCGGCCTCGATCAGCATGTCGGCGGCGAGATGGACGTTGAAGCCGGCCCAGATGGCGGAAGCGCCGGTCTCGGCCGACATCGCGGCGGTGAAGTCGGCGGCGCGGGCCTCCAGCGCATGTGCACCCTTGACCAAGAGCTCGCGACGCTTCGCGGGGGACGTCTGCGACCAGCCCGGGAAGGCACGCGCGGCGGCCTCGACCGCAGCGCGGGCATCGTCCGGCGTCGCCGCGGCGGCACGGCTGGCGACGGAACCGTCGAGCGGATTGCGGCGCTCGAAGACGCGCCCGCCGGTCGCAGCGACCGCCTTGCCGCCGATCAGAAGGTTGATGGTGTCGGTCATCTCTCGATCCTCGAAGCTCAGGCGATCACGATGTCGATCAGGTTCGGGCCGGGCGCGGCGAAGGCGGCGCGCAGGCGCGGGGCAAGATCCTCGGGCCGCTCGACCCGCTCGCCCGGCACGCCCTGTCCATCCGCCAGTTGCGTGAAGTGGATGCCGGGCAATTCGGTCCCGGCCGGCTTGTCGTTCGGCGCGTAGCCGAAGACCGGCGCGAAATCCTGCAGCGCCGCATAGCGGCGGTTGTTGAGGATCAGGAAGGTCATCGGCAGGTCGAGCTGCGCCGCGCTGTAGAGCGCCTGGATCGAATAGAGGCTGGAGCCGTCGCCGATCAGCGCGATCACCCGCCCCGGCAGCTTCATCCGCTGGCGTGCCAGGGCGATGCCGACCGCCGCCGGCATGCTGTGGCCGAGCCCGCCGCTCGCCATGGTGTAGAAGCTGTCGGCGCCATTCATCGGCAGATAGGTCTGGATGGCCGAGCGGGTGCTCGGCGCCTCCTCGACCACGACATCGTCGGCATGGCGCTCGCGGTCGATCACCGACAGCGCATAGGCGGCCGACATCGGCACGCCAGGCGACGGCACCGGCGGGACGGGGTGAGACAGCGCCGCCTCGCGCCCGGCGCCGGGCGCGCTGGCGGCGAGCAGCGCCCGCACACCAAGGTCGAGGCTGGCGATGACACTGTCGCCGACCGGCGCCCAGGCCGCCTGCTGCGGATCGTCGACGATCTGGGCGAGCTGCGCACCTTCAGGAACATGCGGGCCGTTGCCCTCGACATGATAGGTGAAGGCCGGCGCGCCGAGCACCAGGATGAAGTCGTGCGGCGCCAGGCGCTCGACGATCTTCTCGCGCATCGCCGGCAGGAAGCCGCAGAACTGGGGATGGCGCTCGGGGAAGCCGCAGCGCGCGCACATCGGCGGGACATAGACCGAGGCTTGGTGGCGCTCGGCCAGCGCGACGACATCGGCGACGGCTTGGTCGCGCGCGACGCCGGCGCCGACGACGAAGGCCGGCCGCTTGCTGGCGTTGAGGCGCTTGGCGATCGCCGCGATCGCATCGGGCGCCGGAGCCAGCGCCTGGCTGACGCGGCGCGGCAGGACGAGTTCGCCGGGCTGGTCCCAATCGTCGGCCGGGATCGAGATGAAGACCGGGCCGCGCGGCGGCTGCATGGCGATGTGATAGGCGCGCGCCAAGGCCAGCGGCAGGTCGGCGCCGCGCGCCGGCTCGATCGCCCATTTGACATAGGGCTTCGGCAGCTCGGTCGCCTGTACCGAGGCGAGGAAGGGGTCGAAGGGCAGGATCGAGCGCGCCTGCTGGCCGGCGGTGATCAGGAGCGGCGTCTGGTTCTTGAACGCCGTGAAGATGTTGCCCATGGCATGGCCGACGCCGGCGGCCGAGTGCAGGTTGACCAGCGCCGCATTGCGCGTCGCCTGGGCATAACCGTCGGCCATTCCGACCACGACCGCTTCCTGCAGGCCGAGCACATAGCGGAAGTCCTCGGGATACTCGCGGAACATCGGCAGTTCGGTCGAACCGGGATTGCCGAAAACGGTATCGATCCCGAGCTGGCGAAACAGGTCGAGCACGGCCTCGCGGACGCTCGGGCGGGCAGGGGAGGATGTGTTGTCGGCTGGCATGCGCGTCCCTCGGATCGGGGGCACTGTGACGACATGCGTGCCATTGCTCAATTAGATGAAGCGACTAAGTCTTATTCATATGGCGAATATCGATTTGATCGACCTGAACCTGCTGAGGCTGTTCGACGCGGTCTACCGCACCCGCAATGTCAGTCGGGCGGCCGAGGAGCTCGGCCTGTCGCAACCGGCGACCAGCCAGGCCCTGACGCGCCTGCGCCTGCTGCTGCGCGACCCGCTGTTCGAGCGCGTCGCCGGCGGCGTCAGGCCGACCGCCCGCTCCGAACGGCTGGCCCACTCCGTCCAGGCGGGCCTGGCGCTGCTGGAAGCGGGTCTCCATGAGGGCGAGAGCTTCGACCCTGCCACGACCGATGCCGAGCTGCGCCTGCATCTCAGCGATATCGGCGAGGGCCGCTTCCTGCCGCCGCTGATGACGACCTTCCGCGAGATCGCGCCGAACCTGCGGATTGTCGCACGGGCCTGGCCACATGAGGGGATTTCCGAGGCGCTCGACAATGGCCAGCTGCATTTCGCGCTCGGCTTCCTGCCGACGGTCGGTGGTACCGCCCATGCGGAAATGCTGAGTGACCGCTACCAGGTCTTCGTCCGCGCCGACCATCCGGTGACGCGCCTGGCCGTCGACGGCGCCTTGAGCGCCGAAGCCATCGCAAAGCTCGACTTCGTCGCCGTGCGCTCGCATGCCCAGACGCAGCGTATGCTGGAGATGCTGCATCTCGACCCACGCATCCGGCTGGTCGCTTCCAGCTTCATGGCGCTGCCGCCGATCATCCGCGCCACCGACCTCGCCGTGCTGATGCCACGCCAGATCGGTCTTGGGCTTGAGCCGATCGGCGCCTTCGCCTTGCTCGAACCGGTGCTGCCGCAGCGCGACTTCAGCGTCGCGCTGCACTGGAGCCGGCGGCATGCCCAGAACGCCATGCTGCGCTGGGCGCGGGAGGTCATTCTGGGCCTGTTTCGGACTGGTGAACGATCCGATTAGGTCAGCCAGGCATCAGAGTTGCTGCGCCCCGCGATAGCGCGCGAAGACGTTCTGCCGGCCGGCGGAGAACACCACGACATCGTAAGTATCCGGAGACTGCCCGGGGACCTCCATGCCGGGCGAGCCGACGGGCATGCCGGCGACGGCAAGGCCGGTCACCTTCGGCTTCTCGGCGAGCAGGCGCTTGATCGTATCGGCCGGGACATGGCCCTCAAGCACATAGCCCCCGACCTCGGCAGTGTGGCAGGAGGCGAGCGCGTCGGGCACGCCGAGCCTGAGTTTCAGCGGCGTGACGTCCGGAACCTCGACCACCTCGACCGGGAAGCCGGCGGCCTTTACATGCTCGACCCAGTTGCCGCAGCAGCCGCAATTCGGGTCGCGCGTCACGACCATCTTCGGCAGCGTCTCCGCAGCGGCCGCTGCACGCGACAATCCAAATGCTGCGGCGCCAAGCAGCAGCGCGCGGCGGGAGAGGGCGAGTTCCTTCTTCATGTCCCGCCTCACCTGACGAGCTCTGCGCTCGGCGTATAGCCGGCCGTAATGATGGCCGATTTGATCGTCGCGAGATCGGCGCTGCCCCGCACGCTGACTAGCTTCGAGTCGGGATCGGCGGTGACGGACGTGCCGGGAAGCCGGCCCTCGATCGCCTGCCTGATCGTGCCGGCGCAATGGCCGCAGGTCATGTCCTCGACGCGAAGGCTGATCGCGCCGTCAGGGACCGACGTCGCGGCCGAGGCCGTGGTCGAATGCTGCTGGCAGGAGCACATAGCTGCACTATCCTTCGAGTGATGATGGCCGCACCCTGCACCTTCCCACGATGGTAAGGTCAAGCGCCTTTCGAGCATTTTCTGGGAGGCGCCAGCGAGCGCCCGGTAACTCATGCCGGATATGCGCAGTTTCGCTGGTCCAGCGGCGCAAAGCCTGCATTGTTCGAGCGGGCCACGCAGCGACGAACGAGCCATGCCTGAGACGCAAGCCACGCGGCCGACGCCGCTGCAGCTTTTCCTGATCTTCTCCCGCATCGGCCTGACCAGTTTCGGCGGCGGCCTCAGCGGCTGGATGCTGCGGGAGTTCGTGCAGCGGCGCAGGCTGCTGAGCGAGGAGGACTTCCTCAACGGCCTTTCGATCGCGCAGGCCCTGCCAGGCGTCAACGTCACCAACATGGCGATCTGGATCGGCTACAGGCTCGGCGGGCGCAATGGCGCCATCGCCTCCTGGCTCGGCATGATCGTCCCGGCCGCCTTCGTCATCGTCCTGATCGGCAGCGCCTTCGCTTCGATCTCGGGCTACGAGCTCAGCCATGTCGCGCTCAACGGCGCGGCCGCCGCCGCGATCGGCCTGTCGCTGGCGATGGGGCTGACGGCGGCGCGGCGCGTGCCTCGCCGGATCTTCCCGCTTGCCGTCATGGCCGCGACCTTCATCGCGGTCACCGTGCTGCACTGGCCGCTGCTCTGGACGGTGCTGGGGATCGGCTCGCTCAGCGTCGCCGTCGCCTATCAGCAGAGCTGAGGGCACTGCGATGCCGGCTACGCCCCTCAGCATCCTCATCGTCTTCCTGCCACTGTCGCTGGTCACGATCGGCGGCGGCCAGAGCGCGATCGCCGACATGCATCGCCAGATCGTCGACGTGAACCACTGGCTGAGCGTCGCGCAATTCGTCGACGCCTTCGCCATCGCCCGGCTGGCGCCCGGGCCGGGCTCGCTCTTGGCGACGCTGATCGGCTGGCAGATCGCCGGTTTCTGGGGAGCCGTCGCCGCGACGGTCGGCATCTTCGGCCCGACAGCGATCCTGATCTATGCCGTCACCAGCCTGTGGTCGCGCTATCAGGGCGCCCGCATCCTGACTGCGCTGGAGACCGGCCTGCGGCCGGTCGCAGCCGGGATGATCCTGGCGGCGAGCTATATCCTCATCCAGGCGCTCGATGGCGGCTGGCTCGCCCGCGGTCTGGCATTGCTCTCGACCGCGCTCTTGATGCTGACGCCGATCAACCCGCTGCTCTTGATCGGAGCAGGAGCCGGCTGCTTTGTCGGCCTGCACATGCTGGCGCTGATCTAGAAGACCGGTCGACCCAGTGTCACACGCCGTTCCTGACGGCTCGGAACTGGGCGATGAAAGCCGCAGGCTCGGGCAGCGAGGCCATGCGTGCGACCTCGCGCTCCCTGGGCGGCTTCGCCGCGAGCCCGTTCGCGTTGGCAGGGAAGAACTGGATCGCCGGCGTGCCCTCGATGCCGTAATGCTTCGCCAGCGCCTTCTCGGTCAGCTTGCCACCGCCAAAATCGGTAACCTCGCGGGCGCCGAGGATATTGAGGTGCAGCACCGCGAAATTGTCGCGGATATAGCTTTCGATGGCTGGGTCGGCGAGGTGGACCTCGTGCATGCGCCGGCAGGCCGGGCAGTTGCGCAAGCCCCACAGGATGGCAAAGCGCTTGCCGCCCTGGCTCGCATTGGTCAGGTCCTCGGCGAGGTCGAGAAAGCTCTCCAGATACCAGTCTTCTTGGTAGAGCCCGTCCTCGCCGAGCTTTGCCTTGGCCAGGGCAGGTATGGCCGCCATTGCCGCCGCCGAAGTTGCCAGCAGGCTGCGTCGTGACATCATGGCGTCGCCTCCACACCGAGCCTCGGCAGGCTCTGGTATAAACATATGAATACGACTATGTTCAGCCGATGATTGCAAGCGGGCGATATCGCGCAGGACTGGCGGCGGCGTTCACGTTGTCGGGATTGCTGTCGCTGCCGGTCTGGTCGCTACCCGCCTCGGCCGCCGAGCTCGTCATTTACACGCGCAACAGTTGCCCGTTCTGCGTCCGCTTTGAGCGCGAGATCGCGCCGGTCTACGCAAAGACGCCGGAAGGCAAGGCTGCGCCGCTGCGGCGCGTCGATCTGCCGGCAGGCGGGGCGCGAGGCGGCGGCCTGCTGGAGCCTGTCATCGCGACGCCGACCTTCGTGCTGATAGACGGCGAGAAGGAAGTCGGCCGTATCACCGGCTATCTCAACGACGATATGTTCTGGGGTTTGCTCGGGCGGCTGGTTGCTGTCATTGAGACTCCCGACAAGATTCAACGATCAGGCGCACAGACCCAATGACCGCGATCGTCTCGAAAGCGCTTGAAACCGAACTGCGCGACGGCGCCGAGTTCTCGCCCGAGCTCGACCAGCTGATGCGCAAGGCCCGCAAGGCCAGCGATTTCCTCAAGGCCCTCTCGCATGAGAACCGGTTGCTGCTGCTCTGCCTGCTCGCCGAGCGCGAGCGCACGGTGACCGAGCTCGAGAACCTGCTCTCGCTGCGCCAGCCCATGGTCTCGCAGCAGCTCGCGCGCCTGCGGCTTGATCAGCTCGTCACTACCCGCCGCGACGGCAAAGCGATCTATTACAGCCTCGCCAGCGACGATGTCCGGCGCGTCATCGCCGTGATCTACGACATCTTCTGCAATCCACCTGGACCCGAAGCCGGAAAGTGAGCGACCACCGCTCCCATCGGCGCCTGCCATGATCGAGCTGCCGGCCTGGGGCGCGGCGCTGGCTGGTGTCGGCGTCGGCGTGGCCTGCGGCTTCACCGTTCGCCGTGCTAGGCTCTGCTCCTTCGGTGCGGTCGAGGATGCCTGGATGGGCGGCGACACCCGTCGCCTGCGGATATTCGGGCTTGCCCTGGCGATCGCGCTGATCGGCACGCAGATATTGATCGGGCTCCATCTGCTCGATCCCGCCAATTCCACCTATGTCCAGCCGGCGCTGCCCTGGCTGTCGATCATCGTTGGCAGCACGTTGTTCGGCCTCGGCATGGCGCTGGTTGGCACCTGCGGCTTCGGCTCGCTGATCCGGCTCGGCTCGGGCGACCTGCGCAGCCTGATCGTGATGATGGTCTTCGGCGCGGTTGCCTATGCGACGCTGCGCGGCATGTTCGCGCCGATCCGGATCGAGGTGCTGGAGAAGGTCTATTGGCCGCTCCCCGGCGGCCTCAAGGGCGATCTCGCCGGCATCCTGACCTATCTCGGTGCGCCGGCTGCGCGCATCCTGATCACCGCAACCGGCGCGATCGCCCTGATTGCCATCGTGGTCATCGACCCGCGGCTGCGGCGTTCGCCCCGCCTGCTGCTGGCCGGCGCGACGCTCGGCCTTGCCGTCGTCGCCGGCTGGTGGGTGACGGGTATCGCCATCGATGCCTTCGAGACCGTGCCGCGAGCGCAGAGCCTGACCTTCGTCTCGCCGGTTGGCCGGGCGCTTTATGCGGTGCTGAGCGCGCCCGCGGCCCTGCTCGAATTCGGCATCGGCACGCTCGCCGGCGTCACGCTCGGCTCGTTCCTGTCGGCGCTGTACGACCAGGAATTCCGCTGGGAGGCCTTCGACGATGACCGCGAGATGCGCCGCCATCTCCTCGGCGCCGTGCTGATGGGCGGTGGCGGTGTGCTCGCCGGTGGCTGCACGATCGGACAGGGCATCTCGGCCGGCTCGATGCTGGCCCTGTCCTGGCCGCTGGCGATCGCCGGCATGATGATCGGCGCACGGATCGGCATCGCCTTCCTGGTGGAAGGCTCGATCAGAGGGCTTTGGCAGCGCGGCTGATCACGATGCGGCAACGAAGCGATAGGCCGTGCCCTGCCGCTCGACGCGCCCGACCGCGCCGGGCAAGTGATAGCCGATGATCTGCCCCTTCTCTTGGGCAAGCCGGTCGAGCAGCTTGCGCCGCGTCGCGACGGCGAGATCGGCATCGTGGTCGGAGGCCGGCCGCCAATCCGGCCGTGCAAACGAGATCAGCGGATGCGTCAGCGCATCGCCGAGCACCATCACCGGCCCGCCGGCCGTCTTGAAGGCGAAGGAGACATGGCCGGGCGTATGGCCGGGCGTCGCCACCGCCTCGATCCCCGGCAGCCATTCGCGGCCGGGCTCGACCCGCTCGAGCCTGTCGCCGAGCCCCTTGGCGATGCGCTGCGCCCCGGCGGCGAAGGCATGCCGATCCTCGGGCAGGCTGGCGTAGACCTTCGGATCGTTCCAGAAGCCGATCTCCGGCGCGGCCACCAGCCAGCGCGCATTGGGAAAGAGCGGGCTGTCGAATTCGTCGAGCGCGCCCCAGAAATGATCGGGATGGAGATGGGTGAGCAGCACATGGGTCACCGCATCGGGCTCGATCCCGGCCGTCTTCAGGCTCTCGGCCAGCTTGCCGGAGCCAGCCAGGAAATTCGCGCCCGAGCCGCAATCGAACAGGATGACGTCCTTGCCGCGCTTCAGGCAGGTGACGTTGAGCACAGAGCGCGTCGGTCCGCTCTGCTTCGCCTGCGCGGCGAGTTCCGCCGGCGCGATGTCGCGCGCCAGCATCGAGAGCGGCAATTCGAAGCTGCCGTCGCTGAGGACGGTCAGCGTTTCGGCGCCGGAGCCGAGCGTCGCCACGACCTGCGCCAGGGCCGGTGAGGCCAGGGCGCAGGCGCCGGCGGTCAAGAACAGGCGACGCGTCAGCATGGTCTGCTCCGGAGCCTATTTGTTCACCGGCGATTCCGGATCGAACAGATAGGCCATCACGTCCTTGATCTGCTGCTCGTCCAGCACCTTGTTGACCCCGAAGCGCGGCATGTTCGAGCAGGGCACCACCGCCATCGAATTGTAGATCTTGGTGTAGGCGTCCTTGATCGTTTCCGGATCGTATTTGCGGTCCTTGCCATAGGCGGCGAGGCTCGGCCCGAGCGTGCCGTAGCTGACCTCTTTCGGGTCGAGCTGGTGGCAGGCGAAGCAGTTGCCGCCAGCAACCGTGCCGGCCGGATCGGAGAACTGGCCGCCGCGGCCGTTATTGGCGACCTGGTAGCCGTTTTTCCAGTTGCCGAGGAATTTTCCATCGGCGGGATAGACGACGCGGGCGCTCTCGCGCTTTAGAATCTCGTCGGACTGCGCCGAGGACGGGTTGTTCCGTGTCGTGTTGCAGACGGCGAGCGAATCGTCCGGCTTGATCCTGGCCTGCCATTCGGCCGAGGCCTTACCGAAGGTCGACTTGATATAGGCGTCGATCACGGCCTGGGCCGGGCGTTCTTCGGCGGTGGCGGACCCTGCGGCGACCAGCAGCGCCACGACGGGAATGAATGTCCTGATCATGACGTTTCCCCTCAGCGCTTGATCGACGGAACTTTGATCTCGCCGCCTTCGGCCTGCTTCTGCAGGAAGACGGTGAGCGCGGTCAGGGCTTCCGAGCCGTATTCCGGCACTGGCCAGCGCTGCTGGCGGTAGCAGTCCCAGAGCCGGTGCTGCATCGTCCGGAGAGCGCTCTGCGAGACCCGGTAGGTCGGCCAGGAGCCCATCGTCTCCTGCGCGGTCTTGCCCTTGACCGAGAGGTTTGGCAGGCCCTGCAGGCGGATGCGCTTGCCCTCTTCGGCATGGCAGGTGGCGCAGGAGAAATCGTTGACGCCGCCGCGCGTGTAGAACAGCGCCTCGCCGACCGCCGCCATCTCCTTTTCCTTGGGATGGGCGAGCTGTGGCTGGATCTTCATCTCGCTCGACTTGTTGGCGATGAAGGCGACGAGGTCCTCCATGTCCGAGGCCCGGGCCGGGCCCGAGAAACGCCGCAGGACGACGTCCTTGGTGTCGAGCCCCTGCAGCTTGTCCATGCACCAGAGCAGGCGCTGCTCGGTGTCCATCACCTTGTCGGCGTCGGCGAAATAGCGCGGCAGTTTGGCGAAGGCGCCTTCGAGTTTGCCCGGCCCCTCGCCGAGGTCGCAGCCTTCCAGCGAGACGTTCTTGGTGCCGCGCTTCTCGGCCCAGAGCGCCTCGCCGCGATCGACCGCGAGGAAGCCCGGATTGGAGAACGGATCGGAGAGCATCTGGCGATAGCGCTCGATCTCCTTCTCGCTGTCGTCCTGCGGCGGCGACTGCGCGGTCAGCGGCCCAGCCGCCAGCGTCATGACGGCCGCCAAAGCGGCCGCTCCGAGAATCGGAAGCTTCATCCCTCGCCCTTTCGTTTCCTCCGGGACCGCTTATCCTGCGGTCTCGTCGTCAGCCCTCTCAGGGGCTTTACATTCACAAAAAACAATATCACGATACGTGCAAATGATTGGCGCCCCACCGCGGCGCCGTCAAGCGTTAAAACAAGACGAATTCCAGGGAGGAGCCCCGCATGCAGACCCAACCGTCGACGCTGTCGCGCCGCGATGCGGTGAAGGCCGCCGCCTGGGCCCTTGCCGCCGCCGCGATCGCGCCGAAGCTCGCTTTCGCCGACGAGAAGGCGGTCGCGGCCGAGATCAAGAAGCTCTACGGCGACAAGCCGCTGGCCTCCGGCAAGATCAAGCTCGACGTGCCCGAGATCGCCGAGAACGGCCTGGTCGTGCCGATCAATATCGAGATCGAGAGCCCGATGACCGAGGCCGACTACGTCAAGGCGGTGCACATCTTCGCCGAGGGTAACCCGCAGCCCGGCGTCGTCAGCTACCAGTTCACGCCGGCCTGCGGGAAGGCCTCGGCCGCGACGCGCATGCGTCTCGCCCAGACGCAGGACATCATCTGCGTCGCCGAGATGTCGAACGGCGCGCTGCACACGGCCAAGGCCAACATCAAGGTCACGATCGGCGGCTGCGGCGGCTGACGCCCGGCATCGTCATCGACCAGAACAAGGCGAGGAAACCCAAATGACCACCAAGCCCACGCCCCGCGTGCGCGTTCCGGCCAAGGCCGCCGCCGGCGAGATGATCGAGATCAAGACGCTGATCTCGCACGAGATGGAATCCGGCCAGCGCAAGGACGCCAAGGGCGAGACCATTCCACGCCAGATCATCAACAAGTTCTCGGCAAGCTTCAACGGCAAGCCGGTGTTCTCGGCCGACTGGTTCCCGGCGATCTCGGCCAATCCCTACCAGTCCTTCTTCTTCAAGGCGACGGAATCGGGCGAGTTCACCTTCACCTGGAAGGATGACAACGGCTCCGAATACACCGCCAAGAACAAGCTGACGGTCGGCTGAGCCTTTAAAATTCCTATCGCCGCCGGCTTCCGGCGGCGCCTCCGTTTTGGATTCCCTGGATCGCGATGTGCGCGCATCCAAAGGATGAGTCATGATCTCGAGACGAGACTTCCTGCAGGCGACGGCGGTCGCCGCGGCTCTGACTGCTGGCTCCGGCCTCGGCCCGCTCGGGCGCGCTGCCGCGCAGCAGAAGCTGTCGCAGGCCGATATCCTGCGCTTCGAGCCGCAGGGCCAGGTCACCATCCTGCATGTGGCCGATATCCACGCTCAATTGATGCCACTGCAGTTCCGCGAACCGGCGGTCAATCTCGGCGTCGGCGAGGTCAAGGGCCTGCCGCCGCACCTGACCGACGCGGCTTTCCGCGAGCATTTCAAGATCGCCTCAGGCTCGGCCGACGCCTTCGCACTGACCTCGGACGATTTCGTCGCGCTCGCCCGCAATTACGGCCGGATGGGCGGGCTCGACCGGATCGCGACGCTGGTCAAGGCAGTCAGGGCCGAGCGCGGCGACGACAAGGTTCTGCTGCTCGATGGCGGCGACACCTGGCAGGGCAGCTGGAGCTCGCTCCAGACCAAGGGCCAGGACATGGTGGACGTGATGTCGGCCCTGAAGCTCGACGCGATGACCTCGCATTGGGAATTCACCCTCGGCGCCGAGCGGGTCAAGGAGATCGTCGAGGCCGCCCCCTTCGCCTTCCTCGCCCAGAACATCCGCGACAAGGAATGGAACGAGCCGGTCTTCCCGCCGCGCAAGGTCTTCGAGAAGGGCGGCGTCAAGGTCGCGGTGATCGGCCAGGCCCTGCCGCGCACCGCCGTCGCCAACCCGCGCTGGATGTTTCCGGAGTGGGAGTTCGGCATCCGCGAGGACGAATTGCAGAAGCAGGTCGAGGAAGCGCGTGCCGAAGGCGCCGCGATCGTCGTGCTGCTCTCGCATGACGGCTTCGACGTCGACCGCAAGTTGGCGAGCCGGGTCAAGGGCATCGACGTCATCCTGACCGCCCATACCCATGACGCCATGCCCGGGCTGATCAGGGTCGGCGACACAGCGCTGGTCGCCTCCGGCTCGCACGGCAAGTTCGTCTCGCGCCTCGACATCGCGGTGGAGGACGGCAAGGTCGCCGACATCCGTTTCAAGCTGATGCCGGTCTTCGCCGACGCGATCGCGCCCGATCCGGAGATGGCGGCGCTCGTCACCAAGCTGCGCGCGCCCTATGCCGCCGAGCTCGCCAAGGAAATCGGCCGGACGGAGTCGCTGCTCTACCGGCGCGGCAATTTCAACGGCAGCTTCGACGACCTGATCTGCGACGCCATGCTCTCGCAGCGCGACGCCGAGATCGCGCTCTCGCCGGGCTTCCGCTGGGGCGGCTCGCTGCTGCCTGGCGAAGCGATCACCTGGGAGGCGATCAGCAACGCGACCGCGATCACCTATCCCAACTGCTACCGGATGGAGATGACCGGCGCGCAGCTCAAGGAGATCCTCGAGGACGTCGCCGACAACATCTTCCACCCCGACCCGTATTTCCAGGGCGGCGGCGACATGGTCCGCATCGGCGGCATGGGCTACGCCATCGATGTCGGCAAGCCGATGGGCAGCCGCATCTCCGGCCTCACCCATCTCAAATCCGGCAAGCCGATCGACGCTACCCGCAAATACGTCGTCGCCGGCTGGGCCAGCGTCAATGAGGGCACGCAGGGGCCGCCGATCTGGGACGTGGTGCGCGACCATGTCGCTGCGACCAAGACCATCACCATCAAGCCGAACGACGCCGTGAAGGTGAGCGGGGCATGACCGCCTCCGCCATCACGCTCGTCGCAAGACAAGGAGACGAGGCATGACCTCTCCTGCAAAACCCGATGCGCTCAGCCGGCGCCGCTTCCTCGGCGGTGCGGCGGTCGCCGGAGCCGGCCTCGCCGGCACCGGGCTCGCCCGCGCCGAAGCAGGCAAGCCCGATCCGCTGATCACCGAAGTCCAGGACTGGAGTCGTTATCTCGGCGAAGGCGTCGACAAGCGGCCCTATGGCACGCCGTCCCGCTTCGAGAAGAACGTGATCCGCCGCGACGTCTCCTGGCTGACGGCCTCGCCCGAATCCTCGGTCAACTTCACGCCGCTGCACGAGCTCGACGGGATCATCACCCCGTCCGGCCTCTGCTTCGAGCGCCATCATGGCGGCATCGCCGACATCGACCCTGCCAATCACCGCCTGATGATCCATGGCCTCGTCGACAAGCCGCTGGTCTTCACCATGGAAGACATCAAGCTGATGCCGCGGCAGAACCGCATCCACTTCCTCGAATGCGCCGCCAATTCCGGCATGGAATGGCGCGGCGCGCAGCTCAATGGCTGCCAGTTCACCCACGGCATGGTCCACAACGTCATGTACACCGGCGTGCCGCTGAAGGTGCTGCTGGCCGAGGCGGGCGTGAAGGCCAACGCGAAATGGCTGATGCTGGAGGGCGCCGATTCCTCCGGGATGAACCGCTCGCTGCCGATCGAGAAGGCGCTCGACGACGTGCTGATCGCCTTTGCCATGAACGGCGAGGCGCTGCGGCCCGAGCAGGGCTATCCCTTACGCGCCGTCATTCCCGGCTGGGAAGGCAATCTCTGGGTCAAATGGCTCCGGCGCATCGAGGTCGGCGACCAGCCCTGGCAGGCGCGGGAGGAGACCTCGAAATACACCGACCTCCTCGCCGATGGCCGCTCGCGCCGCTTCACCTTCTTCATGGACGCCAAGTCGGTGGTGACCAACCCCTCGCCGCAGGCGCCGCTGAAGCAGAAGGGCCGCAACGTCCTCTCCGGCCTCGCCTGGTCGGGCCGCGGCACGATCAAACGCGTCGACGTCACGCTCGACGGCGGCAAGAACTGGCAGCACGCCCGGATCGACGGGCCGGTGCTCGATAAGTCGCTGACCCGCTTCTATGTCGACTTCGACTGGGCCGGGCAGGACCTGCTGATCCAGTCGCGCGCCATGGATTCGACGGGCTATCTCCAGCCGACCAAGGAGGAGCTGCGCAAGGTCCGCGGCACCAACTCGATCTACCACAACAACGGCATCCAGACCTGGCATGTGAAGGCGAACGGGGAGACCGAGAATGTCGAGATCGGTTAATCCCGTTTTGCTCGCAGGTCTGGCGGCGATCGCCGTACTGGCTGCCGCGCCGCTGATCGCGCAGACCAAGCCGGCAGGCAAGCAGGCCCAGACGCATCCGCCGACCAAGGCCGCCCCGGCTCCAGCACCGGCCGCCAAGCTCGGCCTCGGCCGCGAGGCGCTCCCCGAGGAAATCAAGGCCTGGGACATCGCGGTGCGGCCCGACGGCAAGGGCCTGCCTCCCGGCAAGGGCACGGTCAAACAGGGCGACGAGATATTCCAGGCGCAATGTGCCAGCTGCCATGGCGAGTTCGGCCAGGGCAACAACCGCTGGCCGGTGCTGGCCGGCGGCATGGGCTCGCTGAAATCCGACCGGCCGGAGAAGACGATCGGCTCGTTCTGGCCCGATCTCTCGACCGTGTTCGACTATGTCCGCCGCGCCATGCCCTATGGCAACGCCCAGTCGCTCTCGCCGGACGAGCTCTACGCGGTCACCGCCTATTTGCTCTACCTGAACGACATCGTGAAGGACGAGGACTTCGAACTGTCCGATAAGAACTTTACCAGTGTGAAGCTGCCGAACGCGGCCGCCTTCTACGATGACGACCGCGAGACCACGGAGAAGTCTTTCTGGGGCAAGGAACCCTGCATGAGCAACTGCAAGCCGGAGGTGAAGATCACCGGACGGGCGGTGATCCTCGATGTGACGCCGGATTCGAAGACCGCGCCGAAGGTCGACTGATGCCAGGAGCCGGCGCCGTCCGTCTTGCGGTGCTCGGGCTGCTGTTTGCGTGCGCACCGGCGAACGCCGCCGGAGACAAGGCGCTGGGGGAGTATCTCTCCGCCGAATGCACCAGCTGCCACCAGAGCAGCGGCAAGCAGGTCGGCGGCATTCCGGCGATCGTCGGCCAACCGGCCGAGCAGTTCGTCGCGCTGATGAACGCCTATCGCGAGCGCCAGCGCGACAATCAGGTGATGCGGGCGGTCGCGGCGCGGCTCTCCAGCGAGGAGATCGCGGCGCTGGCTGCCTATTACGAGAGTCTGAGACCCAATCCTTAGGGCCAGCCGCAGGATGCGAAGGGGAGAGGGAACCATGTCGACCAGTCGCCGCACATTCGTGTCGGGCCTCGCCGCCGGCAGCTTCGCGATCGCCTCGCCTGCCGTGCTCGGCCAGGCCAAGCCGCGCGTCGTGGTCGTCGGCGGTGGAGCCGGAGGCGCGACCGCGGCACGGTACATCGCCAAGGATTCGAACGGCGCCATCGCGGTGACGCTGGTCGAGGAGAACGAGGTCTACCAGACCTGCTTCCACTCCAACCTCTTCATCGGCGGCTTCAAATCTTACGAGGAGATCAGCCACCGCTATGATGCGTTGGCGAAGAATCACGGCATCACGCTCGCCCGCGCCCGCGCCCGCGCCACCCAGATTGACCGCGACAAGAAGGAGGTCGTGCTTTCGACGGGGGATCGCCTGCCCTATGACCGCCTCGTCGTCTCGCCCGGCATCGACCTGAAATACGATTCCGTGCCCGGCTGGTCGAAGGACTCTGAAGAAGCCATGCCGCATGGCTGGAAGCCCGGCCGGCAGACGCAATTGATCAGGCAGAGGCTCGATGCGGTGCCCAATGGCGGTACGATCGTGATGATCGCCCCGCCCAATCCCTATCGCTGCCCGCCCGGCCCCTATGAGCGCGCCTCGATGTTCGCCCATGTGCTCAAGGCGAGCGGCAAGCGCGACTGCAAGATCCTCATCCTCGACCCGAAGGACAGCTTCTCGAAGCAGGGCGTCTTCCAGGAAGGCTGGGAGAAGCACTACGGCGCGATGATCGAATGGCTCGGTCCAAAGGTGCATGACGGCATCAAGTCGGTCGATCCCAAGACCAACACCGTGGTCACCGGCTTCGAGACCTACAAGGATTGCGCCTTCGTCAACGTCATCCCGGCGCAGATGGCCGGCGAGATCGCCCGCTCGGCGGGCTTAGCGCCGGCCGGCGGCTATTGCACCATCGATCCGGCCTCGATGAAGTCGGCCGTCGATCCCAACATCTTCGTGCTCGGCGATGCCTGTATCGCCGGTGACATGCCGAAATCCGCCTTCGCCGCCAACAGCCAGGCCAAGGTCGCGGCGATGGTGATCCGCGGCGAGCTCGCAGGCGGCCGCACCTTCCCGGCGCGCTACATCAACACCTGCTGGTCGCTGATCGAGACCGACGACACCATCAAGGTCGGCGGCCGCTACGAGGCCAAGGACGGCAAGATCGCTGCGACCGAGACCTTCGTCTCGCAGCCGCGCGAGAGTGCCGAGCTGCGCAAGGAAAACCAGGCCGAGAATGTCGGCTGGTACGCCGCGATCACCGCCGACATGTTCAGTTGAAACCATTCACCGCGCCGTCGCCGCGCGCGGCGGCGCCAATCCATCCCGCATCTGCAAGGTCTGACCGCATGAAACTGCCTATTGTCGCCGCTGCCCTTACTGCCGCCTTCATCACGACCAGCGCCCAGGCGCAGGACGTCTCCGCCGGCGAGCGCTCCTGGAACAAGTGCCGGGCCTGCCACCAGATCGGCGAGGGCGCCAAGAACCTGGTCGGCCCGCAGCTTAACGGCCTGTTAGGGCGCCATACCGGCGCGGTCGAGGGCTACAGCTATTCGACCGCCAACAAGAACGCCAACATCACCTGGGACGAGGCGGTCTTCGCCGAATACATCAAGGATCCCAAGGCCAAGATCCCCGGCACCAAGATGGTCTTCGCCGGCATCAAGAACGAGAAGGAGATCGCGGACCTCACCGCCTTTCTCAAGCAGTTCGACAAGGACGGCAAGAAGATGTGAGCTGGTACGGGCCGCTTCTGAAGGCTCGAATACCGAGCGCGGCGGGTATGCCCCCGATCGGCTCAAGCGACGCGATATCAAGACCGCAACGCCAGCGCGAGTCGGAGATCAGCCGGCTCGCGGTTCGTGCGCTCCTGCCCCCGGATGAGGCGAAAGCGAGGGGCACGCCAAATCTTTTATCACGTCGGCTACTGACATCGGCCGCGCGCTGGTTATTCTGATGCCGCTTTCAACCGGCTCACCGGTGGCTGCGTGGGCGAGGGGCTCGTGCAACCGCTGTGATCCGATCGCTAAGATAGACCCTGGCATGAAGGACCTGGCATGACGTCTCCGATCCTCTCGGTCTCGAACCTGACGACCTCGTTCCGGGTCGAAGGGCTCTGGAAGCCGGTCGTGCGCAACATCTCCTTCGACATCAAGCCTCAGGAAACATTGGCGGTCGTCGGCGAGTCCGGCTCGGGCAAGAGCGTGACTGCCCTGTCGATCATGCGCCTGACGCCCCCGAGCTCGAGCAAGATCGAGGGCTCGATCAAGCTCAACGGCAAGGAGCTGCTGACCCTGCCGGATGCGCAGATGCGCGAGATCCGCGGCAACGAGATCGCGATGATCTTCCAGGAGCCGATGACCTCGCTGAACCCGGTGCTGACCATCGGCTTCCAGATCGCCGAGGCGCTGATTCTGCATCGCGGCCTGTCGCGCTCGGCGGCCGAGGCCGAAACCATCCGTCTGCTGGAGAAGGTCAAGATCCCCTCGGCGAAGTCGCGCTTCCACGAATATCCGCACCGCTTCTCGGGCGGCATGCGCCAGCGCGTGATGATCGCGATGGCGCTGGCGTGCAAGCCGAAGCTCCTGATCGCCGACGAGCCGACGACCGCGCTCGACGTGACGATCCAGGCGCAGATCCTCGAGCTGATCAAGCAGCTGCAGCATGAGGAGGGCATGTCGGTCCTCTTCATCACCCACGATATGGGCGTGGTGGCCGAGATCGCCGACCGCACCGTCGTGATGTACAATGGCGACGAGATCGAGACCGGCCCGACCGAAAACATCTTCGCCAGCCCGCAGAAGCCCTATACCAAGGCGCTGCTCTCGGCCGTGCCGCGGCTGGGCTCGATGGAAGGGCGCGTGCGGCCGATGCGCTTCCCGGTGGTCGACCGCACGACCGGTACCTCGGACGTGCCGACCGAGGTGCCCGACACCGTCCAGGCGGCCGAGCGTCCGGTGCTCGAGGTCGCTGGCCTGACGACCCGCTTCGAGATCCGCTCGGGTCTGCTCTCCTCGGTCAAGGGCCGGGTGCATGCGGTCGAGAACGTCTCCTTCAGCCTGAAGGCGGGCGAGACCTTGGCGCTGGTCGGCGAATCCGGCTGCGGCAAGTCGACGACCGGCCGTTCGGTGCTGCGCCTGGTCGAGCCGCTCTCCGGCTCGGTGCTGCTCGATGGCGTCGATGTGCTCAAGCTCAATCAGGGCGAATTGCGCGAGCAGCGCAAGCGCATGCAGATGATCTTCCAGGATCCGTTCGCCTCGCTCAATCCGCGCATGAATATCGGCGCTGCGATCGCCGAGCCGCTGCTGATCAACAATCTCGCCAACCGCTCCGAGGCGCGCGACAAGGTCGCCGACCTCCTGAAGCGCGTCGGCCTGCTGCCGGAAATGGCGAGCCGCTTCCCGCACGAATTCTCAGGTGGTCAGCGCCAGCGCATCTGCATCGCCCGCGCGCTCGCCGTCGAGCCGCGCCTGATCGTGGCGGACGAGGCGGTCTCGGCGCTCGACGTCTCGGTGAAGGCGCAGGTGGTCAACCTGATGCTCGACCTGCAGGCCCGCATGGGCCTCGGCTATCTCTTCATCTCGCACGACATGGCGGTGGTCGAGCGCGTCAGCCACCGCGTCGCGGTGATGTATCTCGGCGAGATCGTCGAGATCGGCCCGCGCGAGGCGATCTTCGGCAACCCGCAGCACCCCTACACCAAGCGGTTGCTGGCGGCGGTGCCGATCGCCGATCCCGCGCGGCGCCTGCAGAAGCGCCCCGTCTCGAATGACGAGATCAAGAGCCCGATCCGCCCGGCCGACTATGTCCCGCCGGTGCGCCAGTATCGCGAGGTCTCGCCTGGCCACGCCGTGATGATCTGGGGCGAGGAGTGGGAAGCCAAGCCGGTGATCGCCAAGGTGGCGTGAACCGCTCCAGTCCCGCCCGAGCAGTTCGCACCGGTCAGTTTGCAGTCAGGCTGACCGGTGGCGCGCATGCCAGAGCGGCGATGGGCTCCACCGTCTGACTAGTCCCTTTGATCATCCGGGCTCCAGCTGCGCGGGCTGGCGTGCGCAGCGATCTCAGCCTATGCCAAGTGCTGAGAATCGCTGATAGAACCAGTCATGCGCATCTGGATCAGGAATCCACTCGCCATTCTCGCCGAAAATGCCGGCGGCGGGGTCGTGATCGAGGACGGGGTGATCGTCGAGCTGGTTGCGAGCGGGGGCTATCCGGCGCTGCCGGTGACCGAGACCTTCGATGCATCCGGCCATGTCGTGCTGCCGGGGCTGATCAACACCCATCACCATTTCTACCAGACGCTGACCCGCGCCCATCCCGCCGCGATCGACCGCGAGCTCTTTCCCTGGCTGAAGGCGCTCTATCCGCTCTGGGCGCGATTGCGGCCTGAAGACCTGAGGCTGGCGGTTCGGGCGGCGCTAGTCGAGCTCATGCTCGCCGGCTGCACCACTGCCGCCGACCACCATTATCTCTATCCGGCCGGGCTGGAGAACGCCGTCGATATCGCGGTCGAGGAGGCGCGGGCGCTCGGCATTCGCGTCACCATCTCGCGCGGCTCGATGAACCTGTCGCAGAAGGATGGCGGCCTGCCGCCGGACGAGGTCGTGCAGGACGAGGACACCATCCTCGCCGACTGCGAGCGGGTGCTTGGCCTGTTCCATGACCCCAAGCCCGGCAGCATGGTGCAGATCGCACTGGCGCCCTGCTCGCCCTTCTCGGTGACGACCTCGCTGATGGCGGCCTCGGCCGAGCTGGCAACGCGCTTCGACGCAGCCCTGCACACTCATCTCGCCGAGACCGAGGATGAGGACGCCTATTGCCGGGAGGTCTATGGCAAGCGCCCGCTCGACCTGCTGGAAGAGGCTGGCTGGATGCGGCCAAAGACCTGGCTGGCGCACGGCATCCACTTCTCCTGCGAGGAATGCGAGCGGCTCGGCAAGGCCGGCGTCGGCGTCTGCCATTGCCCGACCTCGAACGGCGTGCTCGCCTCGGGCTTCTGCAAGACGAGGGAGCTGGAGGCCGCCGGTGCGCCGGTCGGGCTCGGGGTCGACGGCTCGGCCAGCAATGACGGCTCGAACCTGATGGAGGAGTTGCGCCACGCGCTTTTGGTCAACCGGCTGCATTACAAGAGCGCAAGCGCGGTGACGGCGCGCGACACGATCCGCTGGGCGACTGAGGGCTCTGCCCGCTGCCTCGGCCGCTCCGATATCGGCATGATTGCCGTCGGCCTGCAGGGCGATCTTGCTCTCTACAAGCTCGACGAATTGCGCTTCTCCGGGGCGCATGACCCGATCGCGGCGCTGGTGCTGTGCGGCGCGAACCGGGCCGATCGCGTCATGGTCGGCGGGCGCTGGCGGGTGATCGACGGCACGATCCCCGGGCTCGATCTCTCAAGCCTGCGCCGTGCGCATGGGCTCGCGGCGGAGCGTTACGCCTGAGACGGCAGGATCGGCACGGCCTCGCCCGGCCGCATCAGCGGCTTCAGGAATCCCGTCAGATCGTCGGTAACGAAATGGACATGGCCGGCCTCGACCACGGCCTGCTCCGAGGCGTCGCGAAAGGGGTCGGGCGTGCGCGGCACGATCAGCACCGTCTTCATGCCGAGGTCGCTTGGTACGATCAGGTTCTTGTCGATGTCCTCGAACATCGCTGCCCGGGCGGGATCGACCGCATGCTTGGTGAGGAAATTCTCGTAGGTCGCGCGCTCGGGCTTGGGCAGGAAACCGGCCTCGACGATGTCGAAGATGTCCTCGAAGTGGTGGAGGATGCCGAGCTTGCCGGCGACGTTCTCGGCATGGCCGCGCGAGCCATTGGTCAGGATCAGCTTGCGGCCGGGCAGGGCCGCGATCGCCGCGCCGAGATCGGGATTGGGATCGAGCAGCGTGAGGTCGATGTCGTGGGCGAAGGCGAGGAAATCGTCGGGTTCGATGCCATGCTCCGCCATCAGCCCGTTCAGCGTCGTGCCGTAGCGCTCGTAATAATAGCGGCGCAGCTGCTGCGCGGAGAGACCGTCGAGGCCGAACAGATGCAGCAGGTAGAGACTGATCCGCTCATTGACCTGCGGCCAGACCTGCGCCTCGTGCGAATAGAGCGTGTTGTCGAGATCGAAGATCCAGTGGTCGACATGGCCGAACGCGGTCTGCTCCGGCAGGAGCGGGATGGCGGCGGCGATTGATGCGTTCTGGTTCATTGGGCCATGACATGTGGGACGCGCCATCATGACATGCAAGATGCTTGCAAAGTCCTTGCGACAGGGAAGTACTCCGTCTTTCCGGGCTCTTCGCTTCGCGAAGTCCCGGAAAGACGGCCGTATCGCCTACTTCCGGATGATCGTGCCCGAACCCGTGTCGGTGAAGAGTTCGATCAGCGCCGCATGCGGGACCTTGCCGTCGAGGATGACGACGGCCTCGACGCCCTTTTCCAGCGCGTAGATGCAGGTCTCGATCTTCGGGATCATGCCGCCGGAGATGGTGCCGTCGGCGATCAGGCGCCGGCACTGCTCGATTGTGAGCTCGGGGATCAGCTTCTTGTCCTTGTCGAGCACGCCCGGCACGTCGGTCAGCAGCAGCAGGCGCTTGGCGTTGAGAGCGCCGGCGATCGCGCCGGCGAAGGTATCGGCGTTGACATTGTAGGTCTGGCCGTCGGCGGCGGCGCAGACCGGCGCCAGCACCGGGATCAGCTCTTCCTTGAGGATCGCCTTGAGCACGGTGGTGTCGACCGTCCCGGGCTCGCCGACGAAGCCGAGGTCGAGCACCTGCTCGATCTTCGAATCGGGATCGACGATGGTGCGGGTCGCCTTCCTGGCGGTCACCATGTTGCCGTCCTTGCCGCAGAGGCCGATCGCCTTGCCGCCCTCGCGCGAGATGTAGCCGACGATCTCCTTGTTGACCGAACCGGCCAGGACCATCTCGACGACATCGACGGTCGCTGCGTCGGTGACGCGCAGGCCCTGCTTGAACTCGGACTTGATGCCGAGCTTCTCCAGCATGCGGGCGATCTGCGGGCCGCCGCCATGGCAGACCACCGGCTTCAGGCCGGACTGCTCGAGCAGCACCACGTCCTCGGCGAAATCCTCGGCAGTGGCGGCGTCGCCCATGGCGTTGCCGCCGTATTTGATCACGATCACCTCCTGGTCGTAGCGCTGCATGTGCGGCAGCGCCTGGACGAGCAGATCGGCGGCTTGCGAGGGCGTGAGATTATGGGGGGCGTTCATCGGCAGGCTCCGCGAAGGCGCAGGGAGGCAGCCGCGCCGCGCCGCGTTCTAACTGAAGATCGAAGGCTACGAAAGCGCGGCGATGCCGGTCAGGCGCGCTTGGCGAACAAGGCGGCGATCACGAGCCCGAGCCAGCCGCCGAGCATCATGAAGCCGCCGGCGGGTGCTGCGCCGAGGAAGAGCCGCTCGCCATGGAAGCCACGCATGGAAAGGTCGGCGGAAAACAGCGCGACGCCGAGGATCAGCAGCGAGATCGCGAGCCGCGCCGGCCAGTCGGCGAGCAATTCGGCGCGTCGCGCGGCGCAGGCTGCGATCACCGTGGGCGCGTGGAAGAGCAGCATCTGCCCGGCGATCTGGACGTTATCGGAGGCGCCGGAATGGGTGCCGGCTGCGAGCAGGGTCACGCCGGACAGCCCCATCAGTGTAGCGATGGTCAGGTGGATACGGGTCGCGGTGATCATGATGGGTCCGAGTCGGAGGCCGAGCTCACGAGCAAAGGCTACGGCCGAGTGCAAGGTCAAGGCGAGGGGGCTGTGGCATCGTGCTCCAGCCGTCGCTCAGTTTCGTCCTGACGTGTTGCGGCTGAGCTGCGTGACGGGCGCCGGTGCCGAGCCGTGGCGACTCTGGTGCTCGAGTTCGGCATTGAGCTCGGCGCCCCCCAACACGATCGTTGCCGAGAGCCAGAGCCAGGTCATGAACACGACGATGGTGGCGAGCGAGCCATAGGTCGCGGTGTAACGGCCGAGCGTGCTGACATAGAAGGAGAAGCCGACCGAGGCGGCAACCCAGAGGAGGGCGGCCGCGATGGCGCCCGGCAGCACCCAGGCGAAGCGCGGCGGCTTGCGGCTCGGGCCGATCCAGTAGAGGCAGCCGATCGCGGTGATGCCGACGAGGAAGAAGGCGGGCCAGCGCAGCCAGCGGATCAGCACCTCCAACTCGTGGCCGAAGGGGAAGAGCGCGGTTACCACCGGCAGGCTCGCGATCAGGGCAAGCGCCAGTATCAGCACGAAGAGAGCGCTCAGCGTCGTGCCCAGCGAGACCAGGTTGAGCCGGATGAAGCCACGGCGCTCGCGCACGCCATAAATGATGTTGAGCGCATCGAAGGCCGCCTTCATCGCGGCGTTCGCGCTCCAGACGGCGACGAGGAAGCTGACCAGGAAGGTCAGCGAGAGATTGGCGGCGCCCTGGCTCGACAGCCTGATCGCCTGCTCTCGGATCAGCTCGCGGGCCGCCAGCGGGAGGACAATGGTGATGTCGTCGAGCTGGCCGACGATGGTCGCGGGGTCGGTCAGCATGCCGTAGAGGGTGACCAGCAGCGACAGCGCCGGCACCAGTGAGAGCAATGTGAAGAAGGCGACGGCGCCGGCGAGCGAAAGCACGCGTGCCTCCTGGATGCGGACGCTGAAGCGCAGCAGCACATCCTTCCAGCCACGCCAGGGCAGGGTGATCGGACTCCTGGCGCCGCGGCCGCGCCGCGCCTGGCGCAAGGGTTCGGTGACCCGGCGCGAAACCAAGCCATGCACATAGCCCGCGACCACAGCTGCGAGTCCGGCAGCGCCCGTCAATCGCTTGAAATAGGCCATGCGCGCTCCGGTGCAGAGGCTGCCGATCCTAGACAGCTCCGTCGCGCTGGCAACGTTGCGGCAGGCGTTTTCGTTCCGCTCATGGACAAGAGCGGAGGGCGCTTAGCAGTTCATTAACCTTAACATTTTCATAATCGCGCTCCTGACGCATCGCGGTGCCGGGCGGAATACCGCCTGGAGTCAGCCGCCGTTCAAGCCCGAGACTTCGATGAAGACCCTGCTGAAAGTCACTGTCGCCGCCATCGCCTTGTTCAGCGCCGGTGCTTCACTGGCGGCTGATTTTCGGGGGAGGGGCGTGCTGCCGCCGGCGCCGGAACTGCCGACCTTCTACAACTGGAGCGGCATCTATATCGGCGGTCAGGTCGGCTATTCCTGGGGCTCCGACCGGGCGAGCGAATTTGCCAGCGCCGGCCGCGTGCCGCTGGGCCGCTCCTTCGACTACAGCCCGTCCTCGTTCATCGGCGGCGCCCGCCTCGGCTTCAACTATCAACTCGGGTCGATCGTGGTCGGTGTCGAGGGCGACATCGAGGGCATGAACGCCCATGAAGGGAAGGGCGATCTCGGCGGGGTGGTTCGCGTGCGGCAGGACTGGCAGGGCTCGGTGCGCGCCCGTCTAGGCTACAGCCTCGACCGGATCATGGTCTATGCCACCGGCGGCGTCGCCTTCACCAAGCTCGAATATTCCTATGTCACGCCGCTCGCGGGCCTGGCCGAGACGAGCAACAGCTCGAGGACAGGCTGGACGGTCGGCGGCGGCGTCGACTACGCCCTGACCGACAATCTGATCCTCGGCGTCGACTATCGCTACACCGATTATGGCCGCTTCGACCATGTCGGAGCCGCTGCCTATCTCGGCCGAACCGTCGAGCACGAGCCGTCGGCGCATGCGGTGCGCGCCAGCCTCGCCTACAAGTTCTGACGCGGGCCTTGCTGCAGTTCAGGTCCGCAGCATGAAAGGTTCGAACCTGGCGCTCTCGTCGACAACCTTGCCTGCGGTCATGAAGATACCGCCCCCGGTGTAGTGCAGCGTCTTCGGATGCAGCGGGCGCGGCGCGACATGCGCCTTGACCACTTCGAGGATGAACAGGTCGTAGCGCTCGATCAGCGCCTCGTCATGGATGCGGCATTCGAAGCAGGCATGGCACTCTCCGATGAGCGGCGCCTTGACCGCGTGCGCTCGCTGCGCCGTCAGCTTGAACTGCTCGAATTTGTCGGTGCTGGCGCCTGAGCAGTTGCCGATGCCGATCGCCTGCTCGGTCAGCTTCGTCGTTGGCAGGTTGATCACGCACTCGCCGCTGTCGCGGACCATGCGGTGGCTGTGATTGCCGCTGGAGATCAGGCAGGCGACGAGCGAAGGCGAGAACTCCAGCACCATGTGCCAGCCCATGGTCATGATGTTGTTCTTGCCGCGATGGCGCGAGGAGACCAGCACGATCGGGCCGGGCTCCAGATATTGCCGGATGCGGCCGACCGGGAAGTCCTCCTTGCTGATGATGCGCGGCATGTTGGTCCTCCCGACGGGCATGGGGAGGCAAATCGGCAATGGCGGAAGAGTTCCGTCGATAGCGCGGATGTGACCGCTTACCTGAACAGGCGCTGGCCGAAGACGTTGAGGATGAGGCCGGCGATGATCAGGGCGGAGGCCAGCAGCTTCCAGGGCTGGATGGCTTCGCCGAGCAGGACCGCCGAGCCGAGGAAGCCGAAGACGGGGACGAGCAGCGTGAAGGGCGCGACGGTCGCCACGGGATAGAGCGCCAGCAACAGGCTCCAGGCGCCGAAACAGAACAGGGTCGAGATGTAGACGAGATAGGCGATCGCGCCGAGCGAGGTCCAATCGAGCTCGGTGAAGCTGGCCGCCAGGCCTTGCGGGTCGAGGATCAGCGCCACCGCCAGCAAGGGCGGCGTGGCGAACAGGCTGCCCCAGCAGACCAGGCCTAGCACGTTGATCGCGCCATGCCGCATCGAGATGATGCGCGAGACGATGTTGCCGCCACCCCATGCCATCGCCCCCAGGATCAGCAGCGACAGGCCGGCGAGTGTGACGTCGCCGCCGAGATTCGCCGCAACGACGGCGATGCCGCCGAAGGCGAATAGCGCTCCGAACAGCTGCCAGCGCGTCGGCCGTTCGGCGAGGAAGAGCACGGCAAAGCCGATGGTGAAGAAGACCTGCAGCTGCATGACCAGCGAGGCGAGGCCGGCACTGACCCCGACCTTCATGCCGGTGAAGAGGAAGCCGAACTGGAGTGCGAAGATGAGCAGGCTGTAGAGCGCCAGCGACGAGAGCGGAATCTGCGGCCGCCGGATGAAGAAGATCCACGGGAAGGCCGCGAGGACGAAGCGGATGACGCCGAGGCCGAGCGGCGAGATCTGGCGCAGCCCGAGCTTGATGATCGCGAAATTGACGCCCCAGAAGAAGACGACCACGAGCGCGAGCAGGAGGTGACGCGGTTTCATCGATCTTGCCGGAGAGAGTCTTCAGCCCGCCCGGCGGAACATGCCGGGCGTGATGCCGTGCACGGCGCGGAAGCTGCGCGAGAGATGGCTCTGGTCGGAAAAGCCGGCTTCGAAGGCGGCGTCCGCCAGGCTGGCGCCCTCCTGGATCAGCCGGTTGGCGCGGCGCAGGCGGCGGTCGCGGATGAAGATGGCCGGCGTCGAGCCGGTCAGCTTCTTGAAGTCGCGGATGACCTGGAAGCGGGTGACGCCGGCGGCCGCGGCAAGAGCCTGCAGGTCGAGTTCCTCGGCGAGTCCGTCCTCGATGACTTCCTCATAGCGTGCGAAGCGGCGTTGCGAGCCGGAGCGATCGAGTGGCTCGGTCGGCTGGCCGGCGTCACCATGCTGCAGGATCAGGCGGCGCAGCGCCGTCAGCAGCGAGGCTTCGGCGCGGGTCGCATCCGAAGAGGTCGATTCCATATGGGCAGCGGCCAGGAGGCGGGAGAGTTCGGGATCGTCGAGCAGCGCTTGCGGGAACAGCGGCGCCTGAGCCTGACCGAGTTCGTCCGCGACCTCCGAGAGGAGCGCGACCGAGGGGTAGAAGGTGCGATAGGCCCAGCCCTGTTCGGCGCCGGCCTCGCCATCATGCCACTCCTCGGGATTGACGACGAGCACCGAACCGGCGGGCGCCAGCACCTCCTGCTTGCCGACGCGGACGCGCTCGCAGCCCTCGGTGATCAGGGCGATGACATAGCCTTCATGGGTGTGGCGGTCATAGCGATGTTCGCGGAAGCGCGCCGCGAGCAGTCCGAGCTCGCGGAAGGCGGCGTGGCGCCAGAACGCCTGACTTTCCTGTCGCGGCTTACTCATCGGTCAATCTGGTTCAAGACGCTGCCCAGCCCGCTCTCCTAATCCTGATACACGGACAGGAGAGAACCATGCTGCACAATGATCCGATCGCCAAGCTGACGCCAGAGGTCGTCGCCTGGCGCCATCACATCCACGCCAATCCCGAGCTCGGCTTTAGGGAAGTCGAGACGGCCCGCTTCGTCGCCGAGACGCTGCGTTCCTTCGGCTTGGAGGTGCAGGAGGGCATCGGCGGCACCGGCGTTGTCGGCACGCTGCGCTCAGGCGCCGGCAAGCGCGCGATCGGCCTGCGCGCCGAGCTCGATGCGTTGCCTGTGATCGAGCGCACCGGCCTGCCCTATGCCTCGAAGAAGGACGGCGTGATGCATGCCTGCGGCCATGACGGCCACAGCGCCATGCTGTTAGGGGCGGCCAAGCTTCTCAGCGAGAACCCCGATTTCGACGGCACAGTCCATTTCATCTTCCAGCCGGCCGAGGAGAACGAGGGCGGCAGCATGCGGATGATCGACGCCGGGCTGTTCGAGCGCTTTCCGGTCGAGGCGGTCTATGCCGTCCACAACTGGCCGGGTGTGCCTTTCGGTACGATCGCGGCCCGCGCCGGCGCGCAGATGGCGGCGGTCGACAATTTCGAGCTGCGCTTTTCCGGGCTCGGCGCCCATGTCGCCATGCCGCATCTCGGTGACGATCCGATCCTTGCCGCGGGCGCCTTCATCCAGAGCGTGCAGCGCATCGTCTCGCGCGCCGTCGATCCGCAGACGCCGATCGTCGTCAGCCTGACGCAGGTCCATGGCGGCAATGTCGGCAATATCGTGCCGAAGGAAATCTGGCTGCAGGGCACCTGCCGCTTCTTCGATCCGGCATTGTCCGATCTGTGCGAGCGGCTGATCGGCGAGATCGCGCAGGGCGTTGCCGCCTCGCATGGCGTCAGCGCGACGCTCGACTACAAGCGCGGCTACCCGCCGGTGATCAACACCAACGAGGCGGCGGCGCTGGCCGCGCGGTCAGCCGCTGCGGCGGTCGGATCGGAGAACGTGTCGACCGAGTTCAAGCCGAGCCTGGGCTGTGAGGATTTTGCCTTCATGATCCGCGCTACAGGCGGTTGCTATGCCTGGATCGGCGCCGGCGAGGTCGGCCCCGGCGAGGGGCTGCATGGCGACCGTTACGTCTTCAATGACGGCATCGTCCCGCATGTCCTGCGCTACTGGCAGAACCTCGTCGCCAACGCGCTGCCGAAGGCTGCGCCATGAACGCGCATGTCCCAACCCGAAGGGTGATCGAGCGCCGACGCGGCGGGCGCATCCTGCTCGACGGCGTCGACACGATCATGCTCGGCGCCAACGACTATCTCGGCCTCTCTACCGATGAGCGCGTGCTGGCGGCGACCAATGAGGCGCTGCGGCTCTATGGCAGCGGCACCGGAATCTACCCGGTCTTCGCGACGACGCCATTGCACGAGGCGCTGGCGGAAAACCTCGCCTCCTTCCTCGGCGTCGAGGCGGTGGCGCTGTTCTCCTCCGGCGGCAGCGCCAATGGCGGGGTGCTGACGACATTGGTTGGGGCCGGCGACGTCATCATTTCCGACCGGCTGAACCATGCCAGCATCATCGATGGTTGCCGCCTGAGCCGGGCTGAGGTCGAGACCTATGAGAACCGCAACATCGCTGGCCTGCGGCGGGCGCTGGAGGGGACGAGGCGGGCGAAGCGCCGGCTGATCGTCACCGACGGCATCTTCAGCATGGAGGGCGGCGCGGCGCCACTGCTGGAAATCCAGGCGCTGGCGCGCGAATTCGACGCGCTGCTGATGATCGACGAGGCGCATGCGACCGGCGTGGTTGGGCCAGGCGGCACGGGTACCGCGCCATTCTGTGGGCTCGCCAATGGCGCGCCGGACATGCTGCTGACCGGCTCGCTGTCGAAGGCGCTGGGTGGAGCCAGCGGCGGCTTCGTCGCCGGCCCGCGCGTGCTGATCGAGAGGCTCAAGACGCAGTCACGCAGCTGGATCTTCACCATGGGGATGACCACGGCGAATGCCGCGACAGCGTTGACGGCGCTCAAGATCTGCCGCGACGATGCCGGCCCGCGCGAGCGGCTCTGGCGCAATGTCGCGCATTTGCGCGAGGCGCTGCGCTTCTATGCGCTCGCCTGCCATGACAGCGACAGCGCCATCACCGCCGTGAAGATCGGCGGCGAGGAACGGGCGCGGGCGATGACCACGCGCCTGACCCGGGCCGGCGTCTTCGCCCCGGCCGTGTCCTTCCCGATCGTGGCGCAGGGCGAGGCGCGGCTACGGCTCCAGGTTAGCGCTGCGCATCAGACGGCCGAGCTCGACGAGGCGGCGGCAGCGCTGGCGACCGCCTTCGCCGAGACGGCTTGAGGTCAGCTCGTCGCGAGCCGGTAGAGATGCACCGGCTTGCGTGGGGCGCGCTTGATCACGCCCTTCGCCTCGAGATCGAGCTGGACGGCTTTCAGCCACCAGCCGGCCGTGGCGCCCTGCGGGAAGAGATCATCCGGCAGGAGCGGCAGCAGCGCTTCCTTGGCGTCCGGGACGGTCAATCCTGGCGCCTCGTCCGGCAGCGCCGCGAGCAGCGCCTTGCGCATAGCCAGGTACTTGGCGCGGTCGACTCGCTCCGACTTGCCGGGCTTGTTGACGTTCTCGATCTCGATCTTGTCGTCAGGCATCGATCGTCCCCGCTGTCGTGATCTTCGGGTTGCGGAAGCCCATGGCGATCCAGGCGCCGAGCAGCTTTAGGTAGAACGAGACCGTGTGGGTCTTCAGGTTCGGGATGTCGGCCGGCAATGCGGAGGCGTCGGGCAGATCGCCGGTCATGGTCCGCAGCTCCGGCTTCGGCCGGGCGTCTTCAGACCAGAGATGGAGATAGAGGCTGAGCCAGTGCGCGCCCTTCATCTCCAGGAAGACCGGCGTGTTGCAGCAGGTGGCGACGATGCGGCGCGAGCCGACGCCAGGCTTCAGCCGGAACTCGCGCAGGCTCTCGGCGCCTGCGACGATCTCGACCCGGTCCTTGCGGTATTCGGCTGATGGCGTCGCGCCATAGGAGGTGAGGATGTCGCTGCCGCCGGGCAGCTTGGCGAACCGCGCCGCGGCGGCCCGGCAGCTGTCGCACAGGCATTCGGAGACCAGGATCGGGGCGCCCTGGACCCTCAGCCGCGTATGGCCGCAGGCGCAGCCGATCGTCATGGACTGGCTCAGGCGGCGCGCTCCTCAGCGACGTGGAACAGGTGGCGGATGTAGCGGTCGAGATGGTCAAGGCTCTCGCGCGCCAGATCGGGGTCGTTGCCGGCCTTGGCGAGGACGAAGCCGCCCTGCAGCACAGCCTGGGTGTGCCGGGCCAGGCTTTCGGCGCTCCAACCGGTCGTGGTGATGCCGTGGTCGCGGCGGGCCTGCTCGATATCGGCCTCCAGCGTCGCGGCATGGCCGAAGATGCTGCGGCCGCAGGCGTCGCGGATGTCTGGCGCGCTGGCATGGACCTCCTGCGCCAGCGTCCCGACCAGGCAGGTGAACTCGTAGAGGTCGCCGGCGATGATCGCCTTGCGGAAGGCGACATAGGCGAGGACGCGGTCGAGCGCGTCGGTCGGCTGGTGATAGGGGGCGGTAGCGAAGAAGGGCGTGACTTCCTGCGTCCAGAACTCGGCGGCGGCGACGCCGAGCGCCTCCTTGCTCTCGAAATGATGGAAGAAGGCGCCCTTGGTGACATCGGCGGCGCGGCAGAGATCGTGGACGCTGGTGGCGGCGAAGCCCTTGGCGCGGATGACGTCGCGCGCCGCTTCGAGCAGGCGGGTGCGGGCATTGCCGCGTTCGGGTGACTGCTTGGTCGGCCGTGGCATGGGAAATACATACCATTCAGTTTGTATGTTTCAACTGGTTTCTTGCTGGCAGTCGAAGCGGCGACCTTGGCGCATTGACAAAAAATTTTGTCAATGCGAGCCTTGGAGCATGCTCGACCTCGACGTCATCGATGATCCCGCCCGTGCTGCCGTCGCGCTCGATCCGGTCAAACGCCGGATCCTGGCCGAACTCTCCGAGCCTGCCTCGGCCGCGGCGCTCGCCGGGCGGGTCGGGCTGACCCGGCAGAAGGTCAACTACCACCTACGGGCGCTTGAGGAGCACCAGCTGGTCGCACCGGCGGGCGAGCGGCACTGGGGCGGGCTGACCGAGCGGTTGCTGGTGGCGAGCGCCGCCTCCTTCGTCGTCTCGCCGGCGGCGCTGGGTTCGCTCGGCGCCGATCCCGAGCGCAATCGCGACCGGCTCTCGGCGAGCTACCTGATCGCGCTGGCGGCCAGGATCGTGCGCGAGGTCGGGGTACTCTGGCGCGAGGCGCGCCGGCAGGAGAAGCGGCTGGCGACGCTCTCGCTCGACAGCGTCATCCGCTTCCGCTCGGCGGCCGAGCGCGCCGCCTTCACCTGCGAGCTGAGCGAGGCCGTGGCCGGGCTCGCCGCTCGCTATCACGACGAGAGCGCCCCGGGCGGGCGCTCGCATCGCCTCGTGGTCTGCGCCTATCCGGCGCCCGAACCGACCGAATCCTGAAAGGATACTGGACCATGCCGATCAAGAAGGATGGAACCGGCAAACGCTGGGTCGAGATGGAGCTGCTCGTCCCCGGCACGCCCGAGCAGGTCTGGCAGGCCATGGCGACCGGGCCAGGTAACACCGCCTGGTTCACACGGACCACGATCGAGGAACGTGTCGGCGGCAAGCTCAGCTTCAATTTCGGGCCGGAAATGAGCTCGACCGGCGAGATCAATCTCTGGGAGCCGCCGCATCGCTTCGGTTACACCGAATATGAATGGGGCGAGAAGGCGCCGCCGATCGCGACCGAGATCACGATCACCAGCCGTTCCGGCGACAGGTGCCTGGTCAGGATGGTGCATTCACTGTTCGCCTCCAGCGATGACTGGGACGACCAGATGGAGGGTTTCGAGGGCGGCTGGCCCGGCTTCTTCGCGGTGCTGCGGCTCTATCTCACGCATTTCGCCGGCAAGAAGGGGGCCTGCTTCCAGGCGATGCTGCCGATCGAGGGCGAGCATCTTTCCGTCTGGAAGCGATTGACCGAGACGCTCGGCCTCTCCGGCGTCAATGTCGGTGAGCGGCGCGAATTGCCGGCCGTTCCGCAAACCTTCACCGGCATGGTCGAGCAGACCGAGCAGAACCGGAAACAGCGCCATGTCCTGCTGCGCTCCGATGACGGCGTCGCGCTGATCGGCAGCTACAAGATGGGCGACAAGGTCAATCTCAGCGCCTGCCTGTTCTTCTATGGCGACGATGCCGATAAGCGTGCTGCCGAGAGCGAGCCGAAATGGCAGGGCTGGCTCAAAGAGACTTTTGCGGCCGGCTGAGCGTTCGCCTCAGCCCCGCTGGGCGAGCAGCCACGCCCTGACCAGTGCCGTCTGCTCGGCATGTCGCGGCTTGCGGGCGCTGACGACGTAGAAGTCGAGGCCACCGCGCATGCTGGCCGTCGTCGCCAGCGCGAGGCGGCCGGCGGCGAGATCGGGCTCGACCAGGAAGCGGCTGGCGAGCGCGACGCCCTGACCGGCGATTGCGGCATCGATCGCGAGTGCGGTCTGGTTGAAGCGCGTGCTGCGGATCGCCAATGGCATAGGCTGGCCGAGCGCGCGCTCGAAGAATTCCGGCCAGAGATCATGCCCGTCGCGCAGCAGCGGCAGGCTCGCCAGTTCGCCTTCACTCGGGCGCATGGCCGGCTGGCAAACCGCGACGATCTCGTGCTCGAACAGTGGGTCGGCGGTCAGGCCGGGGCCGAAGGGCGGGCGGCCCTGGCGGATGGCGATATCGACGCCATCGGATTGGAAGTTCGCCAATGCATCGCTGGCGAGGATGTTGAGTTCGAGTTGCGGATGGGCGGCGGTGAACTCCGGCAGGCGCGGCACCAGCCATTTGGCCGCGATGCTCGGTGTCGCGCTGATCGTCAGCCGTAGGGGTTGCGGACGCAGGGTGTCGGTCGCCTCGGCCAGCAGGGCAAAGGCGCGGGCGACATGGGTCGCATAGCTGCGGCCGGCGCTGGTCAAAGCGAGCTGGCGGGGCTGGCGCTCGAACAGCTTCAGGCCGAGTTCGCTTTCGAGCCCGCGGACATGTTGCGCGACTGCGCCTTGGGTGACGCCGAGCTCATCGGCCGCGGCGCGGAAATTGAGATGTCGCGCCGCCGCCTCGAAGGCGCGCAACGCGTTGAGCGAAGGCAGGCGCTGCTGCGGTTCTGTCATGCAGTAGTTTTTCTATCGATATGACGCTGGCCAACTCGCTGGCGAGTTTACGCGGGGAGTGCGAGAAAGGCGAGAATGAGCGGTGCTGTTGACAGCGCCTCTATACCTTTCGCAGAGAGATGGAGCGTCCCATGGCAGGAGAAAAAGTCGCAATCGTCACCGCTGGCGGCAGCGGCATGGGCGCGGCCGCGGCGAAGCGGCTGGCGCAGGACGGCTTCAAGCTCGCGATCCTGTCTTCCTCCGGCAAGGGCGAGGCGCTGGCCAAGGAGCTCGGCGGCTTCGGCGTCACCGGCTCGAACCAGTCGAATGACGACCTGAAGCGCCTGGTCGACGAGACGATGGCGCGCTTCGGCCGCATCGACGTATTGGTCAACAGCGCCGGTCACGGCCCGCGCGCGCCGATTACCGAGATCACCGACGAGCAATGGCATACCGGCCTCGACGTCTATCTGATGAACGTGATCCGGCCGACCCGGCTGGTCGCGCCGGTGATGGCGGCGCAGAAATCGGGCGCGATCATCAACATCTCGACCGCCTGGGCTTTTGAGCCGGCCGCCAATTTCCCGACCTCGGCCGTGTTCCGCGCCGGGCTTGCCGCCTACACCAAGCTCTTCGCCGACCAGTATGCGGCCCAGAATGTACGCATGAACAACGTCCTGCCTGGTTGGATCGACTCGCTGCCGGCGACGGAAGAGCGCCGCGCCGGCGTGCCGATGCAGCGCTACGGCACCAGCGAAGAGATCGCCGCGACGATCGCCTTCCTCGCCTCGGACGGCGCCGGCTACATCACCGGCCAGAACCTGCGTGTCGATGGCGGCTTGATGCGCTCGCTGTAGAAGCGTAGCCATCGCGCCGCACGGTTTGACGAACGGAGCAGGCGCGATGGCGGGCAAGGTCGATTGGGACGCGAACCAGTATCTGCGCTTCGAGGACGAGCGGACGCGTCCGCCGCTCGACCTGATCCAGCGCGTTCGCCTCGTCGATCCGCAGCGCTGCATCGATCTCGGCTGCGGGCCCGGCAACAGCACCGAGTTGGTCGCCGCCCGCTTTCCGAACGCGACGGTCGAGGGCCTCGATTCCTCGCCGGACATGCTGGAGAAGGCGCGCAAGCGCCTGCCGCAGCTCTCCTTCACTTTGGCTGATCTGGAGATCTGGTCGGCCGATGGGCGCTACGACCTGATCTTCGCCAATGCGGCGCTGCAATGGATCCCCGACCACCCGGCCCTGTTCGCGCGGCTGGCGCGGTCGCTGGCGCCGGGTGGCGTGCTCGCCGTGCAGATGCCGAACAATCTCAGCGAGCCCTCGCATGTTTCGATGGACGAGGCGGCGGCCGAGGGGCCGTGGGCGGCCCGTCTCGCCAATGCGCGGGCCTCGAAGGCCGTCATCGGCTCGTTCTCGGATTACCGGCGCTGGCTGATGGAAGCGGGCTGCGAGGTCGACATCTGGCAGACGACCTATGTCCATGCGCTCGCCGGGCACGATGCGATCGTCGAATGGTTCAAGAGCACGGGCCTCAAGCCCTATATCGACCCGTTGCCGGCCGATGAGCCCGAAGCCTTCCTCGCCAGCTATCGCGAAAAGATCGCCAAGGCCTATCCGATCGAGCCGGACGGCAAGGTGCTGCTGCGCTTCCCGCGCCTGTTCATCCTGGCGACCCGGGCATAAGCCTCGGCGCTTAGTGCGGTCCGGTCTTCGTCTCGGCCAGCACGTCGTGCAGAACGAGTTCGTGGGCCAGGGCATTGAAAGTGGCATCGTCAATCTCGCCGCTCTTGAGCAGGCCGCGCAGGGCCTCGCGCTCGGCCGCCAGCGCGGTGTGGCGCAATGCGCTCTCGGCCCGCTGCAGCGCCACGGCCTCCTCGCGCGGGGTCTTGCCGTCGTCGAGGAGAGCCAGGCGGCGCCGATAGGTCGCGATCAGGCCCTCCGCCACCGCCTGGTCGATGGTGGCAGCGCCGTCGGTGCCGCCACGATGGGCGACGCTTTCCAGGCGAGCGATCGCGGCCTCGGTGGCGGTGATCCGCGCCCGCCGCATCTCGGTGGCGTGGGCAGCCCCCTGACCGGCGGCGAGCCCGCGCACGAGCGGTGGCAGGCCAATGCTGGCGATCACCAGCCAGAGCAGGATCACGCCCGCGGCCAGGAAGATCGCAGCGTCACGCCCCGGAAAGGGCGAGCCGTCGAGTGCGAGAACCGGCAATGACAGCACGCCGGCGAGCGTGACAGCGCCGCGCACGCCGGCGATGGAACCGGCAAATCGGGTCCTTGTGGTGGTGCGGATCGGCGTGAGACGAAGACGCAGGACAATGGCGCGGCTCAACGCGATGGCGACGGTGATCCAGACAAAGCGCAGCAGGATCAGGCAGAGCGTCAGCGCGACGATGATCCCGAGCGGCTGCCACAGCCAGTGTGTGTCGATCAACGCTGGCGGGACGGTACGGATGATCGCCGGCAATTGCAGGCCGAGCAGGACGAAGAGCGTACCGTTGAGCAGGAAGGCCAGCATCGTCCAGAAGGAGTGGGCGAGCATATAGGCGGAGACGCTGAGCTGGTTCGCGGTCTGCGTCCGCCCGACCGTCAGGCCTGCGACGACGGCGGCGAGCACACCGGAGGCATGCACGGTTTCCGCCGCGAGGAAGGCGGCGAAGGGCAGGAGCATGATGACCAGAACCTGCGCCTCCGGCGCGATCCGGTCGAACTTTGCCAGCAGTTTCAGCGCCCAGGAGACGACGATGACTGCGAGCAGGCCGGCTGCGATGCCGCCGGCGACAGCGAAGAGGAATGCGAGCGAAGCCTGCCAGAGCGAGAAGCTGCCGGTCAGCGCCGCGGCGGTGGCGAAACGGAAGATCACCAGGCCGGAGGCATCGTTGAGCAGCGATTCCCCTTCCAGCACATGTATCAGGTCCTTCGGCACGCTCTCCTTGTCGACGATGGAAGAGACCGCGACGGCGTCGGTCGGCGAGAGCACGGCGGCGAATGCGAAGGCGACGGGCAACGGCATGGTCGGTACCAGCCAGTGCAAAGCGAGGCCGCAGAACAGGGTGGTGAAGAAGACGAGGCCAAAGGCCAGCGACAGGATCGGCCGCATCAGCCGGCGATATTCGCGCTTCGGCGCCTCCCAGGCGTCGGCGAAGAGCAGCGGAGCGATGAAGAGCAGGAGGAAGAGCTCCGGCTCGATATGAGGATGGAAGCCGGCCGTCGGCCAGGCGAGGGCAGCGCCGATCGCGATCTGGACGATCGGCAATGGGATGATCCTGAGCAGCCGGGTCAGCGGCTGAGAGGCCACCACGGCTATGACCAGGATCAGGATGAAGGTGAAGATCTGCATCGGTTCCGCGGCCGACCCGGTTCGCTTGGGGTCGGCCGCGAGGTTTATCGTCCGGTTTGCGGTGAGCCAAGCTCACCAAGGCCGGGACAGCGCAATCTCAGAAATTGACCTTGTCGGCGCCCTTGAGCTGGAGCTGTTCGCGGGCGTCGTCGGGCGTCGCGATTTCGAGACCGAGGCCCTCGATGATCTTGCGGGCGGCCTTGACCTGATCGGCGTTCGATTTGGCGAGCTGGCCGGGGCCGAGCCAGAGCGAGTCCTCCAGGCCGACGCGCAGATTGCCGCCCATCGCGACCGCCATCGCCGCGATCGGCAGCTGATGGCGGCCGGCGCCGAGCACCGACCAGTGATAGTCGTCGCCGAAGAGCCGGTCGGCCGTGCGCTTCATATGGGCGACGTCCTCGGGATGCGGGCCGATGCCGCCGAGCAGGCCGAAGACCGACTGGACGAAGAAGGGCGGCTTCACCAGCCCGCGATCGACGAAATGCGCCAGCGTGTAGAGATGGCCGATGTCGTAGCACTCGATCTCGAAGCGCGTGCCGTTTTCGGCGCAGGTGGTCAGGATGTTGGCGATGTCCTTGAAGGTGTTCTTGAAGACGCGGTCGTCCGAGCCTTCGAGATAGGGCCGCTCCCAATCGTGCTTGAACTCCTTGAAGCGGTTCAGCATCGGGTAGAGCCCGAAATTCATCGAGCCCATGTTGAGCGAGGCGACCTCGGGCTTGAAATGGGCGCAGGGCTTGAGGCGCTCCTCGACCAGCATGGTCGGGGCGCCACCGGTGGTGATGTTGATGACGCAATTCGAGCGCTGCTTGATCACCTTGAGGAAGGGCTCGAAGGCCTCCGGCGACTGGTCGGGCTGGCCGGTCTTGGGATTGCGGGCATGGACATGGACCAGCGCCGCGCCGGCCTCGGCCGCGCCGACGGCGGCATCGATGATCTCGTCGGGCGTCACCGGCAGATAGGGCGACATCGAGGGGGTGTGGATCGCGCCGGTGACGGCGCAGGTGATGATGACTTTGCGGTTCTTGGCCATGCGATTAGGTCCTTCGCTGATCCCTGAATCTTTCAAACTCACGCAGGCTTGCGCTTCGCGGCGCGCTTGTGCGCCTGCAACGCGGCGAGGCGGCCGTCGCGCCAGTCGCTGACGCGCTTGATGCGGCCGGCGTCCTGCGCGCCGCGCCATTCGCGCATGACCTCGGCGACCGTCTCGGGCTTGAACGGATTGCCGAGCCCCTCCGAGGATTTGACCATGCGGTCGAGCGATTCCGAATAGCGCGAGCAGTAGTCCGGGATCCCGCCCGGCGCATTGAGCTCGATCGTCTCGAACGGGCCCATGAAGGACCAGCGCAGGCCGAGGCCGTCGCGGATGGTCTTGTCGACATCCTCGGCGCTGGCGACGCCTTCGCCGACGAGCCGGAAGGCCTCGGCCAGCAGCACCGCCTGCAATCGGTTGAGCACGAAGCCGGGCTTTTCCTTGCGCAAGGTGATCGCGACCTGGCCGGCCTGCTCGTAAAGGCGCTTGGCTTTGGCGACGACCTTGGGGGCGGTCCAGGGTGCGGGCGCCAGCTCGACGATCGGCACCAGATGCGGCGGGTTGACCGGATGGGCGACAAGGCAGCGGGCACGCCCCTTCAGCTCTTCCGAGAAGGTCGAGGCCATGATGAAGGAGGTCGATGAGGCCAGGATCGCGGAGGCCGGCGCGAGCGCATCCATCTGCGCGAAGAGTTCGCGCTTGGCCTCGACGGTCTCCGGCCCGTTTTCCTGCACCAGCGCGACGCCCTTCAGCGCGTCGGCAAGGTCTTTCGCAACACGAATGCGGGCGAGCGAGCCCTGGGGATCATCGACGAGGCCGTGGCCGGCGAGTTCCTTGAGGTTCTTGCCGATATGGACGCGGGCAGCCTTGGCCGCCTCCGGCTTCACATCATGCAGCGCGACCTCGAAGCCATGGCTGGCGAAGACGGTGGCCCAGGCGCGGCCGATCAGGCCCGAGCCGACGATGGCGATCTTGGTCATGCGATCCTGTCCATGGCAGTCGAAGGAGAAGGTCTGCTCAAAGCCACAGCACCTGCCGCCGCAGCGCAAGGTCCTGGCTCAGCGCCCGCGAGGGGCCGATATGGGTGACCTGGCCGCGCTCGAGCACGACGGTGCGGTCGGATAGGGCCAGCGCCAGGTCGAGATGGTGGTCGACGATGACGATGGCGATCTCCTTGCGCAGCTTGTCGAAGGCCTCGAACAATTCCTCGACCACGGCCGGCGCCAGGCCCTCGAAGGGCTCGTCGAGCAGCAGCACCTTGGTGTCGCCGGAGAGGGCGCGCGCGACCGCGACCATCTGCTGTTCGCCGCCGGAGAGATAGTCGGCCGGTGACTGCCAGCGCTCCCTGATGCGCGGGAAGAAGGAGAAGATCTTCTCGTCTTCCCAATGGGTGCCGTTGCCGGTGCGGCGGCGCAGGCGGCCGAGCTCCATGTTGTCCTTGACGCTCATGCCGGCGAAAAGGCCGCGCCCCTGCGGCACATAGGCGATGCCGGCGCGGGCGATCTGGGCCGGAGGCAGGCGGGCGATGTCGCTGCCGGCGAGGCTGATCGAACCGGAGGCGGGCGGGGCGATGCCGGTGATGGTCTTGAGCAAGGTCGACTTGCCGGCGCCGTTGCGGCCGAGCAGTGCGACGATCTCGTTCTCGTGCACGCCGAAGCTGACCTGCCGCAGGATATGGCTTTTGCCGTAGAAGGTATCGACCTTGTCCAGACCGAGCAGGACCTTGGAGCCGGCGGCGCTCTCGCGCGGCTTTTCAGCGAGGGCATGGGCGCCGGAGCCGATATAGACCTCCTGCACCTTGGGCGAGGAACGGGCGTCCTCGACCGTGCCGTCGACCAGCACCGAGCCCTCGTTCATCACCGTGACATGGTCGGCGATGGCGAAGACGCGGTCGATGTCGTGCTCGACCAGGAGCACCGGCAGGTCGGTCGAGATCGACTTGATCAGGTTGCCGACGCGCTCGCGCTCGGCTGCGGCGAGGCCGGCGAGCGGCTCGTCGAGCAGGAGCACGCGCGGGCTCGTTGCTAATGCGAGCGACATGTCGAGCAGGCGCTGGCCGCCATAGCTGAGCGAGCCGGCCTCGGCGCCTTCGATGCCGGAGAGGCCCATGGTCGAGATGACCTGGCGGGTCTCGTCATTGACCTGATTCAAACCGCCCGCCGCCTGCCAGAGGCCGAAGCGCTTCGGCGCCCGCGCTTGCACGGCTAGGCGGACATTCTCGGCGACGGAAAGCGCCGGGAAGAGATTGGTGATCTGGAAGGCGCGGCCGATGCCGGCCCGCGTGATCGCCTCGGGCGAGAGGCCGGCAATGTCACGCTCGCGCAAACGGACCTCGCCGCGGTCCGGCTTGAACAGGCCGGAGATCAGGTTGAAGGCCGTGGTCTTGCCGGCGCCGTTCGGGCCGATCAGCGCGTGCAGCTTGCGGTCGCGCATGGTGATGTCGACGTTCTCGACCGCCTTGATGCCACCAAAGCTCTTGGCAAGGCCGGTCGCGGTCAGGATGGTGTCGTCGCCGGCATCGGCCGGCTTCATGAAGGCTGGGAGCTCGACCGCGCCGGCCTTGCGGGCCGACATTGCGGCGTCCTCGGCCGCCTGCTTGCGGAAGGGCTTGAGCAGGCGCTGGCCGACGCCGACGAGCCCGTCCGGCGAGAACACGATGAAGGCGACGAAGAGCAGGCCGAACCAGAACAGCCAGTTCTCAGTGACGCTGGAGAGCAAGTCGCGGAAGACGACGAAGAAGAGCGCGCCCAGCGCCGGGCCGAGGAAGGAGCGCATGCCGCCGATCACCACCATCGCCAGCAACTCGCCGGAGAAGGCGACCGAGATCGGCTCGGCGGAAGTCATGCGGTTGTTGAAGAGGAGGAGCGTGCCGGCCAAGCCGGTCAGCGCCGCAGAGACGGTGAAGGCGACGAGCTTGTAGCGGGTGGTGGCATAGCCGAGGAAGCGAGCGCGCTGCTCGTTCTCGCGGATGGCGACGAGCACGGTGCCGACCGGCGAGCGATGGAAGCGCCAGAGGCCGTAGACCACGGCGAAGCCGATGGTCGCGACCAGCATGTAGAAGGGCAGGGCGGTCTCGAAATCGATGCCGGCGAAGAGCGGGCGCTTGATGCCGCCGAGTCCGTCCTCGCCGCCGGTGACCGAGGTCCAGCGGAAGGCGACCGAATAGATCATGGCGGCGAGCGCCAGCGTCAGCAGCGAGAAATAGACGCCGCGACGCCGCAGGATCAGGGCGCCGAAGGCGAAGGCGATCAGGGCGACGAGCGCCACCGCCAGCAGGATCGGCAGGGCGAACTGGCCGGGGAGCCAGTTGCGCTGGATCAGGCCGGCGGCATAGGCGGCGATGCCGAACCAGGCGCCATGGCCGAAGGAGACGAGGCCGGTGGTGCCGACGAGGATGTTCAGCGCCATGCAGGCGATGGCGAAGACCACGACTTCGGTGGCCGAGGTGGTGCCGAGCCCGACCGCATGCATCAGCGAGGGCAGCAGGCTGAGGCCGATAGCGGCGAGGACGAGCGGGAGATAGTCGCGCTGGGAGCTGGTCATGTCGGCCTCACTCGAAGCGCTGGATGCGCTCGCCGAACAGGCCGCGCGGACGGAAGAGGAGGACGAGCAGCATCATCAGGTAGATCACCGCGGTCGACCATTGCGTCAGGCCAAGGCCGATGGTGATGCCCTTGACGAGGCCGACCATCAAAGCGGCGACGACGACGCCCCAGAAGGAGCCGAGCCCGCCGATCACGACGACGACGAAGGCCGGGGTGATGATCTCCTGGCCCATGGCCGGATGGATCGAATAGATCGGCGCGAGCAGGACGCCGGCGAGGCCGGCAAGGCCGATGCCGATACCGGCGACGGTCATCATATAGGGCTGGAGGGAGATGCCGAGCGCGCCGACCATGTCGGGGTTCTGCACGCCGGCGCGCACGACGCGGCCGAAGGCGGTGCGTTGCAAGAGGAACCAGAGGCCGAGCACGCAGACGGCGGCGATCAGGATCAGCAGGGCGCGATAGCGCGAATAGATGAAGTCGCCGATGAAGAGCTGGCCGCGTAGTGCCGGCGGGATCGAGAAGGAGAGCGGCGGCGCGCCGAAAATCATGCGCAAGGACTGCTCGGCGACCATGGCAAGGCCGAAGGTCAATAGCAGTGAGAGAATTGGGTCGGCTCTGTAAAAGCGTTGAAAGAGCCCGCGCTCGATGACGATGCCGATCAGCGCGACCAGCACCGGTGAGGCGATGATGGCGCCGCCGAAGCCGATATGCGGCGCGAGCACGATCGTGAGATAGGCGCCGATCGCATAGAAGGCGCCATGCGCCAGGTTGACGATGCCGCCGAGTGAGAAGATCAGCGACAGGCCGAGCGCGATCAGGAGGTAATAGACCCCGTCGAGCAGCCCGTTCAGCACCTGCTGGATGAAGAGGGTGAGCAAGGGATGGCCTTTTGCAAACGTCTATTCTGACTCGTGAGTCGTCATCCCGGGCGACCGTAGGGAGACCCGGGATCCATTCCTGAAGCGTTCCGGAATGGATCCCGGATCAGCGCCGCTACGCGGCTCGTCCGGGATAACATGGTCGTTTGAGTGAGCGCCTCAGCTCATCTTGCAGACGGCTTCGTCGCCCTGGGTGGCGATCACCTCCATGTCCTCGTTCGGGCCGGGCACCGGTGGCGAGGAGGTGAAGAGATCCCACTGGTTCTTGACCTGCGCCGCCGGCAAGGCGGTGATCGTGTACATCTCGCTGATCAACTGGTGGTCGGAGGCGCGGAAATAGCCCTGACGCGGCTTCATCACGTCGAACTTGGCGCCCTTCTCGAGATGCTCGAGGATCTTGGCGGTGTCGGTCGACTTCAATTCGTTCATCGACTGGGCCATGACCTTGACGCCGACATAGTCGCCCCAGGCCTGGTTCTCCGGCGGCTTGCCGTATTTCTTAGTGAAGGCGGCGACGAAGGCCTTGGTCGAGGGCGTGTCGATCAGGTGATGCCAGACGCAGGGCCAGATGCCGCCGAAATTGTCCTTGCCGGCGGCCCAGGCGAGGGCGGTGTCGAAGCCGAAGCCGGCGACCGGGAAGGTCAGGCCGAATTCGGAATACTGCTTGAGGAAATTGGTGATCTGGTTGCCGGCGAGGTTGGAGATGACGAGGTCGGGCTTGGCGGCGCGGATCTCCAGCAGCAGCGCCGAGAAGTCGGTCGCATCGGTCGGCACCAGCTTGTCGGCGGCGAACTGGCCGCCATTGGCCTCCATGAAGCGCTTGGCGACCTTGCTGAGGTCATGGCCGAAGGCGTAGTCGGCGGTGAGCGAGAACCACTTCTTGCCCTTGACCAGACCCTGGGCCAGCAGCGAGCGGCCGGCGCTCTTCACATACATCGAGTTCTGATGCTCGACATGGAACATGTAGCGGTTGCAGCTCTCGCCGCGGAGCGCATCGGAATTGCCGCCGGTGTTGAAGAACAGTTTCTTGTTGCGGGCCGCCACCTGCGAGATCGTCAGGCAGGAGGCCGACGAGATCTCGCCGATGATGCAGGCGACCTGGTCGCGCTCGAACATGCGCTCCGCCTTGGTCGAGGCGGTCTGCGGATTGACCGAGTCTTCCTTCAGGAGTTCGAGCTTGCGGCCATTGATGCCGCCGGCGGCGTTGATCTCCTCCGCGGCGAGGTCGGCGGCCATGACGCCGTATTCGCCGAGCGGGCCGAGGAAGCCGGTGCGCGGCGTCAGGTGTCCGAAGCGGATCGCCTCCGACGTTTGCGCGAGAATGATCGCCGGGCTGGCGATGAGGCCAGTCGCCACGCCGCCGAGCCCGACGAGCGTCTCACGACGCGAGAGGCCCTTGATCCTTGACTGCTCTGACATTCCGTTCCTCCCAGAACTCGCCCGCGCTCTTCGGCGTCGGATCGCGTGGATCGTCTTCTTCACTCCGCGGTCTCGAACCGCTTGTCGTGATCTGTGATCACAGTTAGGTTGGCAGACATGGTTGCCCGAGTCCAGCCCTCAGATGCGCCGCCAGCGCGGCCTGCCTCTTCCGGAGTGGGGAAGCTGGGAGAGGTGTCGGCGCTCGACGAGGTCGGCTCACTCCAGCACGAGACGCTGGGCGAACGGGTCACCGGCGAGCTCAGGGCGCTGCTGATCGCCGGGCGGCTGGCGCCGGGCGAGAAGCTGTCGCTGCGCCGCGTCGCCGAGGCGCTCGGCGTCTCGATGATGCCGGTGCGCGAGGCGGTCAGCCGGCTCGCGGCCGACAAGGCGCTGGAGGTGCTGCCGGGGCGGGCAGTGCGCGTGCCGGTGCTGACTTTGGCGCAGTTCCGCGAACTCACCCGGATCAGGCTGGTGGTCGAGGGCTTTGCTGCCGAGGAGGCGACGAAGGTCATCACCGACGCACAGATCGCCATGGTTGCCCAGCACGAGGCGGCGTTCCTGGCCGCGGCAAAAGACCCGCCTGACCCCGCCGCTGCGGTCGGCGCCAATCGCGACCTGCATTTCGCGCTTTACGAAGCCGCGGGCATGCCCTCGCTGATCGAGATGATCTCCCGGCTCTGGCTCAAGGCCGGGCCGATCCTCAATCTCGACATGCGGCATGAGCCGAAGCGGCTCGACGGCGGCAGCGCCGTCGTCGCCCATGCGCAATTGCTGGCGGCGCTGCGTCGACGCGATCCGGCAGCGGCGCGGCAGGCGCTGATCGAGGATATCAGCGCCGCGGCCGAGCATATCGAACGGACGGCGCGGCTGGCGGAATAGCCGGTCGGCCTCATAACGAAGGACAAGGGACGGAAACGATGGATTTGACGATCAAGGGGTTGCGCGTGCTGGTGACGGCAGGCGCCAATGGCATCGGCCGGGCGACGGCGCGTGCCTTCGCGGCGGAAGGCGCCAAGGTCCATATCTGCGACGTCGACGAGAAGGCGCTCGCGGCCATGGCCGAATCCGACCCGGCGATCACGCGCTCGGTCTGCGATGTCTCCGACCGCAAGGCGGTAGCACAGCTGTTCGAGGAGGCGCTGGCTGCGCTCGGCGGGCTCGATTGCCTCGTCAACAATGCCGGGATCGCCGGGCCGACCGGGCGTGTCGACGAGATCGCGCCGGAGGACTGGGATTCCTGCGTCGCCATCGATCTCACCGGCCAGTTCAACTGCACGCGGCTCGCGGTCGAGCACCTCAAGCAGTCGAAGAACGCCTCGATCGTCAATCTCTCCAGCCAGGCCGGCAAGCACGGCTTCCCGCTGCGCTCGCCCTATGCCGCGGCAAAATGGGGCGTGATCGGCTTCACCAAGGCGCTCTCGGCCGAGCTCGGCGAGTTCGGCATCCGCGCCAACGCGATCTGTCCCGGCCTGGTCGATGGTCCCCGCATCCAGAGCGTGATCGCCAACAAGGCGCGCTCGCTCAACGTCTCGCATGACGAGATGACCAACCGGCTCTTCGCCGGCGTTTCGATCAAGCAGTTCGTCGACCCGAACGACATCGCCAAGCAGATCGTCTTCCTGGCCTCGCCCTTCGCCAAGACGATCTCCGGCCAGGAGATCTCGGTCTGCGGCGATACGCGGATGCTGAGCTGAGGGAGCAACCCGTCATGCTCGCCCTTGTGGCGAGCATCCACGTCTTGAACACCGCACGCGATTGATGAAGCCAAGACGTGGATGGTCGGAACAAGCCCGACCATGACGGCAGAGGGGCTCCGACCTGCGCGCCCTCGACCTTCCTCCTTTAATCGCCTAGAGGATGCCGCCTGAACAGGAGCGGCGGCTTGTCCAAGGGCGTCCATCACGAATTTCAGGCCGGAGCCGGCCATGAAGACCACGAAGGATCGAGCGATCGCTCCTTCGGCTTCGTCTTCGCGGCCGTCTTCGCGCTGATCGGCCTCTACAATGCCTGGCACCATGGCCGGGCCTGGCCCTGGCTCGCGCTCATCGCCGGCGGCTTCCTTGCGGTCGCGCTGATCCACCCGGCGGTGCTGGCCCCGCTGAACCGCCTTTGGATGAAGTTCGGCCTGCTCCTGGCGGCGATCATCAACCCGATCGTGCTCGGCATCCTGTTCTTCCTCGTCTTCACGCCGATGGCCCTCATCGCCCGGCTGGTCGGCAAGGACTTCCTGCGGCTGAAGAAGCAGCCGGAGGCGAACAGCTACTGGATCGTCCGCGATCCGCCGGGGCCGGAGCCGGTCTCGATGAAAGACCAGTTCTGACGGGATTGCTGCGATGTCGTTCCTGCGCGAGTTCTTCCGCTTCATGGCCGCCAGAAAGAAATTCTGGTTGGTGCCGATCCTCCTGATGTGCGTGCTGCTCGGCGGTCTCCTGTTCCTGACCAAGGGCAGCGCGATCGCGCCCTTCATCTACACGCTGTTCTGAACGCGCCGGCTGCGATGCGCATTCTCGGGATTTCTGGGCTCTACCATGACAGCGCGGCGGCGCTGGTCGTCGACGGGCGCATCGAGGCGGCGGCGCAGGAGGAGCGCTTCACGCGCAAGAAGCATGACGCCGATTTTCCGAGGCGCGCGGTCGAGTATTGCTTGTCGATCGCCGGCTGCGGGCTCGATGAGCTCGACGCAGTCGTGTTCTACGACAAGCCCTTCATCAAGTTCGAGCGGCTGCTCGAAACCTATCTCTCTTTCGCGCCGCGCGGCTTCCAGTCGTTCAAAATGGCGATGCCGCTCTGGCTGCGCGACAAGCTGTTCCAGAAGCAGATCATCGCCAAGGAGCTGAAAAAGTTCTCGGCCAGCTTCGATGTCGAAAAACTGCTCTTCACCGAGCATCACCTCTCGCATGCAGCCTCGGCCTTCTACCCATCGCCCTTTGACGAGGCGGCGGTGCTGACCATGGACGGCGTCGGCGAATGGGCGACGATGACGCTCGCGATCGGCAAGGGAAGCGACCTCAAGGTCCACAAGGAGCTGCATTTCCCGCATTCGCTCGGGCTGCTCTATTCGGCTGTGACCTATTACATCGGCTTCAAGGTCAATTCCGGCGAGTACAAGGTCATGGGCCTTGCGCCCTATGGCGAGCCGCGCTTCGCCAAGCTGATGCTGGAAAAGCTCGTCGACCTGAAGGAGGACGGCTCCTTCCAGCTCGACCAGAGCTATTTCAACTACGGCGTCGGCCTGACGATGACCAACGACAGGTTCGCCGCCCTGTTCGGCGAGCCCGTCCGCAAGCCTGAGCAGTTGCTGACGCAGTTCCACATGGACATGGCGGCCTCGGTTCAGGCGGTAACCGAGGAGATCGTGCTGCGCCTCGCCCGCTCGGTCCGCACCGAGACCGGGCAGAAGAACCTCTGCCTTGCCGGCGGCGTCGCGCTGAACTGCGTCGCCAACGGCAAGCTGCTGCGCGAAGGCCTCTTCGAAGGCTTGTGGATCCAGCCGGCGGCGGGCGATGCCGGCGGCGCGCTCGGGGCGGCACTCGCCGGCTACCACCTCTTCCACGGCAAGCCGCGCAAGGTGCTCGCCAAGGGCGACGCGATGCGCGGCAGCTATCTTGGTCCGGAGTTCAGCCAGGCGCAGGTCGGGGCCGAGCTGACGGCGGCCGGCGCGAAGTTCGAGGTTCTCGACGATGCCGCGCTGATCGACCTGACTGCCCAGGGCCTCGCCGATGGCAAGGCTGTCGGCTGGATGCAGGGGCGGATGGAGTTCGGGCCGCGCGCGCTTGGCGGCCGCTCGATCCTCGGCGATCCGCGCTCGCCGGCGATGCAGAAGATACTCAATCTCAAGGTGAAGTACCGCGAGAGCTTCCGGCCATTCGCGCCCTCGGTGCTGCGCGAGGATGTCGCCGACTGGTTCGAGCTCGATGGCGATTCGCCCTATATGCTGCTGGTCGCCGATGTCCGCGAGGAGCTGCGGCGCGAGATGACTGCGGAGGAGAAGGCGCTATTCGGCATCGACAAGCTCAACGTGCCGCGCTCGACCATCCCGGCCGTCACCCATGTCGACTATTCCGCCCGCATCCAGACGGTGCATGCCGACACGAACTCGCGCTATCACCGGCTGATCTCGCGTTTCAAGGCGCTGACAGGCTGTCCGGTCGTGGTCAACACCTCATTCAACGTCCGCGGCGAGCCGATCGTCTGCACAGCGAGCGATGCCTTCCGCTGCTTCATGGGCTCGGAGATCGAGCTGCTCGTGGTCGGCAATTGCCTGCTGCGCAAGGAGGAGCAGGATTCGGCCCTGAAGCTGAACTACAAGGATGCGTTCGAGCTGGATTAAAGGTGAAGCGGGGATCATACACCGAGGTCGATTTCCGCTATGTTCGCCGTTAGTGAAGCGCGGGTCTTTCGAGTGCCCTATGCGCCGCTCAGGGCTTGCAAACTCAGTTAGTGAAACCGTCGCATTGTCGATTCCAGCCATTTATTTGTTCAACGCAGTCGTAATGTCACACTTGCAGCCGGAATTGCCAAATGTGAGCGCGGAACAAAAAGCGCACGGTGGTCAATATTCTGGTAAATCCGATCTCCGTCCATCGCGCTTGTTCGGTCAAAGTGCGCTGTCGCAGGTGTAGGCTGCGGGCCTGCTCTAGCCCAAGCCGCCAACTAGGTGGTCAGCATCTGACGCAAGTAGATTATCACGCGCTGCCGCGATAAATTTTCGTTCGGAATCAATTGCCTCTCACGCTGAAATGTAGCTACAAGGTACCCGTGACATTGGATAGTGATGGCTATTCGATTTTAAAGTTTTAATAGCGCGCGTAAGGCGATGACTTTCCGCCGGCGGCGCTATAAATGCTAAAAAAGTTTGCGGTAGCTCGAACGTCGCCGCGAGATCAAACGAGGCCGGATCAATGCGTTCTCGCACCACGCTGATCGCAGTATGCATTGGCTCCATATTACTGTTTGGGGCCTGTTTGCGCGGATTTGCGCTCGATCGATCGGATGTTCGCCTAATCAGCTATCATCATTCTGCGACCGTTGGCGTAGATGAAATTCATCTCGACGACGACAGGCTTGGGGTAATCCTGAAGAGATTTGAGGAACCTGCCAGCGACATTTCTGCGATCAGTATTGAAGGAGACATCGTTCCTACGGTCAATGGGAAAGCTCGCATTGATTTCGTTTCGCCGGAGCACAATGTAACCCGCGAGGTAACGTATGTCGGGTTTCTGGTTCCAGAATGGTGCCAAGGGCTACTGGATGTGCTCCCAGAGTTTATGTGCGCCGCTCGTGGGTACATCGAGCTTATCCGCCAACCTCCGGCTCTTCTCAGCCAATGGGGCATGAAACGTGACACGGGCTACGTCATCCTCGGGAGAACCAGCCTGGAGACGCCGGTGACCGTCGTCAATGATGCTCCGACGGATGTGCGCGTGGAGACGCTGCCCTCGTCCGGCATGACCTTTCGATTGCCGGCGCCAATCGATTCTGCCTTGCGTGGTGCTCCTACAGAGATTCGTGAAGCTGCCAGGCTGACGTCCTGGCTCTATAGCCAAGCCGTTCGGTCGGGCCCAGCGCCGCGGCCCTATGACCAATTCCTCAAGCTGCCGCTCCATCAGCGAGTGGCGTCGGTGCAAGCTGGCGATGACGCGGTGATGTGTGCCGGTTTCAGAGATCTTTGGCTCGCGGCAGCAGCAAGCTCTCCAATGATGGGGCCTGTTCGCCATGTCGGCGGCTACGCTTTTTCACCCGGCCTCGGGGATATTATTTCCTTTAGCCATGCCGTTGCCGAGTTCTGGGTCGAGTCCTTGCAAAAATGGGTGCTCATCGATCCATGGTTCGGCTTTTCGCTGAAGCGCGAAGGCGAGTATCTGGGGGTTTCGGACTTGGCGGACGCGAGGGGTAAAGTTGGCGGCATTGAGGTGGTTCCGCTGGTCCCGATGATCAAGCGCTTCAGCCTTAATCAGGATCGCCAGGACTTCTGGGAACACTTTACGACGACTGTTGTCCAAGTCGCGCCGAAACTCGACGAACCGACATTCTCGAATATTTATCAGCCAGGGTATCTGCAGTATTTCCGGTCGATCGAGTTTGGGCGAGCAATCGGCAGTTACGGCGAACCTATCTACGAAGGTACGTCTCTGGGCTCCCAGGTGCGGCCAAGGCCGAGCGCTGAATCTAGGTGACGCCTCGCTTAGACTCGCGGCGAAGACCGGGGAGGCACGTCAATGCGCCGTTGTGGTGTGGGCCGTCAATACCTCACTATGGCGTGAAACTCGACAAGATGCAGCTATGTGATGACGGGGTCGACAATCTTCGTCTTCGACGCGGCAAATTGCTTATCAGCCTCAACTTCAGTCTCCAAGAGTAGTGCAGCTGAAGTTGATGTATCTATTCGAATTAAGACCAGTCTTGCGCTGATAAACCTATGGCACTCGGTTGGCTAGTTTGCGCGCAACTCAATTTCCAGCCCTTGTCGTTCCGAGGGCTTTAACCACCAAACCTACTCAGCTAAGAGGGCAATCCTCAACGGGAATTCCTGCGCATGTGCGGTTTGTTTGCTTCAGTCGGCTTCGAGCCTGATCCGGCGCGCATCGATATCGTAGCGCATCGCGGGCCCGATGGGAGGGGCTGGCAAACTTATACGAGCGCCGCCGGCCCGGTTGCGCTAGGCCATCGCCGGCTCGCGATCATCGATGTCTCAGATGCCGGCCTGCAACCTATGGCGGAGCCGTCAGGTCGTTATCACCTCGTCTTCAACGGCGAGATCTACAACTACATAGAGCTGCGCGAAGAAATGCGCGCGAAAGGCGAGATTTTCGTCAGCGATTCCGATTCGGAGGTCCTGTTGCGGGCCTACATGTTGTGGGGCGAGGATGCCCTTGCACGTCTGCGCGGCATGTTCGCTTTCCTGATCTGGGATGACCGGGACAAGACGCTTTTCGCTGCACGCGACCGCTATGGCATCAAGCCTCTCTATCTGTTCTCGACCCCGCGCGGGGCAGCCTTTGGCTCAGAGATTAAGCAATTGCTCGGTCTGCCGGGACTGAGCTCCCGGATGAACGTCGCACGAGTACACGACTTCCTCGCGTCAGGCATCGCTGACCACACAGCGGAAACGATGTACGATAGCGTGATGCAGTTGCGTGGTGGAGAATACGCCCGCATTGATGCCGGCGGTTCTGGTCCCGTTACCGTCGCGGTTCGGCGTTGGTATCCACCGAGTGCCGGCGAGTTGTCGATCTCGGAAGACGAGGCGGCCGAGCGTTTTCGCGAGGCACTGGGCGAAGCGGTACGACTGCATCTGCGGGCCGATGTGCCGGTCGGCTCCTGTCTGTCGGGGGGGCTCGATTCCTCCGCGATCGTGTGCCTGATGTCGCAGGCGATGGGTTCGGGTGCCGGCGGCGCGAGGGTGAATACGGTCTCCGCCTGCTACGCAGAAAAAAGCGTCGACGAGAAGCCGTTCATGGATGCGGTCGTCGCGCATGCGCATACAGAGCCGCATTTCATCTTTCCACGAGCGGACGATGTCTTCCAACGCGCTTCCGACATCACCTGGCATCAGGACGAGCCGTTCGGCTCCACGTCGATCTTTGCGCAATGGTGCGTGTTCGAGGAGGCGCGTCGCGTCGGCGTGAAGGTCATGCTCGACGGGCAGGGCGCCGACGAGCAACTCGCCGGCTATCATGGCAGCTTCCCATATTACCTGGCTGATTTGACGAGGCGCCGGCGTTTCGGCCAGCTGTTGCGGACAATGGTCGAGCGCAATCGCTATCATGGCACGCCCTTCTATCAGCAGCTGCGCAACCACATCGTGCCGCTTCTGCCGCCAAGTCTTGCCGGCGTGCTTCGGCGCCAGCATCGAGCGTTGACGCAGCACGACTGGCTCGGCACCGACATTCTTCGCGAGCAGGGCAATCCGGGAACCGCCTTTCAGCTCGCCAGCGACACACTAGGCCTGCCACCGGTCACCGACATCAGGTCCTTGTGCATGACGCTGACTTATGGCTCAAACCTTGCCATGTTGCTGCACTGGGAGGATCGCAACTCGATGGCACATTCGATCGAAGCGCGTGTGCCTTTCCTCGATCATCCTCTCGTCGAATTCTCGCTTGCCCTCGGGAATGATCACAAGATTGTCGGTGGCGACACTAAGCGCGTCCTGCGCCGGGCTATGAAGGACATGCTGCCGGAAACGGTGCGCGAGCGACGAGACAAGCTCGGCTTCGCGACGCCAGAGGAGATCTGGTTCCGCGGCCCGCTCCGCGGCCTAGTCGAAGATGGAGTCGAGAAGACGCTCGCGCGCTATCCGGGGCTGATGAACGCCAATGGCGTGCGGGCTTTTGCCAAGGAGGCGCTGGATGGAGAGCGGCCGCTCGATTTCACGCTCTGGCGGATCGTCAATCTTGGCATATGGGGTGAGCGCATGGGCGCAACGCTATGAAGCCGGGAGTCTTCAAGGCTGACAACCGGCGGCTCTCCTGATAAAGGCCGTCGACTTCCTGCCGGTCCGTCGCACCGGCAGGCCTTTCGGGCGGGGTGATTTTCGACCCGAGCGATCTCAGAAGGTTTGCCCATGTGCGGAATTGCCGGAGCGGTGTCGTTGGCTCGCCAGCCGGTCGCGAAGCTCGCGAATGCGCTCGCAACGATGAATCACCTGATCGCCCATCGAGGCCCGGATGGCCACGGCTTCTGGCGCGCTCCGGGCGATGTCTGCGGGCTCGCACATCGCCGCCTTGCCATCATCGATCTTTCGCCGGGCGGCCATCAGCCGATGGTCGGCGGAAATGGCGCGGTCATCACCTTCAACGGCGAGATCTACAACTATGTGGAGCTGATGACCGAGCTGAAGTCCGGCTGGCAGTTCCGCTCGTCCTCCGACACGGAGACCGTCCTCGCCGCCTACGCCAAATGGGGCACGGATTGCCTGCAGCATCTGCGCGGTATGTTCTCGTTCGGGCTGTGGGACGGCGAGCGCTTCTTCGCCGCGCGCGATCGCTTCGGGATCAAGCCGTTCTATTATACCGTCGTCGACGGGACCTTGTACTTCGCTTCCGAGATGAAGGCGCTGCTGCCGGTGCTGCCCGAGATCGCAACTGATCCGGACGCGCTTGCCGAGTATATGACCTTCCAGTACACGATCGGCGAGAAGACTCTCTTCCGGCATATCCACACGCTCCTGCCGGGGCATGCGCTGACGGTGGAGAACGGAGAACTGCGCGTCTTCCGCTACTGGGACGTGCACTACGATATTGACTGGGACCACACGCCTCGCTGGTTCGGCGAGGAGATGCAGGCCCGTCTCTCCGATTCGATCAAGGTACACCTGCGTTCGGACGTGCCGGTCGGCGCTTATATCTCCGGCGGCATCGACTCCAGCCTGATCGGCATCCTCGCCGGGCGCGAGGAGGCCTCCGGCCGGATCGGCTTCCACGGCAAGTTCACCGAGTTCCCCGGATACGATGAAAGCCCCTACGCCGAGGCCGCCTGCCGCGACGGCGGCATCGACCTGCATCAGATCGATATCGTCGCGAGCGATTTCCGCGACAGCATCGAGAAGGTGATCTACCATCTCGACACGCCCGTCGCAGGGCCGGGCTCGTTCCCGCAATACATGGTCTCGAAGCTCGCCGCGCAGCATGTGAAAGTTGTCCTCGGCGGGCAGGGCGGCGACGAGATCTTCGGCGGCTATGCGCGCTACCTGATCGCCTATCTCGAACAGGCGCTGAAGGCCTCGATCGATGGCACCCAGCGCAGCGGCAACTTCGTCGTCACGCCGGAATCGATTATTCCGCACCTGACCGTGCTGCAGGAATACAAGCCGTTGATCCGGCAGCTTTTCTCCAAGGGGCTGTTCGGCCCGCTCGACGAACGCTATTTCCGCCTGATCGACCGCTCCGCCGATATGGGCGGTGAAGTCGACTGGTCGTCGCTCGATCTCGCCGGCGTGTTCGAGCGCTTCCAGGGAATCTTCAATTCCGAGCGGAATGTGAAGAAGGAAGCCTATTTCGACTCGATGACGCATTTCGATTTCAAGTGCCTGCTGCCGGCTCTGCTGCAGGTCGAGGACCGGATGTCGATGGCGCATGGGCTGGAGTCGCGCGTGCCGCTGCTCGACCATTCCGTCGTCGAGTTCGCGGCGACGATCCCGGCCGACATCAAGTTCAAGGGCGGCCAGATGAAGCATTTCATCAAGTCGACCTTCTCTGCAGACCTGCCGCAGGAACTGGCGCAGCGCCGCGACAAGATGGGCTTCCCGGTCCCGCTGAAGGAGTGGTTCTCCGGCGAACTCAAGGACATGGTCTCGGATATCTTTTCGACCCAGAAGAACCGCCATCGCGAATTCTTCAACTCCGATGCCATCCTTGCCAATTTCGACAAGACCGAGCGTTTCTCCCGTAAGACCTGGGGGCTGCTCAGCCTCGAACTCTGGCACCAGATCTTCCACGACCGCGCTGCCGACTATCGGCGGATGCTCGACGAGGTCGAGCCCGCGCGCGTCGCGGCGCAATGACACCAGCACTCAAAGGGATAGAACGATGAAGGTCTTCATTACCGGTGGCTCCGGCCAGGTTGGCTCGACCGCGGCAGACATGTTCCTCGCGCGCGGCGATACCGTGATGTCGCTCGAGAATTTCTCGACCGGCCGGCGCGACAACCTTCTCGACCATGAGCGCCTGACCCAGGTCGAGGGCTCGATCACCGACTGGAAGCTGGTCGATCAGCTCTTCTCCGACTTCAAGCCCGACGTCGTCGTGCACACCGCCGCGTCCTACAAGGATCCCGAGGACTGGGAGACGGACGCCTTTGTCAATGCCGTCGGCGGCGCCAATATCGCCAAGGGCTGCAAGCTGCACAAGGTCGGCCGGCTGATCTATTTCCAGACGGCGCTGTGCTATGGCACCAAGCCGCTGCAGCAGCCGATCACGCTCGATCATCCGATCAACCCGGTCAATTCGAGCTATGCGATCTCGAAGACTGCCGGCGAGCACTATGTCCAGTTCTCGGGTGTGGACTGGGTCACCTTCCGCCTCGCTAACGTCATCGGGCCGCGTAACGTGTCCGGCCCACTGCCGATCTTCTATGGCCGCCTCGCCGAGGGCAAGAAGTGCTTCGTCACCCCGGCGCGCCGCGACTTCTGCTATGCCGGCGACCTCGCCAAAGTCGTGATCCAGGCCGCCGACGGCCAGGGTAACGGCACCTATCACTTCTCGTCCGGCAAGGACGTGGCGATCAAGGAGCTCTATGACGCGGTCGTGAAGGCGATGAAGCTCAACGACTATCCCGAGCCGGAAGTGAAGCCGCTCGGTCCGGACGACGCCGCTTCGATCCTGCTCGATCCCTCGCGCACCTTCGCCGATTTCGGCGACGTGACCTTCACCCCGCTCGAGGAGATCGCGCGGCTTTCGGTCGAGCGCTGGGAGAGGGAAGGCGTCGTCGGCGGCTACACCCATCTCAAGGAAGCTCGCGCCGACATCAAGACGGCGGCCAAGGGCTGAGGCGGATCATGCGTATCCTGATGACCGGCGGGGCGGGCTGCCTCGGCTCCAATCTGACCGAGCGCTATCTCGAGGCCGGGCACGATATCCTCGTGCTCGACAACTTCGCCACGGGCCATCGCGGCTCGCTGCCGGAGGCGCATCCGGGAATGCGCGTGGTCGAGGGCCGGGTCGAGGATCGCGCGCTCATCGACCGGCTCTTCGCCGAGTTCAAGCCGAGCCACGTGATCCATTCGGCCGCGGCCTACAAGGATCCCGACGACTGGGTCGAGGATACGCGCACCAATGTCGAGGGCACGATCCATGTCGTCGAGGCGGCGAAGGCGGCGGGCGTCAAGCGCTTCGTCAACTTCCACACCGCGCTCGGCTACGGGCGGCCGGAGACGCTACCGATCCCGGCCGACGCGCCGGCGCGGCCCTTCACCAGCTACGGCATCTCGAAGCAGGCCGGCGAGAACTATCTCGCCATGTCGGGGCTGCCCTTCGTCTCGCTCCGGCTCGCCAACGTCACGGGTCCGCGCCTGGCGATCGGCCCGATTCCGACCTTCTACACAAGGCTGAAGGCGGGCAAGGGCTGCTTCTGCTCGAAGACCGTGCGCGACTTCATCGACATGGACGATTTCTTCTCGGTGATGGATGCGGTGATGACGGAAGGGGCGCCCAATGGCGTCTTCAACGTTTCCACCGGCACCGGGCATACCATCAAGGAAATCTTCGACATCGTCGTCGACCATCTCGGGATCACGCTGGCGGAGCCGGTTCCGGAGGTCGAGCCCGGCGCCGATGACGTGCCGGCTGTCGTGCTCGATCCGTCGAAGACCATCGAAACCTTCGGTTGGCGGCCGAAATACTCCTTCGAGCAAACCATTCGGCGCATGCTGGCCTGGTACGATCAGCACGGCGTCACCGCGATCTACAGCCATCTCAAGGCGCCGGCGGCAAGTAACTGAGCGTCTGATCTTCTTTTGCCTCACACATCTTACAGACGGACACTCCCATGACCGAAAGCTTCGCAGGCCAGAACGTGCTGGTCGTCGGCGGTGCCGGATTCGTCGGCTCGAACCTAGTCAGGCAAATCCTGCGCGAGAAACCGCGCAAGCTGACGATCGTAGACAATTTCCTGTCGTCCGACCCGGTGAATGTACCTGACGATCCGGCGGTAAAGCTCGTCTCGGGACCGATCACCAATGACCGTATCCTGGCCGAACTCGATGGCGATCTTGACTATGCCTACCATCTCGCTTGCTTCCACGGGAACCAGTCGTCCATCCACGACCCTTTGATGGATCACGACAACAATACGCTGACCACGCTGAAGCTGTTCGAGCGGCTGAAAGACATCAAGACGCTCAAGAAGGTGGTCTATTCCGCCGCCGGCTGCGCCGTCGCAGCCAAGACTTTCGATGGTGCGACTGCGACGAGCGAGGATGCGCCGGTTTCGCTTTTCCACGACAGCCCGTACTCGATCTCGAAGCTGATCGGCGAGATGTATGGCAATTATTATTTTACCCGGCATGGCATGCCTTTCGTCAAGGCGCGTTTTCAGAACGTCTATGGTCCGGGCGAGATTCTGGGCGCGGGACGCTGGCGTGGCACGCCGGCGACGGTCTGGCGCAACGTCACGCCGACCTTCATCTGGAAGTCGATGCATGGCGAGGCGTTGCCGGTCGAGAACGGCGGCATCGCGACGCGAGACTTCATCTTCGTCGAGGATATGGCACGTGGTCTGATGGCGTGCGGGCTCAAGGGAGAGCCCGGAGAAATCTACAATCTCGGCTCGGGTGCGGAGGTATCGATCCGGGAGCTTGCCGAGCGCATCAATGCCGCTACCGGGAACACGACGCCGATCGCTTTGACCCCAGCGCGCGATTGGGATCGTTCAGGTCAGCGTTTTGCGACGACGGACAAGGCGCGCGAGAAACTGGGCTTCGTTGCGGAAGTGGCGCATGAAGAGGGCATCCGCCGGACGGTCGAGTGGACGAACGCCAATAAGGCAACGGTCACCCGTTGCATGACGAGCCATGCGCACTTTGTGCCGGATGTTAAGAAGTACGCTGGCTGAAATTCCTATTCAGGAGCCGCCATTCTTGCGGCCCGCGAATGTGATTAGTGCGTCATGAAAGGCGCGTGCCGCCTGGGCGCGGCCGAGAATCGCCCGATCGAGCCTTGCGGTGGCCGCCATTGGCTGTGGCGTCCACCATTCGGGATGCGTGAGAAGATGCAGGCGCGGATGGCCTGCTGCTATAACGTCCATCATGGGCTTGAAGCGCCAGTAGCCGTTCGAGTCCGAGCAATAGGCATAATCACGTTTCAGCCGCGAGCTGTACGCGTTGATAAGCCCCCCCACGAGATCCGAATCAAAATCCAGCAAGTTCGATAAATCGGGGTTGTGCCAGCTTACGCTGGCGACCGGTGCCTCCAAGATCGTTTCCAGTAGCGTCTGCTCTCGTCGGAGCGCTCGCTCGAGCCCGGCTTGGGTCCAGTGAGCGCTCTCGTACGCAGACGCGTCGAAATGAAGGCCGATGTCGTGCCCTAGCGAACGTATGCGAGCAGCAAGGCGAGCAATTTGCGGCTCAATCAGATTGTAGAAGACACAACGCGCGTTGAGAAAATAGGTCGCGACGACGCCTTCCTCCGCTTCAATCTCGGCTAGCCGCGCGGCGCGGTGCATCGAGAAGTCGACGTCGTGACGCCACAGCAAATGCGGGTCCGACTTCTCCTCGCCGTAGCGGACGAACTGATAGCCGTGTCCCTTGGCAGCTCGCAAAAGCTTGCGGAAGCCGTTCTCCGTGAAATCCTCAAACTCGGCCGGCGTACTCGAGTGTGGCCGTGGTCGCTTGTCTATCCGGAACGTCTGTCCGTGCAGTGCCACGGTCAGATTGTCGTGCGCACCGCCGTCGAAGGCGGAATAGCGCCGTCTGAACTCGTCCTCGGTTATGAGAGGGGAAAGGGCAGAAAGTCTGTGCAGGTCGCTGCGGCGTGTCTTCACTTTTCCCCAGGTGGTGTCCGGCAGAGCAGGAAGAGGCTCTCGCCATAACAGCCGCGCTCCAAACCGCTCGATGAGCTGCATGCCTGCTTCGTTGGCTTGAGCAAGCAGTTCGCCGGGCCTCAGCCCTTCCGCAACAGGGAAGCGTTCGACCGCTACTATAGGGCCAGCGTCGACCTCGGCAGTCATGATATGAAGCGTGGCTCCAAAATCGGAGGCGCCGCGATAAATGGCATGATGATGGGGGTCGCGGCCTGGGAACTCAGGCGACGCGGCGTGGAGATTGTAGGCCGGCATCTGCAGGCGTGCGAGCAATTCGCGAGGAACTATGACGCCGGAGCCGAATGAAATCAGGCTGGTATCGGGATCAACTTGCGTCTTCGAAAGCGCACTCGCATCGTAGATCGGCTCGACGGCGACGCTGGCTCCGAACGCTCGGACAAGGCGAGAAAGAGGCTGTCCGGTCAAGCTCGTCAGCAGGATGATGCGTTGCGTCACTCATTGGGCTCCGGAAGAGCGGCTGCAAGGCTGCGCCCATCGTGCATTAGATAGTCGATCACGGAGAGGCCGGGAACGAAGCGCGTCGGATCGCCGTAGGGATCGGGTGTGAAATCCTGGAATACGAGAGACAAGCCATGTGCGGCAAAGAGTTCATCCTGCTGGTAGCCGCCGGCTCCTCCACCAGCAAGGTAAGCGTCACCACCCGCACTGCGAACGAGAGAGGTCAGCAACTCTGTTGCTCTACCTTCGAATGGCAGGCCGGACTGCGATAGGAAATGGGGATTCAAGCCCAACTTGGCGGAAATGGCCTTGATCACTGCGATGTTGAAAATGGCGAGATTGTTCTCGCGCAGCTGAAGCAGGGGCTCGAGGAGAGCCATCGCTTCGTCGTAGCGCGGTGCCTTTCTGTAATTGGCTTCCAGCGTGCGCAGAAGCCTGGTTCGCCAAGGCTGGCCGTCGTCGATCACGATCTGATTGATTGGAACTCCGAGGCTTGCCCGCTTTATCGGGCAGGTGATCCATTTCGGCTGTCCTTGGATATTGAGCCGAACGCGGTTGCACCACGAGCCCATCCCTCCTGACCCTGAACGCGGGTAGTCGACAGCATCGAGGAACACGAACGTCTTTGCTCGCCGAATCTTGTCGAAATACCCCATCCAAGGAAAAAAGTTGGGCTGATGGATTGCGACAAGTGCCGTCATGCTGAGCTCATAGCCGCGTATCAAAGAACGACTTCAGCCGCCGGAACCACCACAGGCCGCCGACAACCAATATGGTCGAGACGAGTGCGAGATAGGCCAGCATCCAAATGGGCGGAAAATTTCCGGCAAGCAGTGGTGCACGATAGCACTCAGCGAGGACATAGAACGGATTGAAGACGAGTACCGTCTGAATAGGGGCCGGATAAGCTGAAAGCGGATAGAAGATCGGTGACGCAAAAAGCAACATGGTCAGCACGCTCGGCAAAGCAAGCGCTGTGTCGCGCACGAACACGTTAAGCGCGGACAGGAACAAGCCGACACCGGAAACGAAGAGTAGTTGCAGTGCAATGACGGCCGGCAATGAGATCACGGTCCAACTTATGCCTTCACCGGAAATGAGCTTTAGGATCGCGACAAGGCACAAGCCTACACCGAGTGGTACCAGCCCGAGCATCGTGCCTACCACCGGCAAAAGTTCGGATTTGAATGCAATATTCTTGACGATGCCGGAGTTGCCGGTGACCGAACTCGTCGCCGAACTCAGGCCCTCGCTCAAGCCGAGCCAAGGCGCATAGCCGCTTATCAACCAGATGACGAAGGGCAGCGCGCCATCGCGCCCCGGAAGCCGGCTGGGGAAAACGAATGTGAACACGAAGACGAAGATGCCCATCAGCAGCAGCGGCGCCAGCACTGCCCAGACGAGCCCGAGACTGGAGCCGAGAAAGCGATCGGCCAGCGACATGCGAAACAAGCTCAACAGCATGCCAAGATCGCGCCGGTCGAAGCCAGCCAACGTCATGAGGGCTCTCCGATCTTGGATGCGCTGATACCGGGAGGGCAGTAAAGCAATGGCATGCCGCCAAACTGTCCCTCTTCGTCGAGGATTTCCAATGTACGTGAACGGATGTCAACGACGCCGTCAGAGTCCGACAGAGTGATGTCAAAGCGGTAGAGCCCGGCACCAAGAATGAGCGGCGCGAAATCGATACGCACTGAAAATGACTCGGATAGAGGCATAGCGTCGCCGGCCTCGGACAGTCGCTGCCGCATGATGCGTCGGCCGTCTACTCGCGTGATCGAAAGTGTGAGATCCGGTTCCCGAACCTGATCTTTGATCTGACCGTGCACGATGAGACTCAGCGGCACGAAAGCACGGGCATTGCCGGCCAATTGCTGCCCCGACTGCTCGATCGCCAACTTTTCGATCGAACCCACGCTTGACCGGGCTGTGAAGCTTTCCCCCGCGTCGAACTTTGCGGCGAGTTCGGATTCGTCAGCCTGCTCAACAGCCTTGGAATAGGCTTTCGTGACTTCACGAGCGGGCCCGTCCATGACGAGCTTGCCTTGATCGAGCCAGAGGCAACGGTCGCATATATCGTCGATGATGCCGAGCGCATGGCTGACCACGATCACAATGCGGCCCTGCTTGGTGATCTCCTTCATCCGTCGGCTCGCTTTCTGCGAAAAGAAAGCGTCCCCGACCGAGAGGGTTTCGTCGATGATCAGAATGTCCGGCTCGATAAAGGCGCCCATCGAGAACGCGAGACGCGCCTTCATACCGGAAGAGTAAGTTCGGACCGGCCGATCGATAAATTCCTCCAGCTCGGAGAAAGCAATCACCTCTTCAACATGGGCATCGATCTCTTCACGAGATCGCCCGTGAACAGCGCCATCGAGATAGATATTCTCCCGCCCGGAGGCTTCGTCGCGCAAGACGGCACCGATCGTCAGCATCGCGTGTACGTCGCCTGTGATCTCAATATTTCCGGAAGTGGGCTCGGTAATGCCGGCCAGCAGCGAGAGCAACGTGGTCTTGCCCGCTCCGTTTCGTCCGATCACTCCAACGCGCTCGCCGTCGCGGATCGTGAATGAGACGTTTTTCAGCGCTTCCACTTCACGCAGGCCGATGGCTTGGCGATGTGAGCGCAAAGCCTCGCGTAGCGACACTGGTCCGCGCCCAATCTCGGAGAGAGGGTAAGCTTTTGACAGGTCCCGAACGGTCACGCTTGCGGATACCTTCGGGCTCAAGCCCGCGAGCACGGAGCTCCCGCTCATGCCGCTATGCCTTTTCCGCTGCCGGGCCCCACGTTCCAGCGCAATGGCAGGTTCAATCCGACGTCCCGATTGCCATCGACCTCCAAGGCAAGACCATTTCCGTTGAGCCAAGACCAGCCGTCCAACAGCGTGACGTAAGGATCACCCTTTTCCGCATCGGGTATGGTGAGGTTGACACCGATCTGATAGGCGCCCGGATCGAGCGGCAGATTTGGCAATTCGATCGTTACCGTATAGCGACCTGGCTCACTACCAACATCGTTCGGGCTGCGGGACATCAGAGCTGTTTCCCAGCCATATCCAGGCTGCAACCGCTCGATCACCGCGACGCAGCCGACCTTTGCGGGGCGCATGATGTCCACATCGAACGCGAAGCTCAGCAGCTCGCCCGGCCGGGTGCGGATTGGTGAAGGTTGAGAGCCAAGCCTGGCAACACCAGCATGATACGAGAAACCTGCAGCTTCGCCGAAGAGATATAGTCTCGCCGCTCGCTCGGCCGGTCCGGAAAAAGTGATCTTTCCCCTGTCGAGCACGTGAGCCGTTTCACACATCTTTACGACGGCGCTCCAGTCGTGCGTGACAAGCACTCCAGAAGCCCCCCGCGCAATCCGTTCGCGAAGGCGCCGCCAGCACTTCGCCTGGAAGTGCTGGTCACCGACCGATAGAATTTCATCGAGCAGGTAGACTTCATAGCTTCCAGCCGTCGCAGTCGCAAAGAAGAGCCGCGCGGTCATTCCAGCGGAATAGGTCAGGACCGGATCCTCGAACCTGTCGCCGAGTTCCGAGAACGAGTGGATATCTGCAATCATGACCGCACGTTCGCGCGCGCTGAACCCGTGCACCGTAAGCAGGCGCTGCGCATAGGCGCGCCCCGTCAGTTCAGGGTTCCCGACGAGGCCGAGCTCGTATATGGCTGACATCGCGCCATTGACGGCCACGCGGCCGGTATCCGCCGCATAAACGCCGCCCACGACGCGCAGCAATGTCGACTTGCCGGCGCCGTTGCGGCCGAGCACACCGACGAACTGCCCTTTAGGCACCTCGAAGCTGACGTTGTGCAAGGCCTGGTAGATCGGTATGTCTTTGCCCGCACCGATGGCGAGACGCCAAGCGCTCCCACCATCGACGAGCGCGAACCGCTTCGACACGCCTTGGCATGTGATTGCAATGGCGCTGGTCGTCATGGTGCAAGAGCCGGCGAACGCTAAGGGATGGCCAAGTTATTCGAGCTAGCTGGCGACGGCGACACCAGGAATGTGGAAACGCGAGCTCTTTGGCGCATTCTCGCCACGATCCGTCCAGACATCGGGCCACAAGCTCCAAATGCTGCACGACTTGCAGCAGTCGTAACGATCCCACTCGCCTTTCAAATGAGCCTGGCGCATATCGCTCAGCCGCTGCCAAGCCTCCATCCAGGTGATCTCATTTGCATCGCCCATATAGGGGACGCAATGAAGCTCCTCCTCGGGAAGATAGTCCGGCACCGCCGCAACGCACGGAGCGTAGCGTCCATCATGCTGAATCTTGAAATGCATAAAAATCGAGTTGCACGGCGTGCGGCGTGCCGGGCGCTGCACTTCCGGCACGCTGAAGCCAACCTTCGCTAGATTTTCTTCCAGCCCCCAGGTGTCGCCGCCCCAGTTGCCCACCGGCCGCCAAATCACCTGATCCACTCTTTCGCGCCAGTAAGCTTCGAAAGCCTTATAAGGCTCGCGGAACTCTTCGAAGCCCATGATGTGGGTCGTGATGCGCATCGGCGACTTACGCTCGTTGCGCATCGCGACGATCCGCTCGAGATTCTCCCAGACGCGATCGAAATGATCGACCTGCATCAAGCGATGGTAGTTCTCGCGATCGGGGGCATCGAAACTATATTGGTAATGGTCGAGACCAGCATCGATCAAGCCGGCGATCACATTCTCACGAAACAGCGACCCATTTGTCGCCATGACAACCGAGAGTTTAGGCCGCAAAGTTTTGATGATTGTAACGGCTTCGACGAGATTGGGCGCAGCCAACGTCTCGGAATAGGACGAGATGTTAACAAGAATACCCTCTTCGGGCATCTCACTTACTACCTTTCGCAGCAGATCCATGCTCATCCACGAAGCCTTGCGGGGCTTGTGGATCGACTGCGGGCAGAACAGGCAGCTATGATTGCAGGGTGCGGCGCCGAGATTGATCGAAAAATTGGTTGGCAGCGCGCCGTTCGAAAAGATGCTGCGCGCCGTATGCAACACGGCAGGATCGGGCGCATTGTCGCCTCCTTGCGCGAAGGACTTGGTCTGGACCCCTGCCGCCGCATCCGACCTGGCCGGCATCGGGCGCTCTGCCGTCGTGAAGGCGTTGCGCAGCATGCGCATGGCGCCGGTCAGATGGCGTGACGGGAGAAGTTTCTGCATATGTCCGTTCTGTTCGATTTGGGTTTACCCAAGGGGCCAACGCAAGCCTGTGTACCCCAATCATGTGCTTTCTGGGGCGCGCACGACCCAAGCAAGCCTCACGCCTTGGCTGCTGTAATGAACCAATGGGTGTGTTGTCCAGACCGAACGCGCCAATTTGCGATCCATGCGGTGACGGTCGCCGTTGCTCGCACCGCTGTATCGCGAAAGCGACCATTCATGTCACCGCGAATTTGTAGCTTATCCGCAAAATAGAGCAGAGGGATCTGCACCGAAAAGTTCATGATCTCGTATGCGAGCAGTTGCCTACGCGAGAATAGCGGCTCGATACGGACATCGCGAAAACCCAGCGCTTCGAGCGCCCGAGTCCATGTATCCGGATCGTAGTAGTGATATTGGACGCTCATGCGGTCGCGTGCCTTGGCAGACGCTTCGGCTTTGGCGTTCAGGCCGAAGAACTTATAGAATCTATAAGCGAGGATGGAGGTGCGAAATTCCGGCGCTGGAGTCGTGAAGGCGAGCCGCCCTGCCGGCTTCAACAGCCGCTGAATTTCTCGCATCGTGCCATCGAGGTTCTGCACATGCTCGAGAACGCAGATACTCGCAGCACTATCGAAACTCGCGTCCGGCAAAGGGATCGCGGAAGCGTCTGCCGCAGTGAAACCCGCATAACCGCGTTCTCGCAGGATGCTGTCGAAGATGGGCAGCGCATCGACACCGTGCAACGAACGGATCGCTGGAGCCAGACCTTGCAGCATCACCATGATGATGCCGTTGCCGCAACCGATGTCGAGCGTGTGTCCCGAAAGCCCCGCGGTTGCCAGGGCCTCGAGCTCGATCTTCTTGTGAACGGCCATCTCCGGCACGTTGTAGTACATCGCAGCGAGCGCCTCGTCGGTTGCGTCGGGCTTCACCTTTCCCAACACTCGAAGAAGCGCGCCGAGTGCCGCCAGCGCGTATGTGAATATCAGGCCAGCCGCAAGCGAGAGCTGCTTATAAGGAGCCTGCCGGGAACGGGCGATCTTTGTCTGCAAGGCTTCGTAATCGGCGGAATTGCTTTCCAGCCGCAAGGGTATGAAAAAGGGTTCGCTGGGGTGGAGCAAGGCCGTTTCCGATCCTGTCTTCAGATGAGGTCCTGCTCGTCCGCAGGCCTGTCAGGTCGCCAAATTCGAATACAGACACGCTCGCCCTTATAGTCGAAGAAGGCTGGATAGTGTTCCGGATCGGCCGCACGGATCGTATCGACCAATTCCGCCAACGGCAAAGCAGCGTCGATACGGGAATGTTCGGGCGAGCGATTGGGTAGAGGAGGGTGGCTGGGCTGGCTTTGAGGCTTCGCGTTCACGACCCCATCTCTCTCGACAATCGCGAGCGCATCGAGCACGACGGCGGGTTCGAAAGCGAGCGTCTTGCGAGCCAAGCTTCGGCCGGTTTCGAATGGCGAGAGAGAGAAGGAACGTTGCAGGATCACAGGTCCTGTATCCACTCCGCTATCGACGACGTGCACCGTCACTCCGCTTTGGGATTCACCGCGCGCGATCACCCAATTCAACGATCTGGCACCAGGGTAGTCGGGCAAGAGGGTGCCGTGTACGTTAAGGCACAGCCCGACGTGACCCAGGAAGCCAGGCGGAAAGACGAACCCAAATCCCACCGAGAGGCAGGTCGCTCCTCGTATCTCTTCGGGCGGCGTATCGAGGTCGGCCCGTTTCAGCACATTGACAGGGATGCCCGCCGCCTGGGCAACCTCGACCGTCGGTGCGACCTTGGGCCAATGGTTGGGGTCCGTCACATAGACGCGATCGATTTCATGACCGGCGCCGAGAAGAGTTCGCAAGACTGCTTCGCGCGGCCCACTGGAAAGATATGTCAGCCGCATTTGGCAGAAACTTGAGATGCCGTTTCCGATGGTGAATGCGTTGCCTGCAACGAGAACGGAAAGGCATAGAAGAAAGGATAATGCATAACGAGCGCTTCTTGCGTCATGCGTAGGAGTTCAGGACTGCGCACGAAAGTGGTGTATCTGTATCGTGTTTCATGGGCGCCCCACTTCCGTTTAAAGCGGTAGACACCATCCTGCGTGAGCCAGGTCCCCCCCCAATTCCAAATCCGTCGCCCCTCGTCGATCGCATCACACATCGCTCGGTACAGGATTGCGGCAGTTGGCTGCAATTCGCGGCTTCCGGGTCGCGTCACCGGGGTGATGTATTCGACGAATTGCCCGAAATAGAACAGGAGGACGGCAGCGACGGGCTCTCCCGCCTGTTCGGCGACATAGAGCCGATAGTCGTGTTTCGGCCGCAAAACCTGAGGGATCGCGGTAAAGAAGGATGCCGGCTTCGGCCTGCCGCCGATCTCTGCCATGTTCAGGCGGTGAGTATCCTCCAGAAATTCGAACGCGGTCGGCTCCTCCCGGACGGTCACGCCTGCTGTCTCGGCTTTGCGCACGTTGCGGCGTGCCGAACCATCTATCATCTCAAGCAGGGTGCTGTGAGCGTTCGGCCCTTCGGGCAGAGGCGTCCATTGCGAGATTCGTTCGTCACTCGAAGACGAGTCGCTCCAATTCGAAGCGGACGCTGGCGCGAAGGGGTTGGCGATGATGGTAGCGGCTGCGACGTCTTGCTTCTGCAGTCGATCAAGGAACCAAGTCACCAGCGCTCCGCGCGCCTCCTCGTCGACCGCGAGGATGTCACCATGACTGCCAAAGAACGGGAGCGAATTGAGGACCGTGCCAGCCGGCCCCGCTTTCCCCATAAGGGGAAGTAAACCGACGATCTCCCGACCGCGCCACGCGAGCACATATTCTACATTTGGCGCCAGCATCGCGACGAGGAGATCGCGATACGCGAGAGAATGATAAACCGTGCTCCCGGGGCATGCGGCAAGGAAGCGTGTGTATTGAGCTTCGTCTTCGGTTCGAAGTGGCGCGAGCCGGAGCGCTTCGGTCATTGCGGCCGTTCCCCGTTCAAGAATACGCGACACCACTGCTCGAAGGACAGCAGCGACCAGATCAGCAGCCGCTGGTTCCTGCGGCCGGACATATGCGTATCCACCACCTCGCGAACGAAGGCCGGATCCAACCAAGCACTGGAGGCGAGATCGTCACCCAGCAACATTTCGCGCACGTAATCGGCGTTCTCGCCCCGGTACCACGACGCTTCGGGCGAGGAGAACCCCTGTTTGCGCCGCTCCATGATCTCGGCGGGCAGAACATGCGCCATGGCTTGGCGCAGGCAGCTCTTGCCCCCGGAGAACGTATCCTCGGCCAAAAGTTTCTTGCGTACTGCGTCTTCGTCAACCGAAAGCATATGCTCGAGATCGGCGAGCTTGTGCCGCGCCGGCAGTCGCATCGCGAAATCGACCAGGGCATTGTCAAGGAAAGGGAAGCGTTCTTCGAGTCCGCTCGCCATGGCAAGCTTGTCGCCCACGAGGAGCAAACCGGACAGAAAGGTACGGCACTCGAAGTAGAGCGCGGCCGAGATGTGATCTTCGGGGGTCTCGAACGAGAGATTTGAGGCGGTCGAATAGACGGATCGAAAGACCTCGAACATTTCCGCCTCGTCGTCCACAGACGCGCCGAACAGGCGCTTGCGGTCATGAGGCGTCGTCAAGCGCTGCCAGAATCCATAGTAGTTCGTCAGGTAGTCTTCCTGATCGAGCGAACGGAAAACGCGATAATAGCGCCAGGGATATCCACCGAACAGCTCGTCACCTCCCGCCCCGGAGAGACAGACTTTGACGAATTTTGAGGCCAGCCTTGCGATATAATAGTTCGGATAGCTCATCCCGAGACGTAGATCTTCCAAGTGCCAGACTACGCGGGGCAGCGACCAACGAATGTCGCCAGCATTGATGACTTGCTCATAATGCTCGGTCTTGTAGGTGCAGGCCATGAGTTCAGCCGCGCGGCGTTCGTCGAACCCCGCTTCCGCCCCCTGGACGCGGCTCATCTCGAAGCCTGCGGTGAAGGTCTGCATGCGTGGTACGTGCCGGCTGGCGAGCGCCACGAGCGTGCCGGAGTCCATGCCTCCGGAAAGGTAGGCTCCTACCGGTACATCGGAGACCAGCTGTCGTTCAACGGCGTCCGCCATGAGGCGTTCCAGCGTTGCGACGGCGTCTTCAGGCTCGATGCTTTCGGGTTTTGAAAAATCGTAGTCCCAATAAGTGTCGCGCCTCTCGCCGTTGCGATCGACCGTCAAGATGGTCGCCGGCGGCAGATGCTCGACTCCTGCGAAGAGCGTGTGCGGGCGGAAGAGGTTCTGAAAGGTGAAATACTCGTGCAGAGCTTGTTCGTTGACCCTGACTACGAAGTCGGGATGAGCGAGGAACGCCTTGATCTCGGAAGCGAAGGCGAGACGGTTAGCGGTTCGCCACAAGTAGAGGGGCTTCACCCCGAAACGGTCCCGCACGAGATGAAGTCGACGTTCGACCGCGTCCCAGAGAGCGAAAGCCGCCATCCCGTCGATTCGCAGCGCAAGTTCACGCACGCCCCAGACCGCGGCACCGGCGATGAGAACCTCTGTGTCGGAACGCGTTCGGAAGGACCACCCCTCGCGTTCCAGCTCTGATCTCAACTCGCGAAAATTATAGATCTCGCCATTATAGACGATGCTCCAGCGCCCGTCCGGTGAGTGCATCGGCTGGCTCGCGACAGTGCGCAAGTCGATGATCGATAGCCGCCGGTGCCCGATCGCCAAGGGCCCGTCGCAATGCAAGCCTGCGCCATCGGGCCCGCGATGCGCCATGGCATCACGCATACGCGCGACGGTGGCGCCATCCGCGAGCGCGCCATCGAGATTGAGATAGCCGGCGATGCCGCACATGGTGCTAACGTGCCGGCCGTCTCGCAAGGACGGTTATGCCAGCTTCTTCCTTGCGAATGTCCTCAATCACCAGGCCGGCTTCGGCGCACCATGCTTCGACTTGCTCACGTGTCTGCCTGTGCGAATATATTGGAGTGAACCAATCAAAATTGATATGGTTCATCTCATCAATCGTCAGATCATTGCGATAAAAAGCTTTACAGAAATGCCAGTAAAAAAGCCTCTGAATGTTAATCTTCCCTTTGGGAATGCCGAGTAGTTCGACATCTTCAGGAACATCTACTTCGACGTTGAGATCTCCCAGTGCCTTCCCTAGCTTGGACAGCGGGATGAGCTGCTCCCACGCCTCCGCCTGAGGCATCCTGGAGACGATCTCTCTGATATAGTCATCGGTGAATTCACGGGCGGGCGACTTTTTGGCGTAAACATAGATAGAGTATAGCCCCCCGGGCCGGACGAGGCGGGCCGTCGCCAATATGGCGTCATGTGTCGAGGGAGTGTGATGAAGTACTCCTTCCGAAAATACGACGTCGAAGCTTTGATCGGGAAACGGTAGCTGCATCAGGTCGCACTGGACGAACGCACAATCCGGGGTCGCCGCCGAGATGGTTTCCTTGGCGATGTCCACCGCCGAGGAAATGTCCGCACCGACATAGCGGAGTCGCTGCCAGAGTCCGTCAAACAACAAGCTAGCCGAATTTCCGGACCCGCAGCCGGCATCGAGCAGTGACAAGGGGCCGTCTTGCCCCTCAAGCTTCGCAAGCAAGGGAGCATAGCGCTCATGCAACCATGAAGCGATCGCCTGCTGGATGGCTGGTGACTTGTAGGTCTCGCGGCGGTTCCATTTATAGGCAAATGTATCACGGGTTTGTGCCTGCCCCGCATCGGCGACTTCGAGATCTCGCAGTATCCCCGCGCTCCTCTTGAGCCTGCGGCCACGATGGAGGATTTCCTCCCCTTCGCCTGGAGGGATGGTTCCGAGAAGGTCGCTCATCCAGCGGCTCATACTTCCAATTCCTCCAGCGCGTGGACAACGCGTTCGACGTCGTCAATGGTCATGTGGTTGTGTAGAGGAAGGGCGATGCTTGATGCCTCGATCTCGGTCGCCACAGGAAAGTCGACGGGGTTCGTACCGTAGCCTTTCCGATAGGCCTCGAGACCTACGATGGAATGGGTGCCTGGTCGGCCTCCGATCCCAAGATCCTGCAAATGGGCGAGGATCTCGTTTCGCGTAGCGGGTGCATGTGCCTGATCCACCGTCGCGACGTAGGCTTGGAGCGCGTGGCCCTGATCGACCGGCCGCCGCGGGGCGCGGATCCAGCCGAGACGCTGGAGGCGTTCATCGTATCGCTCGGCAAGCAGCTGCCGCTCCGAAATGAACAGGTCCAGTTTCCCGAGCTGCACCGTCGCTATCGCAGCCTGGACATCTGTCAGTCGGTAGTTGAAGCCGAAGACCTCGAAGTTCGGCAGCTCGTAGGGTTTGGGCCCACGATGGCGGATTTCTTCGGAGACGCTGGCTCCATGATTCCGATATGTGTCGACGAGTGCTGCGAGCCGATCGTCATCGGTCGTGACGACGCCGCCCTCGCCGCAGGTGATTGATTTGCGGGGATGCAGCGAGAAACAGCCGAGGGCGCCGAGGCTGCCAGCAGGCCTGCCCTTGTAGTCGGCTCCGGCTGCGCAGGCTGCATCCTCGATGATGGCGACATGGTCTGGCAACACGGCACGCAGGCCGTCCATATCGGCGGTCAAGCCGAAAAGATGGACGACCATGACAGCTTTCGTGCGGGCGGTGATCGCGGCCGCGACGGCTTTCGGATCGAGATTGTAACTCTCGGGATCTATATCGACGAAGACCGGCTTTGCTCCGCAATGGACCACGACGTTTGCAGTTGCGACCCATGTGAAGGCAGGGACGATCACCTCGTCGTCCGGTCCTATCCCGAGCGCGACCAGCGCGAGATGTAGCGCCGTCGTACATGAGGTGACGGCAAAGGCGTGCTTGACGGCATGGCGGGCCGCAAACTCTTTCTCGAAGCGCTTCACCCAAGGCCCTTGGGTCAGCCAGCCGGATTCCAGCACTTCCCGCACTGCATCGACCTCTTCCTTGCCCATCACGGGTTTGGCGATCGGCAAGAAAGAGGCACTCATTGGCATTCTCCGTTCGCGGCGCGTACTCAGGAGGGGTAAAGGCGAACCCCACTCCAGATGCCTTCCGATTATGCGTAGCGCTGCCAGTGCGCAAGCGCAGCGGTGTCAGAACGTCCAAGCCCGGGACGCGGCCAGCGATGGGTAGAGTTCCGTGGTTTCCGGAGCAAGCCCAGCGCGAATGCGATCGATTATCCGTTCATAACGCTCGGCGCTCGCATCTTGGCCGTGCCAAGCGAACGCGAAGGCGCGAGCCCTGCGACCGAGATCCATGCGGCGCTGTGGGTCCAAAACGAGGGCCCGCAGCACATCCCGAATCGTGTCTTCGGTCGCATCGACCATGGGAGCCTCGCGGATCGGCCGCAGAGCCGGGAGAGGCGCCGCCTGATGGGGCGACAGGCGGCAGATGGTTGCTTTGCCGAGCATGAGCGCTTCTCGGGCATTGGCGCCATAGCGGCCATAGTTCAGCTGATCGACAACGATGTCCGCCTGAACCTGCAGGAACCTTACGCTGGTGCTCGGCAGGTCATGTGCAAAGATGAGGCGAACGGGCAGGCCTTCAGCCTGCAGCCTCTCCACTGCCGTCATGATGGCGCCGGTACCCTTTATGTCGCGTCCGGCTTGACGCCGCGCCTCGTAGTTTCCCACCGCATGATAGACGAGAACCTCACCAGGATCTCGGCGCACAAGCAAATTTTCGGGGATCTCTATCTGTGGATGCCAACGATCGGGATCGAGAGTCGCCACTACCGGACCGTATACGCTGCGTTCGCCGACCCGCTCGGGCGTAGCATAGTCGCCCTCGAGACCAATCCAGTCGCAGATGTGGTTGAGCTTGCGATTCCAAACGAGATTGCGTTCATCCGAACAGATATCGGGACGCAACTGCCAGATGCAGTGGTCGCACAGCCCGCCAGCGATATCATGGATCGACGATTGAAGTCCGCCATCGAGGCAACCGCTCGGTGTATAGCCGATAATTATGCCGTGGCGGCGTAACTCGAGAAAATCCCATGGGATAATCTGCGGTTGAGTGCCTTGCTCGTGCCGTCCTGAAAAGAAGCTCGCTGCTCCTGCGCCGTAAAAGTGCAGAGCACCGAAGCGCTCGGGTATCATTCGGAAAAAGTCGCGAGTCCTGCGGTGCATCTCTGCCGGGTCGGGGTCGAACAGGTTAACGTCTTCTCCATGAAAGAACTGCTGCTGGACACTTTTCGGCGATTCGAGAGATACCGTAACAGTATCCCAGCCACGCTTGCGCAATCCCGCACTCAAGCAATTGAAGTGATAGTAGTTGTTGTGCAGAAATATTGCCGACTTGCGCCGAGGTTCGGCGAAGCTGAGCTTAGGCAGGGATTCTGGTCGATCGAACGGCAGGCTTTCGCTAGATTCATCACTGTGCGTAGCTTGGGCGCGAAAATCGAGCCGATCGATGTCGTCGATGATCGCGGACAGCTTCGCGAAATAGTCCGGCATGTCCGGTGACGCCGCGACGGGTAGAGGCGGGCGGCGTTGCTTCAGCCAAGCCATCGCGTCGAGTGGCATCGTCTCTATGGCGTCGAGCAGCGCCTCGCTGCGGCGAGCGATGTGACCATGATCTTGGCGGGGGACGATCAATGCGACCTCGTCGATGAGGCCATTTGCGAAGCAGTTCAGCAACTCAGCTTGAGAAGCGCCCTCGATATCGCGGTTCTGGACGCTATTCGGGTTGATGAACAGGATGAGCATTTGGGATGCTCGGCGCCTGGCCAAAATCGTGTAGTCGTTCCCGAGCGCGGCCAGCTCCGGGATCTGTGCTGCTAACGGCGCAATCGCTTTCCGGTGAAAACTGCGCGAGAGCAGCTTGTCTTCGTACTCTCGCTGCTCGGCCAGTTGCCGTTTGACACCATCCAGGTCGTCGCGCAGCGCTTCGTTTTCGATCGACAAACGAGACAGAGACTGCTCGACATAGTTCTTCCACGCCTTGCCGCGGCTAAGAATGTCGATGGATCTCGGCCTCATGGAAAGTCTCGCCTGTGGCGCGAAGCGCAGGTGGTCACGCAGCACAATCAGCCGCTCTTGGACCCGCTTGTCTTGTCGAGATTTCGCCAGGCGATCAATCGCCGGAGGCCTTCGTCGAGGTTGATCTCTGCAGTGAACCCGATTTCCTTTGAAGCCCTCTTTGGACTTCCAATGCGGTTGCGGACCAAGGTTGCCTGGCTGCGGGGGGCGTAATTGATCGGCTGGTTGCTGCCAGTCAGATGACAGATCCTTTCGGCCAACTCTTTCAACGACGTTCGCGTTCCGGTCCCGACATTATAGAACCGATCGGCCGATTCTGCCTGCATGGCGCAGAGATTCGCACGCGCGCAATCTTCGACCGCAACGAAGTCAAAGGCTTCGGAACCGTCTCCAAGGATCGTCGGCCCTTCGCCGCGATCGATGGCGTCGAGCATCTTCATGATCACTGCGATATAGGCGCCGCGATAGTCCTGTCGCGGGCCGTAAACATTCATATAACGCAATCCTACGACATTCAGGCCATATCGGTGATGAAAAGCGCGGGCCATCGCCTCGCCGGCGATCTTGGTCGCACCGTAGAAATTTTTGTTATTGAAGGGATGGTCTTCCGTCATCGGTTCCTCAACGGCGTCGCCATAGACCGATGCAGAGGAGGAGTAGACGAGGCGCTTCACGTTCTTCGCTACGCATGCCTCCAGCACGTTGAAAGTGCCTCGGACATTGACGTCGAACGCCGATCGCGGAAATTCGTGGCACTGGAGCAACCAGAGAGCCGCGAAATGGAAGACCCCGTCGGCCCCTTCGAGCGCGGCCTGCAAAACGTCGGTCTGGAGTATGTCACCGCCAACGTCGTAGATCTTGACGCGCGGGTCGGCGAGAGCCGCTTCAAGATTCTGCGCCTTGCCGCGTACGAAATTGTCGTAAACGAGGATTTCGCCCACGTCCGAGCGGATCAGCTGATCGACCGTGTGCGAGCCGATGAGACCGGCCCCCCCGATCACCACTACCCTCTTGCCGCTTAGATTCATCGTGTATCCGTAATTACAAGTTGCATCGCATCTGCAGTCGGCAGCCGCAGCGCTATAGCGCTGCCCTCAGGAGGTTAGCAATCAGGGGCGCGGACTGCCCGGTTCCGTATTCGGGAATCTCCTTGCGGGTGGCATAGTTCTCGCTGGTCCATAGTCGATTCCACCCGGCCTCGATCGTTTCAACCCACTCCGTCTCGTCCCGAAGAGTTACGCAAGGGACACGATGGAAATAAGCTTCCTTCTGCAGGCCGCCGGAATCGGTGAATACGGCCGCCGATTTGCTGAGCAGCCTTGCCATGTCGAGATAGCCGACGGGATCGATCAGAACGAGTCGCTCCGGCGGCCCGTTCCTCGTCATCATCAGCTTTCGGGTTCGGGGGTGGACCGGCATAACAATTATTCTGTCGGCAGTGGCCGACTCAAGCCAAGTCATGATGCGTGCGAAGCGGACGGGGTCATCGGTGTTCTCGGCGCGATGGATCGTCGCCACGGCATAGCCGCCTTCGCTCAGGCCATGGTCTTCGACAATCGTCGAGCGGCCCTCTGCTCGTTCTACCGCGGCAAGCGTGGTGTCGAACATGACGTCGCCGACGGCATGAACGCCTTCGACAATTCCTTCCGCGGCAAGATTGGTCACTGCCGTACGGGTCGGACAAAACAGCAGTGTGCTTACGTGGTCGGCGACGATGCGGTTGATTTCCTCGGGCATGCGGCGGTTAAATGAGCGCAGTCCTGCCTCTACATGGGCGATCGGAATGTTAAGTTTGGAAGCGGCCAGCGCGCCGGCAACCGTGGAATTCGTATCGCCGTAGACCAGAACCATGTCCGGCTTTTCCAGCTGCATCGTCTCATCGAGCTTCTCGAGCATGCGGCCAGTCATGGCGCCGTGCCCGAGGCTGTTGACCTCGAGATTGTAGGCTGGTTTCGGAATATCGAGTTCCTCGAAGAAGACATCCGACATCAACGCATCGAAATGCTGGCCGGTGTGGACGAGCACCTCGTTCAGTCCAGCCTTGGCGAGCGCGTGGCTGACAGGAGCGGCCTTGATGAACTGAGGGCGCGCGCCGACCACTGTGAAAATCTTTGTCATCAAGATGTCCCGTGAAGTCCTTGGGTATCTGGGCCTGTGCCAAGAGCAAGCCGGGTCAAGTCCGCGAAGGCACGGCCTTCACGCTCCCAGCAGAGTTCAACGGCCGTGTCGATTGCGTTGGCTTTAAACGTGTCGATCATCGCATGGTCAAGCGTGTTGATCGCTCGCGCGATCGCCTCTGGCGTGGGCTCATCCACCAGTCTGCCCAAATGGTGGCGCTGCAACAGCCGACGCATCTCGGGCAGATCGGAAACACACAGGGACAAGCCGGCCATAGTGTATTCAAAGAACTTGTTAGGCAGAACGTAGCTGTTTTGTAATGAATGTCCCTTGATGACAAAGAGCCCGACATCAAAATCTCGGGCTTGCGCAACCAGATCGATCATCGGGACTGGTTCCGCAAATGTCACTCGATCACCGATGCCGCTCGATGCCGCGAGCCGCTTCAATGCAGAAAGATAGCTTTCCTCGCCGGGACCTCTCAGCGTCAGCGTAAACTCTGGCCTCCAGGATGCGACGCTCGATATACATGCTTCCAGAGCTCGGCCGGGCGCGATGATGCCATGATACAGCACCCGGATCTGCTCGCGTGTCCGGCGTAATGTCGTAGGCTCGTAGATCGGCGTATTGCGCACTACCACTGGTCGTCGCTGCAATCGGTAGACATCCTGCAATCTGTCCGCTATGCCGTCTGATACGCAGGTGACGAATGTCGCATCCTCGATGCCGGCGGCCTCGATGGCGGCGATAACTGGACGAACGGCTAGCCGCCATGTCCGGCTTTGCGCGTATTCGTCGATGGCAAGCTCGTGAGTATCATAGGCAAATGGCGTCCCGCTCGCACGATTCATCGCCAAGGCGATTGGCAAGCTGCTCCAGTCGTTCGCGATCCAAAAATCCACATTCTGGCGCATGGCCACTTCCTTCAGGGCCGCAAACCGAGGGTTGAGTCGCCAATAGACATCAAAGGCGTGGCGAGTGCGCAGTGCCAGTAATGGGATATCGAGGAGGCGCTGCAGCTTGCGCCTGTAACCGGGCCCGCCAGGCGGTGACATTGCCATGCCGGGGCTTGAAAAGATGGGCCAAGCTGGCGAAGGCGACTTGCCGCCAGGCAGACCGACCGCGATGACTTGGAAGCCGGCAGAGGTCAGGATGTCGCCCTGTCGCCGCAAGCGAGGGTCGTCGCGGATCACCGAGTCGCTTAGGAGACCGATACGTGGAGGCGCTGCTGCTCGCACCATGACTTCAACCGATGCGCGCCAGGATGCGATCCCGCCACGATTGCGGCAACTGCCGCCATATCGATTTGATGACGAAGGTCAGCGCACTGGATGGTGCGCCTTCTCCACCGGGTGCGCGGCGAAGCTCGCGCAGTACGGCGTCTCGTCCGGTCTGAGGCAGTATTCGCCACCCTGCTTTAAAGAAGCGCGCGGCTGACCTTTTTGTCACGGAGGCGAAGCGCTTGCGCAGCATCGCCTTCGGTGATGCTCGGCGGTCGGCGAAAACTGTCTGCGCGGCGTCGCTCATATCTTCTCGCGTCACGCGTGGAGTCAGGATCATGTCGTTCAGGAGCGCCGACTCTGGCCCCGCCGGCCAGAGCGGTCTGACATCTGTCGGCCCATATATAGCAGCGAAAGGCACGCTTACGATCGTCGCTCGCCGGCGTCCACCGGCGCGATCACTCAAGTAGGAATCGACGCCTTGCACAAACTTGCTGTACGAGTAGAGGCCGGTTTCTATCACGTCACGATAAGCTCGAGCTGTCATTTCTTCAAGAAATTCGACATTTTCTAGCTTATTGAATATATTTTCGATATTTGAGTAGTCTTTATTGAGAGCAAGGTAGTGTTTTCCCGCTTCAATAACGCTAGAGTATTTTCCTTCAAATAGAATCAGTGCAGTTTTCAGACGAATTGCTTCAAATATTTTTGGAGAGATCTGGTTCATTTGAACCAAGCCTTCGTGCTCTATCAAGTGTGTCTGGGCAAAATCCTTAAACGGCATATCCCGGTGAATTGCTGCAAGTTCTGCCAGTCTGCCGTCCATATCAAAGACATTCGCTCCACTTTCCGTTCCGAGCGTAGCGCGTGCCGAGGCTATGAAACGATACCAGTCTGGACCGTAAATCCGCTTGCTGTCGTCAACCTCGATATCGACGGGGATGCCGCGGCTTTCCGCCAGCCGCCGCACCTCGACGCCAATACGGTATTTCTCCTGCCCGAGTGCGCCGTACTGATGTGGCAGCGCGCGCCCTCGGTAGGCGATCCGCAAATGACGTTCACTCATCGGCCGTGCGAGCCCGTCGATGAAGGGATCTTCCGGAACATAACCGGTGAGTGTCGGGATAAACGTCACGCCTGCAAAGCGACCGCGAGGATATACGGTATCGATCGATGCTTGCGGTACGTTCGTGAAGACCGCATCGATGCCGAGACGCTCGATCCATCGACGGGCCGTCTCGACCCGATCGTACTCGTCTTGAATAAACAGCAGCTTGGGGCCGCGATAGGCTGCGAAGGCAATGGCGACGCCTCTCGACAAATGGGCATCGATCGATAGGCGCACCGAGTAGTGGATCGCAATCGCGTCATAGTACGAGAAATCTAGTTCGGAACTGTTTCCATCTGCCATCGCCAAGTAGCCGGTTGCGGGCAAAAAATGGAAGCGGTGCCGCGAGTACATTCGAAACGCTTCGAGATGTTCCGCGATCGTCCCGACATGCGTCGAGCGGTCATCGTAGAGCATCAGAACGTTGAGCGCCGGTTTGAGTCTGGCCTGCTGTGATAGCAAGATTCCGAGCTGGCCGGCGAGCTCACTGAAGCGCACATCGTAGGATGTGGCAGCGGCTGCCTCGAGTCGCTGGGCCACCGACTCCGCGGCAGCCCGTGTCGGAGCCAGACGCAAGATCGCGTCCGCAAATTCCTGCGCGGTTTCGGCAAGCGCGAACAGATCTCCGCGTCCGGCGAGGGCGTCGATAGGAACGCTGACGACCGGCAGTCCGCAGGCGAGATATTCGTAAGCTTTCAAAGGCAGCGATCGCCGCATCAAGTCGCTTTGCCGAAAAGGGATCAGGCCGATGCGCGCATGTTTGGCGAGATCGGCGATCTTGTCGCTCGAAAGCAGCCCGAAGTGCTTGACATTCGGCTTGCGCTCGAGAGCGCTCCACTCTTCGCCGCCGTCGATCGACTTACCACAGAACCAAAACTCCCAATCGGGAAGCAGCCCGGTCACTTCGTTCAGGAGGGCGAAGTCGAGACGGTTATTGATGCCACCTTGATAGAGTGCGACATTCTTGCCGTTACTGGGTGCACGATAGGTGGCCGCGCCCTTCGAATGCCAGAACGGAAAATCGCAGCCGTTCGGAAGCACCATGATGGGCTTGCCGGGCGCCGCCACATTGCGATGACTGTCGGCCACGCCCTTGGATACTGCGACTACGAGATCGGCAATGTCGACGACAAGGCGTGCTGCGTTGGAGAAATCACGTTCCGTAATCCGGACCAGATCGCCGGGAACCAGATAGTCCTCCGTCGCATGATAGACGGACATTGCCCCATGCAGGCGCCTGACCGCTCCCGAGAATAGGACATTATAAATCCAGATAAGGGGGTGAGCTACGCCTCGCTCCCTCAATGCCTTGGCTAGCCTCGCCGACTGAGCCGGGCCGTAATCCGGCGCAACATGCACGAGCGTGATATCGAAGCCGTCGACCTGCTCGAACCTGACGTCTTTGCCTCGACCATCGGGCTGGACGAAATAGACAGGCACGTGTCGCGCGAATCGTGTCGCGTAATGATAGCGATTGCTGCGCGGCTCCGTGTGCCAGTCGGACCACGTGAGCATGACGACGGCATCGATTACGGCAGGAAACGAGACGTCCATCTTCAAGCGAGCTCGTGGAGGCGGGCCTCCATGGTTTGCGGTCCTTGGCCGACCCGCAGCTACACGACAGCCGGCGGGCTGTCGATCCCAGATGCGCAGGCCGGGGTCGCTTGACTGCCTTGCGTTCCAAAATCATGACGCCTGCTTGACGTCATTCTGTTCTGCGCGTATCCGCCAGCCCCATCCCCTGAGAGGCAAGCATGTCTGGTCGCGCACTGGTAGCCTATTCGGCATCGAGCACTCACGTGCAGACGACCTTCGACTATCTGGTTTATTTTCAAAAATACTCAGGATTCTCGACGTCTTATGTCAATGTGACTCATGGCGCTGTTGTTGAGTTTGATTTTGATGGCTTCGATGTCATTTTCCATAATTATTGTGCGAGGCTCTGCTTTTCTGGCTATGTGAGCGAGAGTTATTGCGAGCGCTTGAGAGCGTTCAAAGGTCTTAAGGTCCTGGCGGTCCAGGACGAATACGACCGGACTGATATCCTAAAAGCGGCGATCAGCGATCTGGGCTTCGACGTGGTGCTGACCTGTGTCCCGCAGGATGCCCTCGAGTACGTCTATCCTCGGTCCGAGTTTCCAAATGTTACCTTCGTGACGGTGTTTACCGGCTATGTCCCGGATGACTTCGAGGCCGGGCGGCCGCCGGCGCCTCCCTTGTCCGACCGGCCGGTATTGATCGGATATCGGGGTCGCGACATCGGTGGTCGCTATGGCCAACTGGGCTTCGATAAGTTCGAGATCGGACGCCGCATGAGGGAGATTTGCGACGCGCGCGGCATCGCAACAGACATTGCGATGGACGAGGCAAGCCGAATTTACGGCATGGCGTGGTTCGACTATCTCGGTCGCTGCAGGGCAATGCTCGGGTCTGAATCCGGATCCAATGTGTTCGATTTTGATGGTTCCATCGAAGCTCGGTTCAGGACGATGGCGGCGGCTAACGGCGGAGTGCCTCCCAGTTATGCTGAATTTCTGCCGTTCGTCGCGGCGCGCGACGGCGAGATTGAGATGGGCCAGATCTCTCCCCGTGTATTCGAATGCGCCGTCATGCGCACTCCGATGGTCCTTTATCGTGGACGTTATTCCAATGCGATCCACCCCGACGAGCATTATATTGCTCTAGAGAAGGATTTCTCGAATATCGACGAGGTTTTGGCTCGGCTTTCCGACATTCCCGCGCTTGAGGCTATGACGGAGCGTGCCTATGCGCACTTAGTCGCGTCAGGAGCGTTCAATTACCGAACCTTCTTCGGGATGATCGGCGATGTGGCGCGGGGGCTCCTGCAAGGGCGGCATCACAGCGCCACTGAAACAATCGCCGTCTCAAAAGAGGACTCCGACAGCTTCGAGTTGCGCGACTGGACTGTTCACGAGCAGCCCTCGCTGGCTCCGGACCGCGCGGAACGTTTCGCGGCACGCATAGCCATTCCGGAAATCAAGATACTAGCCGCTGAGGAGAGCCGGCTGACACGCGAATTCGAGCGATTCCGGGCAGCCCGTGTTCGCGGGCTCGAATCTCAGTCGCAGGCCTGCCGCCGCGCCTACGTTCATCTTGCGGCCGCAGGCGGCGAGGCAATCGATCTGAACCGGCTGCTGCTGTCTCCGCAGATCGTCGATTTCATGGCCGCAGCGGATCATGAAGATGCCGTCTGGAAGCAGGAGTGGAGCAATATTCTCGCCAGGATGACAGCTGCGCAACCAGGGGGGACTACGGAACTCACGACTGTGATCATCGCGGCTTCAGCGGGAGTTCGCGAGCGCTATAAAACCATGACCGGCCGCTTCGCGCGCTTTGAAGCAATCTGCCAATCGGAGCAGCAGCGCCTTCAGCATTTCTTCGCAGATTTTCGCAAAGCCGTATTTCCGACCGTTCGCAGAATGCTGGCGAAAGGCCGCCTGTCACCAGCGCTTCTGTGGATCACGTTTCAATACACCGCAAAAGAGGCGCTCAGAGTCTGCATCGCGCCCGTATGGCGGGCTGTACGCGCTATCGCGCGCGCGCCACGGGTGAAGGCGGCTAAGATTGGCATAGCCGACCGGTTTCCAGGACTCGTCAGTCCTGGGCGTCGCATCTTGGGCTGGCTTCGGTCTCTCGGCGCCAGCTGGTAGAGACGTCTACTTCGTCGCTGTAGCGTAGAGGTCAAGCCCGAACCAGCGCGGATACCAGGTTTTCAGCAATTCGCGCCTGGGTGCGCTGTTTCCGAACGGTGTGCCGTTGTCGATATTTTCGGGTTGAGCAGAGAAGGCGCTGTAATTCCGACAGAACGACCGCAGGGACTTAATCGAAATCCAGTCGGTATGCGGAGCTCCTTCGCCGGCCGCATTCGTATCATACGCGGCCCGCTCGACTTCTGCGCTCGTACCGACGACGCCGCGATGCCCGATGAGTTCCCGAAAAAAGTAGCTGACGGTCTCGCGTCGTGCCTGGAAAAAGCGTCGGTAAGAGTAAGAATAGTACACCATGAAGACCAATTTACCGCCCGGGCGAAGCATGCGGTGGCATTCGGCAATGGCCTTCTTCAAATCTCCGGTGTGATGCAGGCAGCCGATCGCGACGACATAATCAAAACTCTGATCGGCAAACGGTGCCGAGAGAATCGAGCCCTGCTGCGCTTTTCCCTCAAGCCCCGCCTGTCGGAGCCGGTGATTGACCATTCCGACCGGGCCGGCGGCGATGTCCAGGCCATTATACCGAGCTCCTGTCTCGGCGAGCCTCTGCGCGACCGTGCCATACCCGAGGCCAACCTCAAGGACATCCTTCCCTTTCATGTCCTCGAACGGGATATGCACAAAGAGATAAGGGTAAAACGCGAAATACCAGTCGTCGAACTTCTTCAGCGAAGCTGGCTTATCGTCCTCGACGCCAAGGGATGCGGCAAACTGCGTACCGCACAGCTCATTCCAGAACGCTGCGTTCTGATCACTCACAACGGATGTCGACGCCAAATCGCTCGCCATTGCCTTAAGGCTTCTCTCCAGACGCAAAGCACCGCTCGTACACGAGTGGTGGGCCGCTGTCGATCTGTTTTGTTTAAAGACGAAATTCAGTTTTGTATTTTTACTATACAATTTTTATCATTTGTATCGTCTCAGTGATGTGTTATCTCTAATTTGAGATGCGTTGTATATATTTACACTTATATATATAACTCAAATTTATTTCTAAATATTCTTTAACATGCAGATTTATCTGAGATAAACTATCTATATACTTATATAAAATCAATTAAATTACTAATAATAGACATCAGCTTTGTTCCTTCATTATCAAAATTCATACTTTTGGCAGCAGTAAGACTATTCTGTTTGTGTATATCGATATTTTTTTCTTCCAATTTTGAGATAATGCTGGTAATTGACTCTACCGATAGATCCTTTAGTAAGGATCCGCAATTTGTTTGTTCTAAAATAGTGCGTATCTCCGGAAGATCACTGCTAATTACCATCAATCCGGCTTGCATATATTCGAAAATCTTGTTGGGCATAGCGAAGCGCGCATGCACGGTGCTGTTTGAAAGCAGGAATATTCCGATATCTGCTTCAGATGCAGCGGCTACCACTTGATCGGGCGCAACTGCGGGGTCGAAGACGATGCGATTGCCGAGTTCCTTTGCCAATCGATGCAGGTGCCGATCGTAACCGCCTTGCGCTGGGCCGCGAATGACCAGACGAAAGTGCTCTGGCCAGAACGCCACGCTTTCGACCAATATGTCGAGGCCGCGTCGCGGGACTACGGCACCATGATACAGAACAGTGATGTGCTCTGCCCGCGTCGGCTTGAAACTGGTACTTTGTCGGGGCGGCGTGTTTGAGATCACCGTCGGTCGTGGCAGGTCGTAAAGCTGAGCCAACGCGTCTGCGATGCCCGCGCTTACCGTCGTCACGGCATCCGCCTCTTTGATAAGACGCCTTTCGATCTCGGCAACATGACTGCGGGCAAACCAGCGCCAGCGTCTACTGTCTAAAAATTCCTCGGAAGCAAATTCGTGGCTGTCATATAGAATACGAGCGCCAAAGCTACGTTTAGCTGCGGAAGCGATCGGCAGCGCGCGCCAGTCGTTGGCGATCACTATATCCGGCCGAAAGCGCAACACGTCGCGACGCGCAACCCACCGACTCTGAGACAGCCAAAACAGCGTTTCTGCGCTGGCCGGCAGGACCGAGGCCGGCGCCTGACGCAACATCATTCCGACCCGGACTCGAGCGTCGCTGCCTGGTCCAGGAATCACCGTCACTGGCGCGGTGGGCATCGCCGGAAGCGGTGCCTGCGCAAAGATTCGTACGGCGTAGCCGGCTTTCGAGAGCAAGGCCGCATGTCGTAGAACGCGGGAGTCATGCTGGAGCGGCGCTACGCTCACGAGAGCAATTTTTATCATGGGTTTGCGATCATAACCGCGTAGATCCGGCGCTGGTAGCAGCGACATTCCCCGGAAGCAACGAACGCAACACAGTGTCGACCTCGCGGCTTCGCTGTCGCCAACTCGCCGCGCGAGTGACATAATCCGCTCCACCAGCGCCGAGAAACAGAGCGCGGGTCGGGTCGCTGGCAAGCATCGCGACGGTCTCGGCGATCGCGTCTGCAGCGCCCGCTGGCACCACCACCCCCGCATTCGCCTGCCGGACGATCTCGGCCTGGAAAGGCAGGTCACTGGCGATCACCGGTACGCCGCAGGCCATGGCTTCGAACAGCTTGAGCGGCGCCACGCCCGCGGCCGAGCGGCCGTCCTGGTCCTCAATGACGCAGAGCGCCGCGAGCGCGCCGCGCAGCAGGGCAGGGATCGCCTCATAGGGCTGCCGACCCAGCCAGAGCAGGCGCGGGTCGCTCGTGGCAGCTTCGACCTTGCCGCGCTCGATGCCGTCGCCGACGATGACGAGCCTGACCTCTGCCGGCCAGGCGGGATCCCGCAGTGCTGCGAGCATCGTGCCGATGCCGTGCCAGGCCACGAGGCCGCCGACGAAGATCACATAGCGCCCAGCGATGTCGGCACGGGGGCCGTCTGGCTTGAACAGGTCGGTGTTGGCTCCGTTGGAAACGACGCTGACCCGATCATGGCCGGCGAAGGCTCGCGCCCATTGCGCCAGGCCCTCGGTGACGGCGATCAAATGGGCGGCCATGCGGTACTGCGTTCGGTAGAGCCAGGCGAAGACTGGCGAGAATGGCTTTAGTGCCGGATAGGTCACGCCGATATCGGCTGGTTTGCCATTGATCTCGTGGACGACCGGAATCTTTCGCCAGCGTGCCAGAAGCGCGAGCGGTAGCGCCATGAAATGCGAGCGAAAGAAGATCGCGTCGAACTCGCGCAGGCGACGTGCCAGAGCAAGCTGGACCCGGCCATAGTCGAGCAGGCGCTGCAGGAAGGAACTCCGTGCGCTCGCCCCGCCGCGCGTCGTAGCGAAGAGTTCGACCTGCCAGCCACAATCCCTGAGGCTGGCGATGATCTCGTCGATATGGGTCTGCGACGCCTGACCCGGTCGCGGCGTCTCGAGCGAGAGATAAGCCAGCCGGAGCGGCCGGCTCATGCCACCGCGGCCGCCGGCGCCGCCAGAGCCTCGCGCACGGCGGCGATGATGTAGTCCTGCGTCGCTTCGTCGAGATAGGGGTGCATCGGCAGCGCCACGACCTCCTGCGCGACGCGCTCGGAAATCGGCAGGCCGTTGCCGGCGACGGGGAAATGCTTGTAGGCGGTCTGCTGGTGCAGCGGCTTGGGGTAGTAAACCGTGGTCGGTACGCCCTTGGCCTTCAGCGCCGCCTGGAAGGTGTCGCGTCGGCCGGCATCGATGCGGATCGTGTATTGGGCCCAGGTCGAGACGCAGTCCGGCATGACATGGGGTGTCGTGACCAAGTCCTTGAGCGCCGCAGTGTAGCGCGCAGCGACGACCTGGCGCTGCTCGATCTCTTCGGCATAGACCTTGAGCTTCTCGATCAGGACGGCAGCCTGGATGGTGTCGAGCCGCGAGTTCACGCCGACGCGGACGTTGTCGTACTTATAGGAGCCCTTGCCGTGGAAGCGCAGCGAGCGCAGCAGTTCTGCATGCTCATTGCTGTCGGTCAGGATTGCGCCGCCATCGCCGTAGCAGCCGAGCGGCTTGGCCGGGAAGAAGCTGGTCGTGGCGAAATCACCGATCGCGCCAGCAATGCGACCCTTATAGCGGGCGCCGTAGCCCTGCGCCGAATCCGAGATCAGCACGAGCCCGTTCTCTTTGCAGAAAGCTTCGATCGGCTCGTAGTCGCAGGCTTGGCCGAAGAGGTCGACCGTGATCAGGGCGCGCGGCTTGAGCTCGTGCTTCTTTGCGGTGCCGAGCGCGGCGGCGAGGCCCTTCGGGTCGATATTGTAGGTCGGCTCGTCAATCTCGGCGAAGACCGGCGTCGCGCCCATCCAGGCGACGACCTCGGCGGTCGCGGCGAAGGTGAAGCTTGGGCAGAGCACCGCATCGCCCGGGCCGATGCCGAGCGCTTCCAGCACGAGGATCAGGGCATCCGTGCCGTTGGCGACGCCGATCGCATGCTTGGCGCCGCAGAAGGCGGCAAGCCCTGCCTCGAACTGCCCGACCTGTTCGCCGAGAATGTAGTTGCCGTCATGGACGACCTTCAAGATCGCCTCGTCCATCGCCTTGCCGATACGCTGGCGCTGGGCTTTGAGGTCGATGAACTCGATCGCGGGACGCTCGCTCATCAGACGATCTCCTCCAGAGTATCGGGCCCGGTCTCGCGATAGCGCCTGCCAGTTTCGGGGCAGAGGAGATCGGGACCGAGCTTGGCACCGTTATGGCTCATCCAGCCGATACGGCGTGCCGGCACCCCGGCCATCAAGGCGAAATCCGGCACGTCCTTCGCCACCACCGCGCCTGCTGCGATGAAGCAATAGGCGCCGAGCGTGTGGCCGCAGACGATAGTGGCGTTGGCGCCGATGCTCGCGCCGGTCTTGACAAGGGTGCGGCGGAACTCCGCCTTCCGGTTCAGGAAGGCGCGTGGGTTGTTGACGTTGGTGAAGACGCAGGACGGGCCGCAGAACACCCCGTCCTCAAGTTCAACACCGTCATAGAGCGCGACATTGTTCTGGATCTTGCAGTCATTGCCCACGTTGACACGCGGCCCGACCATCACGTTCTGGCCGAGGACACAATCCCGGCCGATCGCGGTCTGGCCGAGGACATGGACGAAATGCCAGACCTTGCTGCCGGCGCCGATGGTCACGCCGTCGTCGATATAGGCACTTTCATGGATGGCGACGCCTGGAAAGCGCGGGTCGTCACGCATCTGCGACGCGGCCATCGAGCCTCAGCCCTTCAGATACTTGTCGATGAAGGGGTGACGCTCGCCATTGGCGACGATCGGGGCATGGCGGAACTCCGAAACCACCTCGACGCAGAAGCGGACATCTTCGAGCCCGTAGCCGCGCCCAGCCAGGATTTCCTGGTAGCTGCGGGTATGCAGGTCGGTGAAGCCTTCGGAGAACTCGACCTCCTCGCCGTCGAGCGTGATCGAGCGATAGGTCGTCTTCTTGCCCTTGACGCTGTCGGGCAGGTCGTTGGCATCGACCGAGAGGAACCAGCGGACATCGGCCTTCTCGTAGGAGAGCAGGCCGCCGGCGCGCTCAGGCTCGCGCAGGCTCGCGGTCTGCGACTGCAGCGGGCCGAAGACATAGGCGAGCATGTCGAAGAAATGGACGCCGATATTGGTGGCGACGCCGCCCGACTTGGCCTCGTCGCCCTTCCAGGACGCGTGATACCAACGGCCGCGCGAGGTGATGTAGGTCAGGTCGACCGAGTGGCGCTCGTTCGACTGGGCGATGCGCTCCTTCAGCGCCTGGATCGCCGGGTGCAGGCGCAGCTGCAGGATCGTGTTGATCTTGTGACCGGTTTGCTGCTCGATCTCGGCGAGGCCGTCGATATTCCAGGGGTTGAGGACGAGCGGCTTCTCGCAGATCACCTCGCAGCCCGAGCGCAGCCCGAAGCGGATATGCGCGTCGTGCAGGTAATTGGGTGAGCAGACGCTGACATAGTCGATCTGCTCGCCGCGGCGGCGCAGCTTGTCGACATGGCGGTCGAAGCGCTCGAACTCGGTGAAGAAATGCGCTTGCGGGAAGTGGCTGTCGATGATGCCGACGGAATCGTTGGGATCGTAGGCAACCTTGAGATCGCCGCCATTGGCCTTGATCGCCGTCATGTGGCGGGGAGCGATGTAACCGGCGGCGCCGATCAGCGCGAAGCTCGTCATGATTGTCCGTCTCGATCTCGTCTAGATCACGACGATTTTGGATCGAGCCGATCCAAAATCATAGAACGTGATCGATTCTAAGAGTTCAGAGCAGGATATCAGCGAAAAACCGGTTCCCACTTTTTCGCATCCTGCTTTCGTCGCGCCGGCCAGCCAAGCCTCGCCGGCGCCGTTCTATCAGGCCTTGAAGACGTTGTCCGCAGTGATACCGGCCCGGGCACAGGCATTGCGGGTGTCGACGACCAGCTTCGATCCGGCAACAAGTGACTTGTAATCGACATCGTCGTGGTCGGTTGCGATCAGCACGGCGTCGAAGCCGGCGAGCGTGGCCTTGTCGACGGGTACGCTCTTGCGGCCGGTGAGTTCGGCGTGCTCGCGGGTCGGCGGGATCACCGGAATGAAGGGATCATGGAACTCGACATGGGCGCCGCGCTTCTCGATCAGCTCGATCAGCTTGAGCGAGGGGCTCTCGCGCATATCGTCGATGTTCTTCTTGTAGGCGATGCCGAGGATCAGGATTTTGGCGTCGCTCAGATTCTTGTGACCCTTGGAGTCGAGCAGGGCGGCGAGTTGGTCGACCACCTGATAGGGCATGCGGGTGTTGATCTCGCCCGCGAGCTCGATGAAGCGCGTGGCGACGTCGTATTCGCGCGCCTTCCAGGTCAGGTAAAACGGGTCGATCGGAATGCAGTGACCGCCGAGGCCGGGGCCCGGATAGAACGGCATGAAGCCGAAGGGCTTGGTCTTGGCGGCCTCGATGACCTCCCAGACGTCGATGCCCATGGCCGCGTAGACGGTCTTGAGTTCGTTGACGAGGGCGATGTTGACGGCGCGGAAGATGTTTTCGGTCAGTTTGACCGCCTCGGCGGTCGCTGTCGAAGACACCGGCACCGCCTTGACGACGAGCGCGCCGTAGAGAGCGAGCGACATGGCGAGCGCATCGGCTCCGTCGCCGCCGACGACCTTCGGGATCGTCGATGTCCCGAAGTCGGGATTGCCCGGGTCCTCGCGCTCGGGCGAGAAGGCGAGGAAGAACTCCTCGGCGCTCTTCAGGCCGGTCGCCTTCTCCAGGATCGGACGCATCACCTCGTCGGTGGTGCCAGGATAGGTCGTGGATTCCAGCACGACGAGCTGGTCCTTGCGCAGGCGCTTGCCGATCGCCTCGGTCGTCTTGACGACATAGGACAGGTCGGGCTCGCGATACTTGGTCAGTGGCGTTGGCACCGCGATCAGGAGGGCGTCGGGCTCGGCCATGCGGTCGAAATCGGTGGTCGCGACGAAGTTGCCGGTCTTGGCGCCTTCGATGATCAGGTCCATCGGAATGTGCTTGATCGCGCTGCGGCCGGCATTGAGATCGTCGACGCGCTTCTGGTCGATGTCGAAGCCGACGACCTTGATGCCCTTGCGCAGGGCCGCCAGCGCGAGCGGAATGCCGACATAGCCGAGTCCGACGATGCCGATGACGACCGAGCGGTCGTTGACGCGTTCAATAAATCGCTGCGCGGTTGGCGAAGTCACAGAGCACCCTGAAATCGTGATGACATCGACCGCAGCCGATCTTTGGGCGTGCTTTTTCCAGAGTTGCTAAACTACGTCAACATCCGCCGGGATATTCGCAGCGCAGCCCTGCTCTGCATCCCCTGTTTTCAAGGCGAGCGTGGCGGCTACCTCTAATCTTTGAAAATGCTCTTGAAGTGGCGATTGATGCCGGCGTGGTCGACATCGGCGCCGTGGTTCCGTTCGGTCAGGAAGGCTGGATGCCAATACCAGTCGTCAAAGCCGACATTGAGGCGATCGTAGCCGGCCTCTGCCAGCAGGATCCGCATCTCTTCGCGACGTGGTTCGACGAAGTTGTGCTCGATGGTGAGGAGCGCGATGCGATGGCGGGCGAAGTCGATCGTGCGGAGAATCTCCAGTTCCGACCCTTCCGTGTCGAGCGAGACATAGTCGAAGCCGGTTTCACCGAAATCGCCCATCGTCGCGATCTCGTTGAAGCTGATAGTCTCAACCTGGATCAACCCATGCGTCGCGGCCGCCAGGGCACGGTCTTCGGCATAGCGGTCATTGCCGGCGAATTCGGCCAGCGTCCCGATTTCCTGCGAAGGGATGAAAGACAGGATTTGCCCGGACTCGCGATAGACGGCTCGTTCCAGGCAGATCGCGTTGCGGCTCTCGCTCAAGCGAGTGAACAGCGCGGGGTTCGGCTCGACGCAGACGCCTCGCCAGCCATGCTGGCTCTCGAGGAAGTAGCTGTTGCTATGCAGGACGCCGTCGAAGGCGCCGATCTCGGCGAAGCGGCCGTCACGGCGGCCATTGCACATGGCGAAGACCCAGCGCTCCTGCTCGATCTGCGAATTGGTCGGCATGTCATAGGCGATCGCCGGATCGAAGCGCCCCGGTTCTGAATCCGCCATCGTCCGCCCCGCCCCCTGCCGTCTTCCCGAGCCTAGATGGCTGCGATGGCGAGGTGAAGCCTGTGCCACCCGATCAGTGGATTTCCGGCTCCGCCACCTTCGCCGTGCCGGCGAGATAGTCGAAATCGCAGCCCTTGTCGGCCTGCTGGATATGGGCGGCGGACATCTTGCCCCAGCCGCGCGGGTAGTCGCGATCCGGCGGCGTCCAGCTCTTCAGCCGTTCGGTGATCTCGGCATCCGTCAGGTTGACCGAGATGCTGCGTGCCTCGACGTCGACGCTGATGATGTCGCCGGTCTTCACTGCCGCGAGCGGTCCCTTGATATAGGCCTCCGGTGCGATGTGGAGGACGCAGGCGCCGTAGCTGGTGCCGGACATGCGGGCGTCGGAGAGCCTGAGCATGTCGCGCACGCCCTGCTTCAGCAGCTTCTTGGGGATCGGCAGCATGCCCCATTCCGGCATGCCGGGGCCGCCGACCGGGCCGCAGTTCTTCAGGACCATGACATGGTCGGCGGTGACGTCGAGGTTTTCGTCGTTCACCGCCTTCATCATCGCATCATAGTCCTCGAAGACGAGGGCCGGGCCGGAGTGCCTGAGCAGGCGCTCCTCGGCAGCCGAGGGCTTGATGACACAGCCGCCTGGGGCGAGGTTGCCCTTCAGCACGGCAAGGCCGTTGGCGGTCGAGACCGGCCTGTCGAGTGGGCGGATGACGTTGTCGTCATAGACCTTGGCGAGCGCAATCGTCTCGGCGAGTGGCTTGCCGGTCACGGTCATGGCGCCGGTGTGGAGCTTGCTCTCGAGCTGCTTCAGCAGCGCTGGAAGGCCGCCGGCATAGAAGAAGTCCTCCATCAGGAAGTCGCCTGAGGGGCGTAAGTTCGCGATCACCGGCACCTTGCGCGAGAAGGCGTCGAAATCGTCTGGGGTCAGCGGCACGCCGGCACGGCCGGCCATGGCGACGAGGTGGATGATAGCGTTGGTCGAGCCGGCGACCGCCATGTGGACGGTGAGCGCATTCTCGAAGCTCTCGCGGGTCAGGATGCGGTCGGGCGTCAGGTCTTCCCAGACCATCTCGACGATGCGCTTGCCGGCGGCCGCGGCCATCCGCGGATGGGCGGCGTCGGCGGCGGGGATGGCCGAGGCGCCGGGGAGAGTGAGGCCGAGCACCTCGGCATGGCTCATCATCGTCGCGGCCGTACCCATCACCATGCAGGTGCCATGCGAGCGGGCGATGCCGCTCTCCATGTCGCGCCAGTCGGCATCGGAGATGTTGCCGGCCTCCTTCTCGGCCCAGTACTTCCAGACATCGGCACCGGAGCCGAGCGTCTTGCCGGCCCAGTTGCCGCGCAGCATCGGCCCGGCCGGCACGAAGATGAAAGGCAGGCCGGCGCTGCAGGCGCCCATGATCAAAGCCGGGGTGGACTTGTCGCAGCCGCCGAGCAGCACGGCGCCGTCCAGCGGGTGCGAGCGGATCGATTCCTCCGCCTCCATCGCCAGGAAATTGCGATAGAGCATGGTCGTCGGCTTCTGGTACTGCTCGGATGCCGACATCACGGGGATCTCGACCGGGAAACCGCCGGCGGCCCAGACCGCGCGCTTCACCGCCTCGGCGCGGTCGCGCAGATGGGTGTGGCAGGGGTTGATCTCGGACCAGGTGTTGAGGATGCCGATCACCGGCTTGCCCATGAACTCGTCATGGTTGAGGCCCATCTGCAGGGCCCGCGAGCGATGCCCGAAGGAGCGCAGGTCGCTGGCGCCGAACCAGCGCTTGGAGCGCAGCGTGTCGGGCGTCTTGCGGGGATGGGACATCGGCGTTTCCTCGGTGTGTTCTGTTTAACTCAACGACTTGTCATTCCGGGGCGGCCCGCAGGGTCGAACCCGGAACCCACGACTGGGTGAAACGACTTTCACTAGACGAGGGGCTCACCCGGTCGTGGGTTCCGGCCTCATCGCTGCGCGGTGCCCCGGAATGACGGCGAGCCTACTCCGCCGCTGCGCGCTGGCTGCCCCAACCCGAGACGATCTTGCGCAGTTCGGCGCGCTCGTTCTCGTTGAGCTCGGGCAGGCCGGGCAGTCGCACCGGCCCGACATTGGTGCCGAGCAGGCCAAGCGCCTCCTTGACCACGGTGACGTTGGCGCCGTTGCCGTATTTGGTCCGCAGCGTCTCGAAACCGGCGATCTCGTCGACGAGGCGGCGGGCGCGGTCGTAGTCGTTGCCTTCCAGCGCCTGCCAGATCGCTAGGGAGCGCTCGGGCGCGACATTGACCAGGCCCGAGGTGAAGCCGCGGGCGCCGAGCGCGTGGAAGGGTGCGGCCCAGCCTTCGGCAAGACCGCAGATCCAGTTGGCGCTCGAGCCTTGTGTTGCCCGGACGCATTCGGCGAGCAGCATCATGTTTGAGGATGCGAATTTGACGCCGGCGACATTGGGATGGGTCGCGACGCGGGCGAGGTCCTTTACGCCGATCGCATCCGAGCGGATATAGGCGACGAGCGGGATCGTCAGCGCCTCGGCAATGGCGAGGATGTAGTCGGCCTGGCTCTGCGGGGCGGCGAAGGGATCGAGCGGGTGATGCACCATCACCGCGTCGCAGCCGGCCTTGGCCGCGAGCTTGCCGGTTGCGACCGCCTCGCGGAGTGAGCGGCCGATGCCAGCGGTGACCAAGGCCTTGCCGGCGACGGCCTCCGCCGCGACGGCGTGGCTGCGCACCACCTCGTCGGTTGTCATCGGGTAGAATTCGCCGGTATTGCCGGCCGAGACGATGTTGTGGATGCCGGCCTCAGCGATGCGCGCGACGATCTTGCCGGTCAGCGCCCAATCGGCCTCGCCATCGCCCTTCCAGGCGGTAACGTGCACACCGGAAATGCCGCGCAGCGCGGCGCGAACCTTGTCACTCATCGTAATCCAATCCTTCCGCATCGGCGCCGAAGACCTGGCGCACATGGCTCTTGGCGGAGCGCACGATATGGCTGCGCATGCGCTGCTCGGCCCCTGCCGGCTCGTGTGCGCGCAGCGCCTCGAAGATGCCGCGATGCTCCTCGAAGCCGCGGGCGCGCTCGGATGGCTCGCCGAGCAGTGCGATGCGCTGGGCATGATCGTACATGCGCTGGCCGTCGAGCCGGCGCTCCAGATAGCTGCAGCCGGAAATGCGGTGGATCATGCCGTGATAGGCCTCGTTCAGATTGACGAGGTCTTCGAGCACGCCGTGCTCGGTGGCGTGGGCCATCTCGTCGATCAGGCGGTTCATCTCGGCGATTTCGGCCTGGCTGATGCGGTTGGCGGCGATATGGGTCATGACGCTCTCGAGCGCGGCGCGGCCGAGTGCCATCTCCAGCGCCTGACGAGCCGAAAACTCGACGAAGACGCCGCGGCGGGCTTCGGTCCGCACCAGCCCCTCGCTCTCCAGCATGCGGATCGCGTCCTTCACCGGCGTGGTGGAGACGCCAAGCATGTCTGCAAGGCTTCGTTCGTTCAGGCGCTCGCCATTGCGGAAGCGGCCGGCGACGATCGCCCGGCGCAGGCGCTCGTGCACATGCTCGCGCAGGGAGCGCAGCAGATGCGGCGAGACAGGTTCGATGGCGAGCGCGTTCGACATTCCAATTCCTCTGGCGGGGCTGAGTGCGATTCTGCTCGCGCTCGGCCCGTCGCCATTGCCTCACCAGACACCACAAAGCGCAAGCGACATCAAGTCTGAAATTTCAGATTTCAAATCTGAAATTGCGTGCTATGGAAGCGGCAAGACGGCCACAAGACGCCGGGATGGCAAGGCCGGACGAGATAACGACGAGGGAGGATTGGATGACATCGATCACACGCCGCAGCCTGCTCGCCGGAGCCGGCGCCATGCTGGCTGCGTCGGCTTTGACGCCTGCCTGGGCGCAAAGCGGCTATCCCGGAAGCAGGGTCGTCACCATCGTAGTGCCCTTCGCCGCCGGCGGCACGACTGACCTGCTCGGCCGCATTCTGGCGGACCGGCTTGGCGCGCGGCTCGGCGGTAAGTTCATCGTCGAGAACCGCGTCGGGGCCGGCGGCAACACCGGTGCGGCCGCGGTCGCGAAGGCCGATCCGGACGGCTACACGCTGACCATGGGTACGGTCTCGAGCCATGCGATCAACCCGGCCGTCTACTCGAAGATGCCCTATGACCACATCAAGGATTTCGCGCCGATCTCGCAGGTGGCGAGCGTGCCGAACATCCTGATGGTCAATCTCGATCTGCCGGCCAAGACGGTGCCGGAGCTGATCGAGCTCTTGAAGAAGAACCCGGGCAAATACTCCTTCGGTTCCTCGGGCGCCGGCACGTCGACGCATATGGCGGCGGAACTGTTCAAGGTCTCGACCGGCACCGACATGGTCCATGTTCCCTACCGCTCGAGCGGGCAGGTGACGCAGGACCTGCTCTCCGGCCAGATCCAGATCACCTTCGACAACATCACCATCGCCTGGCCGCATGTCGAAGCCGGAAAGATCCGCGCGCTGGCGACGGCGACGCCGAAACGGCTCGCGGTCGCGCCAGACCTGCCGGCGCTGTCGGAATTCATTCCGGGCTATGACGCCAGCTCCTGGCACGGCTTCTTCGCTCCGTCGAAGGTGCCGCCGGAGATCGTCGCCAAGCTCTCGACCGAGACGCAGGCGATCATGCGCGAGCCGGCGGTGATCGAGCAGCTCAAGAAGCTCGGCGTCGACCCGGTCGGCTCGAGCCAGGCCGAGTTCACCGCCCATATCGCCAGCGAGACCAAGCGCTGGGCGGAGGTGGCGCAGAAGGCGAACGTGAAGATCGAGTAATGCCGCCTGTTCGTTCCATCGTCATCCCGGGCGACCAAAGGGAGACCCGGGATCCATTCCGGAAGGCTTCAGGAATGGATCCCGGATCGGCGCCACTTCGCGGCTTGTCCGGGATGACAGCGTCGAGAGTCCGAAGAACTCCAAGCAAGGACTGATTGCTTCATGACTGCCCTCACATCCGAAAGCCGCGAGAAGCTGAAGCGCGTTTCGACCGCGACCCTGACCACGGCGCTGTTCAAGCGCGGCTTGCGCAACCAGTTCATCCAGGATGTGCGCCCGCTCTCGCCGAACGCGCCGCGCATGGTCGGCGAGGCCTTCACCCTGCGCTACATCCCGGCGCGGGAGGATCTCGATCATCTCGGCGTGTTCGAGGGCACGCAGCATCCGCAGCGCGTCGCAGTCGAGACCTGCCCGCCCGGCCATGTCATGGTGATCGACAGCCGCAAGGACCCGCGCGCCGCCTCGGCCGGCGGTATCCTGGTGACGCGCCTGATGCAGCGCGGCGCCGCCGGCATCGTCAGCGATGGCGGATTCCGCGACAGTCCCGAGATCGCGGCATTGGGCTTTCCCGCCTATCATAACCGGCCGAGCGCGCCGACCAACCTGATCCGGCACCACGCGCTCGACATCAACGCGCCGATCGGCTGCGGCGACGTGCCGGTCTATCCCGGCGACATCGTCGTCGGCGATGGCGAGGGCGTCTGCGTCATCCCGGCCCATCTCGCCAACGAGATCGCGGCCGAAGCCTATGAGCAGACGGCCTATGAGGACTTCGTCGAGATGAAGGTGCGCGAGGGCCGCAGCATCTTCGGGCTCTACCCGGCCAATGCCGAGACCAAGGCCGAGTTCGCCAAATGGCGGCCGGACTGGACGTGATCTGAGAGCTCCCGTCGCTGCGGCGACGGGATGAGACCCGCCGAAGGCGGTTGAGACCGGGCACCGTCAATCCGGCGCCCGAACGCATAGCCATGACAACAAGAGCACAGGGGGAAATGCGATGATCGACATGTTTCGCCGTCACCTGCTCAAGGGCGGGCTCGCCGCTGCGGCCGGCTCGGCGCTGGCCACGCCGGCCCTGTCACAAGTCTTCCCGTTCAAGCCGAACCAGCGCTATCCCGACCCGGCAGTCGACATCCTCGATCCGAGCTTCGCGAAATACCGGATTTATTCGAGCACGATCGAGCAGCTCGGCACCGGGATGCGCTGGGCCGAGGGGCCGGTCTATTTCCCGGAGGGGCGTTACGTTCTCGTCAGCGACATCCCGAACAACCGGATCATGAAGTATGACGAGGTGAAGAACAGCTTCACCGTCTTCCGCGAGAACGCCAACTACGCCAACGGCAACGCTCGCGACCGGCAGGGTCGGCTGATCACCTGCGAGCATTCGGTGACGCGGCGCCTCACCCGCACCGAGAAGAACGGCCGGATCACGGTTCTCGCCGACAAGTTCGAGGGCAAGCGGCTGAACGCGCCGAACGATGTCGTCGTCAGGTCGGACGACACGATCTGGTTCACTGACCCGCTCTTCGGCATCAACGGGGAGTGGGAAGGCTCGCGCGCCAAGCCTGAGCAGGCGACGACCAACGTCTACCGGCTCGCGCCGGACGGCAAGCTCGCCGCGGTGATCACCAATCTGGTCAATCCTAACGGGCTCGCCTTCTCACCTGACGAGAAGAAGCTCTACGTCGTCGAATGGCGGGGCACGCCGAACCGCAGCATCTGGAGCTATGACGTCGATGCGCAGGGCGCGGTCTCGAACAAGGTGAAGCTGGTCGACGCCGCCGATTTCGGCGCGCTCGACGGCTTCCGGGTCGACCGCGACGGCAATCTCTGGTGCGGCTATGGCAGCAATGGCGCACTCAATGCCGAGCCCGCCGATGTCGGCGGACGCAAGGTTTACAGCCTGCGCGGCAAGTCGGAGGACCTCGACGGCGTCATGGTGTTCAGCCCGGCCGGCAAGCCGCTCGCCTTCATCCGCCTGCCGGAGCGCTGCGCCAATCTCTGCTTCGGCGGGCCGAAGGGCAACCGGCTCTACATGGCGAGCTGCCATTCGCTCTACGCCTTCTATGTCGAGGCGCACGGGGCGGTGTGACGCCTGGGCCGGCTTCAGGCCGCGAGCAGCTCCCTCACCACTGGGATGACCTCGCGACCATAAAGCTCGATGCAGCGCAGGAGCTTGTCCTGCGTGAGCGGGCCGGCGCTGATCTTGAGCTGGAAGCGCTGGAGGCCGAGCGTCTTCACCGTCGCGGCGATCTTGCGTGCGACGGTTTCCGGCGAGCCGAGATAGAGTGCGCCGCCCGCGACCTCACGCTCGAACTCCTCGCGCGACATCGGCCCCCAGCCGCGCTCGGCGCCGATGCGGTCGCGCATCGCCTTGTAGGCCGGGAAGAACTCCTCGGCTGCTTGCTCATCCGTCGCAGCAACATAGCCCGGCGAGTGCACGCCGATCGGCCGCTCGGCATGGCCAAGGCGACCCATGGCGTCGCGATAGAGCTGGGCGTAGGGGGCGAAGCGCTGCGCCGGGCCGCCAATGATGGCGAGCATCAGCGGCAGGTCGTAGCGCGCCGCGCGTACCACCGATTCCGGGCTGCCACCGACGCCGATCCAGGTCGTCAGCTCGCTGGTCTCGATGGGCGGGAAGACCTGCTGGTCACGGAGCGGCGGGCGAAGGCTGCCCTCCCAGGTCACGCTCTTCTTGCGGATCAGCTCGACGAAGAGGTCGAGCTTCTCCTCGAACAGCACTTCGTATTGGCGCAGGTCAAAACCAAACAGCGGGAAGGATTCGGTGAAGGAGCCGCGGCCGAGGATCACTTCGGCGCGGCCGTTCGAAAGAGCGTCGACCGTCGAGAAGCGCTGGAAGACGCGGATCGGATCGTCCGAGCTCAGCACGGTGACGGCCGAGCCCAAGCGAATACGGCTGGTGCGGGTGGCGATGCCGGCGAGCACGGTCTCGGGCGAGGACACCGCGAAATCGCTGCGGTGATGTTCACCGATGCCGAAGAAATCGACGCCGATCTCGTCGGCCAGCACGGCCTGATCGACGAGATCGCGGATCACCTGCGCATGCGGCAGCAAGGCGCCGTCCGGGCCGGCGGTGACGTCGCCGAAGGTGTCGAGGCCGAGTTCGAGATTGGTGGGCATGGGCGGTCCGGGCTGATCCGTTACGCCGGGCTGCCGACGCTTGCGCCATCTGGCGCCACAATCCCCACTGTTCAAGATGCGCTGGCGCCGAGGGGTCTATGCGAATTCGCGGAAATCGGTACGATGAGGAACAATAAGATTTGCCATGCCCCCCATTTGGGTGTGGCGGCGGGGACATGATTGCTGTTGCCTCAACCCGACCTCAAGGGAGCGGAGTCGGGCGTGGCCATAAGGGGGGACAAGGTTATGGGCGGCGAAGCTGCGGCCGAGAGCGATCGCTCGATCGTGGGCAACCCGATGCTGCTGCCATTCTTCGACCTATCCTTCGAAGAGATCGAGCTGTTGTGCCGGATCACGGCGGAGCAGCGCGACGGCTCCGTGCCGGCCGTCGATGGCGCATGGTTCGCGAATTTCATGGACGCACGGAAGGAGCCGGCCCGATAGGCGAGGCGCTTCTTGTCGCGCTCGGCATGGTCGTCCTGGCGGCGGCTGCATGGTGGGCGACCAATCGTTGGCGGCTCTAAACTGGCCGCCTCTAGACCATATCCGGCGAAGCCGCTTCGCCGGATGCACCGGCTCTCTCTGTTTTTTGCGCGGTTCTTTCGCTGGACGATCAGGCCGCCGGCTCGAGCCGGGCGCGGCCGAGGACCATGACGCGATCGATCTGGAAGCCGCAGCGCTGCAGCGCGTCGTGATCCTGCGGCCAGGCGGCCGAGCGTTCCAGAGAGATCGCAATGCGCGGCAGGTCGAGCTGTGCCGCGAGCTGGTTGGCGAAGCGCAGCAAGGCATCGACGAGGCAGGTCCCGGGCAGGCGCAGCATGGCGATCTCGGAGATTTCCAGTGTCGTGCCTCCTTCGATCGTCGGCGCGACGCGGAAGCCGAACAGGGCGTGCGGCACACGGCGCGCATCCCGCAAGGCAAAGACACCTGATGGCTGCACGCCGTCCTGCGAATGATCGCGCACGAAGGCCGCCCAGCCATCGGGTGTGACCTCGGGATGCAGCAGGGCTACGAGCCCGTAGACCGTGTCGGCGCTGCCCGGCACGATGCGCGCGACTTCGAAGATGTCATCGCCCACCACGTGCGGCTCTCCCGAGTTTCGAGGCAGCAACCTCGTTTCGCAGGGCCTGTCGCCGCATTGATCTGGATCAAATCCGCAGGCCTGCGGCAGGGCGCGCGCTTTGTCGGTCATCCCCCATGCGATAAGCTTCGCGCATGAGCAGGAAGATGCGATCGTGAACTGTCAGCTCTTGGCATGTAGTGCCGCCGCCCGCGGCGAAGGCGGATGCCGCAACTGCATGGTCCGGCTGGTCAGCGTTTGCGCCTCCCTGACCGACGACGAACTCGCCTTGCTGGAGCAGCTGGCGATGCCGACGCATTTTGCCTCCGGCGACACGCTGTTCACGCAAGGCTCCGCGGCGCATTGCGTCTACAACGTCACAGCCGGCGTCGTGCGTCTCTACAAACTCCTGTCCGATGGGCGCCGCCAGGTGGTCGGCTTCGCGCTGCCGGGCGACTTCCTCGGGCTCGCGATGCGCGATGCCTATGGCTTCAGCGCCGATGCGATCGGCGATGTCGCGGTCTGCGCCTTCTCGCGCGGCGCCTATACGGCGCTGGTCGACGCCAAGCCGCATCTGCTCAAGCGCCTGCATGAGTTCGCGACGCATGAGCTGACGCTCGCCCATGAGCAGATGATGCTGCTCGGCCGCCGCACCGCCGAGGAGAAGCTGATCTGCTTCCTGCTCGGCATGCAGCAGCGCTGGGCAAGGCTCGGCAAGCCCTCGGTGACGGTGCCGCTGCCGATGACGCGGCAGGATATCGCCGATTTCCTCGGGCTGACGATCGAGACGGTGAGCCGCACCTTCACCCGCCTGGCGAAGGACAGGACGATCCTGATCGTGCCCGGCGGCGTGCGCGTGATGAACGCGGAGCGGATGCACGCGATCGCGGCGTGAGCTGCGCCGTCCCGCCGCAGCTTGCCCCTTCCCACCCTTGACCTGGATCAAAGCCCCCCGATCTGCCGGCCGGTAAGCCTCCCGTCGAGGGCGCGACCCATGCGCCTGCGATGAAGCGGGAGTCGGATGTGACGGCGACGACGAGCCCTGTCCGGGCAATGACGGTCGGCGAAATGATCGGGATACTGATCGCGGGCGCCAGCGTGCTGCCGCTGATCCTGATCGGCGCGCTGACCGAGAACCCCGGCTACGCCTTCCATGCCCTGCTCGGGGCGGCTGCGGCCGCTGCCAGCATGATCCTGATCGGCAATCGCTGCTTCGACGGCTCGCCTGTGATCCCGCCGCAGGAGATAGACGGCAAGCCGAACTACAATATGGGGCCGGTGAAGTTCGCGACCGTCGCCGCGATGGTCTGGGGCATCGCCGGCTTTGCCGTCGGGCTGATCATCGCGCTGCAGCTTGCCTTCCCCGGGCTGAATTTCGATCTGCCCTGGACCAATTTCGGCCGGCTGCGTCCGCTGCACACCTCGGCGGTGGTCTTTGCCTTCGGCGGCAACGTCCTGATCGGCACCTCGTTCTACGTGGTTCAGCGCACCTGCCGGGCCCGCCTCGCCGGCGACCTCTCGCCCTGGTTCGTCGTGCTCGGCTACAACCTGTTCATCGTCATCGCCGGCACCGGCTATCTGCTCGGGATCACCCAGAGCAAGGAATACGCCGAGCCGGAATGGTATGCCGATCTCTGGCTGACCATCGTCTGGGTGGTCTATCTCCTGGTCTTCCTGGGCACGCTGAGGAAGCGCACCGAGCCGCATATCTATGTGGCGAACTGGTTCTATCTCGGCTTCATCCTGACCATCGCGGTCCTGCACATCGGCAACAACGTCGCCGTGCCGGTCTCGATCCTGTCGCCGAAGTCCTACGGACTTTGGTCGGGCGTGCAGGATGCGATGTTCCAGTGGTGGTACGGCCACAACGCGGTCGGCTTCTTCCTGACCGCCGGTTTCCTCGCGATCATGTACTATTTCGTGCCCAAGCGCGCGGAGCGGCCGATCTACAGCTACCGGCTCTCGATCATCCATTTCTGGGCCCTGATCTTCATCTATATCTGGGCCGGCCCGCACCATCTCCACTACACCGCGCTGCCCGACTGGGCCCAGACGCTCGGCATGACCTTCTCGATCATGCTGTGGATGCCCTCATGGGGCGGCATGATCAACGGCATCATGACCCTGTCCGGCGCCTGGGACCGGCTGCGCACCGATCCCGTACTGCGGATGATGGTGGTCTCGCTCGCCTTCTACGGCATGGCGACCTTCGAAGGGCCGCTGATGTCGATCAAGGCGGTGAACGGGCTCTCGCACTACACCGACTGGACGATCGGCCATGTCCATGCCGGCGCGCTCGGCTGGGTCGGCTACATCTCCTTCGGCGCGATCTATTGCCTGGTGCCCTGGCTGTGGGACCGCAAGGGGCTCTACTCGCTCAGGCTGGTGAGCTGGCACTTCTGGGTCTCGACCCTCGGCATCGTCTTCTACATCACGGCGATGTGGGTCTCAGGGATTCTGCAGGGCCTGATGTGGCGGGCCTACACCTCGCTCGGCTTTCTCGAATACGCCTTCATCGAGACCGTCGCGGCGATGCACCCCTTCTACGTGATCCGGGCGCTGGGCGGCGCGCTCTTCCTGATCGGCGCGCTGATCATGGCCTTCAATCTCTGGATGACCGTGCGCTGCGAGGAGGCCGCCGACACGCCTGAGGTCCATGCGCTGCCGCCGCGCCAGCTCGCCACCGCCTGAGGAGCCGTCATGACGAGCATCGAACACAAGCCGCCGCGCCGCTCGCTCTGGGCCAAGCACAAGATCTTCGAGACCAACTCGATCGTCCTGGTCATCGGCACGCTGCTGGTGATCTCGATCGGCGGCCTCGTCGAGATCGCGCCGCTGTTCTACCTCCGGAACACGATCGAGACGGTGCAGGGCATGCGGCCCTATACGCCGCTCGAGCTTGCCGGCCGCGGCATCTATGTCCGCGAGGGCTGCTACAACTGCCACAGCCAGATGATCCGGCCGCTGCGCGACGAGGTCGAGCGCTACGGGCCCTATTCGCTCGCGGCCGAGAGCATGTACGACAAGCCGTTCCAATGGGGCTCGAAGCGGACCGGGCCGGACCTCGCCCGCGTCGGCGGCAAGTATTCCGACGAATGGCAGCGGGCGCATCTGGCCGAGCCGCGCGCGATCGTGCCGCAGTCGATCATGCCGGGCTATCCCTTCCTGGAGAAGACCGAGCTGAAGTTCGGAGACATCGCCGACGAGCTCCGTGCCAACCGCGCCGGCGGCGTGCCATATAGCGACGAGATGATCGCGCAGGCACAGGCTGACCTGAAGGCGCAGGCGACGCCGGACCATCCCGGCCAGGCCGATCTGGAGAAGCGCTATCCCAAGGCGCAGTCGCGCGATTTCGACGGCAAGCCGCAGCGCATCACCGAAGCCGATGCCCTGATCGCCTATCTGCAGGCGCTCGGCACGATGGTCGACTTCAAGCTCTACGACGACAAAGCCAACATCCGCTGAGCCCGACCATGCAAACGACCTATCACTGGCTCGCCGGCTTCGCCCAGTCCGCCGGGCTCCTCTACTTCGTCGCCGTCTTCCTCGGGGTCTGCGTCTACGCCTTCTGGCCGAAGAACCGCGCCCGCTTCGAGGAAGCCGCGCTCAATCCGCTGCGCGAGGACTGACCGATGGACCAGAAGCACGACGATCCGCATGTCGATGCCGCCACCGGCTACAGCACGACGGGCCATGAATGGGATGGTATCCACGAGCTCAACACGCCATTGCCGTGCTGGTGGCTCGGCATCTTCTACGCAACCATCGTTTGGTCGATCGGCTATTGGATCGTCTATCCGGCCTGGCCGCTGCTGACCGACGCGACCAAGGGCGTGATCGGCTATGCCAGCCGCGCCGAGATCAACACGGAGATGGCGCAGCTCAAGGCGCAGCGGACGGCCCAGGCCGCCGGCATGGCGTCTGCCACCCCTGAGCAGATCAAGGCCGATCCGACCCTGTTCCAGATCGCGATGGCACAGGGCAAGGCAGCGTTCGGCGACAATTGCGCCGCGTGCCACGGCGTCGGCGGCGCCGGTGTCAAAGGCTATCCCAACCTCAACGACGACGACTGGCTCTGGGGCGGCTCACCCGCGGCGATCCAGCAGACCATCCGCCATGGCATCCGCGTCGCCGGCGACAACGACACGCGCGTCAGCCAGATGCCGGCCTTCGGACGCGACGGCATGCTGAAGCGCGAGGAGATCGCCGCCGTCGCCAGCCATGTCCGCGAACTCGCCGGCCTGCCGACCGAGCCGAAGGCGGACTTAGGCCTTGGGCGCAAGGTCTACGCCGACAACTGCGCCGCCTGCCATGGCCCTGCCGGCAAGGGCAATCAGGAGCTGGGCGCGCCGAACCTGACCGATGCGATCAGCCTTTACGGCATGGACATGGCCTCGCTGACCGAGACCATCGCCAACAGCCGGGGCGGCGTGATGCCGGGCTGGGCCGGGCGTCTCGACGAGACCACGATCAAGGCGCTGACCGTCTATGTCCATTCGCTGGGGGGAGGGCAATAGCGTGAGCACGGCCGAGACCGACCAGGACGACATCCCGCTCTTCGCGGCGTCGCGGAAGGTCTATCCGCAGAGCGTGTCGGGCCCGTTCCGGCGCGCGAAGTGGCTCATCCTCTTCCTGTGCCTCGGCATCTACTACCTGCTGCCCTTCCTGCGCTGGGATCGCGGCCCGTACCTGCCGAACCAGGCGGTGCTGGCCGACATCGCCAACAACCGCTTCTACTTCTTCTTCATCGAGATCTGGCCGCAGGAGGTCTACTACTTCACCGGCCTCCTGATCCTGGCCTCCTTCGCCCTCTTCCTGATGAACGCGGTCGCTGGCAGGGTCTGGTGCGGCTATCTCTGCCCGCAGACGGTCTGGACCGATTTGTTCCTCGCGGTCGAGCGCTTCTTCGAGGGCGACCGGCGTGAGCGCATGCGCCGCGACGCCGAGCTCTGGGGCTTCGACACACTCTGGCGCAAGATCGCCAAGCACGCGGTCTGGCTGGTCATCGCCTGGTGGACCGGCGGCGCCTGGGTGCTCTACTTCGCGGATGCGCCGACCCTGGTGCGCGAGCTTGCGACCTTCACCGCCCCGCTCTCGGCCTATGTCTGGATCGCGATCCTGACCTTCACCACCTACGCGCTCGCCGGGATCATGCGCGAGCAGGTCTGCAAGTACATGTGCCCCTGGCCGCGCATCCAGGCGGCGCTGACCGATGACGAGGCGCTCAACGTCACTTATCGCTATGATCGCGGCGAGCCGCGCGTCTCGGTCAAGCAGGCCGTGAAGCTGAAGGCGCAGGGCGCCCCGGCGGGCGACTGCATCGACTGCTTCCAATGCGTCGCGGTCTGCCCGACCGGGATCGACATCCGCGACGGCGCACAGGTCGACTGCATCCAGTGCGGGCTGTGCATCGACGCCTGCGACAATGTCATGACCAAGATCGGCCGGCCGACCCGGCTGATCGCCTATGACACCGACGGCAATGTCCAGCGCCGGCTGGCGGGGCTTTCCGCGATCTACCGGCCGGTGCGCCTGCGAACATTGGCCTATGCGGCGCTGATCGTCATCGTCGGCGGCGCCATGCTCTGGCAGCTCGCGACCCGCAGCACCGCCGGTATCTCCGTGCTGCACGAGCGCGCGCCGCTCTTCGTCAGGCTGAGCGACGGCTCGATCCGTAACGCCTATGCGGTGCGCCTGCTCAACAAGCGCCCGGAACACCGGCCGTTTGCCCTCACGGTCGCCGGCCCGCCGGGCATCAGGATCGAGGCGGTCGGCGTCGCGCCGAGCGCCGATCTGCGCCCCGTCTTCACCGTCGACCCCGATTCGACGCGCGAGGTGCGCGTCCTCGTCACCGTCCCGGCCGGCGTGCCGCTTGCGCCCTCGCAGGCGATCACCATCACCGCCTCCGATCTCTTCGCCGGCGAGACCGTGCGCGCCGACGACCATTTCATCGCGCCAGGGGCCCAGCCATGAGCTGCTGCGGAGTCATCATCATGCCCTATGAGAATCCTGTGCCGGCGGCCCCGCGCCGCTCCTTCGAACTGACCGGCGGCATGGTCGCAGCGATGCTTATCCTGTTCTTCGGTGTGATCGTTTCGGTCAACGCGACGATCATGACGGTGGCGTTGCGGACCATGCCGGGGGTCGAGACCCGCAGCGCCTATGAGACGAGCCAGCGCTTCAACGAGGAGATCGCCCGCCAGCACGAGCGCGATGCGCGCGGCTGGTCCGCCGCCGCTACTCTGTCTCGGCAAAGCGAGGGTGCAAGGCTCGTCGTGACCCTGGCCGATCGCAATGGCGGGCCGCTCGGCGGCCTTGCGACCACTGCGCGCTTGCGCCATCCCGCGATGGCCGCGCACGACCGGGAATTGACGCTGAGCGGGAGCCGGCCGGGGCACTATGACGGCCGTCTCGACCGGATCGAGCCCGGTTCCTGGATCCTCGAATTGCAGGCCAAGCGCGGGGAGGAGGTCGTCTTCGTCTCGCGCAGCCGCGTCACCCTCGGGGAGCGCTGAGATGGCGGCGCAGGACCTCTCCGTCTTCGTCCGCCATCACGATGACGGCATCGCCAGCATGGAGTTGGCGGTCGACGGCATGCGCTGCGCCGGCTGCATGCAGGCGATCGAAAGCGGGCTCGCCCACGAGCCGGCTATTCTGGGCGCCCGCGTCAATCTCGCGCTGAAGCGCGTCTCGGTCGAATGGCGCGAGGCGCTGCTGCGGCCCGAAGCGGTGGTCGAGAGGCTCGCCGGGCTCGGTTTCAAGGCCTATCCCTTCGCGCCCGAGCGGCAGGAGGAGGGAGCGGCGAGCGAGGAGCGCTATCTCTTGCGCGCGCTCGGCGTCGCCGGCTTCGCCTCGATGAACATCATGCTGCTCTCGGTCGCGATCTGGTCCGGCAACAGCGGCGACATCGACCCGACGACGCGCGATTTCTTCCACTGGCTCTCGGCCTTGATCGCGCTGCCGACTACGGCCTATGCCGGTCGCCCCTTCTTCGAGAGCGCGCTGCGAGCGCTGAAGGCCGGCGCGGTCAACATGGACGTGCCGATCACCATCGGCGTCGTGCTGGCGCTGGTGATGTCGGTCGCCGAAACCTGGAACCATGGCCGCCACGCCTATTTCGACGGCGTGGTCATGCTGCTCTTCTTCCTGCTGATCGGGCGCTATCTCGACCAGCTGATGCGGCGGCGCACCCGCGATCTTGCCGGCAACCTTGCCGCGCTCAAGGCCGAGACCGCGACGAAGCTCGCGGCCGACGGCAGCGCGACGGTGATGCCGATCGCCGCGATCATGCCTGATGATCTCGTGCTGGTGCGGCCCGGCGAGCGCGTTTGCGTCGACGGCATCGTCGAGACCGGCCGTTCCGAGCTCGACCAGAGCCTCGTCACCGGCGAGACCACCCCGATCGCGATCGGGCAAGGCGAGCGCGTCCATGCCGGCACGCTGAACCTGACCGGCACGCTGACCGTGCGGGTGGAGGCGGCCGGGCAGGGCACTCTGCTGGACGAGATCGACCGGCTGATGGACCAGGCGGTCGGGAACCGCTCGCGCTATGTCCGCCTCTCCGACCGTGCGGCGCGGCTCTATGCGCCGGTGGTGCACACGCTGGCGGCCTCGACCTTCCTCGGTTGGCTGGCCTTCGGCCTGCCCTGGCCGGAGGCGCTGATGATCGCCGTCACCGTGCTGATCATCACCTGCCCCTGCGCGCTCGGCCTCGCCATCCCAGCCGTGCAGGTCGTTGCGGCCTCCGCGCTGTTCAAGCGCAAGATCATGCTGAAGGAGGGCGATGCGCTGGAGCGCCTCGCCGAGGCCGACATCGCCGTCTTCGACAAGACCGGCACGCTGACGCTGCCGGAGCCGGAGATCCTCAATCCGGGAGCCTTGCCGGCGGAGCGGAGAGCCGAGATTGGCGCTTTGGCGGCGGCGAGCGGGCATCCGCTGGCGCAGGCGCTCGCTCGTGCTCTCGGTGTGTCGCGTGCGGCGGAGGATGTGCACGAGGAGCGCGGGCAGGGCCTCCGCGTGGGTGATGGGGACGATGAGCGGCGTCTCGGCAGCGTCGCCTTCTGTGGTGCGCAGGCGCAGGCGGCGATGGTCGCGGCGCTGCATCCCGGCGCCTCGCTGATCGCCTATCGCCACGGCTCCTTCCGCACCGTGCTGGCGCTGGGGCAGGCACTGCGGCCGCAGGCGCGCGAGACGATCGCGGCGCTGCGCAAGGCGGGGTTAGAGGTCGCGATCCTCTCCGGCGACCGGTTCGAGGCGGTGGCGCCGATCGCCGCCGAGCTCGGCATCGCCGAACTGCACGCCGGCCTGATGCCGGGCGACAAGCTGGCTTTGCTCGAAAAGATGGCCGCGCAGGGACGCAAGGTGCTGATGGTCGGCGACGGGCTCAACGACGCGCCGGCGCTGGCGGGCGCGCATGTCTCGCTCTCGCCAGTCAGCGCCACGCATCTGGCGCAGGCGGCGGCCGACATCGTCTTCCTCGGCGAGAGCCTGGCGCCGGTCGCGGCGGCGCTGACGATCGCGCGCAAGGCGCGTGGACTGATGTTGCAGAACCTCTGGTTCGCCGTGCTCTACAATGCGGTGGCGGTGCCGATCGCGATCGCCGGGCTGGCAACGCCTTTGGTCGCCGCCGTCGCCATGTCCGGCTCCTCGCTGGTGGTGACGCTCAATGCGCTCCGTGCGCGGAGCAATGGGGAGGCGCGGTCATGAACATCATCGTGATCCTGTTTCCGCTGGCGCTGGGCTTGGGCCTTGCCGGGCTCGGCGCCTTTTTCTGGTGCATGCGCAGCGGCCAGTACGCCGATCTCGACGGCGCGGCCTGGCGGGTGCTGCAGGATGACGATGCGCAGGCAGAGCGGCGAGGCCGGGTCAGCGGCAGCGACGGAAACGCTTCGGGCTGAAATCGAAGCCACGCTGGCGAATGAAGGAGAGCGCGTCGCCTTCGGCGCGGACGGTGAACGACACCCGCTTGGGCCGGCCTTCGCCGCGGCATTCTGCAGCGATTTCGTAGACGTCCCGCCGCTGCTCTGCGCGCAGCGTCCGGCAGCTCGTTTCGAAGGTGGAGAGGTCGAGTTCCCGCCTGTCGAGGCCGATCACCGTGTCATCGGCGCTGCAGCCCGGCGTGCCCCAGCGCCCGATCCATTCCGTCGCCTGCGCCGGCAGCGTGCCAACGGTGAGCGCTGCGCAAACAGCAATCCAGGCGATGCGGTTCATGCTCGCGATCCCTGTCCTGACGTGTGGTCATCTTAGGACGGATGGCGATGTCGCGAAATAATTCGCTCGGGCTGGTTCCCGTCCGCCGAACGGGGGAGAGCCCCGGCGCTGACCGCCGGGGCAATACCGTCAGTAGTAGACCGTGCGGCAGACGCGCACGGGGCGTCCGAAGCGGTTGCGCCGGACCGTGCAGACAGTCCGGCGACGGCGCGGACGGCGCCAGTACTGGCTGAATTCGGCCGGAACCGCATCGAGCTTGGCGGCGTCCTCGGTGGCGAGAGACGCGGCGGCGGCTGGCGCGCTGACCAGACTCACGCCGGCGGCGCTTGCGGCAATTCCACCGAACAATGTGGTGATGAATGAACGTCGGTTCATGTCCTCTCTCCTTGGTGTCGCCCGGGGAGGGAGGAGGGCATAGATCACATGAACGAATCGTGAAGAATTGACCGATTCTGCGCAGCCATCATTGGGCTGGTTGTTCAATGTTGATCGACGAATTCACTCGGTATTGCGCGCCGTCGATTGGTCACGGAATTCTGGGATATTGTTCGGTCGTATCCCATTTCGATTTTTTTGATCTTGAGCCGGAGAGCATGCTCCGGGCAAGAAGTTGCCCGCCCGGCGTAGCGATCACGCCGAGCGGGCGATTTTCTTGCGTCAGGCGACGTCGAAGCGGTCAAGATTCATCACCTTGGTCCAAGCGGCGACGAAGTCCTTGACGAACTTCTCCTTGGCGTCCTGGCTGGCATAGACCTCGGCGAGAGCGCGCAGGATCGAGTTCGAGCCGAAGACGAGGTCGACGCGGGTGCCGGTCCATTTGGCGGCGCCGGTCCTGCGGTCGGTGCCCTCGAAGACGTCCTTGCTCTCGGAGATCGCCTTCCACTGCGTGCCCATGTCGAGCAGGTTGACGAAGAAGTCATTCGTCAGCGCGCCCGGCCGGTTGGTCAGGATGCCGTGCTTGGAGCCGTCGGCATTGATGTCGATGGCGCGCAGGCCGCCGACCAGCACCGTCAGCTCGGGGGCAGTCAGGGTCAGCAACTGGGCGCGGTCGATCAGCGCCACCTCGGCCGGCACCCTGGCGCCCGGCTTCTGGTAGTTGCGGAAGCCGTCGAGCGCCGGCTCCATCACATCGAAGGAGTGGGTGTCGGTCTGCTCCTGCCTGGCGTCGGTGCGGCCGGCAGTGAACGGCACGCTGACGTCATGGCCGGCAGCCTTGGCCGCCTGCTCGACGCCGACATTGCCGGCCAGCACGATCAGATCGGCCAGCGAGACCTTCTGGTCGCCGTCGGCCTCCTTGTTGAACTGCCGGCGGATGCCGTCGAGGACCTCGATCACCCTGGCGAGCTGGGCCGGTCGGTTGACCTCCCAGTCCTTCTGGGGCGCGAGGCGAACGCGAGCGCCATTGGCGCCGCCGCGCTTGTCGCCGCCGCGGAAGGTCGCGGCCGAGGCCCAGGCGGTGCCGACCAGCTCGGAGACGCTGAGGCCGGAGGCCTTGATCTTGTCCTTGAGCGCAGCGACGTCAGTGGTGTTAACCATCGGGTGGTCGGCGGCCGGCAGCACGTCCTGCCAGATCAGCTCCTCCTTCGGCACTTCCGGGCCGAGATAGCGCGAGCGCGGGCCGAGATCGCGATGGGTCAGCTTGAACCAAGCGCGGGCGAAGGCCTCGGCGAAGGCCTGCGGGTTCTCGAGGAAGCGGCGCGAGATCTTCTCATAAGCCGGATCCAGGCGCAGCGACAGGTCGGTCGTCAGCATGGTCGGCTTGATCTTCTTCGACGGATCGTGCGCGTCGGGGATCACCGCCTCGGCGTCCTTCGCCTCCCACTGGATGGCGCCGCCGGGGCTGCGGGTCTGCACCCACTCGTACTTGAACAGATTCTCGAAGAAGAAGTTGCTCCACTGCGCCGGCGTCTGGGTCCAGGTGACCTCGATGCCGCTACCGACCGCGTCGGCGCCATGACCGGTGCCGAAATTGCTGGCCCAGCCGAGGCCCTGCGCCTCCAGCTCGGCGCCTTCCGGGTCCGGGCCTTTATGCGACTCTGGCGCGGCGCCATGGGTCTTGCCGAAGGTGTGGCCGCCGCCGATCAGCGCGACGGTTTCCTCGTCGTTCATCGCCATGCGGGCGAAGGTCTCGCGGATGAAATGCGCCGCCGAGATCGGATCGCCATTGGCGCCCGGGCCTTCCGGGTTGACGTAGATCAGGCCCATTTCGGTGGCGCTCAGCGGTGCGTCGAACTTGTCGAGCGGACGATGGGTCAGCCATTCGGTCTCGGCGCCCCAGTTGACGTCCCGATCGGGCTCCCAGCTGTCCTCGCGGCCGCCGGCGAAGCCGAAGGTGCGGAAGCCCATCGTCTCCAGCGCGACGTTGCCGGTCAGGATGAGCAGATCGGCCCAGGAGATCGCTTGGCCGTATTTCTGCTTGATCGGCCAGAGCAGGCGGCGTGACTTGTCGATATTGACGTTGTCCGGCCAGCTGTTGAGCGGAGCGAAGCGCTGCTGGCCGCGACCGCCGCCGCCGCGGCCGTCCGCGAGGCGATAGGTGCCGGCAGCATGCCAGGACATGCGCACGAATTGCGGGCCATAATGGCCGAAATCGGCCGGCCACCAGTCCTGCGAGTCGGTCATCAGCTTGCGCAGGTCGTTCTTCAGCGCGTCGTAATCGAGCTTCTTGAATGCCTCGCGATAGCTGAAGGTCTGGTCCAGCGGATCGGACTTGGCCGAATGCTGGTTCAGCAGGTCGACAGGCAGCTGGCTCGGCCACCAGTCGCGGTTCTGACGGGCGCCGCCACCATGGGCGACGGGGCATTTGCCCGTGCTGTCCTCAGTCTTCGCGTTCATGTCACTCTCCGAGCTTGGTGGCTGCTGGCAAGGGGCCTTCGGCAGCGTCTTAGCAGGGCCGTTTCATTATTTTAATTCCGATTTTCCGATCGTGACGATAAGTTCAAATTATGACAAACCTGACTTTCAAGCAGCTCCGCTATTTCGAAGCGCTGGCGCGGCTGGGCCATTTCGGCCGCGCGGCGGAAGCCTGTGCGATCTCGCAGCCGGCATTGTCGCAGCAGATCAAGGCGTTGGAAGCAGAGCTCGGCGGCGAGCTGTTCGAGCGGGACAGGCGTCAGGTCCGGCTGACGCGCTTCGGCGAGGAGATCGCGGCGCGGGCCAGGGACGTCCTGCGCTCGCTTGACGAGCTCGAGGGCTATGCCCATGCCTCCCGCGACGGGTTGGTCACGCGCCTGCGCATCGGGGTGATCCCGACGGTGGCGCCTTATCTGCTGCCGGGCCTGATCGGCGACCTCACTCGCCTGCATGGCGGGCTCGACCTCAATGTACGCGAGACGCTGACGCCCAAGCTCGTGCAGGAGTTGAACGAGGGCCGGCTCGACATGGCGATCGTCGCCCTGCCGGTGTCGGAGCCGTCACTGACCGAGGTCGCCCTGTTCACCGAGCGCTTCGTCCTGGTGCGACCGCGCGCGGAGGAGGGCAAGCCGGCTCCCGATCGCGAGGCTCTGCGCGAGATGCGCTTGCTGCTGCTGGAGGAGGGGCATTGCTTTCGCGAGCAGGCCCTGTCGTTCTGCAGCACCAAGCCGCGCACCGTGCAGTCGCGCGATCTGCTCGATGCCAGTTCGCTGTCGACGCTCGTCCAGATGGTCGATGCCGGGCTGGGCGTCACGCTGATCCCCGAGATGGCGGTAGCCGTCGAGACGCGCTCGGCCTCGGTCGCGATCTCGCATTTCAGGGCGCCGGAGCCGTCCCGGACCATCGGCATGGTTTGGCGCAAGACCAGCCCGCTGGTACGGCAATTGTTGGAAATCGCGGACGTTGTACGGCAATCGGCCGGCGCTCTGCGGGGGGCGCACCAGAACGACCGCTTGAAGGCGTAGCGGTAAATGTCTGGAATAGACCGCTCTACGCGATGGGTGGTAGCGGGAGAGGGACTCGAACCCCCGACACGCGGATTATGATTCCGCTGCTCTAACCAGCTGAGCTACCCCGCCCCGATGGCGACGCGCCTTGAAGAACGGCGGTCAATCGCGACGGCGCGGATATAGGGGGCGGGGGGCGTCGGCGTCAAGCCTTGATGACGCGGCTCAGCTCAGCTTCCGCAGCCTGACCACCTTGAAATAGCCCTGGCCGACATGGACGGTCTCATAGCGGCCGGTGTTCGCGGCCCAGTCGGTCAGGCGCGAGACCTTGAAATCGCTGCTCCAGCCGATCGCCTTCGCCAGCGGTGCGACCGCCTTCCAGAACGGCGCGGCGAAGCCGCCATCGTCGACGAGGCGGCTGGAGATGACGATCTCGCCGCCGGGACGCAGCACCCGGTCCATCTCGGCCAGCGCCTGCTCGGGGTCGGGCACGAGGGTGATGACGAACTGGGCGGTGACCGCGTCGAAGGATTTGTCGGCGAAGCCGAGCCGGCAGGCGTCCATCACCATCAGACCGCGGACATGATTGAGTCCCTGGCTCAGAACCTTGGCCCGTGCGACGCGCAGCATGTCGAGCGAGAGGTCAGCGCCGACGACCTGCCTGTCGCGCTCGAAATAGGGCAGGGTCAGGCCGGTGCCGACACCGATCTCGAGGATGTCGCGGCCGCTGGCGCAGGCGGCGGCCACGGCCTCGCGCTGGGCGCGGGCGAGCAGGCCCTGGTAGATCCGGTCATAGAATTTCGCCCAGACCGCGTAGACGCGCTTCTGCGCGTCGAGACCGTTCGTCGTCGTCATGTGGTGGCGTAGGCGGGCTCGGGCTGCGGCGCCGGACGGGGCGCCCGGTTGGCCATGATGACGCCGCCGCCGAGCACACGGGCTCCGCTGCCGGCATGGTCGTAGATCACGCAGGCCTGGCCGGGCGAGACGCCCTCCTCACCCTGCGCCAGGAGAACATGGACGCCCTTGTCGTCGGCGAGCAGGCGCGCCTCGCGCGGGGCGCGGGTCGAGCGAACGCGGACCGCGACCTCGATGCCCTCGGGCGGCAGGTCGGCGAGGGCGATGTCGCCGATCCAGTTGAGGTCACGCAGGTCGACGCGGCTGACGCTCAGCGCCTCGCGCGGGCCGACGATGACGCGGGCGTTCTCGGCATCGAGCGCGACGACATAGAGCGGCTCGCCGCTGCTGATGCCGAGGCCTTTGCGCTGGCCGACCGTGTAGCGCAGCACGCCCTCATGCTCGCCGAGCACGCGGCCGTCGAGGTGGACGATGGCGCCGGGGCGGGCGGCGCCTGGCTTCAAGCGCTCGATCACCTCGGCATAGCGGCCGTTCGGAACAAAGCAGATGTCCTGGCTGTCGGGCTTGTCGGCGATGGCGAGGCCGAATTCGGCAGCGAGCGCGCGGGTCTGGGCCTTGTCGAGGCCGCCAAGCGGGAAGCGCAGCAGATCGAGCTGCTCCTGCGTCGTCGCATAGAGGAAATAGCTCTGGTCGCGGCTCTCGTCGGCGGCGCGGAACAGGCCGCGATGGCCGGTGCCGAGGTCGCGGCTGGCGACGTAGTGGCCGGTGGCGAGCGCGTCCGCGCCGAGCTCGCGGGCGAGGCCGAGCAGGTCGCGGAACTTCACAGTGCGATTGCACTCGACGCAAGGGATCGGCGTCTCGCCGGCGAGGTAGCTCTCGGCGAAGCGCTCGATCACCGCGTCGCGGAAGCGGCTCTCATAGTCGAGCACGTAATGCGGGATGCCGATCGCCTCGGCGACGCGGCGGGCATCGTGGATGTCCTGGCCGGCGCAGCAGGCGCCGGCACGATGGACGGCGGCGCCATGGTCGTAGAGCTGCAACGTGACGCCGACGACATCATAGCCCTGGCGCTTCAGCAGCGCCGCCACCACCGAGGAATCGACACCGCCCGACATGGCTGCGACGACGCGCGTCGCCGATGGCGGCTTGGCGATGTCGAGCGAGTTGAGGGAAGTGGTCATCAGGTGTCCGGGTGGGTTCGGGCGCGAGGCGTCCGAGGATTTGGGCGCTCTATAGCGGTTTTGACAGGTGCGGGCCAGCATCCGGCCGGCAAATCCTGCCGGGTCGAGCCGCCGATGCAGCGATTCCTGCCGGGTCGAAAGCGAATGCGATTCATTCAAGGCGCTGAATCACAACGGTTTTCCTGTTGGCTCGCGGCTTGCTCGTACCGTCGCGGCCACGCCGTCACGTTCTGTTCCGGAGAGTATCCCATGTCCGCCGCGCCGGTCTCGCGTTCGTCCGCGCTGCCCGAGATCCCGCTTCCGAGCCGTCGCGCGCCTGAGCGCAGCGAGTCGGAGCAGGCTTTCACACTGCCGGCGGAGCCGGTGGAGCGGGCGCGTCCGCGCTTCGACGACGATCGCAGTGCGCGCGAGAGCGCGGAGACGCGCGAGCCTTCGACAGCGGAAGACGCTCGTAAGAAGACGGCCGCGGACTCTAATCCTCCTGCTCGCGCTGACGATGCCGGCAAACGGAAGACGACAGACTCAAAAGAGCCGTCCGACAAGGCGAAGACCGAGCCGGTGACCGACGAGGCCTCTGCGAAGGACGCTGCGACTGCCGATGGCAAGACCGCCGAGACGGCCGCTGGCGACAAGCCGGCCAAGGGCAAGACGGCGGACGAAGGCAAGGCCGGAGCGGCCGCCGCGCTCGACGGAGCGCCCGTGGTCGTTGCCGAGGGCAACCCGGAGACGCTCGCCGTTCCGGTCGTCACGCCACAACCCGTGCCGGTTCCTGCCGTCGCGGCCGAGTTCCTCGCACTGGCGGCGCTCACGGTCCAGGGCGGCGAGCAGGCCAAGCCGGACGGTACGCTCCCGCCAGAGGGCAAAGCTGAAGGACAGACTACTGCGGCGAGCACTGTGACCAGCACAGCCGCGCAGGCGGCAGCGAACGCCGTCGTCGTTCCGGTTCCGGCAGCGTCGGTGACGGTCGCGGCTCAGGCCAATGCGAGCGGTGAAGCTGCTGCGGCCGGCGCCAAGGCCGGCTTGACGGCGCAGCTTCCCGCTGCTGGTGCCGCTCCTAAGGCGGATATGAAGCCCGCTGAAGCGCAGCAAGGGGACGCCAAGGCCGCCGATGGCCAGGCGATACCGAAGGATGCAGGCGAGGCCGGCAAGGCGATGCCGACCGCGACCGGCAGTGAGATCAAGGCGACCGAGGCGGCGACCGCAGCCCAACCCGCGCAGGCAAGCGCAAAGGATGAGGCCGCTCCGGTGGCCGCTGCGCCGCAGGCAAACGCCCCCGTGAGCCCGCAGGCCATGCTCGCGGCCGGGCCGCAGAGCCTGACCCAGCCGCAGGCGCCGCTGACCGAGCTCGACGCCGCCTCCCAGGCGACGGCCCATGCCCAGGCCGAGGCCGCCCACAAGCTGGTCTCCGGCGAGACCGGCCGGGCGACGCCGCTGCATGTCGTGCCGGTCGAGATCGGTGCCCGGGCGCTCGCCGGCAACAAGCGCTTCGACATCAGGCTCGATCCGGCCGAGCTCGGCCGCATCGATGTCAGCCTGGAGATCTCCGACAAGGGCGAGGTCAGCGCGAAGCTGACGGTCGACCGGGTCGAGACGCTGCATATGCTCCAGCGCGATGCGCGCACGCTCGAGCGGGCCTTCGAGCAGGCGGGGCTGAAGCCGTCCGAAGGCGGCATCGACATGAGCCTGCGCGATTCCAATGACCAACAGGCGGGTGCGCGTCACCAGCGCCAAGACGACGAGACGCCGCGCGGGCGCCGCGCCTGGGTCCAGGCGACAGACGACAGCGCGCTCGTCACCGAGGTGGCGAGCCTGCCCCGCAACGCCAGCCGCCTCGGCGGCGTCGATCTCAGCATCTGAAGGAGGGGCGTGCCATGACCGTCTCCAATACGGGTAAACTGTCGAATTCCCAGATCGCGGCCGCGCAGAACAACACCGCGACCGGCGGCACCTCGATCGCCAATAATTTTGACCAGTTCCTGACGCTGCTGACGACGCAGCTCAGGAACCAGAACCCGCTCGATCCGCTCGACACCAATCAGTTCACCCAGCAGCTGGTGCAGTTCGCCGGCGTCGAGCAGCAGCTCAAGCAGAACGAGACGCTGACGGCGCTGCTCGGCGTCAGCAAGGCGACCACGGGCGCGAGCGCGATCGGCTTCGTCGGGCAGACCGTCACGGCCGACGGCGCTGCGACGCAGCTCAAGGACGGCAAGGCCGAATGGAAGCTCAACAATTCCAAGGGCGGCACCGGCACGATCACGATCAAGGATACGAAGGGGAATGTCGTCTTCACCGAGACGAAGGCGCTGACGGCGGGCGATCAGACCTATAGCTGGGACGGCAAGACCTCGACCGGCTCGACCGCGCCCGAGGGCGAATACGTCATCACCGTCGACGGCAAGGACGTGTCCGGCGCGGCGATCACGGTCAAGACCGAGATTACCGGCAAGGTCGACGGCATTGACTTCTCGACCGCCGTGCCGACCCTGCTGATCGGCTCGCTCAAGGTCTCGCTCGACAAGGTCAAATCGGTAAAGAGCACTCCCTGACGGGGGCGCCATGAGCCATGCCGAAAGCCTGTGTGATTGCTTTAGGCAAAATTTAAGCCCGACGGGGGTAGGCTCTCCGGCAGTAGGTCTGTTGAGTTGTGTGAGAGTACCATGACCGAGCCGCTGCGACCGCGCGTCAAATATGTCATCGGGCCCGATGGCAGCCCGTTGACGATCGCCGATCTGCCGCCGATGAACACGCGCCGCTGGGTGATCCGGCGCAAGGCCGAGGTCGTCGCCGCCGTGCGCGGCGGCCTGCTCAGCCTGGAAGAAGCCTGCCAGCGATACACGCTGACGGTCGACGAGTTTCTGAGCTGGCAGTCCTCGATCGATCAGCACGGGCTTGCCGGCCTGCGCACCACCCGCATCCAGCACTATCGCCAGTAAGCCGTTCTGGCATCAAGGCAATTCGAAAGGCGCCCGCCAAAAGGCCGGCGCCTTTCGCGTTTTGGGGACGCGCTGTCCTCACCAAACTGTCCCGTTTCCTAACTGCCGTTAACCGGGCGCTAACCATGCACCGGGAAAAACTTGCCTAGTGGTGCGTCTGCGCGTTGGTCTCGCAGGCACCGGGCGACGGAAGAACGGCGTGAACGGGCTAGTCGAACAGTTCCGGAGATTCGGCGCAGCGCGGCTGGCGGCGATGCTGGCGGTGACGCTGGCGCTGATCGGCTTCTTCGCCTTCGTCATGCTGCGCATGTCGCAGCCGGCGATGGGCGTGCTCTTCGCCGACCTGTCGAGCCAGGACGTCAGCGCCATCACCAAGGACCTCGACACGCGCGGAATCAAATACGAGCTGCGCGGTGACGGCCAGACCATCCTGGCGCCGCGCGCCGACGTGCCGAAGCTGCGGCTCGAACTTGCCGGCAAGGGCATCCCGTCCGGCGGCGGCGTCGGCTACGAGATATTCGACAAGGGCGACGCCTTCTCTTCGACCAGCTTCGTCCAGAACATCAACCATCTGCGCGCGCTCGAGGGCGAGCTGTCGCGCACCATCCGTTCGATCGGCCGTGTCCAGGCGGCGCGCGTCCATCTCGTCATCCCTGAGCGACGCCTGTTCGAGCGGGATCGCGAGCCGCCGCGCGCCTCGATCGCGCTCAAGCTTGCCGGCGATCTCGACAACGCCCAGGTCCGGGCGATCCGCCATCTCGTCTCCTCGGCCGTCGATGGGCTGAAGCCGGAGCGAGTCTCGATCGTCGACGAGCGCGGCCGGCTTCTCGCCGATGGCGCCCAGGGCGAGCAGGGCATGGTCGGCGTGGCGCTGGACGAGCGCCAAGGCGCGATCGAGCGTCGGATCAAGGCACAGGTCGACGATATCGTCGCCAGCATCGTCGGCCCCGGCCGCGCCCGCGTTCAGGTTTCTGCCGTGCTCGACTCCAACCGGATCGAGAGCCGCTCGGAGACCTTCGATCCCGAGAGCAAGGTCATCCGCTCAAGCCAGAACCGCACGGAAGCCTCGGCCAGCAACGAGCAGCGCGAGGGCGTCACCGTCGGCAACGAATTGCCGGGCGCGCAGCAGAACCAGGGCCAGCAGCAGGGCCAACAGCGCGACACCAGCTCGAAGAACGAGGAGGTCGTCAACTACGAGATCTCGCGCACGACCCGCACCGAGGTGCAGGAAGGCGGGCGCGTCCGCAAGCTCTCGGTCGCCGTACTCGTCGACGGCGTCTATAACCGCCAGGGCAACGAGACGACCTACCAGCCACGCTCGCAGGAGGAACTGGAGCGCATCGGGCAGTTGGTGCGCACCGCGATCGGCTTCGACCGCCAGCGCGGCGATCAGGTCGAGGTTGTCAATCTGCGCTTCGCCGAGGCGCCGCAGACCCAGACCGACCTGACCGAGCAGACGCTGATGCAGCAGTTGCTCTCCTTCACCAAGGAGGACATCGTCCGCTTCGCCGAGATGGGCGTGATCGCGCTGCTTGTCCTGATGGTGCTGATGGTCGTGGTCCGTCCGCTGCTCAAGCAGGTACTGGCACCCGATCGCGAGTTCCGAGGCATCCCGAGCTTCATGCGCAATGGCGCGGTCGTGGTCGACCCGGGCACGGGCGATCCCTCGACCTTCTCCGCGGCGGCCGGCGCCGGCAGCGAGCCTGGACAGATCGACGTCGAGGCACCGTCCGAACGCATGCTCGCGATCGCGCAGATCAAGGGCCAGCTCAAGGCCCAGTCGGTCGAGAAGATCGGCGCCATGGTCGCGCAGAATCCGGCAGACTCGGTCGCGGTGCTGCGCGGCTGGATCCACGAAAAAGTACCAGCGTGAAGGGAGCCTGAGCCATGGCCGCGACACGCTCCATCGCAACACGCAGCGGCAGCGCCGACTCAGACGGTGAGATGACGAGTTATTCCGACGGGCCGATGGCACTCGACAGCATGACTGGGCCGCAGCGCGCCGCCGTCATCCTGCTCATCCTCGGCGAAGAGCACGGCCGGTTGATCTGGCAGGAGTTCGACGACGAGGAGATTCGCATCATCACCCGCGCCATGGCGGAGCTCGGCACGGTCGACTCAGACCAGGTCGAGAAGCTGATGCTCGACTTCGTCGGCAGGCTGTCGAGCGCCGGCGCGATCACCGGTTCGTTCGATCGGACGATCTCGCTGCTGGAGAAGATCCTGCCGAGCGATCAGGTCGCGCTGATCATGGAGGAGATTCGCGGCCCGGCCGGGCGCAACATGTGGCAGAAGCTCGGCAATATCGACGCCGTCGTGCTCGCCAACTTCCTGAAGAACGAATATCCGCAGACGATCGCCGTCATCCTGTCGCGCATCCGGCCGGACCATTCGGCCAGCGTACTGCGCAACCTGCCTAACGAGCTGTCGATCGAGGTTGTCAGTCGAATGCTGCGCATGGAATCGGTGCAGAAGGAAGCGCTCGACCATATCGAGAACACCTTGCGCACCGAATTCGTCTCGACGCTGACGCAGACGCGCCGGCGCGATCCGCACGAGATGATGGCCGAGATCTTCAACGGCTTCGACCGCCAGACCGAAATGCGCTTCCTCGCCGCGCTCGACGCGACCAACCAGGAATCGGCCGAGCGCATCCGCGCGCTGATGTTCACCTTCGAAGACCTCGGCAAGCTCGATTCCGCCGGCCTGCAGACCCTGATGCGCCAGGTCGACAAGGATGCGCTGGCGCGGGCGCTGAAGGGCGCGAGCGAGGAGATGCGCGCCTTCTTCCTCGGGGCTATGTCGCAGCGCGCCGCCAAGGTCCTGCAGGACGACATACAGGGCCTCGGCCCGCTGCGCCTCAAGGAGGTCGACGAAGCGCAGATGAAGATGGTGACCCTGGCCAAGGACCTCGCCGAAAAGGGCGAGATCATCATTTCCAAGGGCAACGCCGAAGACGAGCTGGTTTACTGATATGGCAGCAGCCAAGAAATTCATGTTCGCCGCCGATTTCAGCGGCAACAGCCGCAAGGCGGTCGACGAGGCGGCACTTGAGGCAGCCAAGGCCGATGCCTTCCGCAGTGGCCTCGACCAGGCCAGGCGCGAGGCCGACCAGCAATTGGGCGCGCTGGTTTCGCAATTGGTGCGCCAGAGCGAGCGGCTGCTGGCTCAGCAGGACGAGCGGTTGGCCCAGATCGAGGCTCAGGCGGCCCAGCTTGCGATCGCCACGGCGCGTAGCCTCGCCGGCGCGGCCCTGGCCGACAAGCCGCTGGCGCAGTTGCTCGCCGCGGCGCGCGAATGCCTGGCCCATGCCCGGCACGCGCCGCATCTGGCGATCCGCGTTCACGAGAGCCTGGTCGAGACCGTCGAGGCCAAGCTCTCCGGGCTCGCCCGCGAAACCGGGTTCGCCGGCCGCATCGTCGTGCTCGGTGAGCCGGACATCGCCCTCGGCGACGGCCGGCTGGATTGGGCCGATGGCGGCATCGCGATCGAAAGCACAGCGCTCGACGAAGCGGTCGACAAGGCAGTCAGGGCCGTCTTCGGCCCGGCAGCGGGGTAAGAGACATGGCCAACGAAAACGACCTCAACCTGCCGCCGCTCAACCCGGCCGATCTCTCCTTCGACCACAATGCCGCTGGCGACTCCGTCGCGCGTTCGGGGCCGGTTCCGGTCAAGACGGCGGAGGACCTTGAACAGGTCTTCGACGTTCCCGTCACGGTCTCTGCCGTGCTCGGCTCGTCGCGGATCGCGGTCGGCGATCTCCTGCGCGTCACGCCCGGCACGGTGCTGGAGCTCGACCGCCGCGTCGGCGAAGCCATCGACATCTTCGTCAACGAGCGCCTCGTGGCGCGCGGCGAGGTCGTGGTGGTCGAGGAGCGCCTCGGCGTGACCATGACGGAAATCATCAAGACCGACCGGTAACCAGCCGGCCGAAGCGACTGCATTTTTCAAGGAAGGCCTGAGTTATGCGCCTCATCATCGTCGGCAGCCTCAAGGGCCAGCTCATCACCGCCGCCAAGATCGCGGTGTCGCAAGGCGCCGCCGTCACCCATGCCGAGAGCGTCGAGCAGGCGCTGGCGGTGCTGCGCGCCAAGGGCGGCGACCTTCTGATGGTCGATGTCGAGCAGCCGATCGCCAAGCTGGTCACGGCACTCGACGCCGAGCGCATCCGCACCCCGCTCGTCGCCTGCGGCACCTCGACCGATGCCCGCGCCGCCGTCGCCGCGATCCAGGCCGGCGCGCGCGAATATGTGCCGCTGCCGCCCGATCCGGAGCTGATCGCGGCCGTGCTCGCTGCCGTCGCCGGCGACAAGGCCAGCCTGATCTGGCGCGATCCGGCGATGGAGCGCGTCATCCAGCTCGCCAACCAGATCGCGCGCTCGGATGCGCCGGTGCTGGTCACCGGCGAGAGCGGCACCGGCAAGGAGATGATCGCGCAGCACCTGCACCAGAAGTCACTGCGCAAGGACAAGCCATTCGTCGCGGTGAACTGCGCCGCCATCCCCGACAACCTGCTCGAATCCGAGCTGTTCGGCCATGAGAAGGGCGCCTTCACCGGCGCGATCGCACGCCGGATCGGCAAGTTCGAGGAGGCGAATGGCGGCACGCTGCTGCTCGACGAGGTCTCGGAGATGGATGTGCGGCTGCAGGCCAAGCTGCTGCGGGCGCTGCAGGAGCGCATGATCGACCGGGTCGGTGGCACGCAGCCGGTCAAGGTTGATCTGCGTATCATCGCGACCTCGAACCGCAATCTCGGCGACGCGGTGCGCGAGGGTTCTTTCCGCGAGGATCTGTTCTACCGGCTTAACGTCGTGCACTTGCGCTTGCCGGCGCTGCGCGAGCGGCCGGGCGACATCCTGGCGCTCGCCGACCATTTCGCCAAGAAATATGCCGAGCTGAACGGCATGCCGCTACGGCCGATCGCGGCCGAAGCGCGCAAGCTCCTGCTCGGCAATAGCTGGCGCGGCAACGTCCGCGAACTGGAGAACACCGTGCATCGCGCCGTGCTGCTGGCGCAGGGCGTCGAGATTGGCACCGAGGCGATGCTGACGCCGGAGGGCGAGACGCTCGGCCCGGCCAGCGGGCGCGATGTGGCGTCGCGGGCGGCGCAGACGGCCGAGGCTGTGACGCGGGGCCTCGTCGGACGCACCGTCGCCGATGTCGAGCGCGACCTCATCCTCGACACGCTCGACCATTGCCTGGGCAACCGGACCCATGCCGCCAAGATCCTCGGCATCTCGATCCGGACCTTGCGCAACAAGCTCAGCGAATATGTCGCCGCCGGCGTGCCCGTCGCCGAACCGGGACAGGCGCGAACGAATTCGCTCTGACGGGTCGCGCAGACGCTGAAAAGAAAACGGGCCGGAGCGAAAGCTCCGGCCCGTCCTGCGTCACTCAGTAATAGTAGCGACGGCGGTAGTAGTAACGCCGCGGGCGATAATAATAACGCGGGCGGTAGTAGTAGCGCCGATAATAGCGCGGTCGGCGATAATAATAGTACTGGCTGAAGTCGGCGTCGGTCTTGTCGAGGCCGTCCTTCAGCTCCTCCGGCAGCTCTTCCGGCTTCTTGGCCGGCAGCGGGGCTAGCTTGGGCTGCGCCGCTTCCGAAGCGGCGATGCCGCCGACGCTGGCAACGGCGAGACCGCCGAAGAGCGCCATCACGAATGAACGTCGATCCATGTTCATGCCTCCAGTTGGTTCGATCCAGGCGCCGCGTTCCCACGAGCCTACTCTATTCCCCTTCCTGACCAATCGTCACGTTCACAACGTGACGATGGTTGACGAAGGGGCCGACGGCGCGGGAGTCCGGCCGTTAGCTTGTTGCGACGGTTTGAGGCGCAATCGCCTCGCCGACATGCGTTGCATCCTCACACCGCCCCCAGCGGCTTGCTGATGTCTTCGAGCGAGCGGCGTTCCGCCCTGACCGCAAAGCGCCAGGCGATCAGTCCGGCGCCGATCATCAGAACGGCTCCGAACAGGTAGCCGCCGAACACGCTGATGCGCGAACCGGTGTCGATCAGCGCGCCGAACAGCCAGGGGCCGGCGACGCCGCCGAGACCGGTGCCGAGGGAATAGAACACCGCGATCGCCAGCGCCCTGATCTCCAGCGGATAGGTCTCGCTCACAGTCAGATACGCCGAACTCGCCGCAGCGGATGCGAAGAAGAAGACGATGCTCCAGCAGATGGTGAGTTGGCTCGCGCTGACCATCTCGCGCGCAAACAAGAAGCCGGTGCCGGCAAGGAGCAGGCCGGAGAGGATATAGGTTCCCGCAATCATCGGGCGCCGGCCGAGCGTGTCGAAGAGCCGCCCGATCAGGAGCGGGCCGAGGAAGTTGCCGGCAGCGAAGGGCAGGATGAACCAGCCGATCAGGTTCGAGGGCACGGCGTAGAAGTCGGTCAGGATCAGGGCGTAAGTGAAAAAGATCGCGTTGTAGAAGAAGGCCTGCGAGGTCATCAAAGCCAACGCCACCAGCGTGCGTGGCCGGTGGGTGGCAAAGAGCGTCTGGGCGGCCTCGCTCATCGGCGTGTGCGAGCGCGGACGCATGGTGATCGTCGGCAGCTTGGCAGCCGGCTGCGGCGGCGAGAAGGATTCAATGTGCGCGACGATGCGCTCAGCCTCGGCGACGCGGCCATGGCTCATCAGCCAGCGCGGGCTTTCCGGAATCCATTGGCGCAGGATCATGATGATCAGGCCGAGCACGGCCCCGATGAAGAAGGCGAGGCGCCAGCCCATATCCGGCGATACGAAGGCTGGATCGAGCACGACGATGGCGGCGACGCCGCCGATCGCGGCGCCGACCCAGAACGAGCCGTTGATGACGAGATCGGTCCAGCCGCGTACGCGCGCCGGCACCAGCTCCTGAATGGTCGAGTTGATCGCGGTGTATTCGCCGCCGATGCCCATGCCGGTCAGGAAGCGGAAGAGCAGGAAGCTCCACAGGTTCCACGAGAAGGCGGTGGCGGCGGTCGCGGTGAGATAGACCAGGACGGTGATGGTGAAGAGCTTCTTGCGGCCGAGTCGGTCGGTGAGCCAGCCGAAAAAGATGGCGCCGATGACCGCGCCGGCGAGATAGGCCGCGCCCGCCATGCCGACCTCGGTATTGGTGAACCGCAAGGTCGGGCTTTCCTTGAGAGCGCCGGAGACGGCGCCGGCGAGCGTCACTTCGAGCCCGTCGAGGATCCAGGTGATGCCGAGCGCGACGACCACGAGCGTGTGGAAGCGCGACCAGGGCAACCGGTCCAGCCTGGCCGGGATATTGGTAACGATATCGCCTGAGTTCTCGCGGCCTTCGTTCAAAAGGCTTGTTCCTTCGACAGACGGTCTTGGCGCCGCTTCAAAGGCGACGGGCAGCCAGGGCCGCCCGTCGATAGGTTTCCGGTCTCACCTGTAGATCGTGCGCTGGCGCACGACGACACGGCGCGGGCGGCGCACGACCGTGGTGCGACGAACGACCACCGGACGGCGATAGGCCGGACGGACAACAGTGGTGCGGCGGACGACGACGGGGCGGCGATAGCCCGGGCGGACGACGGTCGTCCTGCGGACCACGGTCTGGCTGAAATCGGCGTCGGCCTGGTCGAGGCCGGCCTTCAATTCCGGGGCGAGGTCGTCTGAACCCTGCAGCGGAGTGGCGGAGGGAGCTGCGGTCGCGGCCTGCGCGATGCCCATACCTCCGATGCTGGCGGCGGCGAGACCGCCGAAAAGGCTCAGCATGAACGAGCGTCTATCCAAGATTTCCTCCAAAGGCTTCGGCCGGGTGGCCGCTGTCGTCGACCCACCGGAAGTTGGACGGCCGAATGCGGCCGCAAGGCGGCCATTCGATAACAGTCCGTTCAGGGAAAGGTTCCAGACGGGATTTTTTCCGCCTTCCTAACCACTCGTTAACCATGCGCTCGGCAAGAATTGCCGGGTACGACTGCCGCCCTGCGGAGGGGCGGCGCGTGGGAGCGGTTCTTCGATGAGCGATGTGACGGCAGGCAGCAGCGGCGGCATGACGATGCCGACGCGCGGCCAGATGAGCACGCTGCTCAACCGGCCGGACCTGTTCCTCGCCATCGGCGTGATGGGCATCCTCGTGGTGCTGATCTTCCCGCTGCCGGCGATGCTGCTCGACTTGCTGCTGGCGCTCTCGATCATCCTGTCGGTGCTCGTCCTGATGACGGCGCTGTTCATCGAGGAACCGCTGGAGTTCTCGGCCTTCCCGACCGTGCTGCTGATCGTGACGATGCTGCGCCTCGCGCTGAATCTCGCCTCGACCCGCCTCATCCTCGCGCATGGCCATGAGGGTACCGCCGCCGCCGGCCACGTCATCGAGGCCTTCGGCAATTTCGTGATGAGCGGCAATTTCGTGATCGGGGTGATCGTCTTCACCATCTTGATCATCGTCAACTTCGTCGTCATCACCAAGGGCTCGGGCCGTATCGCCGAAGTGGCGGCGCGCTTTGCCCTCGACGCCCTGCCGGGCAAGCAGATGGCAATCGATGCCGACCTCTCGGCCGGGCTGATCGACCAGGAGGTCGCCAAGGTCAGGCGCAAGGCGCTGGAGGACGAGGCCAACTTCTTCGGCTCGATGGACGGTGCCTCGAAATTCGTCCGCGGCGACGCGATCGCCGGCCTGTTGATCACCTTCATCAACGTGATCGGCGGCATCATCATCGGCGTCGCGCAGCAGGGCATGAGCTTTGGCGCCGCGGCACACAGCTACACCCTGCTCACGGTCGGCGACGGCCTCGTCAGCCAGATCCCGGCGCTGATTGTCTCGACCGCAGCCGGCCTGCTCGTCTCGAAGTCCGGCGTGCGCGGCGCCGCCGACAAGGCGCTCGGCAGGCAGCTCTCCGGCTATCCCAAGGCGCTCGGCATGTCGGCGGCGGTGATGCTGCTGATCGCGCTCCTTCCAGGCATCCCGATGCTGCCTTTCCTTGCGCTCGCCGCCGGCTCGGGCTGGCTGGCGCGGCATTTCGGCAAGCTCGCCAAGGCGCGCGAGGTGGAAGCGGCGACGCAAGGTCCGCAGGGCGCTTCGCCGGTGGCGGCCGACGGCACGGCGAAGGAAGAGACGCTCAACGACCTGCTCAAGCTCGACGAGCTCAAGATCGAGATCGGCTACGGCCTGTTGCCGCTGGTCAACGCGCCGGGCGGCGCCGACCGGCTGACCGACCAGGTCCGGGCGCTCAGGCGCCAGCTCGCTGCCGAGCTCGGCTTCGTCATGCCGGCGGTGCGCATCGTCGACAACGTCCAGCTCGAGGCCAACCACTACTTCATCAAGATCAAGGAGATCGATGCCGGTCACGGCATGGTCTATCCCGGTCAGTACATGGCGATGGATCCGATGGGCGGCAGCGTGACGCTGCCCGGCCACAACGTGCTGGAGCCGACCTTCGGCCTGCCGGCGACTTGGATCGACGGGGCGCTGCAGGACGAGGCGCAATTGCGCGGCTACACCGTGGTCGATGCGGCGACGGTGATCTCGACCCATCTCACCGAGGTGCTGAAGTCGCACATGCCGGAGCTGCTCTCGCATGGCGAGGTGCAAAAGCTGCTGCGCGAGCTGCCGAAGGACCATGCCGACCTCGTCAAGGAGATCGTGCCGCAGCAGATCTCGACCACCGGCATCCAGCGCGTGCTGCAGCTCCTGCTGTCCGAACGTATCTCGATCCGCGATCTCGGTACCATCGTCGAGGGCATCGCCGAGGTCGCCGGCAGCGTCCGCAATCCGCGCGATATCGCCGAGCATGTCCGCGTCCGGCTCGCCCGCCAGATTTGCGCGCAGTTCTCCAACCAGCACGGGCAATTGCCGATCATCACGATGTCGCCGGCCTGGGAGAGCGTCTTCGCCGAATCGATCGTCGGCCAGGGCGAGGACCGGCACCTCGCCATGCAACCCTCGCGGCTGCAGGACTTTGTTCATCAGGTGCGCGAGAAGTTCGAGGACGCGGCCCGGCTCGGTGAGATGCCGGCGCTGGTCACCTCGGGCATGGCGCGGCCCTTCGTGCGCCAGATCATCGAGCGCTTCCGGCGCGAGACGCCGGTGTTGTCGCAGAGCGAGATCCACCCGCGGGCGAAGCTCAGGACGGTCGGAACGGTGTGACCGCGCTCAGCGCCGGCTCACCACCACGAGATAGCGCGCCGGCTCGGTATCGGGATTGCTGAAGCGGCAATCGCTGGGCGGGCCGAGCTCCATGCAGTCGCCGGCTTGAAGCCGTGTGATGATGCCGCCCTCGTCGAAATCGAGCTGGCCCGACTGCATCCAGATCTGCTGGCGAATGAAGGCATAGGAGCTGGCGGGATAGGCGATCGCCGCACCGGGCGGCAGTTCTCCGGCGACGAGTTCGAGATCGCCATTGCCGGCCGGCGAGATGGCGCGGCGGACGAAGCCGGTCTCGGGATCGCGCCAGAGCGGCTGGTCCTTGGAGCGCCGGACGCGTTCGCCGGCATTCTCGATCCGCGCCAGCAGGTTCGACAAGGTCAGGCCGAAGGCGCCGGAGAGCCGGCCGAGCAGCACCGCGGTCGGGCTCGCCTCGCCGCGCTCGATCCGGCTGATCATGGCGCGCGAGACGCCGGAGCGCTCGGCGAGATCGTTCAGGCTCCAGCCGCGGGCCTCGCGCTCGCCGCGCAGCCGCTCGGCCAATCTTGACGCAAGATCGTCCATCATCATACCCTTGATTCTCTTATAATAGAGCGCGGCAAGGGCGTTGGCCAGAGCGCGGGGCAGGCGTCCTCGCATCGACGCCATGGCCGCATGCCGGGCCGGCATTGGTTCTTTCCGCCATCACCGCCAAGCGCAGCCCATGTCCCGCAACGCCGTCCTCTTCGCGCTGATGTGCCTCGTCTGGGGGCTGACCTGGCTGCCAATCAAGGTCGGCGCGCAGCATGTGCCGCCGGTCTTTCTCGCGGCCTCGCGCTTCGTCATCGCTGGCGCGCTGATGCTGGCCTGGGCTGGCCGGGATGTGCTGCGGGTACCAAGGGAGGCCTGGCCGCGCGTGATCATGACCGCGCTGCTCTTGAATACCGGCAATTACACCTTGCTGTTCTGGGGCACGTCCCAGGCGCCGACCGGGCTCGCGGCGATCGTCAACTTCGCCACCATCCCGATCTTCACTATCATCGCCAGCTACCTGATCGAGGGGCATGCGATCGGCGGGCGCAAGCTCGCGGCGATCGGGCTGGGGGCTGTCGGCCTTGGTTTCCTGTTCTCGACGCGGGCGCTGGGCGGGCTCGCCGCTGCGAAGGGCGGACCGCTCGAACTCTGGGGGCTGGCGGCCGTCGCGGCCGGCACGCTGCTCTACTGTTTCGGCGCGGTCTGGTCGCGGCCGGTGATGGGCCGGATCCCGACATTGACGCTGGCCGGCTGGCAGACGCTGATCGGCGGCCTCGGGCTCTGCCTGATGTCGGGCGTGCTGGAGACCGTCATGCCGGCCCATTTCGGCGCGCTGATCTCTTGGCCGGTGCTGCCTGCGCTGGCCGTTCTGGTGATCGGCGGCTCGCTGATCGGCTTCACCATCTATCTCAGGCTGGTGCGTGACTGGGGCGCCTTCCGGGCCGGGCTCTATGCCTTCATCAGCCCGGCGGTCGCGGTCGGGGCCGGCGTCTTCGCGCTTGGTGAGCCGTTCGGGCCGGCCGAGGCGATCGGCAGCCTCCTGATGTTCGGAGCGGCGGCGATCGCGCTGAAGCGCTGAGTGCGCCGTCTTTCCGGGGCGACGCGTCAGCGTCGAGCCCGGAATCCAGAACCGTCGCCGGTTGTCGCGATGCGCGGCAGCCGATCGGCTTCTTTGGCTATGGTATCGGTTCTGGGTTCCGGGCTCAGGCCTTCGGCCTGCCCCGGAATGACGGAATGGTTCCGTCGACACGCGAATGTCCGCTGAAGCGCTATTCCGGCTTGTCGATGTGCAGGGCCGCTGCCTTGGCGGCTGCCTGCTCCTGCGCCTTCATCTGCGTCTCGTGCGCCAGCGCCTTGCGCAATTGGTCGCGCTCGAAGGCGAGGACGATCGGCAGCGAGATCACCAGCGGGATGATCAGGTAGAACATCCGCCAGACCAGCAATGCTGCAAAGACCGCCGGGGCCGGTACGCCTGGCATCACCGCGAGGAACACCGCCTCCATCACGCCGACCCCGCCCGGCACCTGGCTAAGCAGGCCGGCCGAAAACGAGATCAGGAAGGCGCCGAGCACGATGAAAAAGCCGGGATTGCCCTGCTCCGGCAGGGCGAAATAGATGATGCCGGCGGCCCCCATCAGCTCCAGCGGGGCGGCGAGATATTGCCGCGCGACGATCGGCAGGCGCGGATAGACCAGCTCGAACGAGCCGATCTTGAGCGGCTTGAAGCGCAGCCAGGCGCCGATCGTATAGAGCACGCAGAAGGCGAGCAGGGCGAAGCCTATCAGGCGGGCCTGCTTGTCGCCGATGCCGAACCAAGTCGAGAGCCGGTGCAGCGGGCGCAGGATCTGCGGCTCGCCGACGAGCACCAGGCCCATCAGCATCATCGTGCCGAATGCGAAGGTGAACGAGCAGAGCGCCACCAGCACCGCGATCTCGGCGGCCGTCAGTCCCTTCGCGTGATAGGCGCGGTAACGCACCATGCCGCCGGAGAAGACGGATGCGCCGATATTGTGCGAGAGCGCGTAGGTGACGAAGGAGCAGAGCGAGATATAGGCCCAGGAGATGCCCTTCTCGCGATGCAGGTGCAAAAGCGCGATCCGGTCATACCAGGCGAGGGCGGCATAGGCGACGAGCGTCGCGAGTCCGGCGTGGAAAAAGGCGGCAGGCGGAATGACCGCGATCTTCTGGCCGATGCCGGTGGCGACGATCTTGAACGCGTCCCAGAGGCCGGCCTGCTCGAGCTGGGCCGCGACCGCCTCATTGGTCAGGGCCTCGGTCTTGAGCTTGTCCCAGAGCAGGTCGACCGACCAGACGACGGCGACGAGGCCGATCAACGGCCAGAGATAGTCGAGGTATTTTTTCATCGAACCCGCGAGCAGCCGGAGGCGAGATCAAAGTCCATCCATGATCCACGGCTTGTGCTTGCAGGATATGCGTGGACGCAAGTCGTGCCGTCTCTCTGCCAAAGCCGGCCCTGCAGGGCAAGCGGCGGGCGCGAAACCCGCCCCGGATCGCTGCGAATCCGGGGCGGTGTGGCAAAGATCACTTGCCCTGCTTCTTCAGCCAGTCGCGCAGGAAGGCAATCTCCTTCTCCTGCTCGGTGATCACGCCCTCGGCGAGCCTGCGCAGTTCGGGGTCCTTGCCATGGGCGAGCACGACCTTGGCCATGTCGACCGCGCCCTGATGATGCGGGATCATGCCGCGGGCGAAATCGACATCGGCGTCGCCGCTGAAGGCGATGCCCATCTCCTTGTGCATCTTGTCGTTGGCGGCCTTGTAGGCTTTCGTCGCTGCGCTGTCGGTGGCGGCCGGCGTGGCCGCGCCATGGCTGCCATGGCCCTGATGGCCCTGCGCCAGGGCGGAGCTGGCGAGGCCGATTGTGGCGAAAAGGGCAGCGCCCGCCAGGAGGTTGCGGGTAGTCGTCATTCTGATGTCCTTTCGGAAAGTCGGTTCCGGCGTGCCCGAAGCCTCCGCGTCGAACATGTCATCAGCGCGGCAGAGCCGTGCGGTCCCGCCTTCGACCCCTCAGCATGGCCCGCCACGGATCGGGATCAGTTCGCGGCCAGGCCCCGGCAGACGAGGCGGACCAGGCCCTCGATCTGGCGGTCGAGATCGCGGCGCGGGACGGCGATCAGCTTCTCCTCAAGGCCGATCGCGACGACGCCGTGGACGGCCGAGAACAGGGTCCGGCTCATCAGCATGCGTTCTGGTTCGCTTCTGTCCGGAACCAGCACGCTGAGCGGCTCCAGGATGTGGCGGAACAGCGTCATCTGCTCGCTCACCGCCCAGTCGGGCACAGTCGCGCCTTCCGCCATGCGGTGTTCGAACAGGACGCGCCAGAGCTGCAGGTTGTCGCGAGCGAAAGTGCAATAGGCGAGGGCGACTGCGACCAGCCGATCGGCGGCCTCATTCGCGGAGGAGGGCGCGTTCTCGCCTTCGGCCGCGCTCAGCGCCGCATCGAGCCGCGCCAGCGTGCGCGAACCGACACGCAGCACGAGCTCGTCCATGTCGGCGACGAGATTGTAGATTGCGCCGAGCGCGCAGCCGATCTCCTGCGCCAGTTCGCGCGCCTTCAGCCCGGCCAACCCTCTCTCGGCGATGGCCTTCTCGGCTGCATCGATCAGCTGGGTTCGCTGGCGCTCGCGGCGTGCTGCCGTCGTGGTCATTCCGTCGATCTCAAATTTTGTGAACGATGTTCAAAATTTATCTTGAACGACGTTCATAGGTGGGATATACACCTCTTCCTGAACAACGTTCATAGCAAGGAAGCGTCAATGTTCAAGATGTTTCTCACCTTCGTCCGCGGCAGCGCCGCCACTGCCGAGGAGCGCTTCGCCGATCGCAATGCGCTCCTCATCCTCGACCAGCAGATGCGCGATGCCGCCGGCGCCTTCGAGCGTGCCAAGAAGGCGCTTGCGGTGGCGATCGCGCAGGATCGGCAGGAGAGCGAGCGGCTCGCAGCGAGCCACGCCCGCATCGCCGACCTGGAGAACCGCGTCGCGGCGGCGCTCACCGCAGGCGACGAGAGCCTCGCCCGCGAGGGCGCCGAGGCGATCGCCGCCCTGGAGGCCGATCGTGATGCGGCAGCGGGCGCGCAGGCGCTGTTCGCCGCCGAGATCGTCCGCCTGCGCCGCCATGTCGGCCAGGCCCAGGCGCGCATCGCCGAGCTCGACCGCGGCCGGCGCCTGGCCCGCGCCTCGGAGGCGGTACGCCAGATGCGCCAGGGCCGGATCGAGACCGGCCCCGCCTATGAATCGACGCTGGCCGAAGCAGAGGAGACGCTGAAGCGCTTGCGCGAGCGCCAGGTCGAGGCTGAGGCCGCCGAGACCGCGCTTGACGAGCTCGACGGCGCGGCCGCGGCCTCGGTTACCGAGAAGCTCGCCGCCAAGGGCTTTGGCCCAAGACTGCGGAGCACGGCCGATGATGTGCTGGACCGGCTACGCAGCCGGCAGCTTCAGGCGAATTGATCTCTTTCATCTGCAAACGCACCCGACGGGAGAATGACGATGAACCAGAATGTACAGCCCCATAGCGGCGCCTGGGTCAGCTTCACCTACGCCTCTTTCTTCGCCGCCGCGGCCATGGTCGGCGCCGGTGTCCTGTTCCTGCCGCTCGACTGGTGGGCCAAAGGCTATCTGGCGATGGGCTGCGTGATGCTCGTCCAGTCCTGCATCACCATGACCAAGACGGTCCGCGACATGCACGAGGCCTCGAAGCTGGTGAATCGGATCGAGGACGCCCGCACCGAGCGCCTGCTGATGGACGCCGGCAAGCCGAGCCTGTGAACTTTGAAGCTCCGGCGGCAAGTACCGCTTAACCGCAAGCCGAGATCGGCCGGCGCAGGCAAGAGTTGCTAAAGCCCGGCCGATGCAACCTCACCATCCCTCCCCGTGAGATTGTCATGTTCGACACATTGATGCTGAAGCGACGCTTCGCCCCGCTGTTCTGGGCGCAGTTCTTCTCCGCCTTCAACGACAATTTCCTCAAGAACGCGCTGGTCTTCATCATCCTGTACAAGCTCGCCGGCTCGCATGGCGAGGCGCTGGTGACGCTGGCGGGCGGGCTCTTCATTGCGCCCTTCTTCCTGCTCTCGGGCGTCGGCGGCCAGATGGCCGACCGCTTCGACAAGGCGGTAATGGCGCAGCGGCTGAAGCTCGCCGAGATTGGCGCAGCGGCGGTCGCTGTCCTCGGCTTCATCCTGCATTCCGTGCCGGTGCTGTTCGTCGCGCTCGGCCTGTTCGGCGTGATCGCGGCCCTGTTCGGGCCGATCAAATACGGCATCCTGCCCGACCATCTGAAGCGTGAGGAATTGCCGGCCGGCAACGCGCTGATCGAGGGTGCGACCTTCATCGCGATCCTGCTCGGCACCATCGCGGGCGGCCTGACGGCGCGCGAAGGCGGCGACGCCGCCCAGCTTAGTCTGCTGATCCTGGTCTTCGCGCTGGCCTGCTGGGTTGCGACCCTGTTCATCCCGAAGACCGGGCCGGCTGCGCCCGATCTCGTCGTCGACCGCAACATCCTGCGCTCGACCCGCGATCTCCTGAAGGATCTGTGGGGCGATGCCCGGCTGTGGCGGACCGGCGTCATGGTCTCGCTGTTCTGGCTGATCGGCGCGGTGGTGATGTCGCTTTTGCCCTCGCTGGTGAAGAACGGCATGGGCGGCACCGAAATGGTCGTTTCGACCTATCTCGGCATCTTCGCGATCGCGATCGCGGTCGGCTCCGGCATCGGCTCCTTCCTGTCGAGCGGGCGCATCGTGCTGCTGCCTGTGCCGGTCGCCGGCGTGGTGATGGGCCTGTTCGCGCTCGATCTCGGCTGGGCAGTCTCGGGCATCGTCGCGCATCAGCCGGCGCAGGATGTCGGCGCCTTCTTCGCAGGCGTGTCTGCCTGGCGCGTTGGCATCGATCTCGCCGGCCTCGCTATCGCCGGCGGCGTCTTCGTCGTGCCGTCCTTCGCGGCGGCACAGGCCTGGGCCCCTGCCGAGAAGCGCGCCCGCATCGTCGCGGCCGTCAACGTGCTCTCGGCCGCCTTCATGGTCGCCGGGGCCGTGGTGGTCGCGCTGCTGCAGGCGGCGGGCCTGACGCTCAGCCATCTCTTCCTGCTGATCGGCGTCCTGACGATCGCGGCATCCGTCTGGATCCTGCGGACCCTGCCGACCAATCCGCTCAGCGACTTCCTCTCAATCCTGTTCCGCGCCTTCTACCGGGTCGAGGTCAGCGGGCGCGAGAACATCGCCAAGGCCGGCGACAACGCCATCATCGCGCTGAACCATGTCTCCTTCCTCGATGCGGCGCTGGCGCTCTCGATCCTCGACAAGGAGCCGGTCTTCGCCATCGACCACGGCATCGCCCAGCGCTGGTGGGTAAAGCCCTTCCTGAAGCTGACCCGCGCCATGCCGCTCGATCCCTCGCGGCCGCTGGCGACGCGCTCGCTGATCAACGCCGTGAAGAACGGCGAGAGCCTGGTGATCTTCCCGGAGGGGCGCCTGACCGTCACCGGCAGCCTGATGAAGGTCTATGACGGCGTCGGCATGATCGCCGAGAAGTCGGGCGCCAAGGTCGTGCCGGTCCGGATCGAGGGGCTAGAGGCGACGATCTTCTCGCGCCTGACCCGCGAGCAGGTGCGCCGGCGCTGGTTCCCCAAGGTGCGCGTCACCGTGCTGGAGCCGGTCTCGCTGACCGTGGCCGAGGAGCTGAAGGGCAAGCCGCGGCGCCAGGCGGCGGGCGCGGCGCTCTACCAGATCATGTCCGACCTGATCTTCAAGACCACCGACATCGACCGCAGCGTCTTTGCGGCAGTGGCAGAAGCGGCCGTGGTCAACGGCAAGGGCCGCGTCGCGGTCGAGGATCCGATCACCGGCAGCCTGACCTATAAGCGCCTGCTGATCGGCGCCGAGGTGCTCGGCCGCAAGCTGATGCCGCTGGCCGAAAAGGGCGAGGCGATCGGCGTGATGCTGCCCAACGCCAATGGCGCGGCGGTGACGCTGCTCGGCCTGATGTCGGCGGCGCGCGTGCCGGCGATGATCAACTTCACCGCCGGCGCGACGAATATCGCCGCAGCCTGCAAAGCGGCGCAGGTGAAGACCATCGTCACCTCGCGCGCCTTCGTCGAGAAGGGCCGGATGGGGCCGCTGATCGAGGCGCTGCAGGCCGAGGTCAAGATCGTCTATCTTGAGGATGTGCGCGCCACCGTCTCGACCGGCGACAAGCTCAAGGCGCTCTGGCGCCATGGCACGCCGATCGAAGAGGCCAAGGGCTCGGATCGCGCTGCGATCCTGTTCACCTCGGGTTCGGAGGGCGCGCCCAAGGGCGTGGTGCTCTCGCACCGGAACATGCTGGCCAATGCGGCGCAGGCCGCGGCCCGCATCGATTTCGGCCGGCGTGACAAGGTCTTCAACGTGCTGCCGGTGTTCCACTCCTTCGGCCTGACGGCGGGGCTCGTCCTGCCGCTGGTCTCCGGCGTGCCGGTCTATCTCTACCCCTCGCCGCTGCACTACCGGATGGTGCCGGAGCTGGTCTATGGCTGCAACGCCACCATCCTGTTCGGCACCGACACCTTCCTCACCGGCTATGCCCGTGCCGCGCACCCTTACGATCTGCGCTCGCTGCGCTACATCGTGGCCGGCGCCGAGCCGGTGAAGGACACGACGCGGCGGACCTATGCCGAGAAGTTCGGCCTGCGCATCCTCGAAGGCTATGGCGTGACCGAGACCGCGCCGGTGCTGGCGCTGAACACGCCGATGTTCAACCGCTTCGGAACGGTCGGCCGGATCATGCCCGGCATGGAAGCCAGGCTCGAGCCGATGCCGGGCGTCGAGGAGGGCGGCCGGCTGCATGTCAGCGGCCCGAACATCATGCTGGGCTATCTCAAGTCCGAGAATCCCGGCGTGCTCGAGCCGCCGCCCGAGGGCTGGCACGACACCGGCGACATCGTCGTGATCGACAAGGACGGCTTCGTCACCATCAAGGGCCGGGCCAAGCGCTTCGCCAAGATCGCCGGCGAGATGGTCTCGCTCGCCGCTGTCGAGGCGCTCGCCGCCGAATGCTGGCCGGGCGTGCTTTCCGGCGTCGCCAGCCTGCCCGATGCCCGCAAGGGTGAGCGGCTGGTGCTGGTGACGCAGCAGAAGGACGCGACGCGCGCCGCCTTCCAGACCTTCGCCAAGGGCAAGGGCGCGGCCGACCTGATGATCCCGGCCGAGGTGATGGTGGTGTCGGCCGTGCCGGTGCTCGGCTCCGGCAAGCTCGACTTCGCCGGCATCTCCAGGCTGGTGAAGGAGCGTGCCCAGGCTCCAGTTGCAGCCGTGGTGGCCTGATGCTCGGCTTCTGGCTGAAGGCGCTGCGGCGGCCGACGCTCGATCTTACGCTCGCGACCGCGCCCGGTCTGACGACGCGGATCATCGAGCGGCCGGGTGTGGTGCTGGATGATGTGGAGCTCGCGGCGCTGGTCGAGCAGCTCCGCACTGTGGCGGGGCGGACGCTGGCGCAGGGGGCACTGACCTATGGCGTCTTCTCCGGCGAGCGCGAGCGCCTGAGCCAGAGCATCGTCACCCTGATCAGCGAGACGGCGACCGGGCGGCCGGTCGCCTTCAACGCCCTGGCGCAGATGCCGCTCCAGCTGAACGGCGAGCCGGAGCAGGTCACGCATCTCGGCCTCGTCATGGTCGATCCGGAGGTGCGCGGGCGCGGGCTGTCCTGGGTGCTCTACGGGCTGACCGTGCTGGTGCTGTTCGTGCGCGGGGGCCTGAGGCCACGCTGGATCTCGAATGTGACGCAGGTGCCGAGCGTGGTCGGCATGGTCTGCGAGACCTTCTCGGACGTCTATCCCTCGCCGGACGCCGGCAGCCGCCAGAGCTTTGCGCATCTCACACTCGCCCGGCAGATCATGCGTGGGCACCGCCATGTCTTCGGCGTAGGGGATGAGGCCGGCTTCGAGGAGGCCCGCTCGGTCATCACCGACGCCTATACCGGCGGCTCGGACGATCTGAAGAAAGGCCTCGAGCAGGCGACCCAGCACCGCGAGCCGCGTTACAATGATTTCTGCCGGGAGATGCTGAACTATGAGCGCGGCGACGACGTGCTCCAGCTCGGCCGCATGGATCTGGCGGCGGCGCGGGGCTACCTGCTCGGGCAAGTACCGCGAGCCTCGCTGCCAGGGCTGATCGGCGCTTCCGCCTTCCTCCTGCTGCAGCGGCTGGTACTGCCCTTGCTGCACTGGCTCGACGATGGCAGGCGTTTCGGCACATTGCGTCCACGCGCCGCGAGGACGAAGCCATGATTCCGGGATTCAGCTATGAGCTCTTCACCACCCGCAATATCGGCTTCGTCAGCGAGGCCGAGCAGGCGCGGCTGCGTGATGCCACAGTCTTCGTCTGCGGCGTCGGCGGCATGGGCGGGGCCGCCTTCATGGCGCTGGTCCGGGCCGGGATCGGCCGCTTCGTCATCGCCGATATCGACGTCTTCGAGATTTCGAACCTGAACCGGCAGGTCTTCGCCAATGCCGGCACGGTCGGCCGGCCCAAGGCGGAGGCTGCTGCCGAGGCGGCGCGCGCGATCAATTCGGAGATCGAGATCGAGGTGCTCGGCGCCGAATGGGCCGAGCGCCTGCCGGAAATCGCCGGCCGCTGCAAGGTGATCGTCAACGGCATGGACGACATCGCCGCCGGCCTGCATCTCTACCGCACGGCGAAAGCGGCCGGCGCCAGCGTGATCGACGCCTATATGGCGCCGCTGCCCTCGGTGATCGTGGTCCGGCCGGAGGATCCGCGCCCGGAGGAGCGGCTCGGTTTCCCGACGCTCGGCAAGGACTGGCGGACGCTTAGCGAGGACGACAAGCGCGCGGCGATGCTGTGCGAGGTGACGCATGTGATGCTGCATTCGCGCTCGCGCCATCATGTCGATCTTACCATCGCCGGTGAGGTCGCCGCAGGCCGGCGCAGCCGCATGTCCTTCGCGCCGATGGTGATCACGACAGGCATGATGATGGCCTATGAGGCGATCGCGCTGGTGCTGGGCGAGCCTACCGGCACCGATTGCCGCGGCTGGTTCTTCAATCCCTACCGGCCGGCGGTCGAGCGGCCCTTGCCGGCGCCGGTCGCGATGTTGCTGAAGCCGTTCGTCGAGCGGGCGCTCAAGCAGATGGTGGCCGGGCCATGAATGGCGGCCTCGCCAATCCGGCATTGGTCGCCGACTCGATCGTCGACATCTGCGGCGCGCTCGGGCTCGGCGTCGCCATGCTGACCTTGCGCCGGCGCGATCCGCGCGGGGCGCTGACGACGCGCTTCCTCCTGGCGATGGGGCTCGTCGCCGCGCTCTTCCTGCTGCGCGGCCTGAGCTGGTGGAGCGGCAGCGTCCTGCTCGAGCGGCTGGCGCTGTCCTGTGCTGCCCTGTTCCCGCTGGGAGCGCTGATCGTCACCGAAGGCATGCTGCGCCGGCATGCGCCGCGCGCCGGCAAGATCGCCGTGCTCATCGGCTCGGCGCTGCTCGTGCTCGGAAGCCTGATCGGCCTTGCCGATCATCCCTGGGCCTATGATCTGGCGCTGGCCGTTTTCCAGCTCATCACGGTCGCCTTCTGCGGGCTGTTGCTATTCCGGCGCGATCCGGCCTCGTTGACCGAGGCGGAAAATACCGGCGTCTGGCGGCTCGGGTTCTGCGCCTTCCTGATCCTGCCTTTCGCGCTCAGCGATTTCCGGGGGCTGATGCCCGACATGCCGGTTCGGCTCGGCGGTGTCGGGGCTCTGCTGCTGGTCTCGATCGTGCTGGTGACCGGTGGCGCCACGCCGACGCGGCGGCAGGGCTTCGTCCTGCTTGGCCTGCGCGCCGCCGCGGCGCTGCTGCTGGGCGCTGCTGCCGCGCACGTCACGCCCGGCGCCGATCTCGCCCATGGCATTAGGCTCTGCGCCGTGGCGCTTGCCGGCGTGCTCGCGATCGCGCTTGCGGTCGATGCGCTGTCGAGTTCCTTCGATGCGGCGGCGCCGGGCGTGCTCGGCTCGCTCGCCCGCTCGCGCGCCGAGACGCGGGAGGCCTTGATCGACCAGCTCGCCGGGCATCCGCTGTTCAGCAATGCCCGCCGGCTCGGCGAGGCGGAGCTTGCCGACTACGATCCGGCGATCCTGAAGCCGGCGCTGCGCGAGATCGGCGTGCTCCATGCCTCAGGCCGGAGCTGGCCCTGGCCCCCGACCGGCCTGGTCGCGGAACGGCTTGCAGCCTTGCTGGCGGCCCATTCCGCCAGCCATCTGCTCGTGCTCGGCGAGCAGCCGCTCGACCTGCTGCTGGTCACCGTGCCGGTCGTCTCGGCCGATCCCGCGACCGAGACGGCGCTGGCGCTGGTGCGCCGCCTGCTGGTGGCCGCTCCGAGCAAGGTTCCGGCATGATCGAGATCACCAGCAACGACCGCAAGGCCGCCTTCGCCGTCACGGCTGAGGTCTATCCGCCTGACAGCCCCTATGTGCCGCCGATGTGGTCCGATTTCGACCGCATGCTCGATCCCGCGCGCAATCCGCTGGTCAGGGACGGGCATGGCCGCTTCGAGCTGTTCACGGCGCTGAGGGACGGGCGGCCGCTCGGGCGCATCGTTGCCGCGATTCATGACGCCTCGAATGCGCGCCACGGCACGGCCCGGGCCCAGTTCGGCTATTTCGACTGCGCCGATGATGCCGAAATCGCTTCGGTCCTGCTCGGCGCCGCCGAGAACTGGGCGCGTGAGCGTGGCATGGCGGAGCTCGTCGGCAACTTCAACCTGACGGCGATGCAGCAGGCCGGCGTCGTCACCGGCGGCTTCGACAACGCGCCTTTCACCGACATGCTCTTCAGCCCGCCGCATATCGCGCGGCTGCTCGAAGCGAACGGCTATGCCTCGACCTTCCCGATGACGACCTTCCGGATCGCGCTGGCCGAAGTCGACCCCTCCGGGCTGCTTGGCGACAAGCAGCGCGCGATCCTCGCCGATCCCGATTATCGCTGGATGCCGATCGACCGCCGGCATTTTGTGAAGCGGCTGGAGGACTCGCGCCTCATCCTGAATGACGGCTTCAACGCCAATCCGATGTTCGTGCCGCCCACGGCGGAAGAATACCGCTTCCAGGCCGGCGACATGATGTGGGTGATCGACAAGCGCATCTCGACCGTCGTCCACCACCGGGGAGAGCCGGTCGGTGCGATCATCGCGATCCCCGATCTCAACCCGCTGGTGAAGGCGACGGGCGGACGCATCGGCCCGAGCTTCCCCTTGCGCTTCCTCTGGCATCGCTGGACCAACCGGCGTGCCGTCATCGTCTACCAGTCGGTCAGCCGCGCCTTCCATAATCGCGGGCTCAACGGCGCCATGCTCTACAAGGTGACGAGCGCGCTCAAAGGCGCCGGCTATGACGAGCTCGGCGGCACCTGGATCGCTGACGTCAACGGGCCGAGTCTGCGGCAAGCCGAGAAGGCGGGGGCGAAGCCGCTGCATCGTTTGCATCTGTTCGCGAAGAGTCTGATGGGCTGACGATCATGCTCGACCGCGCTTTGCTCGAACAGCTCCTCGCCGAGGTTCGCCTCGCGCCGAGCGTCCACAACATCCAGCCGACACGCTGGCGGCTCATCGGCAGCGATACGTTGCTCCTGCTGGAAGACGTTGCGCGGCGCCTGCCGGCGGCCGATCCGTCAGGACACGATGTCCGGCTCTCGCATGGCGCGGCGATCGAAGGGCTGTCGCTGGCGCTGGGCCGGCGCGGGCTATGGATTGCGGCGGTCGAGCCGCTGGTCGACGCCACGGCATCGGACGGCTTGTTACCGGTCGCGCGCATCACCATCGCGGCTGGCGGCGAGCTCGATGGACTGGCGGATTTCGTCTCGGCCCGAGCGAGTTGGCGCGGCGGCTTCCGCCCGGTCGATCAGGTGGGCGAAGCGGCGCTCTACATGTTCTCCGCCATGGCCGGCGATGTGCAACTGGTCCGCGGCACGGAAGCCGTCGATGCGATCGCAGAGATCGCCGACGAAGCCGGCTTCCACTTCCTGTGCGACGACGCCCATCGAGGCGAATTGCTGCACTGGATGCGGCTGTCGCGCTCCGACCCGGCCTATCAGCGCGACGGGCTCAGCGCCGAGGCGATGGCGATGCCGGGCGTGGTCGCGTTCGGAACCGGGCTGGTGCTCGGCCCGCTATTCCCGTTGCTACGTAGGCTGGGTGTCGCCGCGACGCTGGCGAGTGAGCGCGGCAAATTCGTGAACTCCGCCGTCGCACTCTTCCATCGGCCGGAGAGCGAGGATCCGCTCGTGACCGGACGCGCCTTCTACCGCACCTGGCTAGCGATGACGGCGCAGGGACTCGCCGCCTGTCCGGTCTCGGTGCTGGCCGACTGGCCGGCGAGCAACCGGCGACTTGTTGAAAAGCACGGCGTTCCGGCTGGCCGGCGCCTGGTCAACGTCTTCAGGCTCGGACTGGCGGCGGGGGCGCCTGCGGCAGCGCAAGCACGCTTGCCGGTAACGGAGCTGATCGTCTGATCGCGGCCGCAAGGCTGGACAATCGGCGACAGGACCACAGATTGGGTACAGGTCTTTCTGCGAGAGGATGCCAGGCATGCTGCCGGATGAGATGGTCAAGCGCTTCAGAGTCACGGATGGCGACGATTTCAAGCTGAAGCGTTTCGATCCCGGCGAAACCTGCGGCCTCGACCTCGACAAGGATGGCGCGCGCGAGCTGTTGCAGACCGGCGTCAAGCGCCTGCGCGACCTGCAGGAGCGGCTCTTCGCCGAGCGGCGCTGGTCGGTGCTGATCGTGCTGCAGGCGATCGACACCGCCGGCAAGGATGGGACGATCGAGCACGTCATGTCCGGGGTCAATCCGCAGGGCTGCGAGGTCACCTCCTTCAAGGCGCCGAGCTCGCTGGAGCTGCGCCACGACTTCCTCTGGCGCACCACCTGCGCCCTGCCGGAACGCGGCGAGATCGGCATCTTCAACCGCTCCTACTACGAGGAGGTGCTGGTCGTGCGCGTCCATGAGGAACTGCTGCGCAAGCAGGGCTTGCCGCCCAAGCTGATCGGCAAGCATGTCTGGCGCGATCGCTTCGAGAGCATCCGCGATTTCGAGAAGCATCTGGCCCGCAACGGCACCGTAGTGCTCAAATTCTTCCTCAACTTGTCGAAAGACGAGCAGCGCCGGCGCCTGCTGTCGCGGATCGACGAGCCTGACAAGCACTGGAAGTTCGATGCGGGCGACCTCGCCGAGCGCAAGCACTGGGACGACTATCAGGGCGCCTATCAGCACGCGATCGCCGAGACCGCGACCAAGCACGCGCCCTGGCATGTCGTTCCGGCCGACAACAAATGGTTCACCCGGCTCATCGTCGCAGCGACGATCGTCGATCGCCTGGAAAAGCTCGATCCGCAGTTCCCGACGGTCGATGACCAGGCCCGCAAGATCATGGCGAAAGCGCGCAAGGAACTGCTGGCCGAGGATGGCGGCCGCAAGCGCTGATCGACGGACTCTCGGGTGGCAGCGCGGCGTTCGCTGCATCGATTGTTCAGAAGCTGATCCTGATCTGCGCCGCCCCGCGGAGCTTCACCGGCCCGAGCTGTGTCGCGCCGTAGAGGCCGACCTGGAACAAGTCGGCGTCGATGGTGCCAAGCCTGGCCGGAAGCGAGGCCCGCGATTGGCCGCCGGAGACCGCGAGGCCTGCGACCGCGCCCGGCAGCAGCCGGAGATCAATGCCGCTGCCAGGTGCGCGTCGTCGATCATGCGCTTCGTCGAGCCGATCTCGGCATCACCCTGCGTGCGGCCACGGGAGCCATGGGCGAGCCCCAGACCGAATAGAACGGCCTGGCGACCCGCGAAGGTTTGGCAAAGGGAGATCAGTCACTACAACCGCGGGTTTGTGTGGCAAGTTCGTCACATTTGCGCGCAATCGTATTTAAGACATTTAGGTCAATTCCTGCAATCTTGTTCGGACGCATTTGCGCATTTACCGACTTACCTAGAGAAAGATCCGTTGACCGAGTTCAAAAAACCCGGATGCGAGATTTTATCATCGGGTGATCGTCAGGCGTACGCAATATGCCTGAAATGACCTTGCGTCATGGAGTCGGGCTGAAATGGTGACGTTCACGATCTTCCCGGCAGCGGGAAGCGGCTACGGTCTCGGCGAAATTCTCGATGGCGACGCCGTCCTCGACCTTGGCGAGTCCACCAGCACGGCACTCGTGCTCTTTCGCAGCAACATGCAGCGGATCGTGCTCGCCGGCACGGGGTTGTCGTTCGCCGGCGGAATCGCGACCGGGACGCTCACCTCGATTCAGCACTTCTTGGACGATGGTACCACACTGCTGTCGACCATTTCGGTATCGGGCTTTCCCGCAGCCAATGCGTTCGAGGCCGACGGCACGCTCAAGGCTGCAAGCATACTCGGCCCGCTGCTGCTCTCCGGTGCGGACACCCTGACCGGCAGCGAATTCAACGAGGCCCTGAACGGCGAGGCAGGCGCCGACGTGGTCATGGGCGGCGGCGGCGACGACACGGTCGATGGCGGGCTCGGCAATGATACGCTCTACGGCGGCAACGCCTCGTCCGACACGAGCCTGAACGACACGGTGAGCTACGCCAGCCGGACGCCCGTTCTCAACCCCAGCAACACCCTGCTGGGCCAGCGCGGCTTCGAGATCGATCTCGCGTCGGGCAAGGCCGGCGCGATCGTCTATTCCTCGACCGCCACGAGCTACGTCACCAACGTCGTGGCCGAAGACACGATCATCGGTTTCGAGAACGTCATCGGCTCGTCCGAGTCCGACCGGATCTACGGCGACGCCAAGGACAACCGGCTCGACGGGCTGAACGGGCGCGATACGATCGACGGTCGCGGCGGCAACGACTACATCACCGCCGGCAGCTACAATAGCAACGATTACGACAACATCACCGGCCAGCTGCTTTACGGCAATGACGGCAACGACACCGTCATCGGCGGCGACGAGGACGACTACATCTCCGGCGGCGCCGGCACGGACAGCCTCGACGGCGGTCTGGGCAGCGATACGCTGGTCTTTCCGCGCGTCGGCAATGGCGGCAAGGCCGCCGTCAACGTCAATCTCGCGACCGGCGTAGGGATCGGCGGCGACATCGACGGAGACACCTTCGTCAATTTCGAGAACGTCATCGGGACGCTCTACGCCGATACGATCACGGGCGACGGCGGCAACAACAAGCTCTACGGCTTCGCGGACTCCGACACGATCTTCGGCGGCGGGGGGAACGACGAGATCAGCGGCGACGGGCGCGCCTATTCCGACCTGTTCGCCGAGTTGGTGTACAAGACCATCAACTTCAACGGCAACGACCTGCTCGACGGCGGCGACGGCAACGACACGATTCGCGGCGACGGCGGAAACGACACGCTTCTCGGCGGCGCCGACGACGACCAGCTCGACGGCGGCGACGGCAACGATTCGCTCGTCGGCGGAACCGGCCAGGATACGCTGAGCGGTGGCCGGGGAGCCGACGTCCTGGAAGGTGGCGGCGACGGGGACACGGTCGACTACAGCCTCAGCGGGTACACGTCCCAAGGATCGCTCGAGAGCGTCGGCGTCAACGTCGACCTCGTTCTCCAGACCGTGCGTGGCAACGGCCATGCCCAGGCGGTCGTAGGCGGGCGGGTCGTCTACGACACGATATCGGGTTTCACCCATGCGATCGGCGGCTATTCGCAGGATACGCTGACCGGTGACGCCGAAGGCAACCGCCTCAACGGACGGGGTGGGCATGACAGGCTGGATGGCGGCCTGGGCGACGATACCTTGCTTGGCGGCGCCGGCAACGACACCGTGCTGGGCGGCGCAGGCGCCGACTTCATGCATGGCTACGATCTAAGTCTCGGCGTCTCGGTCGAGGAGTCATCCAAGAATCCCATGCCGTTCGGCCGCGATGTCGACACGGTCGATTACTCGGCCTCCACGGCCGCGATCTCGCTCAACATCGTGACGCAGGTGAACACCGGCGGCCATGCCGAAGGCGACACCGTGATCGGCTTCGAGCAGATCATCGCCACGAAATACGCCGACGCGATCATCGACGACGACCGCTGGACCACGATCCTCGGCGGAGCGGGCGACGACACGATCGAAGGCGGCGCCGGAGCCGACAAGCTCGACGGCGGCCTGGGCCTTGACGTCCTGTCCTATCGCGGCAGCAACGAGGGCGTCTTCGTCAGCCTCCAGACCAATTCGGCCGCCTTCGGCAGCGCCAGCGCGATGGCGCGAGCGAACGTGAACACCACCGCGTTGACGCGGTACAACGACACGATCAGCGGCTTCGAGCATGTCTGGGGCGGCGAGCACGGCGATACCCTGATCGGCTCGGATGCCTCGGCAAGCTTCAACGGCGCCAATGTGCTGGTCGGCTATGCGGGCAACGATTCGCTGTCCGGCCTCGGTGGCAACGACACCCTGTTCGGCCTCGATGACAACGACACGCTCGACGGAGGGCTGGGCAACGACTTCCTCGACGGCGGCACCGGCAACGACAGCCTACGCGGCGGCCTGGGCCAGGACACCCTGTTCGGAGGCGACGGCAACGATACGGTCGAAGGCGGTGAAGGCATCGACCAGCTCGACGGCGGCGACGGCTTCGACATCGCGAGCTACACGAGCGAGACTAGGGCGCGCATCACTGTTCTCGGTTTTCAGGTCGGCACGTTCGACCCGACCCAGAACAAGGTCGGCTTCGAGAACCCAGCCAATTTCGAAGGCATCATCGGCACGAAGTTCGGCGACGTCATGGTCGCAGCTACAGGGTCGGGCGACGTCTACTACGACGGCTTCGAGGGCAATGACCGCCTCGTCGGCGGCAATGGCAGAGACACGCTGATCGGCGGCCTCGGCAATGACAGCCTGGACAGCTCATCCGATGCGGACGTCATGGATGGTGGCGTCGGCATCGACCAGGTGGACTATTCGGTGTCAGCCGGCGCGATCGAGATCGATCTCGATGTCGGCCCGAACCAGCAATCGGCTGCGGGCCGTGGCACCTTCGCGGCCCAAAGCTGGGCAGCCGGCGACACGCTCCGCGGCATCGACGATGTGGTCGGCTCGGATTTCGACGACCTCATCACCGGTCACGGCGACGCCAACAGGCTGTTCGGCGGAAAGGGCAGTGATACTCTCGCCGGCGAAGGCGGCAACGACACGCTCGATGGCGGCGACGGCGACGATTCGCTGATGGGCGGCGCCGGCCTCGACAGCATCCTCGGCGGTGCGGGCGACGATACCATCGAGGGCGGTGCAGGCGGCGCGATCGGCGTCGGCGACACGCTGGACGGCGGAGCCGGCTTTGGCGACGTGCTCTCCTATCGCGGAAGTCAGACCTCGGGAGTCATCGTCAATCTCAACGCAAGGACAGCTTCGTTCGGTGATGCGAACGGCGACCGGATCGCCAATTTCGAGCACCTATGGGGCAGCGACAAGGGCGATGCGCTGATCGGTTCGGACGCGGCCGGAGGCTTCGACGGCGGCAATGCCATCTTCGGCTTCGGCGGCGACGACGGCATCGCGGGCCTCGGCGGCAACGACACGCTCTTCGGCGGAGCCGGAAAGGACACGCTTCAGGGCGGTGCCGGCAACGACATTCTCTCCGGGGCAGACTTCCTGCTCGACGAGATCGGCGACGACAGCCTGTCGGGTGACGCCGGCAACGATACGCTGCTCGGCGGCGGCGGCAATGACACCCTCGACGGTGGCGCCGGCGAAGACGCGCTCGACGGCGGCGACGGCATCGACACCGTCAGCTACGCGGCCCTGCCCACGCGGATGGGAGCGGGCGCAGGCAAGCTGGTCAAGGGCGTGCAGGTCATCCTGGATCCGGGCCTCGGCTTCGGCGCCTCGGATGTGATCGCGACGGACGGTTCGACGATCGCGGGCGAGAACGACACGCTGGTCTCCATCGAGAACGTCATCGGTTCCAAATATGGCGATCTCATCATCGGCAACGCCGGAAACAACTACCTGTCCGGCGGGCTCGGCAGCGACACCATCGACGGCGGACTCGGCGACGACACCATCGACGGCGGCGACGGCGCGGACGGCCTGCTCGACGGCAATGACGGCATCGACACCATCAGCTTCGCGAGCGAGCTGACGAGAGGCGTCAGCATCATCGGCCTGTCGACGACCAGCGCCACCAATTACAGCTACTGGAACGCAGCTCTCGGCAAGGTCTCCCTCGGCGGGCAGATGAAGGGCTTCGAGGCCGTGATCGGGTCTCGGTTCGCCGATCTCGTACTGGTCGAATATGAAGGCGACGGGCTGGACGCGCCGGCGACCCATGTCGCCGGCGGCGCCGGAAACGACAGCCTGGTAGGCGGAATGCTGGCCGACACGTTGCTCGGCGAGGGCGACAACGACTCCCTGATCGGCGGCGCAGGCGACGACACCATCGACGGCGGGACCGGCAACGATACCGTTTCTGGCGGGACCGGCAGCGACAACCTGCTGGGCGGCGATGGCGTCGATACGCTCAGCTATGCCAGCGACGACTCGGGCGTGGGAGTCTTCATCGATCTCGGCCTGGAAGGCGGGGCGCAGTCCGCGAGCGGTCTGGGCGCAGCCTCGGACGCCACCGGCGACACCATCTCTGGCTTCGAGACCGTGATCGGGTCCAAATACGGCGACCGGCTCTGGGGCGGCAGCGGCGCCAACACGCTCATGGGCGGCGACGGCAACGACACCATCAACGGCGGCGCGGGCGCTGACAGCCTCGACGGCGGCAACGGCGTCAACACGCTCGACTATCTGCGCTTCGGCGCCACCGAGGGCGTCGTCGTCAACCTCGGCCTCAACACCGCCTCGAAGGGCGATGCCCAGGGCGACAGGATCAAGGGCTTCACCCATCTGTTCGGCAGCTCGAAGGCCGACAACCTCGTCGGATCGAGCCTCGCCAACACGATCGGGGGCGGCAGCGGCGACGACACCATCGACGGCGGCGCAGGCAACGACACGCTGCTCGGCGGCGCCGGCAATGACATGATGCTCGGCGGCCTCGACAACGACTCGATGAGGGGCGACATCGGCAACGACACCTTGTACGGCCAGCAGGGCGACGACCGGCTAGACGGCGAGGCGGGCAACGATCTCCTGGTGTCCGGCTATGCCGGCATCGCCGATCGCGACACCGTTTATGGCGGCTCGGGCGACGACACGATCCGGGGCAGTCTCGGCGCCGACTTCCTCGATGGCGGCACCGACTTCGACACGCTCGACTATTCGACCTCGGCCGGCGCGGTCAGCGTCGATCTGAACGGCATCGACCCGTCCGGCCAGCAGACTGCCGTCGGATTCGGCACGCTCGCTGCGCGGAGCGATGCGCTCGGCGATACGATCTACGGCTTCGACGCGGTCATCGGATCCGCGCTCGCGGATTCGATCATCGGCAACGCCGACGCAAACCGGCTCGTCGGCGGAGCCGGCAATGACACGATCCGGGGCAATGACGGCAACGACACCGTGGTGGGCGGCGCGGGCGCTGATCTGCTCGACGGCGGAGACGGGCTTCTCGACATCCTGAGCTACGAGGGTTCCGCCGCAGTCAATATCGACCTCGGCGCAGGCAAATACCTCGGTGGCGATGCCGTGGGGGACATCGTCTCGAACTTCGAGGGTGTGCTCGGCGGCGCCGGCAACGACACCCTCAAGGGCGGTGCCGGTGCCAACAAGCTGATGGGCGGCGCTGGCAGCGACCTGATCTACGGCTACGACGCCGGTGGCAGCGACACGCTGGAAGGCGGCAGCGACACGGCGGGCATCGACACGCTGACCTATGCCGGCGCGAGCGCCGCGGTGAGCGTCAGGACCTACATGAACTTCGCGCAGGTCGGCTCGGAGGCCGTCGACCAGATCCAGGGCTTCGAGGTGATCCTCGGCTCCGACTTCAACGACACGATCGAAGGCGGCTTCGGCAACGAGACCTTCCGCGGCGGCAAGGGCAACGACGTCCTCAACGGCCAGTCCGACAACGACAAGCTCTATGGCGAGGCCGGAGCCGACACGCTGATCGGCGGAAGCGGCGTCGACTTCATGGACGGCGGCACGAGCAGCACCGCGGGCGTCGGCGGCCAGCAGATCGTCGATATCGATTTCGTCAGCTATGCCTCCTCGTCCGGCGGCGTCTTCGTCAACCTCACCACGAATACCGCGCGCAACCTCGACGCCGCGCTCGGGCTGGTCTCGGCCGCGCGCGGCGAGGCGACGGTCGGCGACGCGTCGATGCGTATCGGCTCGACCTATGTCAACGACACGATCACGGGTTTCGAGGGCGTCATCGGTTCGGCGCATGACGACCGCATCACCGGCAATGCCGGCGTCAACACCATCAACGGCGGAGGCGGCAAGGACACGATCGACGGCGGTGCCGGATACGATCTGATCCATGGCGACGGCGGCGACGACACCTTCATCATCAGGGGTATCGAGGCGCGCTTCGACGACCTGTTCGGCGATGCCGGCAACGACGAGATCCGCGTCGAAGGCACGACGGCGGTCACCCTGCACCATTTCTCGACGGTCGATTACTCGCTGGAGAAATGGACCGGCAACGACAAGGGCATCGTCGGGGACGAGCTCGACAATCTGCTGGACTTCAGCAACCTGACCTCCGTCAGCCGGATGGGCGCCATCAATGGCGGCCTCGGCAACGACACCATCGCGGGCTCCTACGCCAACGATACGATCACGACCGGCGCGGGTAATGACACAGTCATCTACCGAGCGGGCTTCGGCACCGACAAGATCACCGACTTCACGGCCGGCGGAACCCTCGACAAGATCGACCTGTCGAGCTTCGCCGATATCCGCTCGCTTGCCGACGTGCTGGCGAAGATCGATATCGCGACGACCGTCACGACCGGCGCCGGCACCGTCCTGTCGCTGAAACTGGGCGCGAGCGACTATCTGCAGCTGCTGAAGGTGACGGCGGGCCAGCTGACCGAGGACGACTTCATCTTCAACACCGACCCCACGGGGCCCGCGCCGGTCAACGCGTCGGCTGGGGTCACCGATTTCACGCCCTACAACCTGTCCTACAGCTATAGCGACTATCCGGTGCTCTCGGCCGACGGGCGCTTCGCCACGTTCCGGGCGAACGTCACGAGCGGAACCTTCGACAACGACATCTTCCTGACCAATCTGGCGACGGGCGAAACCAAGCTCGTCAGCCATCTGGCGGGTGACGCATCGGACGGGATCGGCTCGGTCTTCGGCAAGCCCGATATCAGCGCGGACGGCCGTTTCGTGGTCTTCGCGACCATTGCGAACGAAAGCATCGATCCCGCCCATGCGGGCGGCGGGCTGTTCGTGTACGACGCGCAGACCGGCGCCAACACGATGGTGAGCCTCACCGGCGCGGGTAGCGCGGCGAGCGGCTATTTCTTCGGCGGCTCGATGTCCGGCGACGGGCGCTTCATCACCTATCTGACCTATAACGACATGACCGCCGACAGCTCGGACGGGAGCTACGATCTCGACGCCTACCGCTACGACCGCAGCACAGGCGCCGTCGACAGGCTGACCAGCGGGATTTCCGGCGGCAGTGCCCAGACCGCAGTCTCCGACGATGGCCGCTTCGTCGCCTATGGCGGAGCGAACAGGATATGGCTGCTGGACACGGTGGCCGGCACGACGACAGAAGTCGCGGGAACGCCCAGCGCGCAGAACATCAGCATCAGCGCCAACGGCCAGTTCGTGCTGTTCGACACGACCGAGCAGAAGGTCGCCGCCGACACCGACAGTTCGAGCGACGTCTACCTTTACGATCATGCCAGTGGCACTTATTCGCTTGTCAGCCAGAATGTGGACGGAGCGACATCCGCCTCGATGTCGGCCGACCAGCGCTATGTCGCCTTCCATACGTCGAGCAGCCTTCTGCCGAGCGATGGAAATGTCGCGCAGGATGTCTATGTCGTCGACAGGACCGACGGCTCGCTCTCGCGGATCGTGACGGATATGGGCTCGTCCAGCCCCTCCCTGTCCGCCGACGGCGCGGTCGTCGCCTATACCACCGGCGAGGGATCGGCTACTGATACCAACGACGCCGTCGACGTCTACGCCAGCACCCTGGGTGAGCGTTCCTCGACGATCTACGGCAACTATCTCGCCAACACGCTGACGGGAACGGACGGCGCCGATCTCATCATCGGCTATGATGGCGACGACACCATCGAAGGCGGAGCCGGCTCCGACTTCCTCATCGGCGGCGGCGGCAGCGACGTCTTCGTGTTCAACAACACGGCCGACAGCCCGAGCACGCCGGTCGGCGCCTTGGATACGATTCTGTTCGAGGCGAATTTTGACAAGATCGACCTGAGCGGTATCGACGCAATCGAGGGCAACGGCGCAACAAACGATGCGTTCACCTTCGACGGCGCGGACCCCGCCGGGGCCCTGACCGTTCAGGAACTCGGGCAGACCACCGTCAACGGGGTTCAGTATTTCGAGAGTCTGGTGGTGGGTTCCACCGACGGCGACCTGAATTCGGAAATCGAGATCCGGGTGCTGTCCAGCCGCTATCTGAATGCGAGCGACTTCATCCTGTAGCCGCAAGCCTGGCGACGCACCGGTCTCCCGGCGTGTGCCATGGGGCCTGTGCAAGCACTCACTCCCAACGCCTTGGGGCGCTCACGCCATTAAATCGCGCAACAAGGCAAGTTGTCGGGGCAAGCAATAGCTGTGTAAGTCATAGCGCGCGATTATTGTTTCTCGTGCCTGCAGCCGCATCGGCTTGTAATCGTCCGGATGAGCGAGCGCATCAATCACGCGCTTTGCCAGCGCTTCAATATCGAAGAACGGTGTCAGAATTCCGTTCGTGCCATGCTCAATAACTTCGCGCACCGGCGGCGTATCGGAGCCGATGACGAGACATTGCATCGCCATTGCCTCAAGCATCGACCATGACAGAACGAAAGGATAGGTTAAATATACGTGCGCAGCCGAAACAGCAAGCAGTCGAAGATATAGATCGTATGGAAGTTGTCCGACGAAGTGGACGCGGCTGACGTCCAGCCGATCTTGAACTTCGGCGAGGAAGATGTCGCGCCAGCTTTTCCCGCGGGGCGCTGCCGGTCCGTATGACGTCTCGTCGCCGCCGACAATCACAACCCGCGCCTTCGGCCGTTCCGCGAGAATATATGGCAGCGCTCGCATGAGAACGTGATAACCGCGATAAGGTTCGAGGTTACGATTCACGAATGTGATAACTTCGTCACCACATCTCAGATGTATATCATCCCTCTTCAGTGAGATGGATGCTTTGGCATTTGGCTTAATTAGATTTGTATCGATGCCATCATGCGCGACATCGATCTTGGTCTGTACTTCTTGAGGAAACACGCTGCGCTGCCATAGAGTCGGCGCGATACCTCTATCTGCAGAGAAGAGCCCGGCCAGAATGGACGCATTCTTGGTATGAGTCAGGGCGCGACTGCGAAAATCTTCAGCAGGCCATTCTGGATCAAAACCGACATCAGCGCCGTCTGCGCGGTAATAGAATTCAGAATAAGACTGGATACGTGCGCGCGGAAACACATCACGTAAGAATAGCGTGTCTCCCCAACCGGAATGACCAAGAATAAGATCAGGAATGAAACCCGACCGGGCCAGATCGCTCGCGCATTGCGCTGCAGCGTGCCCACGCGCGCTTGCCTGCGCATAGTGCCGCGAAAGGGAGTCGATCGATGAGAGATCGATCTTTGGAGCTTCAAACTGCTCGGTGCGTATGAATCTCGGCTGACGGTTGCCCGTCAATGTCATAGCCGCGAGCTCGTGCTGTCCTGCATGATTTAGATGTGCGGCAATGTGCCGATACTGACCGGGAAAATTCTGGTGAACGAAAAGGATTCGCATGAAGCCAGCCGCGCAGTCGCCAAATTTTGACAGGAAACTCTTGCCACGCAGCGCTGCAATGATCCAGTCTACCTTCGCTGAATGCTGATGTGCGGGGGGCTTTAAATCTCAACGCTGCGGCATTCTCAACACATTCCGATCACTCTAACTTCACAGGGCTGAGTTCGATTTGCGCAACCCTCGGTCGAAGTATTGAGGTCCTATAGTCGGAACGGGCTGTAATAGCTCGAAAGAACTCGCCTCGATCCCTCGCCAGGTGACAACGGCTCAGTGTCGGACGAGGGTTTCACCCTCAAAAGCCTCGGGATCCGCCCCGACTTTCTGGAGCCAGGAGAATACCGGCGGGAGTCGATCGGCAATCGACTCGACGACGATGTCGATGAAGACGGGTTCCTGAAGAGAAAACGCCTCGGCGAAAGCCTGCTCAAGCTGATCGGCGGTTTCGACGCGGTAGCCGCGGATGCCATAGACCTGCGCCAGGCGGCTCATGTCGTAGCGGCCGAAATCGACCCCGAAGGTCGGATCGTTGGCCTGCCCGATATTGAGCTTTCCTTGCGCCTTCCTTTCGGCCGCATGATGCCGGTCCGTCACGCGCTGGAGAGCCTTGATCCAGCCGAAGCAGGCATTGTTGAAATGCAGCATGACTACAGGCACCTGCAGGCGCGACAGCGTCTCAAGCTCGCCCGCCGACATGCCGAGCGATCCGTCGCCGAACAGGGCGATCGGCCTTATGTCGGGCGCCGCGAGCCAGGCGCCGACCGCCGCTGGCAGCGCATAGCCGAGGCCGCCGAAGAAACGGGGGATGACGAGCTTCGACACCGGGTCGCGCTGGCGCAGATAGCGCGTCGCATAGGGGGTTGGGGTGCCGGCATCCGAAACGACGTGCGACGGTGTCGGGAGATGCCGGTTCAGGGTCTCGATGATGCGCTCGGGCCGAAGCGGCGTTGAGTTGTCCTGCAAGCGCCCGGAAAGGACGGTCCAGAACTGCTCCCGGCGCTCGTTGATCTCACCGATCCAGCGGGCGGTCCTGCCGATACCGGTCGTCGGCGCATGCGCCAGCAGCGCTTCGACCACGGCCTTTGCGTCACCGGCCAATGGAAAATCGATCGGATAGGTGTTGCCCATGATTTCGGGGTCGACGTCGATCTGGACGATGCTTGTTTCGCCGGCGGGCTGCGGCCAGCGCCAGTTCATGGTCGCGACCGAGCCCATCCGGCAGCCGACATAGATCGCCAGGTCGGCCCGCCCGAGTGCCCAGAGCGCGTGCGGATGGAAGCCGTTGTCACCGATGATGCCGATGCCGAGGCGATGATCGTCCCGGATCACGCCTTGGCCGGTGATCGTCGTCACGACGGGAATGCCGAGCTTCTCGGCCAACGCGACGATCGCCTCGCCGGCCTGGGAGCGGTTGGCGCCGCCGCCGGCGACGATCAGCGGCCGCTCCGCCACAAGGATGGCGCCGAGCGCTGCTGCGATCTCGGCATCGGCCGGGCGAGCGCGAAAGGCCGGCGCGCGCGCGCACGCGCGCTCGATATGGAGGGAGACGCCGCTTGCCGGCAGATCCTCGTAGAGCACGTTCTCGGGGAGAGCCAGGACGACGGCACCGGGGCAGCCGGCGGTCGCCTGCCTGAAGGCACGCCGCACGAGTTCTGGCAACTTGCCGATGTGGCCGAGTGTCTCGGTGTGCTTCGCGATTGGCGCAAACAGCGTCTCGATCGGCAGTTCAGTCAGCGTTCCGCGGCCGACGCCGGGCTGGGGGATGTCGTTGACCAGCAGGATCAGGGGAACCGAGGACTTGTTCGCTTCCGCGACACCCGGCAGCCCGTACATTGCGCCGGCGCCGCTCGGGACCTCAGCGACACCTGGCTTGCCGGAGATGCGCGCATAGCAATCGGCCATGAAGACAGCCGAGCGTTCGTCGCGGCAGACAATGTGGCGTGGCGCTCCAGGCGTATCGCGAAGGGCTTCGTAGAACGCGACATTGGTATCCCCGGGAACGCCGAAGATCACCTCGACCCCGTACTCGCGCAACATGGAAACCAGGGCGGTGGCGCCGTTCATCTGCTTGCTCCTCGCTTTGGCGTGCAGGGTGCGGAAAGTCAGTGACGGCGCCTACCGGCACAGTGCCGTCATACACGCCTCCGGCCGGCGAAATTTTCGTGCGCGCAGGCGAAACGACGGGTGGAGCGACAGAGTCGTGTGATGCGGTGGTGAATGGCGATCAGACGGCGTCGTAGGAGAAACGGCCGGCGCGGTCGCAGGACGGGAAGCGGTAAAGATAAAGGACCCGCGTCTCCACGTCCGGATCGGAGTCGAGCTGGTAGGGGGTCCGGTTGGGCACGAAGAACCACTCGCCGGCTTCGAAGCGAATGCCGTTGCAGGTCAGCGACCCGGACAGCACGACGCGCAGCGCACCGCCTGGCTCTTCCTCAGAAACGGCAGGCTGCATCTTGCGTGCGAGCTGCGATCCTGCCGGGAATGAGATCATCACGGGCCTGAACGGCAGCATGTCGACAGGCAACTGCCATTTCTCGATGCTGCTGGGATGAGGCGACCCCACCGCCAAGGCCCCTCGTGCGCTTTCACTGGCGGCATCCTTCGAGGTCACGAAGCCGGGCACGAAGCCCGCCTCCTTCATCTCGGAGCGGTTGAAGGCTTCCCGGACCAAGCCGGCGGCCACGAGCTGAGCCTTCGTGTAGCAAGTTCCGCCCGGCGCGGGTTGGCCGCGCTCGGCAGCAGAGCGCTGGAGAACCTCCAGCTCCCCTTGGGTCAGCTCGTAGATCGTATCGTCGGTTTCGAGCCACATCGTCATTCTCCAGAAGCTGCGGTCGCGGCGAAGGCTGGGGTTGCCTGGACGAATGCGGCGAACCATGTGACCAGGGTGGGATGATCCTTGCGCCATTCCAACGGCTTGCGCCGGTCGAGTTGGTTCAGCATGCAGGCGACGGTGATGGTTCCGACATCGACCAGCAGATGCGGTGGCGCGGCATCGAGCGCCGCGAGCCCGCGCCGGATCTTGCCGCGCTGCCGTTCCAGCCAGGCCGGGCTTCGCTCTGCCTCGGGGCGGCGTTCTTCGTAGAGCACGAGCAGAGAGGCATCGAGAATGCCGTCGGCCAGCGCCTGCAAGGTCAGGCAGGCCAGCCGCTCGTCCCAGTTGGCGGGCAGGATGCGTCCGCCGCCGGCCAGATGATCGAGATGTTCGAGGATAACGCGGCTATCATAAATCCGGCGACCATCGTCCAGGATCATGACAGGCATCTTGCCAAGCGGATTGTCCCGGCGCAGCGGGTCGTCCGGGTCGAGCGTGTCGGCCGGAACCAGCTCGATCGCCGCGATCAGACCAAGATGGCGCGCCGCGACCTGGACCTTGCGGCCGAAGGGCGACGTCAGGGAACAGCGCAGCAGCATGGTTCGCTAGATGCCCATCGACCACAGGCGCGGTGTCGCGAGCCTCTCGGCAAGCCGGCGCGGGATCGCGGTCAGGAGTGCCTCTCCCGTTTCGACAGTTGCTGCCTCGGGATGCCCGAGCACGCCGGAGCCCGTCGTGGCAGCCATGCTGCGCCAGCGATAAAGTCCCTCCGTCGCGGCGCCGTCGTCCGGGTCGGAAGAGTCCATGCCGGGTGCGATGCGCTCGCTCGCAACCAGCTCGGGCCGCAACGCCAGCATCATTGCCGTCTCGGCCTCGCAGGCATGCCCGACATTGCGCTGGCTGGTGAGCAGTGGCGTGACCACGTCGGCAGCAGCCAGCCAGTAGGTCAGCTGAACGAGTGCGGCGCCGAGATTGGGAGAAAGATCGCGCACGATGGCGCGCAGCGGTGTGTCGTTGCCGCCATGTGCGTTGAACAGCACGATCCGCCGGAAGCCCTGCCGGACGAGAGAATGGCAGATGTCGCCGACGACGGCCGCCATCGCGGCATGGGACAGGGTGATCGTGCCGCCAAGGCTGACATGGTGCTCCGACACGCCGGCCCAGAGCATCGGGAGGACGGTGACCGCTACCCCGCTCTGATCCAGCAGGCGCGCCGTCCGCAGCGCGACCTCCTCGCCGAGCAGCGCATCGACCTCGACTGGTAGATGCGGGCCATGCTGTTCCAGGGCCCCGATCGGCACGATCGCGATCGGGTCGCGCCGGGACAGCGCGACGAGTTCCTCGGCGCGCATGCGCCGCCATTCGACTTCTGCCATGACGCAATCCTCAGGTCAGCAGCCATTCGCGGAAGCGCTGCGTCAGCTCGTCGACGCGCGGATCCCACCAGGCCGGGTCAATGAAGAGGTGACTGCGGTCGGAGAGATCGGGCATCCATTTGCGAACCGCGGGATCGACCTTCGCCAGCGCGTCGACATAGCAGGGCGCCGTCGTCGCCAGGTTGGAGAGCCTCACTTGCACATCCGGCCGGCAGATATAGGCGCAAAGCTGCATCGCGGCGTCCTTGCGCTTCGAGCCCTTGACGATGCCGGCCCAGCCCACGCCCATGATGTTCTGCTGGAAGGAATAATCGATCGGGACACCGGCTTCCTGCTGCGTCTTGACCCGGATCGTATAGGTGTAGGTGAAGTCGGTCTCGTTGCGCTGGATCAGCGCGACGGTCTGCTCGGTCGGGCCGATCCACTGGGCGACATGGGGCTTGATCCGGTCAAGCGCCTTGAAGGCCCGGTCGACATCGCAGGGGTAGACCTCATGGGCCGGGACGCCATCGGCCATCAGCGCGATCTCGAGGATGTCGCCGATGCGGTTGCGCAGACTGCGCCGTCCGGGGATCGCCTTGACGTCCCAGAACTCCTTCCAGTTGCGGGGCACCTTGCCGTCGAAGCGATTGGTCGGAAAAGCGATGCCACCGGCATAGATGCTCCCGCTGACAGCGTAGTCATGCCGCGTCTCGGGAATGCAGCCCTCACGGTTGACGATGCTCTCGTCGATGCGCTCTACGAGGCCGAGCCTTGCTGCGGCCGGCACCCACTGGTCGAGCAGATCGGTCACGTCGATCTCGACATCGCCGGTGCGGACCTGCGCCCTGATCTTCGAGATGTCGGGAGCCGGAGTGGTAAGGATTTCGATCCCGGTCTCCTGGGTGAATGGGGCGTAGATCGCTCGCTGCTTGGCATCACCCATCGCACCGCCGGAATTCCCCACGACCAGCCGGGTGGCGCCGCGAGCCCGACCGGGAATGAGGATCGCCGGTGCCGCGAGAGCGGAGGCCCCGCCTTTCAGCAGGGTGCGACGATCGACGATGCTGGATTTGAAGACTGGCATGCTGGCGACCTTTCCAAGCTCGCGAGGATACTCGGCCGTCGGGGACGGCAGTTTGGGCCAGGCAATCGATGGTCAGCGTTCGAGGAAGCGCCCCGTCTCCGGGGGCCACGAGACCTGCACGCGCAGGCCGGGCTCCAGCCGCGTGGTCGAGGGATCGGTGAGTTCCTGGACGGCGACGGTGGCGCCATTGTCCAGCGCAACGAAATGCTTCGATGTCGCGCCGGTCACGAGTGTGTTGGTCAGGCGGCCCTGAAGAGAATTGTGACCGGCCGGCGCTTGTCCACCCTGGACGAGGCGCAGCGCCTCCGGCCTGAGTAGCAGCTTGCCAGTTGTGCCGACTGAAGCCGGCTCATGCAGGCGGACATGGCAGCTCTCGCTCTCGGACAGCCGCAAGAGCGCCGTCTCGCCGGTCGCGACGACGGTCGCGTCGAGGAGCGTCGAGGCGCCGATGAAGTCCGCGGCGAATTGCGTGTGTGGCTCGAAGTAGAGCTCATGCGGCGTGCCGATCTGCTCGACCTGGCCGGCATTCATCAACATGATCCGGTCGGACATGTTGAGCGCCTCTTCCTGATCGTGAGTCACATAGAGCATGGTGATGCCGAGCTCGGTGTGGATGCGCCGGATCTCGAGCTGCATCTGCTCGCGCAGCTTCTTGTCGAGCGCGCCCAAAGGCTCGTCCATCAAGATCAGGTCGGGCTTGTAGACGATGCAGCGCGCGATCGAGATGCGCTGCTGCTGGCCGCCCGACAGCTCCTTCGGCTTGCGCTCGCCGACATGTGGCAAGCGGACGAGTTCCAGCACCTCGGCGACGCGTCGCCGGATCTCTTCGCGCGGGAGCTTCCTGATCTCCAGGGGAAAGGCGATGTTCTCGGACACCGTCATGTGCGGCATCAGCGCGTAGTTCTGGAAGACCATGCCGAGGCCGCGCTTCTCGGCCGGCACGTCGGTCACGTCACGCCCGTTGATGACGATGCGGCCCCGCGTCGGCGCGGCCATTCCAGCAATGAGATTCAGCAGTGTCGTTTTACCCGAGCCGGACGGGCCGAGCAGCGTTAGGAACTCGCCAGTGGGGACCGACAGCTCCGTGTCATGCAGGGCGACGACGGAGCCGTAATCTTTCCGCAGGCCGCTGATCTCGATCATCGCGGCATTGGCGCCACTGCTGTCAACCACTGCGAGCTTCCTTCTGCACCGAGGCGACGATCACGCAGACGACGATCGAGAGAGCCGTCAGCATCGTCGAGATCGCCGCCAGCACCGGCGAGACCTCGAACTGGATCGAGGAGAACATCTTGATCGGCAGCGTGGTGTCTCCGGCGCGCGCGACGAACCAGGAAATCACCACCTCATCGAACGAGATGAGAAAGGCGAAGAGGCCGCTCGCGATGATCGAGGGCATCAGCAGAGGCAGTGTAACGCGCCGGAGCACGGTCAGGCGCGACGCGCCCATGACGGTCGCGGCCCGCTCCAGTGCCGGGTCGATGTGGCGCAGGCCCGCGCTGGCGGTGACGACGACAAAAGGCAGTGTCGCAATAGCATGGGCGAAAACCAGGCGAAGCTCGCCGTTACTCAGCCCGATCTCGGTGAAATAGATGTAGAGCGCAAGCGCGACCGCGACATGCGGCACCATCACCGGGCTCAGCAGGAACAACGCGAGAAGCTTGCGGCCGGGGAAGCTGCCGCGGGTCAGCGCATAGGCGGCGGGAATGCCGAGGAGGAGAGCGAGCAGCGTCGACCAGATCGCGACGCGAAAGCTCAGCCATGTCGACGCCACCCAGCCCTCTTCGGAGAAGAAGCGCCTGAACAGGTTCAGCGAGAAGCCCTTGGGCGGAAAGACGATTTGGTTGGACGAGCCGAATGAGATCGCCGCTGTGATGACGCTGGGCAGAAGCAGGAAGAGCAGGATGAGCGTGACGACGACACCAAGCGCGATGCGCCAGCCGCTGATGCGCGTTTCCATCAATGCGCCTCCTCGGAGAGGAGCGAGGAGCCACCCCTGACTTTCGAGAGCAGCATGGCGGCGATCGCTGCGGCCGCGACGAGCAGCACCGCGACCGCGGAAGCCATCGGCCAGTTCAGCGCCTCGCGCGTGTAGAAGTCGACGAGGTTGGCGAACATCATGTCCTGGCGCCCGCCGAGCAGGGCCGGGATGATGTAAAAGCCAAGGCTGAGGATGAAGACCAGCAGGGCCCCGGCCATTACGCCCGGCATGCTGAGCGGCAACGTGACGCGCAGGAAGATCCTGACCTTGCCCGCGCCCATGATCGCTGCGGCCTTGGCCAGTTCCGGAGGCTGGCTGCGCAAGCTCGTCAGGATCGGGAAGACGAAAAACGGGATGAGGAAATGGCTCATTCCGACCATCACGCCGAAGCGGTTGAACAGCATCTTCACAGGTGGGACGCCAAAGGCGCCGAGCATCTGGTTGATGATGCCGGCCTGGCCGAGCAGCACCATGAAGGAGAAGCTCTTGACCAGGGAGCTCGTCCAGAACGGCACGAGGACGAGGATCATGTAGAGCGCACGCCGCCGCGGCGACTGCGTGGCCAGGAAATAGGCGATCGGGTAGGCGAGCAACAGCGAGAAAAGCGTCGCGCCGATGCTGACTTCGAGCGTCGTGTAGGCGACGCGCAGAAACAGCGGCGTCGAGAAGATCTTGGCATATGCCTGGATCGTCAGCCCGCCGCCATTCTCCTGCTGCAGGCTCTGGTGGAGGACGCTGAACAGCGGAAGAGCGAAGAGCAGCGCCATGAAAAGTGCCGCCGGCATCGCATAGGCCGCGTCGCGGAAATGCGCTTTTGTCGCGCGAGATTGCATGTCAGCACCCCGACCAATTACCTGCCGCGCGGCAGCGTAAGCGGTTTCGCAACGAAATCCGCTACGCGCCGGACGGCCATCTCAAGGGCGTTCGATCGTATCGGTCAGGTCAGGAGCCACTCCTTGAAGCGGGTGTTGAGCTCCTCGATCCGGCTATCCCACCAGGCCGCATTGACGAAGAGATTGTCGGGCGCAGCGATGTCCGGCAGCCATTTGCGCGTCGCCGGATCGACCTTCGCCAGGGCGTCGGCATATGTCGGCGCGTCGCCGGACAGGTTGGAAAGCTCGATCTGGCGCTCCTTGTCCATCGTGAAGGCAAGAAAGCGCATCGCCGCGTCACGGTTCTTGGTGCCCTTCAGGGCGCCGATCCAGCCGATGCCGAGGATGTTCTGCTTGAAGGAATAGTCGATCGGAACGTTCACCGCCTGCAGATCCTTGACGCGGGTGGTGTAGGTGTAGGTGAAGTCGGTCTCGTTGCCCTGGATGAGCGATACCGTCTGAGCGGTCTGGGCGATCCAGTGCGACACCTGCGGCTTGATCCGCTCGAGCGCCTTGAAGGCCCGCTCCACGTCGCAGGGGTAGACCTGTGAAGCCGGTACGCCGTCGCCCATCAGGGCGATCTCGAGCGTATCCGTCACGCGGTTGCGCAGGCCACGGCGGCCAGGAAATGCCTTGGCATCCCAGAATTCTGGCCAGGTCTTCGGAGCCTTTCCACCGAGCCGGTCGGTCGGATAGGCGATGCCGGCGGCGTAAACCGTGCCGCCGACCGCGTATTCATGGTTGGATTGCGGGATGGCGCCAGCCCGGTTGACGATGCTCTCGTCGATCTTCTCCAGCAGGCCCAACCTGGCGGCAGCAGGCACCCAGGCGTCGTTGAGATCGGTGATGTCCCATTCGACGTCCTTGCGTTCAACCTGCGCCTTGATCTTCGCCAGATCGGGACCTGACGCGGTCACGATCTCGATGCCGGTCGCCTTGGTGAAGGGGGTGTAGAGCGCGCGACGCTTGGCATCGCCCATGGCACCGCCGGAGTTGACGATGACCAGGCGTTTTCCCTGTGCCCAGCCCGGGCGGATATAAGCAGGGCTGGCAATGGCGGTCGAAGCGAGGCCCCCGATGACGAAACGGCGGGAAAGCGGCTGCAGGCGCGGCATTTGACGATCCCCTATTTTTTGTTTGATGCCACAAGTTCTCGCGGCGCAGCATCGAAATCCATGGGCTGAATAGTGGGTTTCAGCACAACTTCCGTTGAATCGACGGCTGCATCCGTCAAATCAACGGCTCGGCGTTCTCATGCGCGGTGTCAGCGGTTACGTTGATCATGGGCGAAAGCAACTGCGCGATCTGCAGGAGCGCTGCATCGTCGAGCCGCCTCGAGGCCAGGGTCACACCTACCGGCATTCCATGTCGGCCGCAGCCGGCTGGTATGCCGACACAAGGCGCGTGCAGGATCGACCAATAGCCGTTGAAAACCGAGCTTCCGGTGTTCTCCAAACCCACCGGCGCCTCGCCGGGGGCGCTCGGCGTCAAGATAACATCGAGTTCCTGACCGAACAGCCCGTCGAACGAGAGCCGGCACCGATCAGCCAGAGCATAAGCCTCGCGCAGGCGTTCTTTCGTCAAGGCACGCCGGTTTTCCGCCTGTTCGCGCAGCGGCTCGGCCAGCAGCGACGGGGCTGCCAGCAGCTCGGGCTGGAACGACCGGCCACCCTCGCTGTAATAGATGTCGAGATAGGCCTCGAACAGTCCGTCGAAGACGGCCGGCAGGGCGAGGTCTTCCATGATGACACCCGCTGCCGCGAGCCGCGAAGCAGCGCCGAGCAGCGCTTCTTCTCCTGCCGGCTCGATCTTGGCCCAGGACGGCGTCCTGCAAAGCCCGACGCGCAAAGCGCCAAGCGACCGCACCTGCGGTGTATCGTCGGTCAGGAAGCGAAATGCGCTGGCGACCAGATTCAAGTCGGCGATCGAGCGACCGTACCAGCCGACCGTGTCCATCGAGGCGGCATTCATCTTCAGGCCTTCGCGACTGACGGCCCCCCAGCTCGGCTTGAAAGCGTAAATCCCGGTGAACGAGGCCGGCCGCAGGTGAGATCCGATCGTCTGCGAGCCGAACGCCAACGGCACATGGAAGTCGGCGACGGCAGCCGCTGAGCCGGATGAGGAGCCGCCCGGCGTTCGGGACAGATCGTACGGGTTGCGCGTAAGGGCCTTGCGTCCGTTGGCGGCGAACTCCACCGTGTCGGTCTTGCCGAGGATGAGCCCGCCGGAGCTTCGGACGGCCGCAACGCAAGCGGCGTCGCGGCCAGGCTGCGTTGCCGAATAGATCGCCGAGTTCTGCGTCGTCGGCAGATCGGCGGTATCGAAAACATCCTTAACGCCCCAAGGCAGGCCATGCAGAGCATGGCGGGGCGCTGCCTTGTCGCATTCGCGCGCTGCGCGCAGAGCGCGTTCCGGCTCGAGATGCAGCCAGGCACGAACATCACGCTCCCGCTCGTCGATGCGCTCGAGGCACGAGCGCAGCAGTTCCTCGCAGCCAAGTCGGCGGGAGCGGATGCTCGCGGAAGCCTGGCTCGCAGTCAGGAAGCAGGGCTCGGTTCCCACCCCGGAGCGCGACAGCGTGTCTGACATGATTTCACCTACTCAAATCTGGGCCCGGACACCCGATGCGCGGCTCGGCAGGGATCGTTCGAGCGGGTCGATTGCCGGCCGCCGTAACCGGCCTGCAGGTTCTTCAGCCGAGTTCGCCGCGGCCGAGGGCCGTCGCCTGCTTGGTGGCAAGGGTCTGCGGCTCTGCATGGCTGTGGTCAAAAGCGGTCGAGAGAACCACGATCGAGCGCACGCGCTCGATCCCCGCGATCTCGTCGATACTGTCGAGGACGGGCTGCACGTCTTCCATATGCGGGACGCGAATACGGCAGATCAGCTCCAGATCGCCGCTGGTCACCTGGCAGAGGACAACCTCCGGAAATTCCTGCAGCTTCTCGACGACCAACTTGGCCTTGCGATGGGCGGTTCCGATGAGCACCACGACTTCAACATACTGGTTGAACGGGTCGCGGCGCAGGACGACGGAATATCCGGCGATCGTCCCGTTCCGTTCCATGCGGGTGATGCGCTCCTGCACGGTCGTTCGTGCGACGCCGAGCTTGCGTGCAAGTGTTGCGACACTCGCGCGCGCATTGGTCTGGAGCAGCGCCAGCAGCCGACGGTCGGTCGCGTCGTTGTCTCGTGCCATGAGTTTCTCGTGAACTCGATAGTCCACCGTAACCCGCTGCAAGCATGCCGAAAAGCGGGCATGTTAAAAGTGCCGGATTTTACCGTCATATCGCCGGGATTTCGGCGAACCCTGTCGAATTGGAGCCTGTCAAATGAAGCGGCCGCGTGATGGATTTTCCGCATCGAAGCTAGGTGTTTCCGCTGTCGTGACGGACGTCTCTGCCGATCGCATTTTCGGGCTGACCGAAGACCTGCCGACCACTGGTCGGCATGCAGGCTTCGTGAAGATCCCGCACTCCTCGGACCGTTCCGCTTACGGCTTCGTGCCGGTGCCGCTGGCGATCGTCGGTGGCAGGGCAGGGCCGACAATGCTGCTCCTGGCGGGCGTCTTCGGCGACGAGGTCGATGCGCAGATCGCCGTCGCGCGGCTGCTGCGCCTGCTCGACCCGAAGGCGATGAACGGGCGCGTCATCGCAATGACGATGGCAAACCTGCCGGCTGCGGTCTCCGGCACTCGGAATTCGCCGATCGACGGCCGGAACCTGAACAAGTCGTTTCCGGGCGACGTCTTCGGCAGCCCGACCAGCATTATCGCCGAGTATATCGAGCGCCATCTGATGTCGCTGTCCGACTTGGTCGTCGATCTTCACAGCGACGGGAGCTCGCTCGGCTATATGCCCTGCGTCACCCTGGTCGATCATCCGGATCCGGATGTCCAGGCTAGGCGGCTTGCCATGGCCCGGGCGTTCGGCGGCGAGAATCTGCTGCGTTTCCGCAGCTTCGAGGATCGAAGCACGTCGGGGGCGGCGCGCCGGGCGGGTGCAACGCGGATCGGTACGGAGATCGGCGGCGCGCAGCCGGTGGCCACGATCATGGCGGGCATCATGCGGATACTCGCATGGGCGGGGATGACACCGGAGCTCACGCCGGCCAGCGGCGATCTCCGGATGCTGCTGACCCAGCGCGAGGACGATTTTGTCTATGCGCTGGCCGACGGCGTCTTCGAGCCGGCGGTTCAGCTCGGTGACGCGGTCGCGCCCGGCGATCTTGCGGGACATATCCACGATCTGACCCGGCCCTTCGCAGTGCCGCTGCCCGTCACCTTCGCAGTGTCCGGCGTCGTGGTCTGCACCCGCGGCCAGGGCCATGCGTCGCGAGGCGACTGCCTCGTTCACCTGGCCACGGATGCCAACGCGGAAGCCCAGGCCGAGCTTGATGCCGCTGCCGATCTGCGCTGGCTCAGCACGCAGGTCGCACCGCCGGTCAAACGACCCCGTGGAGTTGCTCGTCTTCAGCCCGCCGCCAAGGCGGGTCGAAAGCCGAACAAGACGACCCATCAAGAGGAATAAGGTCATGACGCAGATGCCGGCCTATCGCTGGGCTGAACGAGCCCAAAACACCGTCGCTTCGGCAGCGCCCGCGACGGCGCACGGAAACGTCATCCAGCTTGGCGGCGGCTACGGCTTTCCCGACGAATTGCCGGATATCGTCACCGAAGCGATCGAGGCCGGAAACGCGCGCGAGGAAACGCTACAATACGGCCCGCTCTATGGGCTCGACGACCTGCGCGACGCGATCGTCGAATATCTGCGCGATGACGGCATCACGGCTGCCCGCGAGAACATCCTGATCGTCAACGGCGCCAAGCACGGCCTCGATCTCGCCTGCCGCGTCTTTCTCGAGCAGGGTGATGCCGTGATCGTGGCGGCTCCGAGCTATCTCACGGCGATCTCGATCCTGAAGGCTGCCGAAGCTAGCTTCATCTCAGTGCCGATGGACGAGGAGGGAATGCAGACCGAGATCCTCGAAGAGATTTTGCTGGCGCGCCGCGAGAACGGCTTGGCCATGCCGAAATTCCTGTTCGACATCCCGGATTTCCACAATCCCAGCGGCATCACCATGTCGGCCGAGCGCCGCAAGAAGCTGGTGGAACTGGCCGAGACGTTCGACTTCATCATCATCGAGGACGATCCCTATCGCCGCATCCGCTTCGAGGGCGAACCGGTCCCGCCGATCAAGACGTTCGACACCGCCGGCCGGGTGATCGGCCTCGGGACTGTCTCGAAGATCCTGGCACCGGGCCTGCGCATTGGCTGGGTGAATGCCGATCCTGCGATCGTCAGGCGCATGGCAGCGCATAAATCCGACCACGGCACGAGCCCGCTGCTGCAGAGGATCGTCGCTCAGCTCTTCCGCAACGGGAAGGTCGCCCATCACATCGAGACGCTGTCGCATGTCCTGCGGGAGCATCGCGACGCGATGGTCGAGGCGATCGTTCACAACCTGCCCGGCGCCAAGGTGCGCAAGCCGAATGGCGGCTATTTCCTCTGGGTCGAGCTGCCCGAGGGAGTGGATGCCGACGAACTCGTTCGCCGCGCCGGAAAGGAGGGTGTCGCGATCTTCACTGGCAAGCTTTGCTTCGCCGAGGAGCCTCCTGGTCAGTTCCTCCGTCTCGCCTACAGCTACAGCACGCCCAGGCAGATCACCGAAGGCGTGAAGCGGATTGGACGGGTCTATGCCGCCATGCGCGCGAGTGCCGAGGGAGCGCGTATTTCGGCGCAATGTTCGGTCTGAATAGCCTTGGCGATGGAATGGCAAGGGAGGCGGGCGAATTCCACGTTCGCCTCGTCTCCCTGATCTGCGGTTGCGGAAGACGGGAGCCAGAACCTTGGGGACTGGACGAGAACTCGGGGAACAGCGAGTTTCGATGTCACCGCTTTGGCGTCTTGGTTCTTACTTGTCTGAGATCCGCGCGAGGATGCGATCTCCTTTGCACGAAATCTTTGAATTTCGCAGGGATCAGAACTGTGCGTGGGATAGGGCTAGAGCCAGCGCCATTCTGAGCCGCTCGACCTTCTGCTCATCATCCCGGAAGGACATCACCAGGCGGTGCCGGGTCGGATGCCGGTGATCCCAGGCTCGGAACCGGATGCCCGATTTCTCCAGCAAGGCTGTGACCTGCGGCTCGATATCGGCGAAGATTTGGTTGGTTTCGACCGGATGAGTCAGGCGGATACCTGGCACACTCGCGAGGATGTCGGCTACGGTCTTCGCCGTTTCGTTGGCATGCCGCGCGTTCTGGAGCCAGAGCCCGCCATCGAGAAAGGCGAGGAGCTGGGCCGAGACATAGCGCATTTTTGATGTCAGCAGCCCGGCCCGCTTCTGCCGATATGCCAGATCGCGTCCGAGAGCCCGGTCGAAGACGATCACGGCCTCGGCGTTCATGGTCCCGTTCTTGGTGGTGCCCAGGCTCAGGACGTCGATGCCGGCGCGCCAACTCATCGCGGCCGGGCTCGCTCCCAAGGCAACGAGCGCATTGGTGAAGCGGGCGCCGTCCATATGCACACGCAAGCCGCGCGTATGCGCGGCTTCCGACAAAGCTTCGAGTTCCGCGAGCGTGTAGAGTGTGCCGAACTCCGTCGCCTGAGTCAGGGACAGAGACGAGCAAGCAAAATGGTGGCGACTCGGCCGCATGCGCTCGTCCAGTACGAGGCACAGGTCGTGCGCCGCGATCTTGCCGTTGCTGCCGGCGATTCCGACCAGCCGCGACCCGCCGGCATAGAACTCCGGCGCACCGCCTTCGGTTGTGAGGATATGCGCCGCCTCATGACAGATCGTCTCGCCATAGGGCGGGGTAATGGTCGCCAGGCCGAGCGCATTGGCGGCGGTGCCGGTCGCAGCTGAAAAAACGAAGGCCTCATGCTCGAACACATCCGAGAAGGCGGCATTCAGCCGCCCACTATGGATATCGTCGCCATAGGCGACCGCAATGCCGTCATCCGAACGCAGGATCGCGTCCATGACCTGCGGGCTGACACCGGCCTGATTGTCGGAGCCGAAGAGAATCTCGGTCATTGGCGGTCGCGCTCCCGGGCCGGGCGCTGGCCCAGCATCTCATCGATGCCGTATAGCCCCGGCGGCCTGCCGACCAGCCATGCCGCCGCACGGGTGGCGCCTGCGGCGAAGATCTTGCGGTCGAAGGCACGATGCGACAGCGTGATCTGCTCGCCGGACGCGGTGAAGCTCAACGCATGCTCGCCGACGATCTGGCCACCCCGCTGGGATGCGAAGCCGATGGCGCCGGTCGCACGTGCGCCGCAATGCCCATCACGGCCGCTTTCCATCACCGTAGCCAGCGTCGTGCCGCGTCCCTCCGCGACCGCCTGGCCCAAGAGCAGGGCGCTGCCCGAGGGGGCGTCGACTTTCTGGCGATGATGCATTTCGACGATCTCGGCATCATAGGTCTCCGCCGGCAGGATCGCCGCGAGTTGGCGGGCCACGGCCATCAGCAGATTGATGCCTAGCCCGAAATGGGCCGCCTGCAAGATCGCGATGTGACGCGAGGCCGCTTCCACGTGTTCCTGCTGCGCGGCCGAGATTCCGGTCGTTCCCAGAACCCACGCTGCCCGTCCGGCCGACAGGACTTTCGCATGATCCGCCACTGCGTCCGCATGGGTGAAGTCGATCACGACATCGCTCCGGTCGGCCAGCTCATGCAGGGCGAGGAGCGAGACGTCGCTTTGATGGGCCCGGACCGATGCGGGGTTCAGCGTCCCGCCCACGACGTCATGTCCCCCGGCACGCGCCTCCGCCACCAACTCCTGGCCCATCCTGCCGGCAATGCCGAGAATTCCGACACGCATTTGCAGCCCCTTATCGTCTTTCCAGGCTCACGGCAGTCCGCGGCCAGAGACCGTTGAACCGCTGGGGCGAATAGGGCTCCAGAGAGCATCGGGCGGCTTTGCCCAGAAGCAGGTCGCGAACGATCTGCGCCGTCATCGGCGCGCTGGCCATGCCGACATGTCCGTGGCCATAGGCGTGGAGAATATCGTAGCTGGCCGTGGAGCGGCCGATGACAGGCAGTCCGTCCGGGGTTGATGGACGGTGGCCCATCCAGCGCTGGAGCCGATCCTCGGTCAGCGTCTCCGACAGCGCGGGGTAGGAGCGCTTCAGATGAGCCTGGACGATGCTGGCGCGGCGCCAGTCCGGTGGAGCGTCGACGCTGCAGAGCTCGACCTGGCCAGCCCCGCGCAGGCCGGCCGCAACAGGCGTCGTGCCGATCCGGCTGTCGCTGGTCTGAACCGGCAGGGTCGGCCCAGCCTCGGGTGCAGAGACGACGACATGATAGCCTCTTTCGCTTTCCAACGAGACCCGGTCGCCCGCCTTTCGAGCGAGGTCGCGGGAGTGGATGCCGGCGCAGATCACCGTCTTGTCAGCTGGCACGGGGCCGGCATTGGTCAGAACGGCCGCAAGCCGCCCTTGCCGAAGATCGAACCCGCATGCTCGCGCCTGGATCTGCGTGACGCCAAGACGAATCGCATGGTCCGCCAGCGCTGCGACATAGGCGCCCGGATCCAGGCAATGTCCGGCTGCGTCTATCAGGACACCGAAGGCGTATTGCGGCGAGAGCGCCGGCACGGCGCTCCGCAAAGCCTCGCCTTCCAGTTCGGTCCAGGACACGCCGTTATCGCGGCGCAGCCGCCAGGCCAGCGCCTCGGCCTCGAAATCGGCGTGTGTCGGATAGGCGTAGATGGCGCCGCTTCGGCACACGAGCTCGGGGACGCCGGCGGACGCGGCGAGCTCGGCCTGCATGGCGGGCCCTGGCTCAAGCAGCGGCCGCAACGCGCGCGCCGTCGCCTCGACGCGCGCAGTAGTCGCTCCCGCATAAAGGAAGCGCAGCAGCCAGGGCAGCAGGCGCGGCAATGCGGTCCAACGAATGGTCAGCGGTCCAAGGGGATCGCTCAGCATGCCGGGCACCTTGCGCCACAGCCCCGGCATCGACATCGGCACGACCGATGCAGGACTGAACCAGCCCGCATTGCCATAGCTGGCAGCCTGCTCGCCTCCCGGTTCGGCAGGCTCGATCAGGCAGACCTCGAAGCCCGCCTGCCGCAGGGCGATCGCCGTGGTGACGCCGATGATGCCGGCGCCGATGACTGCGACGGACGTCTGCGCCGGTGCGGGCAGGCTCATGCCGAGCGCCGCAGGGGCGCCTGGATACCTTCGACGATACCCATGACCAGGCGGACCTGATTGATGGTCGACGCCTCCGTCCAGAAACCGCAATGCGCGGTCAGGGTCACATTCGGCGCAGTGCGCAGGGGGTGATGCTCGGGCAAGGGCTCGGTCTCGAAGACATCGAGGGCCGCATGGCCGATCTGGCCGCCTTCCAGCGCACGGACCAGGGCCGCCTCGTCGAGCAGCGCTCCGCGCGCGGTGTTGACCAGCAGGGCGCCACGCTTCATCGCGGCAATCCTGTCGGCGTCGAGAAAGCCGCGCGTCTCGTCATTCAACGCCAGATGCAGGCTGACCACGTCGCTGGTTGCGAGTAGCTCGGCGAGTGAGACGCCGGTCGCATGCGGATCGGCGATGGGCGAACGGTTCCAGGCGACGACCTCCAGGCCGATCCCAGCGCAGATCCGCGCCATCTCGCGGCCGATGCCGCCAAGGCCGATCAGCCCGATCCTGCGACCGCGCAGCTCGATGCCCTGCATTTTCGTCCAGCCGCCGCCGCGAATGGCATGGTGCTGCGGCGCGATCTGGCGTGCTGCACCGAGCATGAGTCCGGCAGCGAGCTCGGCGACGGTTGTGTCGCCGTAGTTCCGGATGGTGTGGACCTTGATACCCATCGTGGTGGCCAGAGCCAGATCAAGGATGCTGGCCGCGCCCGTACCGAAATAAACGAAGTGGCGCAGGCTGGTGCAGCGCGACAGCACCTCCGGGGGAAACTGAGTGTGGTCGTCGATGCAGATGTCATAGCCATCCAGCATCGCAGGCAGATCATCGACGGAGAATGGCTCGGTGTTGACGTCGACCTCTATGTCGAAATCGGCGAGCGCGGCGCGCCACAATGGGACCTGATTGGGCCCGCAATCGATGTATTTCGCACGCATGCTCTGTCCTTCCTGGTTCGACGCTTGATCAGGACCCGTGCTCATCCGAGCGTCAGGCCGCCATCGACATGCAGCAGCGCGCCGGTGATCTGGCGAGCTTCAGGAGACAGCAGGAACTGGATGGCCGCTGCGACTTCGTCAGTCTCGTTGAGCCGGCCTGTCGGGGTCCTGGCCGCTGCTTCGGTCCAGCCCTGAGCAGAGAGGGTGCCTGCCTTTCCGGGGTCCTTGCGGGTGAAGCCAGGCACGACGGCGTTGACAGTGATGCCCCGGTTCGCAAGCGATAACGCGAGGCAGCGGACCAAGGTCTCCATGGCCGCCTTGGCGACAGCCGATGCCGGAGCGAGCGTCCGTGGCTCGAATTTGTGGGCGATGAACGAGCTTACTGCGATGACGCGGCCGGCGCCGCTGGCCGCTAGCGCGGGGAGGGCCGCGGTCGCAAGCTCCAGCAATGCTCCTGGCATCAGAGCGATACTGCGATCAAGGCCTTCTCGGGTAAGCTCGCCGATTGGCGTTTTGTCGACGTGGCCGGCGCAATGGACCAGTTGATCGAGCCGCCCAAAATGATCGATCGCGGCTCTCACCGCAGGCTCGCCATGTCCCGCTTCCATCAAGTCGCCGCGCGTGATCACGCACCGGGCACCGAGCTCGCGACAGGCTGCAGTCACCTGATCTAGGCGCGATCCGCTCTCGACAGTGCTTCCGCCGCCATGGAGAACGATACCGATCGAAGGAGCGGCGATGCGCCGCGCCAATGCGGCGCCGATGCCCGAAGCGGCGCCTGTTATCAGGATGACGCGTGCGATTCCGTCCATGTTCGTGACGAGTGCGCCTGAGATCGAGCCAGGTTTCGGCCCTCGGCGCTAGGTCAGCCCAGTTGTCTTACGGATCACACCCTCAGTATGAGTGGGTTGGTCAGAAAATCCGTCATTCTGGCGGTGCAGGCACTCCACTTTGTGCCTTCTTATCCATACCGGGCACCAGCCTGACTGTCATGATCCGAGCATCCGCGCTGTCGAAGGATTGACCTTGGCACCTGACCTTGCTCACCTTCGTGATGCCAACGAGAGCTGAGCAGGCATGGCCTTCGGCGTCTTCATCCATCGTCAGGATTCGATCTACGACGACAGCCCAGCCGAGCGGTACCAGTTCCCGCGCCAATATCTCGGCCGCGTTCAGCCCTGCATCGGCGATTGGATCATCTACTATGAACCGCGGAAGGTCGCCTGCACCCGCGGCTACTTTGCAGTCGCCAAAGTCAAACAGGTGATCCCTGATCCGGCGGCGCCGGATATGTACATCGCCATCATAGAACCGGGCAGTTATCTCGATTTCGCCAATCCTGTGCCCTTCACCGACGCCCAGGGCGTGATCGAACGCGGCGTCCTGAACGGTGAGGGGCGCATTTCGGGGCGCGCCCAGGCGGCAGTGCGCCCACTCTCATCAGCGGACTTCAATCGAATCACCAGCCTGGGCTTGGAAGATCAGGCTCCGCTGTTGCCGCGACTTGATGGGAATACAGCCTTGAATGGCTTCGCGGAGGAGCAGGCTCCGTTCGTGTTTGAGCAGGAGCGTGATCGGGCAAGCTTCCTTGCCTCGCGAATCATCCGCGATCGCGTCTTCCGCCGCGTCGTGCTGCGCGCCTACAACGAGCGCTGCGCAATCACAGGTCTCAAGCTGATCAATGGTGGCGGCCGGGCCGAGGTCGCCGCGGCCCATATTCGTCCCGTCGAAGCGAAGGGGCCGGACATCGTCAGCAACGGACTTGCCCTCTCGGGCACAGCGCACTGGATGTTCGATCGCGGCCTGATTAGCCTGTCCGACGATCTCGATATCCTCATCTCCCGGCAGGCCAACGACGCGGATGGGATACGCAGCTTCATCAACAAGACAGGTCGAGCACTACCGCCGCTGCGAGAGCACGATCGCCCGCACCCGCATTTCCTGCGGTGGCACCGGGAAAACTGCTTTAAACAGTGAGAGTTAGCAGGGCTGGGCCGAGAGGCCCTGTGCGGCTCGCAATCGGACTTGTAACCGCGAGGTACCCACGGGCTTTCGGAGCCCTTCGGAAATCGTCCCAAATCCCACAGGCCCAAAAAGCAAAAAGCGCCGGGAAACCCGACGCTTACGTGCCTCTCAAGCCTGAGAAATGTCTGGAGCGGGCGAAGGGATTCGAACCCTCGACCCCAACCTTGGCAAGGTTGTGCTCTACCCCTGAGCTACACCCGCATCCGAGACAGTCGCGCCGCGTTAGCGGCGCGGCCGGGTTATTGCCCCAAAGCAGCGGGAAGCGCAAGCGCCTTGTTGCAATTTTCTGATCGTAACGTGACAGCCCCACAAAACCGCAGGGAAAACGGCCTGTTTAAGAGGATGGCCCAGCTGCGTGGCCAGCCGCATGATCCGGCAGTGATATGGCGAACGAGAAACCGTACTCGCGGAGGCGACTCGCGGCCACGCCGGCTCCCAGCGTCTGCTCGCGTGCAGCGGAGCGACGAGCTTCGTGCGCTTGTTTTAGGCGCTGCTTCACTTGCCTGTGCCGGCTTGCGGCCTTAGGCATCGCGCAGCGTCCCTAGTCTTTGCTGGCCGATCATGCCCATGCCGCTCTCTTCCGACGATCTCATCGCCAGGCTCGACGAGCTCGGCATCAAGACCGAGCGAATCGACCATGTCGCGGTCTTCACTGTCGCCGAATCGAAGGAATTGCGCGGCAAGGTCCCCGGCCACCACACCAAGAACCTGTTCCTGAAGGACAAGAAGGGGCGGATCTTCCTGGTCTCGGCGCTGGAGAGCACGCGGATCGACCTGAAGCGGCTGCATGAGCGGCTCGGCGCCAGCGGGCGCCTCTCCTTCGGCTCGGCCGAGCTGCTGATGGAGAAGCTTGGCGTCACGCCGGGCTCGGTCACCGCCTTCGCCGTGGTCAACGATCATGCGGGAGATGTCACCATGGTGCTCGATGCTGCCCTGATGGATGGCGAGCGCCTGAACTTCCATCCGCTGGTCAATACGGCGACGCTCGGCATCTCCAGAGACGACATGCTCGCCTTCCTGCGTGCCACCGGGCATGAGCCGATGATCATTGACCTTCCGTCGCCCCCCGACGATGGACAGAATGGCTGAGGCCACCCATCTATGGGTTGGCTCGCCGCGGCGGGTATACAGTTCCCGGTTTCAGTACCGACAGATTGCTAGGTGAAGGACGAGCCATGCTGGTCAATGGCGATGCCGCCCCGGACAAGGGGCTGATCAAGGACACGACGACGCAAGGCTTCCGCCAGGACGTCATCGCCGAATCGATGAACCAGCCGGTGCTGGTCGACTTCTGGGCGCCATGGTGCGGCCCCTGCAAGCAATTGACCCCGGTGATCGAGAAGGTGGTCAATGAGGCCGGCGGCAAGGTCAGGCTGGTCAAGATGAACATCGACGAGCATCCGGCGATCCCCGGCCAGCTCGGCATCCAATCCATTCCCGCGGTGATCGCCTTCCAACGCGGCCAGCCAGTCGACGGCTTCATGGGCGCCCAGCCGGAGAGCCAGGTGAAGGCCTTCATCGAGCGCCTGGTCGGGCCGATGGGGCCGGGACCGGTCGAGGAGGTGCTGGCTGCGGCGGCTCAGGCGCTGGAGGCGGGCGATGCCGCCGGTGCGAGCGAACTCTATGCCGAGGTGCTAGCAGCCGAGCCTGAGAACATCGCGGCGATCGCCGGGATGGCGCGCCTGCATCTCGATGCCGGCGACATCGAGGGCGCCAAGGGCTTTCTGGCGATGGTGCCTGAGGCGAAGGCGCAGGATCCGGCCGTGGCTGCCGTTCGGGCGGCGGTCGAGCTCGCAGAGCAGGCCGCCTCGCTTGGCGACACGGCCGAGCTCGAAGCCAAGCTCGCGGCCAATCCGAAAGACCATCAGGCGCGGTTCGACCTCGCTCTCGCCTTGAACGCCCGCGACAAGCGCGAGGAGGCGGTCGATCATCTGATCGCGATCATCAAGGCCGATCGCAAATGGAACGATGACGGCGCCCGCAAGCAGCTGCTGCAGTTCTTCGAGGCCTGGGGGCATATGGACGAACACAGCGTTGCCGGGCGGCGCAAATTGTCGGGTCTGCTGTTTTCGTGAGGAAAGAGGAGCGCACGCCGATGGGCATGAACGCGGTCTATTCCGGGCCGGATGACTGCCCGGCGGTGATCCCGCTCTTCCCGCTCGCCGGCGCGCTGCTGCTGCCGCGCGGGCAGATGCCGCTCAACATCTTCGAGCCGCGCTATCTCGCGATGATCGATGACGCGCTGCGCACGCACCGCGTCATCGGCATGATCCAGCCCGAGCCGGAAGATGGACGCCAGGCACAAGTGCCGGGGTTGCTCCAGGTCGGCTGCATCGGCCGGATCACCCAATTCGCCGAGACTGGCGACGACCGCTACATCATCACCCTGACCGGCATCTCGCGCTTCCGGCTGGAGGAGGAGCTCTCGGTCACCACGCCCTATCGCCAGGGCCGGGTCTCCTATGGCGACTTCCTCGTCGATTTCGAGGCGCGCGCCGGCGAGGACGAGGTCGACCGCGCCGGCCTGCTCAAGGCGCTGCGCAGCTTCGCCAAGGCGAACGAGCTCAAGATCGACTGGAAGGGCGTCAACGAGGCCCCGAACGAGGCGCTGGTCAACGCGCTTTCGATGATGTGTCCGTTCGGGCCGCGCGAGAAGCAGGCGCTGCTGGAGGCGCCGAGCCTGAAGAGCCGGGCCGAGGTGCTGGTCGCGATCACCGAGATTGAGCTGGCGCGCGGCGGCGCCGACCCGGACACGACGCTGCAGTGAGCGCCGCTTCCCTGCCTGCCGCCGGCGACCGGCCGGCGACCTATCCGCCGCGGCGCTCGGTCGTCGCCTGGATTTTCTTCGACTGGTCGGCGCAGCCCTTCTTCACCCTGGTCACCACCTTCGTCTTCGCGCCCTTTTTCGCCTCGGCTCTGGCGAGCGATCCGGCTGAGGGGCAGGCGCTCTGGGGCTATGCGACGGGCCTTGCCGGACTCGCCATCGCGCTGCTCTCGCCGCTGCTCGGCGGCATCGCCGACCGCACCGGCCCGCGCAAGCCGTGGATCGCGGTGTTCGGCGCGATGCTCGTCGCCGGCTCGGCGATGCTCTGGTACGCCAAGCCCGGCTCGCCGTGGGCAGTGCCGATCGCGCTCGCCGGCTTCGTCATCGGCACGATCGGGGCCGAATTCGCAACCATCTTCAACAATGCGATGATGACGCGGCTGGTGCCGCCGGAGCGGCTCGGGCGGCTCTCGGGCACCGGCTGGGCCGTCGGTTATCTCGGCGGGCTGATCTCGCTGGCGCTGACGCTCGGCTTCCTCGCCGCCGATCCGCATACAGGCAAGACGCTGGCGGGTTTGTCGCCATTGTTCGGGCTCGACGCTGCGGCGCGTGAGGGCGACCGCTTCTCGGGACCGCTCACGGCGCTCTGGTTCGTGATCTTCGTCACGCCGATGTTCTTGCTGACGCCGGATTCGCCGCGCACCGGCATCCCGCTCAAGCAGGCAGCGGCCGGCGGCTTCTCGCATCTCAGGGCGACGATCGCCGAACTGCCCTCGCTGCCGGGGCTCGGCCGCTTCCTGCTCGCCAACATGATCTACCAGGACGGGCTGGTTGCGCTGTTCGCCTTCGGCGGCATCTATGGCGCCGGCGTCTTCGGTTGGCAGACGATCGAGCTCGGTGTCTTCGGCATCCTGCTCACCGTTACCGGCACGCTCGGGGCCTGGGCTGGCGGGAAGCTCGACGATGCGATCGGCGGCAAGAAGGTGATCCTCGGCGCCATCGCCTGCCTGCTCTTCGCCTGCCTCGGCATCCTCTCGCTAGGTCCGGATCGCGTCGCCTTCGTCATCGAGGCGGCTCCGGCGACGCCCGGCGACGGGCTCTTCGCTTCGCTGCCGGAAAAGGTCTATCTCGGATTGGGGCTGCTGATCGGCCTCGTCGCTGGGCCGCTGCAGGCCTCCTCGCGGAGCCTGCTCGCCCGGATCGCGCCGCCGGCTAGGATCGGTGAGTTCTTCGGCCTGTTCGCACTGGCCGGCAAGGTGACGTCCTTCATGGGGCCGACGCTGGTTGCGCTGGCGACGACGGTCTTTGCGAGCCAGCGGGCGGGCTTGGCGGTGTTGGTCGGCTTCTTCCTGACCGGGGCGTGGCTGATCGCCGGGGTGAAGGTGAAGCGGGGCGGCTGACCCAAAGCGCGGGTGGCGCAACTACCCCCTCTCCCCTTGCGGGAGAGGGCTGGGGTGAGGGGTCTCGCGACGCCTATCGTCTCGCCAGCTGCAATGCGCCAATCGGGAACGGCAACGCGACCCCTCATCCGGCCCTTCGGGCCACCTTCTCCCGCAAGGGGAGAAGGGGAGGACACTGCCTTACGGCAGCGCCTTCAGATACCTCACGGGCCGGCCCGGCGCGGCGGCGTTCGCCGCATGGACGATCGCGTTCGCGTCGATGCCGAAATGGCGGTAGAGGTCGGCGACCGTGCCGGTCTGGCCGAAATGCTCGACGCCGAGCGCCTTCTGGCGATGGCCATGGACGCTGCCGAGCCAGGCCAACGTCGCCGGGTGGCCGTCCAGCACCGAGACGATGCCGCAATCGCGCGAGAGCTCGCCGAGCAGGCGTTCGACATGGCTCGTCGCCGTATGGTTGCCGCGCTGGCGGGCTCGCTCGGCCGCCTGCCAGCCGGCATTGAGCCGGTCGGCCGAGGTGATGGCGAGCAGGCCGACATCGCGCCGATCCTCGCCGAGCAGGCCAACGGCCTCGATCGCCTCGGGCGCGACGGCGCCGGTATAGGCGACGACCACCGAGGCGTTCGGGCCGGGTTTGCGCAGCCAATAGGCGCCGTCGATGATGTCGCGTTCCAGCTCCGGCGTCATGGCGCGCTTGGGCTGCTCGACCTGGCGGGTGGAGAGGCGCAGATAGACCGAGCCGCCGGTCTCGTCGCGCAGCCAGGTGCGCTCGTCGGGATCGCCTTCGCCATCCTTCTGCAGGTATTCGAACGACCAGCGCATCATCACGGCGAGTTCGTCGACGAAGGCCGGCTCGAAGGCGCAGAGCCCATCCTGGCTCATGCCGATCAGCGGCGTCGCGATCGACTGGTGTGCGCCGCCCTCGGGCGCCAGCGTGACGCCGGCCGGCGTCGCGACGACCATGAAGCGGGCGTCCTGGTAGCAGGCATAATTCAGCGCATCGAGGCCGCGCGAGATGAACGGGTCGTAGAGCGTGCCGATCGGGATCAAGCGCTCACCGAATATCGAATGCGACAGGCCGAGCGCCGAGAGGTTGATGAACAGGTTCATCTCGGCGATGCCCAGCTCGATATGCTGGCCCTTGGGCGAGAACTCCCATTTCTGCATCGAGGGGATGCGCTCGTCCTTGAAGGTGTCGGCCATCGAGGCCCGCGCGAACAGGCCGCGGCGGTTGACCCAGGGGCCGAGATTGGTCGAGACGGTGACGTCAGGCGCGGTGGTGACGATGCGGTCGGCGAGTGGGCCGCCGAGCTTCGCCAATTCGTCGAGCACCTTGCCGAAGCCCATCTGCGTCGACATCGTCGCCTGGATGCCGGCCTCCAGCTTCGCCGGCACCGGCAGGGCAGGCGCCGAATGGCGCCGGCGCCCCTTGGCGAAGAACGGCACCTTGTCGAGGAAGGCGCGGATCTCCTTTTCCGGCAGCGTCAGCCCCTCGAACAGATCCCATTCATGGCCCGGCCGGACCTTGTTGGCGGCCTTGAAGCCTTCCATCTGCTCCTTGGTCATCAAGCCGGCATGGTTGTCCTTGTGTCCGGCGAGCGGCAGGCCGAAACCCTTGACCGTATAGGCCAGGAAGCAGACCGGCCGGTCATGCTTGATGCCCTCGAAGGCCTCGAGCAGCGAGGGCAGGTCGTGGCCGCCGAGATTGCACATCAGCGCCGAAAGCTCCGCGTCGGAGCGCTTCTCGATCAGCTTGGTGACCGGGCCCTGGTCGCCGAGATCGTCCATCAGGCGCTTGCGCCAGGCGGCGCCGCCCTGGAAGGTCAGGGCCGAATAGAGCTGGTTCGGACAGGAATCGATCCAGGCCTTCAGGCGCTCGCCGCCCTTCTCCCTGAAGGCGGCCTGCTGGAGCGAGCCGTATTTCAGCGTGACGACGTCCCAGCCGAAGGCGCGGAACATCTGCTCGATCCGGTCATAGAGGCCCTCGCGGACGACGGCGTCGAGCGACTGGCGGTTATAGTCGATCACCCACCAGGTGTTGCGCACGCCATGCTTCCAGCCCTCCATCAGGGCCTCGAAGATGTTGCCTTCGTCGAGCTCGGCATCGCCGATCAGCGCGACCATGCGCCCCTCGGGCGTATCGCCGCCCCAGCCATGCGCCTTCACATAGTCCTGGACCAGCGATGAGAAGAGCGTCTGCGCCACGCCGAGGCCGACCGAGCCGGTCGAGAAATCGACGTCGTCGATGTCCTTGGTGCGCGAGGGATAGCTCTGCGCGCCCTTGTAGCCGCGGAAGTTCTCGAGCTTCTCCTGCGTCTGCAGGCCCATCAGATAGTTGATGGCGTGGAAGATCGGCGAGGCGTGTGGCTTCACCGCCACGCGGTCCTGCGGCTTCAGGGCAGCCATATAGAGCGCCGTCATGATCGTCGCCAGCGAGGCCGAGGAGGCCTGGTGGCCACCGACCTTCATCCCGTCGTCATTGGCGCGGATGTGGTTGGCGTTGTGGATCGTCCACGAGGCCAGCCAGAGGATCTTCTTCTCGAGCTCGGCGAGGATAGGCAGACGGGGATCGGACATGATTGGCCTCCAGCGCAGGCCATCATGCATGGTTCCCGTGGCGAAGGCAGCTAAAGATCGGCTCTGCCGCCACGGGATTTGGTGGAAACCACCAAGATCGGGAGCAATTCCTATTAGGATTGCTGCTGCGGCAAGAGCCAGTTCCTGAAGCGCTCGGCGAAGTTCCCTGTCAGACGGTCGATCGGGTCCGACATCAAAGCGGCGTCGACCAGCGTGCCACCGATCCCCTGGCCAGCGAGCGCTGTCGCCTTGAATTCAGGATGAGCAAGGATTGGCGTGCCGGTCTTGGCGTCGATGACTGCAATGTCCGCCATCATGTCATGAGCGCCGCCTACGGTGATGCGCTGAATGATCGAGGAGAGATAGAGCCGGCGCAGCGTCACGACGACCTTGACCGGTCTCTGCCCGGCGAGGACCGGCTTGAGCTGCTGCTGGAGCGCGGCGGCGATCTTGTCCGCGGCGGCCTTGGCGATGAAGGCGCGCGCCTCCGGCGTCTTTGACAGCTCCTCCGCGTTTTGCTCCGGGAGGCCCTTGCTGCGGGCATAGGCCCTGTCACCATCGCCCCACCAGAGGGTAGCAGCCGGGTCGACCTCAACGGTCACGGCCGTCAGGTGAAGCGCCTCGACCTGTTGTGGCGCGAGTGGATTTTGAACCGTGACGCAACCGGAGAGAGCTGCCGCGAGCAGGCAGAGCGAGAGCAGGCGCTTGAGCATGTCGGAATCCGAAAGCAGGGAGCCCGACTAGACCTGAGTCGAGTGCTCAGGCCAGTGCTCGCCATGCTGAAATCTTAGCAAAAACTGCAACCGTGACGGGAATGTCACAATCATTGCCCGCTCTTTCGTTCTTGGCGGTTTCCGCTAAGTTCATGGCGTCAGGCGAGGGAAAATGCCAGAGCTCAAGCTCGACGAGATCGATCGGCGCATCGTCCAGGCCCTGCAGGCGGATGGGCGCATCAGCGTGCAGGAGCTCGCCGGCAAGGTCGGGCTCTCGCCCAGCCCCTGCGCGCGGCGGGTGCGCCTGCTGGAGGAGGCGGGGATCATCGAGGGCTATGTCGCCATCGTGAACCAGGAGAAGCTCGGCCTGCCCGTCTCGGTCTTCGCCTCGATCAAGCTGGAGCGCCAGCGCGAGGAGGAACTCGACCGCTTCGCCGCAGCGGTCTCGCGCTGGCCTGAAGTCGCCGACTGTTATCTGATGACCGGACAGCGCGACTATCTCCTGCGCATCATCGTCAGCGATCTTGCCGCCTATGAGCGCTTCCTCAAGGACAAGCTGACCCGGCTCGACAATGTCGCCTCGATCGAGTCGAGCTTCGCGCTCGGGCGGGTGAAGCGCTCCTATTCGGTGCCGGTGGAGGTGGGGCGAGGCTAGCCCGCGCCCACATTCCCGAACCGCGTCCGGTATTCCCCCGGCGCGACCCCATAGCGGCGCAGGAAGGCGCGGCGCAGGCGCTCGTCATCGCCGAAGCCGGCGCGGACCGCGATCTGCTGGATGCCGATATCCGTTTCTTCCAGCAGGTCGCGTGCGAGGTCGAGCCGGACCGCTTCGACCGCCTTGGCCGGGCTGATGCCGGTCTCCTGCGCATAGACCCGGGCGAAATGGCGCGGGCTCATCGCCATGACCCGAGCGAGTTCAGGTACCGAGAGATCGTCGGTGGCATGCTCGCGGATATGGGCATGCAGGGCCTCGAAACGTCCTGCCGCATCGCGCGACTGGCGCTGCAATTCGCCGCTGAACTGCGACTGGCCGCCGGGCCGCTTGAGGTAGAGCACGAGATCGCGCGCCAGATCGAGGGCAGCCTTGCGCCCCAGGTCCTCCTCTACCATGGCGAGCGCCATGTCGATGCCGGTGGAGACGCCGGCCGATGTCCAGATCCGGCCATTGCTGACGAAGATCGCGTCGGGCTTCACGGTGGTCGCCGGGTGGGCCGCGCCGAGCCGCTCGGCATATTCCCAGTGCGTTGTCGCCTCGCAGCCGTCGAGGATGCCGGCGGCGGCGAGGATGAAGGCGCCCAGGCAGATCGAGCCGAGCCGGCGGACCTTCCCGCTCTGCTCGCGCAGGAAGTCGAGCAGCGCGGTGGAGCCGGCGGCCTCCAGCGCCGAGCGGCCACCCGAGACCAGCAGCGTATCGATCGGTCGTACTGTGGCCTCGGCCAAGGTGACGCTCGGCAGCGGCACCCCGGCATCGGTCTCGACCGGGCCGCCATGCTCGGAGGCGAGGGTTATCTCATAGACCGCACTGCCGTCCGGGTGCTTGGCGTCATTGAAGACCTGCAGCGGTCCGGTGACGTCGAGCAGCTTGGTGCGCGGGAAGAGCACGATGACGACGCGGATCGGCGCCGTCGCCGTCATGGCAGGAAACGAGGTCATCTTGTCATTTATGACATCGTCGGCTCATGGCATCCAGTTCCGGCAACGAAAGGACAAGATGCCATGCTGGAGCTGCGGCCGAACTGCGAACTCTGCGATTGCGACCTGCCGCCGAACTCACTGAAGGCACGGATCTGCAGCTATGAATGCACCTACTGCGCCGAATGCGCCGAGCGGGTGCTGGAGAATGTCTGCCCGAGCTGCGGCGGCGGCTTCGTGCAACGGCCGATCCGGCCAGTCGGCGACTGGGGCGGCCTCGGCCTCGGCCTGGCGAACCGCCCCGCCGGCACGGAGCGCCATCACTCGCAGTGGACGGAGCAGCAGCGGCGCGAGCGCACCCAACTGCTGCGCAACGTCCCGCCACAGGAACGCTGACGGCGCTGAGGCTCAGCGCCGCTCGAAATCGCGATGGACGTCATGCGTCCAGATGCCGGCACCGTCAGGCGGGATCACCAGCCAGTCCTTGCGGGTCAGCGTCTGCTTGGTGTCCTCATAGCCTGAATGCCAGTGATCCGTCATCGAGGTCCGCGAGAACTCGTGGTCCTTGGCGTGGCTCTCATAGGTTTTCTGCTGGTAAATCAATTGCAGGATGGTGTGCTCGGGGATCAAGGCGAGCTCGTCGCGGAGCTTGCGGTCCTCCTCGTTCAGGGCATCCTCGGGGATGTGGCTGAGGGCCTCATGGGTTTTCTTCTTCCAGCCCTGAAGGGTCTGGAACAGGTCGGTGACCATGCGCGTGCGCGAGGAATACATGATGTCCTTGTGCCGGCCCATCACGTCCTGCATCGTCCGGGGCATCGGCCCGCGCGACGAAAACAGGTCGACCTGGAAGATCAGCGAGTTCAGCGTGTCGTCCTGAGCGAGCAGATGCGACAGCGGCGTGTTCGAGACGATGCCGCCATCCCAATAATGCTCGGTGCCGATCTGCACGGTCGGGAAGGCCGGCGGAAGCGCGCCCGAGGCCATGACATGCTCGGGCGTGATCTCTTCCAGCGTGTTGTCGAAATAGACGAAATTGCCCGAGAGGGCGTTGACGGCGCCGACCGAGAAATGGGTTTGCTTGCTGTTGATCAGGTCGAAATCGACCAGCTCGAGCAAGGTCTCGCGCAGCGGCGAGGTGTCGTAGAAGCTGGTCGCATCTGTCGCTCCGGCCGGCGCCAGCCAGGCATTGGTGCGCCGCGGCTCGAAGAAGCCGGGCTGGCCGAGCATCGTGGTCAGGAAAGACGAGGTCGCGTTGCGGGCCTGGCGGAAGATGTCGCCCTCGGGCGTGAACCACCAGACCTTGCGGTCGGTGATGCGGTCCCAGAACTCCTGCAGCCGTTGGATTCGGCGCTCGCGCGGATTGCCAGCGATGATCGCCGAGTTGATCGCGCCGATCGAGACGCCCGAGACCCAGTCCGGCGCGATGTCGGCTTCGTGCAGCGCCTGGTAGACCCCGGCCTGGTAGGCGCCGAGCGCACCACCGCCCTGGAGCACGAGCGCGACGCGGTCGCAGCGCTCGGGACGCCAGCCGAGATAGCGCTCGGCGGAGGACGGGGACGGCGCAAAAGGGGCGTTCATGGCGCGGATTCCGTTCGCTCTGGCAGGATTTTGGCCCATCTGTGATGGGCATGCCGTGACAGGCATGTGACGCGGACGGATAGGAATATCGGTGTCACCGGGCCGTCAGACAAGCTTCATCGCCCTGTCAGCTTACTCTTCCACCTCAGCGGCATGGACCTTGCGACGCAAGAGCGCGTTGGCTTCTCGCGGCTGGGAGATCACGCATGCTCAAGGGCAAGACCGCCGTCGTCACCGGCTCGACTTCCGGCATCGGCCTTTCGATCGCCCGGGCCTATGCGGCCGAGGGCGCCAACATCGTCATCAACGGCTTCGGCGAACCCGCCGCGATCGAGAAGGAGCGTGCCGGCATCGAGGCCGATTTCGGGGTGAAGGCGCGCTATTCGCCGGCCGACATGGCCCATGGCGGGGCGATCGCGACGATGATCGCCGAGGCCGAAGCCGAGTTCGGCGGCGTCGACATCCTGGTCAACAATGCCGGCATCCAGTTCGTGTCGCCCGTCGAGGAATTCCCCGTCGAGAAATGGGACGCGATCATCGCGATCAACCTCTCTGCGGCCTTCCATGCCATCCGCGCGGCGCTGCCGGGGATGAAGCAGCGCAAATGGGGCCGGATCATCAATACGGCTTCCGCCCACGCGCTGGTCGCCTCGCCGTTCAAATCCGCCTATGTCGCGGCCAAGCACGGCATCGCCGGCCTGACCAAGACGGTCGCGCTGGAGGCGGCGACTTTCGGCGTCACCGCCAACGCGATCTGCCCGGGCTATGTCTGGACGCCACTGGTCGAGAAGCAGATCCCGGAGACCATGGCGGCGCGCGGGCTGACCAAGGAGCAAGTCATCAACGACGTGCTGCTGCACGCCCAGCCGACCAAGCAGTTCGTCACCAGCGAGGAGGTGGCCGCGCTTGCTGTCTTCCTGGCTTCCGATGCAGCAAAGTCGATCACCGGCGTCATCCTGCCGGTCGACGGCGGCTGGACCGCGCAGTGAGGGTACGATCATGAACCGCCAGCAAATTCTCGATCTGCCCTCTATGCCCCTCGCCGGGCCGAGCTATCCGGCCGGGCCCTACCGCTTCATCGACCGCGAATACATGATCATCAGCTACGAGACCGATCCCGAGCTGATCCGCCACCATCTGCCCGAGCCGCTGATGCCGATCGCGCAGCCGGTGGTGCATTACGAATGGATCAAGATGCCGGATTCCTCCGGCTTCGGCACCTATACCGAGACCGGTATCGTCATTCCCTGCATGTTCGGCGAGGAGGAGGTCAGCTTCGTCTCGCAGATGTATCTCGACATCGAGCCGCCGATCTCGGCCGGCCGCGAGATCTGGGGCTTCCCGAAGAAATACGCCCACCCCAAGCTCGAAGTGGTCAAGGATACGCTGACCGGCACGCTCGAATATGCCGGGCAGCAGGTCGCAATGGGCACGATGGGCTACAAGCACGAGAGTCTCGCCGGCAACGGCGTGAAGACGACGGCGATGCTGACCAAGACGCAGGTCAACCTGAAGATCATCCCGGGCGTCGACGGCGAGCCGGAGATCTGCCAGCTCGTGGCGCTCAACCTCACCGACATCACGGTGAAGGGTTCCTGGATCGGCCCGGGCCGGCTGCACCTGATCCCGCATGTCAACGCGCCGGTCGCCGACCTGCCGGTGCGCAAGGTGCTCGGCGCGCATCACTTCATCGCCGACCTGACCCTGCCCTTCGGCCGCAAGATCCACGATTACATGAAAGGCTGATACCGCGGGTTGCGCTCGCGGCCGCGCCGACTATCTTGCCGCGCCGGGGGCGCGAGGGATTTCAGTGCGCGCATGATTGTCTCCTGGCTGGCGAATCTGCGCCAGGCCGTCAGCTCGAAGCTCACCATCGGCATCGGCGGATTGCTGGCGCTCGCCATCACCTCCGGCCAGAGCCTGCTCGAAGCGCTGGAGCCGCCGGTGCTGCCGACGCTCGCCGCCGGCGCGCCGCTCGATACCGGCCGGTGGCGCATCGCGTTGCATGAGGCCAGGCTCACGGCGCAGCCGCGGCCGGACGGACCGCCTGCGCCCGACGGAGCGCAGTTCCTGACGCTCGATCTCGACATCGCCAATCGCAGCTCGGAAACCGACAATACCTTCGCGCGCATCCTCAGCGTCGATCCACCGGTCGAGGGTCTGCAGCCCAATCCGACCTTCTGGCTGATCCGCGACAAGGCGATGCTGAGCGCCTTGCAGCCGGGCTTGTCCGAGCGTGTGCAGGTGATCTGGCGGCTCAGCCCTGGCGCGAAGCCGCCGGAGCGATTGCGACTGGTCGTCAATGGCGAGACCTTCAAGCCGCGCGACAACCTGCTCGCCGCGCCCGGCTGGTTCAACCGCAAGCCGATCGCAGCTGCGACCCTGCCGGTCGCCCGCGTCGAGGCGAAGCCGTGAGCGGCGTCTTCGCCAAGCTCGGCGCGCTGGTGCTGGCCGCGATGCTGCTCGTCGGCATGCAGCGCTACACGCCGGGCTATGCCGAGATCACCGGGCCGATCCCGCTTACGGGTAATCTTGGCGAGACGTTGAATGGGCGAGCTTTCACCGTGCGGGCCGACAAGGTGCTGCTGGCGCAGAAGCTGCGCTTCAAGGCCTATGGCCGCGAGGTCGAGCGCGATACGGGCGGCGTGTTCGCGCTGGTGATCGCCCGTCTCGAAGCCCAGCCCGCATCAGTCAATGTCGGCAGTGCGATCTGGCGCAGTGCACAGGGCGCGCGGTTCGTCACGAGCCCGCGCTTTCAGGGCGCGCCGCGCCTGCTCGGAACCGACCGGCTCGAGCCCGGCCTGCCGCAGCGCGGTCTCTTCATCTTTGAAATCCCGCGCGAGGCAGTGGCGGGTGCAACGCTACTCGCCGCGGCCTCGCGCTGGCCACGACTCGATACGCAGGTCGAGATCGCCTTGCCCGCGACGCTGGACGCGCCTGCACCGCTGATCGATCTCGGCGAGCTCGCCTATGAATGAGGTTGTCGTCTCACCTGGCGCCGCGCGGATGCGGCGTTTCAGCCTGTGGGCGCTGCCGGCGGCTCTAGCGTTCGGCCTTTTCCTGCAATCCTACGAGAATGCCTGGGAGTGGTGGCGGTCGCGCGAGCTCTTCGCCCGACAGGTTCCGCTCGGCACCGCGGCAAGCCTCGGCGGAGCCGAATGGAAGCTCACCGGCCTGCGCCGCATCGGCGAGCGCTCGGACGGCCGAGCCGTCTTGCTGCTCGACATGGAGGCGGTGGTGCGCGATCCCGAGGCGTTCGCTGTGTTGCCTTGCCGGCTGATGCTGGAGGTGCCGGACGGGCGGCGCTGGGCGCCGCAATTCCTGACGCCAAGCGAGGTCAACCGCCTGCCGGAGCGGCGCGGCCAGACCATTCCGACCTGCACGCAGGCGCTGGCGAGCAAGCCGAAAGCGGGCGCGACGCTCAGAATCAGCGAGGGCTTCGCGCTGCCCGCCGGGACGGACGGTCAGGTCAGGCCGGTGCTCAGCCTGCCGGCCGGGCGGCCGCATTATCTACGCTTCGAGGTTCCGGGCTAGCGCTGCCGCGACTCTGTGCGGCGACGGCGGTTTCCATCACCGCCGCGAGCAGACAGATGCGCAGGCTCTCGACCAGGATGCCGCCGCGGATCTCGCTGGGACCGCCGAGCAGAAAGGCGATGGCGTTGGCGACCACCTGCCAGCTGTCGAGATCGAGCGGGCCGATCAGGCGGGTGAGGCCGATCCAGAGCCAGGCGGCGGCGAAGCCGATGAAGCGATAGCCGACGACGAGCGCGATCAGCACCGAGAGACTGGCGCCGAAGGCGAGGCGGACGCTGTTGAGGACTGGCAGATAGCGCGAACGGTAGCCGCCGATGAAATGCTCGGCGAAGTCGCGAACGGCCTTCGGCGCGGCTTGCCAGCGCGCCAGAGCGGCGGCGGCGCGCCGGTCGCGGGCCAGGGCAGACGGGTCCTTGGCGTCGTAGCCATAGATCGTCGCGGCCATCAGCAGCCAGACGAGCGGCAGCAGCGCGTAGAGGAAGAGGCTCTGCAGGCTGGTGCTCAAGGGCGGCTCGGCGAGGTCGACCGCTTCGGGCATCGCCGCCTGCGCCTTGCCGATCAGCGAGAGCGTCCAGTCGCCGATGAACCTGAGGTAGGGCAGGGCGACGGCTTTGAGCCAGGTCCAGACCGTGTCTTTCCAGCGCGACAGGGCGTAGAGGCCGACGAAAATCCAGTTAGCATCGCAGGCGATCACCAGGAACTGCCAGAAGGGCGAGGGCCGGCGACCTTGAGCGGTCTTGGCGAGCTTGCGCACTAGCCAGGCCAAACCGATGGCCAGCACCAGCCAGAGCGAGAGCGGCACGTCGAGGACATTGACCTTCTCGCCGAGGCTGGCTGCAGCGAGAGCCCTGACCGAGTAGTCGCGGACGGTGTCGCCGAGAAAGCCCCAGGCGGCGTAGTAGGCAAAGAACGGGACGAGGGCGAGTGCGACGAGGCCGATCACGGCGCGCGCGCCGGCCGGCTGCGGTGATTCGGGTTGCGGGCTCGCGCCGGCGATCTGCAGGGCTGAGACCGCCGGCAGATAGGGTCGCAGGGCGACGAACATCAGCACGGTGACGATGAGCTTGGCGAGAACCAGCAGCGCGAGCACGGCAAAACCCACGAGGCTATTGAGATAGCCGAGCTTGACCGCCAGCGGCAGCAAAAGCTCGTTGGCGATGGAGCCGAGCGCCGCGAGCAGCAGCAGGACGGGCCAGGCCTGGCGCCAGAGTCTAACGAAGAGGCGGGCGAGGCCGGCGATCTCTTGCATGGCCTGGGTTGTACAGGGTGATAGCGCCGGAATGAACCCCGTCATTCTCGGGCGAAGCGAAGCGCAGACCCGAGAATCTCCTGACGAGAAGGTGTCGACCGGAGCCTCCTCCGGTCTGAGATGCCCGGGTCTAGCCCGAGCATGACGCGTGCGGAATGCTACCGCCCTCGTTTCGTCTCTAGGCTCTTGCTCCAGCGCGAGAGCGCAAAGCAGATCAGCCAGTAGATTCCGCCGGAGAAGACATAGGCCTCCATGTTCATGCCGACCCAGTTGGGATCGGCGAGCGAGGCCTGGGCGATGCCGAGCAGATCGAGGATCGAGACCACCAGCACCAGCGTGGTGTTCTTGACCAGCGCGATGAACTCGTTGGTGATCGCCGGCAGCGAGATGCGCAGCGCCTGCGGCAGGATGATGAACCAGGTCGCCTTCCAGTAGCTGAGGCCGAGCGCGGTCGCCGCCTCGCGCTGGCCCTTGGGCAGCGCCTGCAGGCCGCCGCGCACGGCTTCGGCCATGTAGGCTGCGATACAGAAGCCGAGGCCGATGACGGCGCGGGCGAGCCGGTCGACGCCGATGCCGGCCGGCATGATCAGCGGCAGCAGCAGCGAGGCCAGGAAGATCACCGCGATGATCGGCACGCCGCGCCAGAACTCGATGAACAGCACCGCGATCAGCTTGACCACCTTGAGCTCGGACTGGCGACCGAGCGCGAGCAGGATGCCGAGCGGGATCGCGATCAGGCTGGCATAGATCGAGATGAAGACGGTCAGCATCAGCCCGCCCCATTCGCGCGTCTCGATGGCGCGCAGGCCGAAGCCGCCGCCTAGCAGCCAGATTCCGAGCGGCGGCAGGATGACGAGTGCGGCGAGGCCGAGGCGAAGTTTCAGCCGCTTCGGGGCGAATACGATCGCCGCGCCGGAGAGCGCGAAGAGGAGGCCGGCGAGGTTCGGCCGCCAACGCTCCTCGATCGGATAGAACCCGTATATGAACTGGCCGAAGCGCGCCTTGACGAAGACCCAGCAGGCGCCGGTGCCGGTGCAGTCATTGCGGGTCTGGCCGCTCCAGGTCGCGTCGATCAGGGCCCAGCGGATGATCGGGACGGCGACCCAGGCGATCGCTGCGGCGAGCAGCAGCGTCACCACGGTGACGGTGGGGCTGCCGAACAGGCGCTCGCGCCAGCTGGTGGGGAGGCTTGTGGCGGCGCTCATCGGGTCACCAGCGCGATGCGGGCATTGTACCAGTTCATGAAGGCCGAGACGGCAAGGCCGATGACGAGATAGACGGCGAGCGTCATGGCGATGATCTCGATCGCCTGGCCGGTATTGTTGAGCGCCGAGCCCATGAACAGGCTGACCACGTCGGGATAGGCGATGGCGGCGCCGAAGGACGAGTTCTTCAGCACGTTGAGGTACTGGTTGGTCATCGGCGGCGTCATCACCCGCAGCGCCTGCGGGATAGTGACGAGCCGCAGCGTCTGGCCGGGACGCAAGCCGAGGGCGCTCGACGCCTCGATCTGGCCGTTCGGCACCGATTGGATGCCGCCGCGCACGATCTCGGCGATGAAGCCGGCGGTGTAGGTGACCAGCGCCGCCAGCAGCGCGACGAATTCTGGGATGACGACGAAACCGCCGCGATAGTTGAAGCCGCGCAGCACCGGGATGTCCCAGCGCGTCGCCAGCGTCGCCCAGGCCAGTGCGAGGGCGGGGATGAGGAGAAGCAGGACGAGGCCGACGCGCAGGATCGGTGCGTCCTGACCCGTCGCCTCCTTGCGCCGCTTCGCCCAGCGCAGGAAGAGCCAGTGCAGCAGGCAGCAGATCGCGATCGCGATGAAGGCGTATCTGAAGTTGGCGCCGGCGTCGGGCAGCGGGATGGTCAGGCCGCGATTGTTGAGGAAGGCGACGCCGAAGACCGAGAGGCTCTCGCGCGGCGCCGGCAAAGCGGCGATGACGCCGAAATACCAGAACAGCACGAAGAACAGCAGCGGGATGTTGCGGACGAACTCGACATAGGCGCCGGCGATGGCCTGCACCAGCCAGATCGAGGAGAGCCGGGCGATGCCGATCAGGAAGCCGAGCGCGGTCGAGAGGACGAGCGCGATCACCGTCACCAGCATCGTGTTGGCGACGCCGGCCCAGAACAGCGACAGGATGTTGTCGGACTGGGTGTAGTTGGTCAGAACGAAGGGCACCTCGATGCCGGAGGTGCGCCAGAGGAAGTCGAAGCCGGAAGCGATGCCGGCCTGGACCATGTTCTGCGAGGCGTTGCGAATGAAATAGACCAGCAGCGCCACGAGGCCGATCAATAGCGCCGCCTGGTAGAAGACGTCGCGGACGCGCTTGTCGTTGATGAAGGCGAGGGCTTTTCTCAAGGGGCGGCCGTCCGGCTTGGGGCGTCATTCTCGGGCGCAGCGCAGCTGCGACCCGAGAATCTCCTGACACGAAGGCTTGATTCCGAGATGGTCGGGTCAAGCCCGACCATGACGGGAGCGTCTCACTGGAACGGCGGGGTGAAGAGCAGGCCACCCTTGGTCCAGAGCTGGTTCTGGCCACGCTCGAGCTTTAGCGGCGATTCCATGCCGACGGTGCGCTCGAAGCTTTCTCCATAGTTCCCGACCTGCTTGATCGCCTTGTACATCCAGTCGTCGGGCAGGCCCATCATCGCGCCGAAGCCGCCCTCGGCGCCGAGCAGGCGGCGGACTTCGGTGTTCTTCGAGCTCGCCTTCATCTCGTCGACGTTCTTGGAGGTGACGCCGAGCATCTCGGCGGCGATGGTGCCGTTCAGCACCCAGCGCACGATCAGCTGCCAGCGCTCGTCGCCATAGCGCGTGACCGGGCCCTGCGGATCGTTCGAGATCGGCTTGGTCAGGATAACGTGGTCGTCCGGGACCTTGAGCTTGGCGCGCTGGCCGGCGAGAGCGCCGACGCCGGCGGTGTAGGCGTCGCAGCGGCCGCTGTCATAGGCGGTGATGGCGTCGTCGTTCTTCTGGAAGTTGGTGATGGTGACCTTGAGGTTGCGCTCGCGGAACCAGTCGGCGGCGTTCTTCTCCTCGGTCGAGCCGGCGGCGACGCAGACCGAGGCGCCGTCGAGCTCCTCCGCCGACTTCACGTTCGCCTTCTTGCGAACGATGAAGGTTTGGCCCTCGTAGAAGTTGATGCCCTGGAAGTTCAGGCCGAGCGTGGCGTTGCGCGAGAAGGTGATGGTCGAGTTGCGCGAGAGCACGTCGACCTGGCCTGATTGCAGGATCGGCCAGCGCTGCTGCACCGAGGTCGGCGTATACTTGACCTTGGTTGCATCGCCGAGCACGGCGGCGGCGAGGGCGCGGCAGTAATCGACGTCGAGCCCGGTCCACTCGCCCTTGTCATTGGCGAAGGAGAAGCCGGGCAGGCCGAGATGGACGCCGCATTCGATATGGCCGCGCGCCTTGATGGCGTCGAGCGTCGGGCTGGGCGCGAGCTGCTGCGCGGAAGCGGCGAGGGTGCCGGCGGCGAGGAGCGCCGCGGCGAAAGTGATCGTCTTCATGTCCATTCCCCATCTGTAGCGTCATGACGCCACGTCTGGGCGACTATGCAACAGCCCGATGGGGAAAGGTAAGGGGGCTCCAGCAGTTTCCTGCCAAAGGCTGACGCGGCTGCTGCGCGGGCTGGTCTACCAGCCGCGCTGGGCCTTGATCGCCTGCTTCTGCATGTCCTTCTGCTGGCGCCAATAGTCCTTCTGGGCGTCGAGCTGCATGCGCTGCCAGTCGCGGATGCGGTCCTTGCGCGAGGTCGCGTCGCGATAGTCGTTCCAGTCGTAGTGATCGTCATGGACGTCGTCATCGTCGAGCGTATCGAAGAATTTGCGCAGCGCCGAGCGGGCAGGCTCGACCGGCAAGGCGGAGGCGATCTCCGGCAGCAGGGCGAAGACTGGGGCAGCCGAGGCGCTGGAGCCGGCGGCAAGAGCGATGGCGAGCGAGAGAAAAACAGGGCGGATCGTCATGATGCTGTTCCTCCCGGTCACTGGGCCGAGCGCGCGAAGCTATGCGGCAGCTCCGGGCTGAGCCAGCGCATCTGTGCGATCTTGCCGGCGGCGTCGGTCTCGAAGCGCAGCCGGACGAAAGGCTCGACGCCCGACATCGCGGCTGGCGCGACGAAGGCGCCGACCGGCGCGAGGCGCGCCTGGAAGAGATAGGGATCGTCCTTGTTGGGCTCGAGCAGGAGCTGCGCCTCGGTTTTTTCCAGTGTCAGCCCGAGCTTGCCGTCAGCCAGTGCGACGGTGGCGTCGCCGAGGATCGGCGAGGCGTAGTTGCCGGCGAAGCCGGCGGCGAGCGGGGAGAGCGGGCCGGGCACGAAGCCGGCGGCCTCGGCCTGCGCCGCCTCGCGGCGTGTCTTCAACGCGGCTGCGCCGAGCGCGATATTGTCGACCGCGGGATTGCCGAGCACGCGGTCGTAGAACCACATCGCCAGCGAATCCGGCATGCCGCCATTCTCGAGATTGGTCAGGATAACGATGCCGGTCTTGCCATCAGGCAGGAAGCCGGCATGGGCGCCGAAGCCGGCTGTGCCGCCATTGTGCCAGATGATCCGGCCGCGCGGCGTCGCGGTGGCGACCCAGCCGACGGCATAGGAGGTGCGCTCGTTCATGGCGACGCGCGGTGTCCAGGTGACGTCGAGATTGTCCTCGGAAACCAGGACCTTGCCCTCGAACTGGCCGCGGCCGAGCTGCAGGCGCAGCCATTTGGCCATGTCGGGGATGTTCGAGTTGAGCGCTCCGGCCGGGCCCATCGCATAGGGGAAGGAGGGGTGGAAGGGCACTGCGACGGGCTTGTCGGCGAGACGGTGGCCCAGCGCATGGTTGGGTGCTGCGGCGATCGCCTCGGCCGTCGCCGTGGTCGCTCTCATGCCGAGCGGGGTCAGCAGGCTGGTCTTTAGCGAGTCGAACCAGGATGGCACTGCGTTGACCTTGGCGACGATCTCGCCGCCGACAATGTGCGGGATGTTGAGATAGCGGAAATCGGAACGGAACAGGCCGAGCTGCGGGGCGACGCGCAGCGAGCGGATCAGCGTCTGCTTGTCGTAGCCGAGCATGGTCAGCGCGTCGTTGACGTAAGCCGTCAGGCCGGAGCGCTGGGCGGCGAGGTCGAGCACGCGGAAATCGCGGGTGACCCACGGGTCGGCGAGCTGGAAATCGGGAACATGGTCGATGACCGGATCGTTCCAGTCGAGCCGGTCGGCATCGACCGCCTGCGCCAAAGTCGTGGCAAAGAAGGCCTTGGTGGTCGAGCCGACCTGGAAGATCGTCTCGGGCGTGACCTGATCGGGCTTACCCAGTTCGCGGACGCCGAAGCCCTTGGCGTAGATCAGCTTGTCGTCATGGACGATGCCGACGGCGACGCCCGGGACCGAGAAGGCCTTCATGCCTTCGGCGACCTGCTTCTCGAATTCCGGCAGCAGCGCCTCGATCGCAGCCTGGCTGGGTTGCTGGGCACTTGCCCCCGACATGCCTGAGATGGCGGCGATGCCGAACAGGAGCGCCGCTCCGATGATGCGCTTCATTCCCTATCCCCCAACGCATCGCACAGGCCGAACGATCGTGTCGCCGAAAGCGGGCACGCCCGCCGGCGGCGCGACGATCACATGCCAGGTTCTGACCCTAGGTAAATGGGATCAGGAGATTGTGACGGGATTGGCGCCTGTGCCGGAGCGCCGCTCAGCCGGGCAGGAAGGCGAGCTTTCCGTCGCCCCTGACGGTCTCGATCGCGACTCCATAGAGTTCGGCGAGCCGCTCCGGCGTCAGCAGCTCGGCCGCCTTGCCGCTGGCGAGCGCCCGGCCGTCGCGCAGCAGCAGCGCCCTGTCGGCGTAGCGCAGCGCCTGGTTGGGATCGTGGGTGGTGAAGAGCACGCCTAGGCCTTCGCCGGCGAGGCGGCGGATCTGGCTCATCACCTTGCCCTGGTTGCCGAAGTCGAGGCTCGCGGTCGGCTCGTCCAGGATGACGTAGCGCGGCTCCTGGGCGAGGGCGCGGGCGATCATCACGAGTTGGCGCTCGCCGCCGGAAATCTCGGTGTAGGGGCGGCCAGCCAGATGGTTGATGCCGAGCCGCCGCAGCATCGCCTGCACCATGTCGCGATCATGCGCCGAGGGTGCCGCAAACAGGCTGGAGCGGGCGGTGCGGCCCATCAGCACGACCTCGCTCACCGAGAAGGCGAAGGTGCCGGCATGGACCTGCGGCACATAGGCGAGGGCGCGGGCACGCTCGCCTATCGAAAGGTGCGCTAGCGGCTTTCCGTCGAGCGTAAGCGCACCACCCTTCGCTGGCAGCAGCCCGAGCAGGGTTTTCAGCAGCGTGGTCTTGCCGTGGCCGTTCGGGCCGAGCAATGCGAGAACCTCGCCGCCGGCGAGGTCGAGTGCGATGTCGCGGCCGATCTCGCGCTCGCGGTAGCCATAGGCGAGGGCGTTGGCAGCGAGGCTCACGACCAGCCTCCGCGCGCCGAGGCCAGCAGCCAGATGAAGAAGGGCGTGCCGATTACGGCGGTGAGGATGCCGAGCGGCGTCTCGACCGGGGCTGCGGTGCGCGCCAGCGTGTCGATGGCGAGGAGGTAGCCGCCGCCGAGCAGCGCCGCCGTCGGCAGCAAACGGCCGAAATCGGGCCCGACGAGGAAGCGGGCGAGATGCGGCACGACGAGGCCGACCCAGCCGATGATGCCGGCGGCCGCGACGCTCGCCGCTGTCACCAATGTCGCGGCGGCGACGATGGCGATCCGCAAGGGGCCGGTGGCGAGGCCGAGCGCGCGCGCCTCCTCCTCCGGCAGCGACATCACGTTCATGCGCCAGCGCAGCGCCAGCAGGATGACCGCGCCGATCAGGACCGGGCCGAGCAAAGGGATGAGGTCGGGCTTGGCCGTGCCGGCGAGGCTGCCAAGCAGCCAGAAGGTCATAGCCGGGAGCTGGTTGTAGGGGTCGGCCCAGTATTTCACGAGGCCGATGCCGGCCCCGAGCAGCGAGCCGACGACGACGCCGGTCAGGACCAGCACGAGCACGGGATCGCCGCGCCGGATCGTCGAGCCGACGGCATAGACTGCTCCTACCGCGACGAGCCCGCCGACGAAGGCCGCAAGCTGGATGCCGAACAGCCCCAGCGAGAGATAGATGCCGATGACGGCACCAAGCGCCGCGCCCGAGGAGGCCCCGAGGATGTCGGGCGAGACCAGCGGGTTGCGGAACAGGCCCTGGAAGGCGCAGCCGGCAATGGCGAGTGCCGCGCCGCACAGGATCGCCGCGAGGATGCGTGGGCCGCGAATGTTCCAGACTACGGTCTCGATCTGCGTGGGCAGGCCGGACGGTGCGTTGGTGACCAGCGACCAGGCGAGGCGGCCGAGATCACTGGGCGCGACCGGAAAGCGCCCGAGCGCGAAGGCGGCGAGCACGGCGAGCGCCAGCAGGCCGAAGGCGATCAGGTTGCCGCGAAAGGAGGAGGTCATCGGTTCAGCAATGCTAGGTCGGACACCGAACCACGACATGGTCATCCCGGACAAGCGGCGTAGCCGCGCCGATCCGGGGTCCATTCCGGAACGGGTCAGGAATGGATCCCGGGTCTCCGCTGCGCTGCGCCCGGGATGACACGATGATTTGAGACATCATCCTCGCCCGGCCAGCACGCGGTCGAGCTGCGACTCGCTCGGCGTCACCTGGTAGAACAGCGTGTGGAAATCGCGGGCGAGCTTGCGGATGTCCTCCGGGAACTGCGCGGGATAGAGCAATTGCGCTAGCCACCACAGGCCGATCGCGCGGTTGACCGAGGGCGGGAAGTCGACCCAGCCGAAGGGCAGTTTTGGCGAGAGATGGACGCGGCCCTCGCGCACCGCCCTGACCCCGGCCCAGTTCGGATCGCTGCGCACGCTCTCGGCGAAGGCGAGATCGATGGTGACGATGACGTCGGGGTTCCAGGCCAAGACCTGTTCGAGCGAGACCTGGGCGAGGCCGCTGCCCTGCTGTTCGGCGGCGGCGTTGCGGGCGCCGAGGAAACTCAGCGTTTCGACATTGATCGAGCCGCCGAGCCCGGTCTCGAGCCCGCGTGGGCCGCGGGCATAATAGACGCTCGGGCGCTTGTCGGCGGGAAGCGCGCCGATACGGCCGCGGATCGTGGCGAAGCTGTCCTCGCACCAGCGCGCCAGCGTCTCGGCGCGCTCGCTGCGGCCGGTAAGCTGGCCGAGGATGCGGTAGCTCGCCGGGGTCTGGTCGAAGCGGCCGTCGAGCAGGGCGTAGGAAATGCCGGTCTGCTGCTGCACGCGTTCGGCGAGCTCGACATAGGTGCGGCCAGTCGAGCCGGAATCGATGATGAGATCGGGCTTGGCCTGCAGCACGGCTTCGAGATTGGCGCTGTTGCCGCGGCCGGTGATGCGGCCGACCTCCGGCCGGTCACCGATCCCGGGCAGCAGGAACTCACGCTCCTCCGGCCGGTTGGCGCGGGGCCAGCCGATCAGCAGGTCGGGTGCGAGCGTGTAGATCAGGATCGCCGCCGGTGGGCCGGCCGGGAAGATGCGCTCGACCTTGCCGGGAACCGGCACCTCACGGCCGGCGCCATCGCGGATGGTTGCGGCGTGAACGAGGCGCGGGGCGGCGAGCGTCGCTCCGAGGCCGGCGAGGATTGCGCGGCGGTCAGGATGCGGCATGGGAGGTTTCCGTCGGCCGTTGCGAATGACTGCAGCGATGCGGCTTGATGTCGATGAGCGGCGTGCCGTCGAGGCAGTCGAGCCCGCGGACCAATAGAGTGCTGCCTTCGACGCCTTCGAGCTTCACCCGCGACAATGCGATCGGGTTCGGGCGGACCGGCGAGCGCAGCGCGAAGGTGCCAAGCGTGCCGCCGCCGCGCGGCGTCTGCGTCAGCAGATCGCGCCGCGCCTGATGCATCCAGTAGAGCAAATCGAGCTCGGCGAAGGTCTCGATGCCCTTGAGCGCTGGCTGCCAATGCGGATCGATCTCGACACGGCAAAGCGGCCCGTCCTGGCTGCCCTGGCGCGGACAGTCATCACGCGTCGCGAAGGGCGTGCGGATGCGGCCGATGAAGACGAGCCGGGCATCGCTCCTCTCGGGCAAAGGCGCTTCGATCTCGCCGGGCCGGGTCGCTTGCCAGTCCATGATCTCGCCCTTCCGCTATCCCTCGCGCGGCAGGCCCGGCGCCGTGAAGCCGTGCCTTGCCAGAATCGCCTGCCCCTGCGGCGACAGGATGTACATGGCGAACCGGTAGCCGTTGGGCGAGGCCCGGTTCAACACCGTCAGCCCGTAATCGGCGCCGACGGCGAGCTGATCCGGCAGGCGTAGCATCGCGATCCCCGGCTGTTCCTTCGCAAGCGGCTGGGCGTTGGTGCAATAGGCCAGGAAGATGTCGGCCTCGCCACTCGCCAGCTTGTGACCATAGACGTTGAGCCCTTCGGGTGCCGGCGGGCAGTCCGGCCCGCCGGTGAGTTTCAGGGCCTTGGCTTCGAGCGCGGCCTTGGCGCCGGGCTTCAGCGCCTCAGCGCGAGCAAAAACAGCGAAGGCATAGTCGCCGGACGGATCGGCCTTTGGCGTCGAGGTGCCGAGCCTGACCTTGGGATCGAGCATTAGCTCGAGCAGAGTGGCCTTGGTCGCAACCAGTCCTGGCCGGAGAAAGGCGCAGAGCTCGTTGCGGGCGAAGAGCACAGCTGGGCCGGTCAGCCCGGCGCGCGCCAACGCCTGCGGATGCTCCAGATTGGCTGAGGCGAAGACCTCGCCCGCCTCGCCTCTGGCAAGCCGGTCCTTGAGCAGGCCGGAGGCGCCGAATTGCGCGGAGACGGGGACACCCGTCTCGCTCTGGAAAGCGTCGGCGATGTCGAGCAGGGCCGCGCGCAGGCTGCCGGCGGCGTGCAGGCTCACCGGGGCCGGCGCAACCAAGGTCACTTCCCTTCGCGTGGCAGGCCAGGCGCCACGAAGCCGTGCCGCGCCAGGATGCGCTGGCCTTCCGGGGAGAGGATGAACATGGCCAGCCGATAGGCATTCGGCGAGGCGCCGTTCATCACCGTCAGCCCGTAATCGGCCCCCACCAGCAGCTTTTCCGGCAGCCTGACCATGCGGATACCGGGCTGTTCGCGCGCGATCGGATCGGCATTCGTGCAGTAGCCGAGGAAGAGATCGGCCGCGCCGGTCGCCAGCAGATGGCCAGTGCCGTTGCGGTCGGGCGGGGTCGGGGCGCTGTTGGGGCCGCCGACGAGCTGCAGCGCCTTGGCCTCCAGTGCCGCCTTGGCGCCGGGCTTCAGCGCCTCCGCCTTGGCGAAGACCTGCCAAGCATAGTCGCCCGACGGGTCGGCCCTCGGCGTCGAGGTGCCGAGCTTGAGCTTGGGGTCGAGCATATGCGCGAGCAGCGTGTTGCTGGTCACGTCGAGCCCGGTGCGCGAGAAGGCGCAGGTCTCGTTGCGGACGAACAGCACGACCGGGCCGGCCTTGCCATCCTTCGCCAGCGCGAGCGGGTGGTCCATGTTCGCCGAGGCGAAGACCTCGGCCGGTTCGCCCTTGGTCAGCGCCTCGCGCAGCAGGCCGGAGGGCCGGAAGCTGGTGGTGACCGGAATGCCTGCCGAGGTCTCGAAGGCCTTGGAGACCTCGGTCAATGCGTTCTTGAGGCTGCCGGCGGCGTGGAGTAGCACCGGCTTCTGCGCCTGTTGCGCCGGGGCCAGCGCCGGCCACAGGCTGACGAGGGCGGCAAGGACGAGCCTGCGCATTATGTCAGGCTCCCGCTTGCCCAGCGTTCGGGAAGAAGAGCTGCTGGCCGTCGATCTTGTAGTCGGCGATCGCCTTCTGGCCTTCCGGGCTGGTCAGCCAGTCGGCGAAGAGCTTGCCGTCGGCGACCTTCACATGCGGGTGCTTGGCGGGGTTCACCGACATCACGCCGTACTGGTTGAACAGGCGCTGGTCGCCCTCGACCGAGATGACGAGATCGCCGCGGTTCTTGAACGAGATCCAGGTGGCGCGATCGGAGAGGACATAGGCGCCCATGGCGCCGGAGGTGTTGAGCGCCGCGCCCATGCCCTGGCCGATCTCGCGATACCAGGGGCCCTTCTGCGCGGCGATGTCGACGCCGGCGACCTTCCAGAGATTGAGCTCGGCGGCATGGGTGCCGGACTTGTCGCCGCGCGAGACGAAGGGCGCGGCCTTCTCCTGGATCTTCTTCAGTGCGGCGACGATGTCCTTGGTGCCGGCAACGCCGGCCGGGTCGCTCTTGGGACCGATCAGGACGAAGTCGTTGTACATCACCGGGCGGCGCTCGGTCGAAAAGCCCTCCTCGACGAATTTCAGCTCCTGCGCCTTGGCATGGACGAAGACGACATCGGCATCGCCGCGCCTTGCCGTGTCGAGCGCCTGGCCGGTGCCCTGCGAGATCACGCGAACCTCGATACCGGTCTTGGCCTTGAACAGCGGCAGGATGTGGTTGAACAGGCCGGAATCCTGGGTCGAGGTGGTCGAGGCCACGGTGATGAAGCGCTCGCCGGCTGGGGCGGCTGGCGCCTGAGCGAAGGCGATGCCGCTCAGGCCAAGGAACAGGCCGGCGGCGAGGAGTGAGCGGCGGGGCAAGGCGGTCATCAGGCGTTTCTCCTATCGTTGTCGTTGTGGGTCACCAGAGCAGTTCGCCGGCGAGGAAGGCGCGTGCCTCGGCCGAATGCGGGCCGGCGAAGAAATCCTTGGCGGGCGCGTCCTCGACCAGGCGGCCGCGATGCAGGAAGAGCACGCGGTCGGCCAGGCGGCGGGCCTGGCCGAGATCATGGGTCGACATCATCACGGTGATGCCCTCGGCGACGAGGCCGGAGAGCAGTTCCTCGATCTGGCGCGTCGCTGCGGGATCGAGTTGCGAGGTCGGTTCGTCGAGGAAGAGCAGTTCGGGCTTGAGTGCCCAGGCGCGGGCGATGGCGAGGCGTTGCTGCTCACCGCCGGAAAGCAGGCGGGCCGGCTGCGCCGCCCGCTCCGTGAGGCCGAAGCGGGCGAGCGCCTGCGCGGCGCGCTGCCGGCGCTCGGAACCGCTCGCCCCGGCTGCGGCCAGCGCGTGGGCGATGTTGGCCTCGACCGAGCGGCGCAGCATGATCGGCTTCTGGAAAACCATGGCGTGACGCTTGGCGCGGCCTTCGGTGCCGGCAGCCCAGCGCACAGCGCCGCGGCTCGGCGTCAGCAGGCCGTGGCAGAGGCGCAAGGTCAGCGACTTGCCGGCGCCGTTCGGCCCGAGCAGCACAGTGAGCCCACCGGGGGGAATGGTGAAGCTATTGGGCTCGACCAGCAGCTTGCCGTCGCCGGAGAAGGCGGCAGCCTCGACGGTGAGCGGAAGGATCGAGGTTACGCTCAGCATGGCGGCTCAACCGGCATAGCGCGCGCCGATGCGGCTGGCGCCGAAGGCGATGGCGTTGATGGCGAGGGTCAGCGAGAGCAGGACGAGGCCGAGGCCGAGCGCCAGCGGCAGGTCGCCCTTCGAAGTCTCCAGCGTGATCGCCGTCGTCATGGTGCGGGTGTAGCCGGCGATGTTGCCGCCAACGATCAGGACGGCGCCGACCTCGGCGCTGGCCCGGCCGAAGCCGGCGAGCAGCGCCGTCGCCAGGGCGAAGCGGCCGTCGAAGAGCAGGGTCGGGATGGCGCGCAGACCGTCGAGCCCGACCGAGCGCAGATGATCGCGATATTCGCCCCAGAGATCCTCGATCACCTGCCGCGTCAGCGCGATCACGATCGGCAGCACCAGGAGGACTTGCGCGATGATCATCGCGGTCGGCGTGAACAGCAGGCCGAGCGGCCCGAGCGGGCCGGAGCGCGAGAGCAGCAAGAAGACAGCAAGGCCCGCCACGACCGGCGGCAGGCCCATCAGCGCGTTGAGGCAGACGATGATGGCCGAGCGCCCAGGAAAGCGCGCCAGCGCCAGGGCCGCACCGAGTGGCAGGCCGATCAGTGCTGCGATCAGCACGGCGGTCAGGGTGACGCGCAGCGACAGGAAGACGATGCCGAGGAAGCCGGGATCGAGCCCGACCACCAAGGCAAAAGCCGCCTGAAAGATCGCGCCGACGTCCAAAGCCTGCTCCCACGTGCCTGCCTTGAGATTGCAAGCATTTGCAATTGGTAGAGTTCAATGCGACCAAATGCCAACGTCGTAACCAGTGCAGGTATGTGCAGGCTAATGCAGGATCAGATCTGGCTCACAACAGAGGAGGCGGCGTTCTATCTGCGCCTCAAGGAGCGCAAGCTCTACGAGCTGGTCGGGCAAGGCGCGGTGCCCTGCACCAAGGTCTCCGGCAAATGGCTGTTTCCGCGAGCCGGGCTCGATCGCTGGCTCGAGGCGGGTCTGTCGCGGCCGGCGGGATTCGACGCGGCTCCGCCGCCGCCTATCGTCGGCGGTAGCCAGGATTCGCTGCTGGAACTCGCCATCCGCGAGTCCGGTTGCGGGCTGGCGCTGCTAGCCGAGGGCTCGCAGGCCGGGCTCGATCGGCTCGTCCGCAATGAGGTCGCGATCGCGGCGCTGCATCTGCATGCCACTCCTGACGATGACGCCGCCAATCTCTCCGCGATCCGCGCCGAACCCTCGCTGCACGATGCGGTGGTGATCAATTTCGCCCGGCGTGAGCAGGGGCTGCTGGTCGCGCCCGAAAATCCGCTCGGGATCGATGGGCTCGCCATAGCGATCGCCAAGGGCGCACGCTTCGCCCAGCGCCAGCGGGGGGCCGGAGCGCAATTGCTGCTGCTGAGCCTGCTGGAACGGGCAGGCGTTCCGTCCGGCCGCATGGTCGTCGCCGACGGCATCTGCGCCACCGGCCAGGATCTGGCGCTGGCGATCCGCAGCGGACGTGCCGATTGCGGCATCGCCGCGCGCGCCATCGCCACGGCTTTCGGCCTGTCATTCCTGCCGCTGGTCTGGGAGCATGTCGATCTGGTGATGCGCCGGCGGAGCTATTTCGAGCCGGCGACGCAGAAGCTGCTCGCCTGGATGCGCCGCCCGGACATGGCGGCGCGGGCGAAGGAATTCGGCGGCTACGATCTCTCGATCAGCGGGACGGTGCGGCTGAACCGCTGAGGCTCGGGTGCCCGCGAAACAAGCTTGCAAAGCGAGCAGGCAATTGCAGCGCCTTTTGCAACGGCGGCGGCATAGTCTTTCGGCCGAATGTAGCAGGCGAGGGCAGCCCGTGACGATCGATCTCGACAGGCTCGTGCAGGAGATGACCGGCTGGCGGCGCGACCTGCACGCCCATCCGGAGTTCGGCTTCGAGGAAAGACGCACGAGTGCCTTCGTCGCGGCGAAGCTGCGCGAGTTCGGGCTCGACGATGTCACGGAGGGTGTCGGTGGCACCGGCGTCGTCGGAACGCTGAAACGCGGCAGCGGCAACCGGGCGATCGCGCTGCGGGCTGATATGGACGCCCTGCGCATCCCGGAGCAGAGCGAGCTGCCCTATCGCTCGGGCAATCCCGGCGTCATGCATGCCTGCGGCCATGACGGGCATACCGCCATGCTGCTCGGGGCTGCGAAGCTGCTGGCGGCGAAGGGCGGCTTCGACGGCACGGTGCGCTTCCTCTTCCAGCCGGCAGAGGAATGGGGCCGCGGCGCGCTCGCCATGCTCGATGACGGCCTGATGGAGCGTTTTCCGTTCGAGGAGATCTACGGGCTGCATAACGCCCCGGGATTGCCGGTCGGCAAGTTCCAGACCCGGACCGGGCCGATCATGTCGGCGGAGGACAATTTCGAGATTGTCCTGACCGGCGTCGGCGGCCATGCCGCACGCCCGCATGTCGGCAACGAGACCCTGGTCGCCGCCTGCTCCCTGGTCACCAGCCTGCAGACCATCGTCTCGCGGCGCCTCAGCCCGGCTGAGATCGCGGTGGTCTCGGTGACGGAGCTGATCACCGACGGCACGCGTAATGCCCTGCCGGGGCAGGCGCGCATCCTCGGCGATGCCCGCAGCTTCCATCCCGAGGTCAGCGCCGATATCGAGGCGCAGATGCGCGTGATCAGCGAAGGCATCGCGCGCGCCTACAATGTCGAGCAGTTGGTTACCTACACCCGCGAGTTCGTGCCGCTGCTCAACCAGCCGGCCCAGACGGAAGCAGCGCTGGATGCGGCGCGGGCCGTGCTCGGCGCGGAGAACGTCTCGGTGGTGTCGGAGCCCTTCACTGGCTCGGAGGATTTCGCGCGCTTCCTCGCGCATGTCCCGGGCTGCTTCTCCTTCGTTGGGAATGGCGACAGCGCGCCGCTGCACAATCCGCGCTACGACTTCATCGATGGCGGGTTGATCCATGGCGCGCGCTTCCATGCGGAAATCGTCAGGCAGCGACTGGCGCTAGGGTGAGGAAAACATGAAAGCTCTGGTCATCATCGATATGCAGATGGAAATGCAGCATCGGATCGATGCCGGCCGGGATTGCGTCAATCCGGATGCGCCAAGCCGGATCGCCGCGCTGTCCGAAGCGTTCCGCAAAAGCGGGCAGCCTGTCATCCACATCCGTCACAGCGCGGATGACCCGGCTTCGCCGTTCCATGCCGACGCTGCGGGCTATCCACCCATGCCATGTGCCGAAGCGATTGCGGGTGAGCCGATCTTCCTGAAGCGGACATCATCCGGGTTCGCCTCGACTGACCTCGAAGCCTATCTGCGCGAGAATGGCATCACCGATCTGCTGATCACGGGCGGGGTGGCCGGATACTGCGTCAACTCCACGGTCCGGGCTGGAGCCGATCTCGGCTTCAACATGACGGTGGTCGAGGATGCGGTGATCGCCTTCGATCTGCCCAGGCTGTCGGCACGCACGATCTTCGACGTGACGATGGCGCATCTCGAATCGGATTTCGCGAAGATCGTCGATTCCGCCGCTGTGCTGGCCGCATGGAAACGCGCCGGCTGACGCGATTCGCAGCAAGCCTCGGCAGTGGCAGCATCAACCCCGCTCAAACCTCCGCCACGCACAGACCTTGTGCACATACTCCAGGTCGCGCTCGGCCTCGCCGAAGGGCGCGACCGGCCAGAGCCAGCTCTCGTCTTCCTTCGCCAATTCGACGCCGTACATCAGGTCGAGCCGTTCATTGATCGCCCCTTCGCGGTCGCGCTCGACCATCTCGACATCGCTGATCAGGCAGACATGGCCCTGGAAGCGGGCGAGGTCGTCGAGATGCCAGGCGATGCAGCGCGCTGGTAGGCCATCAGGGAGGGCGGCGGCGCGGGCGGGGTTGTCATCGAGCTAGTCGGCCACCGGCCAGGCCAGTTGCGAGAGCAGATTGGCGGAGACGACGAGGTCGACGCTCTCGTCGTTGGCGAGATCGGCCAGTGGGTCCTGCCGGCCGTCCGCTTCGCCGGCGAGCCAGGCCATCGCGCCGGTGAGATCGCGGCTGATCAGGCTGATCTTGGCCTGGTGCCAGAGCTTCAGGCGCAGCAGCGGCAGATGGACGATGTCGACGAGCACGACCTCGTCGAAGCTTGCGCAGAGCAGGTCCAGCGGAATGTCGCGGGCAGGGCCGGAGCCGAGTACCACGACCTTGCGCCGCTGCGGCAAGGAGGCTGCGACCTCGGCGATGATGGCGCGGCAGCGGGCCTGATGCGGTTCCCAGGCCTTGCGCTGGCGAAGGCCGCGCGACCAGAGTGCGATGCCTTCCCGCAGCAGGCCGAACCGGCGCGCCAACGGCGTGGCCGGCGTCAGGGTATGCAGCGCCAGTTCTGCCAGCATCAGGGCATGATGCCGAAAAGTGGATGCCGGTTTTCGGACGACATCATGCCCTCTGGAATCAGCTGAGGGCTCCGCGCGCCGCGACCGGCCAGATCGCTTCGACATGGGCGTCGGGACCGTTAAGCCCGCGCACGCAGACATACCAGTCGTGCAGGTTGACGGTCGGGTCGCAATGGCCGGGCACGAGCAGGACCCGGTCGCCGCGATGCGGCACGGCGACGGGATCGCCGGTCAGGATGCCGTGCTCGTCGGACGGCTTGGTGTAGATCACGCCGTCGCGCTGCCACGGCACCGGCATGCCCGAATCGACCGCGGCCGCCTTGTGGCCGGCGTCGACGATGGCGCGATCCGGCACCGGCTTGCTCATCACCCCGGCGAGCACGAACAGCGCATGCTGAAAGGTATGGAAGGTCGAGCCGTCGGCCATGCGGTTCCTGGCATAGTCGGCGTCCATGAAGATGTAGGAGCCGCATTGCAGCTCGTTCCAGATGCCGGAGCGGCTCTCCAATTCGAAGGTGCCGGTGCCGGCGCCGCCGACGGTCTCGCAGGCGAGACCGGCCTGGGCGAGCCGCTCGATCGCATTGCGGGCGAGCAGGCCAGCGCGCTCGATCGCCTCGCTGCGCTCGTCGATCGAGCGCATGTGCTGGGCCGAGCCGTGATAGGCCTGCACGCCGCGGAAACGCAGGGTGTTGCTACGCGCCACAGCCTCTGCGAGCCGGACCGCTGCCTCGCCGGGCGCGACGCCGCAGCGCCGACCGCCAATGTCGAGCTCGACCAGCACGTCGAGCACGACGTCGTTGCGCGCCGCGGCCTCGGCGGCCTCGCGCACGCCGTCGATATGGTCGACGCAGAGCCCGATTCGGGCCTCGCGGGCGAGCTTCGCCAGCCGGTCGAGCTTGGCGGCGCCGGCGACCTCATTGGTGACGAGTACGTCAGTGACGCCGCCGGCGACCAGGATCTCCGCTTCGCCGACCTTCTGGCAGCATTGCCCGACCGCGCCATGGGCGATCTGGCGCAGGGCGATCTCGGGGCTCTTATGCGTCTTGGCGTGCGGACGCAGGCGCATGCCGCTGGCCTCGGCAAAGGCAGCCATGGTGACGAGATTCCGCTCGAACGCGTCGAGGTCGATGATCAGGGCGGGGGTATCGATCTCGGCGAAGGACTGTCCGGGCCGGGCCGGCGGAGAAAGGGGCATGGGCTCTCGAATCTGATGGATCAACTCATGGCTATCGGACGTCAGCTTCGTGTCCGGAGCAAGACCGGCAGTGGCGCTCGCATGGCGGCCATGTTAGGCCGCGCCCCATGAAGATCGGCCGCGTCACCGACGACACCCTTGCGCTCTTTGCCCGAGTCTGGCGCGAGCGCGGACGGCAATACCTGCCGCAAATGCTCGCCATCCTCGCCCTCGTCGTGGTCATCGCGGCGACGACGAGCTTCTATCCGCTGCTGATCAAGGCGGCGTTCGATGCCTTCGCCGATCCGCTGACGGCCGAGGCGACCGGCTTCGTGCGCCGCGCCGAGCGGCTGGTGTCGAAGTCGCTCGGCATTGAGATCGGCGTCGTCAATGCCGTCGCCGTGGTCGTGATCATCGTCACCGCGATCAAGGGCTTCTCGCTGCTGACCCAGACCGTGATGACCAACAGCGTCGTCAGCCGGATCGAGGCGGATATGCAGAGCGCGCTCTACGACCACCTGATCGATGCCGACCTCGCGCAGCTTCAGAGGGAAAACCCCGCGTCCCTCACACAGCGCTTCACCACCGACTTCACCTTCGTCAAGGAGGCGCTGACGCGGCTGGTCAACATCGCTGTCCGCGACGTGATGACGGCGATCGCGCTGGTCGGCGCCATGCTCTGGATCGACTGGAAGATGACGGCGGTGGTGCTGCTGATCGCGCCCATCGTCGCTCGGCCGATCGGCCGGATCGGCAAGAAACTGCGCCGGATGGCGATGTCGCAGCAGGAGCAGACCGGCATCATGGCGAGCCTGGTCACCGAGAGCCTGCAGGGTGCGCGCGTCGCCAAGACCGATTCGCTCGAGCCCTATCTGAAGGACCGCGCTCGCGCCGCCTTCGAGACGATCCGGACGCTGAAGATGAAGGCAGCGAATGCCCGCGGCCGGCTCGACCCGCTACTGGAGGTCGCCGGCGGCATCGCGGTCGCCGGCGTGCTCGCCGCGATCGGCGTACGCATCACTTCCGGCACCTCCACCGTGGGCGACTTCACCGGCTATGTTTCGGCGCTGCTGCTCGCGGCCCAGCCGATGCGTTCGCTCGGCAATCTCAACGCCATCGTCCAGGAGGCCGGCGCCTCGCTGAAGCGCTATTACGCATTGATCGACGAGAAGTCGCTGATCACGGAGCGCCCGGATGCCAAGCCGCTGGCGGTGGCGGGCGGCGAGGTCGCCTTTCGTGACCTGCGCTTCCGCTATCGCGACGACCAGCGCGGCCTGGAAGGGATCGATCTCGTCGCCCTGGCCGGCAAGACCACAGCGCTGGTCGGCCGTTCGGGTTCGGGCAAGTCGACCATGCTGGCGCTGGTGCCGCGGCTCTACGATGCCAGCGAGGGCAAGGTCGAGATCGACGGGCAGGATATCCGCGACGTGACCCTGCGCAGCTTGCGCGGCCAGATCGGCGTGGTCAGCCAGGACGTCGTCCTCTTCGACGACACGGTGCGCGCCAATATCGGCTTCGGCCGCCCCGGCGCGAGCGAGAACGACATCATCGCCGCAGCCAAGGCCGCAGCTGCACACGACTTCATCATGGCGATGCCGGAGGGCTATGACAGCCGGGTCGGCGAGCGCGGCTCGCGGCTCTCAGGCGGCGAGCGCCAGCGCCTCGCCATCGCCCGCGCCATCCTCAAGGATGCGCCGATCCTGCTGCTCGACGAAGCAACGAGCGCGCTCGACACCCAGTCGGAGCGGTTGGTGCAGGAGGCTCTGGCGGAGCTGATGAAGGGGCGGACCACGCTCGTCATCGCGCACCGGCTCTCGACCGTGCGCGAGGCCGACCAGATCGTCGTGCTCGACGAGGGCAAGGTGATCGAGACTGGCGATCATGATGGGCTGATCGCCCGCGACGGCGCCTATGCGCGGCTCTACCGTTTGCAGTTTGCGGAGGGGTAGATCCATTCGCCTGGAAACCGAGCGCCTCATCCTCGATCTGCACGGGCTCGATCAGTTCGAGCCGCTTCAGCAGATGTGGGCCGACGCAGTGGTGGTGCGCCATATCGGCCAGCCCTCGACGGCGCAGGAGGCCTGGATGCGGCTGTTGCGCTATCGCGGGCTCTGGCCGCTGCTCGGCTATGGCTATTGGGCGCTGACGGAGAAGGCGAGCGGGCGCTTCGTCGGCGATCTCGGCTTCGCCGATTTCCACCGGGCGATCGAGCCGTCGATCCGCGGCGTTCCCGAGGCCGGCTGGGTGCTCGCGGGCTGGGCCCACGGCCGGGGCTTCGCGAGCGAGGCGCTCACCGCTGCGCTGGATTGGCTCGATGGGCAGAGCGGCCATGACAGCTCGGTCTGCCTGATCGCGCCTGAGAATGGGCCTTCGCTGCGGCTTGCCCGGCGCTTTGGATACCGTGACGAGCGCTCCATCAGCTTCCTGGGGCAGGATACGGTACTGCTTCGGCGATCAAGGCCGGCGGAGCGTTGAGCTAGCACGCCGGCTTCGATACAGGCATGGCGGGCATGCGGCGCCGGCGGTCTTCTGCTGACAGGACCTGCCGCATTCCGCTGGCAGTGTCGCCGTTCAAAAACTGACGAGATCTGATCGTGACGACTTCTTCGACCGCCAGCGCCGGTGTGCGCAAGGCGACGCGCCGCGAATGGCTGGGCCTGATCGCGATCGCCTTCCCCTGCATGATCTATTCGATGGACCTGACCGTCCTGAACCTCGCCGTGCCGACTTTGACGCGCGAGCTCAAGCCGTCGGCGGGCGAACTTCTCTGGATCATCGATATCTACGGCTTCATGGTCGCCGGCTTCCTGATGACGATGGGCACGCTCGGGGACCGGATCGGCCGGCGCAAGCTGCTGCTGATCGGTGCGGCCGCCTTCGGCGTGGCCTCGGCCGTCGCCGCCTTCTCGACCAGTACCGAGATGCTGATCGTGATGCGGGCGCTGCTCGGCATTGCCGGGGCGACGCTGGCGCCCTCGACGCTGTCGCTGATCGCGGTGATGTTCGAGGACGAGACCGAGCGCACCTTCGCGATCTCGATGTGGATCGCGAGCTTCTCGGCCGGCGCGGTGATCGGCCCGCTGATCGGCGGCGCGCTGATCGAGTATTTCTGGTGGGGCTCGGTCTTCCTGATCGCGGTGCCGCCGATGCTGGTCCTGCTCGTGATCGGCCCGATCCTGCTGCCGGAATACAAGGCGCCGCAGGCGGGCAAGCTCGACCTCATCAGTGCATTGCTCTCGCTGGCGACGATCCTGCCGGTGATTTACGGGGTGAAGCACTGGGCCGAGTTCGGGCTCTCGGCCTATGTGCTCGGCTTCATCGTCGTCGGCCTTGTGCTCGGCGTCGTCTTCGCGCGCCGGCAGAAGCAGCTCGCCGACCCGATGGTCGACCTGACCCTGTTCGGGATTCCCGCCTTCCGCGCGGCGCTGGCGATCAATCTCGCCGGCATCATGGTGATGTTCGGCAGCTTCATCTTCATGGCGCAATATCTCCAGCTCGTCGCCGGACTGACGCCGCTGGAGGCTGGAATCTGGTCGCTGCCCTCGGCGGTCGCCTTCACGCTCGCCTCCTTCGCGGTGACGCCTCTGACCCTGCGCTTCAAGCCGGCGACGCTGATGGCGGGCGGCATGGTGCTCTCGGGCCTCGGCTTCGCCTGGCTCGCCTTCGCGCCGAACCTCGTCCAGATCGTCGCCTCCTCGATCGTGTTCTCGATCGGCTTCACGCCGGTGGTCGCGCTGACAACCGGGATCGTGGTCGGCTCGGCGCCGCAGGAGCGGGCCGGAGCGGCCTCGGCCATGTCCGAGACAAGCATCGAGCTCGGCGGCGCGCTCGGGATCGCGGTCTTTGGCAGCCTCGGCACAGCGCTCTATCGCCGGAGCATGTCGGACCTGTCGGTGGCGGGCGTGGATGGCGCAGTGCTGGCACCGGCGCGCTCGACGCTTGGCGGGGCGCTGGCGACGGCCGAACGGCTTGCGCCGGACCAGTCGGCGCACCTGCTGCAGGCGGCGCGCGAGGCCTTCATGACCGGCTTCCACGCGGTCGCGCTGATCGCGATCGCCGGCATGGTCTTTTGTCTCGCGGTGGCGCTGACGACCTTGCGCGACGCAAGGCCCTCAGGGGCGCATTGACGCCCGTCAGGGCTCGCGCAGCAGCGCTTCGGCCGCGGCGGGAAAGCCGCGGAAGGAGAGCGGCAGCGCGACCTCGCGCTTGCCGGCGTCGAGATAGCGCATCTGGCCGGCTTCGCCGAAGCCGCGCCAGCGCTTGAAGACATCATCGCTTAGGGCAACCTCGGCGAAGCAGCCGCCCGGCAGGCAGCGCTGGAAGACCGCGGTCGCCTCATCCTTGTCGGCGATGCTGACGCGCACGCCGGCATTGTTGCCGAGCGAGAGGTTCGGCGGCACCTGGATCACCAGCTTGATCGGCTCGTCCTTGACCGGCCGCCCGATGGCGACAAGCGCCACGGGGCCGCGCTGGCCCTGCGCCTCAAGCGTCTGGACGATCTCGCAGACGCGGGCTGCGACGCTCGTCTGGCAGCGCAGCACCCAGTCGCCATAGGTTGCGGTGGTGTTGTCAGGCTGCGAGACGGCGCCGGGAGCGGGCGTTGCCTGCGCCTGAGCCGGTCGCTGCGGGGCAGGAGCGGGGCGCTGGGCCGGCGCCTGGGCGAGCGCTGTGCCGGCGAGCAGGACGGCGGAGAAGGCGAGGGCGGTCTGTCGTCTCAGCATGGCGGCAATGGTCCGGGAGCGGCGATAGCCGAGTTCAAGACCATGACCGGGCGTGACGCAAGCTGGAGTCGAGAACCGGCCTCAGGGATGCCAGCCCGTTTCCTTTGCCGGCGCCTCGTCCTTGGCTTCCTGAGCGCGCGCTTCCTCGACTATCGCGAAGACGGCGCGCAGCGCGGCCTCGACGCCTTCACCGGACGCAGCCGATAGCGCGATCGGCGTGCGGCCGCAGGCACGCTTCAAGCGAGCGAGTTGCTCCTTGCGCGCTTCCGGCGTCAGTGCATCGACCTTGGAGAGTGCGACGATCTCCGGCTTCTCGTCGAGATCGGCACCATAGGCGGCGAGCTCCTTGCGCACCGTCTTGTAGGCCTTGCCGGCATGCTCGCTGGTGCCTTCGACCAGATGCAGCAGCACGCGGCAGCGCTCGATATGGCCGAGGAAGCGGTCGCCGAGGCCGTGGCCCTCATGCGCGCCCTCGATCAGGCCGGGAATGTCGGCGAGCACCATCTCGCGCGCATCGACGCGGACGACGCCGAGGCCGGGATGCAGCGTGGTGAAAGGATAGTCGGCGATCTTGGGCTTCGCCGCCGTCACCGTGGCGAGGAAAGTCGACTTGCCGGCATTGGGCAGGCCGACGAGGCCGGCATCGGCGATCAGCTTGAGTCGCAGCCAGACCCAGCGCTCTTCGCCCGGCAGGCCGGGATTGGCATGGCGCGGCGCCTGGTTGGTCGAGGTCTTGAAATAGGCGTTGCCGAAGCCGCCATTGCCGCCCTTGCACAGGACGAAGCGCTGGCCGGGCTCGGTCAGGTCGGCGATCAGCGTCTCGCCGTCCTCATCGAGGATCTCGGTGCCGGGCGGCACCTTGAGCACGATCGGGGGGCCATTGGCGCCATGGCGGTCCTTGCCCATGCCGTGCTCGCCGATCCTGGCCTTGAAGTGCTGCTGGAAGCGGAAGTCGATCAGCGTGTTCAGGCCCTGGACGCATTCGACCACGACGTCGCCGCCGCGCCCGCCATCGCCGCCATTGGGCCCGCCGAACTCGATGAACTTCTCGCGCCGGAACGAGACGCAGCCAGCGCCGCCGTCACCGGCCTTCACATAGATCTTGGCTTGGTCGAGGAATTTCATGGACGCTTGGTAGTCGGATGCGGCGGGCGGGGCAATGCGTTGGGCATACAAACGGGCCCACCATCAGGCGGGCCCGTGGATTTTCAGGCCATGCAGGGTTCTTCGCTGAAGCGCTCAGCCTGCTGCTGTTCGTCCGCCGGGAGTGGCGCCCAGCCGGAGGCGCTCCAGCTCTTCAGCGCCGCCCAGGTCGAGCGGTCGAGCCGGAACTGCTCGCAAGGGAACAGCCCGCCACGCGCCGGCAGCGACTTCAGGAAGGAGCCTTCCTGGCGAAAGCCGCTCTTCTCCAGCACCCGGCGCGAGGCCGGGTTGATGACGCGGGTGTCGGCCTCGATCGCATCGATCTCGACCAGCGAGAACATGGTGTCGATCAACGCCTGCACGGCCTCGGTGGCGTAGCCCTTGTTCCAGTGCGGCGTGCCGAGCCAGTAGCCGATGAAGGGCCGCCCGCTCGCCTGCTTGTGCGCGCCGATCATGCCGATCAGTTCGTTCGGCTTCTCGCGCGGGGTGATCGCCAGCACCAGATGATCGCCGAGGGCGTTGCCCTTGCGCGTCGCGAAGACGAAGGGGTCGACCGCCTGCGTCGGATAGGGATGCGGGATCGAGGCCGTCATCTCGGCGACGGCCTTCTCGCCGGCGAGGCGCAGGATGGCGGTGGCGTCGGCGATCCGCGGCCAGCGCAGCCATAGCCGCCTGGTCTCGAGCCGGAAGACGTCGTCTCTCGTCAATTCGGGGAACATCGGGTCTCTCCGTCGGCGCAAACGAAAGGGGGAGATGGGCTTTGGTCCCATCTCCCCTCGCTTGACCTTCGGGAAACCCGCTCGGGGTCTTTATTCCCTTGATCCGTCCGGTTCGATGGAACCGGCGGATCGAGAACATTCCCTATCCGCCGTTTATTCTGCGGCCTCTTGGGCCGGGACTACGTTCACGAAAGCTCGGCCGAGCTTCGTCGTGAATCGGACGCGACCGTTCGACGTGGCAAAGAGCGTATGGTCTTTGCCCATGCCGACGTTCACGCCGGCGTGCCATTTGGTGCCGCGTTGACGAATGATGATGTTGCCGGCCACGACCGCCTGGTCGCCGAAACGCTTTACGCCGAGACGCTTGCTTTCGGAGTCGCGACCATTGCGCGACGAGCCGCCTGCCTTTTTGTGAGCCATAACGCCCTACCTCAAAAACACTTCAGTCCGTGTAACCCGAATCGGCGGCAAAAGCCACCCCGACCGGGCGTGAAAGCTGCGCGGAGCCTGTCAGCGCCGGTCAGTAGTCCTCGCCGGAGGCCTGCTCGGCCTGATCGGCCTTGGCCCGCGGCGGCTTGCCGGCGAGCAGCTCCTTGGCCTGCTCGACCCACTCCTCGCGGGTGGCGCGGCCACGCAGCTTCAGTTCCTCGTCCCACTTGGCGATATCGGCCTCGGTCCAGGCGGCGATGTCGTTCCACGAGGTGATGCCGGCGGCGCGCAGCTTCTTCTCGATGGTCGGGCCGACGCCCGAGATCAGCGAGAGATTGGAGGCGTCGAGGCCTTCGGCCTTGGCTTCAGCCTTCGCCTTGGCAGGCTTGGCCGCAGCGGTCTTAGCAGAAGCCTTGCCCTTGACGGTTTCGCTGCCGGCCTTGAGCGCGACCGGGGCGACTTCGCCCTTCTTCATCTCCGGCTTCTTGCCGCCGGTGAGGATGTCGGTGATGCGCACGACGGTCAGCTCGGCGCGGAAGCCGCGCTTGCGCTTGGAATTCTGGCGGCGGCGCTTCTTGAAGGCGATGACCTTCTCGCCGCGGGCTTGCTCGACGATCTCGCCGGCGACGGTGATGTCACCAAGGAAGGGAGCGCCGATTGTCGACTTCTCGCCGTCGGTCAGCATCAGGACGGAGCCGAAAGCGACGGTGTCGCCCGGGTTGCCCTCGATCTTGGCGACGGTAATGCGGTCGTTGGCGGCGACGCGGAACTGCTTGCCGCCGGTCTTGATGACTGCGAACATCTTAGTGTTCTCCATGTTGAGCCCCGCCCGGTCATGTGCCCCAAAGGGCGCACGCGGGACGGCTTTTTGGCAGTCGGTTGCGTGGTCGGGTTGCTCTTGAAGCCAGCTGAGCCAGCCGCATCGAAGCGGCGCTGTCGGCGGTAGCCAAAAGAGATCAGGCGCGGGTTTCCCCACGCCGGACGCGGCTTCCTAGTCGCGCACAGGCGAACCGTCAAGGAAAAGCAGCATGGCGGTGCAGGATTTCAGAGCTGTGACAGAGCTGTGGACGCCTCGCGTCGGAAAGGCTTGTGCCGGGCCGATGCAATGTGTAGTAACCAGCCCGCTTCGACCAGAGCGACCGCGGACAGGTGGCAGAGTGGTTGAATGCACCGCACTCGAAATGCGGCATACCTGCAAGGGTATCGGGGGTTCAAATCCCTCCCTGTCCGCCACTCCTTCTATCTCACGCCAGTTCGCTTCGCTCACGGCTCCGATGGGGCGGCCTTCCGGCCGGTCGCGCAGTCGCGCTCCTGGCTGCGAGTTCGAACTTGCGTCCGCACTCTCCGCCATTTGCCTAGCTCTAAGCGGCTCAAAAATTTATTGTTTTGAGTAGAGATATTTTTGGTCACCCCAACATTCGCCCCGATAGTGACGAGCGCTCGACTGGACTGCGGGGCGCGCGGGCGAATCGATCGCTTGGATGTTTGTAGAAGCTCAATGATCGGTTTTCCCGGGCGAGGCCGATAGCTGCCGCCCGTTGCAAGAACTCCGCATTTTGGGTGGCTCAGACGCGCGAGCTTCAAGGGCAAGAGCGCCAAGCTGATCGAGCGTTGCATCGCGGCCGAAGGTCAGATGAACCGGGTTGAGGTCCGCCGGCTTCGTACACCTGCTCGCTGTGCATACGATAGACGGCGTCATCAATCCGCCCGAGCTCGCCGTGCGGATGACGTCGGCCAGGGACGCGCTCCAGCCGAGGGCAGGGATCAATTTGCCCGATATCAGCTGCGACCAGTCTGAGTGGGTTTTGGCTCGGGGCTGAGCGGTCTGCGGAGAGCCAAAAGACATTGTGATCGCAATCTAGCGTCGCACCGACCTACGGATGAGGCTGACTTGCTTCGTCAGCTTGTCGCCACATGCAGGAAGCCGAGCGCGGCGGGCAGCTGCGATTGTGCCAGCTTCGGCGCAAGTCTTCTTCTGCATTTGGATACCTCGAATCATTTGCCGAAGACCGCGACCGCATCGGTGATGCTGGATGCGGTTGGAAAGCCCTTTTTGGGATGCGCATCGATTTCGATTGGACGCGGCAATTCTCCACCGAAACGCTGGATGAATCGTGACGATCGGGCGCTGGCCGCCCGTAGTCAGCGTCCGTCACTCCGACCTGTCTCAGATTTTACCAGGCGGGCCGCACTCGCTCTGGTTGTGAGATATTCAATAATTTAGCCTTTTATTAACCATGACAGCCGAAATTTTAGGAGCACTCCTTTGGGAGCGCCTTGCCAAACGCAGCGTGCATTGCAGCACACCGGCAAAATCCAAGGTGGCTCTAAAATGATGTTGACGACCTATCGGAAGCTTTCTGTCTCGCTGTTTGCCTTGTTTATGGCAGGTTGCGCCATAGATCCTGAAAGATTGACGACAGCAGAGTTGGCGTCATCTGCTTCAGATAATTTGAACCGCGTTACTGCGAACCAGGAGCCGATCTCCGGATCCATAGATCTCTATGAAGCGATGGCTCGCGCTCTGAAGTATAATCTCGACCACAAGGTCGAGGTTTTCGAAACCGTTGTTCGAACAGCCGAGTTGAGCGCAGCGCACTACGACATGCTTCCCGGCCTCGCCGTCAGTGCCGGCTACGGCGCGCGCGACAACTACAACGCGTCCAGCAGCTTCAATCTCGTCACCCGAACCCCCAACTTCGGGGCTTCGACCTCGCAGGAGCGCCAGTCCGTCGTCGCCGAGGCGGCCTTGAGCTGGAACGTCCTGGATTTCGGGCTGTCTTATGTCCGCGCCCAGCAATCCGCCGACAAGGTGCTGATCGCTGCCGAGACCAGGCGCAAGGTCGCGAACCGGATCATCGAGGATGTGCGAACCGCCTATTGGCGCGCCCTGACGGCCGATCGGTTGATCCGCAAGCTGAATGCGCTCGAAGCGCGTACGCGCACGGCTCTCGCCAGCACCGACAAGATCTCGACGGAAGGGCAGGCATCACCGATCACGGCCCTTACCTATCAGCGTGAGCTGCTCGAGGTCCGGCGTACGATCCAGGAATTGCAGCGCGACCTCATTGTCGCCAAACAGCAGCTCGGCGCCCTGATGAACCTGCAGCCCGGCGAGAATTTCCAGCTGGTCGCTCCCCATCGCGGGAGCATGCTGCGCGCGCCGGGCAAGGTCCGGTCGATGATCTGGACTGCGCTGCAGAATCGCCCGGAGCTTCGCGAACTGGAGTACCAGAAGCGCATCAACCTCAAGGAGGCGGATGCCGCTCTCCTGTCGATGCTCCCGGGCATTCAGCTCTATGCCGGCCCGAATTTCGACAGCAACGACTTCCTGCTCAACAACAACTGGATCGGCTGGGGAGCCAAGGCGAGCGGCAACCTGCTCAAGATCCTCAAATACCCCGCTCAGAAGGCTGTGATCGAGAAGCAGGATGAACTGCTCGATCAGCGCGGGCTGGCGATCACCATGGCCATCATGACGCAGGTCCATGTCAGCAACATCCGCTTCCGGCATCTGCAGAAGGAGCTGAGCTCGGCAACGCAGTATTTCGATGTGCAGCGCCGCCTGCTGACCCAAATGAAGGCCCAGACCGCGGCGGAGCGCATCAGCGAGCAGACGCTGATCCGCGAGGAAATGAACACCCTGCTGGCGGAACTGCGCCGAGACCTTGCCTACTCCGGCCTGCAGAACGCCTATGCCAATCTTTATGCCTCGATGGGCATGGACGGCTATGTCAGCGAGATCGATTTCCAGGCCCCGGTGAAGGAGCTCTCGCGGTCGCTGGCGAAGCTTTGGCAGGAGCGCGGCAACGGGCAGGTCACGCTGAGCGCGCCAGAAAGCTAAAACTGAAACTATTTATCATATTTGCGACCTGATTTGGAACCGGATCGTTACATTATCGCTTTCTACGCTAAATAATAAACAGTGGATAACTCAAGGTTTTGTACAATTTTACTATAATTGATTGAAGCTAAGCAACCATTCGGCAAGGGGGGAGCGATCAACCTATGCCCATGAAGCCTGGACTATCGTGCTCTATTGCGGCGCTCGGCCTCATCCTCAGTGGCGCGGCCGCCGCAAGCCAATCTCTGCAACGGCACGAGACACCGGTCCGCGGGGTGATAAGGCCTGTCGACCAGGCGGCGATCTCGGGCGATCTGGCCGCTCGGATCACTGAGCTGCCGCTCAAGGAAGGCCAGGCGTTCCGCAAGGGCGATCTGCTTGTCGCCTTCGATTGCCGTCGGCACCAGGCCGAGGCGCAGGCGGCCGAAGCGGCCTATCGCGAGGCCCGCATCGCCCATGAGAGCCAGGTCTATCTCCAGCGCAACCAGGCCGGCTCGCGCTACGACATCGAGACCGCCAAGGCCCGCGCGGACAAGGCAGGCGCCGAGGCAGCGTCACTTGCCGTGCGCCTCGATCAATGTCGCATCGCTGCGCCCTTCAACGGCCGCATCGCCGAGCTGGGCGTGAATGTCCATGAGACTCCCGCGCCCGGCAAACCGTTCCTGACGGTCATCGACGACTCGACCCTGGAGGTCGAGCTGATCGTTCCGTCTGCCTGGCTGGGATGGCTGAAGCAGGGAACCGCCTTCGCTTTCGTGGTCGACGAAACGGGAAGTCGCTACAGCTCCCATGTCGCCCGCATCGGCGCTGCGGTCGATCCCGTCAGCCAGACCATCAAGGTCGTCGGTAGGCTCGACAGCCCCGATGGCAAGGTGATGGCCGGCATGAGTGGCTCCGCCAATTTCGAGAGTGGGCTGTGACGCGCCATGGTCAGCGTGTCGCTCAACGAACTCCGGTCGAAAGGCGGCTCACAGACCGAGCCGACGCGCCATCATCGGGCCGGCGATCCGACAATGCAGGAAGGCGGAGTGGCTGCCCTGAAGGCGGTGATGCGGCTGGAAGCCGCGATCCGAAAAGCAGGAACGGTCCAGGAACTCTTCATTCTCGTCGCCAACGAAGCCCGGGCGCTCATGCGCGCCCGACAGATCTTCATCTTCGAAAGCGAGCGGCCTGGGCACTCCAGGATCGTCGCGATCAGCGGCCTGCCAACGGTCGAGCGCGGCTCGCCACTGGTGCAGGACCTCGAATGTGGCATCGGGCAGTTGGGACAAACGGAGACGGGGGACCTTTCCAAACCGCGTGAATTCCGGCTGTCGAGCCTCGCCGCGACGTCAGCGACTCTCGCCGCATACCCGCTTCAGGAGACGCTCTGGCTGCCGCTTTCGGCGACGGGCAACTGTCCTGCCGGCGGTATTCTCGTCGCGCGCGAATCACCGTGGGGTGAAGCCGATATCGGCATCGCTTGCCATGTCGCCGGCGCCACCGACTATGCGCGCCACGCCCTGGCCGTACGCCCGCGGCGTGTGCGGCGGCGGATCGCCAGCAAGGTGGCGGTCGCTGGCTGCCTGTTCCTGGTCGCGCTCGGCTTCATGCCGGTTCCGATGGCGGTTCTGGCGCCGTTGGAAGTGGTTGCGCGCGAGCCCTATGTCGTTTCCAGCGGCCTCGACGGCATCGTCGAGACGCTCCTCGTCCAGCCCAACCAGACGGTAAGCGAAGGGCAGCCGGTCGCACGCCTCGTCGCGGTCGAGCTGCGCAATCGCCTGGACATCGCCGAACGGGAGGTCCAGGTCGCGGCGGCGAAGCTGCAGAAGGCGCGCCAGCTCGCCTTCGCCGATGCACGCGGTCGCCACGAAATGGGATTGATGCAGGCCGAGCTCGATCTGCGAGTGGCCGAGCGCAATTTCGCCCGCGACCAGTTCAACAAGTCGGAGCTCAAGGCTGGGCGCGCCGGCATCGCTGTCTATGGCGACGCCAAGGACATCATCGGTCGCCCGATCGCCGTCGGCGACCGGCTGATGGAGATCGCCGACCCCGCAACCATCGACATCCAGATCGATATCCCGGTGGGTGATGCGCTGGTGGTGAGGCCCGGTGCGCAGGCCAAGCTCTTCCTGGATTCAGACCCGCTCGATCCCGTCGACGCCCGCATCGCCCGCGCCGACTACAAGGCGCGCCCGCGCGACGGCAGCACGCTCGCCTACCGGGCGGTCGCGCAGCTTGCCGAGACCCCGCGCACCGCGCCGCGGCTCGGCGTGCGCGGCACCGCCCAGGTCTATGGCGAGGACGTTCCGCTCTGGTTCTACCTGCTGCGCCGCCCGATTTCCGCATTTCGGCAATGGAGCGGGCTGTGACGGCGCTGGCTGCCCCGCCGCTCCCGAGTCTGCGGGCGGATCTGGCGCTGCTGCAGGGCGCGCCGAGCCGCCAGGGCGAGCCGCGCTGGCTGATCCACGACGCGCTGCAACAGCGCTTCATCCAGCTGGAGGATACCGCCTATCGGTTGCTGACGTTTTGGCCGCTCTGCCGAACGGCCGGCGAGCTCGCGAGCACGATGGAGCGTCATTTCAAGGTCGAGGTCGATCCCAGGGAGATCGAGGCCTTCGTCTCCTTCCTGAAGATCAACCATCTCACCGCGGACAGCGACTGGCAGCGCCTTCACGCCAGCAGCCAGCAGCAGCGCTCCCTGGTCTGGCGCGCGCTTCATGGCTACCTGTTCGTCCGCATCCCGCTGCTGCGCCCCAACGCCTTCCTAAAGTCCAGTTTTCCGGCGGTGGCGTTCCTTTTCACCCGCACCGCCTTCCTGATGCTGATGCTGATCGGGCTTTGCGGCCTCTATTTGGTGTCGCGCCAGTGGGTCGCCTTCGTCACCACCTTCAGCTATCTGTTCAGCATCGAGGGAATGATCGCCTTCGCCGCCACGCTGGTGCTGGTGAAGATCGCCCATGAGCTCGGACACGCCTATATGGCGGTCCGGTTCGGCTGCGCGGTACCGACGATGGGCATCGCCTTCGTCGTGCTGACGCCTATGCCCTATACCGATGTCACCGACGCCTGGCGCCTGCGGGATCGGCGCCAGCGCCTGCTGATCGACAGTGCCGGCATGCTGACGGAGCTTGGCATCGCCGCCGTCGCCACGCTGCTGTGGTCGTTCCTGCCGGACGGGCCGCTGCGCTCGATGGCGTTCATGCTGGCCACCGTCGGCTGGCTGATGAGCCTGGCGGTCAACCTCAACCCGTTCATGCGCTTCGACGGCTACTACATCGCGTCGGAGATCGCCGGGATCGAGAACCTGCAGCCGCGCGCCTTCGCGTTGGGGCGCTGGCGGCTGCGCGAACTGCTGTTCGGCCTCGGTGCGCCTTGCCCGGAGCGGCTGCCGCCACGGACGATAACCCTTCTCGTCATCTATGCCTGGCTGACCTGGATCTATCGGCTGGTGCTGTTCCTCGGCATCGCGCTCTTCGTCTACCACTATTTCTTCAAGGCGCTCGGCATCGCGCTGTTCCTGGTCGAGATCATCTACTTCATCGCTTTCCCGATCGGTTCGGAGCTCGCGGCATGGTACCGCTTGCGCCGGCCGATCCTGACGAGCCGCCGCAGCTGGCTCACCGGCGCGCTTCTGGCACTGGGCTTCTGTGCCCTGCTGGTTCCGTGGTCACGGACGATCCAGGTGCCGGCGCTGCTGGAGGCGGCCGAGACCGCGCAGCTGCACGCGTCCAGACCGGCCCTCATCACAGGCGTCCTGGCCATGCAGGGGCAGGAGGTGTCGGCTGGCCAGGAGTTGATCACCCTGCATTCGCCAGCACTCGAGCAGGCCATGGCCGAGACGCGGATCCGGCTCGAACTCAACGGCATGCGGCTATCGCGCCGGGCCGGCGACGAGATCGACCTGCAGGAGACGACCGTGCTCGAGAACGAACGCCGCGCCCTGCGCGGGCGCCTCGAGGGCTTGGCACGCGAGGCGGCGCAGCTCACCATCACGGCGCCGATGACCGGCCGCGTTCTCGAAATCGGGACCGGCCTGCACGGGGGCCGCTGGGTTAACCCGCGCGAGCAGCTGGTGCTGATCGGCAAGCCCGAGCGCTTGAGCGCTCGTGGCTATGTCGCGGAGAAGGACCTATGGCGCGTCCAGCCGCGCGCCAATGCCACCTTCATTCCCGAGATGCCGACGCGGCATGCCGTGGCGCTACGGCTCGAGGATGTCTCGCTAGCCGGTGTGGCGGCACTCGATCTGGCCGAGTTGGCCTCTCCATATGGCGGACGTATCGCGGCCGCCGAGGATCAGCAGCGACGCCTTGTGCCGAAGAGCGGCGAATTCCTCGCGGTCTTCAAGGCCGCGCCCGACGAAACCGGCTTGGCACCCGAGCGCGCGGTCCGTGGGCTTATCCATTTGCGCGGCGAAGCGGAGAGCATCGCGGCCGCTGCCTGGCGACAGATGCTCAAGGTGCTGGTCAGGGAAAGCGGAGCCTGATCACAGGCGCTGGGACAAGGGGAACATCCGGCCGAGGGGTGCCGGAAACGAGACGGGAGCCGAAGACGGCTCACGAGAGACGACGAGACGATCTGCAGGCGGGATACCGCGACGCAAGTTTTAGATCCTGAGAAGGACGCGAAGCCCATGTCGAAAGAGCTGCCCAAGCGCTGGCGCAAGAAAAAGACGGACAAGCTCGAGGCGAGGCCTGCGGGCCGCTTCGGTCTCAAGGCCTCCGTCTCCTACCTTCTCCTCGAGCAGAGGATGGTCTTCGACGGTGCCGCGGTCGATACCGCGGCGGCCGCAACGGCAGATCCGGCAGCGCCTGCGGCTCTGCCCGGCGAGCCGCATGGACCGGCCAGCGGACCGCCACCGGAGCAGGACATAGCGTCAGCCTCGCCGGACGCCGGCACGCCTTCCGTGGCAGGAGAGCCGGATGCAGCCGAGCCTGCCTCGCCGCCGCCAGCGGAGCGCCCCGCGCCAATCGAGATCAGCGGCGAGGCTCATGCGGTCACAGAGCCGCAAACGACCGCAGTGATCTTCATCGACGCCAGCGTTCCAGATGCGCAGGCCCTGGCGCAGAACGCCGCGCCCGGCACCACCGTCATCATGCTCGACCCGACCAGGGATGGCCTACAGCAGATCGCGAGCTATCTGGAAGGCCGCTACGATATCGACAGCTTGCATATCGTCTCGCACGGCGATTCCGGCGAACTGCGGCTCGGCAACGGGCTCTACAACAACGCGAACATCGAGGAGTTCGCGGCGACTCTGTCGGAGATCGGCTCCGCCCTGTCGCGCGACGGCGATATTCTGCTCTACGGCTGCGACACCGCCAACGGCGCCGCGGGCGAACGGTTCGTGTCGACCCTGTCGGCGATGACGGGCGCGGACATCGCCGCGTCGAGCGACCCGACCGGCGCCGCCGGGTTTGGAGGCGATTGGACGCTCGAATATCGCACAGGAACGATCGAATCCGATCTGGCGATCACGCAGGAAGGGCAGGACGGGTACGATCATGTGCTCGATGTCGGCGCCAGCACTGGCAACGGCGCACTGCTCGTGTCCGCCGGCAACGCCCTCTACAGCGTGGACGCCGCGACTGGGAAGGCGACACTGCTGACGACGGTGCCATCCTCGGTCGGCGGCGTCAGCTTCGGCGGCCCGGTCAACTCGATCGCCGTCGATCACGCCAACGGCCTCGTCTACTATGTCGACAGCACGGTCAGCAGCTCGAATCGCGCGCTGTTCGCTTACGACTACGTCAATAACAGCCACGTCCTGATCGACGCCGACCTGACCAACAACGGTACAGGCGCGAGCATCACGGTCGGCTCCAGCGGCGTCGGCGGCGGCGGCGCAGCGTTCGCCAACGGCACCCTCTATCTCGCTGTCGAGAACACCTCCGGCACGAACGACACGATTTTCCGCATCACCTTCTCGGGCAACGGCCGGACCGTTGCGACGGCCAACGTCTTCGTCAGCAATATCACCAACACCGACTGGGGCGACGTCTCGGTCGACACCACCAATAACGTGCTGCTCAGCTTGGCCGGCACGACGCTGAACCGCTACAACCTCACCACGGGTGCGCTGGTCTCGACCGCGACGATGGCGGTTAGCGGCCAGTCCGGCACCGACATCAACGGCAATTTCTACGTCGTCGGCACGACGATGCAGCAGATCAACCCGGTCACCGGCGCCAGTATCGGAACCGGCGCCACCATCACCACCAACGGGTCGACCGCGCTCGCCAATATTAGCGACGCCACGCGCTGGGTGCCGCCAACAGGGTCGATCGGCGATCGCATCTTCGACGATGACAACAACAACGGCGTCGTCGACGCAGGCGAAAGCGGCCTGGCCAACGTCACCGTTCAGCTCATCGACGACGTCAACGGCAACGGCACCGTCGATGCGGGCGAGCGTGTGCTCGCCACGGACACGACCAACGTCAACGGCGCCTATCTGTTCACCGGCGTGCTGCCGGGAGCCTACATCGTGCGGGTCACAGACGCGAACGGCGTGCTCGGCGGCGCGAGCCCGACCACCGGCACCGCGACGCGAGCCATCGCCATCGGTACGATCGGTGCCAGCAACCTCACTGCCGATTTCGGCTACAACCGGACGCCCCCGGTCGTCGACCTGAACTCGACGCCGGCCGTCACCAACATCGTCACCAATGGTGGCTTTGCCGGCAGCGCTAGCGGCTGGAGCAGCACCGGTTCGACCAGCTATTCCTCGACGATCGGCTCCGGCGGCGCGATCGCCTGGACCTCCGATGCGAGCACCGGCACGCTCACTCAGACAGGCCTCACCGGCCTCAACAACGGGCCGGCTCCGAGCGGCTCGGCCCAGCTGGTCTTTGGCCTGGGCTGGAACAATGGCGCTGCCGATTTCGGCGTGCCGGCGACGCTGACGATATCGGTCGGCGGCGTTGTCTATGCGACGGTGACCACCCCGACCGGCGCCGGTCCGGCGATCATCACCTATCAGAACGGGGCGACCGGCTCGCCGGCGAGCATCGCCGCGAGCACGCTGAACGCCTGGACCTATACCGACATCACGATCAACCTGCCGACGACGGTCGCCGCATCCGGCAATCTGGTGTTCACCTACAACACCGCCGCGTTCGGAAGTGACGACATCTCGATCGATAACGTCAGGGTCAACGCCTATACTGACGCCACTCCGGGGCGGGACTGGTCGGCAGGCTACACGGAGAACGGAACGCCGGTTTCCATCGCCGCTCCGGCGGCCTCGATCACGGACGCCGACAACGCCAACATGGCTTCGGCAACGATCGTGCTGACCAACAAGCAGGCCGGCGACCAGCTGCGGATCGGCGGTGCGACAGGCACGATCCTGGCGAACGGCTCCAGCGGCACGATCAACGGCATAGCCTATACGGTGGTCGACAACGGCACGAGCGTCACGATCCAGCTCAGCGGTTCGGCGACGAAGGCGGCCTATGCCAGCACGATCCAGTCGGTGGTGTTCGAGAGCACCAGCGATGCGCCCTCGACCGTCGCACGCGTCTTCAATGTTAATGTCAGCGACGGCACGCAACTGTCGAACACAGCCGTTTCCACGATATCGGTCACGGCGGTAAACGATCCGCCGAGCCTCGACCTCGATGCCTCGGGCGCCGGAACGGGGTTCGGCACCGGCTATACCGAGAACGGCAGCGGCGTCGCTATCGTCGACGCCGATGTCAGCATCGTCGATCCCGACAACACCACGATGAGCTCGGCGACTATCGTGATCAGCAACGGCCAGGCCGGCGATCTGCTATCCGTCGCCGGCGCCCTGCCGAGCGGGATCACCGCCTCCTACAATGCCGGCACCTATACACTGACATTGACCGGCACCGCGACGCAGGCGGCCTATCAGACGGCCCTCCAGCAGGTCCGCTTCTCGTCGTCCTCGGAGGCGATCGTCACCACCAGCCGCGCGATCAACATCACGGTCAATGACGGAACGGCGGCTTCCAATACCGCCGTCGCGACGGTCGCGATCACCGCGGTCAACGACGCGCCGGTCAACATCCTGCCGGCCAGTTTCTCCGTGGCGGAAGACGGCACATTGGGCATCACAGGGCTCTCCGTGATCGATCTCGATGCCGGTTCGGGCACGATCACAGTAACGCTCGCGGTCTCCGGCGGCACACTGGCCGCGGCGTCGGCCGGCGGCGTCACCGTCGCCAATTCAGGCACCGCCAGCATCACGCTCAGCGGCACGCTCGCCAACATCAACGCCTATCTCGCTGCGACCGGCCCGAGCCGCGTGACCTTCAGCCCCGTCGCCGACTTCAACGGCCCGGTGACGTTGACGATGACGACGAACGATGGCGGCAACACCGGCACCGGCGGGGCGCTGAGCGATACCGACACGAGCACCATAACGGTCTCGGCCGTCGCCGATGCCGTCAACGACGCCGTCTCCACGGCCGAGGACACGGCCACCACCTTCAATGTGCTGGCGAACGACACGTTCAGCAACGCCGGCCGAACCATCACCGCGATCAACGGCACGGCGATATCGGTCAATGGTACAATCGCCGTCGCGGGCGGGACGATCCGGCTCAATGCCGACGGCAGCCTCGGCTTCACGCCCACCGCCGACTACAATGGCGGCTTCAGCTTCACCTACACGGTAAGCTCGGGAGGCGTCAGCGAGACCGCCACGGTCAATGTGACGGTGACGCCTGTGAACGACGCACCGACGCTGAGCTTCCCGGGCGCGCAGAGCACCAGCGAGGACGCGCCGCGCGCGATCGCCGGCGTCACCGTCGGCGACATCGATTCGACGGCGCTGACCACGACGCTGACCAGCACCAACGGCACGCTGTCCGTGACCGCCGCAGCCGGCGCCGTCATCAGCGGCAACGGCAGCGGGACGGTGACGATCTCCGGCACGGCAGCCCAGATCAACGCCGCGCTTGCCGGCCTCACCTATACGCCGGTGGCCGACTTCAACGGCAGCGCCAGTATCGGCATCACCACCAGCGACGGCGCGCTCAACGCGAGCGGTTCCGTCGCGGTCTCGGTGAGCGCGGTCGCCGATGCGGTCAACGACAGCGTCTCGACCAGCGAGGACACGGCGGCGACCTTCAATCCGCTCGCCAATGACGGCTTCAGCAATTCCGGCCGGGCGATCACGGCGATCAACGGTGTCGCCATCGCCGTCAATGGCTCGGTGAGCGTGAGCAATGGCAGCGTCAGGCTCAATTCGGATGGTACACTGACCTTCACGCCCACAGCGAACTACAACGGTGCCGTCAGCTTCACCTATACCGTCACGTCCGGTGGTACGACCGAGACGGCGACTGTCAGCGTCACCGTGAACTCCGTCAACGACGCTCCGGCCGGCGCCGACAAGACGATCACGATCGCCGAGGATGGCAGCTACAGCTTCACCGCCGCCGATTTCGGCTTCTCGGATCCGAACGACAATCCCGCGAACACGCTGCAGGCGATCGTCATCACCACGCTGCCGGCCAATGGCAGCCTGACGCTCTCCGGCACCGCGGTCACCGCGGGTCAGGTCATCGCCGCGGCAAACATTCCGAATCTGCGCTGGACCCCGGCGCAGGACGCAAACGGCGCCGCTCTCGCCTCCTTCACCTTCCAGGTCAGGGACAATGGCGGCACGGCCAATGGCGGGCAGAACACCGACCCGACGTCGAACACGATCACTTTCGACGTCACGCCGGTCAACGACGCGCCGGTGAACATTCTGCCGGCCTCTTACGCCACGAACGAGGACACCTCAATCCAGCTTTCCGGGATTTCGGTGACAGATGTCGACGCCGGCGGCGGCAACTACACCGTCACGCTCTCGGTCGGCAGTGGTGGTACGCTCACGGCGACTTCGTCGGGCGGCGTCACCGTCGCAGGTTCCGGCACTGCGTCGATCACCCTGTCCGGCACGCTCGCCAGCATCAACGCCTATCTGGCGGGCGCCACGGCCCCGGTCTTCGTCCCGACAGCCAACTTCAATGGCAATGTCACGCTGACCGTTGTCAGCAATGACGGCGCACTGACCGACACCGACAGCCGCGTGATCGTCGTCGCTGCGGTCAACGATCCGCCCGTCGGCTCGAATGGCAGCATCACCACGCCTGAGGACACCGCCTTCTCCGGCACATTGCCCGCCGCCACCGATGCCGACGGCCAAACGCTGACCTACGGTCCCGGCGCGACCGCGCCGCTGCAGGGCTCGGTGACGATCAATCCCAACGGCACCTATACCTACACGCCGGCGGCGAATTTCAACGGCAGCGACCGGTTCACCTTCACGGTAAGCGACGGCATCGCCACCGTCGAATACACGATCACGGTCACGGTCGGCCCGGTCAACGACGCGCCGGTGGCCAACCCCGTCACCGCCACGACGAACGAGGACACGACATTGACCGTCGGCGCGGCCGGTGGTGTGCTGGCGTCCGCCAGCGATGTCGATGGCGACACGCTCACCGTCACGACCTTCACGATCGGAGGCACGAGCTACACGGTCGGCCAGAGCGCGACCGGCGCCTGGGGCTCGTTCACGCTGAACGCCAACGGCTCCTACAGCTACGTGCCGGCGGCGAACTTCAACGGCGCGGTGCCACAGATCGGCTTCACGATCAGCGACGGCAGTGCGACGGCGTCCTCGACGCTTACGATCAGCGTCGCCGCCGTCAACGATGCACCCGGCTCGACCCCGATCGCCAGCCAGAGCAGCGCTGACGCTCAGGTGGTCTCGCTCAACATCTCCGGCAACTTCTTCGACGTCGACGTCGGCGACACCCGCAGCTATTCCGCGATCGGCCTGCCGCCCGGCCTGACGCTGAACCCCGTCACCGGCGTGATCGCCGGGACGCTCGATCGCAGCGCGAGTCTGGGCAGCCCCTATAGCGTCACCGTCACCGCGACGGATGCGGGCGGGCTGAGCACGAGCCGCAGCTTCACCTGGACGATCAGTAATCCGGCCCCCGTCGCGCGCGACGACGTGCTGGCGACGACGGAGAACGCCTCGATCAGCGGCTCGATCCTCGCCAGCAACGGCAACGGAGCCGACAGCGACCCCGACGGCGACCCGCTCGCCGTCTCGGCCGTCAACGGCGTCGCGGGCGCGGTGGGCAGCGCCGTCGCCGGCAGCAATGGCGGCAGCTTCACCATCGCCGCCAATGGCAGCTACAGCTTCGTCCCCGGCACGGCCTTCGACGATCTCGCCGCCGGCCAGACCCGCACGACCAGCGTCACCTACACCATCTCCGACGGACAGGGCGGCACCTCGACCGCGACGGTCACTGTCACCGTCACCGGCCAGAACGATGCGCCGGTGGCGGTCAACGACGTCTTCAGCACGCCTGAGGACACGCCGGTCACCTTCGATCCGCGGGCCAATGACAGCGACATCGACGGCAACGCCCTGACGATCACTCAGATCAACGGCGCCGCGATCACGGTCGGCGTGCCAGTTACGGTCACCGGCGGCACCGTCACCCTCAACGCCAACGGCACGCTGACCTTCGCGCCGGCGCTGAACTACAACGGCTCGCCCAGCTTCAGCTACACCGTCTCCGACGGCACGACGACGGCCACCGCAACTGTCAACGGCACCGTAACCCCCGTCAACGACGCCCCCGTCGCGCGCGACGACATGCTGGCGACGACGGAGAACACCTCGATCAATGGCTCGGTCCTCATCAGCAACGGCAACGGAGCCGACAGCGATCCCGACGGCGACCCGCTCACCGTCTCGGCCGTCAACGGCGTCGCGGGCGCGGTCGGCAGCGCCGTCGCCGGCAGCAATGGCGGCAGCTTCACCATCGCCGCCAATGGCAGCTACAGCTTCGTTCCCGGCACGGCCTTCGACGATCTCGCCGCCGGCCAGACCCGCACCACCAGCGTCACCTACACCATCTCCGACGGACAGGGCGGCACCTCGACCGCGACGGTCACCGTCACCGTCGCCGGCCAGAACGATGCGCCGGTGGCGGTCAACGACGTCTTCAGCACGCCTGAGGACACGCCGGTCACCTTCGATCCGCGGGCCAATGACAGCGACATCGACGGCAACGCCCTGACGATCACCCAGATCAACGGCGCCGCGATCACGGTCGGCGTGCCAGTTACGGTCACCGGCGGCACCGTCACCCTCAACGCCAACGGCACGCTGACCTTCGCGCCGGCGCTGAACTACAACGGCTCGCCCAGCTTCAGCTACACCGTCTCCGACGGCACGACGACGGCCACCGCAACTGTCAACGGCACCGTAACCCCCGTCAACGACGCCCCCGTCGCAGCTGGCGACAATGTCACCATCGTCGAAGACACGCCCTTCACCTTCGATCCGCGCGGCAACGACAGCGACATCGACGGCGACCCGCTGAACATCACGCAAATCAATGGAGTCAACATCGCCAGCGGCGGCTCGGTCGTGATCGAGGGCGGCACCGTCACGCTCAACGCCAATGGCACGCTCACCGTATCGCCAGCCGCCAATTACAACGGGCCGATCAGCTTCACCTACACGATCAGCGACGGCGCGGGCGGCGGCGCCAGCGCAACCGTGTCGGGCACCGTGACGCCCGTGAACGATGCGCCGGTCGCCATTGCCGATGTGGTCGAGCTGACGGAGGACGGCAGCGCGACGTTCGATCCACGCGCCAACGACACCGATACCGAGGGCAATCCGCTATCGATCACGCAGATCAACGGCAGCCCGATCACCGTCGGCGTGCCGGTTTCAGTGGCTGAAGGCAGTGTCACGCTGAACGCGAACGGCACACTGACCTTCGTTCCCAATGCCAATTTCAACGGCGCGACCAGCTTCACTTACACCGTCTCCGACGGCCAGGGCGGTCTCGCGACGGCCACGGTGGCCGTGACGGTCGCTGGCGACAACGATGCCCCGATCTCGTCCGACGGCAGCTTGACCACCAATGAGGATACGGCGTTTTCCGGAACGCTGCCGGCGGCGAGTGACGCCGACAATGACCCGGTCACCTATTCCGCCGGAACCACCGTGCCGGCCCACGGCACCGTCACCATCGCCGCGAACGGCAGCTATACCTATACCCCGGCCGCGAATTTCGCCGGCACCGACACGTTCAGCTTCGTTGTCTCCGACGGTTTGGGCGGACGGAACGAGTACTACATCTCGGTTACGGTGCTGCCGGTCAACGATGCGCCAGGCGCCGGAACGATTCCGGCGCTCAGCCAGGCCGAGGCAAGCGCCGTCAATCTCAACATTTCCGGCTATTTCAGCGATCTTGACGGCGACACGCTGAGCTATTCGGCCGGCGGCACACTGCCGCCCGGGCTGACCCTGGACAGCGCGACCGGCGTCATCAGCGGCACCATCGCCAGCGATGCCAGTCAGGGTGCGCCCGGCGGGGTCTACACCGTCGTGATCACAGCCTCGGATGGACAGGGCGGCTCGGTCCAGAGCAGCTTCGTCTTCACCGTCACCAACCCGGCGCCGGTCGCCAACAACGACACGGTCAGTGCGGCCGAGGACACGCCCGCCTCCTTCAACGTCATCACCGGCGCCGGCACGAGCAGCGGTGCCGCAGGGGCGGACAGCGATCCGGATGGCGACACGCTGCAGCTCGTCTCGGCGAGTGCCGGCAACGGCACCGTCGCCTTCCTGCCCGACGGCACCATCACCTATACGCCCAACGCCAACTTCAACGGCACCGACACGATCGTCTACACCATCTCCGACGGACAGGGCGGCACCGCGACCGCAACCGTCACCATCTCCGTCGGCGCCGGCAACGACCCGCCGGTGGCGAGCCCGATCGTCGATCGGACGGTCCATGACGGCGATGCGATCTCGCTCGACGCCAGCGCCTTCTTCAGCGATGCGGATGGAGACGACCTCATCTTCACCGTCACCGGGCTGCCTCCGGGACTGAGCTATGATCCGGCCACCGGCCTGATCAGCGGCAGCATCCTGCCGGATGCCTCTGGCCCGACCGGCAGCGCGACCTATACCGTTCAGATCATCGCGAGCGATGGCAGCGCCAGCGCGGCAGCCAGCTTCACCTATACGGTCCTCAACCTGCCGCCGGACGCCCAGAACGATACCGTGACGACCCCGGAGGGCACCCCGGTCGACATCAACGTCCTGGCCAATGACACCGATCCGGATGGCGACGTCGAAGAGATCATCCGCGTCAACAACGTCGTGCTCACCGTCGGTGGACCCGCCGTCACAATCGCCAATGGCTCGGTCGAGCTCGTCATCGTCGGCGGACTGGAGGTGCTGCGCTTCACGCCCAACGCCAATTTCAACGGCGTCGAAACCTTCAGCTACACAGTCGACGACGGCAATTCCGGTATCGACACCGCGACCGTGACGATCACAGTGACCCCGGTGAACGACGTGCCGGACGTTGCCGCCATCCCGGACGCGACGAGTGCCGACGGGCAGGCCCTCACCTACAATCTTGGCGCATTCTTCAGCGACGTCGACGGCGATGCATTGACCTATGTCGTCTCGGGCCTGCCAGCCGGGCTGAGCTATGACCCGCTGACCGGCATCGTATCGGGCACCATCGACCGGAACGCCAGTCAGGGCGGTCCGTCCAACGATGGCGTCTACACCGTGACGGTCACCGCCAGCGACGGCAATGGCGGCACGCGCCCCGCGAGCTTCACGCTCACCATCACCAATCCCGGTCCAGCCGCCGTCAACGATACCGCGACGACGAACGAAGACACGCCCGTTGAGATCTCGCCGCTGCTGAACGACGCCGACCCGGACGGCGACCCGCTGACGATCACCTCCGCCAGCGCCGGCCAGGGCACGGTCTCCATCCTGAACGGGGTGATCACCTATACGCCGAGCGCCAATTTCAATGGCACCGACACGATCGTCTACACCGTCTCGGACGGCAATGGCGGTGTCTCGAGCGCGGTGATCACCGTCACCGTCAGCGCGGTTAACGACGCTCCGGTCGGAACGCCGATCCCGACCGTGATCGACTCCAATGGCGAGACGGTCCTGCTCGACGTCAGCAGCCATTTCAGCGATGCCGACCGCGACGATCTCGACTTCACGATCACCGGCCTGCCGCCCGGCCTGACATATGATCCCGAGACCGGCATCATCTCCGGGACGCTGGCGCCCGATGCCTCGACCGGCGGACCTTACACCGTCACCGTCACGGCCAGCGACGGCAATGGCGGCACAGCCCAGACCAGCTTCACCTGGCAGGTGCTGAGCACGCCCCCCCTTGCGGCCAACGACGCCTTCGCGGTCAATGAGAATGCAACCACGACCGGCAATGTGCTGGCGAATGACGGGGACCCCGGTGGCGGCGCGCTGTCGGTCACGGGCGTCGCCGGGGCTGCCGGCAATGTCGGCGTCGTCGTGACCGGGTCGCAGGGCGGCAGCTTCGTCATCGACGCGCTCGGCAATCTCAGCTTCGATCCGGGTACGGACTTCGACGATCTGCGTGCCGGCGAGACGCGGACGACGACGATCAGCTACCAGGTTACCAATGCGGGCGGCGAGACCGACACCGCGACCGTTGTAGTGACCGTGACCGGCGTCAACGACCTGCCGACGGCGGGGACACTACCCGATCGCAACCGTTCGGATGGCGAGACGGTCAACTACAATGTCGGCGACTTCTTTTCCGATATCGAAGGCGAAGATATCGACTTCACCATCACCGGCCTGCCGCCGGGCCTGAGCTATGACGCAGAGACCGGTCGCATCTTCGGCGCGATCTCGAGCGATGCGAGCCAGGGCGGTCCAGGCAATGACGGCATCTATCTCGTCACCGTCAGCGCCAGCGATGGCAATGACGGGACGGTCGAGCGGACCTACCGGGTGATCGTGACCAATCCGGCGCCCACCGCGGCGAACGACGCCGCGACGACGCTCGAAGACACTCCGGTCACCATCAATGTCCTCGGCAACGATGTCGATCCGGACGGCGACACGCTGACCCTCGACCCGACATTCACCCCGACCGCCGGCCACGGCACGGTGACGGTCAATCCGGACGGCACGCTGCGCTACACGCCCGCCGCCAACTTCAGCGGCACGGACACGATCGTCTATCGCATCACGGATGGCCAGGGCGGCTTCAGTACTGCGCTCGTCAACATCACTGTGACCGCGGTCAATGACGATCCAGTCGGGACCCCGATCGCAGACATGGAGCTGAGCGACGGCGCGACGGTCGACTTCAATGTCAGCGGCAACTTCTCCGACCCGGAAAACGGCGCCCTAACCTATACGGTGACCGGCCTGCCTCCGGGGCTGAGCTATGACGCGGCGACCGGCGTGATCTCCGGCACCATCGCCTCCGGTGCATCCGGCCCGACCGGCAGCCAGGACTACGTCGTCACCGTCAGTGCCAGCGACGGCCAGGGCGGCACGGCTTCTCTCCAGTTCACCTACACTGTCGTGAATCTTGTCCCAGAGGCCAGCAACGACACGATCCAGGCCGTCGAAGATGTGCCAATCCTGATTCCGGTGCTCGCCAACGACGCCGACCCGGACGGCGACGCGGTCGCCGTCATCAGCGTCGATGGAACGACCCTCACCGTGGGCGGTCCAGCGGTCGCAGTCGCCAATGGCAATGTCGCGCTGGTGCTGGATGGCGGCGTGCAGAAACTGCTGTTCACGCCGAATGCGAACTACAACGGGGCGGTCTCCTTCACCTATGGCATCGGCGACGGCAATGGCGGCTCGTCGTCCGCAACGGTGACCGTCAATGTCGCGGCGCAGAACGACGCGCCGACCGCACCGGCGCCGATTCCGGATCGCAGCCAGGCGGACGGCAGCGCGGTCTCCTTCGACGTCTCCGGCAATTTCCAGGATCTCGACGGCGACACGCTGAGCTATTCGGCCAGCGGCACACTGCCGCCCGGGCTGACCCTGGACACCACGACCGGCGTCATCAGCGGCACCATCGCCAGCGATGCCAGCCAGGGTGCGCCCGGCGGGGTCTACACCGTCGTGATCACAGCCTCGGATGGACAGGGCGGCTCGGTCCAGAGCAGCTTCGTCTTCACCGTCACCAACCCGGCGCCGGTCGCCAACAACGACACGGTCAGTGCGGCCGAGGACACGCCCGCCTCCTTCAACGTCATCACCGGCGCCGGCACGAGCAGCGGTGCCGCAGGGGCGGACAGCGATCCGGATGGCGACACGCTGCAGCTCGTCTCGGCGAGTGCCGGCAACGGCACCGTCGCCTTCCTGCCCGACGGCACCATCACCTATACGCCCAACGCCAACTTCAACGGCACCGACACGATCGTCTACACCATCTCCGACGGACAGGGCGGCACCGCGACCGCAACCGTCACCATCTCCGTCGGCGCCGGCAACGACCCGCCGGTCGTCGATCTCAACGGCGCGGCGCCAGGCACGGGCTATGCCGGCGGCTTCGTCGAGGACGGCGGACCGGTCCAGATCGTCGGCCCGGACGCCGTCATCCAGGATGTCGAGAACGACATCGTCTCGCTTGATGTCACGATTGGCGGCACGGACAGGAATGGTGCGGCCGAGCAGGTCAGCATCAACGGCAGCACGACCCTCGTCTACGGCACGGCCGCGAGCGGCACGGTGAGCTTTGGTAGCGTCGACCTCACCTATAACTATGACGGCGCCGGGCTGCTGCGCATCCAGAACGCCGCCGGCGCCGGCCAGCCGATCCCGGCTGAAGCGCTGACGGCCCTGATCCACGCGCTGCGCTACGAGAACATCAGCAACAACCCGACTGCCGGGGATCGCAGCTTCACCTTCGTGGCCACCGACAGCGCCGGCGCGAGCTCGGCGGCGGCTGTGGCGACGATCTCGGTCAGCGGCACCAATACCGCGCCTGTCGCCGTGGACGATGCGGTCACCACGACGGAGAACGCAGTCGTCACCGGCACGGCGCCAGGCGTGCTCGGCAATGACAGCGATCCGGAAGGCGACGCGCTCGGCGTCGTCGCGGTGGCCGGCAGCGCCGGCAATCTCGGCGTCCCGGTCGCCGGCAGCGTCGGCGGCAGCTTCGTGCTGCAGGCCGATGGCAGTTACACGTTCGATCCAGGAACGGCCTTCAACGATCTGCAGGCGGGCGAGCAGCGCGTCACCAGCATCAGCTACACGATTTCGGACGGGAATGGCGGCGTTGCCATCGCCACGCTGAGCGTCACCGTGACCGGCGAGAACGATGCGCCGGTCGGCAGCGACGACGCGATCACGCTCGACGAGGATACCCAGGCCTCCGGTACGCTGCCGGTCGCGACCGATCCGGACGGCGACGCCCTGACCTATGCGCTTGTCGGAGATGCCAGCAACGGCACCGTCACGGTCAGCGCCGACGGCAGCTATGTCTACACCCCGGCTGCGAATTATTTCGGGCCGGACAGCTTCACCTACAGCGTCAGCGATGGCGTCGCCACGGTCACCTACACCATCACGATCGATGTCCTGCCTGTCGGGGATGGGCCGGTCGCCGGCCCGTTGCCCGACCGCGCGATGCTTGATGGCGCGACGCCCAGCATCGATGTGTCCAGTGCCTTCTCCGATCCCGACGGAGAGGCATTGGCCTTCACGGCGAACGGATTGCCGGCTGGGCTGACGATCTCGACCACCGGCGTCATCTCAGGCACGGTCGACAACTCCGCCTCGCAGCAGGGCGGCGGCCTCTACACGGTGACTGTGACGGCCGAGGACGCGGCGGGCAACACCGTCAGCCGCAGCTTCACGATCACCGTCACCAACCCCGTGCCGACGGCTGTCGACGATGCCGGTAGCACCGGTGAGAACACCCCCGCCACCGGCAATGTGATCGGCAATGACAGCGACCCGGACGGGGACACGCTGACCGTCATCGCCGTCGGCGCCAGCGGCAACGGCGTCGGCACGCCCGTCGCGGGCTCGGCCGGCGGCAATTTCACTATTCTCGCCGATGGCAGCTATTCCTTCGATCCCGGAACAGCCTTCGACGATCTCGCCGCCGGCGAGACGCGTCAGACCAGCGTCGGCTACACCATCTCCGATGGCGAGGGCGGCGTCGCCAGCGCGATCCTTCGCATCACCGTCACCGGCTCCAACGATACGCCGATCGCGTCGGATTCCAGTATAACCACCAGCGAAGACAGCGTCGTCACCGGCGCGATCGCGGCGAGCGACGCGGAAGGCGATACACTCAGCTTCACGCTTGTTGCTCAGCCGGCTAATGGTTCCGTCACGCTTAATCCGGACGGAACATACAGCTACGCGCCGGCCGCCGATTTCAACGGTACGGACAGCTTCGACGTCACGGTCTCGGACGGGAATGGCGGCGTTGTCACTGTCACCGTGACGGTCACGGTGACGCCGGTCAACGATGCGCCTGTCGGCTCCGACGGAGCGATCACGGTGGGCGAGGACACGACCTTCACCGGCACGTTGCCGGTCGCGAGTGATGTCGACGGCCCCGCGCTGACCTATGCTGCGGGCTCGATCGCTCCGGCGCACGGCACCGTCACGATCAGTTCCGACGGCAGCTTCTCCTACGAACCCGATCCCGACTATACCGGCGCGGACAGCTTTACCTACACCGTCTCGGATGGCATCGCGCCGCCGCAGACCTACACGATTATCGTCACGGTTTCCGGGGCGAACGACGCTCCGATCGCTGTCGACGACAGCAGCTCGACCGAGGAGAACACAGCAGTCTCGGGTGTCGTCACCGCCAATGACAGCGATCTCGATGGCGATCCGTTGACGGTGATCGGCGTCGGCGCTCCGTCGGGCGGCGTCGGCAGCGTGGTCGCAGGATCGGCTGGCGGCAGCTTCGTCATCGCTGCCGATGGCAGCTTCACCTTCACGCCCGGCGCGGCCTTCGACGATCTGCAACTCGGCGAGCAGCGCCAGACCAGCGTCACCTACACGATTTCCGACGGCAATGGCGGCGTTGCGACGGCGACGCTCGTCGTCACCGTCAACGGCAGCAACGATGCGCCCAGCGGCGGCACCTTGCCGCCGCTGGCGGGCAACGATGCCGGCGCAGTGTCCTATGATGCATCCATCGCCTTCTCGGATATCGAGGGCGATGCGTTGAGCTTCACTGCGGCCGACCTCCCGGCAGGGCTGACGATATCGAGCAGCGGCGCCATTACCGGCACGCTCGCCAGCGATGCCAGCATCGGCGGCCCGGGCGCCAACGGCGTCTATGTCATCACGGTGACCGCGACCGATCCGGGTGGCCTGAGCGTGTCGCGCAGCTTCACCCTCACCGTCACCAATCCGCCGCCCACGACCGGCAACGACAGCGCGACCACTGCCGAAGACACGCCGCTGGTTGGCGCGAGCGTGGCGGCGAACGACAGCGATCCCGATGGCGACGCTCTGACCTATGCGCTGGTCTCTGGCACCGCGAACGGCACGCTGACCTTCCGGGCAGATGGCAGTTACGACTATGTGCCGGCGCCGAACTTCAGCGGCATCGACAGCTTCACCTATAGCGTCAGCGACGGCCAGGGCGGCATTGCGCAAGCGGTCGTCACAATCACCGTCGGGCCGGTCAACGATGCGCCGGTCGCGGTTGATGACACAGGCGCCTTTACGATCGACGAGGATGGCAGAGCTACCATCACGCCGCTCGCCAATGACAGCGATGCCGACGGCAACCCGCTGACGATCACGCGAGTCGACAACCAGGCCATCGCGATCGGCGGCTCGGTCGCGGTGAGCGGCGGCGTCGTGACGCTCAATGGCGACGGCTCGCTCAGCTTCGTCGCCAGTGCGGACTACAACGGCGCACCCTCCTTCACCTATACGATTTCCGACGGCCTGAGCGAGGCCACGGCCACGATCAGCGGCACGGTCAATCCGGTGAACGACGCCCCGGTCAACGGCCTGCCATCGTCCTTCTCGGGTACCGAGGATACGCCACTCGCACTCACCGGCATCATGGTTGCCGATAACGACGCTGGTAGCGGCATCATCACGGTCACGCTCAGCGTCGACGCAGGTAGCCTGGCGGCGAACTCCGGCGGCGGCGTCACGGTCGCTGGCTCGGGCACCGGCTCGATCGTCCTCAGCGGCACGCTCGCCGACATCAACGCCTATCTCGCCGGCCCAGGCGTGCCGATCTATCAGCCGGTGGCGAACAGCGGCAGCGCCGTCACGCTGACCATGCTGACCAGCGATGGCGGCAACAGCGGTGCCGGTGGCGCGCTCTCGGACACCGATACGGCGACGATCATCCTGAGCGGCGTCAACGACCCGCCGCTCGTTTCGGCGCCGCCGGCCTCCGGAGCGGAGGATACGCCGATCGCTGGCGCCATAGTCGCTTCCGATCCGGATGGCGACGATCTTTCCTTCTCGCTGACCTCTCCGCCGGCGAATGGCACGGTCTCGCTCGCGGCCGACGGCAGCTATGTCTACATGCCGAACCCGAACTTCAACGGCACCGACAACTTCACGATCACCGTGGACGACGGCAATGGCGGCATCGTCGCGGTCCCCGTCAGCATCACGGTGACACCGGTCAATGACGCGCCGATCGGCGCCGATGCGAGCTTCGCGGTAGCCGAGGACGGTACGCTATCCGGTACCCTGCCGCTGGCGAGCGATCCCGAGAGCGATCCCTTGACCTATGCGCTCGGCGGGCAGGCGAGCTTCGGCGTCGCGACCGTCAATACAGACGGGACTTTCACCTATGTCCCGGCACCGGATTTCTCCGGTACCGACAGCTTTACCTATACGGTCAGCGACGGCAGCCTGACCGTGACGCATACCGTCACCATCACGGTCGGCGAGGTCAACGACCCGCCCGTCGCGGCCAACGACACCGCGACGGTCGCTGAAGATTCCTTCGTCGCGATCGATGTGCTCGCGAATGACGGCGATCCGGATGGCGGCACCGTCTCCGTCATTGGCGCAAGCGCCGGCAACGGCGCGGTCACGCTCAATGCCGACGGTACGCTGACTTACACACCGAACCCGAATTTCACGGGTACCGACACGATCGTCTACACCATCTCGGACGGACAGGGCGGCACCGCCTCGGCGACGGTCACCGTGACCGTGACTCCGGCGAACGACGCCCCGGTCGGCTCCGATGTGTCGGCAAGCGTCGCCGAAGACGGCGTGCTCTCCGGTATGTTGCCGGGCAGCGACCCCGATGGCGACGCTCTGACGTTCGTGCTGGCGACGGCTCCGGCGAACGGCACTGCGATCATCAATGCGGATGGCAGCTACAGCTACGCGCCGAACCCCGATTTCAACGGCTCGGACAGCTTCACCTTCACGATCTCCGATGGCACCGCCCCGCCGCAGACCTACACTGTTTTTATCACCGTAACGCCGGAAGGCGATGCGCCGGTTGCGAACCCGACTCCGCTGGTCGTCAGCGAGGACACGCCGGCGAGCGGCGCCCTCAACGCCTACGACCCCGATGGCGGGCCGCTGACATATGCCCTGACTGCGCCGCCAGCCAACGGCATCGTCGCGCTCAATGCGGACGGCACCTACACATACACGCCCAACCCAGGCTTCAACGGCCCTGACAGCTTCGCGATCACGGTGACCGACTCGTCCGGCGCCACCGTTGTCGTACCGATCAGCTTCTCGGTCGCGCCCGTCGACGACGCGCCGGTCGCAAATCCCTCGCCGCTCGTCGTCACCGAGGACACGCCGGCCATTGGCAACCTCAACGCCTCCGATCCCGATGGCGACCCGCTAACCTATACAGTCGCCACCCAGCCGGCGAACGGCACGCTCATCGTCAATGCGGACGGCAGCTACAGCTACACGCCCAACCCGAACTTCAACGGGCCTGACAGCTTCACCGTCGCCGTCTCCGATCCGCAGGGCAACACCATCCTGGTGCCGGTTTCCTTCACCGTCACCCCGGTCAACGACTCGCCGGTCGCCAATCCATCGCCGCTCATCGTCACCGAGGATACCCCGGCGATCGGCTCGCTCAACGCCTACGATCCTGACGGCGACACGCTGTCCTTCGTCCTGAGCACGCCGCCTAGCGGCGGCACCGTCGTGATCAATCCGGACGGAACCTATACCTACACGCCGAACCCGAACTTCTTCGGCTCGGACAGTTTCACCGTCACCGTCATCGACGACAGCGGCGCCTCCGTCAGCATCCTGGTGCCGGTGTCCGTCACGATCTCGCCGGTCAACGACCCGCCGGTGGCCAACCCGCCGCCGCTCACCGTCACCGAGGACACGCCGGCGACCGGCTCGCTCAATGCATCCGATCCGGACGGGGACCTGCTTGGCTATGCGCTGGCGGCCCCGCCCGCCAACGGCACCGTCATCCTCAACGGCGACGGCACCTACACCTACACGCCGAATCCGAACTTCTTCGGCCCGGACAGCTTCTCCGTCACGATCTCCGACAGCGCCGGAGCCAGCATCACCGTCTCCGTCGCCGTCACGGTGAACCCGGTCGACAACGATGCCCCCGTCGCCAGCCCGACCCCGCTCGTGGTCAGCGAGGACACGCCAGCGAGCGGCGCGCTCAATGCCTACGACCCCGATGGTGGGCCGGTTACCTATGTGCTGACGACCCCGCCGGCCAACGGCATCGTCACGCTCAACGCGGACGGCAGCTACACCTATACGCCGAACCCGAACTTCAACGGTTCCGACAGCTTCACCATCACCGTAACAGACTCCTCCGGCGCCACCCTCGTCGTGCCGATCAGCTTCACGGTCGCACCCGTCGACGATGCGCCGGTCGGCTCCGACCTGTCGATCACGCTGCCGGAGGATGGCGGCTTCGTCGGAACGCTTCCTGCGGGCAGCGATCCGGACGGGCAGCCGGTCACCTTTGCACTCGGACGCCCGCCGAGCTCCGGCATCGCAACCGTCAACCCGGACGGCAGCTTCAGCTATGTTCCGGCCGCGAATTTCTTCGGCACGGACAGCTTCACCTATGTGATCTCGGACGGCACTAGCATCTCGGTCCACACGGTCACGATCACGGTGACGGCCGTCAACGATGCACCTGTCGCCGGCCCTGACGCGGCGGTCGTTCCCCAGGACACGCCGACGATCGTGCCAGTCCTGCTCAATGACGGCGATGTCGATGGCGATGGACTCACCATCATCGAGGCGCGCGCCGGTATTGGCGCCGTCTCGATCAATGCCGATGGAACGCTGACCTACACACCACCAAGCGGCTTCGTGGGCGTCACGACGATCACCTACATCATCTCGGACGGAAAGGGCGGGCTGGCGACCGGTCAGGTTCTGGTCTCCGTTCTACCATTCACCGCCACCGTGCCGTCGGATGGCCCGCGCCCGCTCGTGCCAGAATCGCCAGGGCAGACGTCGCCGGAGCCACAGACCGCCGCCGAACCGATCATCCTCGACGCCGTGGGGAGAATCGCCGATCTCGACGGCGTGACGACCTCGCTGACCGTGCATGGACCGATACTGTCGGCACTGAACAGCATGTCTCCGCTCGACGGCGTGACTGGAAAACCGTTGATCATCGGGCGTTCGCTGCCGGGCGTCGATCCACGCGGTGAAAGCAGCCTCGACCGCTATCTTCGCTTCGACGCCGAGCGCCGCGAGATTGATCGCAGCCCTCCCGAGGTCCAGGGCTTCAGCCGCTCGATGGAACTGCGCCCGCAATTCGGCGACGGCATGGCGCGCGGCGAACTGACCGTGCAATCGGTGTTACGTGGGCGCACCGTTACGCTCGAATTCAACAGCCGCTTCGACGAAGGCAACCAGCATACGATCGAATTTCGCGTGCTGCAGGCCGACGGTCGACCGCTGCCGGACTGGCTGCGGCGCGCCGGGAAAGACATTGTCGTTGGCGACATGCCGGTCGATCTCGATGAGATCCGATTGAAGATCGTCGCCATCCTGGCCGATGGAAGCTCGGCCGAGCGGAATATCATCGTCGACCTGTCGACAGGCGAGATAAGGCCTGCACCGGACCAGCTCGGCTGGTCACGGCCCCCAATCTTCCAGGAAAACTTCGCGCTGCCTTCGGAATTCACGGAAGCGCAGCTCGCATTCCTGGCAGAGGCACTGAGCGACAACGATACCGCTAACGGGCGCTAACGGGAGCATCCTGGTCCGCTCCGATGAACTGGAAGTATGCCTGGAAGCGGGCACTCCGAGCGTCGGTAACGGGCCAAACGAGTGCTCTCTAGGATTCTTCCTGTCCGTCATCGGTACCGTAAGGATCATGTTTTCCAGATAGCTTAATTAAATCAAAAGCTTGATTCCGCTCAACTCCCGCCTCTGGAAGCATTCGAAGACCGGCATCTGCTGGCCGCGCAAGCGCATTCCGGTCGAGCTGCGGACCCTGCTCGGCAAGACCAGAGAGAAGCAAAGCTTCGGCACGCGCGATCCGGCCGAGGTTAAGATCAAGCAGCCGGAGGCCCTCGTCGCGGTCGAAGCGCGCTGGGCGAGTCTCAGGGCGGGGCCGCGTAGCCTCCGCGGGCGCGAATGCCACAGGTTTGCCCGCGGCGCCGACGATCGCTGGATGGCACTCTGCCTGGGGAGATTGACGGTTAAGGGGTTGTAGCGCTGTCTGGTCAGCGTGCGCCAGAAGCGAATAAGGCGGGTCCGCATCATCTGCGAACCCGCCTCCGAAAGTGACTGCTCAGGATAGAGCGGTCAGCGAGTAGCCCAGGCGCCGTTCTTGACGGTGCGCAGCTCGAGTTCGACCGGCAGCTTGGTCTGGCCGTTCTCGTCGAAGCTGGTATGGCCCATGGCGCCGTCGTACTGCGTCTCGCGAATCGCCTTGGCGATGGCGGCCTTATCCTTCGTGCCGACCTTCTTCATCGCCTCGACGATGATGTTTGCGGAGTCGAAGGCATTCTTGGTGTAGGTCGTCGCCGGCTCGGCGAAATTCGCAGCCTGGTAATCCTTGGTCAGCTTCTCGAGCTGCGGATTGCCCTTCTCCTTGACGATGCCGGAGACGGTGCCTTCGGCGGCTGCGCCGGCGATCTTGATGAACTCGGCGTCATGGAAACCGTCGACGCCGATCATCGGGATGGTCATGCCGAGCTCGACCATCTGCTGGCGCACCAGCCCCGCCTCGGTGACGACGCCGCCGAAATAGATCGCGTCGGGGGCGCTGCCCTTGACCTTGGTCAGGAGAGCGCGAAAGTCGGTGGTGCCGACCGGCACGGCCTCGGCGGCGACGATGGCGCCGCCCGCGGCCTTGTAGAACTTCGAGAAGTTCTGGGAGTTGGCGAAGCCGTAATCGCTTGTGTCGGACACGATCGCGATCTTCTTGCCGACCGTTTCGGCAGCCCATTTGGCCAGGGGCTCGTTGGTGTTGACCAGCGTCGTCACGACCCGCGAGATCATCGGGTTGTTGCGCTCGGTGATCTTGGGCGAGATCGCGCCCCAGACGATGAACGGCACATTGGCGCGTTGGAAGACCTGGATCGTCGCCAGAGCGACGCCGCTGTTCCAGTGGCCGGTCGCGGCCGCCACCTGCGGGTCGTTGGTGAGCTTCAGCGCCGCGGCGACGCCGGTCTGCGGGTTGGCGGCGTCGTCGAGGATGACAGCCTCCAGCTTGAAGGGCAGGCCTGCCTTGTTCGCCTGGTCGATGGCGAGCTGGAAGCCGTTACGGGCCGAAAGTCCCTGCTGGGCGTTGCCGCCGCTCAGCGGGCCGATGAAGCCGATCTTGACGGTTTCCTGAGTGGAGGCCGCCGCAGCGCCCAATGCCACCGTCGCTGCGACCGCCGAGGCACGCAGCAATGCCGAGAATGAGCCGGTGCCGGCGCCGAGCTTGAAAGTCATGATCCCCTCCAGGATGTATGTCGAGCGCCACCGGTCGGCCTTGCCGATCCCGAGGGCGCTTGGGCCGGACAATCCGCTCTTCCGGAAACACGAAGCAAATCGGATATTTCGAACCCCGGGCCTCGGTTTGCCTAAGTAGCTGGCCCCTGGGCGGAACGAGCGCGTCCGGTCGGCTGCCTCAAGACAATCAAAGCAGAGATTCCGAATTTACGACTCCTGTCCGCATCCGGGCTGGTGCACAGCCGGGCAAGCGGCGACAAGCCGGCTGCCAAGACAAAGCTGCCCAAGACGACAAGCTGCCAAGACAAAGAGGGGAACGGAATGGCCGAGCAGCTCCTGCAACAGATCCTGAACTGGATCACGCTCGGCTCGATCTACGCCCTGATCGCGGTCGGCTTCAGCCTGCTCTTCGGCGTGCTGAACATCATCCACTTCTCCCATGGCGACGTGGCGCTGATCGCGCCGTTCCTGGCGCTCGCGCTGGTCCAGAGCTTCGCGGCGGCGCTCGGGGCCGCGGCGACGCCGGGCACCATGCTGCTTTGCGTCGCGCTCGCCGTCGCGCTGACGGGGCTGCTCGGCGTCCTGCTCGATTTCCTGGTCATCCAGCGCTTCCGCAACGCGCCGGCGATGATGGCCCTGGTCGCCACCGTCGCGCTCGGCATCGTGCTGCGCGAACTGATCCGCCACCTCTTTCCCAACGGCTCCAACCCGCACGCGGTGCCGCGCCTCGTCCAGGGCAGCATCGAGGTGCTCGGCGTGACGGTGCCGGCCTTCAACCTCGTCGCGATCGCGGTCTCGGTGCTGTGTGTGGCGGGACTGTTCTTCCTGCTCGGCAACACCCGCCTCGGCCTTCACATCAAGGCCGTGTCGCAGGACCGCGACGCTGCGCGCCTGCTCTCGATCGCGCCCGGAAAGATCTTCCGGCTCACCTTCTTCATCGCCTCGGCGGTCGGCGCCGTCGGCGGCCTGTTCTTCGCGGGCTATGCCGGCATCGTGCGCTTCGACTTCAGCATCGATGTCGGGCTGATCGGCTTTTCCGCGGCGGTGGTCGGCGGGCTGGGCTCGATGCCGGGCGCGATCATCGGCAGCCTGGTGATCGCCGGCCTCGACACGCTGGTGCAGGCGGTGGTGCCGAACGGCGCGGCTTATCGCCTGGTCTTCGTCTTCCTGCTGGTGATCGGCGTGCTGGTGTTCCGGCCGGCAGGGCTCTTCGGCCGCACCGTCGTCGAGAAGGTCTGAACCGATGACGGATGTGACAATCCTCGCCCGCGCGACGCTCGGCACCGCCAGCGGCCTTGCGCTCGTCGCGCTGACAGAGATCGCGGGCGCCGCCTTCCTGCGCCAGTTCCTGCTGGTCGACGACTGGCGCGCGGTGGTCGGCCTGCTCGCCCTGTTCGGCGGCGCGCTCGTTACGATGCAGCGCGTGCCGGCGATCGAGGCCGGCATCGAGCAGGCTTTCAGCGCCAACCGGCGCTTCGCCGCGCTGCTCGGCATGGCGATCGTGCTCGCCTTTCCCTTCGTGCTGCAGGGCAGCTCCTATGCGCTGCATCTGCTGATCATCGCGCAGCTCTATGCCGTGCTGGCACTGGCGCTGAACTTCCAGCTCGGCAGCGCCAATATCCCGAACTTCGCCACCGGCGCCTCATACGGCATCGGAGCCTATGCCTCGGCCTTGCTCGCCTTGCACTGGGACGTCAGCTTCTGGCTGGCGCTGCCGGCCTCGGCGGTGGTCGCGACCATCTTTGGCTTTCTGCTCGGCATCCCCTCGATGCGCACGCGGGACAGCTACCTCGCGCTGGTGACGATCGCCTTCGGCGTCGTCGTGCACCAGCTCCTCAACAATCTGGAATTCACCGGCGGCCCCAACGGGCTGGTGGGGATCCCGGCGCCGGAGCTGTTCGGCCACTCCTTCGCCTCGCCCCTCGTGCTCTTCGGGCATTCGCTGCCGTCCCAGGCGAATTTCTACTACATCTCGGCGCTGCTCGTCGGCGTCTCCATCCTGTTCGCCGGGCGGCTGCACCATTCGCGGATCGGCCTGGCCTGGAACGCGCTGCGGGCCGACGAACTCGCGGCCCGCTGCCAGGGCATCAACACGACCTGGTACAAGGTGCTCGCCTTCGCGGTCGACGCGTTCCTGGCCGGCTTCGCCGGCACGATCTACGCCTTCTATGTCGGCTTCATCTCGCCCGACAACTTCACCTTCCTGGTGTCCGTGACGATCATGACCATGGTCATCGCCGGCGGCATGGACAACACGCTCGGCGTGATCGTCGGCGCCTTCCTGCTGACGCTGCTGCCCGAGAAGCTGCGCGCCTTCTCCGACTACCGCATCCTGTTCTTCGGCATCACCGTGATCGCCTTCCTGATGATCCGCCCGCAGGGAATCTTCCCGCAGCGGCTGCGCCGCTACGGAGGCTGACCATGCATCCCGCGATCATCCTGCACGGCCAGGGCCTGACCATGCGCTTCGGCGGCCTGGTCGCCATGGCCGAGGTCGACTTCTCGCTGCGCAAGGGCGAGGTGCTCGGCATCATCGGGCCGAACGGGGCCGGCAAGTCGACCCTGCTCAACATCATCACCGGGCTGTACGTTCCATCTTCGGGTGAGGTCCGGCTGGAAGGCGAACTGCTCAACGGCCAGCCGGCGCATCGCATCGTCGCCAAGGGGATCGCGCGCACCTTCCAGTCGAGCCGGCTCTTCGCCGACCTTTCGGTGCTCGACAACGTCATCATCGGCCGCCACACCCATATGAAGACGGGGGTGTTCGACGCGATCTTCAACCGCCGCAAGGCCGATGCCGAGCTCGACGCCGCGGCCGAGATCGCCGAGCGCCTGCTGAAGGCGGTTTCGCGCGAGCTCCATGCCCAGCGCCACCGGCCGGCGGGCGAGCTGCCGCAGGCCGACCGCAGGCGCCTGGAGATCGCCCGCGCGCTGGCGAGCGAGCCCAAGGTGCTGCTGCTCGACGAGCCCTCCTCAGGCATGGACGATGCCGACACCGACGCGCTGATGGACGATATCCGCTCGGTCTGCGCCGAGCGGCCGGACCTCGCCCTGATGATCATCGAGCACGACATGCGGCTGATCGCGTCGCTGCCGCAGCGGGTGCTGGTCCTCGATTACGGCCAGAAGCTCGCCGAGGGCACCTTTGAGGAGGTCCGCCTGATCCCGCGTGTGCAGGAGGCCTATCTCGGCCGCAAGGGAGCGCAGCATGCTCAGGCTTGAGAACGTCGACACCAATTACGGCGTGGTGGCGATGCTGCGCGACGTCTCGCTCAGCGTCGAGCCGGGCGAGCTCGTCTGCATCCTCGGGCCCAATGGCGCCGGAAAGACCACGATCTTCCGGGCGATCTCGGCGCTGCTGCCGCTGGCGCGCGGCCGCATCGCGATCATGGGGCAGGACCTCAAGGGCTCGCGGACTGAAGCGCTGAGCGCGCTTGGCGTCGGCTTCGTGCCGGAGGGCCGGCGCCTCTTCGGCGACATCTCGGTGCGCGACAACATCCGCCTGGGCTACGAGGCCCAGGGACACCAGGCCGGCTTCGAGGAGCGGCTAGAGGAGATGCTGGAGCTGTTTCCGCGCGTCCGCGAACGCATCCGCCAGCGCGCCGGCACACTGTCGGGCGGCGAGCAGGCAATGGTGGCGCTGGCGCGCGCCCTCGTCGGCAAGCCAAAATTCGTCATTATGGACGAGCCTTCGCTCGGCCTCTCGCCAAAGCTGATCGACGAGTATTTCGATACGGTCGCGGCGGTGAACCGCAACGGCACGACCGTGCTGCTGATCGAGCAGAACGCCGAGATGGCGCTCTCGATCGCCCATCGCGGGATCCTGCTCACCAAGGGGCGGGTCGTGGCGGCGGGCAACGCCGCCGAGCTGCTCGGCAGCGACGCCGTGCGGCACCTGTATCTCTGATCTCGGGCAGATGAAGGCGGCGCGGCGATGGACACGCTGACGATTCTGGACAGGTTGGTAGGCTTCGCAACGGTCAGCCGCGACCCGAACCGGCCGCTGATCGACTTCGTGCGCGACTTCCTCGCCGGGCACGGCATCGAGAGCGAGATCATCGAGGCCGAGGACGGGCGCAAGGCCAATCTGTTCGCCACGATCGGCCCCAGGGACCGGCCGGGCGTCATGCTCTCCGGCCACACCGACGTCGTGCCCGTGGACGGCCAGGACTGGAGCCACGACCCGTTCCGGCTGAGGGTCGCCGACGGTCGCGCCTACGGACGCGGCACGGCCGACATGAAGGGCTTCGTCGCCTCGGCGCTCGCGCTGGCCGCGCGCGCCTCGACGCGCGAACTCGAAACGCCGCTGCATCTCGCCTTCAGCCATGACGAGGAGATCGGCTGCGTCGGCGTGCGCTCGCTGATCGACCGGCTGGCGGGCCGGCCGCTGCGGCCGAAACTCGCGATCATCGGCGAACCGACGGCGATGGCGATAGCGACCGGGCACAAGGGCAAGCTCGCGGCGCGGGCGACCTGCTGCGGCGTCACCGGGCATTCCGCTTTGGCGCCGAACGCGCTGAACGCCATCCATCTCGCCTGCGATTTCATCGGCGCACTGCGCGAGCTGCAGGGTGAGATCGAGCGGGACGGCCCTCGCGACGCCGATTACGACATCCCCTACACCACGCTGCATGCCGGGCGCATTGCGGGCGGCACTGCGCTCAACATCGTGCCGGAGCGCAGCACGATCGATTTCGAGATCCGCAACGTCGCCGAGGACGACCCCGAGGCGATCCTCGCCCGGCTGATGGACGAGGCGGCTGCCCTCGTCGCGTCGCGGCACAAGCGCTTTCCCGACGCCGGGATCGGCTTCGAGCGCCTGAACGACTATCCGGGGCTGGCGACATCGGTAACTTCCGAGGCCGTCGCCTTCCTGCGCGGGATCCTTGACGACAGCGCCCTGTGCAAGGTGGCGTTCGGCACCGAGGGCGGGCTGTTCTCCGAGAGGCTGGGAATCCCAGCGCTGGTCTGCGGGCCGGGCTCGATGGAGCAGGGGCACAAGGCGGACGAGTTCATCACGCTCGACCAGCTTGCGGCCTGCGACCGGATGATGGACCGGCTGCTCGACAGGATCGCGGCCTGACCCTCCGCTTTGCCGGCCCGCGGCGATCGTGCTTTATGCTGGTCAGATGCGGTTCTCCTTGCGCCAGCTCGAATATTTCATCGCGGCCGGCGAGACGGGCAGCATCACTCTCGCCTCCGAGATGATCCATATCTCGCAGCCTTCGATCTCGACCGCGATTTCGCATCTGGAGCGGGAGCTGAACGTGCAGCTCTTCATCCGCCACCACGCCCAGGGCCTGTCGCTGACGCCGGTCGGCCGGGCGCTGCTGAGCGAGGCGAAGCGGGTCGTCGGCCAGGCCGAAAGCCTCTACACCGTCGCCGCGGACACGGTCGGCACAGTGCGCGGCACGCTCTCGCTCGGCTGCATGGTGACGCTGGCGCCGATGCTGGTGCCGGAGCTCAGCAACGGCTTCGTCGCGGCCTTTCCAGAGACCACGATCCGCCATGTCGAGGGCAACCAGGAGGATCTTCTGAGGGGCTTACGCCGCTCCGAGGTCGATGTGGCGCTGACCTATGATCTGCAAGTGCCCGACGATATCGCGTTCGCACCGTTGGTCAGCCTGCCGCCGCATATCGTCGTGGCGGAAACGCATCCTTTGGCACAGCAGAGCGCCGTCACGCTGGAAGAGCTCGCGGAGCAGCCGCTCGTGCTGCTCGACCTGCCGCTGAGCCGCGAATATTTCCTGGCCTTGTTCATGGCGGCCGGCGTCGTGCCGACGATCGCGGCGCGCTCGGCCTATCCGGATGTGGTGCGGGCGATGGTCGCCAATGGCGCCGGCTATGCGCTGTTCAACGTGCGGCCGCGCTCCGATCACTCGCTCGATGGGCGCAAGCTCGTCTCGATCCGCCTTGCCGGCGAGCACCGCCCGATGACGATCGGCGTCGCGACGCTGGCCTCGCTCGCCAAGTCGAAGCTGATCGAGGCCTTCCAGGCGCATTGCGAGGCGCGTATTTCACGCGCCTACATCCCCGGCATGATCGCGCCGGTCATGACGGACCGGACGCGCGTCGAGGCTTGACCCGGCAACCGCCGCCAGGTGGCAGCGCGTGGCTCACTCGTCTCCGGGAACGCCGTAGGACGGCGCCTGCCGCGGATCGAGCGCGCGCTGAATGTAGGCGTCGAGCTGGGGCTTGTAGATCTCCCAGGCCGTTGCGACCGCTTCGATCGGGCAGTCTTCCGTCCAGTCGCAGCGCAGATCGGCGACCGGCCAGCTGACCTTGTCGACGATCTTGAGCCCGGCCGAACGCACCGGCCCGGCTTCGCCGCCGGCGGCGAGGCCGGCGCGCATCGCCGCGATCAGCCGGTCGCCGAGATGACCGGAGGAGACGAGGAACCCGTCGACGATCGCCTGCGGCACGCCGTCATTGGCCAGGAGATTGCCGCCGGAGGCGACGTCCCGCGCTTGCGCCTGGGTCCAGATCCCCAGCGAGTTCGGGCCGGAATGGATCGCCGTCTCGCCGTCGCGGTCGACCGCCAGGACCTGGCGGTATTCGATGAATTTGCCGCGCCGGCGCACCTCGGCGATCGCCTCGGCCGCGCTCATGCCACCTTCCATCAGATCGAGCGCCAGCGGGCCTAGCGTCGGGTCGGTGACGTTCTGCGAGGCGACGGCTCCGACGCCGGCGCGCGCATAGGAGCAGCGCGCCGCCACCGCCGGCGAGGACGAGGAGATCGCGACCCCGAACATGCCGGTCCGGGCGCAGCGGGCGACCAGCGAGAAGGTCATACGCTTACTCCGGGATCACGGCGGTGCCGTCGATCTCGACCAGCCATTCCGGCCGGGCGAGCGCCTGTACCACGAGGCCGGTCGAGACCGGATGCACGCCCTTGAGGTATTCGCCCATGGTGCGGTAGACCGCCTCGCGATGGCGGACGTCGGTGATATAGACGACGACCTTGACCAGATGCTCCATCTGGCCGCCGGCCTCCTCGATCAGCTGCTTGATGTTCTGCATGACCTTGTGGGTCTGCACGGCCGGGTCGTGGCTGTCGATGTTCTTGGCGTCGTCGAGGTTCTGCGGGCACTGGCCGCGCAGCCAGACGATCCTGCCGCCCTTGGTTACCACCGCCTGGGCGAGGTCGTTGTCGAGCTTCTGCTCGGGATAGGTGTCCTTGGTGTTGAACTTGCGGATGCGGGTATGCGCCATCTCGGCCTCCGTCGGATCTGGTGAAATATCTCGCGTCAGGCCGGCTCGAGTTCGCCCCGGGCGGCGGCGTCATACGCCATGTACTGGCGCTGGATCCCGATCTGGTCGGCGACGTATCTGGCATCGTGCCAGACGCCCCAGATGAAGCTTGAGCCACGCCGCGACTGCCAGGGTAGGCCGAGGAAATAGATGCCGGGTTCCGAGGAGACGCCGCGCTGGTGCCGCGGCTTGCCGCTCTCGTCGAAGGCGTCAACCTGCATCCAGCTGTAATCGGCGGTGAAACCCGTCGCCCAGATGATCGTGCCGATGCCGGCCTCCGCTAGATCGAGCGAGAGAATAGGCTTGGCGATGCAGTCGGCATTCGGGACACGGTCGCGGGCATCGGGCTCTTCGGGCAAATCGAGGCCGTTGCGGGTGACATAGGCGTCGGCCTCGTCGAGCAGGGCGTCATGATTCTCGTCGCCGGCCTGCAGGTTCTCGACGAGATCGGGCGCGAAGCGGACGGTGCCGTCCGTGCAGGAATCCGTGCGTCCGACCAGGATCATGCCCTGGGCGGCGAGGCGGCGGAAATCGATGGTGTGGCCGCCATGCGCGCCGCTGACGGCGATAGTGACATGCTCCTTGCCAGCCTCACGCGTCGCGGCGTCCCATTTGCCGAGCACGCCAAGCCACCAGCAGAAGTCGCGGCCGCGATAGCCCCGCGGCGGCCGATCATGCGGGCCGACCGAGAGATAGACGCGCCGCCCCGCCTGCATCAGCTCCTCGGCAATCTGGGTGCCGGACGAGCCGGAGCCGACGACCAGCACCGCACCATCCGGCAATTGCGCGGGATTGCGGTAGCCGGTGGAGTGCATCTGCAGCAACCCGGCTTGCTCGGGAACCACCGGGGGGATGATGGGCGTCTGGAACGGGCCGGTCGCAGCGACGACGCGCTCGGCCTCGATCGTGCCCTCCGAGGTCTCGACCCGGAAGCCGGGGCGGCCCGCATTGCGCTCGAGCTTCAGCACCTCGACGCCGCAGCGGATGGGAGCGTCGATCTTCCTGGCGAAGGCGACGAAATAATCGGCGACTGTTTCCTTGCCCGGAAAGTCGTCCGGTCCGACGCTGCCTTCGACATCGGAGAAGGTCAGGCCGGGAAAGCGGTCATGCCAGGCCGGGCCGTTGGCGACGAGCGAGTCCCAGCGTTCCGAGCGCCAGCGCTCGGCGATGCGATGTCGCTCCAGCACGAGATGCGGCACGCCGCTGCGGCCAAGATGCTCGCTCATGGCGAGCCCCGCCTGGCCGGCGCCAATGACGAGCGTGTCTATCTTCTCAACTGACATGGTCCGCCCTTGCCGATTTTCGCGCGCTCCGCTCCGGCGGACGCGCTACGGCACTGGTCTAATGGGCGGCTCGATCCCGGAAAAATATGGAATCTTGCGGCAGTGCTTAGGAAGCCCCGAAACGGTCGGGCAAGGCGATTGGCAGACCGCTCGACCCGCGGGCAGACGAACATATGAATTTGCTCGGGCCTTGGCTGTCCGATGCAGGCCGACGAAGAAGCGCAAGGTCGGGACTAGCGGAAGTCCAGGCATGGCGACCTGCGTTCGAGCCGTCCTATGGCTCGGACGTTATCGATGCGTCTGCGAGTCCCGCATGCATGGCAAGCGGCGAGATCGCGGTTCAATTCACGCCGCGGCCAGCCGCAGAAAAGGTTGGCACGGAAGCTGGTTCATAGCTTTCGGCTGCGCGAGCGAGCACCCTTGCTCTAAGGCCAGCGAGGACGGCGGCGTAGGCCGGATCGCCGGCGCGGTTCATCTCTTCCAGCGGATCGAGCGCCAGGTCAGCCAGGAAGGGGTCTTCCCGCTCCGGCGAAACGGGTGCGCCATCCTGCCGGACCGTCATGTCGAGGCGATAGCGCGCGGTCCTGATGCAGGAGCGGCGCGGCCAGCCGCTGCCGTCGGGCCAACGGCCGACGACCTGATTGGGCAGGGCGTAGCTGTCGCGTGTGCCGTAGCCGACGGTGCTGAAGACGGCCTCGGGCGGAGGATCGCGGAAGAGGTCCCGCCCCTGGAAGCTCTCCGCCGGCGCGATGCTGGCGAGGCCGCAGAGCGTCCTGGCGAGATCAAGGGATTGGCAGAGATCGGCGCGCGCCTGCGGCTGCAGATGGCCCGGCCAGGCGATCAGCCGCGGGATGCGATGGACCTCCGGGAAGAAGGTGTGCTTCTGCAAGCGGCCGCGCTCGGCCAGCGAGACGCCATGATCGGCCTCGAGCACGATGATCGTCCGCTCGGCCAGGCCGCTCGCCTCCAGCGCGTCGAGGATCGCCCCGACCTGGTCGTCGAGCCATTTGACCAGGCCGTAATAGTCGGAGCGCACGCGGGCGAGAGCGTCGGGAGAGAGCGCGGCGGCCTGCATGACGTCGACGAAGCTCTGCTCGAAGGCGCTTTGCGGCGGGCCTCCGTCGATGCTGCGCGGCCAATCGAGGTCACGATAGAGCTTGTCATAGGGCGCTGGCGGCATCACCGGGCTATGCGGCTGCAGATAGCTGACGCGGGCGAGGAAGGGCTGCTCGGCCGCCGCTCCGCTGCGCAACCAGGCGGCGGCGGCGCGCGTCAGCTTGTTGCCCGGGAATTCGACGGGGCCGGGAAAGGTCCCGCCGATCGCAGCCTTCAGGGTCGGAGTCAGGATCTGTCCGCCATCGTCCTCGACGCCATCGAAGAAGCCGCCGAGATCAGCGCCGACATGATCGTCGCTCTGCCAGGGACGCAGTGCCACCGGCAGATGCGTCTTGCCGAAATTCAGGGTGCGATAGCCGTTGCGGGCGAAATGCTCGGGGAAGGTGATCAGCTTGCGATCATAGGGGTAGCTCGCCCAGGAGCCTTCATTGCCATAGACGCCGGTGACCTCGGGCGGGTTCGCGGTCATCTCGCTGGTGCGCGACGGCACGCAGATCGGCGAGTTGCAGAAGCAATTGTCGAAGCGCACGCCAGCCGACGCGATCCTGTCGATCTCCGGCGTCGCGATCGCCGGATGCGGCGTGCCGTAGCAGGACAGGGCATCGGTCCGGAACTCATCGCCCATGATCCAGAGGATGTTGGGGCGCCGGCTCATGCCCGCTCCTCCGTGGCCGGCCGTTCCGCCGAGGCGTTCGCGATCAGCGAAGCTCGCAGCCGTGCGGCGATGTCGGGGTGCTGCGCGCTCAGATCGGTCGCCTCCGCGGGATCGGCCTCCGGCTCGACAAGGCGCCAGCTCTCATCCGGCTCGGCCGCGAAGGCGGCGGCTTCCATCAGCTTGCGCGGCTGGCACGGATCAAAGCCGACGACATATTTGAAGCGCCCGTCATAGGTGGCTCGCCAGCTGCCGAGGCCAGCATGGACAACGTCGCGATGCTGGCGGCTGGGCTCGGCGAGTTGGTGTACCAGACTGCGGCTGTCGATCCCCGGCAAAGGCTGCGCCCCGGCGAGCTCGACGAAGGTGGCGTGCAGGTCGAGCAGGGTGGTGGGGGCGGCGACCGTCGCCCCTTGAGTGATGGCCGGACCGGCGATCACCAGCGGCACATGCAGCGAAGCCTGATGCGGGATGAACTTTTCCCAGTAGCCGCAATCGCCCAGCATCTCGCCATGGTCGGAGGTGAAGACGATGACGGTATCCTGTGTCTGGCCGAGAGCCTCGATCCGCGCCAGCAGCCTGCCGAAGATCGCATCGATGTTCTCGATCATCGCCGCGTAATTACGCCGGATCGCGCGGTGCTCCGCTGCCGCCATGCCGTCGCCGGGCGCGATGGGAGCGGGCGGGTCGAGATCGGCGATGCCGGAGGCCATGGCCGCCGTCACGTCCATCGGCTCGTGCGGGCCGGTGAGATTGACCTGCAGGAACCAGGGCTTGCCGCTGGCCGCGCCCTCCTCGATCAGGGAGAGGGCGCAGGCACCGATCCAGTTATCGCAATAAGCCTCATCCGGCAGGGTGGTGGGGGCGGTGTTGCGGTAGTTCGGACCGGCGCCGGGAAAATCGAGCGCATTGGCTCCGAGGGCGAGCGATCTGCGGGCAGCGAAGTCCGAACTGTGGGTCTCGGCCAACCCCTGCCGCCTGAGATGAGCGAAATAGGGCTCGGGATGGCCGTCGCGATGGGCGAAGATCGCGGCGTGCTTGCCGGCGCTGTCGAGCCCACCGGTGAAGCCGAGGCGCTTCAGGCGCGACGGGCCGTGCAGCGCGTGTTGGCCGTCCTCGCCCCAGTCGGGCTCGCCCTTGAGCAGGTCAAGTTTGCCGCAGGTCATGACGTGGTAGCCGGCGTCGCGGAGCTGGCGATAGACGTTCGGTGCATCCGGCGAGGCGCTGTAGCCGTTATTGCGCACGCCCGCCCGATCGTATTCGTAGCCCGACGCCAGGCAGGCCCGCGACGGGCCGCAAATCGGCGAAGGACAGATCGCTTTCAGGAAGCGAACGCCGCGGGCCGCGAGCCGGTCAAGCGCCGGCGTCCGCACGCGTCCTGCATTGCCTGGCCCGGCCCAATCGCCGCGCAACTGGTCCGGCATGAACAGCAGGATGTTGGGTCGGCGCATCCGGCTTCTCCGCATAATTTGATCAAATATCAGACAGGTCCGGTCATATCTCTTGACATCAGCCAAGGCAATATGGCGTCTAAACCCAATTCATGATCAAATCAGAGATCTGACATGTCCTCCTCCGAGCAGATCGCGGCCCGCAACGCCGCCGCAGTCGCCGAACGCTTTTCGATGAAGGGGCGCCGCGCCCTGGTGACCGGCGGCAGTGTCAGCCTCGGCCGCGAGATCGCGATCGCCTTTGCCGATGCGGGCGCCGACGTCGCCATCCATTTCTCGCGCGCGGCCGACACGGCCTTCGGTCTGCCGGACGCGTCTGACACCACCGTCGCGGATATCGAGGCGCGCGGCGGCCGCGGCCTCGCGATCGAGGCGGATTTTTCGGTGCCAGGCGAAGCGCGGCGCTGCGTGCGCGCGGCGATCGCCGGGCTGGACGGGCTCGACGTGCTTGTCGTCTGCGCCTCCGTCCAGAAGCGCACTGCCTTCACGGCCTTGCCGGACGACGAGATCGACTGGCAGCTCCGGATCAACTACCTCGCGACGATCGAGCTACTTCAGGAAGCCATGCCTGGCATGAAGCAGCGGCAGTGGGGGCGGGTTCTGACGATCGGCTCGATCAACCAGACGCGGCCGGAGCCCGACCTTGCGATCTATGCCTCGCTGAAAAGCGCCCAGCACAACCTCGCCATCAACCTCGCTACCGACAACGCGCCGTATGGCGTCACCGTGAACAATCTGTCGCCGGGACTGATCATCACCGAGCGCAACCGCTGGCGCCGGCAGGATGCCTGGCAGTGGCAGCGCATCCAGCAAAGCTCGGCGCCGATGCGGCGGGCAGGCGAGGTCAGCGAGATCGCCGGGGCGGCGCTGCTGCTGTGCTCGGATGCCGGAAGCTTCATCACCGGGATCGATCTGCAGGCGACGGGCGGCCGTCATCTTGGCTGGTGACGCCCCGCCGCGGCCACGGTCCGGCTAGCCTGCGAAAAGCGGCTCGATGAGACCGGCCACGCCGACATCGAGCGCAAGCAGTGCGCCGGCCAACGGCTCAGCCGCCAGTGCTTCGGTGCTCAGCTTCTGGCGCGCCGTGGTCACGTAGAGCGTCCGCAGATCAGGACCGCCGAAGGCACAGGAGGTCGGCTGGCTGACCGGCAGTTCGATCAACCGGTCTAGCCAGCCATCGGGCGCGAAGCGGGCAAGGCAGCCGCCCTGATAGCGCGCGTTCCAGAGATAGCCGTCCGCGTCGACCGTCGCCCCGTCGGGCCGGCCAGGCGCAGCATCGGCGGCCGCGAAGAGGCGCCAGGGCCCGATTTCGCCGGTCGCGGGATCGTAGTCGGCCTGCTCGATCGCACCAACCCGCGTATCGGTGAAATAGAGGGTGCGCCCGTCCGGAGCGAAGGCGATGGCGTTGGCGACGGTCACCGCCGATCGCAGCTGCGTGACGGCGCCTGCCATATCGATGCGATAGAGGCCGCCTGTGGTCTTCAGGCCGAAATCCCACATGCTGCCGCAAAAGATGCGGCCGGCCGGGTCGCATTTGGCGTCGTTCAGCCGGTTCTCCGGCGGACCGGGCTCGACCGAGGTCAGAACCGTCAACTCCGCCGTTTCGGGATCGAAACCGTAAAGCCCATGCCTGATCGCGACCACCACGCCGCCGCGCCGGCGGCCGACGACCGCTCCGATCAAATCTGGCATCGGCCAGGTCTTCACCGCCCCCGTCGCCGGATCGAGCCGATGCAGTGCCGGCGCTCGCAGATCGACCCAGTACAGGCACTGCTCATGCGCCAGCCAGCTCGGCGACTCGCCGAGAACGTCGCCGCAATCGGCCGCGACGATGATGTCGGGCGTTTTCATGCCGGACGCTCCAGCCCGGCCGCCGGCTGAGTAGCCATCCGCGCCAGCAGGTCGTGCTTGGCCTTCTCGATATGCGCGCCCATCAGCAACAGGGCCGAGGTCGAATCGCCGCGCTCGATCGCCTGGATCAGATGCTGGTGATCGTTGATCACGCCATGAAAGCGGGTCTCGTCATAGAAGCGGCCATCGTCATAGCCGTAGCGCTGCCAGAGCGCGGCGGCGAGCAGCCAATGCTTGTCGACCAGCGACATCGCGCCGGGATTGCCGGCGGCGTCGTTGATCACCTCGTGGAAGCGCTGGTTCGCCGGCCGCACCGCCTCGAAGTCGCCCTTGCCGACATGGGCCTCGAGTTCCTCCTGTGCGGCACGCAAGGCGGCGACATGCCCGGCATTGCGCCGCTCGGCGGCGCGCCGGGCGAGCATCGTCTCGACCGCGCTGCGGATGTCGAAGAGATCCTCGACGAAGCCGAGATCGATCGGCCGCACGCGGGCGCCGCGGTTCGGCTCGATGATGACGAGGCCCTCGCCATTGAGCTGGCGCAAGGTCTCCCGGATCGGCATGTGGCTGACGCCGTAGCGGCTCGCCAGTTCGTCGATGCGCAGCCGGGAGCCGAAGGGGAGCGCGCCGGAGACGATGTCGTCGCGCAGGAGCTGCTGGACGTCGGGAACTCTCGCCATGGCCTGCCTGATCCCCGGATTTGACCAAATCTCGCTCGCATAGCCCGAAAGCCTTGTCAATTTCGGGCTTGCCAAAGAGAGATTTGATCAAATAAAGCTATTGCGTTCCGAAGCCGACGTCGGTCGGAGGCAGATTTGCGCGATATCGCCGGATCTTTTCAGGTGAAACCGTTCCACGGCTATCTGCGCGCCGATGGACGCGTCGGCGTACGCAATCATGTGCTGATTCTCGGCATCAACGGCCTCGCGCTGCGGGCGAGCGAACGGATCGCACGCAACCTGCCGGGTTCGCTGCTGGTCGCGACATCGGCCGGCCGCGGCCAGGTCGAGCCCGATCTCGGCCTGCATCTTGATCAACTCGTCGGTCTCGGCCGCAATCCCAATGTCGGGGCCGTGCTGGTGGTTGGCGTCGACCAGGCCGCATCGGACCATGTCGCCGCGCGGATCGCCGGCGCCGGCAAGCCGGTCGCCAGCGTCAGCTTCGCCGAATGCGGCGAAGACGCGCTCGCAGTCAGCGATCTCGGCCTGCGCCGCGCAACGGAACTCAGCCGTCTCGCCTCGCGGGCGCGCCGCACCCTGGCCGAGCCGACAAGCCTCGTCGTCGCCATCGAATGCGGCCATTCCGATGCGACCTCCGGCCTCGCCAGCAATCCGGTCGTCGGAGCAGCGGTGGACCGACTCATCGCGGCGGGTGCGTCCGTCATCGTCGGCGAGACGGTGGAATGGCTCGGGGCCGAGCATCTGCTCGCGCGCCGCGCCGCAAATGCCGATGTCGCCACCCGAATCCGCGAGGCCGTGGCCCGGCGCGAGGAGATCGCGATCGCTTCCGGGCGCAGCCTGACCGGCAACAACCCGGGCGAGGAGAACATCAAGGGCGGCCTCTCGACCATCGAGGAGAAGTCGCTGGGCGCCATCGTGAAGTCGGGCACCGGCCCGATCGCGGGCGTGCTCGGTGTCGCCGAAGTCCCACCCGGGCCGGGGCTCTATTTGATGGACGGACCGTCCTTCTCGCCGGATTCGATGACGGGCTTCGCCGCGGCGGGCGCCACAATCATGCTGTTCACCACGGGGCCGGGCAACAGCTTCGCCAGCGCGATCGCGCCGACGATCAAGGTCTCGGCGCATCCGGAAACCGTGATGCGGCTGCCGACGCAGATCGACTTCGATGCGAGCCCGGTTCTTGCCGGGCGCGAAACGCTGGCCTCGGGCAGCGCACGCCTGGTCGAAACCGTCCTCGACGTCGCCGATGGCACGCTGACCCTGGGCGAGATCGTCGGCGAGGGGCTGGAAGTGCCGACGCGCATCCGGGGGTCGTTGTGACCCGCGCCGGTGCGCCCTGGGAGCTTCTCCGCTGGCTCGGCGGGGCGCTGATCTATTGCCGGACCATGGCGGTTTTCCTGCTCGCCTGGTACCTGGCCGCCGAAGCCGTGCCGAACAAGCTGCTGCTGCCGTCGCCGCTGGCGGTCTCCCAGGCGCTGCGCGAGAGCTGGCTCGATGGCGAATTGACAGCCAATGCCGGCATCAGCCTGCTGCGCCTACTGGTCAGCGTCGCGGCGGCGGCGCTTCTGGCCATCCCGCTCGGCCTCGCGATGGGGCGCAGCCGGCTGATCAGCGACCTGCTGGAATGGCCGGTGGAGCTGCTGCGGCCGATCGCCGGCATCGCATGGATTCCGCTGGCGCTGTTCATCTTCGGGATCGGCCAGCGCCTGCCGATCTTCATCATGTTCTACACCGCGTTCTTCCCGCTGCTGCTCGGCACGGCGGCAGGAGCGCAGTCCGTCGACCGGCGCCTGATCGCGGCGGCGCGCACCATGGGCCTCTCGCAGGGCACGATCATGCGGCAGGTGGTCGTACCGGCCGCGCTCCCCTCGGTGCTCGTGTCGCTGCGGCTGGCGGTGGCGGCGTCGTGGACGGCCGTGGTCGCGGCCGAGCTGGTCGGCGCGCCGAGCGGCCTTGGCTACGCCATCGAATATTACCGCAGCATGCTGGCGACGCCGAGCGTGATGGCCTTCATCGCGGTGATCGGCCTGCTCGGCTTCCTGACCGATCGCGCTCTGCGCTGGCTCGGCGATGCCCTCGCTCCCTGGGCGCGCGCGGAGGGCCGGCGATGAACCGTCTGGCGCTGAAGCTCGCCCTGCCGATCCTGCTGCTGCTTGCCTGGGAGCTTCTCGCGAGCGGCTCGCCGCGCGCGCCCCGTCCGAGCACGGTGCTGCAGACGGCCATCGCGATGATCGCCAGCGGCGACCTGCCGACGGGGCTGGCGACCAGCCTGCTGCGGGTGTTCCTCGGCTTCGCCACCGCATCCGCAATCGCGGTGCCGCTCGGCATCGTCATGGGCAGCGTCGCGGTGGTCGAGCGCAATCTCGATCCGCTCGTCGAAAGCTTTCGGCCGATCGCCGCCATCGCCCTGCTGCCCCTGATCATCCTCTGGCTCGGCACCGGCACGCAGGCAGCGGTGGCGATCGTCGCCTATGCGGCCTTCTTCCCGATCCTGATCAACACGATCGCGGGAGTGAAACGCATCGAGCCCAATCTGATGCGGGCGGCCTATACAATGGGGGTCGGCACGTTGACGCGCATGCGGGTGGTACTGCTGCCGGCGGCGCTGCCTGCCATCCTCGTCGGCATGCGCATCGGCCTCGGCGTCGCCTGGACGGCGATCATCGCCGCCGAGCTCGCGGTCGGCGCCAAGGCTGGAGGGCAGGGCGGCATCGGCCAGATGATGTTCGTGTTCTACGCCTACAGCGTCGAGCTCAACGGCATCGTCGTCTGCATGGTCGCGGTCGGGATCGTCGCCCTGCTGCTCGACCGCGCGCTGCGCTTTGCCCTCGCCCGCGCCGTGCCATGGAGCGCCCCATGACAGACGCCAGGATGACAGACGCCAATATGACGGACGCTAAGATCCGCCTCTCCGGCATCGGAAAATCCTTCGGGGCGCCGGCCGCGCCGGTCGTGGCCGTGCAGGACCTATCGCTCGACATCCGGCCCGGCGAGTTCCTGACCATTGTCGGCCCTTCCGGTTGCGGCAAGACCACCGTGCTCAACATGCTGGCCGGGCTCGAGGCCCCGACCACCGGCACGATGACGCTGGACGGCCGGCCGATCCGCGGGCCCGGCGCCGAGCGCGGCGTGATGTTCCAGGACTATGCCCTGTTCCCGTGGAAGACGGTGCGCGGCAATATCGGCTTTGGCCTCGTCCACGGCCCGGCGGGCGCCGGCCTCTCGGCGGCGGAGCGCGAGGAGCGCGTCAGGCGGGTGATCGAGCTCGTCGGGCTGACCGGCTCTGAGGAGAAGTATCCGCACCAGCTCTCGGGCGGCATGCGCCAGCGCGTCGCGCTCGCACGGCTGATGGCCAACGAGCCGCAGATCCTGCTGATGGACGAGCCGCTGGCGGCGCTCGACGCCCAGACCCGGATCATCCTGCAGGACGAGCTGTTGCGGATCTGGGGGCAGGACAAGCCCGCCGCCGAGCGCCGCACCGTCGTCTACATCACCCATTCCATCGACGAGGCGGTCTTCCTGGCCGACAGGGTGGTCGTGCTCTCCAGCCATCCCGGCCGCCTCAAGCGCATCGTCGAGATCGACCTGCCGCGGCCGCGCGACGACGCCACCCGCCAGTCCAAGGGCTTCGCCGATCTCTGCCAGTCGATCTGGCAATCGATCCGCGAGGAGGCCTACCGCGCCACGATGACCTGAAAAACAAGAGGGAGGAAAGCCATGAAGTTCGAAAGCCTGACGCCGACCCGCCGCCAGCTCGTGGTCGGCGCCGCGAGCCTCGTCGCCATGCCGGCCATCGTCCGGGCCCAGGGGCGCAAGAGCGCCAAGGTCTCGGTCGGCCGGCAACCCTACGCCGCCGGCAATTCGCCGGTCACCCAGCGCATGATCGGCGAGAAGATGCTTGAGAAGGCGGCCGCCGATCTCGGCTATGACCTGACCGTCGACTGGCGGGATTATCCGAGCGCGCTGCCGATGGTCGAAGCCTTCATCTCCGGCAATCTCGACATCGGCATGTGGGGGAACACGCCGATCGTGCGGCTCCTGGCGCAGGGGCAGCCGATCAACCTGCTCTCCGTCGGCGAAGGCCATATGCGCTTCGTGCTGGCGGTGCGGAAGGATTCGCCGATCAAGTCGATCGCCGACCTCAAGGGCAAGACAGTAGGCGCACTCGTCGGCGGCGACCCCTACAACGCCCTGTCGCAGATGCTGCTCTGCGAGCTCGGCAACGCCGATCCGCGCTCGTACGACATCAAGGTCGTGAACACGCCGACTCAGGCGCAGGCAGCCTCGATCCCCGACGGCATGGACGCCTCCATCGTGATCTACCCGGCCTTCCTCAAGGCCCAGTCGGAGATCGGCATCGTCGGCGTCATGAACTCCTTCGGCTACAGCGAAGCCGGCTATGACGGTCCGGCCGGCAAGGGCGCGGGCCATCTGCTGCCAGGGGCGAAGAAGTCGAAATTCTTCCCCGACGGCTACTATCTGCATCGCTCCTTCTGGATCTGCAGCGACCGCATCGTCGGCGCCGATGCCGGCATCGGCGAAGCCTTCCTCATCGCCAGCCAGCGCGCCGTCGCCGAGCTGGTCAAGGAGAAGCCCGGCGATGTCGCGACCTCGGTCCAGAAATACTGGGGCCTGCCACCCGAGCTCGGCGCCAAGGCGGTCGAGGATGAGGTGCTGTTCCAGCGTGGCTGGACCTGGCCGACGGAAGGCGATGCGGCAGCGATCACGCAGATCTCGCAGTTCATGGTCGAGGGCAAGCTGATCCCGAAACCGCTCGAATGGGACAAGGTCAAGTCCGCCTTCGCCAAGGCCGGGCCGCTGCTGAAGAAGGCCTATGACGCGACCGGCAAGGTCCCGGCCGAAAGCGGCTTCACCGACCAGAAGGCCAAGGACCTGCGCGGCCTGCCGGCCTGGCAAGCCGACCAGTGGAAGGCGCCGGCCTGAGGGCTTGCCCGACAGAGTGTCCCGCCGGTGGCGGGGCGCCATTTCGATCCAGAATAGAGGACAATCATCATGACAGCGGTCGGCTTCATCGGTCTCGGCACCATGGGCGCGCCAATGGCCCGGAACCTCGTGAAGGCAGGCCACGCCTTGACGGTCTACGACCTCAACGAAGCGGCCGTGGCCAAGCTGGTCGAGGCCGGCGCCACGGCGGCGAGCTCGCCTGCAGCTGTGGCTGCCGCATCCGAGGTCGTCGTCACCATGCTTCCCGACGCGCCGGACGTGGAGAAGGCCGTGCTCGGGCCGGGCGGCATCGCCGAGGGCCTCAAGCGCGGCAGCCTTTACATCGACATGAGCACGATCGACCCGCAGACGACGCAGGCGATCGGCGCCGCCTTGAAGGAAAGGGGCGTCGACATGCTCGACAGCCCGGTCGGCAAGACGGTCGAGCACGCCATCGCCGGCACCTCGACGCTGATGATCGGTGGCGATGCCACCGTGCTGGAGCGCGCCAGGCCGGTGCTGTCGGCGATGGGCCAGGACCTGATCCATTGCGGCGGCCTCGGCATGGGCCAGGCGATGAAGCTGACCAACAACCTGCTCGCCAGCGTGCTGATCACCGCGAGCTCCGAGGCGCTGGTCTGCGGCGCCAAGGCGGGCCTTACCCTCGAGACGATGATCAGCGTGCTGAAGACGACGATGGCCTGGAACCAGCAGCTCGCCGTCGCCATGCACAACCGCGCGCTGAAGGGCGATTTCGAGCCCGGCTTCATGGTCAAGCTCGCGCACAAGGATTGCCGCCTGGCGCTGGCGATGAATCGCTCGCTTGGCATCGAAACGCCGGTCGGCGCCGCGACGCTGGCGGCGCTGCAAGAAGCGATCGAGGCCGGTCTCGCCAGCAAGGATGTCGGCGCAGTGCTCAAGCTGCGCGAGGACTCTGCCGGCGTTCAGGTCAGGCTTCCGGCATGACGGACGCTGCCGCCATCGTCCTGCACCCGGCCGACGATGTCGCCGTGCTGGTCGCCGCCGTGGCGGCGGGCGACGACGTGGCGATCCGCGGCGCGGGCGACGGCTTGCGGCTCATTGCCGGCGCGGCGCTGGCGAGCGGCCACAAGCTGGCGCTGCGCGATCTCGCCGCCGGCCACGACGTCCGCAAATACGGCGAGGTGATCGGCCGGCTGACCGCACCGGTCGCGGCCGGCGGCCATGTCCATGTCCACAACCTCAAGAGTCTGCGCGGCCATACCGGCTGAAGATCGGCGCGTCGCGTACGGGAAGACAACAGGAAGGGGAGAGACGCATGCTCAAGACCATCCTCGCCGCGACCTCGGGCCTCGTGCTGGCCGTGCTCGCAGGCTCGGCCTCGGCCCAGAGCTGGCCGGACCGGCAGATCCGCATGATCATCCCGTTCCCGCCGGGCGGACAGCAGGAGGTCGCCTCCCGCATCCTGGTCGAGAAGCTCTCGGCGGAACTCGGCCAGCCGATCATTATCGAGTCGCGCCCGGGCGCCGACGGCAATGTCGGGACGGAGGCCGTCGCAAAGAGCGCGCCCGACGGCAACACCTGGCTCGGCTCCAGCGTGCCCTTCACGACGCAGATCGCGCTGCATCCGAAGAGCCTGCGCTACAACCCGACCAAGGATTTCGCGCCGGTCGCGACTTTCGGCACGACCACCTTCATGTTCACCGTGCCGGCGGAGCTGCCGGTCAAGGACCTCAAGGAGTTCATCGCCTACATCAAGGCGCAGAAGGGCAAGGCCTCCTATGCCGGCTCGGGCCGCGGCTCGGTCGTTCACCTGGCGACCGAGAAGTTCAAGCAAAGCGCCGGGCTCGAAATGGAGATGATCCCCTATGCCGGGCAGCCGCCGGCGATCTCGGACTTGCTCGCAGGCCGCGTCCAGTTCATGGCGCTGGGCTCGGTCTTCGCGGCGCCGCTGGTCAAGGCCGGCAAGCTGAAGGCGCTGGCCGTCATGGACACCAAGCGCAATGCCGAGTTGCCCGACGTGCCAACCGTCGTCGAGGCCGGCTATCCCGATCTCGCGCTCAAGAGTTTCTTCGGCATCCATGTCCCAAAGGGCACGCCCGAAGCGGTCGTCCAGCGCATCAACGCAGCGGTCAACAAGGCGATCGTCATGCCGGATGTCGCGGAGCGCTTCGCCAAGAGCAATGTCGATGCGGCGGAGCCGAACACGCCGCAGCAATACGGCGCCCTGGTCGAGCAGCAGATCGCGCTCTGGGCCGGAATCGTCAAAGCCGCCGGCATCGAGACCGACTGACAGGGCGCGGGTCGTCATGCAGGCTGATCTCAAGGACATCGCGGCAGGCTTGCTGCTGCTCGCGGCCGCGCTCTTCTTCGGCCTGATCGGCTTTGCGCAACTGCCGCTGGGGACGAGCTTCCGCATGGGGCCGGGCTATTTCCCGGTCCTGCTGTCGGGATTGCTGGGCGTGATGGGGCTGGTCATCGCCGGGCGCGCGGTCGGCGCGAGCGCGGCGGCCTCGGCGGGACGCATCCCTTGGCGCGGCATCGCCCTCACCAGCGGCGCCACGATCGGCTTCGGGCTGCTCGTGCCGCGCTATGGCCTGGTGCCGGCGCTCGTCGTCGCGATCCTGCTCTCTGCCTTCGCCAGCCGGCGCATGACGTTGCCGCTCGCGCTCGGCCTCACGGCCGGGCTGACGGCGTTCTGCGTCCTGCTGTTCCGTTACGGTCTCGGCGTGCCGATACCGCTGCTGGGAGCGTCGTGATGGATCTGCTCGGCCATCTCGCGCTCGGCCTCCAGGTGGCGATCTCGCCGACCAATCTGCTGTTCTGCTTCATCGGCGCCCTGCTCGGCACGCTCGTCGGCGTCCTGCCCGGTATCGGCCCTGCCGCGACGGTCGCACTGCTTCTGCCGATCACCTTCACCATGTCGCCCGAGACCTCGCTGATCATGCTGGCGGGGATTTACTACGGCGCGCAATACGGCGGCTCGACCACCGCGATCCTGATCAACCTGCCGGGCGAAGCGAGCTCGGCGGTGACCGCGATCGACGGCTACCAGATGGCGCGCCAGGGGCGGGCCGGCGCGGCGCTGGGCATCGCCGCCATCGGCTCCTTCATCGCCGGCAGCTTCGCCACGCTGGTGATCGCCTGGTTCGCCGAGCCGCTGACGACGGTGGCGCTCAAATTCGGGCCGGCGGAATACTTCTCCCTGATCCTGCTTGGCCTCGTCGCCTCGACCGCGCTGGCGCACGGCTCCGTCCTCAAGGCGTTGGCGATGATCGTGCTCGGCATGCTGCTCGGCCTCGTCGGCACTGATGTGAACTCCGGCCAGCTGCGCTACACCTTCGGCATCGGCGAGCTCGCCGACGGGCTCGGCATCGTCGCGATCGCGGTTGGCGTCTTCGGCATCGCCGAGATCTTCCGGAACCTCGAAGACGAGCAGGAGCGCGAGGTCGGGGTGAAGACGGTCTCGGGACTGATGCCATCATCTGCCGACCTCAAGGCTTCAGCCGCGCCGATTGCGCGCGGCACAGCGATCGGAACGGTGCTGGGCGTGCTGCCGGGCGGGGGCGCGCTGCTCGCGTCCTTCGCCTCCTATGCGGTCGAGAAGAAGCTCGCGAAGGATCCGTCGCGCTTTGGCAAGGGCGCGATCGAAGGCGTCGCGGGTCCCGAAAGCGCCAATAATGCCGGCGCCCAGACCTCCTTCATCCCGATGCTGACATTGGGGCTGCCAGCCAACGCCGTGATGGCGCTGATGGTCGGCGCGATGACGATCCAGGGCATCGCGCCGGGGCCGAGCGTCATCACCGACAAGCCCGAGCTGTTCTGGGGGCTGATCGCCTCGATGTGGCTCGGCAACCTGATGCTGGTGCTGCTCAACCTGCCGCTGATCGGGATCTGGGTACGGCTGCTCAGCGTTCCCTATTACATCCTGTTTCCCGGCATCATCGCCTTCTCGGCGATCGGGGTCTATTCGGTCGCCTCGAACGTGTTCGACCTCTATACGCTCGCGGCCTTCGGCCTGATCGGCTACCTGCTGGTCAAGCTCGGCTTCGAGCTGACGCCGTTGCTGCTCGGCTTCGTGCTCGGGCCGATGATGGAGACCTATCTGCGCCGGGCGATGGTGCTGTCGCGCGGCGATCCGGCTTATCTCGTGACGCAGCCGCTCAGCGCAGCGCTGCTGGCAGCGACCATCGCCCTGCTGTGCCTGCTGCTGCTGCCGTCGGTGACACGCAAGCGCAGCGAGGTTTTCGTTGAAGAGGACTGACCCGAATCCCGGCTGCGGTTGCGCCTCCCTCGGGCGCGGTCAGGCCGTGAGCAGGACGCCGGCTCCTGTCGCATCGGGCGATGGCGGCGACATCTCGATGATCGTCACCATCCCCGGCGGGCGTGCCGAAATCGGCACCGACGCACCGATCTTCGAGAACGACGGCGAAGGCCCTCGCCGCTTCGTCACGCTCTCGCCCTTCCGGCTTGACGAAGCGGCCGTCACCAATGAGCGCTTCCAGCGCTTCGTCGCAGCCACCGGCTATGTCAGCGAGGCGGAGCGCTTCGGCTGGTCCTTCGTGTTCGCGGGGCATCTGCCAGCCGACACTGCCGGCAGTGCTCAGGTGACCGGCGCGGAATGGTGGCGCAAGGTCGAGGGCGCCTGCTGGCACGCCCCGGAGGGGCCTGGCTCGGACCTCGACGGGCGGATGGACCACCCGGTCGTCCACATCTCGCACCGCGACGCCCTCGCCTTCGCCGCCTGGACCGGCGGGCGGCTGCCATCGGAAGCGGAATGGGAACACGCCGCCCGCGGCGGCCTCACCGGCGCGATCTTCCCTTGGGGGGATCGCGAACCCGACGACGTCGATTTCCTGCCCTGCAACATCTGGCAGGGCTCCTTTCCAGCGCGCGATACCGGCGCAGACGGGTATCGCGGCACCGCGCCGGTGCGCGCCTTCGCGCCGAACGGCTACGGCCTGTTCCAGATGTGCGGCAATGTCTGGGAGTGGAATGCAGATGCCTTCAGGGTCCGCTCGCTCAAACGGGCAGCGCGTGCCCTCAACACCACTGCTAGCCGTGAACGCCGGCATGTGCTCAAGGGCGGCTCCTTCCTCTGCCACCGCTCCTATTGCTTCCGCTATCGTATCGCAGCCCGCATCGGCAACACGCCCGATACCAGCACGAGCCATACCGGCTTTCGTGTCGCCTATGACGAGAAGGCTTTGCCCTGAGGCGGCGCGTTCAGTCCCAGCCGTCCCAGTAGGGCGGATCGCCGAAGCTGCGCCGCAGGCTCTCGGTCAGGGCTCGAATCTTCGCCGCCGCGCCGTGATCGCGGGCATAGGTGATGAACAGCTCCGCTCCTTCGCTTTCGGCGCCGACATCGAGTGACATCAAAGCGCCGTCCTTGATGCTCTCATGGATGAAGAAGCTCGGGAGCAGCGTGATGCCCAGGCCGGCGATCGCCGCATCCCGCATGACGATGCCGTTGTTGACCCGCAGTGCGGCTTTCGGCCGGACGACCGACCAGCCGCTCGGTGTCGAGAACCGCCAGTCGCCCTCGCGGTTGGCGTAGAGGATGCCGCGATGCCGGGCGAGTTCGGCCAGCGAGCGCGGCGTGCCATGCTCTGCCAGATAGGCAGGTGAAGCGACCGGCAAACGGCGGCTGACGGCCAGCCGCCTGGCGATCTGCCGGGTGTCGCCGACGGCGCCGTGCCGGATCACCGCATCGAAGCCTTCGGCCGCCGCGTCGACGAAGCGGTCGTCCAGCTCGAGCGAGACATCGACCCCGGGATGCTCCTTGAGGAAACTGTTCAGCGCCGGGGCGAGATGCAGGATGCCGAAACCGACGGGCGCTGACAGCCGGAGCGGGCCGGCCAATTTGCCGCTATGCGCCGCGAGCTCGGCCGAGGCCTCCTCGGCCTCACGCATGATGCGTTGTGCCCGCGGCAGGAACATGCGGCCGTTCTCGGTGAGGGAGAGCTTGCGGGTCGTCCGCTGGATCAGCCGTGTGGCCAGGGTGCGCTCGATCTCGGCCAGGCGCTCGCTGATCACGGATTTGGCGAGATCGAGGCGGCGGGATGCCGCGCTGATCGACCCGGCCTCGGCCGTGGCGACGAAGGCGGCGATCCCGTCGAGCTTGAGCTTCGTCATCGTTCGGAAATTCCGGCGGCTGGTTTCGGAGTTATCCGCCTAGTTCGAACAATGCCTGAAGAGCATCTTCCGGTCCAGAAGGCGCGCCAAGCTGCTGCGCCGGATATTCGGAGATAGCATCATGACTGACTTTGCCGGAAAGAACGTGCTGGTCCTCGGCGGTAGCCGCGGCATCGGCGCGGCGATCGTGCGGCGTTTCGCGAAGGGCGGCGGCAAGGTCGCCTTTACCTATGCCGGCTCGACGGATGCAGCGATTGCGCTGGCCACCGAGACCGGCGCCGAGGCGATCCGCACCGACAGCGCCAATCGGGACGAGCTGACCGCGACGGTCGCCGGCCGCGGCGCGCTCGACGTGATCGTCATCAATGCCGGCACGCTGGTGCTGGGCGATCCGCTGACGCTCGACGCCGGCGAGGTCGACCGGATGATCGACGTCAATGTCCGGGCGCCTTACCACGCTTCGGTCGAGGCGGCGCGGCGGATGAACGCCAATGGCCGGATCATCGTGATCGGTTCGACCAATGGCGATCGGATGCCGTTCGCCGGCGGCGCCGCCTACGCGCTGACCAAGTCGGCGATGCAGGGCATGGTCCGTGGCCTCGCGCGCGATTTCGGCGACCGCGGCATCACCGTGAACAGCATCCAGCCCGGGCCAACCGACAGCGACATGAACCCGGCCGAGGGCCCGATGGCGGCGACGATGCATAGCTTCATGGCGATCAAGCGCCACGCCCACGCCGCCGAGATCGCCGAGTTCGCAGCCTATATCGCCGGCCCCCATGGCGCGATGATCACCGGCTCGATGCAGACGATCGACGGCGGCTTCGGAGCCTGATCCGAGAGGACTGGTCGCAGCGGCCATCGCCTCTCGACGCGGGCGGGCCGAGCGTGCCAGATTGCGGTTACGGAGCGGCCGGGCTCCTTCCTTTATCTGGTTTGCTGCATGCATCGCCGCTCCCTCCTAGTTGCCTTGGCAACGTGCGGTCTAGCGATGCGGGGAGGGGGGGCTCGATCTGCTGAGCCCGTGAGGCGGATTTCGATCATGGTCGGCGTGCCGCTCGACCATCCGGTGGTGAGCGCGCGGGCGGCCGAGCTGTATCGGCTGCTGGCGACGCGGGAATGGATCGAAGGCAAGAACCTGCGCGTCAGCTGGCGGTTCTGGGGCACGAGCGAGGCGGATCTCGCGCGCACTGCCTCCGAGCTGGTTAGCGAGAAGCCGGACATCATCGTCGTCGGCTCCAGTGCCGAGACCGCGGCCGTGCTGGCGATGACCCGGAAGATTCCGGTGCTGTTCTCGACAGCCTCCGACCCCGTAGGGAGCGGCTTCGTGCGCTCGCTCGAACGCCCCGACGGGAACGCCACCGGTTTCAGCAACAACGATCCGGCGATGTCGGAGAAATGGGTCGAGCTCTTGACCGAGATCGCACCGGCGACGCGTCGCATCGGCGTGGTCTTCAATCCCCGCACGACGCCCGCGGCCGGCACAACCTATCTCGCGCGATTGCAGGCGAACACGGCTGCCGACGGGCCGGTCTTCGAGACCATCCACCTGACTGAGCCCTCCGCTATCGAGGGCGCGATCGCCGGCTTCGCCGGCAAGGGAGCGGGCGGCGGTCTGGTCTTCCTGCCGGACAGCTTCACCTTCCGCAATGCCGCGCTCTGCACCGCTGCGGCGGCGCGCCTGGCTATGCCCGCGGTCTATCCGTTCGACACCTTCACCTTGCAGGGCGGGCTGATGTCCTATGCCGGGGTGCGGGAAGAGACGACCGAGATGGTCGCTTCCTATATCGACTTGATCCTGCGTGGCGCCGATGTCGCCGAATTGCCAGTCCAGTTCTCGCGCAGCTTCGAACTGGTGATCAATGAAAAGACCGCTGCGGCCCTGGGCTTGAGCCTGCCGGCCTCCCTGCGGATACGCGCGCAGCGGATTTTGTCGTGACACAGAGCGATCTGGCCGAGCAGGGCGCCCCGCCCCCCCGGCGTGGCAAGCTCGCCCGCAAATACGCGCTCTTCCTCGGCCTCGCGATCGGTCTCGTGCTCGGGCTCAACACGGCGATCGCGACCTTCTTCGCATTCTCGGATCAGAGAGCACTCCTGGTCCGGGTCCAGCAGGAGCAGGCCAGGGCGGCCGCCGAGAAGATCGGCGCCTTCGTGACGGAGATCATGGACCATCTCGACTGGGCCTCGCAGAGCGGGGCCACCAGCAACTCGCCGGAGGAGCGCCGGCTCGACGGCCTGCGGCTGATGCGGCAGGTTCCGTCCGTCCTGGAATTACGCCAGATCGATCAGGCCGGGCGCGAGCAGCTCTTTCTCTCGCGCTATGCGCGGGATCGCGCGGATGGAGACACCGACTGGTCGGCCGATCCTGGTTTCCAGGCAGCCCAGGCGCGAGGCCGTTTCCATGGCGAGGTCGAATTCAGGCGCGGCTCGGAACCGCATATGGTGCTGCTCAAGCGGGCAGCATCGCCACCGCATTGGACCGCGCGGGCGACGGTCAACCTCGTCTTCATCAGGGAGTTGGTCTCCCGTCTCAAGGTCGGCGAGGCCGGGCGCGCCTATATCGTCACCCGCTCGGGCCGGCTGATTGCGCATCCTGATCTACGCTTCGTGCTGCGCAACACCAACCTGACCGCACTCGTGAACGCGCACGAAGCGGCCGGTGCGGCGAAGGCCGGACTTTCGGTGACAGATATCGAGGGCAGGCGGGTCCTGTCCGTCATGACAGCAGTTCCCGATCTCGACTGGAACGTGGTGATCGACCTGCCGGAGAGCGAGGCTTTCGCGCCGATCCATGCCTCGATCCTGCGCTCGCTGGCGTTGCTCCTGCTGACGCTGCTCGTCGCGGTGTTGGCGGGGATCATCCTCAGCCGCAGGCTCGTCGCGCCGATCAAAGTCCTGGACGAGGGCGCGGCGCGGATCGGGCGGGGCGAGCTCGACGCGCGGATCGCGATCCATACCGGCGACGAATTGCAGGAGCTGGGGGAGCAGTTCAACGTGATGGCCGAGCGCCTCGCGGAAGGCCGCGCCGTCCTGGAGGACAAGGTTGCCGAGCGCACCGCGGCGCTGGAGCAGGCCTTGCGGCTCGCCTCCGCCGGGCAGAAGGCAGCGGAGGAGGCGACGCGAGCGAAGTCCCGCTTCCTGGCGGTGGTCGGCCACGATATCCGCACACCGCTGTCGGGCGTCCTCGGCGTGCTTGAACTGATCGACCGACGCCGCCTGAGCCAGCGTGACCGCCGCCTCGTCGACATGGCTGCGACTTCGGGAGAGGCGCTGGTAGACCTCGCCAATGCGACACTTGACCTGTCGCGGCTGGAGGCCGGGACGGAAAGCCTCGATCTGCGCGATTTCGATCTTGGCGCTCTGCTTGACGCCACGGCGGCGTTGATGCGTCCGCTGGCGGAGCAGAAGGGACTCGTCCTGACGCTGCAGCCTCCATCCGCGGAACTGCGCCTGCATGGCGATGCCGGCAAGATCCATCGCATCCTCGTCAATCTGCTGCGCAATGCGATCAGCTTCACCGAGCGGGGCGAGGTATGGCTCGCCGCCGAGCTGCAGCGCGCGCCATCCCAGAAGAATTTCGAGCTGCGGCTCGAAGTGCGCGACACCGGCATCGGCATCGACCAGGCGATGCAGCGCCAGATCTTTCGGGACTTCGTCCAGGTCGATCCGGAAACCGGGCGGCGCAATGGCGGCGTCGGGCTCGGCCTGGCGATCTGCAGCAAGCTGGCGGAGTTGATGGGTGGCTCGATCTCGGTCGTCAGCGCCAAGGGGCAAGGCAGCACGTTCTCGGTCAGGCTGCCGGTTGCGGCAGCCAAGACCGCGGCGCGGCCCGGGGAAGTCACAGCGGGACAATTGCAGCGGATTCTCGTGGTCGACGACGATCCGGTGACTCGCGAGGTCGCGCGGCTGATGGTGGGCAAGGCCGGCCACAAGGTGCAGACCGCGGCCTCCGGCGAGGCCGCTCTCAAGACACTGCGCAAACGCGCCTTCGATCTCGTGCTGCTCGACATGCACATGACCGGGATCGACGGCATCGAGACCGCGCTGGCGATCCGCGAATTGCCCGGCATCGTCCAGCCGCGCATCGTCGCGCTGACGGCGGACGTCTCGCCCGAGACGACACGGCGCATGCGAGCGGCAGGCCTGGCCACGATCCTGTCCAAGCCGATTACCTCGGCCGCTCTCCTGCAAGTCATCGGCCGCGGTGGCATTCGTACCAACCGAAGCCAGGTCGTAGCTCTGTCGGCCGAACAGCCGGTCGACCCGGCCTTCTTCCAGACGCAGCGCCACCTGATCGGGCATCAGCGCACGCAGCAACTGGTGGTGCTGTTCGCGAGCGTGTCCGAGGCGATCCTGACGCAGATGCAAGCCGCACTGCCGGCGCCTGAGCGGAGCGAGCTGAGGCGCCTGGCGCATCAGCTGGCGAGCTCGGCCGGTGCCGTCGGCCTCGGGCAGGTCTTCGCGCTCGCCACCACGCTAGAACGCGAGGCGATGAGCGCAGGTCCGGAGGCGCTGGCGGCGGCGGTCGAGGGACTGGAATCAGCCCGTGGGGATGCCCTGGCGGCCCTGGCCGGACTGGAGACGAAGACGCCGCCCGCGGTGGTCGGAGCCGCTTAGAGCCTGATCGGAACGGGCTCTAGACGTCGCGCTCGACGGGTACGCCGATCTTGTAGCCCTTGCCGCTGACGGTCGCGATGATCCCCGATTTGGCGGTGTCCCCCAGCTTCTTGCGCAAGCGCGCGACCAGTGCATCGACGCTGCGCGCATCGACGGCGGTGAAGCGGTTGCTGACGACCTCGATCAGGTAGTCGCGGCTCAAAGGATAACCGTCGCTTTCGATGAGCGCGGCCAGCAGGTCGAACTCGCCTCTCGTCAGACGCATCGGCTCGCCATTGTTCATCGCGAGCTCGCGGCGCAGCAGGTCGATCGTGAACGGGCCGAAGGTAGCGACGGTATTGCGGCGCGCCGTGTCGCGCTCGATCCGGCGTCGACGCAGCAGCGAGCGGGCCCTGGCGAGAAGATCGCGCAGGTCGACGGGCTTGGTGACGTAGTGGTCGCCGGCGAGTTCGAGGCCGACGATCCGATCGACATCGGCGTCGCGCCGGGTCACGAAGATGATGCCGGCATCGGAGACCGACTGGAGTTCCCGGGCGAGCTCGAAGCCGTCGCCATCGGGCAGGACGACATCGATGAAGATCAGCTCCGGCTTAATGCGTCGCACTGCCTGCCGGGCCTGGACGATGGTCTCGGCTTCCTCGACCTGGAAGCCCTGGTCGGTGAAATAGCCCGCGATGACCGTTCGGGTGACGGGATCGTCCTCGACGATCACGAGCCGGTCGCGGATCGCATCCATCAGCTCTGCTTTCTCCCGGCCGGCGCTCTGATTCTGCGCGATTCGGCCGAGCGGACGATTCGGCAGGGATCGTTGCGCTGCAAGTGATCGAGAGCCCGATTGTTGACCGCTGTTCACCGCGCAGTCAAAGCCTAGTCGGCTGTCCACTGTCTTTCGATGGGACGCAGGCGGGCGATGGAGTGGAGCCACCAGGCCGGATGCTGGCCTGGTGGCAGGTCGCGGGGCTCAGATCACGCGGCGTGGGTCGAGCGCGTCGCGCAGGCCATCACCGATGAAGTTGATCGACAGCACGGTCAGGAAGATCGCCGCGCCCGGGAACAGGGCCCAGTGCGGAGCGGAGTCGAGGTGGTCCTTGGCGTCGAAGAGCAGGCGCCCCCAGGTCGGGATATCCGGTGGGAAGCCGAGGCCGAGGAAGGAGAGCGTCGATTCCGCGATGATCGCCGAGGAGACCTCGATCGTCGAGGCGACGATGACCGGCCCGACCGCATTGGGCAGGATGTGGCGCGTCATCTGGCGGAACTTGGTGGCGCCTTGCGCCTTGGCCGCCTCGACGAACTCCTTCTCGCGCAGCGAGAGGAACTGCGCCCGCACCAGCCGCGCCACCGGCATCCAGCGCAGGCCGCCGATGACGATGACGATCAGGATGAAGACGCCGCCCTCGACGCCGAAGACCGCCTTGAGCTGCTCGCGGAACAGATAGATCACCAGCAGCAGCAGCGGCAGCTGCGGCAGCGACAGGAACAGGTCCGTCACCCACATCAGCACGGGGTCGGCGACCTTGCGCGACATGCCGGCGGTCGCGCCGATCACCACGCCGACCGTGGTCGCGACCACCATGGCGGCGAGGCCGACGGCGAGCGAGATGCGCCCGCCATACATCATCCGCGCCAGGATATCCTGGCCGAGATCGTCGGTGCCGAAGGGATGCGCCAGCGACGGGCCCTGCAGCGTTGCCGAGAAGTCGATGTCGTTGATCGGGATGGTCCAGATCCAGGGGCCGACAACGACGCCGAGGATCAGCGATGCGAGAATGACCGCGCTCGCCATGGCGAGCTTGTGGCGGCGGAAGCGCCGCCAGGTTTCACGGCCGGGCGAGACCGATACGGCCGCCCCGGCGCTGGCGACGGCCGGGTCAGCCGAAGGAGATGCGAGGGTCGAGCCAGCCATAGAGCAGGTCCGCAATGAGGTTGAACAGGACGACCAGGCAGGCGAAGACGAAGGTCACGGCCATGATCACGGGAGTGTCGTTGGCGAGGATCGCGTCGATCAGCAGCGAGCCGATGCCGGGGATCCGGAAGATCTGCTCGGTGACGATGGCGCCGCCGAAGACCGCCGGCATCTGCAGCGCGACCAGCGTCACCACCGGGATCAGCGCGTTGCGCGTGATGTGGCGCAATGTGACCCGCTTCTCGCTCAGGCCCTTGGCGCGCGCCGTGGTGACATAGTCGAGCCGGATCACGTCGAGCACGGCCGAGCGGACATAGCGCGTATAGGATGCCGCCTGGAACAGGCCGAGCACGGTGATCGGCATGATCGCCTGCCGGAACATCTCCCAATACCAGCGCCAGCCGGTTGCAGCGATGTCGGAGCGGTAGACGAAGGGGAACCAGTCGAGCTTGATCGAGAACAAGAGGATCAGGAGCAGGCCGGTGAAGAAGGTCGGCAGCGAGAAGCCGACGAAGGCCAGTGTATTGGCGATCTGATCGAAGACCGAATAGGGCCGCGTCGCCGCATAGATGCCGACCGGCAGCGCGATGCACAGAGCCAGGATTTGCGAGGTGCCGACGACGAAGAGTGTGGTCGGCACGCGCTGCAGGATCAGGGTGTCGACATCGATGCGGCTGGCGAAGGAGAAACCCCAGTCACCCTGCGCCATGGCTGAGAGCCAGCGCAGATAGCGCACCATGATCGGGTCGTTGAGGCCGAAGCTGGCCCGCAGCGCTTCGCGCACCTCGGGCGGGACGTTCGGGTTGGTCGCCATCTCCGAGAACGGATCGCCCGGCGCAAGTGCCAGGACCGTGAACAGGATCAGGCTGATGCCGAGCAGGCTCGGTATGGCGATGAGCAATCGCCGCAGAAGATAGGTCGCCATCAAGGATTCCCGTGAAGCGGGTGTCGCTAAAGCGAGCCGCGCCAGGTCCATGGCGATGAGACACCAACGGACCGAGGCGGCTCGCGCGGAAGCGGTAAAGGCGGCTCGCGGACGGTGTCAGCCGTTCGCGAGCCGCTTTGCCAGCCTCAGGCGCGATACCAGGCAGCCACGTTCCAGGTGTCGACGTCCCAGCCGCTATGGTCGTGCATCAGGTTGGTCGCCGAGGCGGCGACGCGGGTGCGCGAGAGCAGCGGCAGGATCACATTCGCCTCGCAGAAGATCTCGTCGACCTTGATCAGCAGCGCGGCGCGCTTGGCCGGGTCGAGCTCCTTCTGCGCGGCCTTGTAGGCCTCATCGGCCGCGGGGTCCGAATAGCGAGAGACGTTCCGGCCCAGCCACTTGTTCTCCTTGTTGGCGATCTCCCAGGAGGTGAACTGATTGAGGAAGCGTTCCGGATCAGGTTGCGGCTGGGTGGTGGTATACATCTCGATGTCGACATAGAGCTTGGTGTAGGTGTCGGGGTTCGCCACGTCGGACGAGAAGAACACCGACGCCGTGACCGACTTCAGCTCGAGATCGATACCGGCCTTCTGGCAGGCCTGCTTGATGATCGCCTGCGTCTTCTGGCGCGGGGCGTTGATCGAGGTCTGGTAGACGTATTTGAGCTTCTTGCCGTCCTTCTCGCGGATGCCGTCGGAACCGCGCTTCCAGCCGGCCTCGTCGAGGATCTTGTTGGCTTTCTCGATATTGAACTCGTATTTCAGCTTCTGCGAGCGGAACTGCTTGGGCTCGTTGACGAAGCTCGCCGTCGCCCGGCCGCCGCGGCCATAGATGAACTTCTGGATCGAATCGCGGTCGATCAGCAGGTTGAACGCCTGGCGCACCTTGGGATCCGACAGGGTCGGATGCTTGGTCTTGACGCTGGAGCGCTCGCCATCGACCTCGGTCCACGGGTCGGTGGTGTTGAGGATGATGAACTCGATGTCGCCCGAGGCGACCGCGCTGACCTTGCCGCGGCCGCCGGTCTCCATCTTCTTGAGGACCTCGTCCTCGACCTGCAGGTTCCAGGCATAGTCGAATTCGCCGGTCTGCAGCACGGCTCGGGCCGCCGAGACCGCATCGCCGCCGCCCTTGACCTCGATCGTGTCGAAATGCGGCTGGTTCTTGACGTGGTAATCCTCGTTGCGCGTCCCGGTGAGGATGTCGCCCGGCTTGAAGTCGGCGAACTTGTAAGGACCGGTACCGACCGGCTTCAGATTGGCCGGCGCCTCGCGCGACTTGGCACCCTTGTACTCGGCGAAATGGTGCTTCGGCAGGATCTGCCCGACGACGCCGACAAAAGGATCGGCCCAGAACGGCGTCGCTTCCTTGAAGATCACCTTGACGGTGTGGTCGTCGACCTTCTCGACCTTGATGTTGGTGTAGGAACCAGTGGTGTAGGCGGCGGTCGCCGGGTCGGCGGCGTATTCCCAGGTGAAGACGACGTCGTCGGCAGTGAAGGGCTTGCCGTCATGCCATTTGACGCCCTGCTTCAGCTTCCAGGTGACCACCTTGCCGTCTTCGGAGAGCCCACCATTGGCGCGGGTCGGAACCTCGGCAGCGAGCTGCGGGGTGAGGTTGCCTTCCTTGTCCCAGCCGGCGAGCGGCTCGAAGAAGATGCGCCCGGCGATCTGGTCCTTGGTGCCGCTGGCGAAGTGCGGGTTCAGCAGCGTCGGAGCCTGCCAGAGCAGGATCTTCAACGGCCCGCCGCCACCGGCCTTGGTCGGCTTGTACTCCAGCGACGCCTGCGCCATGGCGACGTCGTTCCAGGCTAGGATCTGCGAAGCGATCGGCGCCGTGATGCCGACGGCAGCCAGTCTGCGAATGAAGGAGCGACGGGAGATCGCACCGTCCTTCACGTTCTCGATCAAGCCGCTCAGCGTACGCTCGTCCATTACAATCCCCTGTTTTGGCTGGCCTATTATGAGTTGGCCCGGGCGGAGCCTAATGCATGAGCAGCTCCACGGCTATGCCCCTATCGCCCGCAAATTTCGCAGCTCGCTCGCGCAATGCCCCAATATAGCTCAGCCGGTCGCGATCTCGCGCGCGAAATCGCCGCACTCATTCCTATCCACAACGTCGCAGCGTCCAGGCCTATCAGGGCCGTCCCCAGCATATCGACGATGTCACCGCGTGCCGCGCCGCCAACCCAGCAAGTGGCTCGCCTGCTTGCACCATCGTCGCGGCGATGCGCACGCCAGCTTGGCGCTGAAGATCGTCTTAGGCGGCGGCACCGACAGCCATCTTCTCGCCGTGGGCGGACAAGCGCCGATCGCGGATGCGGCCCATCGCATGAAACGGGATTGAAACGCCCGGAAAGATGCCCGAAGGCTCATCGGGCCAGCTATGGGTTCCGGGATGTCTGAGAGGATTCGATCCGATGCGCGTCGACGTTCTCGGGCTCCAGGCCTTCGTCAGCATCGCCGAGCGCGGCAGCTTTCGCGCCGCCGCCTCGCATCTCAACCTGTCGCAGACGGCGCTCAGCCACCGCATCCGCAAGCTGGAGGAGTCGCTGGGCACGCCACTCTTCCTGCGCACCACGCGGCAGGTCTCGCTGACCGCGGCCGGCACGACGCTGCTGCCGCGAGCCCGGCGCATCTTCGAGGACCTTGGCTTCGCCATCAACGAGGTCAAGGTCGAGCTGCGTGAGGAGGACGAGCAGGTCTCGCTCGGCTGCCTGCCGACGGTGGCGGCCCATTGCATGCCGGCGGTGATCGCCGCCTTCGCTGCGCGCCATCCCGGCGTCGGCGTCCGTATCCATGACAACTCAGCCTCAGAGATCGCCGACAAGGTCCAGTCGGGCGAGGCCGAGTTCGGCGTCACCATCGTCGCCGCCAATCGCTGGGACCTCGAGCTGAAGCCGGTGGTCAAGGAGCCCTTCGTCTTGGTCAGCCATCGCTCGATGCCACTGGCGCAGGCGAGCTCGCTGACCTGGGCGCAATTGCAGGACGAGCCGCTGGTGCGGATCAGCGCCGAGACCGGCAACCGCATCCTGATCGACGATGCGCTCGGCGCAAGGCGCGAGAGCCTGACCTGGCGCTACGAAGTCCAGCGCGTCGTCACCGCGGTCAGCCTGGTGCGCTCGCGCATCGGTTATGCGGTGGTGCCGCAGCTTTCGCTCGATGTCGTCGATGCCGGCGAGTTGGTTGCTGTCCCGCTGCGCTCGCCGGCCGTGACCCGCACACTCGGCCTCATCACCCGCAAATCGGTGCCGGTGCGGCCGGTGACCCGCGACCTGATGGCGCTGCTGAGCCAGGCGCTGAAGCGCAGCATCGCGCCGCGGCGCGATGAATAAAACTAATCAATCGCTGCATTCTTATCATTTGATAGCAGAATGGCTTTGGCCGAATCTCATGGCGGGACGAAACGCGTGAGGAGAAGCCAGCCTGGCAGGCGCCAACACGGCAGCGATCGCCTTCATCGGCTTCGGCGAGGTCGGCCAGACCTTCTCGCGTGGGCTGCTGGCCAATGACGGCGTGGCCATCCGCGCCTATGATCTCCTCTTCGGCAGCGAGGCCGGCAGCCGTCTGGAGACGGCGGCGCAGCAACTGGGCGTCGCTCGTGCATCCTCGGCGCAAGAAGCCTGCGCGGGCGCGGCCTTCGTCTTCTCGGCCGTCACCGCCGATCGCGCAGAGGCGGTGGCGAGCGAGGCGGCTTCCTGGCTGAAGCCGGGGCAGGTCTTTGTCGACGTCAATTCGGCCGCGCCCTCGACCAAGCAGCGGGCGGCCGAAGCTGTGATCGCCAGCGGCGCCGATTATCTCGAAGCCGCAGTGATGGCGCCGGTGCTGAAGCCGGGCCTCAAGGTCGCGATCCTCTCAGGTGGCCCCAAGGCGCAGGCCGCATCCGAGGCGCTCAACGGGCTCGGGATGAACCTGACGCCGGTCTCGGAGGTCTATGGCCGGGCCTCGGCGATGAAGCTCTGCCGCTCGATCGTGATCAAGGGGCTGGAGGCGCTGATGGTCGATTGCGCCGCCGCTTGCGAGGCCTGGGATGTCAAGGACCCGGTCTTCGCCAGTCTCAACGCGACCTTCCCGTCGATCGATTTCCACGCGCTCGCCGCCGACATGCGCGAGCGCGTCGCGACCCATGGCGTGCGCCGCTCGGCCGAGATGCGCGAAGCGGCGGAGATGCTCGACGTCGCGAGCCTTCACCCTGGTTTAGCCCAGGCGATCGCCGACGCCCAGCTGCGCGGGGCGTGTCGCAAGGAGGGGGCCCGGTGATGCTCGATCGTCGCTCCGTCCTCGCCGGCCTCGGGCTCGCCGGTTTCGCCGGGCTGGGGCCGGTGCGGGCCCAGCCGGAATGGCCGAGCCAGCTCATCCGGATCGTCGTGCCTTTTACTCCTGGCGGCAGCACCGACGTGCTGGCGCGGGTGATCGCCGCAAAGCTTGAGCGCAGCATTCCGGGCAAGGGTTTCGTGATCGAGAACCGGCCGGGCGCCGGTGGCATGACCGCCTCGGGGCAGGTCGCCAAGTCCGAGCCTGATGGCCACACACTGATGATGGGCCATATCGGCACGCTGGCCTTCGCGCCCTCGCTCTACCCGAACGTGCCCTATGATCCGGTCAAGGATTTCCAGCCGATTGCGCTGGTCGCCATGCTGCCGAACATCCTGGCGATCAATCCGAAACTGCCGGCGAAGACCCTCGGTGAGTTCATCGCCTATGCCAAGGCCAACCCGGGCAAGCTGAATTACTCGTCCGGCGGGCAGGGCAGCGCCGCCCATATCGCCACGGCCTATTTCTGCCATCGCGCCGGCATCGAGGCGACGCATGTGCCGTATCGCGGCACGGCGCCCTCGGTGAACGACATCGTCGCCGGCAACATCCAGTTCACGCTGACGGGTGGGCCGGCCGTGCTGCCGCTCGCGGAAGGCGGCCAGCTCCGGGTGCTCGGCGTCGCAGCGCGCGAGCGCGTCGGCTTCGCGCCCGATCTGCCTACACTGTCCGAGAGCGGCCTGCCGGATTTCGAGGCGGTGCAATGGTACGGGCTCGTGGCGCCAGCGCGCACGCCGCGCCCAGTCGTCGAGCGGCTCAACCGCGAGATCAATGCATTGCTCGGCCAGCCCGATTTTGCAGCGGCGCTGGCCAAGGACGGCGCCATCGCCCGGCCGGAATCGCCCGAGGGCTTCGGCAAGCTGATCGCCTCCGAGCTGGCGCTCTGGCGCGAGGTCATCACCCGCGCCGGCATCAAGGCGGCGGAGTGAGCGATGGGCCAACTCGCCATCCCCTGCATGCTGATCCGCGGCGGCACCTCGAAGGGCGCCTATTTCCTGCGCGACGACCTGCCGGCAGATGTCGCAGTGCGCGACGCCTGCCTGCTTGCGGTGATGGGCTCGCCCGACAAGCGCCAGGTCGACGGGCTCGGCGGCGCCCACCCCCTGACCAGCAAGGTCGCGATCGTCTCGCCGTCAGAGGAGCCAGGCTGCGACATCGACTTCCTGTTCGCGCAGGTCGGCGTCGAGACGGCTTCGGTCGATACGACCCCGAACTGCGGCAACATCCTCGCCGGGATCGGGCCATTTGCGCTGGCGCGCGGGCTGGTGAAGGCGAGCGGCGCGCGCACCACCGTGCGGGTCCGGACGATCAACACCGGAACGATCGCCGACCTCACCATGGATACGCCGGACGGAGAGGCGAGCGCCGAGGGGACTGCGCGCATCGACGGCGTGCCGGGAACGTCGGCGCCGATCGATATCGGTTTCCTCGACGCCGAGGGCTCGGTCTGCGGATCGCTTTTGCCGACTGGCAACGTCGTCGACGTGATCGAGGACGTGCCGTGCACGCTGATCGATAACGGCATGCCGGTGATCGTGCTGCGCGCCGCCGATGTGGGGCGGACCGGCTACGAGCCGCGCGACCAGCTCAACGAGGATGCCGAGCTCAAGGCCCGGATCGAAGCCATCCGTCTCGCGGCCGGGCCGCTGATGAACCTCGGCGATGTCGCGAAGAAGGTCGTACCGAAGATCGCGCTGGTCGCGCCGCCGCAGGTAGGCGGGGCAATCTCGACCCGCAGCTTCATCCCATATGAATGCCATGCCTCGATCGGCGTCTTCGCCGCGGTGACGGTTGCGACTGCGGCCGTGCTGCCCGGCTCGCCTGCGGCCTCGGTCGTCGAGATGCCGCAGGGGCGCGAGCGGACGCTTTCGGTCGAGCATCCGACCGGCGAGTTCACGGTGACGCTGACGGTCGGCGGAACGGGGGAGCAGCCAGTGGTCGAGCGGGCCGGCCTGCTGCGCACCGCCCGTATCCTGATGGCAGGGCAGGCCTTCGTGCCGCCCGGCAGATTGTGAGAGAGGAGCGCACGCGATGAGCGCCCAGAAGACAGGGCTGGTGATCACCGCCCATCCCGGCGATTTCGTCTGGCGTGCGGGCGGGGCCATTGCGCTGCACGCCAAGCGCGGGATGCGCGTCAAGATCCTCTGCCTCTCCTATGGCGAGCGCGGCGAAAGCCAGTTCGCCTGGAAGAAGGCAGGCGTGCAGATGGCGGAGGTCAAGGCGCAGCGTCGCGAGGAGGCGGAAGCCGCCGCCACTATGCTCGGCGCCGAGATCGAGTTCATGGATGCGGGCGACTATCCGCTGCGCACCACCGAGCCGATGCTGGAGCGCGCCATCGACATCTTCCATGAGCTGGGGCCGAGCTTCGTGCTGACCCATGCGCTCGAAGACCCTTATAATGTCGACCATCCCGAGGCGACGCGTTTTGCGCAGGAGGCCCGCATCATCGCGCAGGCGGCCGGGCACAAGCCCGATCCAGAGCGCGCCTATGCCGCTCCGCCGGTCTTCCTGTTCGAGCCGCACCAGCCCGAGCAGTGCAATTTCAAGCCGAACGTGATCCTCAACATCGACGAGGTCTGGGAGCAGAAGCGCCAGGCGTTCGAGATCCTCGCAGCGCAGAAGCATCTCTGGGAATATTACACCCGCGTCGCGCTGAATCGCGGCATGCAGGGCGGGCGCAATTCCGGCAAGGCGATGACCTATGGCGAGGCCTATCAGCGCCTCTTCCCGGAAGCTTTGGAGACGCTGGCATGAACCCTGTCGTCATCCGCACGAAGAATCGTGCCTCCGCCGCGGCGATGGCCGATCTCGCTGCGCTCGGCGTCTCCACCACCCATGAGGCGATGGGCCGGAGCGGCCTGCTGAAGCCCTATATGCGGCCGATCTATTCCGGCGCGCAGATCGCCGGCGGGGCGGTGACGGTGCTGGCCCAGCCCGGCGACAACTGGATGATCCATGTCGCGATCGAGCAAGTGCAGCCGGGCGACGTGCTCGTCGTCGCCTGCACCGCCGACAACACCGACGGCATGTTCGGCGACCTCTTGGCGACCTCGCTCAAGGCGCGCGGCGGCATCGGCCTCGTCATCGACGCCGGCGTCCGCGACGTGCGCACACTGACCGAAATGGGCTTCCCGGTCTGGTCGCGGGCGATCTCGGCCAAGGGTACGGTCAAGGCCACCCTCGGCTCGGTCAACGTGCCCGTGGTCTGCGCCGGCGCGCTCATCTATCCCGGCGACGTGATCGTCGCCGACGATGACGGGGTGGTGGTGGTGCCGCGGCGCGAGGCCGAGGCGGTCGCTGCCGCCGGCCGCAAGCGCGAGGCCAATGAAGACGAAAAGCGTAGACGCCTGGCTGCTGGCGAACTCGGGCTGGACATGTACGCTATGCGCGACGGCCTCGCCAAAGCGGGCCTCGTCTATCGCGACGACGACAGCGAATAATCCAACGAAGGCCCCGGCAAAGGGGCTCGGCACAACTCTCGGGAGGAGTAACGACATGACCAATCGCAGGACAGTTCTCAGTGGAATGCTCGGCCTCGCTTTGGCTGCCTCGGTCAGTGGCGCGGCCCTGGCGCAGGACGCGGTCAAGATCGGCCTGATCCTGCCGATGACCGGCCCCTTCGCCTCGACCGGGCGCCAGATCGCCGCGGCCGCCAATCTCTACATCCAGGAGAAGGGCGCGACGGTCGCCGGCAAGAAAGTCGAGCTGATCGTCAAGGACGACACCGGCACCGCCGACGTCACCCGGCGCATCGCGCAGGAGCTGATCGTCAACGACAAGGTCACCGCGATTGCGGGCTTCGGCCTGACGCCGCTCGCGCTCGCGACCGCGCCTCTGGCGACGCAGGCCAAGACGCCGATGGTGGTGATGGCCGCGGCGACCGGGATCATCACCGAGCGCTCGCCCTTCATCGTGCGCACCAGCCAGGTCGTGCCGCAGATCGGCTCGCCGTTCGGAACCTGGATCGCCAAGCAGGGCACCAAGCGGGTCATCACTATCGTCTCGGACTATGGCCCGGGCCATGACGTCGAAAGCTCGTTCTCGGAGGCGTTCAAGGCCGGCGGCGGCCAGGTCGAGAACATCCGCGTGCCCCTGCAGAATCCGGACTTCTCGCCGTTCCTGCAGCGCGTCGCCGACAGTAAGCCGGAGGCGCTGCTGGTCTTCGTGCCGTCCGGCGTCGGCGCCCAGTTCATGAAGCAGTTCGTCGAGCGCGGCCTCGACAAGAGCGGCATCAAGCTGATCGGCACCGGCGACCTGACCGACGACGACATCCTCAACGGCATGGGCGACATCGCGCTCGGCGTCATCACCGCCCAGCACTATTCGGCCTCGCATGACAGCCCGGAAAACAAGGTCTTCGTCGAGGGCTTCAAAAAGGCTAACCCCGGCATGCGGCCGAACTTCATGGCGGTCGGCGGCTATGACGGCATGCACGTGCTCTATGAGGGCCTGAAGAAGACCAAGGGCGAGGGCGGCGAGGCGCTGGTGACCGCGATGAAGGGAATGAGCTGGACGAGCCCACGCGGGCCGATCTCGATCGATCCCGAGACCCGCGACATCATCCAGAACGTTTATATCCGCAAGGTCGAGCGTGTGAACGGCGAGCTCTACAATCAGGAGTTCGAGACGATCCCGAACGTCAAGGACCCGACCAAGGCCAAGAAGTAAGCCGGCCGAGGCGGACCCGACGTGCTCACCATCCTGTTCGACGGCGTCGCCTACGGCATGATCCTGTTCGTGCTGGCCTGCGGGCTGTCCGTGACCATGGGGTTGATGAACTTCATCAACCTCGCCCACGGCGCCTTCGCTATGTTCGGCGGCTATGTCACCGTGCTGGCGATGCAGCGGCTCGGCCTGCCGTTCCTGTGGGCGCTGCCGGCGGCCTTCGTCGCCGCCGCGCTCGCCGGGCTCGTGCTGGAGCGGCTGGTCTACCGGCCGATGTACGCCAAGAGCCATCTCGACCAGGTGATGTTCTCGATCGGGCTGGTGTTCATGGCGGTCGCCGGCGCCGACTATCTGATGGGCTCGACCCAGCAGTTCGTGCATCTGCCGGCCTGGCTGAGCGGGCGCTTCGACGTCGCCGGCATCGGCGTCGGCCGCTACCGGCTCTTCATCATCGTGCTCTGCGGCGCGCTCGCTTTCGCGATGCAATGGGGCTTCACCCGTACGCGCTTCGGCAGCCGGCTGCGGGCCGCGGTCGATGACGCCAGGGTGGCGCGCGGCCTCGGCATCCCCGTGAACCGGCTGTTCGCGCTGACCTTCGCCTTCGGCTCCGGCCTCGCCGGCCTTGGCGGTGCGCTCGGCATCGAATTGATGGGGCTCGACCCGACCTTCCCGCTGAAGTTCATGATCTACTTCCTGATCGTGGTGACCGTCGGCGGCACCTCGACCATCTCCGGCCCGTTCTTCGCGGCGATGCTGCTGGGGGTTGCCGATGTCGCCGGCAAGTATCTCGTGCCGCAGCTCGGCGCCTTCATCATCTACGCGCTGATGGTGGTTCTCTTGATCACCAGACCGCACGGCCTGTTCGCCAGGGGGCGGGCATGAAGGCCGACAACATCGAGGCGCGCGTCCAGCGCTCGCTCTATGGCGCCCGGCGCTGGCATCCGGCCGAGATCGTGTTCTGGGTCCTGGCGCTGGCGGCTTTCTTCCTGCTGCCGCGCCAGCTCCTGATCCTCAACGAGATCGCGATCCTCGGGCTGTTCGCGCTCTCGCTCGACCTGATCCTCGGCTATGCCGGCATCGTCTCGCTCGGGCACGCGGCCTTCTTCGGCTTCGGCGCCTATGCCGCCGGGCTCTTCGCCAAGCATGCCAGCGCCGATCCGCTGGCCGGATTGGCTGTCGGGATGGGTGCGGCCGGACTGCTCGGCCTCCTCACCAGCCCGCTGATCCTGCGCGGCAGTGACCTGACGCGCTTGATGGTGACGCTTGGCGTCGCGCTGATCCTGGGGGAGCTGGCGAACTCGCTCGGCTGGCTCACCGGCGGCGCAGACGGTTTGCAGGGCATCATGATGGGGCCGGTGCTCGGCCTGTTCGAGTTCGATATCTTCGGAAAGACCGCCTATCTCTATTCGCTCGCCGTTCTCTTCGTTTTGTTCGTGCTGGCGCGGCGCATCGTCAGCTCGCCCTTCGGCTTGTCACTGCGGGCGATCCGCGACAATCCCCTGCGTGCCTCGGCCTCGGGCGTGCCGCTACACTGGCGGCTGGTCGCAGTCTATACGCTTGCGGCGGCCTATGCCGGGGCGGCGGGGGCGCTGCTCGCCCAGACCACGCAGTTCGTCTCGCTCGACGTGCTCGCCTTCCATCGCTCCGCCGACCTGATGCTCGTGCTGATCATCGGCGGCGCCGGCTATCTCTATGGTGGGCTGATCGGCGCCGTCGCGTTCAAGCTGCTGCAGGACGTGATCGCCAGCTTCACGCCGCAATACTGGATGTTCTGGATCGGGCTCTTCCTCGTGCTGTTCGTGCTCGGCGGACGCGAACTGATCCACGGCGGGATCAAGGCCGTGGTCGGCCGGATCACGCGTCTCGGCCGGAGGTCGCCGACATGAGCGTCGCGCTCCAGACCTTCGATCTCTGCAAGAGCTTCGGCGGCATCACCGCGACGGACCATGTCGACTTCACGCTGGCGAAGGGCGCCCGCCACGCGCTGATCGGTCCGAACGGCGCCGGCAAGACCACCTTCGTCAACCAGCTCACCGGGGTGCTGCGCCCGAGCTCCGGCCGGGTCGAGCTGAAGGGCGAGGACATCACCGCCTTGCCGCGCGAGGCCCGGGTCGGGCGCGGGCTGGCGCGCACCTTCCAGATCAACCAGCTCTTCGGAACGATGACGCCGGTCGAGATGATCGCGCTCGTCATCTCGGAACGCCTCGGCCGCGGTCGGCAGCCCTTGCGCGCGCTCGACAGGGACAAGGAACTCGTCGCCGAGACGGCCGAAATCCTCGCCCGCTTCAGGCTCGACGACATCATGGACGAGCGCATCGCGACCTTGCCCTATGGCAAGCAACGCCAGATCGAGATCGCCGCCGCCTTCGCGGCGAGACCCAGCGTGCTGTTGCTCGACGAGCCGGCGGCCGGCGTGCCCGAGGCCGAGCGGCGCGAATTGATGGCGACGGTCGCCGGACTGCCGGAGGATGTTTCCGTTCTGCTGATCGAGCACGACATGGACCTCGTCTTCCGTTTTGCGACGCGGATCACCGTGCTGGTCAATGGCCGCTTGCTCGCCGACGGAACGCCCAGCGAGATCGCCAACGACCCTGCCGTCCGCGCCGCCTATCTCGGGGAGCATGGCCATGGCTGAGCTCCTGACCCTCGAACGCCTCAGCGCCGGCTATGGCGAGGCCCAGGTGTTGTTCGACATCGATCTTTCGCTCGCCGAAGGGCGTTCGCTGGCGCTGCTCGGCCGCAACGGCGTCGGCAAGACCACGCTGGTCAACAGCATCATCGGCGTCACCCGCTGGCGCGGTGGCCGGATCGTGCTCGCCGGACGCGACCTCACCACGGCCTCGCCTGAGCAGCGCGCCCATGCCGGCATCGGCTGGGTGCCGCAGGAGCGCAACATCTTCAAGTCGCTGACCGTGCTGGAGAACCTGACCGCCGTCGCGACGCCGGGTGCTTGGACGACAAGCCGCGTCTTTTCGATGTTCCCGCGCCTCGCCGAACGCAAGGCCAATCTCGGCAACCAGCTCTCCGGCGGCGAGCAGCAGATGCTGGCGATCGGGCGAGCGCTGATGCTCAATCCGAAGCTCTTGTTGCTCGACGAACCGACCGAGGGCCTCGCGCCGATCATCGTCGAGGAATTGCTGCGCGCCCTGAAGCGCCTCGTCCGCGATGAGGGACTGTCGGCGATCGTGATCGAGCAGCACGCCCGCAAGATCCTCGAGCTCACCGACGAGGCGATCGTGCTCGAGCGTGGCCGCGTCGTTCTCGCCGCGGGGAGCGCCGAGCTCCTCGTCGACCCATCGCGGCTGGAGCGCCATCTCGGGCTCGCCGCCGCCTGAGCCAACGACAGAACCGAGGAAAGGAAACGCTATGAGCCAGAGACAGAAGCCGCCGTTCCGGGGCGACATGGTCGGCAGCTTGCTGCGCAGCGCACCGGTCAAGGATGCCCGCGCAAAGCATGCGGCCGGCGAGATCGGTCAGGCCGAGCTGACGGCGATCGAGGACGAGGAGATCAAAAAGCTCGTTCGCAAGCAGGAAGAGGTCGGCCTGCAGGCGGTGACCGATGGCGAGTTCCGCCGCGCCTTCTGGCATTTCGACTTCCTCGACGGCCTCTCTGGCGTCACCAGCTTCGAGACCGATTCAGGCATCCAGTTCAAGGGCGTCACCACCAAGGGCCACGCGGTTCGCGTCACCGGCAAGCTCGATTTCCCGGACGATCACCCGCATCTCGCCCATTTCAAGTTCCTGGCCTCGACGACCGATCGCGTGGCGAAGATGACGATCCCGAGCCCGTCCATGCTGCATTATCGCGGCGGGCGGAAGGCGATCGATCCGAGCGCCTATCTGCGGATCGAGGATTACTACGAGGATCTCGGCAAGGCCTACGCCAAGGCGATCAAGGCGTTCTACGATGCCGGCTGCCGCTATCTGCAGCTCGACGACACCAGCCTGTCCTATTTCTGCGATCCCGAGCAGCGCAAGATGCTGGCCGAGCGCGGCGACGATCCCGAGCAGCTGGTCTTCATCTATCGCGACGTGCTCAATGCGGCGCTGAAGGCCAAGCCCGCCGATATGCAGATCACCACCCATACCTGCCGCGGCAATTTCAAGTCGACCTTCATCGCCTCGGGCGGTTACGAGCCGGTCGCCGAAATGGTCTTCAACGAGATCAATGTCGACGGCTACTTCATGGAGTGGGACGACGACCGCTCCGGCGGCTTCGAACCGCTACGCTTCCTGCCCAAGGGCGACAAGCAGGTCGTGCTCGGGCTGGTTACCTCGAAATTCGGCGAGATCGAGAGCAAGGACAATCTCAAGCGCCGGATCGAGGCAGCCTCGAAATACGCTCCGCTGGAGCAGCTCTGCCTGTCGCCGCAATGCGGCTTCGCCTCGACCGAGGAAGGCAATGTCCTGGCCGAGGACGAGCAATGGGCCAAGCTCTCGCGCATCCTCGAAGTCGCAAGGGAAGTCTGGGGATGAGCACCGAGCCCTGCTTCGACATCGCCCATCTCGGTCATGTCGAGCTCTTCACGAACAAGCCGCAGGAGAGCCTCGACTTCTTCGTCGACATCTTCGGGCTGACGGAGAGTGGGCGCGAGGGCGATAGCGTCTATCTGCGCGCCTGGGACGATTACGAGTTCCATACGCTGAAGCTCACCGCGGCGAAGACGACCGGCGTTGGCCATATCGGCTACCGCGCCTCAAGCGAAGCGGCGCTCTTGCGCCGCGTCGCGGCGATCGAGGCGATGGGCTGCGGCATCGGCTGGAGCGAGGGCGATCTCGGCCATGGCCGGGCCTATCGCTTCCGCGATCCGGACGACCATGTCTTCGAGATCTATTTCGAGACCAACAAATATGTCGCTCCCGAGAAGGAGCGGCCTGCCCTCAAGAACCAGGCGCAGCGGAACCATGGCCGCGGCTGCGCCGTGCGCCGGCTCGACCATCTCAATCTGCTGGCGCAGGACGTCGCCAAGATACGGGAGTTCATGCCGAAGGCGCTGGGCAGCCGCGTCACCGAGCAGATCGTGCTCGATTCCGGCGAGGTCGGCGGCTGCTGGTTCACCGTCAACAACAAGAGCTACGACATCGCCTATACCCGCGACCACACCCCGGCGCGCGGGCGCTTCCACCACGTCACCTACGCCGTCGATCAGCGCGAGCACATCCTGGAGGCAGCCGATCTCTTCCTGGAAAGCGGCGTCTTCATCGAGACCGGGCCGCACAAGCACGCGGTCCAGCAGACCTTCTTCCTCTATGTCTACGAGCCGGCCGGCAACCGCGTCGAGATCGCCAATGCCGGCGCCCGCCTGATCCTCGATCCGGACTGGCAGACGGTGACCTGGACGGAAGAAGAGCGGAAGAAGGGCCAGGCCTGGGGGCTGAAGACGATCGAGAGCTTCCACACCCACGGCACGCCGCCGTCGCCCGGCAAATAGCCCAGCCCGAATAGTGCGAGCGATCGAGTTGCTCCCCCTGGGGGTGGCTAGGTCGGTGCGTGCGCTACCCAGACGGAGCAGGTTGCCAGCCTCGCGCATCGGGTGGGCAATCTCCGGGCAAGCTTGCGACACATAAGCTGACGGTGAGGCTCCAAATTTTGGAGTTTCCTCCAAAAGACGGGAGCTGCAGCCCAGGACTGCAACTCCCTTCCTTTCGATTTTTCAATGACTTGGTGTCTGGCACAGGGGTTGCTGAAGCGGCGCGCGGACTGGCTGGAGCGCAGCAGGCATGAACTGGCAGGCTATCGTCGATTTCGACGGGACAATCTCGCGGGAGGATACGACCGACCTCGTACTGCAGCGCTTCGCGGAGCCGGGCTGGGAGGAGATCGAGGCGGATTGGGTCGCCGGCACGATAGGCTCGCGCGAATGCATGCAGCGTCAGGTCGCGCTGCTGCACGCTTCGCCCGATGTATTCGACACCTTCGTGTCCTCGCTGGCGATCGACTGGGGCTTCGCCGCCTTCGTGCGTTTGTGCCAACGCGCCGGGATCCCGGTCACGGTCGTCTCCGACGGCCTCGACCGCACCATCCATGCGCTGCTCGGGCGCGCCGGCCTGAGCGGCCTCACCGTCGTCGCCAATCACATTGAGCCGCTGCCGGGCGATCGCTGGCGGCTCACCTCGCCGCATGCCGACCCCTCCGGCGGCTGCGCCAGCGGCACCTGCAAATGTCGCGTCGCCAGCAGCCTTTCCCGGCCGCTGACCCTTCTGGTCGGCGATGGCCGCTCGGATTTCTGCGTCGCCGGCCAGGCCGACCTCGTCTTCGCCAAGAAGAGCCTGATCGACCATTGCCGCGAGAACGGCATCGGCCATCGCCCATTCAACACCTTCTCGGAGGCCGTCGGCCTTCTCGAAACCCTGCTGTCGGACGCCGCGAGCGAACCGGCGGCCCCTGCACGCAAGGACATGATCAATGGATGACGGCTTCACGTTGCTCGACCGCGCCGAGCCGGTCGATGTTTCCGCCGCGCCGGCCGAACTGACGCTCGCTGAGGAAGAGGCTCGCCTGCTCGCGCTCGAAGCCGAATACTGCTCGCATGGCGATACCGTCCATTACACGCAGTTCCCGAAGATCTTCTCGGGCTGCGAGGGCTCGTTCATGCTCGATGCGGCGGGCAACCGCTTCCTCGACCTGCAGATGTGGTACTCGGCCGTCAATTTCGGTTATGCCAATCCGCGCCTGAACAACGCGCTGAAGCGCCAGATCGACACGCTGCCGCAGGTGGCGAGCCAGTATTTGCACCGCGAGAAGATCGAGCTCGCGGCGATGATCGCCAGGGATGCGCAGCGCAAGTTCGGCGCCAAGGGCCGCGTCCATTTCAACGTCGGCGGCGCCCAGGCAGTCGAGGATTCGCTCAAGCTCGTGCGCAACGCCAAGAAGGGCAAGAGCCTGATGTTCGCCTTCGAGGGCGGCTATCACGGCCGCACGCTCGGCGCCTCGGCGATCACCTCGTCCTATCGCTATCGCCGCCGCTTCGGCCATTTCGGCGAGCGCGCGCATTTCATCCCTTTCCCCTACCATTTCCGCGGCCCCAAGGGGATGAGCAAGGAGGAGTACGGGCATCACTGCGGGCAGCAGTTCGCCCGGCTGTTCGAGAGCGAGTACAATGGCGTCTGGGACCCAAAGGTCGGCGAGGCCGAATACGCCGCCTTCTATGTCGAGCCGCTGCAGGGCACCGGCGGCTACGTCATCCCGCCGCCGAACTTCTTCATCGAGCTCAAGAAGGTGCTCGACCAGCACGGCATCCTGCTGGTGGTCGACGAGATCCAGATGGGCTTCTACCGGACCGGCAAGCTCTGGTCGATCGAGCATTTCGGCGTGCAGCCTGACGTGATCGTCTTCGGCAAGGCGGTGACCAACGGGCTGAATCCGCTCTCCGGCATCTGGGCGAAGGAAGAGCTGATCAATCCGACCGTGTTCCCGCCGGGCTCGACCCACTCCACCTTCAACGCCAATCCGCTCGGCACCGCCGTCGCGCTGGAAGCGATGAAGATGATGGAGGAAGAGGATTACGAGACCATGGTCATGGCCAAGGGCGCGTATTTCCTCGAAGGCCTCAAGGAGCTGAAGCGCCGGCACAGAATCGTCGGCGAGGTCGACGGGCTCGGCATGGCACTGCGGATCGAGATCTGCGAGCCGCATGACAGCTTCACCCCGTCCAAGCGGCTGGTCGACCTGATGTGCGACGAGGGCATGAAGGCTGACCTCGAGGTTGGCGGCAAGCGCTACGGCCTCGTCCTCGACATCGGCGGCTACTACAAGAACGTCATCACCCTCGCGCCGGCCTTGACCATGAGCCATGCCGAGATCGACCTCGCGATCGAGCTGCTCGACCAGCTCTTCGCCCGCGTCGCCGGCGCCTGAGCCGGGAGACGGGCCGGTGCGCCTGCGCGTGATCGATCTCGACGGCAGCGTGGCGGCGCAGGAGCCGCTGCGCTACCGCATCGACGCGGGCACCGCCGCGCGCATCGACGCCGCCGACCTCGCCGGTGCCCTGCGCATCGTCGCGGGCCGCCGGGCCAAGGCCGAGCTGCTGGAGCGGCTTGGCCGGCGCGACGGCGAAGGGCAGGGCGCGCCCGTCTTCTTCTATGGCTCCGGCGATTTCCATCACGTCACTTCGGTCTTGCTGAGCAGGGTCGATGAGCCTGTCACGGTCGTGCATTTCGACAACCATCCCGATTGGGTCAGCTTTCCGGCGACGGTGAATTGCGGCGCCTGGGTCAACCGGGCGCTGGAGCTGCCGCATGTGCAGAAGGTCGTCACGATCGGCCCGTGCAGCGACGATCTCGTGCGCCCGGAATGGCAGTTTGCCAATCTCAAGGCCGTGGCCGAGGGGCGGATCGCGCTCTATCCCTGGCGGCACGCGCCATCCCGGGTTTGGGGACGTTATGGCGAGACCGCGAGCTTTCGCCAGGAAGGCGGCCACCTGCACTGGCGCAACCTCGCGGACGAGGATTGGTCGGATTTCCTCGACGAATTGATCGCGGCGATCCCGACCAAGTCCGTCTGGCTGACGATCGACAAGGATGTGCTCGGTCCGGGCGACGCCTGCACCAATTGGGATCAAGGCGACCTGCCGCTGAGTCATGTTCTGGCGGCGGTCGAGCGGCTGGCAAGCGAGCGCCGGATCGTCGGCGCCGATGTCTGCGGCGACTGGTCGGAGCCCCGCTTCACCGATCCGTTCCGTGCGACGCTCGCCTATTTCGACCATCCGGCGCGCTTCAGGCCGACGCCGGAGCAACTCTCCGTCAACGCCCGCGTCAATGCCGGTCTGATCGACTGCTTCCAGCGGGTGCTGTCATGAACCTGACGATCATCCTCTGGTTCGTGCTCTCGGTCGTCTGCGATGTCGTCGGCCAGATCTGCTTCAAGATTGGCGCCGACAGGCTGCCGCAGGGCGCCAATGTCCGGGCCACCGCGGCAGCAGTGGCACGCTGCGGCTGGATCACCGCCGGGCTCGCGACCTATGTCGCCGAGTTCTTCATCTGGCTGCGCATCCTCGCCGAAGTGCCGCTCTCGATCGCCTTTCCGATCGCCAGCGCCAATTTCCTCGCCATCACCCTGGCCAGTGCCGTCTTCCTCGGCGAGCGCGTCGGCCGGCGGCAATGGCTGGGGTCCTTCCTGATCACCTGCGGCGTTATCATCGTCGCCAGAACAGCCTGACGGACATGTTCCGATGACCACACGCGATTTCAGCGTCCGCCTCGCCGGCGACCGCACCGGCTTCCTGCTCATCCACGGCCTCGGCGGCACGCCGACCGAACTGCGCTTCGTCGCCCGCGCGTTGCATCGCGCCGGCCATACCGTGCACTGCCCGCAGCTGGCCGGCCATTGCGCGGGCGAGGCCGAGATTCTCGCCACCGGCTGGCACGACTGGGCGCAGAGCGTGCTCGACGAACTCGAACGCATGCGCGCGATATGCGACACCGTGATCGTCGGCGGGCTTTCCATGGGCGCGGTGCTGGCGATGCATGTCGCGGCGCAGCGCCCCGGCCAAGTCGACGGGCTCGCGCTCTATGCCCCGACCTTCTGGTATGATGGCTGGTCGATCCCGCGCTACGCCTTTCTGCTACGCTGGTTCATCAACACGCCGTTCGGGCGGCGCTATCGCTTCGTCGAACGCGAGCCCTACGGGCTGAAGGACACACGGACCCGCGCTTTGGTCGTCTCCTCGCTGGCGAGCGGCGACAGCTCGGAAGCCGGCCTGCTCGGCACGCCGTCTGGCTCGCTGAAGGAGATGTGGGACCTGATCGCCGTGACCCGCCGTGAACTGGGGCTGGTCAAATGCCCGGCGCTGCTGGTCCATCCGCGGGAAGACGACATCGCCGACCTCAAGAACGCCTTCGAGATCCAGCGCAAGCTCGGCGGGCTGGTCGATGCTGTGATCCTCGACGACAGCTATCACCTCGTCACCATCGACCAGCAGCATGAGATCGTGATCGAGCGCTCGCTGGCTCTGGCAGCCCGTCTGGCCAAGGCGCGCCTGTCGGCGCTGCCGCTCGTGGCGGCCGAGTGACCATGGTCCAGGCCCGCATCCTGGCAGATATTGCGGGGATCGCGTCCTCCACTTGGGACGCCTGCCTGCCCGGCGAGGCCGAGTGCCATGCCTATTACAGCGCCTGCGATGCGGTTGCGGCCGAGACCGGCGTCGGGCTGCGCATGGCGGCGGCCATTGCCGAGAGCGGCGACGAGGTCGTCGCGGTGGCACCGTTCTTCCGGCTGAACTATCGGCTCGACACGCCGCTGCAAGGCAAGCTCAGGGCTTTTGGCGATTCCCTGTTTCGTCATGTGCCGGGGCTCGTCACGCTGAAGGTGCTCTGTGTCGGCTCGCCCTATGCCGAGCGCTGCCATCTCGGCTTCTCGCCGCAGCTCGACACTGCCGGGCGCCTTGCGGCCTTCCGGTCGCTCGCTGACGCGCTGGAGCGGCAGGCGGCGGAGGAGGGCGCGCATCTCGTGGTCTGGAAGGACCTCGCGCCGGCCGAGGAAGAGGGCTTCGGCGGCGCCTTGAAGGAGGCCGGTTTCGCCCGGCTCGGCAGCCTGCCGATCGCGTTGCTCGACCTGCCGTTCAAGGACAAGGCGGCCTATCTCGCTTCGCTCTCGGCGGCGACGCGCAAGGACATCAAGCGCAAGCTCGCCAAGGCGAGCGAGGTGCGCATCGCCTTCCATACGGACATCAACGGGTTGGAGCCGAAGATCGACGAGCTCTACGAGGCGACACGGGCACAGAGCGGGCTCGACTATGGCGAGCTCGAAGTGCTGCCGCCCGGTTATTTCGGCGCGGTCTCGCGGGCGCTCGGCGAGCGGGCGGTGTTCGTGCTCTACTGGATCGGCGACGAGCTCGCGGCCTTCAACCTGCTGCTGGTCGAGCCTGATCGGGTGATCGATAAGTTCCTGGGCATGCGCTACCCGCTGGCCCGCGAGCACAACCTCTATGCCGTGAGCTGGATGGCGAATGTCCGCTTCTGCCTGGAGCGCGGCATCGACAAGCTCCAGAGCGGCCAGACGGCTTATGCCGCCAAGCTGCGCTTCGGCAGCCGGCTGGTGCCCTCGACCCTTTACGTCCGGCACCGGCTCGCGCCCTTGCAATGGGCGCTGCGTTCCTTGAGCCCCTGGCTCGGTTTCGAGCGCTTCGATCCGGACCTCGCCGCGCTCGCGCGAAGGAAAGCCGCATGAGCAGCATCTCCTCCCCGGCGACGACGTCCTGGATGCGCCAGCTCGCGATCTGGGTCATCTTCGTTGCGCTCGACACCGGCACGCAGCTCGCCTTCAAATGGGGCGCGGACGGGCTCGGCGACATGGAGTTCGGGCTCGCCATGATGGCGAAGGCGGTGTCGCTGCCCGGCGTCTGGCTGGCGACGCTCGGCTATATCGGCACCTTCGTCGTCTGGATGGCGATCCTGCGCGACATGCCGCTGAGCCGTGCCTTCCCGATGACGGGCCTGGTCTATGTCACGGTGCCGCTGCTGGCCTGGCTCACCTTCGGCGAGCAGATCGACCTGGTGCGGGCCAGCGGAATCGCATTGATCATCGCAGGCGTGGTCCTGCTCGGGAGTGACGACTGATGCGGGGGATTGGCCCGGCCTTTTTGGTTGCGGCGGCTCTGCTGGCAGCGCTGCCGGCCCATGCCGACCCGATGGCCGATATTGTCGGGCGCTGGCGCGACTCGGATGGCGAGTCCGAGATCGCGATCAGCCGCTGCGGGCCGGCTCTGTGCGGCAAGATCGTCTGGCTGAAAGAGGCGCGTTTCGACATCTTCAACCCGGATGAGGGCCTGAGGAAGCGCTCGCTGCTTGGCCTCCAGGTTCTCTCCGGCTTCAAGCCGGCGGCGAAGGGTGCGCTGGAGGGACAGGGCTATAATCCGGCGGACGGCAAGATATATCGGACCACGCTCGAACTGACTTCGTCCCAGAGTCTAGTGGTACGTGGCTGCGTGCTCGGCGGGTTGATCTGCGACGACGACACCTGGTCACGGCAGCCATGATCCCGGCCGGCACGGTACCGCCGGCCGATAGGCGCAGGTAAGGAGAACCGGTCCCGGCATGTCGATGCGGATGACATCGCTGAGATTCAGGCTGGTGATCGGCTTCATGCTGGTCAGCGTGCCGGCGATGATGGCGTCCGCCTATATCGCGGCCAGGCTGATCTCGGACGCTTTCGAGGAGAATGTCGAGCAATGGCTCGGCGAGACCTCGCGCTTCTTCGCGCTGGAGATTGCCGAAGCGACGCAGGAGGCGCAGCGCGTCGCGGGCGTGATCGGGCACCGGCTGGAGCAGACAGGCGACGACCATAAGATGCAGCGAACGGTCGAGCGTGAGTTCGCGGTGCTGAGCTCGGTCGGCTACGATCTGATCGCGATCTATCGCCCGGGTGGCGAGGTCCTGTTCAAGACCCGCGACTTCAGCAGCCTCACACCTTTGCCGGCGGAGACCAGCCTCGGCCTGTTCAGGATCGAGACGGATGGCAAGCGCTGGATCATGGCGGGCGCCGTCCAGGCCGTGCAGATCGGCGGCCAGCCGGCCAATATCCTGATCGGGACCTGGCTCGACGAAGGCTCATTCGGCGGCATCAAGGTGGTGACTTCGCTGGAGATCCGTCTCTTCGCGCTATTCAACGGCCAACTCGAACCCGTGATGCAGACCCATCCCGATCGCACCGCCACGGTATCGGACGGCGTGCGGACGAGGCTCGAAGCCGGAGAGGAGGCGGTCTTTGACCCGGTGGCCGACGGCGGTGGCTATCGCGCCGTCTATTCCGGCCTGCGTGGCATCGATGGCGAGCTCGCCGCGATCAGCTTCATCGGCATGCGCAGCGAGGCGGGCTTTTTCGAGCAGCTCGGCCGGGAGAGCCTGTTCCTCGGCATCTTCCTGCTCGGCAGCGCGATCTCGATCGTCGTCGGCATCCTGACCTCGGACCTGCTGGTGCGGCCGCTGCGCGCCCTGACCCATGGCGTGCGGGCGATCGCGGCGGGAGATTTCGGCCAGCGCGTTTCGGCGGGTGGCGGGCGCGAGATCGTCGAACTCGCCAGCGGCTTCAACGGCATGGCCGAGCAGCTCGGCAAGCTGCAGCAGCTCGAGGCGGAGCTCAGGCGCAAGGATCGGCTGTCGGCGCTCGGCCAGGCGGCGATGGTGATCGCCCATGAGGTGCGCAACCCGCTCGGGATCATCAAGACCTCGACGGAGGTGGTGCGCAATCGCGCCAAGCTCGGCGGCGCTGAAGAGAAGATGCTCGGCTATGTCATCGACGAGGTCCGCCGCATCGAGACACTGGTGCGCGACTTCCTCGACTTCGCCCAGCCAAAGCCACCGGTGAAGGTCGAAATGCCGCTGCGCGCGGTGATCGACCGGGTCGCGGCGATCGCGGCGCCCGAATTCGGTCGTCAGAAGATCGAGCTTTCCGTCGAGGACGAGAGTGGTGGCGCGACGGTCCTTGGCGATCCCGACCAGTTGTATCAGGCTTGCCTCAATCTCATCCTCAACGCGATCGACGCGATGCCGGAGGGCGGCATGATCCGGGCGAGCTTGCGCGCTACCGAGGAGGCCGTCTCGCTGACGATCAGCGACGAGGGCACAGGCGTGCCGGACGCAATCCGGCAGGAAATCTTCAACCCGTTCTTCACCACCAAGGCCAAGGGCACCGGGCTTGGACTCGCCAAGGTGCAGAGCGTGGCGGAAGCCCATGGTGGCAGCACGGCCTGCGTCTGCGAGCCGGGACGGGGCGCCGCCTTCACCATCGCGCTGCCGCGGGCGAAACCGGGAGCGCTGGCATGAACCAGTCCATCCTGGTGGTTGATGACGAGGTGCGGCTCGCCGATGTGCTGGCGGCGGCGCTGGAGGATCTCGGCTACCGCGCCACGGCGGTGCATAGCGCCCGCGCCGCGCTCGCAGAACTCGAACAGGCGCGGTTCGATCTGGTGCTGACCGACCTTCGGCTGCCGGTGATGGACGGGCGGGCCTTGCTGCGCGAGGTCCGCAGGCGCTGGCCCGAGGTCCCGGTCATCATCATCACCGCCTTCGCGGCGGTGCGCGACGCGGTCGACCTCGTCAAGGAGGGGGCGTTCGACTACATCGCCAAGCCCTTCGAGATCGACGACGTCTCGGCCACGATCAGGCGGGCGCTGCGCCTCGCCGACGTGGTGCGGGACAATGAGCGGCTGCGCAGCGAGCTCGAAGGCCGCCACAGCTTCGATACGCTGGTCGGCAGCAGCGCCAGCTTCCGCCGCGTGATCGAGCAGGTCACCGAGGTCTGCGAGACCAAGGCGACCGTATTGCTGAATGGCGAGAGCGGCACCGGCAAGGAGTTGGTCGCCCGCGCGATCCACTTCAACAGCCCGCGTCGCGACAAGCCCTTCATCGCGATCAATTGCGCAGCGATCCCGGAATCCCTGCTGGAAAGCGAACTCTTCGGCCATGTGAAGGGCGCCTTCACCGGAGCGCTCGCCAACCGGATCGGGCGCTTCGCCGCCGCCGATGGCGGCACGCTCTTCCTCGACGAGATCGGCGACATGCCATTGCCGATCCAGGCCAAGCTGCTGCGGGTGATCCAGGAGCGCAGCTTCGAGCCGGTCGGCGCGACCCGGACGCAGACGGTCGACGTCCGGCTCGTCGCGGCAACACATAAGGATATGCGTCAGGCCGTCGACCAGGGCAGCTTTCGCGAAGACCTGTTCTACCGGCTGAACGTCTTTCCGATCCAGCTGCCGCCGCTGCGCGAGCGGGCCGACGACATTCCGCTGCTCGCCGCGCATTTCCTCGCGGAATTGGCGGATGCGATGGGCAAGCGAGCCACCGGCTTCTCACCGGCGGCCATGGCGGCGATGAGCGCCTATGGCTGGCCCGGAAACATCCGGGAATTGCACAATTGCATCGAGCGGGCGGTGATCGTCGCCAAGGCGCAGACGATCGACGCGGCCGACCTGCCGCAGGACCTGTTCAACGGCAGCCGCCGGGCCGAGCGGGATGGCCTGCCGCGCGATCTCGACGCCGAACTGGAGCGGATCGAGCGCGAGTTCATTCTCGAGGCGTTGAGGCGCAGCGACGGCGTGCAGGTCCGCGCTGCGAAATTGCTAGGCATAGCCGAAAGAAGCCTTTGGCACCGCATCAAGAAACTCGGTATTAGGCTGGGCCGCGCGATCGCGGACTGACGACCAATGGGACGCCTCCTCCATGCTTTCTCTCGTCCGTCACGCACGCCCAGCCCGCGGCCGGCGCCGGCGCGCCGCCGCCCTGGCCGGGCTCGTCGCGCTGCTCGCCTTCTCCAGCGGGGCGGCGCGGGCAGATGACGATGACGACGATGATGACAACGACACCAAGCGGGTCCTGACCGATCCGACGCCGGCGAAGGGCTGGATCATCACGCTGGGCGGCTCCTTCCAGTTCGGTCCGAAATATGACGGCGCGAAGTCCTTCGGCCCGTCCTTCATGCCATCCCTCTCATGGCGCCGTGTCGGTGAGCCGGCCGGCTTCAGCGCCCCGGACGACAGCTTCGATTACGCCATCTACGACACCGACCGCTTCGACATCGGTGTCGTCGGCAGTTATCGCTCCGGCCGCTATTCGGGCTCGACTTACCGGCTCTGGGGCATGCGCGATGTCCCCTGGGCGGTCGAGGCCGGCGTCTACGCCGAATACTGGGTCGTTCCCGAGCGGCTGCGCACCCGCGTCGAAGTCCGCCAGGGCTTCAATGGCCATCATGGCGTGGTCGCCGACTTTTCGGCCGACTGGGTCGAGCGGTTCGGCAGCTTCACCTTCGCCGTCGGTCCGCGGCTGTCGCTCGGCAGCGCTTCCTATATGCGCCGGAACTTCGGCGTGCTGCCCGGTGAGGCGGCGCTCAACGGCATGATCCCGGCCTATAAGCCCGGCGCGGGTGCCAAGTCGGTCGGCCTGGCCTCGTCGCTTGAATATGCGTGGTCGCCGAGCTTTTCGACGACGCTCTTCGCCCGCTACGACCGGCTGGTGGGCGATGCCGCGAACTCGCCGATCGTCGACAGGCTGGGGGAGCGCAACCAGTTCTCGGTCGGCATCGGCGCGAGCTATTCCTTCCAGGTCGGTGGCTGAGGGCCGGGTCAGGGCACCAGGATCACCCCTGAATTCGCGAAGGACAGCCAGACCGGCGTGCCCGGCGCCAGCATGTCGTCGACATCATGGCTGATGACGAAGAGCTCGCCGACGGCGGTCTCGATCATCAGGTCGAGATGGTTGCCGAGATAGGCGCATTTTCTGATGCTGCCGGGCAGGCTGCCCTGACTCTCATGGCGCGAGACCAGCAGGCTCTGCGGCCTGAGTGCCGCCTTGGCCGGCCCCGGCTGCAGGCCGCGTGCCGGCAATGAGACATGGGCCGGGCCGATCGCTACATCCGCGCGCTCGTCCGCGACCGACGTCACGATGACGTCGACCATGTTGGCGTCACCGATGAAGTCGGCGACGAAGGCGTCGGCCGGCTCCTCATAGAGCTGGCGCGGCGTGCCCTGCTGGGCGATGCGGGCATTCGACATCACGATGATGCGGTCGGAGACCGCGAGAGCCTCCTCCTGATCGTGGGTGACATAGGCGACGGTGAGATTGAGCGCCTGCTGCAGCTCGCGGATCTCCTCGCGCACGCGGCGGCGCAATTTGGCGTCGAGATTGGAGAGTGGCTCGTCGAAGAGCAGAACCTGCGGCTCCAGCACCAGCGCCCGGGCGACGGCGACGCGCTGCTGCTGGCCGCCGGACAGCTCCGAGGGGTAGCGTTTCTCGAAGCCCTTGAGGCCGACCAGTGCCAGCTTCTCCAGTGCCATCTCCTGTGCCTTGGCCTTGGGCAATCCTTTCACGGTCGGGCCATAGGCGGCGTTGTCGAGCACGTTCATGTGCGGGAACAGCGCATAGGACTGGAAGACCATGCTGACGTCGCGATCGGCGGCGGAGAGCCGGGTCACGTCCTTGCCGCCGATCAGGATTTCGCCTTCGCTGGCGATCTCCAGGCCGGCGATCATGCGCAACGTCGTGGTCTTGCCGCAGCCGGAGGGCCCGAGCAGCGTCACCAGCTTGCCGGCCTCGATCGAGAAATTGACATTGTCGACCGCCGTCACCGCGCCATAGCGCATGCTGACATTGCGGAACTCGACGGAGGCGGGGCCGGCCTTGGGCATGGCTGCGACGTATCCTTACTTGATCGGCTCGGCGGCGGAGGAGGCGAGGGCGGGCGTGCCGCGCCGGCCGAGCTTGCGCTCGCCGACGCCGAGCTGGATCAGGCTGATGCCCAGCGCCATGACCACGATCAGCACCGAGGAATAGGCGATGGCGAGGCCGAACTCGCCAGCCTCGACGCGGCCGACGATATAGGCGGTGGCGAGGTTGTACTCGGCCGAGACCAGGAAGATCACGGCGCTGACCGTCGTCATGCTGCGCACGAAGCTGTAGACCAGCGCGGCGACGAGGGCCGGGCGCAGCAGCGGCAGCACCACCCGCCAGAGCGTGGTGAAGCTGCGGGCCGACAGCGTCGCCGAGGCCTCGTCCAGGCTCTTGTCGATCTGCGACAGGCCGGCGATGCCGGAGCGCACGCCGACCGGCATGTTGCGGAAGACGAAGGCGATGATCAGGATCAGGCCGGTGCCGGTGATCTCGACCGGCGGCACGTTGAAGGCGAGGATATAGGCGACGCCGAGCACGGTCCCGGGAATGGCGAAGCTCAGCATCGTCGCGAACTCGAGGGCGCCGCGCCCGGCGAAACGCTGGCGCGTCAGGAGGTACGCGGTGAGCAGGCCGATGATCGCTGTGAGCGGCGCCGCGATGAGCGACAGCTTCAGCGTGGTGAAGAAGGACGGCCAGGCCGAGCCGTCGAAATAGAGGCCACGGCTGAAGTCGATCGAGAAGCCGGTGATGTAGTGCTGCAGCGTCGGGGTGTAGTCGCGCCCCATCGTCTTGACGAAGCCGCCCATCAGGATGACGACGTAGATCACTGCTGTCAGCGCCACCCAGGGGCCGATGACGAGGGCGGAGATCCAGGTGATCCGGCGCGGCAGCGGCGTCGGCAGGCCGGAATCGCCCTTGCCGGTGACGGTCGTATAGGACTTGCCGCCGAGCCAGCGTTGCTGGGCCCAGAAGGCGGCCAGCGTGAAGCCGAGCAGGACGATGGCGAGCACCGCCGCCTGGCCCTGGTTGTGCGCGGCGCCGACCACGGCAAAGAAGATTTTGGTCGAGAGCACCTCGAAATTGCCGCCGAGCACCAGCGGGTTGCCGAAGTCGGCCATGCTCTCGACGAAGCCGAGCAGGAAGGCGTTGGCGAGGCCGGGCCGCAGCAAGGGCCAGGTCACGGTGCGGAAGGTGGTCCAGCGCTTGGCGCCGAGCGTCTGCGAGGCTTCTTCCAGGCTGGGTGCGATGCCCTGGACGACGCCGATCAGGACGAGGAAGGCGATCGGCGCGAAGGCGAGCACCTGGGCGAGCAGCACGCCGGGCAGGCCGTAGATCCAGCGCGAGCGCGGTATGCCGAACCAGTCGAACAGGAAGGTCGAGAACAGGCCGGAGCGGCCGAAGAGCAGGATCAGCGCCAGGCCGATGACGAAGGGCGGGGTGATGATCGGCAGTACGGTGAGCAGCCGCATGACGCGCTTGCCGGGCATGCCGGTGCGCAGGATCAGCAGCGCGCAGGCGAGGCCGAGCAAGGTGGTGATCAGGCCGGTCAGCACCGCCAGGATCAGCGTATTCCAGGCGACGCCGCAATTGACGTTGGCCGAAAGGCAGCCAAGCCCCCAGATCGTCGGGCTGAAGAAGCGCTCAACGAACTCGCCGAGGACGAGCGCTCCGCTGGAATCGACGAGCGCGCTGCGCAGGATCACCGCGACCGGCAGGAAGATGAACAGCGCGATCAGCATGATGACGATGCCGATCGAGGAGGTCGTGAACAGGTCGCCACGGCACAGGCCGCGATAGGCGAGCCCATGGCAGAGCAAGAGCAGCAGCGAGACCAGGGTTATCAACGCGCCGAAACCCATTCCGGGCTGGGCCGCGCCGGCCCCGCCGAGCAGGGCCGCCAGCGCCGGCATGCCCTGGTCCTTGAGCGTGACAGCGAAGCCTTGGGCAAAAAAGGCGACAAGTCCGGCGAAGCCGATCCAGGCGAGCAGCTTGCCGGTAGTCGCGTTCTCCTGCCGGGCGCTGAGCAGGCTGGCGAGGACGAGGGCGATGCCGACCGGCGCGAGCCAGGGCGCTGCCCCCGAGAGCACGAGCGCGAGCGCCGTGCCGGCCTTGCCGAACGGGTAGCCGGTAAGGCTCATCCCCTCGGGCAGATACCAGGGGATGAGCGCATAGCCGAGCCAGCCGGCCAGCAGCGCAAGCCTCGTCGCGGGACGCATCGTCTCTCGCCTTCCGTGTCAGCTGCCAGCGATCAGCGCGCGTTCACTTCGGGAGAGCCTTGATCTCCTTGTCCCACTTGCTCAGGAGCCGGGTGCGCTCGGCCGAGGAGCCGTATTTGACGAAGTCGTATTTGATCAGCTTCATCTCCGACATCTTCGGCGCCTGCGCCGGCACGGGCGCGCTCTTGTTAGACGGCACCTGATAGGATTTGGCCGGCGCAGCGAGCGCCTGCGCCGCCGGGGTCAGCGCCCAGTCGTAGAACTTCTTGGCGTTGTCGAGATTGCGCGCGCCCTTGACGATCGACATCGAGCCGATCTCGTAGCCGGTGCCCTCGCAGGGAGCGACGGCCTTGATCGGATCGCCTTGCACGGCGAAGACGACGGCGTCATGGATAAAGACGATGCCGACGGCGGTCTCGCCAAGGCTCGCCGCCTTGGCCGGGGCCGCGCCCGACTTGGTGTACTGGCTGACGTTCTTGTGCAACTGCTTGAGATAGTCGAAGCCCTTGTCCTCGCCCATCAGCTGCACGACCGTGGCGAGCAGGTTGTAGGCGGTGCCCGATGAGTTCGGGTCCGCGACCTGGACGTCGTCCTTCAGCTTGGCATCGAGCAGGTCGGCCCAGCACTTGGGCTCATTCAGGCCCTTAGCCTTGATCTGCTGGGTGTTGTAGCCGAAGCCGAGCGCGCCGGCATAAATGCCGACCGAGCGCTTCTTGGCGGCTTCCCACTGCGCGAGCGCCCACTCGTGCAGGTCTTTGTTTGCCGGCGACTCGTATTCCTGCGTCAAGCCTTCCTCGGCGGCCTGCAGATGCGGATCGCCGGTGCCGCCCCACCAGATGTCGCCGCGCGGATTGGACGATTCCGCCTTGAGCTGGGCGTAGATCTCGCCAGCGGATTTGCGGGTCATTGCGACCTTGATGCCGGTTTCCTTCTCGAAGGCGCCGCTCATCGCGCGGCACCACTCTTCCTGCACGCCGCAATACATCACGAGCGAGCCCTGGGCCTGGGCCGGAGCCGCGGCGAAGGCCGCGCTCGCGGCGGCGGCAAGAATCCCGGCGCGAAGCCAATGGTGTTTCTGCATAGTGTCCTCCCGATTTTGGTTCTGTCTGTTCTTGTTGGGTCGATAGTGACCGTTCGTTCGAAAAGATCAACGATCCCTGCGCCGGCTCATGATTCCGGTGATGCGTTCCAGCTCCGCTGTCAGCTCCGGCGTGCAGCACAAGACCGGGTTGCCGGCCGCGATCGCGTCGCCCTCGAAGAAGTCGTTGGTGTGAGCGCCTGCCTCGGCGGCGATCACCAGGCCGGCGGCGACGTCCCAGGAATTGATGTGCAGTTCGGCATAGGCGTCGGTCCGGCCGCAGGCGACATGGCAGAGCCCGAGCGCGCCGGCGCCCGGGCGCTTGACTGCCGCACCGGCTTCGAAGCCGCGCTTGACCATGTCGATGTAGCTGTCGAGCGGCTTGCGTTTCGACCAGCCGAATTCGAGGCTGGCGCGGCCGATATCGCTGGTGCCCGAGACCCGGATCGGCTGGCCGTTCAGGCTCGTGCCGCTGCCGCGCCGGGCGCGGTAGACCTCGCCGAGCGCAGGCGCGGCGATGACGCCGATCTCGGGGCGCCCGTTGAGCACGAGGCCGATCGAGATGCACCAGTTGCGATCGCCATGGGCGAAATTCGCCGTGCCGTCGATCGGGTCGATGATCCAGACTGCATCGGCCGCTTCGCCGCCGCCTTCCTCGCCGATCACGGCATCGGAGGGGAAGAGCCGTTCGAGCCGCTCACGCAGGAAGCTCTCGACGGTGCCGTCGGCGGCGGTGAGCCAGTCCTGCGCGCCCTTCATCGTGATGTTGAGCGCGTCGCTGCGCCCGAAATAGCCGAGTGCGAGATGGCTCGCCTCGGCGACGAGGCCGAGCACGGCGTATTCGCGCAGTTCGAGTTCGGCCGGCGTCATCACAGGGCCTCGAGCGAAACGGCGACGGGCTTGCCGGTGCGGCGGGATTCGGTCGCGGCATCGGCCAGGATCTGGGCCTTCAGCCCGTCGAGGCATGACGGCGAGGGCGCGCGCTTGTCGCGGCAGGCGGTGACGAAAGCGTCGAGCTCGGCGCGATAGGCGGCGGCGTAGCGCTCCAGGAAGAAGTTCTGCACGGGATCGGCCCGGAAGCCGGCGCCGGTCGCGATCTCCACGGTGGTCTCGTGGATGTTGCCGGCGCGCAGCATGCCCTTGGAGCCGTGCACCTCGATGCGCTGGTCGTAGCCGTACGTGGCGCGGCGTGAATTCGAGATCTGGGCGATGCGGCCGCTCGCCGTCCGCATCAGCACGGCGGCGGTGTCGACGTCGCCGGCCTCGCCGATCGCCGGATCGACCAGCGCCGAGCCGAGCGCGAAGACCTCGACCGGCTCCTCGGCGAGAAGGAAGCGGGCCATGTCGAAATCATGGATCATCATGTCGCGGAAGAGCCCGCCCGAGCGCTTGACGTAGTCGACTGGCGGCGGCCCGGGATCGCGCGAGATCACGCTGACGATCTCGATCGCGCCGGCCTCACCTGCGCGCAGGCGGTCTTCGAGGGCGGCGAAGTTCGGATCGAAGCGGCGGTTGAAGCCGATCATCAGCGGCTTGCCGGACTTGGACACCACCTCAAGGCAGCGGCGAATGCGGCCGGCGTCGAGATCGACCGGCTTCTCGCAGAACACCGCCTTGCCGGCCGAGACGGCGGCCTCGATCAGGTCGGCATGAGTGTCGGTCGGTGTGCAGATTACCACAGCGTCGATGCCGGAATCGGCGAGGATCGCCTCGGTGCTCGCGACCTTGGCGCCGGAGGCTTGGGCGAGCGAGGCGGCGGCCTCGGCCGAGGCATCGGAGAGCGCGACCAGCTGCGCATCGGAGCGCGCCGCAACGTTGAGCCCGTGAATGCGCCCGATGCGGCCGGCGCCCAGCAATCCAAATCTCATCACGTCCGTGGTCCTGCGGTTCGAGAGTGCTTCGGCGTCAGTCGTGCGCGCCGAGAATGGTCTGGTCGAAGTCGATATTGGCGCCGGTCATCAGCCCCGATTCGGATGACGCCAGATAGGCGACGGCCTTGGCGACCTCGCGCGGATCGATCAGCCGGCCGAAGGGGCGGCCAGCCTCGGCCTTCTCAAGCCAGCCATCCTGCGCATCATGGCGCAGGCGCATGATCGCGTCCTCGCCGGGCGTCGCCATCCAGCCGATATTGAGGCCGTTGACGCGGATGCGATCGGCCAACAGCCCGTAAGCGGCGTTCTTCGTCAGCGTCGCCAGCGCGCCTTTCGAGACGCTGTAGGCGGCAAGGAAAGGCTGGCCGCCATGGGCCGACATCGACTGGATGTTGACGACCGAACCCCGGATGCCCTGCTTGCGCATCAGGGTCGCGGCGTCCTGGATCAGGAAGAAGGGCGCGGTCAGGTTGACCGCCATGATCCGGGCATAGAGCTGCGGGCTCGTATCGAAGATCGTGCCGCGGTCGGTGTCGCCGGCGACGTTGACGAGGATGTCGAGCCGGTCGAAAGCTTGCTCGGCGGCCGGGACGATTGCGCGGACCGCGTCGAGATCCGCAAGGTCGGCGGCGTGGAAGATTGCCTTGCAGCCGGAGGCCTTCAGACTGTTGGCGACGGCTTCGCCACGCTCGCGGTTGCGGCCGGTGAGCACCAGGCCGGCGGCCCCACGGGTGGCGAACTCGCGGGCGATGGCTTCGCCCAGGCCCTGGCTGCCACCGGTGACGATGGCGACCTTGCCGTCGAGCGCGCGGCTGAAGTTAGTCGGCTCAGGCAACGCGGTGTCTCCCTGGGAATGCCATTGTCACAATGGCACATTATTTTTATTGCGCTTGACTAATGGAACAAACATTCCATTCTCTGGCGGCGCAAGTCAAGGCCGCGAGAGCCCCTGTTCCCGATGACATCGCCAGTGCAGCAGGAAACGCCAAAGGACGATTTCGACGGCTTCGTCGCCCTGCTGCGCGAGCGCGGGCCGAGCCTGCCGAAACGCCTGCGGCAGGTCGCCGACTACGCGCTCGCCAATCCCGACGACATGGCTCTCAGCACCGCAGCGCAGGTGGCGCAGCAAGCGGGCGTACAGGCCTCGACCCTAGTCCGTTTCGCCCAGGCGCTCGACTATTCCGGCTTCAGCGAATTGCAGCAGCTCTTCCGCTCGCGGCTGCGCCAGCAATTCCCCGATTATCGTGAAAGGCTGGTGGCCTTGCGCGAGGAGGGTGCGGCCGGGCCGAACATGGCGCAGGTGCTGCTCGACGGCTTCGTCGAGGCGAGCCGCAGCTCGCTGACGCGGCTGCAGACGACCGTGCGCTATCGCGACATCGACAAGGCGACCGACCTGCTCGCCGGAGCCGAGACGATCATCCTCGTCGGTGCGCGCCGGATGTTCCCGGTCGTGTCCTATCTCGCCTATGCCTTCGGCAAGCTCGGAATCCGGGCGATCTTGGTCGACAATATCGCTGCGCTCGGGCCTGAGCAGGCGGCGATCGCGCGCGAGGGCGATGTCGTGATCGCCGTCAGTTGCGCGCCCTATACTCCGGCGACGGTCGCAATCGCGGCTCAGGCCCATGTCAAGGGTATCCCGATTATCGCGATCACCGACAGCGCGCTCAGCCCGCTCGCCCAGCATTGTTCCCTGTGGCTCGAGGTCGAGGAGGCCGATTACGGCGCCTTCCGCTCGATGTCGGCCACCTTCGCGCTCGCCATGACGCTCGCCGTCGGCACCGCCGAGAAAGCCCGTCCCGATGCCTGAACCCGTGCTCGACCTGATCTCGATCGGCCGCTCCTCGGTCGATCTCTATGGCCAGCAGATTGGCGGCCGGCTGGAGGACATGGGCAGCTTCTCGAAAGCGGTCGGCGGCTGCCCGACCAATATCGCGATCGGCACCGCCCGGCTCGGGCTGAGATCGGCGGTGATCACCCGCGTCGGCGACGAGCAGATGGGCCGCTTCATCCTGGAGCAATTGCAGCGCGAGGGCGTCGAGACCAAGGGCGTCGTCGTCGACCCCAAGCGCCTGACCTCGCTGGTCATCCTCGGCGTGCGCGACGAGAAGACCTTTCCGCTGATCTTCTACCGCACCGACTGCGCCGATGCGGCGCTCGACGAGAGCGAGATCGATGAGGCCTTCATCGCGTCGGCCAAGGCGGTGGTGGTCACCGGCACGCATTTCGCGATCCCGAATGCCGCCAAGGCGCAGCGCAAGGCGATCGCGCTTGCCCGCAAGCATGGCCTCAAGGTCGTGTTCGACGTCGACTACCGGCCCAATCTCTGGGGGCTCGCTGGGCATGGCGCAGGTGAGGAGCGATACATCCGCTCCGACAGCGTTACCCAACATCTCCAGGCGATCCTGCCGGATTGCGACCTGATCGTCGGCACCGAGGAGGAATTGCACGCCGCCGGCGGCTCGGAGGTTACGCTCGCTGCGATCCGCAACATCCGCGCGCTGAGCAAGGCGACGATCGTCTGCAAGCGCGGGCCGATGGGCTGTGTGGTTTTCCCAGGAGCCATCCCTGCCTCCATAGAGGATGGTATCAAGGGCCCGGGCTTCCCGGTCGAGGTCTATAACGTACTGGGCGCCGGCGATGCCTTCATGTCCGGCTTCCTGCGCGGCTATCTCAGCGACGAGCCGATCGAGACCTGCTGCACCTGGGCCAATGCCTGCGGTGCCTTCGCCGTCTCGCGCCTGCTCTGCTCGCCGGAGAGCCCGACCTTCGCAGAACTGCAGTTCTTCCTGAAGCACGGCTCGCCGCACCGGGCGCTGCGCCATGATGTGGCGATCAACCATGTCCACTGGGCGACGACGCGCCGGCCACAAGCCGAAGTGCTGATGGCGCTCGCCATCGACCATCGTTCTCAGGTCGAGGCGATGGCGGACGAGGCCGGTGTGCCGCGCGAGCGCATCGCAGCGTTCAAGCGGCTCGCCGTCGATGCCGCGGCGCGCATCGCCAAGGGCGCCGACGGCTTCGGCATGCTGCTCGATGGGCGCCATGGCCGTGAGGCGCTGTTCCGCGCGGGCGATCACGGCTTCTGGGTGGCGCGGCCGCTGGAGGCGCCGGGCTCGCGGCCGCTGCGTCTGGAAACCGATGCGGATGGTTCGCTCGGGGCGGCGCTGAACGAGTGGCCGGTCGACCATGTCGCCAAGGTCTTGGCCTTCTATCATCCCGATGACGATGCGGCCCTGAAGGCCGAGCAGGAAGCGACCTTGAAACGCGTCGCGCTCGCCTGCCGGCAGGTCGGCCGCGAGCTGCTGGTCGAGATCATCTGCTCGAAGAACGGCCTGGTCGGTGACGACACGATGGCAAGCGTGATGCGTCGGCTCTACGCGATCGGCATCAAGCCGGACTGGTGGAAGCTGGAGGGGCAGCCGAGCGCGGCGGCCTGGGCGGCAGTCGATGCTACGATTGCCGACAACGACCCATATTGCCGCGGCGTCGTGCTGCTCGGGCTCGATGCGCCGCTGCCGGAGCTGGAGGCGGCGTTCAGGCTGGCGCAGACTGCGAAGACGGTGAAGGGTTTCGCGGTCGGCCGCACTATTTTCGGCGATGCCGCGCGCGGCTGGCTCGCTGGCAAGCTCGACGACGAGGCCGCGACCGCAATGATGGCCGAGCGCTTCGGCCGGCTGGTCGACGCCTGGCAAGGCCGCTGAGGAGACAGGTCATGAGCACGGTTAGGCTCACCATGGCGCAGGCGCTGGTGGCGGCGATGGCGGCACAGAAGACGGTCGTCGGCGGCCGCACGCTGCCGCTTTTTGCCGGCGTCTGGGCGATCTTCGGCCATGGCAATGTCGCAGGGCTCGGCGAGGCGCTGCATGGCGTGCGCGATATCCTGCCGACATTGCGCGCCCATAACGAGCAGGCGATGGCGCACTCGGCGATCGCCTTCGCCAAGGCCTCGCGCCGGCGCCGGATGATGGCGGTGACGAGCTCGATCGGCCCGGGCGCGACCAATATGGTGACGGCCGCGGCCGTCGCGCATGTCAATCGCCTGCCGCTGCTGCTGCTGCCGGGCGATGTCTTCGCCGGGCGCCGGCCCGATCCCGTCCTGCAGCAGATCGAGGATTTCGGCGACGGCACCGTCTCGGCCAATGACTGCTTCCGGCCGGTCTCGCGCTATTTCGACCGGATCACCCGGCCGGAGCAGCTCATCCCCGCCTTCGAGCGGGCGATGCAGGTGCTGACCGATCCCTCGGAATGCGGGCCGGTGACGCTGGCGCTGTGCCAGGACGTGCAGACAGAAGCCTTCGACTATCCCGAAAGCTTCTTCGCCGAACGGATCTGGCAGCCGCGCCGGACGCGGCCCGACGAGCAGGAGCTGGCGCAGGCGGTCGCGCTGCTGAAGGGTGCGAAGCGGCCGCTGGTCGTCGCCGGTGGCGGCACGCTCTACAGCGAAGCCGAAGGCGAGCTCGCCCGCTTCTGCCTGGCGCATGGCATCCCGAGCGCCGAGACTCAGGCCGGCAAGAGCGCCCTGCCGCATGACCATCCGCTCAATCTCGGCGCGATCGGTGTTACCGGCACCGGTGCGGCCAACGACGCCGCGAAGCATGCCGATGTCGTGCTCGCTGTCGGTACGCGCCTGCAGGATTTCACCACCGGATCGCGCGCGCTCTTTGCTAACCCAGCGTGCAGGATCATCGGGCTGAACACGCAAGCTTTTGACGCCGGCAAGCATGGCGCGCAGCCGCTCGTCGCTGACGCCAAGGCCGGCCTTGCCGAGCTGGAAGCCGCATTGGCGGGCTGGACGGCGCCTGCCGGCTGGAGCGCGCAGGTGCAGGCCTCGCGCGATGCCTGGCTCGAAACCGCCGCGCGCTACACGGCGATGGGCAACCAGGCGCTGCCCAGCGACGCGCAGGTGATCGGCGCGGTGCAGCGCCAGAGCCGGGCGAGCGACGTCGTGCTCTGCGCCGCCGGCGGCCTGCCGGGCGAGTTGCACAAGCTCTGGCAGGCCGGCGCGCCCGGCGGCTATCATATGGAATACGGCTATTCCTGCATGGGTTACGAGATCGCCGGCGGCCTCGGGGCCAAGCTGGCCGATCCGGCCCGCGAGGTCTTCGTCATGGTCGGCGACGGCTCCTATCTGATGATGAATTCGGAGATCGCGACCTCGGTGATGCTCGGGGTCAAGCTCACCATCGTCGTGCTCGACAACAGAGGCTTCGGCTGCATCAACCGCCTGCAGAACGCCACCGGCGGCGCTTCCTTCAACAACCTCCTGCGCGATACCAGGCACGAGACGCTGCCGGAGATTGATTTCGCCGCCCATGCCGGTTCGATGGGCGCAATCGCGCGCAAGGTCGCCGGTATGGCTGAGCTGGAATCCGCACTCGCAGAGGCGCGCGGTCATGATCGCACCAGCGTCATCGTGATCGACACCGACCCGCTGATCTCGACCGAAGCCGGCGGGCACTGGTGGGAGGTCGCGGTGCCCGAAGTTTCGGTGCGCGACGAGGTCAAGGCGGCGCGCAAGCGCTATGACGGCGCGCTCGCGGCGCGCGACAACTGATCAAAGAGGACGACATGCCTATCCGTATCGGCGCCAACCCCATCGGCTGGTCGAATGACGACCTCCAGGACATCGGCGGCGCGACGCCGCTCGAGACCTGCCTGGCCGAGGCCCGCGAAGCCGGCTTCGTCGGCATGGAACTCGGCCACAAATTCCCGCGCGAGCCGAAAGCGCTGAAGGCGGCGCTCGACCCGTTCGGCATGGCCTGCATCTCCGGTTGGTATTCGGCCGAGCTGCTGAAGCGCGATGCCGACGAGGAGATGACGCATCTGCGGGCCCATCTCGACCTGCTCAAGGCAATGGGCTCGACCGTTCTGGTCTTCGCCGAGACCTCGAACGCGATCCATGGCGACCGCAGCAAGCCTTTGTCGCGGCGCCCGGTGATGGCGGCGGGCGATTGGGCTGAGTTCGGCCGCAGGATCACGCAGGTTGCCGAGCGCACGCTCGCCGAGGGCGTCAGGCTGGTCTACCACCACCATATGGGCACGATCGTCGAAAGCGAGGCTGACATCGACGCCTTCATGGCGGCGACCGGCGAGGCGGCGCATCTCCTGCTCGACACCGGCCACGCCACCTGGGGCGGGGCCGATCCGGTCAAGCTCGCGCAGCGATATCGCGCCCGCATCAGCCATGTCCATGCCAAGGACGTCCGCAAGGGCGTCATGGAGCAGGCGAGGGCGGAGGACTGGAGCTTCCTCGATTCCATTCTCGGCAAGGGCAGCGAACTCGGCGTCTACACCGTGCCCGGCGACGGCATGGTCGACTACCCCGCGGTGCTCAAGGCGCTGCCGGGCTATTCCGGCTGGGTCGTGGTCGAGGCCGAGCAGGATCCCGAGAAGGCACACCCGCTGACCTATGCCAAGAAGGGCGTCGCCCATCTCAAGCAGAGCCTGAAGGAGGCCGGGCTCGTCTGAGCCCGGACAAGGATCATGTCGAAGCTGCTGGTCAAGCCGCAGGCGCCCGATGCCGAGGGGCGCATCCACGAGGTCACGCCCGAGACGGCCGGCTGGGAGCATGTCGGCTTCGCCGTACACAAGCTGGCCGCCGGGCAGAGCCTGTCACGCCAGACCGGGGACAGGGAGCATTGTCTCGTCCTGCTCTCCGGCAAGGTTGCGGCCAGCGCTGACGATCAGGATTTCGGCGTGATCGGCGGGCGGACCTCGCCCTTCGAGCCCGATCCCTGGTCACTTTATGTGCCGGCGGGTTCGAGGTGGAGTGTCACCGCGCAAGGGCCGTGCGAGCTCGCGATCTGCTCGGCGCCGGGGACGGTCGGAGCGCGGCCGGCGCGCGTGATCGGCCCGGCCGATGTCGGCGCCCTGACTCGCGGAGAGGGCAGCAATACTCGCCATGTCCGCAACATCTTGCCGGAGACGGAAGACGCCGACGGGCTCCTCGTCGTCGAGGTGATCACGCCTTCGGGCTGCTGGTCGAGCTATCCGCCGCACAAGCACGACCAGGACAATCTGCCGGCGGAATCTCTGCTGGAGGAGACCTATTATCACCGGCTCAACCCGCCGCAGGGTTTCGGCTTCCAGCGCGTCTATACCGACGATCGCTCGCTCGACGAGACCATGGCGTTCTCGGATGGCGACGTCGTGCTGGTGCCGAGGGGCTATCACCCGGTCGGCGCGCCGCATGGCTACGAGCTCTATTATCTCAACGTCATGGCCGGGCCGAAGCGGGTTTGGAAGTTCCATAACGATCCCGCGCATGAGTGGATGCTGAAGGCGTGAGCGAGGCGGCTGAGATCGACCTGATCGGCGACGAGGAGCTCGCCTATCTCCGTAGCCGCACGGCTTTCGTACCCGGCGCCGGGATGGTGCTCGATGACGGCTACCGCCTGGCGCATCTGCCGCTGATCGATCCCGCCCATCCCAAGGCGATCGCGCGCAAGGACGGCACGCACTATGACAATGGCCGGCACCCACCGATCTATTCGCTTGTGGTGCCGGCGCTGGGCTTGCAGGACGCACCGGCTTACCGGGAGCTCGAGCAGGAACTGCGCGAGGCGTCGTTCGCGGGCAAGATCGCTTGGGACATCGTCGCCAGGCGGCAGGCCAAGTTGCATGCGACGGTGTGCGGCTCGCTTTCGGTCGGTCCGCCTCCGGTGATCGATCCGGCGGCCCGCGAGGCGCTGTCGCGTATCGGCCCCGTCACGATGGAATTGCGCGGCCTGTTCTCCGGCAACGTCAATCGCGGCCGGCTTTATCTGCGGCTTTATCCGGAGCGACGGGACGGCGAGAACGCGATCCATCTCCTTCAGCGTGCGCTCGGGCGGCCGACCAGCGATCTTTATGTCGTGGGGATCTGGAACCTGAACGACGACCTCGACGTTGCTGAGGCGGCAGTGCTCGCACGCCTCGTCGAGCGATGGTGGGATAGGCCGGTCCTGCGGTTTACCGCCGATCACCTCTGGCTCATTGGAGCCAGCGACGACCTCGTGCTCGACTCCGAGATCGTCGAAACGCTGAGCCTGACATAGGCCGTGTCGTCGGCAGCGCGCCGTTCCGGCTTGCCTTGCCGGACGGACGGGTCTACCTCGCGCCCATCGCTTTCTGCCGCCGCTCCGGCGGCTCCGCGATCGTTCGGCCCCGCAATCTGCGTCGCGGCCGGAGGGATCGCCCAACCGACAGGATCGATCATGGCCCGCAAGAAATCGAAGCCGCTCGACGCCGCCTATGTGCTGTTCGACGTATTCTACGAGGATGGCTCGCGCAGTTCCAACCGCCGGGTGCCGAGCGACCTGCTCGGCGGGATCGATGGCGACGACCCCGCGCTCGATGCGATCCAGGAGCAGGATCGCGTCATCGCCGAGAAATCCGGCAAGCGCCCTCTGACGATCAAGAGCCTGGTGCGCGCTGGCGAGGCTGAGAAGCAGGCGGCTCGCCAGGCGGAGAAGGCCTCGCGCCGGGGCTGAGCCGCCCAGTCGATCGATTATCGCTTGGCCCGGCGACGGGCTGCGGGCTGCGGCTGGCTGCCGCTGCTCAGCAGCGAGCCGATCACATAGAGCGCAAGCCCGACGCCGACCACTGCTGCAAGCGGCTCGCGCTCGCCGCGGCGCATCAGCATCCGCCCGCCCTCGCGTGCATAGTCGCGACCCATGTCGAGATAGTCCTGACTGCGGGCAGCATAGTCGCGGCCTCGGTCGAGCTGTTCTCGGCCGCTGCCGACGAGGTCCCGTCCGGCACGGAGCGCCTGGTCGCCATAGTCGCGCAACATGCCGCTCCAGCCTGATGTATCCGGCTGCCAACTCGATCGACGGGGCGTCACCGCCCAGGCGATCAGGCCGACGCTCAGCGCGCCGATGGCGAAAGCCGCAAACGGATGGCGCTCGACCGTCTCAACCGCCGCCTCGCCGGTCTCCTGGGCATAGCGGCCGGCGTCGCGCAACGTATCGCGCGGATCGATCTCGGCGAGCTTTTCCTTCGCCCTCCCGTAGCCGTCCTTGACTGTTTCGGCCGTGCGGTTGGCTAGGTCAGCCGCCCGTGCCGCGACGCTGCCCGTCGCGCGGTCGATCTCATCCTCGTTGGAGGCCACGTCCGGCGGCAGGCGCTTGTCGTTGTCCATCGTTCGACTCCATGGGCTCGAATGGCTTCAATGGTCGAAACGAAGCAGCGGCGGCAGGGTTCCGCCGCCGTGCGGGATTAGCGCGTGGCGCGGCGCGTGGCGCGAACAACCGTGGGAGCGCTCACAGCGCCCACCGCACCGCCCGCGACGGCGCCAACCGGTCCGCCGACGACTGCGCCCGTTCCGGCGCCGACCGCCGCGCCGCCGACACGTTGCTCGACCGTGTTGCAGGCGGCAAGGCCGAGCGTCATCACGGCGAGCCCGGCGAGAATCGATGTCTTCATGATGTGGTCCTCCGTATTGATCGGAGTTCCAAACGCCTGACCAGCCCAGAAGTTGCCGCAAGGCGATGGCAGAGATTCCCATCGTTGGTTAAGCTCGCCGCGGCGAGTTCGACTCATCGCCAGGGAGACTGCTCATGAAGACGCTTCTGTTCTCCACCGCGCTTGCTCTGATGACCATGGGTTTAGCCGGTGCGCCGGCCTCGGCCCTGACCATGAAGGAGTGCAGTACCAAGTATCAGGACGCCAAGAAGGCGAACACGCTGAAAGGCCAGAAGTGGAACGACTTCCGCAAGGCCAACTGCGCCGATGACGACGCCTCGGAGAATGATGCCGCAGCGGCGGTGACGGATGCTCCGGCGGCGACGCCGGCCGCGACCACCCCGGCCAAGCCCGCCGGAAAGGCGAAGGCTGCGGTATTCCCGCGGACCGTCTCGCAGAAGTATTCGAATGAGACCGCCGGCAAGGCGCGCCTCAAGACCTGCGTCGACCAGTACAACGCCAACAAGACGGCCAATGCCAATGGCGATCTGAAGTGGATCGAGAAGGGCGGCGGCTACTGGAGCCAGTGCAACACTAAGCTCAAGGGCTGAGCAAAGATGGCATGGCGCGCCCGGGCCTCGGGCGCGCCAGCAAGATCCGTTCGAATGGGTGAGCGTCAGGCCTTGCCGACGCTGCCATAGACCATGCGCCCCTTGTGGAAGGTGGCGCTACGTGCCGGCACGCGCGCGACAGCCTCGGCCGAGCAGCTTGCGCCGACCAGAGTGAACCCGGCGTCGTCGCCGACCTTCGGCCAGGCGCGCTTGCCCTCGTCGTCGAGCGGCAGGACGCCGCCGGTGGCGATGGCGAGCGAGCGCGACAGGCGGAACTCGTCGGAGTTCCGGTAGACCTGCGCGTAGAAGTACGACCGTTCCAGCATGTCGCCGCTGCCGAAGGGCGACCAGTGATCGATGACGCTGTCGGTGCCGGTCATCACGAAGACGCCCTTGTCCTGCATCTGCGGCAGCGGCATCGGCAGGGCGCCGAGCGGCACGGTCGAGGCGATCGTCATCTTCTGGGCCGAAAGACGCTGGATCGTCTCGGCCTGCAGGCCGGGCGCCATGGTCGCCAGCGCAAAGCCATGGCTGATCGTCACCTTGCCGCGCAAAGCCGGGTTCTTCTCGACCGTGTCGATCATGTAGGTGACCGCGGCAGCGCCGGACGGGCCGGTCTCGTGCAGGTGGATGTCGACGCCCTTGCCGGTGTCGAGCGCGATCTGGAACATCGCGTCCAGCGACTTCTCCATCGCCTTGTCGATATTGGTCGGGTCGAGGCCGCCGACATACTGCACGCCCATCTTCATGGCCTCGCGCATCAGCCCGTCGACCTTGGAGTGCAGCAGGCCGTGCTGCGGGAAGGCGACGATCTCGCAGCTGAAATCGTCGTGGTGCTTCTCGAGCGCGAGCAGCAGGTGCTCCAGGCTCTTGAGGCCGCTGACCGGGTCGATGTTGCAATGGCTGCGGGCGGTGGTCGTGCCCTTCGACTGCAGCAGGGCGATCAGGCCCTCGGCGCGCTCCTGCGAGGTCGGCAGCAGCGTCGGGATCAGCTTCTCCTCCAGCGCGATCATGTCCATGATCGTCTTGCCCTGGCGCGGGCGGGGCGCCTGCCAGGGGCCGCCATAGAAGGTCTTGTCGAGGTGGATGTGCATGTCGCGCATCGCCGGCAGCGCGAGCTGGTCCTCGGCGTCGTAGCGCGGCAGCGTCGCGGAGAGGGCGGCGCCGGCCGGATGCAGCGCAGCGATCTTCCCGTCCTTGATTTCCAGCGTGTAGAGCGCAGTGCGGGTGCCGACCACGATCTCGCCGTCATAGTCGAAGCCGTCTTCGAGCCGGACGCCGCTGAGATAGTAATGGCGGTCGGTCAGCGTGGTGACGCCGGTCTTGGCATCGCTCTTCTCGGCCTTGCCTGGAGCGGCTTCGGCGCTGCCACCAGCCAGGCCGATGATCGCTGCCGAGGTGGTGAGCTGGCCGGTCTGCATGAGAAAGCCCCTGCGGCTCTGGTGCTGCACGCTGCCCATGGTGTTTCCCCGATCTGATGTGGCGTGTGGCTCCGCACTACGGGAGGCTCGCGAGCATTGGCAGCGATCTTTGCCCATGATGATCATTCGATTCGGCAATGATCAACCTGTTCAAGCCGATAGCCAGTCATGGGGCGGCAGAAATCGCGTTACGGCTGAAGGCCGCAGAAGGCTACCAACTCGCCCGCGAGAGCCGCGGTCGCGCCTGGAGCATTGTCGCGATAGTAGAGCGCGAGCTCGAAGCCGGTTACTTCCGGCAAGCCTTCCGCCGCGCCCAGTATCCGGTGGCCCTGCTGCCGGCAGCTCGCGGGTAGCAGGGTCAGGCCGAGCCCGGCGGCCGAGGCGGCGGTGAGGGCTGCCAGGCTCGTGCTGGCATAGCTGACGCGCCAGCGTATGCCGAGGCCGTCCAGTGCCTCGCACAGCTCCTCACGGTAGAGCCCATTCAGCGGGAACACCGCCAGTGGTACCGGCGCGCGCTCGATGGCGGGATGGGCCAGGCTATCGAGCCAGAGCAGCGGCTCGGGCCTTGCCGCACGCGGCGGCTGGCGCCGGCGCTGCTTGACCAGGACAAGGTCGAGTTCTTCGCGCTCATAGGCGCTGTAGAGGTCGGCGCTGAGACCGCTGGTGACGTCGAGGCGCAGATGCGGCTCCGCCAGGCTGAACTGCGCCAGCAGGCCGGCGGTGGGTACGGTGAAGTCCTCGGGCATGCCGAGCTTGAGCACGCCGTCGCGCCAGAACCCGGTCAGCGCGTCATGCGCCTCTTCGTGCAGAGCCAGGATCCGCCTTGCATAACTCAGCAGCCGGCCGCCTTCCTCGGTCAGTTGCACCTGATGCGGATTGCGCTTGAACAGCGGTTTGCCCAGCATCTCCTCCAGTCGCCGGACCTGCTGGCTGACGGTGGACTGCGACAGAGAGACACGTTCGGCCGCCCGGGTGAAGCTCATGCTGTCGCAGACCGCGACGAAGCTCTGCAGCAGCTGCGGGTTGAACATCGGGTAGCGGGTCATCGTCGCGCTGCCGGGCGGTTCGTGGCCGGATGCGCGATACTAGGGAGCACCGGCCCTGCGGCAAATCCAGCGCTACGGCTGCGAGCGCCGTGCACGCTGGCCGGCTCCAACAAGGGGGAGCCCGAGATCGTGAGTCCGCTGCTCAGCGACAAACGACGCTTTGTCCGCGCATGACACAGGTCGAGGTGAGGCGCTCGTCGGAAGGTGATGGATAGGTCCCTGCGACGCTCGCAGGCACATAGGTCGATCCATCGCTTTGCATCGGATCGGCACCTGCAGGCGCCGGCAGGCCGGTTGCGGCACAGCCAGCGAGCATCAGGCAACAGGTGGCCAAAAACAGCTTCTTCATCGGGCGCTCCTCATCGGCACGATCCTGCCCGGGTGCTGCAGCGAAGTCACGATGCGACGCGATCGAGCACAGGCCGAGCCCGACCAACCCGCGGATACGCTTTTTTACACGCTTTTGGGTGTGCCGGGCGAAGCCGGCGAGCCCTTTGGGCACATGGCCGGCTTGAATATTCCCTTGCGCTAGCGGTGAGCGCATCAAAAGAGCAGCGAATTTGAGCTTTTCGGTTCACTCATCCGATGCCACGGCACTGGTAGGCGAGGCGCCTTGCTAGGAGACCCGCCGTGCTCAAAGACCAGTTCGCTCAAGTTCGGAAGGTATTTTCTTCGTCGCTCTTGGCCAAAGCCTTTGCAACGTCATTCGTTTCGGTGCACGTTCCGATCATATTTATTTTGGCTTATGTGGCTGCTGGTGGAGAGTTAAATTCGAAACTAATCCTCTCGATCACGCTTGCTGCAACGATATTGGGAACCGCAATTGCATTTCTTACCATGCATAAGCTGTTGTCGCCGCTCTCCGCCTTGACAAATTCTCTCCGCGACTATCGGACCAGCGGTGCCCCACCCAAGTTCGGCGCCGAGCGGATGGATGACATCGGGCGACTGACGACGGAGTTCCAGGACCTCGTGGGAGCGCTGGAGCAGAAAATCTCGCTGCTGAAGCGGCAAGCCTATTCCGATCCATTGACCGCACTTGGTAACCGCCGATGGCTCGCAGAGGCCGCCAGTACTGAAATCGCCCGTGCCAGGCGGGCCCGGGTGCCCCTCTCAGTCATTGCGTTCGACCTCGATCACTTCAAACGCGTGAATGACGATTTCGGCCACGATGTCGGCGACACCGTGCTGATCGCCGTTGCGGAAACCGCAAAGCGCATCCTGCGCCCCTATGATCTCGTTGCCCGCATCGGCGGCGAGGAATTCTGCGCGCTGCTGCCGGAAACCGATATGCGACAAGCTGCGCAGATCGCCGACCGACTCCGCTTGGCGATCGCAGCCCTGCAAATCGGGGCGCTTCAAGGCCGGCAGGTCACGGCCAGCATCGGTATCCACGAGGCCAGACTGCTGAAGGAAAGCTTCAGGGACATGCTCCGGCTCGCCGATGAGCAACTCTATGAAGCGAAAGCAGCGGGGCGCAATCGCATTGCCATGGCGCCGGCGGCGACGGGTGTGTTCTCGACGGAGATCGATATGCGCCCCAACACGGTCTGACCGGTCACGGGCCAGAAGAAGAGACTCATCTGCCAGTGAGCCTCTTCCGTCAGCGTCGGCCCGGCGCCGAGGCGCTGGGCGTCGTCGCGTCACAAGTTCGCTTTGCGATCCGGCTGGAATGCCCAGCGAATGACCACCGCATAGGCCACCAGATTGACGATCGTCCGCGAAAACGTCCGTAGGGCAGGCATCATTGGCTCCAAAGCGGCTGGCGAAAGCCAGCGTTCGCAGCGTTCAACCGGACTGCCCTATCGTTGGTTCCTATTGGCGCAACCGCTCAGAGTCGCAGATACCGTCCTGACCAAGAGCCGCCGCTTCAAAGGAAGCGATCATTCCGCTGGGACGATCGTCTCCAGATTGTCCGCCAGCACGCAGAACCGCGCCGTCAGCGAGGCTGCGATCTTCACGAGATCCAGCTGCCCGTCGATCAGGACGGATTGCAGGTCGCGGTTGCCCAAGGCGCAGTCACGCACGGGCAACTGCTTCTCGATCTCGCGATAGATTGCTTCAGCCAAGCGTTCGCAGTCGCACGGCATGTGCGGACAGATCCTTCAATCTCCGGTCTGTCCTGAAGATGGGATCGCATCGGTCAAAAAAAAGCCCCTTGGTACGAGGGGCGTAGGCGGGCGCTATGAGCGACAGTCCGGCGATCAACGCCAGGCCAATCCCGCGACTCGACAGGCAGCAGAGCGATCGATGGCGTGCTGTGGCGAGTGAAGGAGAAAATGTCGAAGCGCGGCGGCACAGGAGCGCCGTGCGGCCGAGACATCAAAAGGCTTGGGAGAAAGGACCTGGTGGAGCTGAGGGGATTCGAACCCCTGACCTCTGCAGTGCGATTGCAGCGCTCTCCCATCTGAGCTACAGCCCCCAGGGCGCTGGCCTTCTAGGCCCTGCGTCGCGCTTCTGTCAATCGCTTGCGACAGGAGTTTTGTGGGTGCCCGTCGCGGAGCGCCCGGCCTTCTCGGAGATGCTGCTCGATGCGTGCCGTTCTCGACGTCGTGATGCTGGCGCTGAACCTCTATGTCTGGCTGCTGATCGCCTCGGCGGTGCTGAGCTGGCTGATCGCCTTCAACGTCGTCAACACCCGCAACCAGTTCGTCTCGACGGTCTGGGATTTCCTCTACCGCATCACCGAGCCTGCCCTGCGGCCGATCCGGAACATGCTGCCCAATCTCGGCGGCATCGATATCTCGCCGATCATCCTGCTGCTGCTCATCTTCTTCATCCAGAGCGTCATCACCCGCTACATCTACCCCAACGTCTTCTAGCGGGATGACCGCCTGGTCCGTCACGTCGGACGGGCTTGCGATCGCGATCCGCCTGACACCTCGCGGCGGGCGTGACGGTCTCGACTGCGTCGAGACCCTAGCGGATGGACGCCAGATGCTGAAAGCCAGGGTGCGGGCCGCTCCGAGCGAGGGTGAAGCCAATGCAGCGCTGATCGCTCTGCTGGCCAAGGAGCTGTCCGTCTCCCGCTCGCAGATTTCACTGACGGCCGGCGCGAGCGCGCGTTTGAAGCGCATCCTGATACTTGGCGAGGGCGCGGCGCTGGCGGCGCGATTGCAGAAGCGGCTTTGCGAGATTTGATGCTGCATTGCAGCAGAATCAGTTCGATCGCCTCTTGACGAACGCGGTCGCCTTCTGGCCCAACTGCGCGCCATGGACCAGCCAGCGCCCCAGCCGTTTCCGCAGCGCCTGACGGAAGGCTATCGCGCCTTCCTCGACGATCGTTTCACGCGCGAGAAAAGCCGATACGAGCAACTCGCCGAGAGCGGGCAGACGCCGAAGATCATGCTGATCGGCTGCTGCGATTCGCGTGTTTCGCCCGAGGTGATCTTCGACGCGAGCCCGGGCGAGATGTTCGTGGCGCGCAACGTCGCCAATCTCGTGCCGCCTTTCTCGCCGGACGATCAGCTGCACGGCACCTCGGCGGCGCTGGAATATGCGGTGCAGGCGCTCAGGGTCGAGCACATCGTCGTGCTCGGCCATGGCCGCTGCGGCGGCATCAGGGCCTTTGCCGACGACGCGCAGGGGCCGTTGTCGCCGGGTGACTTCATCGGCAAGTGGATCACGCTGATCGAGCCGGCGGCACGTCGCTCGGGCGGGCGAGCGCGCAGCGAGACGCTGGACGACTATGTCGAACGTCTCGCCCTGATCTCGATCCAGCAGTCGCTCGCCAATCTGCGCACCTTTCCCTGCATCAGCATCCTCGAGGGCAAGGGACGGATTCACCTGCACGGCGCCTATTTCGCGGTCGCCACCGGGATGCTGATGCTGCTCGATCCGCAGACCGGGCAGTTCGTCCCGGCGGTCGGCGAGATGCCGAAAAAAGTGCAAATGATCCGCTGCTCTGAGGCGGAGCCGGGACAGGACGGTTGACGTCCGCTCCCGATAGAGTGAATTTTGAATAATCCGCCGCTTGAAACGGCGGTCGCTGGGGAAAAGAATTTGCGATCCGGCAGCATTTCGCCGGACCAGAATTTTTGCTGCGTCGCCCCGATGACGAACACGGAAGCTTGCGCTAGATTGCGCGCTCCCGGTCACTATCGTTGAAGCTGCATGTTCGATCGTCGCAAGCCCGCCGCCCCGGCGCCCTTCGTCACCCACGAGAATATCGAAGCCAAGGTCAAGTGGTTCGATCCGGAGAAAGGCTTCGGCTTTGCTTCTCCGGCGGACGGCTCGGGCGACGTATTTCTCCACATCTCGGCCATCGGCCCGCAGGATCCGCAGGATCTGCAGCCCGGTGCGACCATCATCTGCGATCTCGGCGAAGGCCGGCGCGGCCTCCAGGTCGTCTCCGTCCACGAGATCGACGCCTCGACTGCGACTCCCGCTGCGCCGCGTGGCGCCGGCGGTCCCGGCGGCGGTGGCCGTCCGTTCTCGCCGCGCCCGCCGCGTGACGATTTCGGCGGCGGCTATGGCGGTGGCGGCGGTTACGACCGCGGCGACCGTGGTGGCTTCGATCGCGGTGGCTTCGACCGTGGTGATCGTGGCGGTTTCGATCGCGGCGCCAGCGCCCCGATGGAAGGCCCGTTCGACGGCGCGGTGAAGTTCTTCAACACCGATCGCGGCTTCGGCTTCATCGCTCCGGACAAGGGCGGACCGGACGTGTTCCTGCACGTCTCGTCGCTGAGCCGCAGCGGTCTGCAGCCGCCGATGGACGGGCAGCGCGTGCGCTTCTCGATCCGTGCCGGCAAGAAGGGCCCTGAGGCCGCCAACATCAGCTTCCTCTGAGAAGCTGGTCGCTAGCGCGTTTCGCCGGTCAGGCTGGTTCAGCCTGACCGGGCTATAGTTGTGACATATCAATGAGGCGGCGGGCCGGAAGGCTTCGCCGCCTCAAACGCGTTCGAGGGCCTTGTGCGGCAGGGCCGGTAAGGTGACGCGGATCGAATCGCCGGGCCGGACCGCGCCGCCTTCGAGCACGATTCCCATGATCCCGGCCTTGCGGATCGGGTTTCCATCGGCGTCACGGCCGAGCACGGCCTTGAGCAGGCCGGGTTGGAGCGCCTCGATCTGGGCGCATGGATTGCGCAGGCCGGTGATCTCGACGAGCGCCTCGGAGCCGAGTCGCAGGCGGGTGCCGGCGGGCAGGCCGAGCAGGTCGAGCCCGCGCGTGGTGACGTTCTCGCCCATGTCGCCCGGCCGGAGCGAGAAGCCCTTGTCTGCGAGTTCCTCGAACAGTTCGGCGTGGATCAGATGGATCTGACGCAGATTGGGCTGCGTCGGATCGATGGCGACGCGCGAGCGGTGCTTCACCGTCTTCCCGCAATGGGCGTCGCCCTCGACGCCGAGGCCGGCAAGCAGGCGGATCGCCGGCAGGAGCGGCTTGCTGAAGCGGTGACTCTCGTCCCGCGCCACGGCTACGATCGTTGCCATTCGTCCGGCCTCACTGCTGGTGACCGCTCTCTGGCATGGAGAGCGACGATTCGGGAGCCGAAAGCGCAACAAAAAACCGGGCCTGTCACCAGGCCCGGTCGATCGCCCCTTTTAAAACGGCTGTCGCCCGTCAGTGCTCGTCGCCCTCGAGGCCGCCGACATGCTTCTGGGTGTAAAGTTCGAGGCCGATGCGGCCGATTAGGTCGAGCTGGGTTTCGAGGAAGTCTATATGGCCTTCCTCGTCCTTCATCAGGGCCTTGAACAGATCCTCGGACGGGTAATCGCCGACGTCGCGGCAGTATTTCGCGGCTTCCTGATAGAGGGCGCGCGCCTCGACCTCGGCCTTGAGGTCGCACTCGATCACTTCCTTGACGTTCTCGCCGATGCGCAGCGCGTCGAGCGTCTGCAGGTTCGGGAAGCCTTCGAGGAAGAGGATGCGGTCGACGAAACGGTCGGCATGGACCATCTCCTCGATCGACTCCTTTTTCCAGGTCTTGGCCATGTCCTTCAGCCCCCAATTGTCGAGCATCCGGTAGTGCAGCCAATACTGGTTGATGGCCGTGAGCTCGGAGCGCAGGCCCTTGTTGAGGTATTCGATGACCTTCTTGTCGCCCTTCATGCCGCTCTCCTCGCAATCGACTACATTAGAATGATCCTAATGTAGGACGGTCAGAGCGGAAAGGGAAGGGCGGATCGCGCGCCTAGCGGGAGAAAAAACGCGTCGTGCCGATCAGGCGGCGACGCGGTCGTCGTTCTCCTCGATGCCTGCCATCATCAGGCCGACCGAGACGTGCACGGCGCATTCCACATCGTGGCTGGCGCAGCTATGGCACTGACTTGCGCAGGCGGCGCGCGCCTCGACGAGCAAGGAGCGGACTTCGCGGGCGCAACGGCCGCAATCCGGGCTGCAGCCGAGGCAGTCATAGGCCTCGCCCGCAGTGCGCGGGCCGCTGCCGTCAGGGGCAATCGTGCCCTTGATCTGCCGGCAGGAGAGAACATTGCAGGAGCAGACGATCACGCCCGGTGGCCCCCGGCGACCTTCGTCACCGTCTCCTCGCCATCGGCGCGACGCAGCCGCACGATCACCTCGACCGAAGAGATCATCATGCCCTCAGGCGCGACCGGCAGGCCCGAGACATGAATCTCGGAACCCGGGATGTCGACGACGGTCTCGTCGTCCTCGTTGTAGAAGTGGTGGTGCTCCGAGACATTGGTGTCGAAGAAAGTCTTGGGACCCGACACCGAGACCTGGCGCAGCAGGCCGGCTTCGGAGAACTGGCGTAGCGTGTTGTAGACGGTCGCGAGCGAGAGCGGCTCGCGGGCGCGCAGCGCCTCCTCATAGAGCATCTCGGCGCTGACATGGCGGTCGCCCTTGGCGAAGAGCAGCCAGCCCAGCGCCATGCGCTGGCGGGTCGGACGCAGGCCGACACTGCGAAGACGTGCCTTGACCGCGCTGATCGGGCAGGCGGCCGGTGCCTTCTGCGGCCAGGGGATCTGCTCCGCCTGAGACCGCACCGGGCTGCCATCCTTGAGGGACAGAATGCTCATGAACGCCTTCCAACTCGAAGATCGGTGACCTCGTAGTTTAGAATATATCTAAACTACTGATATTATTGGTATTTTTGCCTTCTCTGAAGCCGACTGTCAATTCTTGATGCCCTGCGACATGGCGCATCAGGGGGTTGTCCACGGCGCAGGAGGTCGCATTCGAGAGGGGTCAGTGCCCGCCACCACCGGCTCCGGGCTTCGCAGCGGGCGGCTTGCTCATGAAGATGGCGAGCACGACCAAGGCTGCGAAGATCACGGTCAGGCTGAGGAAGACATCGCCGAAGGCCATGACCAGCGCCTGCTTGTGGGCCCGCTGGCTGAGCAGCTTCAGCGCCATGGACTGGGCGGCGTCGCCGTACTCGATGAAGCGCTGGGTCATCGAGGCGAGGTTCTCCTCAGCAATCTGGCGGCCGGCGGCGACGGCTTCGTGAAGGCGGGTGATGTGCAGGTCGGTGCGGTTGTTGAGCAGCGTATTGATCACCGCGAGCCCAACTGCGCCGCCGAGATTGCGGGTGAGGTTGTAGAGGCCCGAGGCGTTCTTCAATTGCTGCGGCGGCAGGGTGCCGAGCGCGAGGTTGTTGATCGGCACCATGCACAGCATCAGCGAGCAGCCGCGCAGGATCTGCGGGATCAGGAGCTCGTGAAAATCCCAGTCGGCGGTGATCCCCGAGGCGAGCCAGGTGCCGAGCGCGAAGCCGCCGAAGCCGATCATCATCATGATGCGCGGATCGAGCTTGGCGGAGAGGCGACCGGCGATCGGCGCGGTCAGGAACATGGCGAGGCCAGTGACGAACATGGTCTCGCCGATCATCAGCGCGTCATAGCCGCGGATGCGCCCGAGATAGACCGGGTAGAGATAGGTCAGGCCGTAAAGGCCGATGCCCATGGTGAAGGAGAACAGCGAGCCAAAGGCGAAGTTGCGGTTCCTGAAGGCGTAGAGATCGACGAGCGGATCGTCGCGGGTCAGGGCGCGCCAGAAGAACAGCACTGCGCCGATGATCATCACGAAGGTGAAGATCACGATCTCATGGCTCTCGAACCAGTCGAGCCGGGTGCCCTCTTCGAGCACGTACTCCATGCTGCCGAGGAAGGCGGCCATGGCGCCGAGCCCAACCCAGTCGAAGCGCTTCAGCAGGCTGTGGTCCGGCTTGTCGAAGTCGATCAGGTTCCAGGCGGCGATGGTGACGGCGATGCCCGGGACGACATTGACCAGAAAGAGCCAGTGCCAGGAGAAGGCGTGGCTGAGATAGCCGCCGACGGTCGGGCCGATGGTCGGGGCGAGCGTCGCGATCAGGCCGATCAGCGGCGAGACGATCGGCCGCTTCGACGCCGGGAAGATGGTGAAGGCCGCGGCGAAGACGCCGGGGATCATGCCGCCGCCAATGAAACCCTGCACCGCGCGCCACAGGATCATTTCGTTGATCGAGCTCGACATGGCGCAGAGCACGCTGGAGATGGTGAAGCCAGCGGCGGCGATCGAGAAGAAGACGCGGGTCGACAGCGCCCGGCTGAGATAGCCGGAGAGCGGGATCATGATCACTTCGGCGATCAGATAGGCGGTCTGGACCCAGGCGATCTCGTCGCTGGAGGCGGACAGGCCGGCCTGAATCTCGGCGAGCGAGGCCGAGACGATCTGGATGTCGAGAATCGCCATGAACATGCCGAAGACCATCGCCATGAAGGCGAAGATCCGGCGCATCGGGATGGCATCCTCGGCCGGCGCAGCACCGGCGGGAAGCGCAGTCGTGGCGGTGGCCATTCAGGCCTCCTCGACAGGGTATCGCTGTCTGGTTGAAGGAGCCGGGCCCCCGACCCGAGGAGCGCCGTGAGGCGCGGTGCGCTTTGGCCCAGAAGGGGCGATTGAACCTTGGCGCATCGCCATTCCCCGGTCAGGAACGGCTCCTCGGGTCGAGGGCTCGGACACTTACTTCTGTGCGCTCGGGCGCGGATCGATCGAGACCACGACCGACATGCCCGGGCGCAGCACATGCTTGCCCGCCGACTCCGGCGAGAGGGCGATGCGGACCGGCACGCGCTGGACGATCTTGGTGAAGTTGCCGGTGGCGTTGTCGGGCGGCAGCAAAGTGAAGACCGAGCCTGTGCCGCCGGCGATGCCGCTAATCGTGCCGTCGAAGACCTGGCCGGGCAGGGCGTCGACGGTGATCTTCGCCTTATCGCCGATCTTCAGCGGGCCGACCTGCGTCTCCTTGAAATTGGCATCGACATAGACCTTGTCGAGCGGGACGATCGACATCAGACGCTTGCCGGCGCTGACGAGGTCGCCCAGCTGCATATTGGTGTTGGCGACGAGGCCGTCGATCGGCGCGGCGATCGTCATGAAGGAGAGGTCGCGTGCGGCCTTGTCCTCTGCGACCTTGAGCTCGTCGATCTGGCGGGCGGCCTCGATGCGCTGCGCCTTCAGCACCTCGATATTGGCCTGCGCCTGGACGACGCCGGCCTTGGCGCTGGCGAGCGAGGCGACAGCCTGGTCGCGCGCGGCAGTGGCAGCGTCGAGCGTCGCCTGCGAGCCGTAGGACTTGGCGGCGAGGTTGCTGGCGCGGTCGAAATCGGCGGAGGTGCGGGTGACGGCGGCCTCGGCGGAGCTCTGCTGCGCCTGCGCCTGCTGCAGACTCGCACGGGCGGCCTCGACCTGCGCGTCGATGCGCGAGAGCGTCGCCTTGGCGGTCGCGCTCTTGGCCTGGGCGCTTTCCAGCGCGATGCGCTGGTCGCCATCGTCGAGCTTGACCAGCTGCGCGCCGGCCTTGATCTCCTGGTTCTGGGTGACCGAGATCGTGGCGATGTTGGCGGGCAGCTTGGCCGAGATCGTCGCCATCTCGGCGCCGACATAGGCGTCGTCGGTCGAGACGATGAAGCGGCCATTGCGCCACCAGTCGACGCCGAACCAGAGCCCGGCGGTGAGCGCTGTGCCGGCGACGAGGATCAGCGCGACGCGCTTGGCGCCGCTGCGCTTGGGCGCCGGCTTGTCGCCGGCCTGCGGCGCGGGAGCGCGTTCCTCGTCGGGCTTGCGAGCTTCGACAGGGGCTGGCGTCTGTTCGAGCACCGGATCGACCAGCTTCAGCCGGTCGCGGCGGGGCTCGGTGCGCTTTTCAATGGCGGATTCGACAGTCATGGTAGCTATGCCCTGACAATCACAATTCGAACCACTCGGTTCGATTGAGGTTGAAATAGCGCCAGCGGCGGTGCATATCAAGAGGAAATCGAACCGGTCGGTTCGATTATTTTTGCAAGCGCGAACATGCGCAAAACGGATGGAACAAGATGAGCGCGACGCTGGAGCCGCGACATGTCAAGGCAATCTTCCGCAACCGGCGCGTCGCCGGCGCGGATCCGGACAAGCGTCATCAGATCCTCGAAGGGGCGCATGCCGTGTTCACGGCGCGGGGCTTCGATGCGGCCAGCATGAACGACATCGCCGCGGCGGCGAACGTCTCCAAAGGCACGCTCTATGTCTATTTCGAGGATAAGGAGCATCTCTTCGTCGCGCTGATCGAACGCGAACGCGAGAAGCAGAAGCAGGGCATGTACGAGGCCCTCGCCGAAGAGCCCGACCTCACTCTGGCGCTGACGAATTTCGGCGCGGGGCTGGTGCGGCTGCTGACCGGTCCGTTTGCGCTGAGCGCCCATCGCATCGTGCTCGGGGTCGCCGAGCGGATGCCCGATCTCGGCCGCGAGTTCTACGAGCGCGGCCCGATGCAGGGCGCCCGGAACCTGGCGGCCTTTCTCGACCAGCGCGTCGCCAAGGGCGAATTGGCGATCGCAGACACCGCCCTGGCTGCCGCGCAGTTCGTCGATCTCTCGCAGTCGACCCTGATGCGCCCGCGCCTGTTCAATGCGGTGCGCACGCCGCCGAGCGAGGACGAGATCGCGCGCGTCGTCGGCGAGGCGGTGACGACCTTCATGGCGCGCTATCGCCCGGCGGCATCCTAAACTGGTGCGACGCCCTTAGCGCCCCGTGACCTTGCGCGCCCGGATGCGCTCGCGATGAGCGGTATAGAGGCCCGACGCGATGATGATCGCTGAGCCGAACCAGGTGAAGGCGTCGGGCAGCACCGAAAACAGGATGAAGCCGAAGGCCGAGGCCCAGAGCAGCTGGACATAGGAGAAGGGCGCCAGCAGCGAGGCGTCGGCGTGCCGGAAGGCCTGGATCACGAACCAGTGGCCGACGGTCGAGGACACGCCGATGAACAGGCCGACCAGCAGCGCTTCGGTCGATAGCGGCTGCCAGGTCAATGGTTGCAGCGCAGACAGCACCAGGCAGCCGACCACCGCCGACCAGGCGAGCGTCGTCACCGGGTTTTCGGTCGCGCTCATCATCCGGGTGACGATCAGCGCGAAGGCCCAGGTCACGGCCGACAGCACTGGCAGGATGGAGGCGAGCTGGAAATCGCTGCCGCCCGGACGGACGACGATCAGAACGCCGATCAGGCCGACTGCGGTCGCGGTCCAGCGGCGCCAGCCGATCTTCTCGCCGAGGAGCGGGATGGAGAGAGCGGTGACGAAGAGCGGCGAGACGAAGCTCGTCGCGGTCGCGTCGGCGATCGGCAGATATCTGAGCGATGAGACGAACAGGATCGATGAGACCGTGACGGCGATGCCGCGCAGAATCTGCATGCTCGCGCGCCGCGGCTTCAGCTGCTTGAAGCCGCCGGGGGCAGCGACAGCCAGCATGATGAGTGCGAAGGCGGCATAACGCAGCCAGACGACCTGGATGGCTGGAGTCGAGGCGGTGAGATATTTCGAGGCGACGTCGGCAGCGGAGAGGAAGACGCTGCCTAGCAGCATCAGGCCGATGGCACGCAGGCTGTTGTCGCGCCGCGGCGCAGGGCGCTGTGGCGGCTCGGCCGGAGCTGGTTCGACCGGCAGAGGCACTCTGGTCAATGTATCGGGCAAGGTCTTCGGCGAATCTCGGTGAGGAGGCGACCCTAACCGAGGATCGCGTCGATCCCTTGCGCAAATCCGGCACGACCGCCATGCGTCCGCGCAAGAAAAAGGCGGGCACGAGGCCCGCCTTGAAATTTTCTTTAGATCGGCCTGCCCCTCAGGCTGCCTGCTTGCGCGGCTGGATCAGCTTGCGGTTGACCAGAACCTCGGCGATCTGCACCGCATTGAGTGCCGCGCCCTTGCGCAGATTGTCCGAGACACACCAGAAGGCGAGCCCGTTCTCGACCGTGGCGTCCTCGCGGATGCGCGAGATATAGGTCGCGTCCTCGCCGGCCGCCTCGTGCGGGGTGATGTAGCCGCCGGGCTCGTGCTTATCGATGACGAGGATGCCGGGGGCGGTGCGCAGCAGCTCGCGCGCCTCCTCGGCGGTGACAGGCTTCTCGCACTCGATGTTGACGCTCTCGGAATGGCCGATGAAGACCGGCACGCGCACGCAGGTCGCGGTCAGCTTGATCTTCGGATCGAGGATCTTCTTGGTCTCCGCCATCATCTTCCACTCTTCCTTGGTGAAGCCGTCCTCCATGAAGACGTCGATGTGCGGGATGACGTTGAAGGCGATGCGCTTGCTGAACTTCTTCGCCTCCACTTCGCCGGCGGCAAAGACCGAGCGCGTCTGGTTGAAGAGCTCGTCCATCGCCTCCTTGCCGGCGCCGGAGACCGACTGATAGGTCGAGACCACGACGCGCTTGACGCCGAAGCGCTCATGCAGCGGCTTCAGCGCCACGACGAGCTGAGCGGTCGAGCAGTTCGGGTTGGCGATGATGTTCATCTTGCTGAAGCCGGCAGCGGCGGCGGCATTCACCTCCGGCACGACCAGCGGCACGTCGGGATGCATGCGCCAGGTCGAGGAGTTGTCGATCACGACCGCGCCCTGCGCGCCGATCTTCGGCGACCACTCCTTCGAGATCGCGCCGCCGGCCGACATCAGGCAGATGTCGGTGTCGGAGAAGTCGTAATGGTCGAGCGCCTTCACCTTCAGCGTCTTGTCGCCGAAGGAGACCTCGGTGCCGACGGAGCGGGAGGAGGCGAGCGCCACAACCTCGCTGACGGGGAAAGCGCGCTCGGCGAGGATGTCGAGCATTTCATGGCCCACATTGCCTGTGGCGCCGACGACCGCGACCTTGAAGCTCATCTCGATGAATTCCTTCTGGCGAAACCGGTTGTGCCTCCCCGGGGAGCCGTCGCCGCTGATCTCGCTTGCGGGTTCGGCCGGTTGACCCCGGCCGGGGGGGAGAACCCGGAATCGAGGCGACGTGTCAGTGCGACGTCCGGGTTTTCCCGGCCGTCGTTTTGGTCGTGGTTTTCGTCGTCAGACGGAACGTCACAGAGCCAACCTGAGCATCATCGCGAAGCCGGGAGATAGGTGCCCGGCGCGCAATCCCAAACACAAGCCGCGATAAAAAGTCAATCGGTAGAGGCGGGCTTCGGCATTAACCCTGCCTCCTTACCCGTCATTGACCCTGATTTGCGATGGAGGGCGCCCGGTAACCAGCCGCTCATCGCGCCCGGCGAAAGCTCGCCTGCGAGTGGGACAAGGCGGCTTGCAAGGATGCGGGCTGCCCAACGGGTCGGGTTCTGTCGTGTCCAGGGACGAGATCAGCGCCATCTGGCAGCGCTTCAAGCTACGCCTGCAGGAGAGCGGGCAGCGCCTTCGGCCGCGCCAGCAGGGCTTTGCTTCCGCCACGCCGGGCCGCTTCGACCTCGCCGCGCGGCTGGTCGATCTCGCTGACGCCACCGAGGCCGGCTTCGCGCGGATACTGCGGCCGATGCGGCGCGCTCTGCGTTCCCGTGCCATCGGTCTGACCGGTGGTCTTGTCTGGCGCAGCCTGGCGGCGCTGACCGGCGTCAGCCTGACCGCAACGCTGGTAGCCGGCCTGTCGTCCGGTTCGTCGGAGCCGGCTCTCGCCAGTCTGACGTCGACGGAGGCCATCGCCGCTCCCGTCGTGCGCGATGTCCGCCTACAGGCTCTGCCGATGGCTGCCGGGCCGGATGGCTGGGTGACGATCGGCCGGCCGATCGCGCTCTTCGGTGTGGAATCGCCCGAACTCGACAAGCGCAGCGCCTATGAGGCGCGGCGCAGCCAGGACGGCCAGCGGCGAGAGGACGTGCTGAGCTTCGGCGCGTTCGAAGACGGCAAGTCGCTTCTGTCGCTGAAATTCCAGATCAATCGCGATGTCCAGGCGCAGAAGGCGCTCACCGGCCGGGCGCAGCCTTTCGTGATCACGCTGGTGCGCGAAAGCGCGGCGCGCGGGCTCTCGGTTGGGCGCAGCGGCGCCGTGACCTCGATCGAGACCAAGTTCGGCACGGTGGAGACTGCCGATATCGGCCTGAACGACGGCGCGGCCGGGCGAGCCTGCATCGCCTTCCGCCATCTCGACGAAGCGGCGCACCTCTCCTTCTCCGGCTGGTGGTGCGGCAGCGAGACGCGCCCGGCCGACCGGGCTCAGCTGATCTGCCTGATCGACCGGATCGACCTTCTGAGCGCCGGGGACGATCCGGAATTGCGCGCCAGCTTCGCTCGCACCGAACTCAACCGCCGGCAGGGCTGCTCGGTGCCGCGGCTCGCCGCGACCGGCCGCAAGGGCTCCTGGCTCGACGCCGACGCCAAGGCGCCGGCTTTGCGGCCAACCAAAGCATCGGACCGAAAAGTGGAATCCACTTTTCGGAAAACTCCGATGCTCTGATAACGAGATAGATCACCGTTATCGCGTCCTGTCGGACGCGCGGTGATCTAGCGGCAAGTAGGCGCAGGCGCGGTAACGGCCTCGTGTTGCTGCGCGGCACTGGCGGGCCGCAACAAAAGCATTAACTCTGGAATTGTATCGTCAGCGACAGCCGATCCGCCGGCAGCTTCGGCGGAGGCAACCGCCTCAGGAGATCGTCATGCGTTCGCTTTCCCGCCTCGCCGCCGGCCTGGCTCTGTCCGTCGCAGCCGTCACCTTTGCGGTCTCGGTGGCCGAAGCTCAGCAGCAGCGCAAGCCGCTGCGCGTCACCGTGCAGAAGCGCAGCTATTTCGACGCCGGCAATGTCGTGCCGGTCGGCAGCATGAACCGCTATGCGACGCAGAACATCGTGGCGAGTCCGGTCTATTCGGCGGCCGGCGAGCTCTACGGCGAAGGCACGCTGCCCTCGCGCATCGGCTCGGGCGCCAACCCGTTCGCCAACAGCTTTTCGACGCCGCGCTACTGAGCGCTGCGCCTAAGAAATGAAAAGGCCCGCCGTGAGGCGGGCCTTTTGCTTTGGTGATCAGCGCACCAGGATGTTCTTGAACTGCCAGGGATCGCTGGTGTCGATATCCTCCGGGAACAGGCCCGGGCGACCATCGAGCGGTGTCCAGTCGGTGTAGTAGCCCTGCACCGGCCCGAGATAGGGCATCTGGATCGCAAGGCAGCGGTCGAGATCCATCTCCTCGACCTCGACGATGCCGGCAGTCGGGTTCTCCAGCGCCCAGACCATGCCGGCGAGCACGGCCGAGGTGACCTGCAGGCCGGTCGCGGTCTGGTAGGGAGCGAGCTTTCGCGCCTCATCGGTCGAGAGCTGTGAGCCGAACCAGTAGGCGCCCTTGTCGTGGCCGTAGAGCAGCACGCCGAGCTCGTCGATGCCGTCGATGACCTCGTTCTCCTCGAGGATGTGGTGCTCTTCCTGCGGGCGGCCGGCATTGCCGAACATCTCGTGCAGCGAGAGCACGGCGTCGTTGGCGGGGTGATAGGCGTAGTGGCAGGTCGGCCGGTAGATCGCCTTGCCGGCTTCGTCGCGCACGGTGAAGTAGTCGGCGATCGAGATCGACTCGTTGTGCGTGACGAGGAAGCCGTATTGCGGGCCCGGGGTCGGGCACCAGCTGCGCACCTTGGTCTCGGCGCCGGCCTGCATCAGGTAGATCGCGGCCTGCGAGCCGGTCTCGTGGGTGCGGGCATTGTCCGGCATCCACTTCTCATGGGTGCCCCAGCCCAGCTCGGCGGGCTGCACGCCCTCGGAGATGAAGCCCTCGACCGACCAGGTGTTGACGAAGACGCCCGGCGGCTTGGGGTTCTTCGAGCGCTGCGTGTCGCGCTCGGCGATATGGATGCCCTTGACGCCGACCTGCTTCATCAGCCCGGCCCATTCCTCGCGGGTGGTCGGCTGCGGCACGTTGAGGCGCATGTCGGAAGCGATGTTCAGCAGAGCCTTCTTGGCGAGCCACGAGGCCATGCCGGGATTGGCGCCGCAGCAGGAGACGGCCGTGGTCGAGCCCGGCGCACGGGCGCGCTTGGCGGCGAGCGTCATCTCGCGCAGCGCATAGTTCGAGCGCTCGCCCGGGCCCTTCGTCTCGTCGAAATAGAAGCCGAGCCAAGGCTCGTTGACCGTGTCGATATAGAGCGCGCCGAGGCTGGAGCAGAGCTCCATGATGTCGCGCGAGCCGGTGTCGCAGGAGAGGTTGACGCAGAAGCCCTGGCCACCGCCCGCGGTCAGCAGAGGCGTGAGCATGGTCTTGTAGTTCTCGAGCGTCACGGCTTCCTGGATGAAGCGGATGCCGCGTTCGTCCAGCAAAGCGCGGTTGTCATCGTCGGGTGCGATCACCACGAACCGGCTCTTGTCGAATTTGAGATGCCGCTCGATCAGCGGCAGTGTCCCGCGGCCGATCGAACCGAAGCCGATCATCACGATCGGGCCACTGATCTCGCCGTATACGGGCCAATCCGTCATTCTTTTTCACTCCTGGGTGGTCTGGTTGAGGGTAAGCGGACGCTGGTATGGGGCGGGCTCTCCGGCGTCAATGCCGGCAGGCTCACTCCTTGCCGAGGCTGAACGGGTAGGGCCCCTCGAAGGCTCCGACATAGGCGGTGTGGGAGATCAGGCCGGTGCCGGGCTGCCACATGTGCAGCATGAAGGCCGGCGGCTCCATCAGGAAGCGCGCTTCGGCCCCCGGCGTCAGGTCGAGGATGACCTGATGCGCGACGCCCGGCACGACCTGGCCGATCGTGCCTGCATAACGAATCTGGACCGGGCGGTGATGATGGCCGCTGAGCACGCGCTCGACATTGGGATGGCGCGCGACGATCTCGGAGAGCCGCACCGCGCCGTCCTTGAGCATGACCGCGTCCATATAGCCGAGGCCGCACGAAAAGGGCGGATGGTGCGTGAACAGGATGGCGGGGCGGCCTTCGGTTTCTGCCAGAGCCTGTTCGAGGAAGTCGAGGCGTGCATTGCAGATCGCGCCGGCGCTGGAGCCCGGCAGCAGCGTATCGAGGCCGATCAGCCTGACAGGGCCGAGATCGGCCTTGAACTGGATGAAGCCGCCGGCGAGATCGGCATGCGAGCCGAGATCGAGCCCGGCGATCATCGCTTCGCGGACATCGTGATTGCCGGGGATCAGCAGCGCCGGCAAGCCGAGCTTGTCCAGCATCGTGCGGACGAGCGCGTACTCTTCCGGCAGGCCACTCTCGGTCAGGTCGCCGGTGATGACGAGCACGTCCGGCCGGACGGGCAGGGCGGCGACGGCGTCGAAGGCGCGCTGGGTCATGCCGATCGTATCGGAGACCTTGAGCGCGAGGCGGCCGGGCGGGCAGATGTGCAGGTCGGAGAGATGGGCGATCAGCATTTTGTCTTTTTCGTCAGGGAAGGCGTGCAGGCCGCCTTACCTGACGGCAGCCCGCGCAGCCAAGGCTGCGCGGGCTTCAATGACGCGATTTGATGACGGATCGACTACGATCCCGAGAGGAGGTCAGGCTGCGCGACGTCGGAGACCGTCCGCTCCCTCGGCCGGGGCGAGCGCCCCCGTGGCCTTCAGCACGCCATTCGCGCCCTGGAGCGCGCCGTCGCGCAACTCCAGGCCGAGGAAGCGCTCGCGCTCGAACGGGCCGGGCATGGCGAGCTCGGCCATCGGCTCAGGCGTGAAACCGAAGCGCTCGTAATAGGGCGCGTCGCCGACGAGCAGGATCGCGCCATGACCGCGGCAGGCGGCGCGCCAGATCGCCTCGCGCATCATCGCCTTGCCGAGGCCCCCGCCCTGCAGGTCCGGCGAGACCGCGAGCGGGCCGAGCAGCAGCGCCGGCTTGCCGGCGGCCTCGACATGCCAGAGGCGCACGGTCGCGACGACCGCGCCGTCACGTTCGGCAGTGAGCGCCAGGCCTTCGGCCGGCAGGCGGCCTTCGCGCAGGCGCTCGCTCGACTTGGTCGTGCGGCGCTCGCCGAGGCAGCGGTCGAGCAGGGCCTCGCGGGCCGGGATATCGGTCTCGATCTCGTCGCGGATCGTGATCATGACGCACCTCCTGCCGGAGCACCCGCCATCGCGGATCTTCCCGGCGCCGCGCGAGCGCGGCCACAAGCAACAGGATTGTGTGGAAGAGGGTCCGGCGGGAGCCACGCCCGCGCTCCATTCTTGGAGACACGAGCGCTCCGCCCGGTTTCCCGGGCAGCCTGCCGATCGGTGGCAGGGCGCTTCGCCGGACCCGATGGGTGAGGGAGGGGCTCTCAACCCTCCCGTTTCGTCAGATGACGTACTGCTTCAGCGGCGGGAAGCCGTTGAAGGCGACGGCCGCATAGGTCGTCGTATAGGCGCCGGTGCCTTCGATCAGGACCTTGTCGCCGATCTCCAGGCTGAACGGCAGCATGTACGGGGTCTTCTCGTACATGACGTCGACCGAATCGCAGGTCGGGCCGGCGAGCACGCAGGGAACCGTGGCGTCGCCGTCCCGGATCGTTCGGATCGGGTAGCGGATCGCCTCGTCCATCGTCTCGGCGAGACCATTGAACTTGCCGATGTCGAGATAGACCCAGCGGACCTGGTCGTCCTCGCTCTTCTTCGAGATCAGAACGACCTCAGCCTCGATCAGGCCGGCTTCGCCGACCATGCCGCGACCCGGCTCGATGATGGTCTCCGGCAGGCGGTTGCCGAAATGCTTCGACAGCGCCTGGAAGATCGCATCGCCATAGGCCGGGACGCCCGGGATCGGCTTCAGGTAGCGCGCCGGGAAGCCGCCGCCGAGATTGACCATCGACAGCGACAGGCCGCGGGTGGCGCACTCCTTGAACACGGCCGAGGCCGAGGCCAGGGCCGAATCCCAAGCGTTCACATTCGCCTGCTGCGAGCCGACATGGAACGAGATGCCATAGGCCTGCAGGCCGAGGCGATGGCCGTGCTCGAGCACGTCCGCAGCCATTTCGGGCACGCAGCCGAACTTGCGCGAGAGCGGCCAGTCGGCGCCGGCGCCGTCGCAGAGGATGCGGCAGAAGATGCGCGAGCCTTCGGCCTTGGTGGCCTGGGCGGCACGGGCGATCTTCTCGACCTCGGCCTGGCAGTCGACGGCGAACAGGCGCACGCCGAGCTCCATGGCGCGGGCGACGTCGCGCTCCTTCTTGATGGTGTTGCCGAAGGAGATGCGGTCGGCCGTGGCGCCGGCCGACAGCGCGAGCTCGATCTCGACGACCGAGGCGCAATCGAAGCAGGAGCCGAGCTTGGCGAGCAGGCGCAGCACTTCCGGAGCCGGGTTCGCCTTGACCGCGTAGAAGACGCGGGTGTCCGGCAGCGCCCGGGAGAAGGCGACATAATTCTCGCGAACGACCTCGAGATCGATCACGACGCAGGGGCCGTCCTCGCGGCGGTCACGCAGAAATTCACGGATGCGCTCGGTCATGAGACGCAGCTCCCTTCGGCGCAAGCGGCGCCGATACGACGTGTAGCCGGTTGAAACGTTCGCGATCCGAGGCGCGATGGAGACGCCAAGGACAGCGGACGAAACGTCCGGACCCGAAACACCGTCGATTGGGAAGACCCCGCACGGCCGGCAATGAAGGACAAGCCTCTTCGGTGCCGGCCTGTGGAAAGCCGGCGAGACCAAAAAAGCCCGCTCCGTCGTTGCTTTAAGCTGCGTCCCCCGTGGAGATTCGGGGTTCGCCGGTTTTGCCTCCGGCTGCTGGTCGCTGTTCGGGAGCGGCCCTCTTGCGAGAGCCGGGAGCGTGATTTGAGGGGATGTCCATCCCCCTCCATCCGTTTCCCATCCCTGGCGGCTGTCCGGCCTCTTGTCCGGATGCCCACCGACCAGCACGCGGCCACAGGCACGTGCGAATTGGGTGAAGCCCATATACGGACGGGCGCCCCCGGCTTCAAGTTTTTTCTGACGGCCGGGACCGGATTTTTTACAGGACGGAGGCACCGGCAGCCGGGTGGCGCTCTTGGCCTCTTTCTACGCTGGCCAGAGTGGGCCGCGACTGCGCCCTAGACCAGTCCTGTTTCATCGCCTAAGTCGTTGGCGCAGCGCGCCTTCGCGCGCCTATTTCGACGGGGCAAGTTTCGATCATGGCCGTTACCGATCGCCGCCGGGTTCTCGCCGGGCTGAGCGCAGCTCTGTGCGCCACTGCCGCGCCACAAGCTTTGCTGGCGCAGCAGCCGGAGCAGGCGCCGCCGCAGCCGCGATTCGGTTTCGAGGAGGTCGTGCGCCGAGCCCGCGAGATCGCCGCCGTTCCCTATGAAGCAGGGCCGGCGCTGCCGGAGGCGCTGACGCGGCTCGATTTCGACACATGGCGCGAGATCCGCTTCCGGCCGGAGCGGGCGCTGCTCGCTCAGTCGAATTCGGGTTTCCGCATGCAGATGTTCCATCCCGGCTTCCTGTTCACGCGGCCGGTGACGGTGAACGTGATCCGCGACGGCGTGCCGATGCCGGTGCCCTATGCCGCCAACCTCTTCGACTACGGCCGCACCAAGTTCGAGAAGCCGTTGCCGGTCAATCTCGGCTTCGCCGGCTTCCGCCTGCACTATCCGCTCAACGACCCTCGCGTCTTCGACGAGTTGATCTCCTTCATCGGCGCCAGCTATTTCCGCGTGCTCGGGCGCGGCCAGCGCTATGGCCTCTCGGCGCGCGGCCTTGCGATCGGCGCAGGGCTGCCCGGCGGCGAGGAGTTTCCGGTCTTCCGCGAGTTCTGGGTCGAGACGCCGACGGCCGATGCCGACCGTGTCACCGTTTATGCGCTGCTCGATTCGCCCTCGGTCGCCGGAGCCTATCGTTTCCACGTCTACCCGGACGGCGACAGCGTGGTTGATGTCGGGGCGGCGCTATTCCCGCGCAAGCCGATCGACAAGCTGGGTCTGGCGCCGCTGACCTCGATGTTCTTCACCGGCGAGAATGATCGGCGCTTCCATGACGATTTCCGCACCGAACTGCACGATTCGGACGGGCTGCTGATCCACTCCGGTACCGGCGAATGGATTTGGCGGCCGCTGCGCAATGCCCGTGTCCCGGCCACATCCTCCTTCGTCGAGCGCAATGTGCGCGGCTTTGGCCTGATGCAGCGCGATCGCGTCTTCGAGCACTACCAGGATCTCGACCTCGCCTATGAGTTGCGTCCGTCCTATTGGATCGAGCCGCAGGGCGACTGGGGCGAGGGCGTGGTCGAACTGATCGAGCTGCCGACCACGGACGAAACCAACGACAACATCGTCGCGCTCTGGGCGCCGAAGCTGGCGCTGGAGCCGGGCCGCGAGTTCCGCTTCGGCTACAAGCTGACCGCGATGGTCGACTCCAGCGATCTGCATCCCGGCGGGCGGGCGATCAACACCTACCAGGCCAAGCCCAAGGCGCTCGGCTCGGGCGAGCCGGTGACGGAGAATGCAAGGCGCTTCATCGTCGACTTCGCCGGCGGCGACCTCGGCTACTATCTGAAGCAGCCGGAGAAGGTCGAGATCGTGCCCTCGATCGCCTATGGCCGGATCAACCGCGCCTTCCTGGTGCCGAACCCGAAGACAGAGGGCTTCCGCGCCTTCATCGATATCGTGGTCGAGCCCGGTCAGCTCGCCGAGATGCGCGCCTTCCTGAAGAGTGGCAGCAAGACGCTGACGGAAACCTGGAGCTATCCCTGGCGCGCGCCCGACGCGAGCTGACGGCCCGCTAGAACTGCGGTGCGCTCGCGCTGCGTGCCGGCTTGCGCCGCTTCTCGGGCGCGGCGGCGGCGACTTCGATCTCGACCTTGAACTCGGGCAGCGTGAAGCCGGAGACGATCATCAGCGTCGAGGCCGGCGGCGGCGTGCCGACATGGGCGTCGCGCGACTCCATATAGCCCTTCATATGGCTACGGTCGGTGACGTAGGCGTTGATGCGGACGATGTCCTTCAATGCCATCCCGGCTTCGCCGAGGATCGCCGCGATGTTGGCGAAGCAAAGATCGGCTTGCTCGCGGACGCCTTCAGGGATGGTGCCGTCGGCGGCGATGCCGAGCTGGCCGGAACAGAAGACAAGGCGCTGGCCGGCAGGCACCTCCGCACCATGGCTGTAGCGGGCGAAGGGGGCGCGGATCGAGGCGGGATTGAGCGGCTTCATCTGACGGTCCGGATGGCGAGGGCACCGTTCTGCCATGCCGGCTTCACACTGCAAAACCATGTTGAGACTTGACCAATGCCGCTTTGCGGCCTTGAAGGCGCTCATGTCCGGCTTCATGCCATGTTCAGGCAGCACCGGCACAATGCCGCTGACGGGCGACTTGTCGAGATGGTGGGAATGAGCTTGAGGACTTCTGCGCTGCTGCGGGCCGCGAGCCTGCTGCCTCTCCTGGTGCTGACCGCCTGCGCGGGTTCGCAGCGCTTCGGCGGATACGGCTCGGGTTCAGGTCAGGCCGTCGCGCGCGCGCCGGCCTACGGCGAGCCGATCCAGTCGGCACCGCCAATCCAGTCGGCCCCGATCACCTCCGAGCCGCTGCCGCCGCCGGGGGGCTATCCGAGCGCGCCACCGCCGCAAGCGGGCGGTTATCCGCCCGGTGGTCCTGCGCCGGGCATGCCACCCCAGAACGATCCGTTCTTTGACCCGCAAGCGGCCCAGCCGGGGCAGCAGCCACCGGTCCAGCAGCGTCCGGTCGACCCGGCACCGCCGAGCAATCAGGTCGCCAACGCCAATCCCGGTGCGACGCCGGGTGGCGGCTCGACACGCGGCGGCTCGGTCTCCTCACGTGACGGCGTGATCGGCAGCTGGACGGCGCAGGAAGCGACGGGCGGCTCCTGCCGGGTGCAGCTCTCCAGCTCGCCTTCGCTCGACCTCTACCGCGCCAACGCGACGGGCTGCAGCAATCGCGACCTTCAACAGGTCAACGCCTGGGATTACCGCGACGGCGAGGTCTATCTCTACCAACGCGGCGGCGCGGTGGTGGCCCGCTTGCGCGTCGGCAGTGGCGGCGCCATGAACGGCGCGATCACGAAATCGGGCGCCGGGCTCTCGATGAATCGATAGAGCGCGGCGTCTCCTTATCGTCTTCAGAACTGGCTCCACCTCGTCATGCTCGCCCTTGTGGCGAGCATCCACGTCTTGAGCACCGCCTTTGGCTAGCGAAGCGAAGACGTGAATGGTCGGGACAAGCTCGACCATGACGGAGAGGTGGTATCAGACGAGTGTCAATGCCGCGAGGCGCTCCGGCCGAACAGGGCCTGCGGCCAGAACTTGCGCTGCAGCGAGAGCGACAAAGTCGCGAAGCTGCGGGCGTTATCGAGCGCTTCGTCGAGCAGCGTGAACGGCGTCGGCGCGCCGGTGGCGATCCGGCCTTCGACATCGGCATAGCCGCCGACCATCTCGGCCTCGAACTTGCGCGCGAGGTTCCGCATCGCGGCATTCTCGGGCAGGCAGGTCATGTAGAGCGTGCGGATGTTGCGGTTGCGCGCCGCGGTCATCAGGCGGCCGAAGAGCGCTTCGCCGATGCCGCGCCGGCGCCATTCGCGCTCGACGCTGAAGGCGGCCTCGCCAGTCTGGATGACGATCTCCTCCAGCCCGCGCAACTCCGCGGCGCCGCGGACCTCGCCGGCCTCGGCATAGGCATAGACGAGCCCGCCGACCCCGAAGGTGGTCTCGGCGTAGTTCCGGAGGAAATCATCGGTGACCGCCGTGCCGAAGCGCTCGCGCCGGGTAGCAGCATCTAGGCGAAGCAGATGGGCGGTGAAGAGATCGCGCTCGGCAGGCCAGAGACGCCTGACCTCGCCGTGCCTGGCCTTGGCGGCAGGCTTGATCGAATGGTTCAATTGCAGCTCCTGTGTAAGCGCTGATGGCGCTGCCCAAAGGAGGCGTGTCTTCCCTAACTCGGAGAGCAAGATGCCCTCGCGATCTGGGAATGCAAGAGGCGCGATTGCGGCAATTTACGGCTAAATGCCTGTGAAAATGGCGGAACTGCTTGAGCCTGCGCGCTAACGCCACATCGTGACGATCGAGGCGGCGAGCATCAAAGCGAGCGCGATGTTGAGTGCTCGCCACTGCCACGCCTGCGTCAGCAGCCGCGCCAGAAGCAGACCGGCGACACACCAGAGCATCAGCGACAGCAGCGCGAGCACTCCGAAAACGGTTCCGAGCAGGGCGGCGAGCTCTCCGGCGCCGCGGGCAAGTTCGCCGAAGGAGGCGGCAGCGCCGAGCGTCATCGCCCAGCCCTTGGGATTCTGCAGCTGGATCCAGAGCGCCCCGAGAAAGCTCGTCGGCCTGACGATGCTTCTGTCGAGATGCGGCGGGCCACTGCGGCCTATCTTGACTGCGAGCCAGAGCAGATAGGCCGAGCCGGCGAGCTTCATCGCGAATTCGAGCGAGGGCGCAGCCAGCAGCAGGCCAGCGAGCCCTGCGGCGGCGGCGATTGCCATCCCGGCCAATCCGATCGCGACGCCGATCATGAAGGGCAGGGAACGACGAAAACCGAAATGGGCGCCCGAGGCGGTGGCGAGCGTGGTGGTGGCGCCCGGTGTCACCGTCGAGATGGCGGCGAAGGCGATGAGCGGCAGGAGAGATTCCGGCGACATGGATGGCTCCGGGTGAGAGCCGTCGAATTAGGTTCGCCAAGCGAATGATGAAAACAAATGTTGAAGCGATCCGGCATTACGATCCATAATGCTAGCGATGCGCAATCTCGATCTCGAACTGATCCGAGCCTTCGTCGCCGTCGCCGACCATGGCAGCATGACGGTCGCGGGCAATGCGCTGCATCTGACCCAGAGCGCCGTCAGCCAGCAGATCATGCGGCTGGAGCGGCGGCTCGGGCAGGCTCTGTTCCTGCGCGAGCGGCGCGGGCTGAAGCTGACCTCGGCCGGCGATCGCCTCCTCGCCAAGGCGCGCCGGCTGATCGTCCTCAACGACGAAATCTGGGCCGAGATGACGACGGGCTGCGCCGGCACGGTGCGGCTCGGCGTGCCCTACGATCTCGTCGGCACTGCGCTCGCGCCGATCCTGAAGGGCTTTGCCGAGGCGAGCCCGCTGGTCGAGATCTCGCTGATCTGCGCCTCCTCACCGCAACTCTTGGAGGCGCTTGCCAAGGGCGAGGTCGACCTTGCTCTGGTCGAGCAGCCGCTGGCGACGGCTGGCGGGGAATGCCTCGGCATCGAGCGACTGGTCTGGGTCGGCGCCAAGGCCGGCACTGCCCATTTGAAGCAGCCGCTACCCCTGTCGCTGGTCGCTGACACATGTGCCTTCCGCCCAGCGGTGACTGAGGCCCTTGATGCCCAGGGGCGCGGTTGGCGCAGCGTGTTCGAGAACGGCAATATCGATGCGACCACGGCAACGGTCCGGACCGATCTCGCCATCACCGCATGGCTCGCCTGCACGGTCCCGCCCGATCTCGATATCCTCGGCTGGGAGGAAGGCTTGCCGGAGCTGCCGCCATTCGCCATCACGCTGCATCTGTCGCGCTCGCAGCCATCGGAGGCGGCGCGCGAGCTTGCCCGCCATCTGCGCGCCGGCTGGCTGCGCCCGCGGCAGGCCGCATAGCCGGATGGACTCGCCAAGGGTTGCGGGCCGGGCCGCCCTGCCGTAACCCGGAAAGGCGACGTCTTTGCTTTCCTGCCTCCCTCAAAGCCATGCCCGCCACGCTCCCCGAACGTTATGACGCCCTGGTCGCCTCGGGTGCGATCGAGCGCGATCCGGCGCAGGTCACCGTCGTCAGGCGATTGCAAGCGCTGTCCGACACGCTCGCCAGCCGCAAACTCGCAAAGAAGAGCAGCGCGCTCGGCTGGCTGTTCGGCCGCAAGCAGCCGGCAGCGGACGCGGTCAAGGGGCTCTACATCTGGGGCTCGGTCGGCCGCGGCAAGACCATGCTGATGGACCTGTTCTACGAGACGGTCCCGGTCGCCGCGCGCCGGCGCGTCCATTTTCATGCCTTCATGGCCGATGTGCATGAGCGCATCCACGCCTACCGCCAAGCGCTCAAGGCCGGCACGGTCAAGGAGCCCGACCCGATCGGGCCGGTCGCGGCGGAGCTGGCGGAAGAGGCGATCCTGCTCTGCTTTGACGAGTTCACCGTCACCGACATCGCCGATGCGATGATCCTCGGGCGGCTGTTCACCAAGCTGTTCGCCGATGGCGTCACGGTGGTTGCGACCTCCAATGTCGAGCCCTCGCGGCTTTATGAGGGTGGCCTCAATCGTGCGCTTTTCCTGCCCTTCATTGATTTGCTGGCCAGCAAGGTCGATGTCATCAAGCTGGAGGCGCGCACCGATTTCCGGCTGGAGAAGCTCGGCGGCGCACCGACCTATCACGTGCCCGCCGACGACAAGGCGAAGACTGCGCTCGACAAGGCCTTCAGCCAGCTCAGCGGCGTAGCGCAGGGCACGCCCACGACGATCGCGATCAAGGGCCATGAGTTGAAGCTGCCCCAGGCGGCCGGCGCCGTGGCGCGGGCGAGCTTTTCCGATCTCTGCGCTCAGGCCTATGGCGCCTCCGACTATCTCGCGCTGGCCCAGCGCTTCCATACGCTGATCCTCGACGACATCCCGATTATGGACGCCGAGCGGCGCAACGAGGCCAAGCGCTTCATCATCCTGATCGACACGCTCTATGAGAGCCATGTGAAGCTTGTCGCCTCGGCGGCGGCGGAGCCGACCGGGCTGTATCTCGCACAATCCGGCCGTGAGGCCTTCGAGTTCGACCGGACCGTGTCGCGTCTGATTGAGATGCGCTCGGAGGAATATCTCGCTTTGCCGCATGGCCGGGCCGACTCGGCTGCGAGTGGCGACGCGACCGGGCTGGTGGAGACCTGAGCGTGGCGACGCCGCGCGAACCGAGCGAGATGCGCATTCTCGCGGTTGCCGGCGAGCATCTGCGCCAGCACGGCCTGCGCCGCTTCACCGTGGTCGCGGTGGCGGAAGAGGCCGGCATGACCCATGCCAATGTCTACCGCTATTTCCCCTCGCGTACGGCGCTGATCGATGCGGTCGTCGATGTCTGGCTGAAATCGGCCGAGCGCTCGCTTGCCGATATCGCCGATGGGCCGGACCCGGCCGAGGACAAGCTCGAGCGCCTGATCCTCGCGCTCGCAAAAGCGAACCGCAACCTGTTGCACGAGGAGCCGCACCTGTTCGCGGCGCTGTCGCAGGCGGTGGCGAAGCGCCACGCCATCAGCCGACGCAATCGTACTCGCGTCCGCGCCCTGTTCGAGCGCGTGATCGACGACGGTATCGCCACAGGGGCTTTCGAGCCGCGCGATCGCGACCGCGCCATCGCCTTCGTGATCGACGCGACGCACCGCTTCATCCATCCTGCGGCGCTGGAACTGGAGGCGGATGTCCCGCAGGAATCGGTCGACGCCAGGCTAGCGACCCTGATCAGGGTGGCGCTGCGCACGCTTGCGACCGGCGTGATCTAAAAAAATGACAGATTTTGTAAAATGTAACTGCCTGTTTTACCGGCAGGTTGACGGCGCGTTTTCGTGAGCTAGCTTCTAACGGCTTGGTTTTGCAGGGCATTCCGTGATCGGAAGGCCGAATTCGCCGCTTGGGGAGGTTCCAATGTCCAATTTTGGACAGGGTTGAGCCTGAGAGCGGCTTGGGTCAAAGAACCGTCGGCTTTTCGGCTTCACCTGCTCTCGCATCCCACAACAAGGATTCGGCAATGGCCCGCAAGAAGATCGCCCTCATTGGCGCCGGACAGATCGGCGGCACGCTCGCGCACCTGGCGGGCCTCAAGGAATTGGGCGACGTCGTCCTGTTCGACATCGCCGAGGGCATTCCCCAAGGCAAGGGCCTCGATATTGCCGAGTCCGCTCCGGTCGACGGCTTCGACGCCGGCTACAAGGGCACGCAGTCTTATGAGGACATCAAAGGCGCCGACGTGATCATCGTCACCGCCGGCGTGCCGCGTAAGCCCGGCATGAGCCGCGACGACCTGATCGGCATCAACCTCAAGGTGATGAAGTCGGTCGGCGAGGGCATCAAGCAGTACGCTCCCAAGGCCTTTGTGATCTGCATCACCAACCCGCTCGACGCGATGGTCTGGGCCCTGCAGAAGTTCTCGGGCCTGAAGCCCAACATGATCTGCGGCATGGCCGGCGTGCTCGACTCGGCCCGCTTCCGCCACTTCCTCGCCGACGAGTTCAAGGTCTCGGTCAAGGACGTCTCGGCCTTCGTGCTCGGCGGCCATGGCGACGATATGGTGCCGCTGGTCCGCTACTCCGGCGTCGCCGGCATCCCGCTGCCGGATCTCGTCAAGATGAAGTGGACGACGCAGGAGCGCCTCGATGCCATCGTCGAGCGCACCCGCAAGGGCGGCGGCGAGATCGTCAACCTGCTCAAGACCGGCTCAGCCTTCTACGCCCCGGCCGCTTCGGCGATCGCCATGGCCGAGAGCTATCTCAAGGACCAGAAGCGCGTGCTGCCGGCGGCTGCCGCGCTGAAGGGCCAGTACGGCGTCAAGGACATGTTCGTCGGCGTGCCGGTGGTGATCGGCGCCAAGGGCGTCGAGCGGGTCGTGAAGATCCGCCTCAACGGCGCCGAGAAGGAGATGCTGGCGAAGTCGGTCGCCTCGGTGCAGGGCCTGATCGACGCCTGCAAGAGCATCGACGCGTCATTGGCGTGAGACAGACGGATGGCGTGATGGCCGGCGGCCCTCACGCCATCGCCTCTCCCTTTACCGGCACAGGACATCAGGCATGAACATCCACGAATATCAGGGCAAGGCGGTTCTCAAGGAGTACGGCGCGCCCGTCTCCGCCGGCTTCCCGGCGCTATCGGTGGCGGAGGCCGTCGAGGCCGCGAAGAAGCTGCCCGGACCGCTCTATGTGGTGAAGAGCCAGATCCATGCCGGCGGCCGCGGCAAGGGCAAGTTCAAGGAACTGCCGGCCGACGCCAAGGGCGGCGTGCGGCTCGCCAAGTCGATCGAAGAGGTCGAGAGCCACGCCAAGGAAATGCTCGGCAACACGCTGGTGACGCTGCAGACCGGCCCGGCCGGCAAGCAGGTCAACCGCCTCTATATCGAGGACGGCTCGGACATCGCCAAGGAGTTCTACCTCTCGGCGCTGGTCGACCGCGAGACCTCGCGCATCGCCTTCGTGGTCTCGACCGAGGGCGGCATGGACATCGAGAAGGTGGCCCATGACACGCCCGAGAAGATCCTGACCTTCTCGGTCGATCCGGCGACCGGCATCATGCCGCATCACGGCCGCACCGTCGCCAAGGCGCTCGGGCTTTCCGGCGACCAGGCCAAGCAAGCCGAGAAGGTCCTCGCCCAGATCTATGCCGCCTTCGTCGGCAAGGACATGGCGATGCTCGAGATCAACCCGCTGATCGTGACGACGCAGGGCCAGGTCAAGTGCCTGGACGCCAAGGTCTCGTTCGACTCGAACTCGCTCTACCGCCATCCCGAGCTGATGGAGCTGCGCGACGAGACAGAAGAGGACGCCAAGGAGATCGAGGCGTCGAAATATGATCTCGCCTATATCGCGCTCGACGGCACGATTGGCTGCATGGTCAATGGCGCCGGTCTTGCCATGGCGACGCTCGACATCATCCAGCTCTATGGAGAGTCGCCCGCGAACTTCCTCGATGTCGGCGGCGGCGCCACCGAGGAGAAGGTCACCGCGGCCTTCAAGATCATCACCGCCGACCCGAAGGTGAAGGGCATCCTGGTCAACATCTTCGGCGGGATCATGAAGTGCGATGTCATCGCCCGCGGCGTGATCGCGGCGGTGAAGACGGTCGGGCTCGAAGTGCCGCTGGTGGTGCGCCTCGAAGGCACCAATGTCGAGGAAGGCAAGGCGATCATCCGTGACTCCGGCTTGAACGTCATCCCGGCAGATGATCTCGACGACGCCGCCCAGAAGATCGTGGCTGCGATCAAGAAGGTTTGAGGTAAACCGATGTCCATCCTGATCGACAAGAACACCAAGGTCATCTGCCAGGGCTTCACCGGCAAGAACGGCACCTTCCATTCCGAGCAGGCGATCGCCTATGGCACGCAGATGGTCGGCGGCACCTCGCCGGGTAAGGGCGGCTCGCTCCATCTCGGCCTGCCGGTCTTCGACACCGTCGCCGAGGCGCGCGAGAAGACCGGCGCGACAGCGTCGGTCGTCTATGTCCCGCCGCCGGGTGCGGCCGATGCGATCTGCGAGGCGATCGACGCCGAGATCCCGCTGGTGATCTGCATCACCGAGGGCATTCCGGTGCTCGACATGGTTCGCGTGAAGCGCTCGCTCACCGGCTCGAAGACCCGCCTGATCGGGCCGAACTGCCCCGGCGTCGTCACCGCCGGCGAGAGCAAGATCGGCATCATGCCGGCCAACATCTTCAAGCCTGGCTCGGTCGGCATCGTCTCGCGCTCGGGCACGCTGACCTATGAGGCGGTGTTCCAGACCACGAATGAGGGCCTCGGCCAGACCACGGCCGTCGGCATCGGCGGCGACCCGGTCAAGGGTACCGAGTTCATCGACATGCTCGAGATGTTCCTCGCCGACGAGAAGACCAAGTCGATCGTGATGATCGGCGAGATCGGCGGCTCGGCCGAAGAGGACGCGGCGCAGTTCATCAAGGACGAGGCCAAGCGCGGGCGCAAGAAGCCGATGGTTGGCTTCATCGCCGGCCGCACGGCTCCTCCCGGCCGTCGCATGGGCCATGCCGGCGCGATCATCTCGGGCGGCAAGGGCGGTGCCGAGGACAAGATCGCGGCGATGGAAGCGGCCGGCATCCGGGTCTCGCCGTCGCCGGCGCGCCTTGGAAAGACCTTGGTCGAGGTTTTGAAGGGCTGAGGAACGGGTCATTCCGGGACGCGCCGCAGGCACGGGCCCGGAACCCATGAACACAGGTCGCGACAGCAAGGGTGCTGTCGCGGTTATGGATCCCGGGCTCCGGCTGCGCCGTCCCCGGGATGACGGAGAGGAAGGCAGGACGACCATGGCTCGCCAGGACATCAACGAGGCTCTAGCGCAGACGGGTTTCCTCTATGGCGGCAACGCGGCCTATATCGAGGATCTCTACGCCCGCTATCAGGCTGACCCCAAGTCGGTCGATCCCGAGTGGCAGGGCTTCTTCTCCGCGCTGAACGACGACAAGCAGGCGATCGTCGACAACGCCAAGGGCGCGTCCTGGAAGAAGCCGAACTGGCCGATCCCGGCCGGCGGCGAGCTGGTCTCCGCACTCGACGGCAACTGGGCCGCAGTCGAGAAGGCGGTCGGCGAGAAGCTCGGCGCCAAGGCCAAGGCCGCCGGCGCGACCCTGTCCGCCGCCGATGTCCAGCAGGCGACGCGCGACTCGGTCCGCGCGATCATGCTCATTCGCGCCTATCGCATGCGCGGCCATCTCCACGCCCAGCTCGATCCGCTGGGGATCGAGAGCCAGAAGGATCCGGAGGAGCTGTCGCCGGCCGCCTTCGGCTTCACCGAAGCCGATCTCGACCGCAAGATCTTCATCGACAACGTGCTCGGGCTGGAGTTCGCCACCATCCGCGAGATGACGGCGATCCTGCAGCGGACGTACTGCCAGACGCTCGGCGTCGAGTTCATGCACATCTCCGATCCCGAGCAGAAGGCCTGGCTGCAGGAGCGGATCGAGGGACCGGACAAGGAGATCGCCTTCACCCGCGAGGGCAAGAAGGCGATCCTGAACAAGCTGGTCGAGGCCGAGGGCTTCGAGAAGTTCCTCGACCTCAAGTTCACCGGCACAAAGCGTTTCGGTCTCGATGGCGGCGAGTCGCTGGTTCCGGCGCTGGAGCAGATCATCAAGCGCGGTGGCTCGCTCGGCGTGCGCGACATCGTCTTCGGCATGGCCCATCGCGGCCGCCTCAACGTGCTGACGCAGGTGCTGGGCAAGCCGCATCGCGCCCTGTTCCACGAGTTCAAGGGCGGTTCCTTCGCTCCGGACGACGTCGAGGGCTCGGGCGACGTCAAGTACCATCTCGGTGCTTCGAGCGACCGCGAGTTCGACGGCAACAATGTCCACGTTTCGCTGACCGCCAACCCGTCGCATCTCGAAATCGTCGATCCCGTCGTGCTCGGCAAGGTCCGCGCCAAGCAGGATCAGTTCGGCGACATCGTCGAGCGCTCCAAGGTCCTGCCGCTGCTGATCCATGGCGATGCTGCCTTCGCCGGCCAGGGCGTCGTGGCCGAATGCCTCGGCCTCTCCGGGCTGAAGGGCCACCGCACCGGCGGCTCGCTGCACTTCATCATCAACAATCAGATCGGCTTCACCACCTATCCGCGCTATTCGCGCTCCTCGCCCTATCCGTCGGACGTGGCGAAGATGGTCGAGGCGCCGGTCTTCCACGTGAACGGCGACGATCCGGAAGCGGTCGTATTCGCCGCCAAGATCGCGATCGAGTTCCGGCAGAAGTTCCACAAGCCGGTCGTGATCGACATGTTCTGCTACCGTCGCTTCGGCCACAATGAAGGCGATGAGCCGGGCTTCACCCAGCCGCTGATGTACCGCAAGATCCGCGGCCACAAGTCGACGCTGGAACTCTACAGCACCAAGCTCGAGGCCGAAGGCGTGATCCAGCCGGGTGAGCTCGACCAGATGCGCGCTGCCTGGAAGGACAAGCTCGAGGTCGAGTTCGACGCCGGCCAGGCCTTCAAGCCGAACAAGGCCGACTGGCTCGACGGCCGCTGGGCCGGCATGAAGGCGATCCGCGCCGACGAGGACGATCCGCGCCGCGGCGCCACCGGCGTGCCGGAGGCGACGCTCAAGGAGATCGCGCAGAAGATCACCGAGGTTCCGGAAGGCTTCAACGTCCACAAGACGATCCAGCGCTTCCTCGACAACCGCCGCAAGGCGGTCGAGAGCGGACAGGGGATCGACTGGGCGACGGCGGAAGCGCTGGCCTTCGGCTCGCTGTTGCTCGATGGCAATCCGGTCCGCCTCTCCGGTCAGGACTGCGAGCGCGGCACCTTCAGCCAACGCCATTCGGTGTTGATCGACCAGGAGACCGAGGCCCGCCACACCTCGCTGAACAACATCCGCGAGGGCCAGGCGCGCTACGAGGTCATCAACTCGATGCTCTCGGAAGAGGCGGTGCTCGGCTTCGAGTACGGCTACACCCTGTCGGAGCCGAACGCCCTGACGATGTGGGAAGCGCAGTTCGGCGACTTCGCCAATGGCGCGCAGGTCGTGTTCGACCAGTTCATCTCCTCGGGCGAGCGCAAGTGGCTGCGCATGTCGGGCCTGGTCTGCCTGCTGCCGCATGGCTATGAGGGCCAGGGTCCGGAGCACTCATCCGCCCGTCTCGAGCGCTTCCTGCAGATGTGCGCCGAGGACAACATGCAGGTGGCGAACTGCTCGACCCCGGCGAGCTATTTCCACATTCTGCGTCGCCAGCTGAAGCGCGACTTCCGCAAGCCGCTGATCCTGATGACGCCGAAGTCGTTGCTGCGCCACAAGCGCTGCGTCTCCGACCTCAGCGAGCTGGCCGAGGGCTCGACCTTCCACCGCGTGCTGCACGATGATGCCGAGCGTGGCAAGTCGACCACCAAGCTGGTCAAGGACTCGAAGATCCGCCGGGTCGTGCTCTGCACCGGCAAGGTCTATTTCGACCTGCTGGAGGAGCGCGAGAAGCGTGGGCTGGACGATGTCTACCTGATGCGCGTCGAGCAGCTCTATCCGTTCCCGCTGAAGTCGCTGGCGCAGGAGCTGGCACGCTTCAAGGGCGCCGACGTCGTCTGGTGCCAGGAGGAGCCGAAGAATCAGGGCTCCTGGACCTTCGTCGAGCCCTATCTGGAGTGGGTGCTGGGTCATGCCGGCTCGAAGTCGAAGCGGCCGCGCTATGTCGGCCGGCCGGCCTCGGCCGCGACCGCGACTGGCCTGATGTCGAAGCACACCGCCCAGCTCAACGCATTCCTGGACGAGACCTTCGCGGTCTGACCCAACGCCTGATCAAAGAGACACGAGAAGAGGCCTGACATGGCGACCGAAATCCGCGTTCCGACCCTCGGCGAATCCGTTTCCGAGGCCACCATCGGCAAGTGGTTCAAGAAGCCGGGCGACGCGGTGAAGGCGGACGAGCCTTTGGTGGAGCTCGAAACCGATAAGGTGACGCTGGAAGTCAACGCGCCGGCAGCCGGCGTCCTCGGCGAGATCGTCGCCAAGGAAGGCGAGACGGTCGGCGTCAGCGCGCTGCTCGGCACCATCGCTGCCGGCGACGGCAAGGCGGCGGCCGCTCCTGCCGAAAAGAAGGCGGATGCGGCGGTAGCTCAGGCCGCCGGCAAGGCTGGCGCCGATACCTCGGCGGAAGCGCAGAAGAAGGCCGGTGAGGTCGCCGGCGCGACGCCGGTGAAGCCGGCGACCAAGGCGGCCGATTCCGGCCCGGCGGTTTCGCGCCTCGCCGCCGAGAGCGGCGTCGATCCGTCCAGCGTCAATGCCTCCGGCAAGGACGGCCGCGTCACCAAGGGCGACATGCTGGCTGCGATTGCGACCGGCCCGGCCGTCGCCGCGGCCGCGCCTGCCGCTCCGGTTCAGGTCCGGGCGCCGTCGGCTCCGGATGACGCCTCGCGCGAAGAGCGCGTGAAGATGACCAAGCTGCGCCAGACCATCGCGCGCCGCCTCAAGGAAGCCCAGACCAACGCCGCGATGCTGACCACCTTCAACGAGGTGGACATGACCAACGTCATGGCGCTGCGCAACCAGTACAAGGACGTGTTCGAGAAGAAGCACGGCGTGAAGCTCGGCTTCATGGGCTTCTTCGTGAAGGCCTGCGTGCAGGCGCTGAAGGAGATCCCGGCCGTCAACGCCGAGATCGACGGCACCGACATCGTCTACAAGAACTACTACCACATCGGCGTCGCCGTCGGCACCGACAAGGGCCTGGTCGTGCCGGTGGTGCGCGATGCCGACGAGCTTTCCATCGCCGGCGTCGAGAAGAAGATCGGCGAGTTCGGCAAGAAGGCCCGTGATGGCGCCCTCAAGATCGAGGAGATGCAGGGCGGCACCTTCACCATCTCGAATGGCGGCGTCTATGGCTCGCTGATGTCGACGCCGATCCTGAACGCGCCGCAATCGGCGATCCTGGGCATGCACAAGATCCAGGAGCGGCCGATGGTCGTCGGCGGCCAGATCGTGATCCGGCCGATGATGTATCTGGCCGTGAGCTACGATCACCGCATCATCGACGGCAAGGAAGCCGTGACCTTCCTCGTCCGCGTCAAGGAAGGCCTGGAGGATCCGGCGCGCCTTGTGCTCGACCTCTGAGAGCTGATTAAGATGGCGATCCCGGCAAAACTGGTCCCGATTGGCCTCGTCATTGCCGGCATCATCAACCTGTTGCCGACAATCGGCGTAGCCGGGGCCAGCTGGCTGCGTTCGCTCTACGGTTTCGAGATCGCCAACCCCGATCTCGAAATCCTGCTGCGGCATCGCGCCGTCCTGTTTGGGCTCGTTGGGGTGCTGCTGCTGGCGGCTGCCCTTCGCCCGGGCCTGCGCAATGTGGCTATGCTCGTCGCCGGCGCAAGCATGGCGAGTTTCATCGTGATTGCGGTCTTGGTCGGCGGCTATGGCCCTGCCATCACCAAGATCGTGATCGCCGATATCATCGGGCTTTTGGCCCTCGTACCGGTAGCGTTGGCACGCCTGGCGCCTGCGAGGTGGGCAGCAGGATGATCGTGTGATGTCCGGCGGTCAGATCCGATCGCCGCGGAGCCCACAGGCGATAGCAATGCGGGAATGTGCCCGCGAGGCATGAGGCGCGGAGGTTGGCATGAATGCGATCGCGGCAACCACAGAAATCACCGTTCTCGGCTGGAGCGTCGTGCTCCTGCTGCTCCAGATCGTCCTGCAGGCCGGCACGTCCGGGGATCTCGGCCCGCAATACCTGTTCAGCCCGCGCGATGAGGCGCGCGAGAGCAAGAGCGTTCTCTCGCGGCGGCTGAAGCGCGCACTCGCTAATCTGCACGAAAGCTATCCGGCGTTTGTCGCGTTGGCACTGGCACTGGCGGTCACAGGTAAAGCTGGAGGCATTGGCGCGACCGGAGCCTGGCTCTATCTGGGATGCCGCGTCATCTATGTCGTGCTCTATGCTGCCGGGATCCCCGTCATCCGAACCTTCGTCTGGCTCGCCTCGATCATCGGGCTGGTGATGATGCTGATCAGGCTGATGGGCTGATCCGGGGATGGCCTTCGGACCCAATCCACCGCCGATCCAGGCGCATATCTGCGTCAAGGGCGGCGAGGAGGCGATTGCCTTCTACGTGAAGGCCTTCGGCGCGCAGTGCGCCTTCAAGGCGATGGCGGAGGATGGCGAGCGTGTGATGCATGCCAATCTCGCCATGTTCGGCAGCGAGGTGATGCTGCATGACGAGTTCCCCGAGTTCGGCGGCGATGTCATGGCGCCGAGCTCGCGCAGCGGCGCCAGCATGGCGATCAGCATCAACCTGCCGACGCCGGCCGATGTCGATGCCGCCACGGCAAAGGCGCAGGCCGCCGGCGCCGATATCCTGCTCCAGCCCGCGGACGTGTTCTGGGGTGCGCGCTATGCAAGGCTGCGCGACCCCTTCGGCCATGTCTGGGCCTTCAACGCGCCACTAGAGCCGGATGCTCTCTGATGAAATCGCTCTGCGTTTCCATCAGAGAGCTGAATCCGTCTCTGACTAAAAAGTTGGAGCATGTTCTCATCGCAAAAGTGGTGCCCACTTTTGCGGAACATGCTCCGCGCAAAATTCATAAGAACTGACCGAAAGAGAGACCATGTCCTACGATCTCGTCGTCATCGGAACCGGCCCCGGCGGCTATGTCTGCGCCATCCGCGCCGCCCAGCTCGGCCTCAAGGTCGCGGTGGTCGAGAAGCGCAAGACCCATGGTGGCACCTGCCTGAACGTCGGCTGCATCCCCTCCAAGGCGCTGCTGCACGCCTCCGAGATGTTCGAGGAAGCCGGCCACACCTTCGAGAGCCTCGGCATCAATGTCGGCAAGCCCAAGCTCGATCTGAAGCAGATGATGGTCCACAAGCAGGAGACCATCGACGCCAACGTCAACGGCGTCGCCTTCCTGCTGAAGAAGAACAAGATCGAGCCGTTCCAAGGCACGGCCTCGATCCCGGCCGCCGGCAGAGTCGTCGTCACCGCCGAGGACGGCAAGACGCAGGAGCTCACGACCAAGAACATCGTCATCGCCACCGGTTCGGAATCGGCAGCGCTGCCGGGCGTCGCCACCGACGAGAAGACGGTGGTGACCTCGACCGGGGCGCTGGAGCTCGCCTCCGTGCCGAAGGAGCTGCTGGTGGTTGGCGCCGGCGTGATCGGCCTGGAGATCGGCTCGGTCTGGGCCCGGCTCGGCGCCAAGGTCACGGTCGTCGAGTTCCTCGACCGCATCCTGCCCGGCATGGACGATGAGATCGCCAAGCAATTCCAGCGCATCCTGCAGAAGCAGGGCTTCACCTTCCATCTCGGTTCGAAGGTCACCAAGGTCGAGACCGGCAAGAAGGGCGGCGCGACCGTGACCGTCGAGCCGGCTGCCGGCGGCGAGGCCAAGACGCTGAATGCCGACATCGTGCTGATCGCGATCGGCCGCCGCCCGAACACGGATGGCCTCGGCCTAGATAAGGCCGGCGTTGCGACCGAGCGCGGACGCGTCGTCATCGACGATCATTTCCAGACCAATGTCCCGGGCATCTATGCGATCGGCGACGTGGTGCGCGGTCCGATGCTGGCGCACAAGGCCGAGGACGAAGGTGTCGCCGTCGCCGAGATCCTCGCCGGCAAGCATGGCCATGTGAACTACGACGCGATCCCTGGCATCGTCTACACCGCCCCCGAGGTCGCCGCGATCGGCAAGACCGAGGAAGAGCTGAAGGCGGCGGGCATCGCCTACAAGGTCGGCAAGTTCCCGTTCACCGCCAATGGCCGGGCGCGGGCGATGCGGCACACCGACGGCTTCGTCAAGTTCCTTGCGGATGCGGCGACTGATCGCGTGCTCGGCTGCCACATCATCGGCCCGCATGCCGGCGACCTGATCGCCGAGGTGACGGTGCTGATGGAATTCGGCGGCTCGGCCGAGGATCTCGCCCGCACCTGCCACGCCCATCCGACGCTGGCCGAGGCCGTCAAGGAAGCGGCGCTCGCCGTCGACAAGCGCCCGATCCATATGTGAGCGGGTCATGCGCGTCATTCTCGGGCGGCGCTCAGCGCCGGCCCGGGAATCTCGTGCAGGATAGGGCGCCCTCTTGTCCTGAGATGGTCGGGTCAAGCCCGACCATGACGGGGATTATGAGCCCCGCCGCGCGCGGTAGGCGGTCAGCGTGTTGCGCAGCAGGCAGGCGATCGTCATCGGGCCGACGCCGCCGGGGACGGGCGTGATCGCGCCGGCGACTTCGACCGCCTCGGCGTAATCGACATCGCCGGCAAGCTTGCCGTCGGGCATGCGGTTGATGCCGACATCGATCACCGTCGCGCCCGGCTTGATCCAGTCGCCCTTGACCATGCGCGGCCGGCCGACCGCGGCGACGACGATATCGGCGCGCTTCACCACGGCAGGCAGGTCGCGCGTGCGCGAATGGGCGATGGTGACGGTGCAATCGGCCTGCAGCAGCAATTGCGCCACCGGTCGTCCGACCAGCTCCGAGCGGCCGATGACCACCGCCTCCAGCCCCGACAGCGATGGCAGCACGTGGTTTAGCAGCAGCATGCAGCCGAGCGGCGTGCAGGGCACGAGGCCGTTCTTGCCGCCGGCGAGCAGGCCGGCATTGATCGGATGGAGGCCGTCGACATCCTTGGCCGGGTCGATCGCGTCGATGATGCGGCCGGTGTCGATATGCTTGGGCAGGGGCAGCTGGACGAGGATGCCGTCGACGCCGTCATCGGCATTGAGTTCGGCGATCTTGGCGAGCAACGCGGCTTCGGTGGTCTCGGCCGGCAGGCGATGGGCGACAGAGTTCATGCCGATCTCGGCCGCGAGCTTCTCCTTGGAGGCGACATAGACCTTGCTGGCCGGGTCCTCGCCGACGAGGACGACATGCAGGCCGGGCGCGGGCTTGCCGGCCGCCTTGAGGGCTGCGACCTCGCGGCCGATCTCGGCTCGAAGCTCTGCTGCCGCTGCCTTGCCGTCGATGATGCGTGCCGTCATGACCAGCTCCGTCCTGCGCATTCAAGCGGTCCTCATGCGCGATCACCGGGCGGGCGGCAAGTATGGATGCGACGCCGCCTTGCCGATCTGCGTCGTGCTTGCTTGTTCTCGTCCGAGTCGGCCTGTATCGACCAAGGGGCAGCGGTAGCCGGCAGGAGAGACAGCGACGTGACCACCGGCTTTGCGGCAATCCCGGCCTCCGGCAGCTATGTGCTGCACAATGTCCGGGCGCCCGCTTGTCTGGTCGAAGCCGGCAGCCTGGCGAGTGATCGCGATGGGTTCGCGCTGCTCGACATCGCCGTTGAGGACGGCGCAATCGCCTCGCTTCTGCCAGCAGGCACGCCCCCGCTCGACGTCGTGCCCGGTTTCGACCTCGATGGTGGCATCGCGCTGCCGCGATTGGTCGACGTCCACACCCATCTCGACAAGGGCCATATCTGGCCGCGCCGGCCCAACCCGGATGGTAGCTTCATGGGCGCCTTGAGCGCGGTTGCGACCGATCGCGAGGCGAACTGGTCGGCTGGCGACGTGCGGGCACGCATGGAGTTCGGCCTGCGCTGCGCGTACGCCCATGGCACGGCGGCGATCCGCACCCATCTCGACTCGCTCGGCAAGCAGATCGGCATCTCCTGGCCGGTCTATGCCGAATTGCGTGCCGAATGGGCGGGGCGGATCGCGCTGCAAGCCTCGCCGCTGTTCGGCATCGATGCCGTCGCCGATCCCACGCATATGCAGGCGATCACGAAAGCAGTGACGACCCATGGCGACAGGCTGCTTGGCGCCGTCACCTATATGGTGCCGGAGCTCGACGCGGCGCTCGACACGCTGTTCCAGACCGCGATCGAACATGGCTTCGAGCTCGATTTCCATGTCGACGAGACCAACGACCCTTCGGCACGCTCGCTCGAGCACATCGCTGACGCGGCCCTGCGTCATCGCTTCCAGGGCAGGATCCTGGTGGGCCATTGCTGCTCGCTTTCGCTGCAGCAGCCGCAGGACGAGGCGCGCATCATCGGGAAGGTGCGAGAAACCGGTATCGCCGTGGTCTCGCTGCCGATGTGCAACATGTATCTGCAGGATCGCCAGCGGGGTCGCACGCCGCGCTGGCGTGGAGTCACCGCGCTGCATGAGTTGAAGGGTGCGGGCGTGCCGGTGATGATCGCTTCCGACAATACCCGCGACCCATTCTACGCCTATGGCGATCTCGACCTCGTCGAGACGCTGCGCGAGGGCACCCGCATCCTCCAGCTCGACCATTCTGACCTGGATTGGGCGAAGGCGGCCGCTGCGACGCCGGCCGAGATTATGGGACTTTCAAGTGCCGGGCGGCTGGCTGTGGACGGTCCCGCCGACCTGATCCTGACCCGCGCCCGCGACTGGACCGAGTTCTTCGCCAGGCCTCAGGCCGACCGGACAGTTCTGGTCAATGGCCGCGCCATCGACCGCACCCTGCCGGATTACCGTGAACTCGATCACCTGATGAGCCGCTCCGCATGACCGCACGCTACGATATCGACGCGCTGAAGCGCCGCCTGAACGGCATCCGCACCGAGGACAATCCGGCGCTGGTCAAGCAGAAGAGCCGGGACTTCTTCTGGTATTCGCCGAAGCTGAAGCGCCAGCTCGACCATGTCGTCGCCGATATCATCGTCTCGCCGGTGAGTGAAGCGCAGGTGCTGGAGACGCTTTCGGCAGCGCATGCGCTCGGCATCCCCGTGACGCCGCGCGGCACCGGCACCGGCAACTACGGCCAGGCCATGCCGCTCTCGGGCGGGATCGTGCTGGACCTTTCCGGCTTCAACAAGGTGACCAGCATCGAGGCCGGTCGCTATGTCGCCGAGCCCGGTGCCGTGCTGGCCAAGATCGACCAGGAGACGCGCGCCCACTCCCGCCAGGAGATCAGGCTGCACCCCTCGACCTATCACACTGCCTCGGTCGGCGGCTTCATCGCAGGCGGCTCCGGCGGCGTCGGCTCGATCAAATGGGGCGGCCTGCGTGACTGGGGCAACATCATCTCGCTGCGGGTCGCGACGATGGAGGGGACGCCGCGCATCCTCGAGCTCCAGGGCGAGGACCTGCACAAGGTCGCCCATGCCTACGGCACCAACGGCATCATCACACAGGTCGAGATGCCGCTCGGTCCCGCCTATGCCTGGGTCGACGTCATCCTCGGCTTTGGCGATCTGCGGGCGGCGACCGAGTTCGCCAATGCGCTCGGCGAGCAGGACGGGCTGGCGCTGAAGAACCTCGCGGTGGTCGCAGCGCCGGCGCCGCACGACTATTTCCTGCGCCACAAGAAGTTTCTGCCGCGCGACAGCCATTGCGTCATGATCATGGTCGCCGACTTCGCGGTCGAATCGATGCTCGCCTTCGCCCGCCGCTTCGGCGGCTCGCAGCTGCTGATGCGCTCCGACAAGCTGACGGCCGAGGAGGCCAAGGGCCTGCCGCCGACCTTCGAACTCGGCTGGAACCATACGACGTTGCGGGCGCTGCGGGTCGATCCGTCGATCACCTATCTGCAGGTGCTCTACCCTTTCCCGAACCAGGTCGATCTCGTCGACAAGATCCATGCCCGCTTCGGCGACGAGGTGACTTGCCATCTCGAATTCGTCCGCTTCGACGGCAAGATCACCTGCTTCGGCCTGCCGCTGGTGCGCTTCACCAGCGAGGAGCGGCTGGAGGAGATCATGGCGATCCATGAGGAGATGGGCGCGCCGATCTTCAACCCGCACCGCTACACGCTGGAGGAGGGCGGGATGAAGCAGACCGACGAGGTCCAACTCGCCTTCAAGCGGGAGGCTGATCCGCAGGGGCTGCTCAATCCCGGCAAGATGATCGCCTGGGAGGACCCGAATTACGATTACCGCTCGGGCAAAACCTTCCTGTTCAAAACCCTCGGCGAAGCCGGCGTCGGCGCCTGAGCCGATCGATGCGCGCGCTTGTCCTCTATGCCCACCCCGATCCCAACAGCTTCGGGGCAGCGGTACACGAGACGCTCGTCTCCGGCCTGCGCCGCGCTGGCCACGAGGTCGATGACTGCGATCTCTATGCCGAGGGCTTCGATCCGGTGCTGAGCCGCGAGGAGCGCGTCGGTTATCACGATCTGGCAAACAATCAGAGTTCTGTAGCCAGCTATGTTGAGCGCCTGTTGCGCGCCGAAGCGCTGTTCCTGTGCTTCCCGGTCTGGAACTACGGCTATCCGGCGATCATGAAGGGCTATTTCGACCGCGTCTTCCTTCCGGGGGTGTCGTTCAAGCTGGTCGACGGTTCGATCCGTCCCAATCTCTGGAATATTCGCCGGCTGATCACGGTGACGAGCTATGGTGGCTCGCGCTGGCGCACCTTCCTGATGGGCGATCCGCCGCGCCGGCAGATCAAACGGGGCTTGCGCGCGGTGTGCCATCCAGCCGCCCGGGTGTCGTATCTTGCGCATTACGACATGAACCGCTCGACGCCACAGAGCCGGGCCGCGTTTCTCGCTAAGGTCGAAGCGGAAATCGCACGGATTTAAGAGCCTGTCTGACAATCGTCATCGGCCTGTCATGAAGGCGGGCGATTGCACAGCCGGCGAAAAGTATCCGCAACCTTTTCCAAGGGCCGGCTCATGACCAAGTCCCTCGAAAAAAGCGTCGGCCGTGCTCTGCTGGTGACGGCGCGGCTCCACAGGGCACGCATGGGCGAGCGCCTCAATGCGCTCGGGCTTTTCCCGGGCCAGGAACAGGCCCTGAAATCCCTGCAGGCCGCCCCGATGACGATGGGCGAACTCGCGACCCTGCTGCGGGTCAAACCGCCGACCGTCTCGAAGACGATCGGCCGGCTCTCATTGCAGGGGCTAGTAACGCGTGAAGGCGGCGGTCGCGACGGCCGACTGGTGCAGGTGGCGCTGACCGAGAATGGCCAGCGGACGGCGGCGGCGCTCGATGCGGTCTGGAACCAGGTCGAGGAAGAGCTGCTCGAGAAGCTCGACGCCAAGGAGCGCAAGCAATTGCGCAAGCTGCTGCGCAAGGCGTCGAAGGGTTTGTCCAAGGCCGGCGCCGATGTCGACGATGCCGAGGACGAGGCCGAGGATGCGGCCTGAGGCGGGTCGCATCGGCGCATGACTCGCATGCACTGGCGGGCTGGTTTCAAGTCTTAAATCGGTTCATTGATGTCTTGTCATTCCTCCAGAGCATGACGAGACCTTGTCGGCTGCTCCCGCTCCGCTTCCGGATACGCGCCGGACACGCCTGACCGCCATCGCCCTGATGAGCGGGGCGATCATCTGTTTTTCGCTGCTCGATACCTGCGCGAAGTGGCTCGGCGGCACGATGGATCCGATGCAGGTCGTGCTGGCGCGCTATCTGGTCAGCGTCGCGCTGGTCTCGCTGCTGCTCAACCCCTGGAGCCACCCCGGCATCACCCGGACCAAGCGGCCCTGGCTGCAGGGCTTCCGTTCACTGCTGCTACTCGGTTCGACCGCGCTCAACTTCGTTGCGCTGCAATATTTGCAGCTGGCCGAGACGGTCTCGATCATGTTCGCCGCGCCGCTGCTGGTCGCGTTGCTCGCCGGGCCGTTGCTCGGCGAATGGGCTGGGCCGCGCCGGCTGATCGCGATCGGCGTCGGCTTCCTCGGCGTCCTGGTGGTGACGCGGCCGGGGCTGGGCGGCCTGCATCCGGCGGCCCTGCTCAGCGTCTGCGGCTGCTTCTGCTACGCCTTCTATGCCCTGTCGACACGCATGCTGGCCTCCAGCGATTCGCCGCAGACGACGATGTTCTATTCCGGCATCGGCGGGGTGGTGATCATGCTGCCCTTGCTGCCGCTGTACTGGTCCTGGCCGGCAGACTGGCAGAGCTGGCTCTTGATGGCCGGTACCGGTTTCTTCGGCGCTGTCGGCCACTGGCTGCTGATCCTGGCGCATCAGCGCGCACCGGCGACGATCCTGGCGCCGTTCATCTATTCTCAGATCATCTGGATGATCCTGCTCGGCTGGTTCGTCTTCGGCCAGATTCCAGACCGCTTCACCTTCATCGGCGCCGGGATCGTCATCGCGTCGGGGCTCTATCTGCTCTATCGCGAGCGTGTCCGGCACGTGCCCGAAGGCTCGGCGCGGCTCGACTGATCCGGCACGGTCCTTGAAGCCTCCATCCGTGGATGGAGGCCTTGATGAGGGTTTTACACCGCAATCGGCTATCGGCGGCTCCGTTCGGCACAGTTGTGGTCCGGACGCGTCCCGTTGCGGCACAAGCCTCGGGCTCAGCCGAGCGAGACCTTGCTCTGCCCGGCAACGAAATCCGAGAGCATCGGCACGTAGTCCTCGCCCATGCCGCTGGCGACGGCGGCGGCATAGACGTTCTTGACCGCCCCGCCGACCGGATTGGGAACGCCGGCGGCGTTGGCGAGGCTCTCCAGATAGCGGACGTCCTTCAGCGCGTTGGAGAGCGTGAACTTGTGTGCATCCGGATCGCGCTCCAGCACGTACTGCATAAAGGTCTGGTAGAAACCGCATTCCATGCGCCCGCCTCTGATGACGCTGTCGAAGGTCTGCGGGGTGATGCCGACCTTCTGCGCCAGGGTCAGCGCCTCGGCGTAGATCGCGCCGTAGCCGAGCGAGAGGAAGTTGTTGAGCAGCTTCATCTTGTGGCCGTCACCCACGGGGCCGAGATGGACGATCTTCTGGGCCCAGGCTTCGCAGACCGGGCGAATGCGCTCGAAAACCGCGCTGTCGGCGCCAATCATCGTCGAGAGTTGACCGAGCTTGGCCTGGGCGGGGGTTCCGCCGAGCGGTGCGTCACAGAGGTGCAGGTCCATGGCAGAGAGACGCTCCGCCAGAGCGATCGTCGAAACCGGGTCGGAGGTCGAACAGTCGACGATCACCGTGCCGGGCTTGGCGCCGGCGGCGATGCCATCCCGCCCGTTGATGACCTGCTCGACCTGCGGCGAGCCGGTGACGCAGAGGAAGATGATGCTTGCCTTCTCGGCGAGTTCCTTCGGCGTCGCGGCTTCCGTAGCGCCCGCAGCCGTCAATTCCTCGACGGGTTTGCGGTTTCGGTGGCCCATGACCGTGAGCGGGAAGCCTTTGGCGAGAATGCAGGCCGCCATGCCTTGACCCATGTAACCAACGCCGATGAAGCCGATCGATTCTTTAGTCGCGCTCATCTTCAGTTTCTCCGAATTATATGAGATGGAACAAGGGAATGCGGAACGATTTGGCCAAGAACTGGTTGAATGCAGCGGCTTCGAGGCTTCAGGAGAAGCGATTGATGGCGAATGACGGACACTCGCGCGATTCCTCGGGGGCGGGGAAGGCGGGTGTAAAACCCGGTGGGCGCGGCCGCGTTACCTTGCAGATCATTGCCGACCGTCTTGAGGTCTCGACCGCCACGGTTTCGCTCGCGCTGCGCGAGAGCCCTCTGGTCGCTGACGGCACACGCCTTCGCGTGCAGCAGATCGCGCGAGAGATGGGCTACAGCTACAACCGTAGCGCCGCCTCTCTGCGGACCGATCGGACCAATATCCTGGGGGTCGGCTTCCACGACATCACCAACCCCTATTTCGCCGAGCTGCTCGCGGCGATCGAGGAGACGGCGGCGGCTCATGGCCGCTCGATCCTGCTCGGCACCTATGCCGAGAACCTGCAGCGGCAGGATCGCGTCCTCACCACGCTCAAGGAGTATCGGCCGGACGGCATGATCATCTGCCCGGCCGGCGGCACGACGGCCGAGACGCTGCAGCACCTGATGGCGGCGCAGGTGCCGCTGGTGCAGCTCTCGCGCGAAATCCCCGGCATCGGGCTCGACTTCGTCGGCTCGGACGACCGGCACGGCACGGTGCTGGCGGTCGAGCATCTGCTCGGCCTCGGCCATCGGCGCATTGCCTTCCTCGGCGAGAGCCCGTTGATCTCGACCGGACGCAACCGCTATCGCGGCTATTGCGAGACGCTGGCCAAGCACGGACTGCCGCTCGATCCCACGATCGTCTATTCGGCCTATGGCACGCGCGAGAATGGGCTGAAGGGCGTCCAGAAGGTGCTCGACGCAGCCAATCCGCCGACCGCCGCGGTCTGCTTCAACGACCTCACCGCCTTCGGCGCCATGCTCGGCCTGCGCCATCGCGGGCTGGAGGCCGGCGCCGACTTCTCCCTGATCGGCTGCGACGATGTGCAGGAAGCGGCGCAATGGTATCCCGCGTTGACGACGCTCAAGAACTTCCAGGACGATATGGGGCGCAAATCGGCGGAGATGCTGCTCGCCCGGATCGCCGACCCGTCGTCCGCTCCCCAGCGCGTGCTGCTGACGCCGGAACTGATCGTGCGCGGGACGACGGCGCCGCCGAAAGCGGCGCGCTGAGTTCCTGTTTTGATGCATTTTCTTCACGCGAACCGGTGCCCACTTCGCTTGAAAATGCTTTAGCTCAGGCATCATTGTCCGGTCTGCGGTTGAGCGCCCGATAGGCGCGCACCACATGCGAGTCGTCGCGTCCGCCATGGCCGAGGCCGGAGGCGGCGAGAAACATCTGGTGCGCGGCCGCGGCCAGTGGCAGGGCAGCCTTCGCTGCGCGGCCGGCATCGAGGACAATGCCGAGGTCCTTGACGAAGATGTCGACGGCACTGGCGACCGGTGGCTCTTCATCGAGCATGCGCGGGCCGCGGTCTTTCAGCATCCAGGACGAGGCGGCCGAGCCGCCCATGATCTCGAACAGCAGCGCGCCATCGATGCCGGCTTTCTGCGCCAGCGAGAGGGCCTCGGCAGCGACCGCGATATGGACGCCGCAGAGCAGCTGGTTGACGGTCTTCACCGTCGCGCCCTGGCCCGGCTTCTCGCCGACATGGAACACCTTGTCGCCCATCGCGTCGAGCACCGGCTTGGCCCTGGCGAAGCTGTCGGGAGGGGCGCCGACCATGATGGTCAGCGTGCCGCCCTGAGCGCCCTTTACGCCGCCGGAGACCGGCGCATCGACGAAATGCCGGCCGGTCTTGGTTATGGTCTCGGCGATGGCCTCGACCTCGCCGGGCGGGCAGGTCGCCATCAGGATGACGGTTGCGCCAGGAGCCAGTGCATCGAGCGCGCCGGCATCGAATAGGACGGCGCGCGCCTGCGCGGCGTTGACCACCATCAGGACGAGCGTGTCGGCGTCCTTAGCCGCCGCGGCAGCGCTATCCGCGGAGTGCCCTCCAGCCGCGACGAGCGCGGTCCGCGCGCTCTCCCTCATATCGAAACCGGTGACGTGAAACTGGCGCTTGACGAGATTCTCGGCCATCGGCGCGCCCATGGCGCCGAGCCCGACGAAGGCGATTGAGGTCACAACGATTTGCCTTGGTTGGAAGGCGGGCGGCCAGGCCGCCCGCCGGGAACTACTCCTTCACCGCACCCGTCATCGAGGCGACGTAGTAGTCGACAAAGAACGAATAGAGGATCGCGACCGGGATCGAGCCGAGCAGCGCGCCGGCCATCAGCGAGCCCCAATGGTAGACGTCGCCCTCGACGAGCTGGGTCAGCACCGCGACCGGCACGGTCTTCTTCTCGGCCGACTGGATGAAGGCGAGCGCGTAGATGAACTCGTTCCAGGACAAGGTGAAGGCGAAGATGCCGGCCGAGATCAACCCCGGCAGGGCCAGCGGCAAGGTAATCTTCCAGAGCGTCTGCAAGCGGGTGGCGCCGTCGATCATGGCGCATTCCTCGAGCTCGTAGGGGATCGACTTGAAGTAGCCGATCAGGAGCCAGGTGCAGAACGGGATCAGGAAGGTCGGATAGGTCAGGATCAGCGCAAGCTGCGAGTCATACAGCCCGAACTGGAAGATCAGCGTCGCCAGCGGGATGAACAGGATCGAGGGCGGCACCAGATAGGCGAGGTAGATGGCGAGGCCGACATAGCTCGACCCCTTGAACTTCAGGCGCTGGATCGCGTAGGCGGCGAGCACGCTGGCGAAGAGCGAGAGCGCGGTCGCAACGGTGGCGACCGTCATCGTCGTCAGCAGCCACTGCGGATAGTCGGTCTGGAAGAGCAGCTTGTTGATGTTGTCGAGCGTCGGCGACTTCACCCAGAACGGGTTGTTGTTCTTGTAGTCGAGCAGTTCGCCATTCGGTTTGATCGCCGTGATCGCCATCCAGTAGAACGGGAACAGCAGTACGATCACGAAGAGCGAGAGCGGCAGATAAAGCGTGATGAAGCGACGCGGTCCGGAGGACCAGTCGATCACGCCGGTCCGCTCCTTGTCGACGAGATGAGGGCGCGGGGCAGAGGGGGCTTGATCAGTCATTGTCTTCTCCCTGCTGCCATTTGCGGCGGGCGAGCGCGAAGTAGCTGAACAGCGTCGCCATCACGAGGAAGGGGATCATCGCCACCGCGATCGCCGCTCCCTCGCCGAGCTGGCCGCCCGGAATGCCGCGCTGGAAGGCGAGGGTCGCCATCAGATGGGTCGAGTTGATCGGGCCGCCGCGGGTGATGGCGTAGACGAGCTGGAAGTCGGTGAAGGTGAACAGCACCGAGAAGGTCAGCACGATCGCCAGTATCGGCATCAGCATCGGCAGGGTGACGTGCCGGAAGCGCTGCCAGGCATTGGCGCCGTCGAGCATGGCCGCCTCGTAGAGGGCCGGCGAGATGGTCTGCAGGCCGGCGAGCAACGAGATCGCGACGAAGGGGATGCCGCGCCAGACATTGGCGGCGATCAGCGACCAGCGAGCCGGCCAGGGCGAGCCGAGGAAGTCGATATAGGTGTCGCGCCAGCCGAGGACATCGACCAGCACATAGGAGATGATCGAGAACTGCGGATCGTAGATCCACCAGAAGGCGATCGCCGAGAGCACGGTCGGTACGATCCAGGGCACCAGGATCAGCGCCCTGAGCAGCGACTTGAACGGCAGATGGTTGTTGAGCAGGAGCGCCAGCCAGAGGCCGAGCCCAAATTTTGCGACGGTCGCGACGCCGGTATAGAGCAGCGTGTTCCAGACCGAGGTGATGAACACGGGGTCGTGCCAGAGCGACTCGAAATTCTCGAAGCCGATGAAGATGCCGCTGCGGCCGATGCGCGTATCGGTGAAGGCGAGCCAGATGCCGAGGCCGAGCGGATAGCTCAGGAAGACCAGCAGCAGGCCGATTGCCGGCAACAGGCAGATGAAAATCAGGAATGGCTTGTAGTCGAACAGCCTGACCAGCCAGCTCTGCTCGGGCTGGGTCGTCGGCCGGGCCTCCGCCGCAATCGTCATGGCGCTTTATCCCGTGATGGAGCCGCGCCGCCGGGCAAGCCGACGGCGCGGTGTCGACGGATCAGGTGCGGTAGTAGCGCTTGGCGCGGCGCTCGGCTTCGGCGGCAGCCTGCTCCGGCGTCGCCTGGCCGGCGCAGACGGAAGCGACCATCTGGACCATGACGTATTCGGCGTTGACGGTGCCGGCCGCCTCGGTGATCGCGCCCTTGTAGCCGCTCCACAGAGCGCGCTCCCAGGTGTCGCGATAGACCAGGATCTTGGGATCGCTCTCCCAGACCTTGCTCTTCGCATAGCCCTTGAGCGGCTGGGTCCAGTAGCCGAAGCAGCCGGTCAGCCATTTGTCGTACTGCTCCGTCTCCATCATGAAGCGGAGATATTCCTTGGCCGCGTTCGGGAACTTGGTGTGCTTGAACACCATGGCGTTGATGACCAGGGAGGTCTCGGTCGGCCGTCCGACACCGGCCCCGACAGGCATCGGCGCGTGGTTGAGATCCTTGCCGATCTCCGCGGTCTTCTCGTCCTTGGAGTTCTTGATCGAGAAGTAGAGCGAGACGCCGTTCTGGGTCAGGCCGATTTCGCCGGCGGTCAACGCCTTGTTGTTGCTGATGTCGAGCCAGGACAGTGTGCCGGGGATGAAGGTCTCGTAGAGCGCCTTGGCGTATTTCAGCGCCTCGATCGTCTCCTTGCTGTTGATCGCGACCTTGTTGTTCTCGTCGACCATGTAGCCGCCATGCGACCAGACGAGCCAGTTGCAGAAGGCATTGCCGTCGCCGACGGCGTTGCCGAGGGCAAAGCCGGCCGGATGGCCCTTGGCCTTGAGCTTGCGGCAGAGATCGAGGAAGCCGGCATGGTCGGTCGGGAACTTGTCGAAGCCCGCCTCCTTGACCCAGGATTCACGATAGACCGCGGGGCCGCCGGAACCGCCCATCGGGATCGAAATCCACTGGTTGGTCTTGTCCTTCTTGCCGTATTTCTCGGCGACCGGATACCAGCCGCCATACTTCTTGCCGAGGTCTTCGGCGATCGGCGTCAGGTCGATCAGCTTGTCGGCGAAGATGTGCGGATCGTCGGCCCAGCCGACGACGATGTCGGGTCCGGCGCCGGTATTGGCGGTGACCGCGGTCTGCGGGCGCAGATCCTCCCAGCTGGCATAGTCGACGCGGACCTGGACGCCGGTCGCTTTGGTGAAGGCTTCGGTGTTCTCGTTGAAGATCGTCTGGTCGGGGTCGACGAACTTGGTCGGGCGCAGCACGCGCAGCGTCGCGCCTTTCTCGATATTGGCGGTCTGGGCGATTGACGGCGCGGCAAGTGTCGCGCCGGCTGCCAGGCCCGCGCCGCCAATCAATACGTCACGTCTGGAAATGCTCATCGCTTGTCTCCTCCGGGTTGCCGCGAGGCCCTGCATGGGAGCCTCGTCACGATTTTATTCGGACATCGCCGCCGCCGGAGTGTTCTCCGTGCGGCGGCGACGGAAGTCAGATGCGCTTGCTGGTCGCAGCGTCGAAGAGGTGGGTCACCGAGGTGTCGGGCCGGATATTGATCGTCTCGCCGGGCTTGGCGGTGATGCGCTCGCGGAAGATGCAGGTCAGGTCCTGGCCGCCGCAGCGGACGACGACCTGCGTCTCCGAGCCCATCGGCTCGACGACCACGACCTCGGCCGGCAAGCCGTTCGGATCGAGCTGGATGTGCTCGGGACGGATGCCGAACACGGCGGCCCGGTCATTCGAATTGGCCGGGTGCTTGCCGATCGGCCAGATCACGCCGCCTTCGGTCTCGAAGCCGTTGGCGCGGATCGTGCCCTTCAGTAGATTCATCGAGGGCGAGCCAATGAAGGCGGCGACGAAGAGGTTCGCAGGGTTGTCGTAGAGATCGAGCGGAGCGCCCATCTGCTCGACGATGCCGTCATGCATCACGACGATCTTGTCGGCCATGGTCATGGCCTCGATCTGGTCGTGGGTGACGTAGACCGTCGTGGTCTTCAGGCGCTGGTGCAGCTCCTTGATCTCGGTGCGCATCTGCACGCGCAGCTTGGCGTCGAGGTTCGACAGCGGCTCGTCGAAGAGGAAGACCTGCGGGTCGCGCACGATGGCGCGGCCCATGGCGACGCGCTGGCGCTGGCCGCCCGAAAGCTGGCGGGGATAGCGGTCGAGCAGGTTGGTGAGGCCGAGGATACCGGCGGCCTTGCTGACACGCTCGTCGATCTCGGCCTTCGGCGCCTTCCGCAGCTTCATCGAGAAGGCCATGTTGTCGGCCACCGTCATATGCGGATAGAGCGCATAGTTCTGGAAGACCATGGCGATGTCACGCTCTTTCGGCGGCACGTCGTTGACGACGCGCGAGCCGATGCGGATCTCGCCGCCCGAGATATTCTCGAGGCCGGCGATCATGCGCAGCAGGGTCGATTTTCCGCAGCCCGAGGGGCCGACCAGGATGACGAACTCGCCATCGTTGATGTCGATGTCGACGCCGTGAATGACCTGCGTCGAGCCATAGGCCTTGCGCACGTCGGCGATCTGGACGGATGCCATCTTCAGTTTCACTCCCGCTCTTTGGTTGCCCCGGGGTGCCTGACACAATCCCCGTCGGCGGCGTTGCAGACATCGGTTCTGACGACCGATCGAAACGAGGCCGCGCAAGCCAGGCGAGCCGCCTGTTGCGTGAACCTCGTTCCGGGATAAAGTCATACGATAGAAACAGGCGTGTCAAGCGCCGGGCGGGCCGCGGGATAACCGCTTCGGCGCCGCTGATCACGGAGGAAAATGCACGGTTCCATGCAGCTCCACGTCAATCCACGCGCGCCAAGGCTCAATCCGGACCGGCTGTTCGGCCAGGTCGCGCACAGGCTCGCGGTCGCGATCATCACCGGCGCCTCGCCGACCGGCGCGTTGCTGCCGAACGAGGACGACCTGAAGGGCGAGATCTCGGTCTCCCGCACCGCCTATCGCGAGGCGGTGAAGTTCCTGAGCGGCAAGGGGTTGGTCGAGGCCCGCCCGAAGAGCGGCACGCGAGTGGCGCCGCGCGAGGCCTGGAACCTGCTCGACCCCGACGTGTTGGCCTGGCATTTCGAGGCCGACCCCAATGAGAAATTCATCCGCGATCTGTTCGAGCTCAGGCTTTTCGTCGAGCCGAGCGCGGCGCGGCTGGCGGCGCAACGGCGCAGCGATGCCGATCTCAAGCGGATCGAGGCGGCCTTTCGCGGCATGGTCGAGAACCCGCCCTATGCCGAGCCGACGGTCAGCGCCGACCTTGCCTTCCACGAAGCCATCTTCGCCGCGACCCGCAATCCGCCGCTGCAATGCCTGGCGCCGGCCGTTTCAGCGACGATCCAGTGGTCGCTGTTCCTGAAGGCGCCCGATGATGAGTTCTTCTTCACGGCATCGCTGATCGACCATGAGCGCGTATTGGAGGCGATCATGCAGCGCGATGGCGACCTCGCGGCGGCGCGGATGAGCGGGTTGGTGATCGATAGCCTGAACAGCACTCTGCGCCTGCTGGCTGGGCGAACACAGTTTGAGTCCGCGAAAAGCGCGTGATTAAATCATACTATATCGAGCTGAATCGACAGCCGAGCCGGAATGTCATACCCGACTCCGCAAGCAGCCCCTGCTTGCGTGCCATGGGAATTCCCCAGGCGCGTCCGGCCGGCTATGTTGATCTAATCGTTTTAATAATTTGAAATCAAGCCACGCACGCATTCCAGGAAAGCAGGACAATGACCGCGCAGAGCAAGATCGAGATCGTCATGACCGGGCCGCTGATGGCCTATGCCGCCGACCAGCTCAAGGCGCGCTTCACCGTGCATGAGCTCTGGAAGGAGCAGGATCGCGCGGCGGCGTTGGCGGCCGTGAAGGACCGGGTTCGTGGTGTCGCCGGGGGCGGGGCACATGTGCGCATCGACGATGCGCTGTTCGATGCGCTGCCGAAGCTGGAAGTCGTTTCGAATTTCGGTGTCGGCTACGACAATGTCGATGCCAAGGCTGCCGGCAAGCACGGCATCGTAGTCACCAACACGCCCGATGTGCTGACCGATGAGGTCGCCGACCTCGCCATCGGCCTGCTTCTCTCGACTGTGCGCCAGCTGCCGCAGGTCGACCGCTATCTGCGTGCCGGCAAGTGGCTTTCGGGCGCCTATCCGCTCACCACATCGCTGCGCAAGCGCAAGATCGGTATCGTCGGTCTCGGCCGGATCGGCAAGGCGGTGGCGCGCCGGCTCGAAGCCTTCGACGTACCGATCGTCTATCATGGCCGCTCGCGCCAGGCCGATGTCGCCTATCGCTATTATCCCTCACTCGTCGAGATGGCCCAGGATGTCGACACGCTGGTCTCGGTCGCGCCGGGTGGCGATTCGACCCATCACATCATCAATGCCGAGGTGCTGAAGGCGCTCGGGCCGAACGGCATCGTCGTCAATGTCGGCCGTGGCACGGTGATTGATGAGCAGGCGCTGATCGAGGCGCTGAAGTCCAAGACCATCCTCTCCGCCGGTCTCGACGTGTTCGAGGATGAGCCGCGCGTGCCGGCCGAACTGATCGCGATGGACCATATCGTGCTCTTGCCGCATGTCGGCTCGGCATCGGTGCACACGCGCGAACAGATGGGCCAGCTTCTGGTCGACAATCTGGTTTCATGGTTCGATGGCAAGGGTCCTTTGACGCCGGTTGCCGAGACGCCATGGAAAAAAGCCTGATCACGACAGGAATGCTCCGGATGTGGCGAGCCGCAGCGCTTGCGGTTCTTGCGCTGATCGCAGCTTCGCCAGCCGACGCTCAGACGGCGCCGCTACCACGCGGCGCCGAGCAAGCGCCTGAGGCGCTGAAGCCGTTCATCGGCGCCTGGGACCTCGATAAGCTTGGCGCTGCGCGGGAATGCACGGTGACCTTTGGCGCAGAGGCGGCCGGGCAGGGGCGTCAGCTCCGCTTCCCGGCGACCTGCCGACGTGCTCTCCCGATTCTCACCGGGGTCGTTGCCTGGGATGTGGCCGATGGTTCTCCGAGGCTGCTCGATGCCGCAGGCAAGGCGGTGATCGTCTTCAGCGAGAAGGCCGATCCGGGCCGTCGTGGCAAGGGCAGCGACGGCGCGCAATACGGACTCGATCCCACAGGCTATGTCCGGGCGCAACAGCGTCCGGCGCCGGGCCGGGCCGAGCTCGCGGCGACTGCGGCAGCTCGCCCGACCGCAGTCGATCCGGCGACCGCACCAGCCGCAGGGAGCGTGCCGGGCCGCTACACTGTGATGCGGCAGGCGGGACGCGATATCTGCAAGCTCATGCTCTCGACCAGTCCCTCCGCCAATGCCGGCGCGTTGGTCGCGAGCTTCGACGGGCTCTGCCCCGATACCGGGCTGACGATCTTCTCGCCGGTCGCATGGCGCTATGAGGCCGGCCGGCTCGAGCTGATCGCCCGCAAGGGCCACAAGATCGAGCTGGTCTTCGAAGGCGGCCAGTGGCGGAAGGACCCGGCGGTCGGTGCGCCGCTGATGCTGAAGAAGCTGCCCTGACGATCGGGCTCCGTCATTCCGGGGCGCTGCGTAGCAGCGAGCCCGGAATCCAGAACCGATGAACGATCGAGACCAGGCGGAAACCGACAACCGAGTTCGGATGCAGTGTCGGTTCTGGATTCCGGGCTCGGGCCTTCGGCCCGCCCCGGAATGACTGCACTCGGTCCTTACGCGACGAACTTGCCGCCAAGCTCGTCGTCGATATGGGCGCGGATGATCTCCTCGAAGCTCGATTCCGCCTTGAAGCCGAGCGCCGGCGCGCGCTTGGCGTCGAAATTGCGCGGCCAGCCGGCGACGATGGCGTCGATCACCGGATCGGGCACGCGCTTGATGCGCTTGACCACGTTCTCGCCGGCGACCTTGCGCAGCGCTTCGATCTGTTCGGCGACGGTGGCGGAATAGCCCGGCATGGTCAGGGCCCGGCGCGGGCCGATTGCCGACGTATCCATCGTCGCGGCATGGATGAGGAAACCGACGGCCGAGCGCGGCGAGGCGTGCCAGTGGCGGACCTGGTCCGAGACCGGCAGCACCGCGTCCTGGCCGGCGAGCGGTTCGCGGATGATGTTGGAGAAGAAGCCGGAGGCGGCCTTGTTCGGGGCGCCCGGGCGCACGCAGATCGTCGGCAGGCGGATGCCGACGCCGTCGAAGAAGCCGCGGCGGGAATAGTCGCTGAGCAGCAGCTCGCCGATCGCCTTCTGGGTGCCGTAGCTGGTCAGCGGCGTGGTGAAGAACTCGTCCTCGATTTTGTCATGGAAGGGCGCGCCGAAGACGGCGATCGAGGATGTGAAGATCACGCGCGGCTTGTAGCCGTCGCCGGTGAGGCGGATCGCGTCGAAGAGATAGCGCGTGCCGTCGAGATTGATGCGGTAGCCCTTGTCGAAATCGGCCTCGGCCTCGCCGGAGACGATCGCCGCGAGGTGGACGATCAGTTCGGGGCGCGAGGCGATCAGCTTCTCGGCCTCGCCCGGCTGCGACAGGTCGGAGGTCAGGGATTCAAAGGCGAAGGGCGCGTTCGCCGGCGCCGAGGCCGGGAAGACATCCTGCGCCGTCACCTTGTCGATCGCCTTGCCGCCGAGACCGCCGTCGCGCGCCAGGCGCTCGATGAACTTGCGGCCGACCATGCCGGCGCCGCCGATGACGAGGATATGCATGTCTTCTGTCCGATCTCTATTTCTTACGTTCAGTTGGGTAGGCGGCCGCCGAGGTCGTCCTCGATATGGACGCGGATGATCTCGTCGAAATCCTGTTCGGCCCGGAAGCCGAGGGAGAGCGCGCGCTTCGCATCGAAGCGTGTCGGCCAGCCCTTGACGATCTCGGCAGCGGCCGGATCTGGCGCGCGGCGGATCAGTTTCACCGCCTTGTCGCCGGCGATGCGGCGCAGCGCCTCGATCTGCTCGCCGACGGTGACGCAGACGCCGGGCATGCTGAGGTTGATGCGGGGGCCGAGCTGCTCGCGGCTGAGCGAGGCGCCATGCAGCAGGAAGCCGACGGCCGAACGGGGCGAAGCGTGTGTGAAAAGCACGCTGTCCTCGACTGGTAGCAGCGCCTCCTGGCCCTGCAGCGGCTCGCGGATGATGCCGGAGAAAAAGCCACCGGCCGAGGCGTTGGGCTTGCCCGGCCGGATCACGATCGAGGGGAAGCGGATGCCGACGCCGTCGACGAAGCCGCGCCGCGAATAGTCGGCGAGCAGGAGTTCGCCGATCGCCTTCTGCGCGCCATAGCTGGTCAGCGGCGTGACGTGGAATTCGTCGGAGATCGCCTCCGGGAAGGGCGCGCCGAAGATGCCGCTCGACGAGGAGAAGACGAGCTTGGGAACGTATGCGCCGTTCTTCGCTCCCTCCTGCCGGATCGCCTCCAGCAGATTGCGCATGCCGTCGAGATTGATGCGGTAGCCCTTGTCGAAATCGCGCTCCGCCTCGCCGGAGATGATCGCGGCGAGGTGGAAGATGATGTCGGGCCGCAGCGCTGCGAGCTCAGTCGCGACCGCAGCCGAACTCGAATCCTCGGTGCGGGTCTCGATCGGCCCGTCGAAGCCGGCCGGGCGCGGCGGCGCCACGACGTCGGTCAGCGTCAGCCGCGTGAGCGGCTTGCCGGCGCAGGCGCCCTCTCGGGCGATGCGCGCGGCGAGCCGCGAGCCGATCATGCCGGCGGCGCCGCTGATCAGGACGTGCATGGCGTTTCTCCTGCGCTGGTCTAAAGCGCGAAGCCGCCATCGGCGAGATGGATCTGGCCGGTGGTGTAGCTCGCTTCGTCGGAGCCCAGATAAACGGCGAGCCAGGCGATCTCCTCGGCGGTGCCGAGCCGACCCATGGGCTGGCGGTCGATGAAGGCCTGACGGGCGGCGGCTTCGGTCGTCTTCGTCACCTTGGCGAGGTCAATGATGCGCTGGTCGAGCGAGGGCGACTGGATCGTGCCGGGGCAGATCGCGTTCGAGCGGATGCCCTTCTTGATGTAATCGGCCGCGACCGCCTTGGTCAGGCCGATCACCGCCGCCTTGGTGGCGCCATAGACATAGCGGTTCGGGATGCCGCGGACAGAGCCGGCGCCCGAGGCGATGTTGACGATCGAACCCTTGCCGGCGGCGAGCATGCCGGGGATGAAGGCCTTGATCGTGCGATGCATCGACTTGACGTTGAGGTCGAAGGAGAATTCCCAGGCCTTGTCGTCGCACTCCAGGATCGTGCCGTGATGGACGAAGCCGGCGGCGTTGACGAGGATGTCGATGGTGCCGACCTTTTCGGCGAAGGCCTCGACGGCCTTGGTCGAGAGCACGTCGAGCTTGCGCTTCTTCGCCTTCGGGATGCCGTCGAGCAGGGCGACGTCCTTGTCGGTCGCCCAGACGGTCGCGCCCTCGGCGACGAAAGCCTCGGCGATCGCCCGGCCGATGCCCTGTCCGGCGGCGGTGACGACCGCGACCTTGCCCTTCAAACGTCCTGCCATTGTCGTTTCTTCCCTGGTTTTCCCGATTATCGGAGGCTTTTGCGCATATGGATCAGCCGGCGATCCGGCAGATCCTCGAAATGGCTGGTCTGGTAGCCGAGCCGCTCATACCAGCCGATGCGGTCGGCGAGCTTCTCGTGCGTGTAGAGATGCACGGCGTCGTAGCCGAGCGCCTTGGCCCGCTCCTCGGTGAAGTCCATCAGTTGCGAGCCGATCTTCCTGCCGGTGGCGGCCGGCGAGACGGCGATGCTCCAGAGCGTGAACCTCGCCGGCTCCTCCGCGAGCACGAGGACGCCGTCGAGCGCCCCCTCGCTTTCAGCGAGCCAGACCTCATGCTCCGCCAGGACCTCATGATAGTCGGCGATGCGCGGCAGCGAGGGCACGCCGATGATGCTCTCGTTCGGCAGATAGGCGGCCTCAGTCAGCGCGACGATCGCCGGAATATCCTCCGTCGAGGCGCGGCGCAGGGCCATCTCAGGCGGCTCCTGCCGTCTTCATGCAGTCGGCCAGGGAGGTCTTCTGCTGGCCCTGCGCGTCGAAATTCTCCGGCGCCAGCCAGTTGCGGAAGGCCTGCCCGACCTTCGGCCATTCGCCGTCGAGGATCGAGAACCAGGCGGTGTCGCGGTTTTCGCCCTTCACCACCTGATGCTGGCGGAAAAGGCCTTCATACTGGAAGCCGAAGCGCAGGGCGGCGCGCTTGGAGGGCTCGTTGCGATTGTTGCACTTCCACTCATAGCGGCGATAGCCGAGCGAGAAGCCGTATTCGCCGACGAGATAGACCGCTTCCGTCGCCATGCGCGTACGCTGCATCGACGGCGAATAGGTGATCCAGCCGACCTCGAAGACGCCGTGCTCGGGCCTGATCTCCATCATCCAGAGATGGCCCTTGGCCTTGCCGTCGGCTTCGTCGATCACGGCGAAAGGAATGATGCCGGCCTTGTCCGCCATTGTCGTCAGCAATTCGCGATAGGCCTCTCGGCTCGGCGGCAGCGTTGCGGGCAGCCAGTCCCAGACGGAAGGATGCCCATCCATGGCCTGCCAGATGTCGTCGAGATGGCGGGCCGGATCGAGCGGCTCGAGCCGGCAATAGCGGCCCTGCAGCACCTTGGCCGGCGGGAAGGAACGGGGCGTCCAGTTCAGCGTCGTCATGCCTTGATCGTCCTGCGCCAGCCGTTGAGGTCTTGGGTGATCTGCCAGTCCGAGCCGAGCTCGGTGGCGATTGCCGCAGCGAGCGCCGTGCCCTCCGCCTCCCAGGCGCCGCGCTCGGGCTCGCCGGCGAAATCGGAGGCGGCTTCGTTAGCCTCGTCATAGATCGCGTCGAAAGTGTCCATCCAGCTTTCCAGCCGGTCGGCGAGTTCGTCGGAGAGGCCGAGATCGTCGGCATCGACCGGCTTGCGCTTGCCCTTGGCATCGATCTGCCAGAGGCCGCTCTTGCCGAGCCATTCCGGGGCGATGAGAAGCTGCCCGCTCACGAGCGCGCCTTGAGGTCGTCGCGGAAGAAGGCGTCGATCTGGCGGCTCGGGCCATTTCCGGAAAAGCCGCGGAAGCTGCCTTCCTCCCTGATGATACGGGTTGACTCGACAAAGCCGGCCCAGGCCGAACGTGCCGAGGCCGAGCCTGTCGAGAGGCGTCGTACGCCGAGCGCCTCGAAGTCGGAAACGGACAATCCGAAATCGGCGAAGGCGACCACGTTGATCGGCTTGCCAGCCGCGGCCGAGACAATTGCGCGGATCTCGTCCGGTGTCTTGACGCCCGGCGCATAGAGCACGTCAGCTCCTGCCTCGACGAAAGCAGTAATGCGCTTGACCGCTTCCTGCAGTGGCTCGGGATGGCCAGTCAGGAACGCTTCGGCACGCGCGGTCAGCACAACGCCGGAGCCGGTCTCGTCGACGGCGCGGCGAGCGGCCTTCACGCGCTCGACGGCGACTTCGAAAGGGTAGAGTGGTTCGTCCACGCGTCCGGTGGCGTCCTCGATCGAGAGGCCGGCGACGCCGGTCGCGATGCAGAGCTTGACGTTGGCCGCGACGCCGTCGGACGTGTCGGCATAGCCGTTCTCGAAATCGGCGTTGATCGGCAGGTCGGGGACCGCCTTCACCAGTTCGGCGAGATGGGCCAGCATCATGTCGCGCGGCACGTCCTGGTCGGCGCGCGCCCGCGTGAAGGCGAAGCCGGCGCTGGTCGAGGCCAATGCCTTGAAGCCCTGGCCGCGCAGCCAGCGGGCCGAACCCTCGTCCCAGGGGTTCGGCATGACGAAGCAGCCGGACTGATGGAGTGTGCGAAACGCTTCGACTTGCGGGCTGTAAGTCATTTTAAATCGTTTCAAATGAGCTCAGGGGCGTCATACTGTCCGCATTGAACGGTTTTGTCAGCCCTGTCGGTGCGCATCTCGGTGGTGACGCCAATGCGCTGACTTCATGTCCTACAAAAAGTACGAAAGCTCGAACCTGGGACCGGGGACGGTTGCCCCGGGATCGTGGTGCGAAGCGTCGATGAAGGGCGCGGGGAACCCTTCTCCCGTGTGGGAGAAGGGCAGGGATGAGGGCCTGCCCTAACCACCGAAGGCGTAGCGGCGCCGATGCTCGTCGATAATTAGCGGCGGTCCCTCACCCCTACCCCTCTCCCATCCGGGAGAGGGGATCCCGCGCGATCTTCCAAGACGTCGATGCTAGTGGTTGTCGCGCGGTATGCCGAACTTCTTGTGGATCTTCTGGTACTTGACCGCCGGCTTCAGCACCATGCCCTCGGAGAGTTCGTCGACGATCTTGCGCTGGATCTCCTGCCAGGGGGTTTGGCTCTTCGGATACTTGTAACCGCCATTGGCCTTGAACTCGGCGCGGCGCTTCTCCAGCTCTGCATCCGAGATCAGCATGTCGGCAGTGCGCTTCTTCAGGTCGATGCGGACCTTGTCGCCGGTCTTGAGCAGGGCGAGCCCGCCGCCCGTCGCCGCTTCCGGCGAGGCGTTGAGGATCGAGGGCGAGCCTGAGGTGCCGGACTGGCGGCCGTCGCCGACGCAGGCGAGTGCCGTGACGCCCTTCTTGATCAAGTAATCCGGCGGCCGCATGTTCACGACTTCGGCCGCGCCCGGATACCCGACTGGCCCGACGCCGCGGATGAACAGGACACAGTGCTCGTCGATCTTGAGCGCGGGATCGTCGATGCGGTGGTGGTAATCCTCCGGTCCGTCAAAGACGATGGCGCGACCCTCGAAGGCCATCGGGTCTTTCGGATTTTCCAGATAGCGCTTGCGGAATTCCGGCGTGATCACCGAGGTCTTCATGATCGCCGAGTCGAACAGATTGCCGGAGAGGTTGAGGAACCCGGCCTCCTTCTTCATCGGCTCGTCATAGCTCTTGATGACGTTGCGGTTGATCGCGAAGAAGCCCTTGCAGTTCTCTTCGTGGGTGCGGCCGTTGGCGGTGATCGCCGGCTTGAGCTTGCCCTTCTCGAGCAGCTCGGCAATCACGGCAGGCAGGCCGCCGGCGCGATAGTAGTCTTCGCCGAGATATTCGCCGGCCGGCTGCATGTTGACCAGCAGCGGCGTGTCGTAGCCGATCTTGGTCCAATCCTCGTTGTCGAGCTTGACGCCGATATGCTTGGCGATGGCGTTGACGTGGATCGGCGCATTGGTCGAGCCGCCGATGGCCGAGTTGATGACGATGGTGTTCTCGAAGGCCTCGCGCGTCAGGATCTTCGAAGGGATCAGGTTCTCCCAGACCATCTCGACAATGCGGCGGCCGGTGAGATAGGCCATCTCGTAGCGGTCGCGATAGGGCGCCGGGATCGCGGCGGCGCCGGGCAAGGTCATGCCCATCGCCTCGGCGAGCGCGTTCATGGTCGAGGCCGTGCCCATGGTGTTGCAGTGACCCGCGGATGGCGCGGACGACGCGACCAGATCGACGAAGCCGCGATAGTCGATCTCGCCGGCCGCCATCATCTGGCGCGCCTTCCAGACGATCGTGCCAGAGCCGGTGCGCTCGCCACGGAAATCGCCATTAAGCATCGGCCCGCCTGGTAGGGCGATCGCCGGGATGTCGACCGTCGCGGCCGCCATGATCTGGGCGGGGGTGGTCTTGTCGCAGCCGGTCGTCAGCACGACGCCGTCGATCGGGTAGCCGTAGAGAATCTCGACCAGCGAAAGGTACTGCAGGTTGCGGTCGAGCGAGGCGGTCGGCCGCTTGCAGGTTTCCTGGATCGGATGGATCGGGAACTCGAAGGGCACGCCGCCCATCTCGCGGATGCCGTCGCGGACGCGGGAGGCAAGCTCGAGGTGATGGCGGTTGCAGGGGGCGATGTCGGAGCCGGTCTGGGCGATGCCGATGATCGGGCGGCCGGATTGCAGTTCCTCGCGCGACAGGCCGAAATTCATGGTGCGCTCGATGTAGAGCGCGGTCATGTCGGCATTGGCAGGGTTGTCGAACCAGGCTTTCGAGCGCAACTGCTCCGGCTTGATCTTGCGAACCGGCTTCTTCCCGTTAGGCGTCTTACCAGTAGGGCTCTTGGCCATCCCGTCATTCCCTCTCGCGGCCAGGCGGCCTTCGCGCCGCTTCGGCATCGTCTTTAAATCGATTTGATCGGCAGGTCATACCGATCATGAGCGGAGCGGCAAGGGCGCTTGCCGTGATCGCTGTATGCTGCATACAACGACTTGGCGCGCCGTGCCAATCGCTTGGCGGGCGCCAATGCCAGAAGAGGTCGCCGCGGCGCAGTTTGCAAGTGTTCCAAATGCGTCCCTGTCGCGACCGGAGCGCAGAAGACGGGCTTGCGCCGCTGCCAGCTTTGCGGCCAAGACAGATTGAACCGCGGCGGCTTGAAGACCGGCCGCGAGCGAAGAGGAAACCGCCATGACGCTGCACGTCGTCCCATCCTTCGGCCGGATCGGTGAGGAGAACGCCTTCGCCGTGCTCGCCCGCGCCACCGAATTGCAGCGCCAGGGCAAGGACATCATCAATCTCGGCATCGGCCAGCCGGATTTCCCGACGCCGGAGCACATCGTCGAGGCGGCGGTGAAGGCTCTGCGCGACGGCCATCACGGCTATACGCCGGCGAACGGCATCCTACCCTTGCGCGAGGCTGTCGCCGCCGACCTGCACAAGCGCTTCTCCGTGAACGTCTCGCCGGAAGAGGTGATGATCGTGCCGGGCGGCAAGGTCACCATGTTCATGGCGATCCTGATGTTCGGCGAGCCCGGCGCCGAGATCCTCTACCCCGATCCCGGCTTCCCGATCTATCGCTCGATGATCGAGTATACCGGCGCGACGCCGGTGCCGGTGCCGATCCGCGAGGAGAACGGCTTCGCCTTCTCGGCCGAGGAGACGCTGGCGCTGATCACGCCGAAGACCCGGCTGCTGATCGTCAACTCGCCGGCCAATCCGACCGGCGGCGTCACGCCCAAGGCCGAGGTCGACAAGCTCGTCGCCGGCCTGGCGAAGTTCCCCGATGTCGCCGTGATGTCGGACGAGATCTACGACCAGATGCTCTATGACGGCGAAAAGCATGTCTGCCTGCTGAGCTATCCGGAAATCCGCGACCGGCTGATCCTGCTCAATGGCTGGTCGAAGACCTATGCCATGACCGGCTGGCGCATGGGCTTCTCGATCTGGCCGAAGCCGCTCTACGACAACGCCCGCAAGCTCGCGGTGAACTCGCATTCATGCGTCAACGCCCCGGCGCAATGGGCGGGCCTTGCCGCGCTGACCGGCCCGCAGGATGCGGTGGCGATGATGCTGGCCGAGTTCGACCGGCGCCGGAAGGCGGTGGTCGCCGGGCTCAACGCCCTGCCGGGCATCTCCTGCATCGTGCCGAAGGGGGCCTTCTACGCCTTCCCGAACGTGTCGCAGACCGGCTGGAAGGCGAAGAAGCTGGCCTCGGCGCTGCTGGAGGAGACCGGCGTCGCCACGATCGGCGGGCCGGATTTCGGCGTGCATGGCGAAGGCTATATCCGGCTCTCCTACGCCAACTCGCTGGAGAATATCGAGCGGGCGCTCGGGCGAATGGGCGAGTTCCTCAAGAGCGCGAAGGCGGCCTGAGAATGACGATCACCTGCCATCTGCGCTACGTCGTCGATCCCTACCAGCTCCCGGCCTTCGAGGCCTATGGCAAAGCCTGGATCCGCCTGGTCGAGCGGTTCGGCGGCAAGCATCACGGCTATTTCATGCCGTCGGAAGGGACCTCGAACGTGGCGCTGGCGATGTTCAGCTTCCCGTCCTTCGTAGCATACGAGGCCTATCGCGAGGCCTCGTTCAAGGACGCGGAGTGTCTGTCGGTGGTTGCCGAGAACGACAAGCACCGCTTCATCATCAGCTATGAGCGCAGCTTCTTCCGGCCGGTGTTCGAAGACGATCAAGGCGTCAAGCGGGCGCCCTGACCCGACCCGGAACCAGCCGGACCTTGCGCGGCGCCGCCAGCCAGATCGCCGCCGCAGAGACGAGGCAGCAGGCGATCACCAGCAGGAAGGCGAGGCGATAGCTGCCGGTGGCGTCATGGATCGTGCCGGCGAGCCAGGGGCCGGCCGCGCCGCCGCCGAGCAGCGCCACCGTGACCGTTCCGAAGATCGCGCCGAAATGCGGTCCTTCGAAAATCTCGAAGACGATCGGACCCAGTACCGAGGTGATCGCATAGCCCAGGAAACCCTGCGCGATCACCATCACATAGAGCAGCACAGGCGAAGGCGTGTGCTCCAATGCGATCAACGCGGCATAGCAGATGGCGAAGCCCAGGCAGCCGGCCATCCAGATCCATTCGCGGCCGATGCGATCCGACAGGGCGCCGAGGCCGATCTGGCCAGGGATGGCGACGGCGCTGACCAGCCCCAACGCCCAGGCGGCGGTGAGCGGGGAAAAGCCGACTTCGATCAGGTATTTGGTCTGGTGGACCTGCACTGCGTACCAGGCGATCAGCGCACAGAAATAGCCGATCATGATCCACCAGAAGCGCGCCGTGCGCAGCGCCCGCGCCAGCGTCCATTCGACCGCGACCCAGGCCGGATCGACCACCGCCGCCTTGCGCTGCGCCGCGACGGCGCCGGCCGGGCCGGTTTCGCCATCCGGCTGCAGGCCGAGATCCTGCGGCTTGCGCCGGACCAGCAGATTGAGCGGGCCGAGCAGGAAGAGCACGAGCAGGCCCATGATCCAGCAGGCGGCGCGCCAGCCGTCGCGGCTGATAATCGATTGCAGCCAGGGCAGGAGCAACAATGCGCCGACGCCGACACCGGAAAAGGCGATGCTGATCGCGAAGGCCCGGCGGCGCACGAACCAGTTCGGCAGGAACAGCGACTGCGCCGAAAAACTCATCAGATTGGCGCCGCAGCCGACGAGGACGCCGAGTGTCAGATAGAGATGCCAGGCCGCGCCGATCGCGGGCGCGATCAGCAGGCCTGCGGCCAGCATCGCCACGCCGATCTCGATCACGACGCGTGGGCCATGCCGGTCCATGACGCGGCCGACGAAGGTGCTGGTCACGGCCGAGAGCAGGAAACCGAAGGAGAAGGCGCCTGAGGCGAGGCCGCGGTCCCAGCCGAACTCATTGATCAGTGGCGGCAGCAGCAGTGAGAAGGCCGTACGCGCGCTGACGGCGATCGCCATGGTGACGAAGGCGATGCCGATTATGACCCAGCCATAATAGAACGGCAGGCGGGCCGACCAATGCGGATGTGATGATTGCATCCCGCATTGGATGGTCGGGGGCGCCGGGCGGTCAATCCGTGCCCGACGCACTCCGGCTTTGCGTCAGTGGTCAGGCCTTGGCGGCGCTCGCCGCGGCGTCGATGTTCGCGACCAGCTCGGCATCGAGGCCGAGCGAACCGGCGAGACCGGCGAGGAAGTCCTTCTCGGCCGGCGTGTCCGGATTGATGGCGATTCGGGCGGCCGTATAGATCTGCGCGGCGAGCTCGGGGCTCTCGGCGCCTTCGACCAGCGTGTCGACGCTCGCCGGGTTCGCCAGTTCGTTGGCGAGCCACTCATTGGCTTCGGCATCGAGGCCGGCTTCGCGCAGGCCGCCAAGAATAGCGTTGCGCTCGGCATCGTCGATATGGCCGTCGGAGGCAGAGGCGGCGATCATGGCGCGGATGAAGACCAGCGCGTGCTCGTTCTTGGCCGCTTCCGGCTCGAAGCCGGAGCCGGCGGGGGCCGGTAGCGCGGCCTGCTGGTCGGCACCGAGCAGCGGCTTGCCGGCCTGATAATTCTGATAGGCCTTGTAGGCGAGACCGCCGATCAGCGCGAGGCCGCCCATCTTGGCAGCCGAGCCGGCGAGCGAGCGGCCCGCGGAGGTGCCGAAGATCAGTGCGCCGAGGCCACCGAGGACGGCGCCGGCAGCGAGCTGGTTGCCGCCGAGCATGCCCTTGGCCTGCTCGATCAGCTGCTCGGGGGTCTTGCCGCCGGAGAACCGCCCGACGATGTCGGTTGCGCCCTGCTGCACGCCGGTGTTGCGTGCGGCATCCTGCACGCCCTGCGTTGCCTGCCCGAAGATCTGGCCGGCCATGCCGGCGAGGCCGCCCGGTTGCTGGACCTGCTGGGCGAGGTTGCCGAGCACGCCGCCCAGCCCGCCAGCCTGGCCGCCCTGGGCGCCAGCCTGGCTGCCTGCGTTGACGAGGGCGTCGAGGAGGGACTTGGCGTTGAACATCGAGAAAGCTCCCTGATAGGTCTGCTGCCGCCGCAATCTAGGTATGCGCCGGCTGGGATGCTAGGGCGGCCATGCGATTGCGACGGGAGCATGACGCATGCGATCGAGCCGCGGAAAAACGCACCGGGGCCTTGCCAATCCCGGCAAAATCCTTATACAGCCGGCCATCGCATCAGGCGCGCATGTCGTTTGCTCGATGAGAGCCGGTTTCCGGTTCGCGTCGCCTTCAGGTTTTTTGACCGGTTCTGCCGCGAGGCGGGCCGATGGGAGTACGGGCTATGAAGATCCGCAATTCGCTGAAGTCGCTGCGCGCGCGCCATCGCGACAACCAGCTCGTGCGCCGCAAGGGCCGCGTCTACATCATCAACAAGGTCCAGAAGCGCTTCAAGGCGCGTCAGGGCTGATAAGTCGCGCGGCCTGCGGGCTGCGCCATCAGCGTCCTTGTCGAGATTGAAAGAGCGGGCTGCATTGTGCGGCCCGCTTTTTTGGCATGTCCGGGCTGTCGGTTATCTGTGATCTCGCTGGGCCGTGAATTGACGCCGGGCGTCATCAAGCCCACCTTGGGGCCATGAGGTTGTCTCGTCTCGCCCATCTTGCGCTGATTCCGGGGCTGCTGCTTGCGGCTGCGCCCGGGGCCTTGGCGCAGGACAAGCCGCTGCGCGACGGCGCGGTGCCGAATGCCGACCGGGACGACAAGCCGAACCTTCCGGAGGCGCCGCCGCAGCCGCGTAGTCCGGCCGCGACGCTCGACCGGCTGTTCGAGCGGCTCGCCGCGGCCAAGACCTCCGACGAGGCGAAGGGCATCGCCAATCTGATCCAGCGGCGCTGGGCCCGTTCGGGCTCGGACACGGCCGACCTCCTGATGACGCGGGCACAGGACGCGCTTAAGGCGCGCGAATTGCCCCTGGCGATCGAATTGCTCGACCGTGTCATTTCGCTGGAGCCCGACTGGGCCGAGGGCTGGAATCAGCGGGCCAATGCGCTGTTCCTGCAGGGCGATCCGATTCGCTCCCTGCTCGACATCGCCGAGACGCTGAAGCGCGAGCCGCGTCATTATGGGGCGATGATGGGCCTCGGCACGATCCTGCGCCAGCAGGGCGACGACAAGCGCGCCATGGTCGCCTATCGGCAGGCGCTTGCGATCTATCCGCAACTCGAAGCGGTGAAGGATGCTGTCGAATCGCTCAAGCTCGAGGTCGACGGCCGCGACGCTTGAGACGCTGTTCGCGTCATGCTCGGGCTTGACCCGAGCATGACAGGCCGGATGAGACTCTGATCAGCATCTTCTTGTCCTGAGCTTATCGGATCGGCGCAGCGCTCGGCCCGAGAATGACGTCTGCCCACTCCCTTGCCATTTGGCAGCATTTTACTTATATTCTGCCAAATGGAGATTGCCTGATGAGCCAGCTCTCGCCGGTTCCGACTGCGCCCGACACCTTTTCACCTGCCGCAATCACCGAAGCGGAGGCGACGGCGATGTTCCGCGCATCGGTGAACCTGTTCCGCCTCTGGGGCCTGACCGACGAGGAGGCCGCCGTGCTGCTCGACCAGCCGGTGCGCAGCTATCGGCGCTGGAAGGCCGGCGAGATCGGCCGCATCGACCGCGACGCCAAAGCGCGGCTCTCCAATCTGATGGGCATCCACAAGGCGCTGCGCCTGATCTTCCGTGAGCCGCAGCGCGGCTACGCCTGGATCAAGGCGGGCAACGAGGTCTTCGGCGGCAAGTCGGCGCTGGAGGTCATGCTCGGCGGCGAGCTCACCGATCTGATGCGTGTGCGCCGTTATCTCGATGCGGAGCGCGGGCTCTGGTGAGCGCCGGCGATTTCCCGGTTGTGCAGGTCGCATGGCCGGATGCGGTGCGCATCATCCGCAGCGCCTTTCCGCCGATCGACCTGTTCGAGGACATCGCCGATCCGGCCGACTGGCCGCTGCTGCTCCAGGCCGAGATGAAGACCAATCCGCGGCTGATGGAGACAATCGGCAATCTCGATCTGGTGCCACCGTCCCGCCGCGTCTCGGGTGCCGGGGCAAGCTGGCTGATGGCGCCGTTCACTCATGTCAGCCGCGACCGGCCGAGCCGCTTCAGCGATGGCAGTTTCGGCGTGCTCTATGTCGCCGAGAATTTCGAGACGGCGCTGTTCGAGACGATCCACCACCATGGTCGCTTCATGGCGCGAACGAAGGAACCGCCCGGCTGGACCGCGCAGTTCCGCGAGCTTGTGCTGTCGGTCGACGCCATGCTGCACGACCTGCGCGGCGAGCGGGCCGGGGAGAGCGCGCTGCTGCGGCCAGACGACTATGCGGGAAGCCAGGCGCTCGGGGCGAAGCTGCGCGCCAACAAGTCGGACGGCGTGGTCTATCCGAGCGTGCGTCGATCGGGTGGAGAGTGCGCCGGGCTGTTCTGGCCTGACCTCGCCGGCAATCCCGTCCAGGGCCGACATCTCGATTATCACTGGAATGGCGAGCGGGTCGACCTCTACCGCGAGGCCGGGACCGGCAAGGTGTTCCGGATCGGGTGAGGCTGCCAAGGAGGATCGCCTTGCGTATCATGTGCCTGAACGGCTGGGGTGGGACGCTGCACGAGGAGATGCGGGCCTATCTTGCGTGCGAGGCGCCCGACGTCCTTTGCCTTCAGGAGGTCGTGCATACGCCGGCGGCGACGAAGGAGTGGCTGACCTATCGTGACGGCGATCATGAGCTGCCGCAGCGTGCAAACTTCGTTCGTGACATCTCTGAAGCCCTGCCGGAGCATGTCGCGATCTTCTGCCCGGCGGCGCAGGGCGTGCTGTGGGATGGCGACGTGGCCATTCCCTCGCAATGGGGGCTCGCGACCTTCGTCCATCGCAGGTTCCCCATCATCGCGCAGGCGCAGGGCTTCGTGCACAAGGGCTTTTCGCCTGACGGCTATGGCGAACATCCGCGCTCGCGCACGGCTCACGTCGTCAGGCTCCATGATTTCGAGCGCGGCTGGCCGATCACGATCGCGCATATGCACGGGTTAAGGGATCTGAACGGCAAGATCGATACGCCGGAGCGCCTGGATCAGGCATGTCGCTTCGTCGCTCTGATCGAAGCGGTGGCAGAGGAGGGCGACCGGCTCGTCGTCTGCGGCGATTTCAATATCGAGCCCGGCAGCCGGACCTTCGAGGTCCTGGCGAAGCTGGGGCTGACGGACCTCGTCGTTGGCCGCGGCCAAGCCGGCACGCGGACGTCCCACTACAAGAAGCCTGGCCGCTATGCCGACTACATGCTGGTGAACGAGGCGATCGAGGTTCTTGCCTTCGCGGTCGTCGAACAGCCCGAGGTTTCGGATCACCGGCCGCTGCTGCTGGAGGTCTGAGGGTAGGCGCTGCTTGGTCCGCTCGCGAGCTAGACGAATTAAACCCTCACCGCTTTCGCCTTCCGATCCGCCCCACCGAACACGCGCAGGTAACGCGCGATCTCAGCCGGATCGCCGGTCGCCTTGTTTGGGTTGTCGGAGAGCTTGACCGCCGGGCGGCCATTGGCGCTGACGACCTTGCAGACCAGCGAGATCGGGTCGAGATCGGGCGTGCCGACCGGCGAGCAGCCGACGAAGTCGTTGGTCAGGTTGGTGCCCCAGCCGAAGCCGGTGCGGACCCGGCCGTGGAAATGGCGATAGGCCTCCTCGATCGAGTCTATGTCCATGCCGTCGGAGAAGATCAGCAGCTTGCTCTTCGGGTCGCGGCCCTGGGATTGCCACCAGGCGATGATCTGCTCGCCCGCTTCAATCGGCGGGGCGCTGTCGGGGCGAAAGCCGGTCCAGTCGGCGAGCCAGGACGGGGCATCGTCGAGGAAGGCGGTGGTGCCGAAGGCGTCCGGCAGCACGATCAGGAGGTTGCCGCCATAGACCTGTCGCCATTCGTCGAGCACGCGATACGGCGCGCGCTTCAGCTCCTCGTCGCTGTCGGCCAGTGCCGCCAGCACCATCGGCAATTCATGGGCGTTGGTGCCGATCGCCTCGAGATCGTTCTCCATGGCGAGCAGGACGTTGGAGGTGCCGGTGAAGGTCGGCCCCAACCCTTCCTTCAGCGCCTCGACGCACCAGCGCTGCCAGAGATGGCCATGGCGGCGGCGCGTGCCGAAATCGGAGATGCGCAGGTCGGGCAGCTTCTTCAGCCGCTCGACCTTGTCCCAGAGCTTCGACTTGGCGCGAGCATAGAGCACGTCGAGGGCGAAGCGGTCCCAGGTCTTGAGCGCCTGGCGCGAGCGCAATTCGTTGACGATGGCGAGCGCCGGTATCTCCCACATCATCGAATGGGTCCAGGGACCGGCGAAGGTCAGTTCGTACTGGCCGTCGACCTTGCGCAGCTCGTAGTCCGGCAGGCGGAACTCGGCGAGCCAGGCGATGAAGTCCGGCGTGAACATCTGGGTCTTGCCGTAGAAGCTGTTGCCGGCGAGCCAGATCAGCTCCTTCTTGGTGAAGCGCAGCCCGCGGGCATGGTCGAGCTGGGCACGCAGCTCGGCTTCCTCGATCACGTCGGCGAGGCGGATCTGTTTGGAGCGGTTGATCAGGCCGAAGGTGACCTGCACCTCCGGATGAAAGCTCCGGATCATCTGCAGCATCAGCAGCTTGTAGAAATCGGTGTCGAGCAGGCTGCGGATGATCGGGTCGAGCCGCCAGCTGTGGTTATAGGTCCGGGTGGCGATGTCGGTGAGGGCCATGGGCGTCGCTGGCTCGCAGAGGCTGACGGCTCAAGCAGTAGAGCAGGGATCGCCGGAGGGGAATGGCGGGCTCCTCGTCATGCTCGGGCTTGACCCGAGCATCTCAGGCCGAAAGAGGCGCCATTGGCGCCTTCTGGTCCAGAGATTCTCGGGTCTGCGCTTCGCTTCGCCCGAGAATGACGCCTCCGATGCGAGCACGCTACGCCTGCTCGACATGCTCCTTGGTGACGAAGGCGATGCGGACCATGTTGGTCGCGCCCGGCGTTCCGAAGGGGACGCCGGCGACGACGATCAGCCGGTCACCTTCCTTGGCGAAGCCCTCGCGCACCGAGAACTTGCAGGCGCGGAAGGCCATGTCGTCGATGTCGCTGGCGTCCTTGGTCACCACCGAATGGACGCCCCATACCAGCGTGAGGCGTCGTGCCGTGGCGGCGTTCGGTGTCAGCGCGATCACGGTCGAGTTCGGGCGCTCGCGGGCGATGCGGAAGGCGGTCGAGCCCGAGGAGGTCCAGGCGGCAATCGCCTTCAGATGCAGGGCGTCGGCGATCTCGTGCGAGGCCTTGGCGATGGCGTCGGCGCCGGTCGCCTCCGGCTCGGCCTTCTGGGATTCGAGGATCGACCGGTAGATCGACTCGCTTTCAACCTCCTCGGCGATGCGGTTCATCATCGTCACCGCCTCGATCGGGTACTGGCCGGCGGCGCTCTCGGCCGAGAGCATGACGGCGTCGGCGCCCTCGAAGACGGCGGTCGCGACGTCGGAGACCTCGGCGCGGGTCGGGACCGGCGCGGTGATCATGCTCTCCAGCATCTGGGTCGCGACGACGACCGGCTTGCCCATGCGCCGCGCCATGCGGGTCATGCGCTTCTGCGTGCCCGGCACCTTTTCGATCGGCATCTCGACGCCGAGATCGCCGCGCGCCACCATGATCGCATCGGAGGCCTCGATGATCTCCTGAAGCCTGGCCACGGCCTGCGGCTTCTCGATCTTGGCGAGCGCCAGCGCCCGGCCCTGCACGATCTTGCGCAGCTCGGCCATGTCCTCCGGCCGCTGCACGAAGGAGGCCGCGATCCAGTCGACGCCGATCTCGGCGGCGGCTTCGGCGTCGGAGCGATCCTTATCGGTCATCGCCGAGACCGGGATGGTGGTGTGAGGCAGGCTGACACCCTTGCGCGAGGAGAGCTTGCCGCCGACGAGGACCTTGGTCACCGCCTGCTTCGGCGAGGCCTTCTCGACGACAAGGCGGATCTTGCCATCGTCGAGGATGAGATGATGGCCGGGCTCCAACGCCGAGAGGATTTCGGGGTGCGGCAGGTGCACGCGCTTGACCGTACCGGGAGCCGGATCGGCGTCGAGGATGAAGCGGGCATCCTTCTCCAGCATGACGGCGCTATCGCCGCCGAACTGGCCGACGCGCAGCTTTGGCCCTTGCAGGTCGGCGAGGATGCCGACCGGCCGGCGGAACTCTTTCTCCAGCGCGCGAAGCATCGCGATCTTCGCCGGCAGGTCCTCGCGCTGGGTGTGGCTCATGTTGATGCGGAAGACGTCGACACCGGCCTTGAACAGGGCGGCGCACATCTCCGGCGTCGACGAAGCCGGTCCCAGCGTCGCGATGATCTTGATCCGCCGTTCCCGCCTCATCACATCAGTCTCCCCTGGAAAGCCTTTGTATCGCCCGCCCAACGCAGGCCTTGTCGATCTAAACGATTAAAGCAAGCCATTTGCCGCAGTTCGGTCATGGGCGTGGCGTTCCGCCTGCCGTGTCGGTCAACTGGATCGTCCAGCCCTTCTGCTCGCCGGTGTCGACCTCGAAGAAGCCGGAGCGCTCATAGCCGCGCGCCAGGCAATCCTCGATGCCGCGGATCGTGAATTCCTTGTTGCGCGTGCACATGACGGATTTGCCGGTCCACTCGCCGCCCTTGTCGTAGTCGACGGCATGAACGTAGTAGAAGCGCGCCGCCAGCGTGCCGCGCAGCAGGGTCTCGCAGGCACGAGGCGCCAGATTCCACCAGCCTTCGGTGACCCAGCCCTGGGCATCGCGATAGCCGAGCGCGACGCCGATACGGCTGCCGGTGGTGTTGCACATGCGCAAATCCGCCAGCGCCGGACCGGCACCAGCCAAAAGCAGTCCGGCGGCAAGGGTTGCTGGAAGAAGAAATCCGCTTCGGCTCATTTATCGCGTCTTGGATCGATCAGAATCACACGGCAATCGTTGACATTGGTCAGGGTCGGGCCGGTCTGCAACAGGTCGCCCAGCGGGGTGAAGAAGCTCGTCGAGTCGTTCTGGGCCAGCGATTGGGCAGGAACGAGGCCGAGCTTGCTGGCGCGCGCCAGCGTGGTCTCGTCAATGATGGCGCCGGCCGGGTCGGTTGCCTCGCCGCCGCCGCCATCGGTGCCGTCGGTGTCGCCGGAGAGCGCGACGATGCCGGGCTCGCCGCCAAGCGCGATCGCCAGCGCCAGCGCGAATTCCTGGTTCGGCCCGCCGCGGCCATTGCCGGCGATGGTGACAGTGAGCTCGCCGCCCGAGATCAGCGCGGCGCGGCGGCCGGCGGCCTTGAGCTCGCGTGCACGAGCCGCCTGGGCGGCCGCGACCTCGCGTGCCTCGCCTTCCAGGTCAGGGCCGAGATCGATCGGCTCATAGCCGGCCTCGCGGGCAGCCTTGACCGCCGCAGCGATGGCATCGGCCGGGCGGGCGACGATGCGGTATTCGCTGCTGGCGAGGGCGGGGTCGCCGGGCTTGGGCGTTTCGCTGGCATCGTCGGCGAGCAGAGCCTGCGCCGCCGGCGGCAATGCGAGGCCGTAGCGCGCGACGATGGCGCGGGCATCGGCCATGCTGCTCGGGTCGGGCACGGTCGGGCCGGAGGCGATCGCGGCGGGATCGTCATGCGGCACATCGGACACCGCAAGCGTGAGTACCTTGGCAGGCGCAGCCGCGAGCGCGAGCCGGCCGCCCTTGATGCGCGAGAGCCGCTTGCGGACGATGTTCATCTCGCCGATCGGCGCGCCGGAGCGCAGCAGCGCCTTGTTGACCGCCTGCTTCTCGGCGAGCGCCAGCGCGCCGGCCGGCGCGACCCAGTTGGCCGAACCGCCGCCGGAGAGCAGCACCAGGACGAGATCGTCGGCGGTGGCGGAGGCGGCGAGTTCGAGCGCCCGCGTCGCGCTGGCGATGCTGCCTTCATCGGGCACGGGATGGCCGGCGGCCAGCATCGGGATGTGGCGGGTCTGCGCCTCGTAGCCATGGCGCGCCACGGCATGGCCGAGGAAGCGTTCGGGCGAGAGCTTCAGCGCATCGAGATAATGTGCTTCGGCCAGCAGGGTCATGCTGCCGGCCGCCTTGCCCGCGGCGAGCAGGATCAGGCGGCCATGCGGCGGAGGAGGGGGCAGATGCGCTGCGAGCCAGCTCCGAGGATGGGCTCTGGCCACAGCGGCATCGAAAATCAGGCGGGCGGTCCGGCGCCGCTCCGCGATTGCGTCCTGCCGCTGCTCCAAGCGTCTTCCCCGTGCGAATCTGCTGCTGGCACTCGACTTTCGTCTTAGCCGCTTATCGGCCGCTTACTAGAGCATGCGCGGCAAAAATGGATACGCATTTGCGATCAGGACATGTTCCAGCATGGTGAGTGGGTGCGGATTCTTGCCTTGCTCCCGTTCCGAGCGCGGCGAAAGCAAGCTATGCCGCATGGGAGCGGGCGTCACCCGCGATTTGATGATGTAATCCGAGGTCATGATGCGCGCGGACGAGGGCCTGCAGAGCGGTCATCCGGTTCGGCAGCCTGGCGATGTCGAGATCATCCCGGGGGATTCCGCGACGGGCGTCCTGCTGCTCTGCGACCACGCGACGAATGCGATGCCCTCGGAATTGAACCTGCTGGGACTGCCGCCACAGCAGCTCGAACGCCATATCGCGTACGATATCGGCGCCGCCGAGATGACGCGGGCAATGGCGCAGGCGCTCGGCGCGCCCGCCGTGCTCAGCAATTTCTCGCGCCTGCTGATCGACCCCAATCGCGGCCGGGACGATCCGACCCTGGTGATGCGGATCTCGGACGGCGCGATCGTGCCGGGCAATGCCCGCATCGACGAGGCCGGCATCGCCGAGCGGATCGCGCGCTATTACGCGCCCTATGACGCGGCGATCGATGCCGCGGTCGAAACGGCGCTCGCCGCAGGGCATCCCCCGGCGATCGTCTCGCTGCACTCCTTCACGCCGTTCTGGAAGGGCGTGCCGCGGCCCTGGCACGCCGGCGTGCTGTGGGACAGGGAAGGGCGGCTGGCCCGGGCATTGATCGCGGCGCTGCAGGCGGAGGGCGATCTGATCGTCGGCGACAACGAGCCCTATAATGGCGGCCTGCCCGGCGACACGATCGACCGTCACGCGACCCGCCGCGGCCTGCTCGACGCGCTGATCGAGATCCGGCAGGACCTGATCGGCGAGCCGCATGCGGCCCGCGCCTGGGGCCTCAGGCTGGCCAGATTGCTGCCGGGAGCACTGGCTGCGGCACGAGAGATGTGAACTTCTGGCCGTTCTTGCTTGACCTTGCCGCCCATCCTTGCGAACCCCTGCGGCCGAATTCCGAAGAAAGGTTTTGAGAATGGACGATCCGGTTCAGGGCGATCAGCTCAAGAGCATCGTGCAGCGCATCGAGCGGCTCGAGGAAGAGAAGAAGACGATCTCCGACGACATCAAGGAGGTCTATTCCGAGGCCAAGGCCAATGGCTACGACGTCAAGGTGCTGCGCAAGGTGATCGCGCTGCGCAAGCGCGACCTCAACGAGCGCCAGGAGGAGGAGGCAATCCTCGAGCTCTATCTCCAGGCGGTCGGCGAGAGCGCTTGAGACGGGCTGTTGTGCAGGGGGGATGACTGCGCATCGCCCATAGGCCGGCACTCATCGGCTTTGGATGAAAGCTTGCAGAACCCAGTCGCATCGCGGCTGGGTTCTGCCTTTTGAGCGAGCCGTAACCGGCGTTGCGTCAGAGCGGCTCGTCCGACACGATCTGCATGATCTTCCGGGTTTTCGCGTCGACCAGGGCGATGATCTTGCCGTCGAAGATCAGCATCCCATAGGCGCGCGGATAGCTTTCGCCATCGACGCCGATGATGTGCATCGATCTCGGGACATAGTCGCCGACAGAGGGCTTTGCCCCCGGCAGCGAGACGAGACTGGCGGCGCGGGCGGGCGCCGGGAGGATCGTCATCGTCGAGATCGTCAGCCCCAGGACGAGGATCGACAGGGCGGTCGACATGAGGATGGCAGCGCTTGCTGATGCGGACATGGTTCCCTCGCTTGCGTTGTGTGAAGCCAGGCTCGGGAAAGAGGATGACGCCGGGCGCCTGTCGCCAGCAATTAGCTGTGCGGGTGAACGACTAGCGCCAACGTATAGGTACGCTACGACGGTCCATCGCCCTTTTGCGCCGGACGCCCAGGCCTGAAAGCCATGGGCCGTGCAGCCGCTTCCAGGATGCTGGCGAGGGCGGTGCGCGCCGGTCTTAGGGATGTGCGGGCTGCTCTCCTACGCGCCAGCTCGCAGCGATCTCCCGCAGGGCGGCAATGAAGATCTGAGCCGATAGCGACAGCACCGCGTCAGCGCGCGTCGTCAACCCGACGGGCCCGAGCGTGTCCTCGGTATAGGCCGGCAGCAGGGCGAGCAGGCCCCGGGCGACATCCTCGGCGACCACGCCTTCGGAAATGAACCAGATCGCATCGGTCTGCAGCAGGTAGCCGCGGGTGAAGGCGTCGGAGACCGTCTCGATCACACCGGCACGAGGCTGGATCGAATTGGCGATCATGTAGCGCTCGACCGTCGAGCTGATGACGGAGCCCGGCGGCGGCATCAGCAGTTGATACTGGGCGATCGCGGCCGGGACGAAACCGTTCCCGCGCAGCAGGGGATGCTCCGGCCGGACCACCAGAGCGATCCGCTCTGAATAGAGGTGCTCGAAGTTGAAGCCGGTCATCGTTTCCGGCGCGGCCATGCGCCCGATGACGAGATCGACGTCGCCGAGCCGGAGCTGCGCCATCAGCACATCATTCGCCCCGGTCACGACCCGCGGCCTGAGACGCTCATAGCGCCGCGTCACCTGGGCTATCGCTGCCGGGAGGATGCGGGCCGACGCCGTTGGCAGCGCGCCCACCGTGAAGGCGTGCTCGGGCGACATCTCGTCGCCGCCGACCATGCGCACGCCCTGCTTCAGCGCCGTGACGCTCGCGCTGGCATAGCGCAGGAAGATCTCGCCCGCGCCGGTGAGCAGCATGGTCCGGCGGTTGGGCTCGAACAGGGTGACGCCCAGCAGCTCCTCGAGCTCTTGCACCGTCTTGGAGATCGCCGGCTGGCTGACATGGAGCACGGCTGCCGCCTTGACCACGCTTCTCAGCCGCGCAACCTCGATGAAGCAGCGCAGATGGCGGAACTTGACGCGCCGATCCATCGACGACAGGCGCTCTTCGACCATGTCTCAATAACCCATAGGTTATTATCCTGGGCAGTGATTTCATTTAACATAAGAGTTTGGCTGCTGCATATTCCCTCCGCGCAAGCAGGCGCCGGCAGCTTTTGCGCTGGCCGTCCCGGTGAAAGACAATTGCCTTCGCCGCCTCCGGCAACGAACGGCATTCGAGGAAACAACAAGGGTTTTCCTGCATGAGCGAAGCCTTCATCTGCGCCTATGTCCGCACGCCGATCGGCCGTTTCGGCGGCTCCCTGTCCTCGGTGCGGGCGGATGATCTCGGTGCCGTGCCGCTGAAGGCCCTGGTCGAGCGCTATACCGGCGTTGATTTCGGCGCCGTCGACGACGTGATCTTCGGCTGCGCCAACCAAGCGGGCGAGGACAACCGCAATGTCGCGCGCATGTCGCTTCTGCTCGCCGGCCTGCCCAAGGAGGTGCCGGGCACCACGATGAACCGGCTCTGCGGCTCGGGCATGGATGCGGTGATCGCCGCGGCGCGTGCGATCAAGGCGGGCGAGGCCGAGCTGATGATCGCCGGCGGCGTCGAGAGCATGTCGCGCGCGCCCTTCGTTCTGCCCAAGGCCGACAGCGCCTTCTCGCGCCATGCCGAAATCCACGACACCACGATCGGCTGGCGTTTCATCAACCCGTTGATGAAGGCGCAATACGGCGTCGATTCCATGCCGGAGACCGGCGAGAACGTCGCGGCCGACTGCAAGATCAGCCGCGCCGACCAGGACGCCTTCGCCCTGCGCTCGCAGCTGAAAGCCGTCGCGGCCCAGCAGAACGGCCGCCTGGCCAAGGAGATCGTTCCGGTCGTGATCCCGCAGCGCAAGGGCGATGCGATCCGTGTCGAGAGCGACGAGCATCCGCGCGGCGACACCACGCTGGAGAAGCTCGCCAAGCTGCCGACCCCGTTCCGCAAGGACGGCGGCACCGTCACGGCCGGCAACGCCTCGGGCGTCAATGACGGCGCTGCGGCGCTGATCGTCGCCTCGGAGAAGGCGGCGGCGAAGTACGGACTGACCCCGCTGGCGCGTGTGCTCGGTGGGGCCACCGGCGGCGTCGCGCCGCGTGTCATGGGTCTCGGCCCGATCCCGGCGACGCGCAAGCTCTGCGAGCGTCTCGGCATCAAGCCCACCGACTTCGATATCGTCGAGCTGAACGAGGCCTTCGCCAGCCAGGGCATCGCCGCGCTGCGCGAGCTCGGCATCGCCGAGGACGGCGCCCATGTGAACCCGAATGGCGGCGCGATCGCGCTCGGCCATCCGCTCGGCATGTCCGGCGCCCGCATCGCCGGCACGGCTGCGCTGGAGCTTTCGCTGACCGGCAAGCGCCGGGCGCTCGCCACCATGTGCATCGGCGTCGGCCAGGGCATCGCCATCGGGCTCGAACGCGCCTGACGGCAAGTCGCCGAAGCAATTCAGGACAATGGGAGTGAAACTGAATGACGCAGAAGGTCTATGACAGTCCGGCGGCGGCCCTGGACGGGCTGCTTTTCGACGGGATGACGATCATGTCGGGCGGCTTTGGCCTGTCGGGCAATCCCGAGAGCCTGATCCCGGAGATCCGCCGGTCGGGGGTGAAGAACCTCACTGTGATCTCGAACAATGCCGGCGCCGACGGCTTTGGCCTGTGGATGCTGCTGGAGACCCGGCAGATCAAGAAGATGATCGCGTCCTATGTCGGCGAGAACAAGCTGTTCGAGCAGCAGTACCTCTCCGGCGAGCTCGAGCTGGAACTCAACCCGCAAGGCACGCTGGCCGAGCGGATCCGCGCCGGCGGTGCCGGAATCGCGGCCTTCTACACCAAGACTGGCGTCGGCACCGTCGTCGCCGAAGGCAAGCCGGTCGAGGAGTTCGAGGGCCAGCTCTATGTTCGCGAGACCTGGCTCCGGGCCGATGTCGCGATCGTCAAGGCCTGGAAGGCCGACACGGCCGGCAATCTCGTCTACCGGCGCACGGCGCGCAATTTCAACCCGAACATGGCGACTGCTGGTAAGGTGACGGTAGCCGAGGTCGAGGAGATCGTGCCGGTGGGCTCGCTCGATCCCGAGGCGATCCACACCCCCGGGATCTATGTCGACCGCGTCATCAAGAGCACGATCAACGAGAAGAAGATCGAGAAGCTGACCGAGCGCAAGAGGGAGACCGCCTGATGGCCTGGACCCGTGAACAGGTGGCCGCCCGCGCCGCCAAGGAGTTGAAGGACGGCTACTACGTCAATCTCGGCATCGGCATCCCCACGCTGGTGGCGAACTATATCCCCGAGGGCGTCGACGTGACGCTGCAGTCGGAGAATGGCCTGCTCGGCATCGGTCCCTTCCCCTATGAGGGCGAAGCCGATCCCGACCTGATCAATGCCGGCAAGCAGACGATCACCTCGCTGCCGAGTTCCAGCTACTTCTCCTCGGCCGACTCATTCGCGATGATCCGCGGCGGCCATATCGACCTCACCATCCTCGGCGCCATGGAAGTGGCCGCCAATGGCGATATCGCCAACTGGACCATCCCCGGCAAGATGGTGAAGGGCATGGGCGGCGCGATGGACCTCGTCGCCGGAGTCAAGAAGATCATCGTGGTGATGGATCACGCCAACAAGGCGGGCGAGTCCAAGGTGCTGGAGCGCTGCACCTTGCCGCTGACCGGAGCCGGTGTGGTCGACCTGATCATCACCGATCTTTGCGTCATGGCCTGCGACAAGGCCAAGGGCGGCGGGCTGACCCTGATCGAGCTGGCGCCCGACGTCACACTCGACGAGGTCAAGGCCAAGACGGCGGCGCCCTTTGCTGTGGCACCGGAACTGGCAAAGGCCGCCTGAACCAACGCCTTCGCGCAAGAATAAGCCCGCCCGGCGACATCGCCGGGCGGGCTTTTCTGTTTCTGCAGGGCCTGTGCGGCTACGCGATCTTGGGCAGCAGCTCGTCGAGGCTCTTCTTGGCGTCGCCATAGAACATCCGTGTGTTCTCCTTGTAGAAGAGCGGGTTCTCGATGCCGGAATAACCGGTGCCCTGGCCGCGCTTGGAGACGAAGACCTGCTTGGCCTTCCAGACCTCGAGCACCGGCATGCCGGCGATCGGCGAGTTCGGGTCTTCCTGTGCCGCAGGATTGACGATGTCGTTGGAGCCGATGACGATCGCAACGTCCGTCGAGGGGAAGTCCTCGTTGATCTCGTCCATTTCCAGGACGATGTCGTAGGGCACCTTCGCCTCGGCGAGCAGCACGTTCATATGGCCCGGCAGGCGGCCTGCGACCGGATGGATGGCGAAGCGGACCTCCTTGCCGGCGGCGCGCAGCTTGCGGGTGAGCTCCGACACCGATTGCTGCGCCTGCGCCACCGCCATGCCATAGCCCGGCACGATGATGACGCTGTCGGCATCGTTCAGTGCGGTCGCGACGCCGTCGACATCGATCGCGATCTGCTCGCCTTCGATCGCCTGGGCCGGCCCGGTCGTGTTGCCGAAGCCGCCGAGGATGACCGAGATGAAGGAGCGGTTCATCGCCTTGCACATGATGTAGCTGAGGATCGCGCCCGACGAGCCGACGAGCGCGCCGACGACGATCAGGAGGTCGTTGCCGAGCGTGAAGCCGATGGCCGCCGCAGCCCAGCCCGAATAGCTGTTCAGCATCGAGACCACGACAGGCATGTCGGCGCCGCCGATGCCCATGATCAGGTGGTAGCCGATGAAGAAGGCGAGCAGCGTCATCAGGAAGAGGGCCCAGAAGCCCGCCCCCTGCACGTAGAGGATCAGCAGCAGCAGCGAGAGCGCTGCGGCGCCGGCATTGAGCATATGGCCGCCGGGCAGCTTCTTGGCCTTGCCGTCGACCTTTCCGGCGAGCTTGCCGAAGGCGATGATCGAGCCGGTGAAGGTGACCGCGCCGATGAAGACGCCGAGGAAGACCTCGACCTTCAGGATCGAGATTTCGACCCCTGTCTTGTGCGCGAGCACGCCGGCAAAACCAGTCAGGGCGTCGCGGGCGGCCGCATCGAGCTTTATCACCGCGGCGAGCTCGATATGGGCGTTGAAGCCGATCAGCACGGCTGCGAGGCCGACGAAGGAGTGCAGAGCCGCGACCAGCTGCGGCATCTCGGTCATCTGCACCTTCATCGCCACCTGCCAGCCGATCGCGGCGGCGATGGCGAACATGACGATGACGAGCCAGAGCTTGCCGCTGCCGGGGCCGAAGACCGTTGCGATGACGGCGAGCGCCATGCCGACGATGCCGTACCAGACCGCGCGCTTGGCGCTTTCCTGGTTCGAGAGGCCGCCGAGGGAGAGGATGAACAGGATGGCGGCGGAGATGTAGGCCGCAGAAACGATACCGATGCTCACTGCGGCCCCCTCAGGACTTCTGGAACATTGCGAGCATCCGGCGCGTGACCAGGAAGCCGCCGACGATGTTGATGGAGGCGATCAGCACCGAGATCATCGCCAGGAAAGTGACGAGCCAGCTGGACGAGCCGATCTGCAGCAACGCACCCAGCACGATGATGCCGGAGATCGCGTTGGTGACGGCCATCAACGGCGTGTGCAGCGAATGCGACACGTTCCAGATCACCTGGAAGCCGACGAAGCAGGCGAGGGCGAAGACGATGAAATGGCTCATGAAGCTCACCGGCGCATAAGCGCCGACGATCAGCATCAGCACGGTGCCAACGCCGAGCAGCATGAGCTGGGACTGGGTCTGAGCCTTGAAGGCGGCCGCTTCCTTCGCCCGCTTTTCCTCGGGCGTCAGCTCCTTGGCCTTCTCCTTCGGCTTCTGGGTCGCGATCGCGGCGATCTTCGGCGGCGGCGGCGGGAAAGTGATCGCGCCCTCGAAGGTCACGGTCGCGCCGCGGATGACGTCGTCCTCCATGTTGTGGACCGGCTTGCCGTCCTTGGCCGGCGTCAGGTCCGTCATCATGTGGCGGATATTGGTGGCGTAGAGCGTCGAGGACTGGGCCGCCATCCGGCTCGGGAAGTCGGTGTAGCCGACGATCGTGACACCGTTCGGCGTGACGACCTTCTCGTCCGGCTTGGTCAGCTCGCAATTGCCGCCGCGTTCGGCGGCGAGGTCGACGATGACCGAGCCGGGCTTCATCGCCTCGACCATGTCCTTGGTCCACAGCACCGGCGCATCGCGGCCGGGGATCAGCGCCGTGGTGATGACGATGTCGATCTGCGGAGCGAGCTCGCGGAACTTCTTGAGCTGGGCTTCGCGGAACTCGGGGCTGGAGGGGGCGGCATAGCCGCCGGTCGCGGCGCCGTCCTGCTGCTGGCCCTTGAAGTCGAGGAAGACGAACTCAGCGCCCATCGATTCGATCTGCTCGGCCACTTCCGGGCGGACGTCGAAGGCGTAGGTGATGGCACCGAGCGAGGTCGCGGTACCGATGGCGGCAAGGCCGGCGACGCCGGCGCCGACCACCAGCACCTTGGCCGGCGGCACCTTGCCGGCAGCCGTGATCTGGCCGGTGAAGAAGCGGCCGAAGTTGTTGCCGGCCTCGATCACCGCGCGATAGCCGGCGATGTTGGCCATCGAGGAGAGCGCGTCCATCTTCTGGGCGCGCGAGATGCGCGGCACCATGTCCATGGCGATGGCGTTGGCGCCCTTGTCCTTGCAGAACTCCAGCAGATCCTTGTTCTGCGCCGGATAGAAGAACGAGATCAGGGTCTTGCCGGCCTTGAGCCGCTCGGCCTCCGCCGTCTCGGGCGGGCGCACCTTGGCGATGATGTCGGCCTCGTCCCAGAGTTCCGCGGCGCTGTCGATCACCTTGACCCCGGCCGTCCGGTAGGCCTCGTCGGTGAAGCCGGCGGCCAAGCCTGCTCCGGTCTCGATGAGGCAGTCATAGCCCAGTTTCTGGAGTTGCAGCGCACTGTCGGGAGTCATGGCGACGCGCGCCTCACCCGCGAAGATTTCCTTAGGCGAACCGATCTTCACTACGCCCCCCCTTCTGCTGTGGGCCCGGCCGTTCAGCTTAGCGAGCAACATCGAAACGTGCAGCCATGCCCTTATGGCATCCGACAGGCGCGACCTCTTTGCAAGCGCCGAGGCGATGGCCGTAAGGATCGACCGGCTGTTGCGTGGGCTCGTGATCAGCACCCGACCGTGAGATTCAGGCGAGAACAGCTCTATTTTGGCCGGGATTCCTATGCGTCGCACAAAAAAGACCGCCCGGAGAAGTTCCCCGGGCGGCGTTTGTGTCTCAGGAATGTTTATTCGGACGGCGAGTTCGGACTCGGCCTGGGCAGCCGAGCTCGATCCCGGGCGTCGCTCAGCGGTGGGTGCGGAACCGGATCTCGTCGTCGATGAAGGTCTTCTCCGGGAAGCCGGCCTCATTCGAGCCGAACGGCATCTGCGCTCTGAGGGTCCAGGACGCAGGAATGTTCCAGGTCTTGGCGACGTCCGCGTCGACGAGCGGGTGGTAGTGCTGAAGGCTCGCGCCGATGCCGACGTCGGCCAGTGCGGTCCAGACCGACAGCTGCGCCATGCCGGTCGAATGCTCCGACCAGATGGGGAAGTTGTGGGCGTAGAGCGGGAAATTGGCCTGTAGCGCCTTCACCGGCTCCTGATCCTCGTAGAACAGCACCGTGCCGGCACCGCTCGCGAAGGACTCGATCTTCTTGGCTGTCGCGGGGAAATCGGCGGCCGGCACGATCGCCTGCAGCGCTTCCTTGGCGATGCTCCAGAACTTGTCGCTCTCCCGGCCGAACAGAATGACGGCGCGGGAACTCTGCGAGTTGAAGCTGGAGGGTGAGAGACGGATCGCCTCCCGGATCAGGGCATCGACCTGGGTTTCGGAGATCGGCAGGTTCTTGCCGAGTGCATATTGCGTACGGCGCTTCTTGAGCTTGTCGAGCATGGCTTCCTCATCTGTGAATGCGTGTGGCGCCGGCAGGTCGATGAAACGGGAAGGTTTTTTCGGAGCGCCTCCTTCAGGCGCCCTTCCTGCGAGAGCGGGATTTGATGAGGGAGAGGTAGCGGTTCACTTGCCGCACCAGAATGCCCATATTGGGCACCAATCTGTTGCTCACGCAGGAACGCTTTCATGTCCGAAATCGACGATATCAGGAGCTTCGTCGCTGTCGTTGACGCCGGCGGCTTCGGCCGGGCCGCCCATAACCTCGGCCTGGCGAAATCGATCGTCAGCCGCCGCATCGCACGCCTGGAATCCGATCTCGGCACGCGCCTGCTCAGCCGCACGACGCGCGGCGTCGCCGCGACCGAGGCCGGACTCGAGTTCAAGGCGCGTGGCGAACGCATCTTGTCCGAGCTCGCCGAGGCGCGAGAGGCGGTGGCGCGGCAGTCGGAGGGCGTCGCCGGGCGGCTACGCCTGTCGATGCCGCTCTCCTTCGGTTATCGGCATCTCGCCCCGGTGTTAGCGGAGCTCGCCCAGCGGCATCCGCGGCTGGAGCTCGACGTCGAGGCCAGCGATCGTCAGGTCGACCTGATCGGCGAGCGCTTCGACGCTGCTATCCGGATCGGCTCGCTCAAGGATTCGACCCTGGTCGCGCGCCGTATCGCGCCGGTGAAGGGGGCGGTGCTGGCGAGCCCGGATTATCTCGCGCGCCTCGGCAGACCGGAAACGCCGCTCGATATCGCAGGCCATGAGTGCCTGATCTATTCCGGCAACAGCGTCGTCGACTGGGGTTTTCGGATGAACCGGCGCTGGATTTCCGTGCGCCCCTCCGGCCGCCTGCGCTCCGACAATGGCGATACGCTGCTGAAATGGGCCGAGGCCGGACTTGGCATCACCGTGCTGCCGACCTTCATCGCCAGCGATGCGATCCGCGCCGGCACGGTCGAGCACATCCTCTGGCGCTATCCGATGCGCGAGAGTGCCTTGCATGTGGTGCGCCCCCCGGGCCCTTACGTGCCCGGCAAGGTGCGCGTGCTGATCGACTTGATGCTGGAGCGCTTCGGCAGCGCCCCCGCCTGGGACCCTTGCCAGGCCGCCGTCGAGGCGAAGATCGCGGCGGGGGAACTATCGCGCGACGACTATCCCGCCGACGAGCATCAAATGGCGTGAAGTCGAGCTTCACGCGAATTCGCGTGGCAAGGCAGCCGTCAGCAGCCAGTGTTCCGCCCACGACAATGGGAGATCGCCATGCTGCTGATTGGAATGCTCGACAGCCCCTATGTGAGGCGCGCCGCCATCACCGGAACCTTGCTCGGCCTCGATTTCGAGCACCGTTCGGTCTCGGTGTTCCGGCACATGCCGGAGTTCCGCAAGATCAACCCGCTGATCAAGGCGCCGACGCTGGTCGCCGATGACGGTGCGGTGGTCAGCGACTCCCTGCTGATCATCCAGCACTTCGAGGATGTCGCCGGCCGCTCGCTGCGCCCGACCGACAAGGCGGCGCGGGTCAGGGATCTCAGCCTCACCGGCATCGGCATCGTCGCCGCCGACAAGGCGGTCTCGGTCGAATACGAGCGCAAGCGGCCGGAAGAGAAGCGCTACGAAGGCTGGCAGGAGCGCATCCTGGCGCAACTCCATACCGCGCTCGACCTGCTCGACCAGGCGGCGGAGCGCGGTGAAATCGGCGCCGGGCCCGAGCTCAGGCCAGGCGACATCGCCGCTGCGATCGCCTGGGGCTTCTGCCGCTTCGTCATCCCGGAATTCGCCCCTGAGGAGCGCTGGCCGGCGCTGGCGCGTCAGGCGGCCGCCTGTGAGGCGCTCGAGGTCTTCAAGGCTTGGCCGATCGACAAGGAATAGGCGGCGGGCCGTTCAGTTCTGGACGAAGGTCGTCGGCAGGGCCTTGACCGCCGGGCCGGTAAAGCCGCTGGTGCCGACATCGCTGGGCTCGGCAGCAGAGAAACCGAGCGACGCGGCCGGGTTCGCACCGGCGACCCAGCCCTTGGCATGGGTCTCCGAGCCGGTCTTCGCCTTCGCGGTCGCGACCGTCGCGCGGCGTGGGACCGGCGCCTCCGGGGCCGAGACGGCGGCGAAGAGCGAATCGAGACCGGCGCGATCGGCGTTGTATTCGGCCGCCATCGGGGTGCTGCGCGGCTGCACGGCGATTTGCGTCGTAGCTGGACGTTCGGGGGCAGCGCCCGGCAAGCGCGGCCGGATCGGAGGCGGCGGATGATTGACAGCGACCAGCTTGGCGCCGGCGGGGACCGCGACGGCGTCCTCGGCCTCGTCGCTGAGCCGCAGACCTTCGGTCGAGAGGCTCGCCAGAGTGACCGGGCGGGATGGCGGCAACGGCGCCGAGACCGGTCGGCCGGTCAGGATGGTTTCGAGCGTCGGGGCCACCGGCAGATCGGTCGGCCGCCGCGGCGGCAGGGATGCGAGGATGAGCTTCTGTTCGGCTGCCGGGAGCGGCAGGGCCGAGGCTTCCGCTGCCAGGGCCGCGAGCTGCGGCGAACCGGCCGGCGGGTTCGGCGCGGGCGGCGTCAGGCCGCTCGGCCGGGCGACGGGCAGGGCAGTCGCGATTGGGCTCGGCTTCGGCGGCTCGGGCGGAGCGGCCTGGGCAGCAGCGACTTGAGCGGGAGCAAGCGCTGCGACCTGCGTCTCCTCCGGCGGCTGCGTCGTGGTCGTGGTCGCGCGGTTCGAGCGTTCGCGGAGAACGGCGCGGCCGCTCGGCTCGGACTGGGCCGGCTGAGCGTTGAAGGCGGCGAAGCGACCGCCATCACCGCTGTTGCTGTCGCCGGCATAGGCCATGACGGTCGGTTGCGGCGTCGGCGCGCGGCGAGCCGCAGCGCGGCCGCGGGTCGGGCGGGCGTCCGCTTCTTCGTCATCGCCGCCGAACAGCGCGGCCCAGAAGCTCTTGCCGCCGCCGCTCGACGCCATGATCGCGCCTTCGTCGTAGTCACCGGCGCCATAGCCCATGACCGAGCCGCCGCCGGACAGAATTTCGGCCTTGGCAACCTCGTAGCCGCTGAGCGGCTTGCCGTCGGCGGGCAGGTGCACCGTTCTCTCGTCAGGGAAGAGGCGCACGAGCTGGTCGCGGGTCATGCGCGGCCAGGAGCGGACGGAGCCGGCGTCGAGATGGACGAAGGGCGTGTGGGCACCGGGATAGAAGCCAACGCCGCCGCGCTGCATCCGCATCGCCGTCTCGCGCATGCGAGCGGTCGGGGTGTCCGGCAGATAGAAATCCATCGCCTTGCCGAGCATGTGCTGGCTGTGCTTGGCGACGCCGCGCGAGCGCCGGCGCAGCATCGAGTTGGTGCCGGGGGAGCGATAGGCCGAGACGACATGGAAGGGCTGGTCGGAGCCGACCTTGCGATGGACTTCCCAGGCGATGTCGAACAGGCGCGGATCCATCCGGATCGGCTCGTCAGTGCGCCAGTCGCGCAGTGCCCAGTTCAGCTTCTCCAGCCCCGAGGAGTCATAGCGGCCGTCACGCTTGAAGGTGACGGTCGTCTCCTCCTTGGTGTGCATGTGCTTGATGGTGATGGTGCGGGTGTCGCCATTGGCGACGGCGTTCTGCGTGCCGCGTGCACCAAGGACCAGGAAGCTCGCGCTGGCGATCAGCAGGAAGCCGGCACGCGCGCTCAGCCGCAAGGGGCGCGGGAGCCGTGCTGCGATCTCGGCTTTCGACCTGCTCACTCTGTCAGACCCGTCTCGAAGCGCCGGGGCGAGCCGGAGCGATAAACGTGAAGGAACAGTTGCCGAGAAGGCTTAACGGGAGGTTACCGGCGAGACAACTCCCCCGCCGGCATCCGGCAAGCAAGATTGCTCGCTACCGGTAGATCGTGGCGAAACAGTGCCGAATGGGACTTTTTCGTAGCGGGAGCGGTCAGGAACGTTGCTCGAGCGCGTTCCGGACCAGCCTGTGGAAACCATAGATGTCGTCGAAGGTCGTGACCGCGCCGGCCTCGTTTACGACGATCGTCTCATAGACCAGATGGATCGGCAGGGGCTGCGGCAGCTTGATGGTGCGCTCGCCGGAGCCAATCAGCCGCTTCAGGCGCTCGCTCGTCCATTCCGGCCCGAGCACCTGGTCGGCGAGGGCGAACGGGTTCTCGACGCGCACGCAGCCATGGCTGAAAGCGCGCTTGCCGGCGCCGAACAGGCTACGATTCGGCGTGTCGTGCAGATAAACGGCATGGTCGTTCGGGAACATGAACTTGATCCAGCCGAGCGCATTGCGCTCGCCCGGCGGCTGACGCACCGAGATGCTGCCGTTCTTGCCACGCGTCACGACATAGCCGCGCCTTGCAGCATAGTTCGGATCGTTGGCGAGGCCCGGAAGGATCTCCTTCCGCATGATCGAGGGCGGAATGTACCAGGACGGATTGACGACGACGTGTTCCATCCGGTGCGAGAATACCGGCGTCGCCGATTCCGGCTTGCCGACGATCACGCGCGATTCATAGGCGAGCTTGTCGCCGTGCATCACGCGCATCCGGTATTCGGGAATGTTCACGACGATGCGGTTATCGCCGAGATCGCTCGGCAGCCAGCGCCAGCGCTCCATCTGGGCGATGATGTCGTTTTCAAGCCTGGTCGAGCGCGGCATGGCGAGCGCGGCGACGGTCTGGTCGCTGAGCACGCCGTCGGCGCGCAGGCCCGCCTGCTTCTGGAAGTCCGCGAGGGCCAGCGCCGTCGAGCGGTCGTAGACCGGCTCCTCGCTGGCGCCGAGCCCGAGCCGGGCGCGGACGAGCGGCACGCGGACATCGCGCATACCGACCTTGAGGGCAGGGCCGGCCGGGATGCGAGCGACGGGCGTCTCGGGCTTGTCGGCCCGCAATTCAGCGAGCTTGGCCTTCAGGTGCCGATAGCCAGTATGCTGGGGATTATAGGCAGCGAGCACCGTGCCGGCATCGGCGGCGCCGGTCAGTTCCGACAGCACCTCGGTCGCCGAGGGCAGTTCGAGCTTGGGCGTGATCAGCTTGGAGAGGCGGCGCGGATCGATGCGGCCACCGCGGGCGTCGCGGGCATAGAGCACGGCGAGCGCCGAGAGCCGGATATCGGCTGCGGCGAGGCTGTCCTTGTCGCTAGCTTCGAAGACCGGCAGCAGGTAGTCGCCGGCGCGCAAGCCGTCCTCGCCGGCCCGGCCGAGCCGGGCGACGATCTGCTTGCCAGCAGCGCCGAAATCCTTGCCATCGATCCAGAACGGCCTGTTCTCGTTAGCAGCGTAGGCGGCGACGATGTCGGCGCGCTCGCGGGCGGAAAGACGCGGCAGGGCGGCGGCGATCTCGGCCTGGGCTGCGATCCGACCGGAGAGTTCGAGTCCGGCGGGCATGGTAACCGCGACCTCGGGAAGCGGCGGCAGGTCGATCTGCGCGGGCTTGGCCAGTTGCGGCTGCGGCGAGGGCTCGGCCGGCTTCGTCAGCGCCGGATCGACCGGCGGTACCTCCGGTTCGGGCAGATCAAGCTCGAACTCGTTGGGGCTGTGGTCCGGCCTGGTCGAGAGCGCGCCGGTGACGATCTCCTTGGCCTCGGCCGCATCGGCCGACTGCAGGTCGGCAGACGGGCGCAGGTCGAGCGTCACCTCCGCCGGGGCGGGGATGTCGAGTTGCCGCGGCTCGGCATCGCTCTTGAGAATGACGAGTGCTGGCTGTTCGGGCAGCGGCTGACCGATCCCGCTCGCAGTCTCCTGCGCGCCTGCGGCGGCGAGCATGAGCGAAAGGCCAAGCGTGGTGGCTGAGACGGTTTCCGCCAGGCGGCGAAGGCGCATCGATAAACTTCCCCGGTCCTTAGCCGCCCCACGCCCGATAACTGCGTGACTCGGCCCGCTTCGACAAGATGCCGCGCTGCAACAGCGGCCGATATTCGCCCTCTGCAACCGGTCCCCTGTCGGCTGCAGAGCGCGTTTCGATTCGGGTTGATCAGGCCGCGTCGACGCCGTCGGCGGCGTCTTCGCCTTCGATCAATCCGTAATCCTTGAGCTTGCGGTAGAGCGTCGAGCGGCCGATGCCGAGCTTGCGCGAAATCTCGGACATGTGGCCGCGGTAGTGGGCCAGCGCGAACTTGATGATCTCGCGCTCCAGCTCGTCAAGCGTGCGCATGTCGGAGCCGGCGACGAGGTCGAGCGCATTGGGATCGCGCACCGGCACCTGGATGACGCGCGGCGGCGCTTCGCCACGCGGCTCGCTGGCGATCGAGGCGGGCGCCGGCGGGATGCGGACGTCGAAGCCATCCATCTGTGCCGCGATCTGCGGGAATTCGGCGATGGTGAGCTCGTCGCCATCGGACAGAACGACGGCACGGAACATTGCGTTCTCGAGCTGGCGGACATTGCCGGGCCAGTCGTAATCGGCGAGCAAAGTCAGCGCCTCGGCGCTGATGCCGCGCAGCTTGCGGCCTTCTTCCGCCGCGAAGCGGGCTAGGAAGCCGCGCGCGAGGTCGGCAACATCCTCGCGGCGCTGGCGCAGAGGCGGCAAGGTGATCGGGAAGACGTTGAGCCGATAGTACAGGTCCTCGCGGAACTCGCCGCGCTTGACCTGCTCCAGCAGGCTCTTGTTGGTCGCCGAGATGATGCGGATGTCGACGCGCACCGACTTCTTGCCGCCGACGGGGTCGACCTCGCTTTCCTGGATGGCGCGCAGCAGCTTGACCTGCGCATCCAGCGGCAATTCGCCGACCTCGTCGAGAAAGAGCGTGCCGCCATTGGCCTCTACGAACTTGCCGATATGGCGCTCGGTCGCGCCGGTGAAGGCGCCCTTCTCGTGGCCGAACAGGATGGATTCGACGAGATTGTGCGGGATCGCGCCGCAATTGACCGTGACGAAGGGCTTGCCCTTGCGATCGCTGGAACCCTGGATGGCGCGGGCAAGCACCTCCTTGCCGACGCCGGATTCGCCTTCGATCAGGATAGGGATGTTGGAGCGGGCGGCGCGCTCGGCGAGTTGGACGACGCGGCCCATGTCCTGGCTCTTGCTGGCGAGATCGCGAAAGCCGAGTTGCCCGGAGGCGCGCCGCTTCATGTAGCGGATCTCGTGCTCGAGAGCGCCGAGCTTCAGCGCGTTCTTGAGCGAGACCTGCAGGCGCTCGGCGCCGGCCGGCTTGACCACGAAATCGACGGCGCCGGCGCGCATCGCGGCGACGACGGTCTCGATCGAGCCGTTGGCGGTCTGCACGATCACCGGCACTTCGCTGCCGCGCTCGCGCAGCGCGGCGAGCACGCCCATGCCGTCGAGGCCGGGCATGACGAGGTCGAGGATCAGGCAGTCGATGCGCCGCGATTCGTCGACGAGGATCGCCAGAGCCTGTTCGCCGCCCTCGGCCAGTGCGACCTCGTAGCCGAAGCGCTTGAGCATCGCATCGAGCAGCCGGCGCTGGACGGGATCGTCATCGACGACGAGAACGGTGGCTGACATGAAACCTCGGCAGGCCAGACGGTTAGCCGGAATCGGCTGTTCCGTTTCGGGTCATCGTCGAGGAGAACGGTTAAGCGCCGCTTAAGCTGGCGAGGCCGGTAGGAAATTGGGCGCCTGTGACAGCGTCGCCGTTGATCGCGAGCGGCAGGCCGCGCATATGAGAGGGCCGCAACCGACCCCGACAGGCCGAGGCAGAGACGACATGACCCGCCCCTTCGACCGTCCCGCAATCGCACGCGCCGCCCATGCCGGAGGCGCGGCCGAGGCGCTCGGCGCCCTGCCGGAATGGGATCTGACGCATCTTTATCCGGCAATGGATTCGCCGGCCTTCGCCGCCGATGTCGAGCGTGCAGCGGTGGAGGCGCGGCGTTTCGCCGAGCTCTACCGCGGCAAGCTTGCGGCGCTTGCTGCGCGCGACGATGCCAGTGCGGCGCTGGCCGAGGCGGTCAAGACCTACGAGGGGCTGGAGGACCTCGTCGGCAAGATCATGTCCTATGCCGGCCTGGTCTATTCCGGCGACACCACCGATCCGCAGCGCGCCAAGTTCTATGGCGATACGCAGGACAAGGTCACGGCGATCTCGACCGAGCTCCTGTTCTTCGGGCTCGAGCTGAACCGGATCGACGCGGCGCTGCTGGCCAAGGCGGCCGCGCAGGCGCCGCTCAGCCATTGGAAGCCTTGGCTCGAAGACCTCGCCAAGGACAAACCGCACCAGCTCGAGGACCGGATCGAGGAGCTCTTCCATGAGAAGTCGGTCACCGGCCATGGCGCCTGGAACCGGCTGTTCGACGAGACCATCGCCTCGCTGCGCTTCAAGGTCGGCGGCGACGACCTTACCCTCGAACTCACGCTGAACCGGCTGCAGGACGCCGAGGGCGCCGTGCGCAAGGAGGCGGCCGAGGTCCTCGGCACCGTCTTCCGCCAGCATCTGCGGACCTTCGGCCTGATCACCAACACGCTGGCTAAGGACAAGGAGATCTCCGACCGCTGGCGCAAGTTCGAGGATGTCGCCGATTCGCGCCATCTGGCGAACCGGGTCGAACGCGAGGTGGTCGATGCGCTGGTCGCAGCAGTGCGCGAGGCCTATCCGCGGCTGTCGCACCGCTACTACAGGCTGAAGGCGCGCTGGTTCGGCCAGGAGGCGCTCGACTATTGGGACCGAAATGCGCCGCTGCCCAGGGTCGAGCAGCGCACCATTCCGTGGACCGAGGCGCGCGACACGGTGCTCTCGGCCTATGGCGACTTCTCGCCGAAGATGTCCGGAATTGCGCAGCGCTTCTTCGACGAAAGCTGGATCGATGCGCCCGCCCGTCCGGGCAAGGCGCCGGGCGCCTTCGCGCATCCGACCGTGCCGTCGGCGCACCCCTATGTGCTGCTCAACTACCAGGGCAAGCCGCGCGACGTGATGACGCTGGCGCATGAGCTCGGCCACGGCGTGCACCAGGTCCTGGCCGGGCCGAACGGCGCGCTGATGGCGCCGACGCCGCTGACGCTGGCCGAGACGGCGAGCGTGTTCGGGGAGATGCTGACCTTCCGCAAGCTGCTCGACGAGACCCGCGACCAGAAACAGCGCAAGGCGATGCTGGCGGCCAAGGTCGAGGACATGATCAACACGGTCGTGCGCCAGATCGCCTTCTATTCCTTCGAGCGCAAGGTCCATGAAGCCCGCCGGCAGGGCGAGCTGACGGCGGAGAACCTCTGCGATCTCTGGCTCAGCGTGCAGTCGGAGAGCCTGGGGCCGGCGATCCGGCTCGGGCCGGGCTACGAGACCTTCTGGGCCTATATCCCGCACTTCATCCACTCGCCCTTCTATGTTTACGCCTACGCCTTCGGTGACTGCCTGGTGAACTCGCTCTACGGCGTCTACCAGAACTCGGCCTCGGGCTTTCAGGAGCGCTATTTCGCGCTGCTCTCGGCCGGCGGCACCAAGCATCATTCTGAGCTGCTGAAGCCGTTCGGCCTTGATGCGCGCGATCCGGCCTTCTGGCAGATCGGGCTCAAGATGATCGAGGGGCTGATCATCGAGCTGGAGGGGATGGAGTGAGGCAGGGCGCGCGGTGAGCTCAGTCGTCTTCGACCGCGCGCTCTATCGCCGCCGCCTTTCGGCCGCGCTTGCGGCCGGCTATCCCGATTTTCTGCTGGCGCGCTGCGTCGGCGATCTCGACGAGCGGCTCTCGGCTGTGCTGCGCCGTTTCGAGCGGGCGGCCGATCTCGGCACACCACTGCCTCTGGCGAACCAGGTGCTGCAGGCGCGAGCGGGCGATCTGCTACGCATGGCCGAAGCGCCGGATATCGGCGCTGCGCTCGTCGGCGATCTCGAAGCCTTGCCCTTCGCCCCCGAATCGCTCGATCTCGCGGCCTCGCTGCTGGCGCTGCATGCGGTCAACGACCTCCCCGGTGCCCTCATCCAGATCAAACGGGCGCTGAGGCCGGACGGGCTCTTCATCGCCTGCCTGCTCGCCGGCCAGAGCCTGACCGAACTGCGCCAGTCGCTGCTCGCGGCCGAGGTCGAGCTGACCGGTGGGGCGAGCCCGCGCGTCGCACCTTTCGCCGATCTGCGCGATCTTGGCGGGCTGCTCCAGCGGGCCGGCTTTGCGCTGCCGGTGATCGACAGCGAGAGCGTCACCGTGCGCTATGGCGACATGTTCGGCCTGCTGCGCGACCTGCGCGCCATGGGCTGGGCCAATGCGCTTGCCGAGCGTAGCCGCAAGCCGCTGCGGCGCGGCGTGCTGCTGCGGGCGGCCGAACTCTATGCTGAGCGCTTCGCCGATCCGGACGGGCGCCTGCGCGCTACCTTCGAGATCGTCTGGCTCTCCGGCTGGGCGCCGCATGAGAGCCAGCAGAAGCCGCTGCGGCCCGGCTCGGCCAAGGCGCGGCTGGCGGATGCGCTCGGCGTTCCCGAGATCGGCACCGGCGACAAGGCGGGAGGGAAAGGCGAACGATGAGCGACAAGCCGGTCAGGCTGGGGCGGGCCGATTTCCGCCTGTTCCGCACGATCCCGACGCGCTGGGCCGACAACGACGTCTTCGGCCACGTCAACAACGTGATCTACTACAACTGGTTCGACACGGTGGTGAACGCCTGGCTGATCGAGCAGGGCTTTCTGGACGTGAAGGAAAGCAAAATCGTCGGTCTGGTTGTCGGCACGCGCTGCGACTATTTCGAGAGCGTCGCCTTCCCGGAGATCGTCGAGGGGGCGCTCGCGGTCGAGAAGCTCGGCCGTTCCTCGGTGACCTACCGGATCGGCATTTTCCGGCAGGGCGGGGAACTGACCGCGGCGCAGGGCCTCTTCACCCATGTCTATGTCGAGCGCGGCCCGCAGACGCCTGTGCCGATCCCGGCCAAGCTGCGGGCGGCCATGGCGGAAATCGGGGTGGGGTAGGCGGCGCTGGTCGCCACTCACGCGATCAGCAGACCGCAATGCTCGGTGAAGGGATCGAAATCGCGGTCCTGGTGCAGGAGGCGATGGCGGTTGGCGATGCAGTAGGTCGCGATGATCAGGTCGGGCGTCTTGCGGATGGTGATGCCAAGGGCTCGCAGGTCGCGGTAGTGCGCGGCTCCCTCTCGCGCGAGAGCGGGAGAGAGCATGCGGGCGATTGCAAACCGACGCAGCCTTGTCTCAATGGCGAGAGCTTGCTGATCGCTTCGGGCGCCGCGCAGGATCTCAAGCAGAACGATGTCGCCGACCAGAACGTTCTGCGTGTCCTCAAGCTCGCGCAGCCTGTCCACCGGTGGTGAGCGATCGCCGCGAAGCAGCCCGATCCAGGTGGAGCTGTCGACGACGATCACCAGGTTTCTGCCGGGTCGTCGATATCGCGCCGCATGGCGTCGAGATCGCCATCCCAGCCGAGTCCGTCGAGCTCTTTCAGCGCCTGACGTTGGCGGTGCTGCTGCACCAGCTTGCGCAAGGCCTCCTCCACCGTCGCACGCTTGGTCGGCAGGCCCGTCGCTTCCATCGCCTCGGCGAGCAAGTCGTCATCGAGCTCGATATTGGTGCGCATGGCTGCCTCGATGTGTAATGATTGCGTCGATTATACACATCATACGATTGCTGCTCAATCTGGATGCTCCCGCCGCGATTGTCTCTGACGCCATTTTCAGGCTATTGCCCCCGCTTGAGATCGAGCCCTGCGCTCGCCCCCTCCGTCAGGAACAGGCCGCGTGATTCCCAACGACATCAAGATCACCCCGCAGCTGGTCGCCGAGCACGGCCTCAAGCCGGACGAGTACCAGCGCTTCCTGCACCTGATCGGGCGCGAGCCGTCGATCACCGAGCTCGGCATCGTCTCGGCGATGTGGAACGAACACTGCTCCTACAAGTCGTCGAAGATCCATCTGAAGACGCTGCCGACCAAGGCGCCCTGGGTGATCCAGGGCCCGGGCGAGAATGCCGGTGTCATCGACATCGGCGACGGGCTCGCGGTGGTCTTCAAGATGGAGAGCCACAACCATCCGTCCTTCATCGAACCCTATCAGGGCGCGACCACCGGTGTCGGCGGCATTCTGCGCGACGTCTTCACCATGGGTGCGCGGCCGATCGCGGTGCTCGACGCGCTGCGCTTCGGTGATCCCAGCCATCCCAAGACCCGCCATCTGGTTTCCGGCGTGGTTGCCGGCATCGGGGGCTACGGCAACTCCTTCGGCGTGCCCAATGTCGGCGGCGCCACCGGCTTCCACCGTCGCTATGACGGCAACATCCTGGTCAACGCCATGGCGGTCGGCCTCGCGAAGGCCGACGAGATCTTCTACGCCAAGGCCTCGGGCGTCGGTAAGGCGATCGTCTATCTCGGCTCGAAGACCGGCCGCGACGGCATCCATGGCGCGACCATGGCTTCGGCCGCCTTCGACGAGGGCGCCGAGGAGAAGCGGCCAACCGTGCAGGTCGGCGACCCCTTCGCCGAGAAGCTGCTGCTCGAAGCCTGCCTTGAGATCATGGCTGCCGGCCATGTCGACGCGATCCAGGACATGGGCGCGGCCGGCCTGACCTGCTCGGCTGTCGAGATGGGCGCCAAGGGCGATCTCGGCGTCGAGCTCGATCTCAACGCGGTGCCCTGCCGCGAAGCCCAGATGAGCGCCTATGAGATGATGCTTTCGGAGAGCCAGGAGCGCATGCTCATGGTGATCAAGCCGGGCCATGAGGAGCCGGCCGAGGCGATCTTCCGCAAATGGGGCCTCGACTTCGCTGTCGTCGGCAAAACCACGGACACGCTGCGCTTCGTCGTCAAGCATGACGGCGAGACGATGGCCGACCTGCCGATCAAGGAACTTGGCGACGAGGCTCCTGAATACGACCGGCCCTGGGTCGAGACGCCGAAGCGGCCGGTGGTGGAGGCTGCGAGCGTAAAGCCGCCGATGTCGAACAGCGAGGCGCTGCTCGCGCTGGTCGGCTCGCCCGATCTCTCGTCGAAGCGCTGGATCTACGAGCAGTACGACACGCTGATCCTCGGCAATTCGGCGGTGACGCCGGGCGGCGATGCCGGCATCGTCCGCATCGAGGACGGGCCGAAGGGCCTCGCCATGACTGCCGACGTGACGCCGCGCTATTGCGAGGCCGATCCATTCGAGGGCGGCAAGCAGGCGGTGGCCGAAGCCTGGCGCAACCTGACCGCGGTCGGAGCCTTGCCGCTCGCCATCACCGACAACCTCAATTTCGGCAATCCGGAGCGGCCCGAGGTGATGGGCCAGCTCGTCGGCTGCATCCGCGGCATCGGCGAGGCCTGCAAGGCGCTCGACTTCCCGGTCGTTTCCGGCAACGTCTCGCTCTACAACGAGACCAACGGCGTCTCGATCCTGCCGACCCCGACCATCGGTGGTGTCGGCGTGCTCGCTGATGTCACCAAGCATGCGACCGTCGGCTTCAAGGCCGAGGGCGAGGCGATCATCCTGATCGGCGAGACCAAGGGCTGGCTCGGCCAGAGCGCTTATCTCGCGACGGTCTGTGGCCGCGAGGAGGGTGCGCCGCCACCGGTCGATCTTGCGGTCGAGCGTCGCAATGGCGAGTTCGTGCGTTCGCTGATCACCGCTGGCCGCCTTACCGCCTGCCATGATCTCTCTGATGGCGGCCTTGCGGTTGCACTCGCCGAAATGGCGATGGCGAAGGGCATCGGCGCCAAGATCGAGACGCTGCCGGCCGGCCCGGCTCATGCCGTGCTGTTCGGTGAGGATCAGGGCCGCTACCTGCTGTCGCTGCAGGCTGGTGCCGCCGAGGCTGTCGTCGCCGAGGCGAAGGCTGCCGGCGTGCCAGCCCAGATCATTGGCAAGACCTGCGGCAGCGAGCTTGCCCTGCCGGGCGAGACAGCTGTGTCGATCGCCGCCCTGCGCAAGACCCATGAGAGCTGGCTGCCGGACTACATGGCCGGCAAGGCCTGAGAGAGTTGTTTTGACGCATTTTCTCCACGCGAACCGGTTTCCACTTCGCTTGAAAATGCTCTGAGGAGACCAGCCATGGCGATGGAAGCAAGCGAGATCGAGCGCATGATCAAGGCGGCGTTCCCCGACGCCGTCGTCGAGATCAAGGACCTCGCCGGCGACGGTGACCATTATGCTGCGACGGTGGTGTCGGCGGCCTTCAAGGGCAAGAGCAGAGTCCAGCAGCACCAGATGGTCTATGCCGCCCTGCAAGGAAACATGGGCGGCGTGCTGCATGCCCTTGCGCTGACGACGACGGTTCCCCAAGATTAGAACGAGTTCATCCGGCGGGCCTTGAACCCGCATTTGGAGATAAAGCCATGACCGACATCAACGCCCGCATCGATGCCGAAGTGAAGTCCAGCGATGTGGTGCTCTTCATGAAGGGCACGCCGCAATTCCCGATGTGCGGCTTCTCCGGCCAGGTCGTGCAGATCCTCTCTTACGTCGGCGTGCCGTTCAAGGGCGTCAACGTGCTCGAGGACCAGGAGATCCGCGAGGGCATCAAGGCCTATTCGAACTGGCCGACGATCCCGCAGCTCTACGTCAAGGGCGAGTTCGTTGGCGGCTGCGACATCACCCGCGAGATGTTCCAGGCCGGCGAGTTGCAGGCGCTGCTCGAAGAGAAGGGCATTGCCGTCAAGCAGGCGAGCTGAGCCTCTTCATCTTCGTGGAATCGAAGAGGCGGCGCGTGAGCGCCGCCTTTTTCATGTCCGGATAGGCCTGCCGCCGAGGCGGATGTTCACTTCACCAGAAGCCAGTCCTCGACCACCAGCGCATCCAGCCCTGATGTATAGAACATCAGAATCGCGTCCTCGCTCGTATGCAGGATCGGCTTGCCCATGATGTTGAACGAGGTGTTGAGGATAACCGGCACGCCGGTGAGTTCATGGAAGGCCGAGATCAGCGCGTGGTAGCGCGGATTGCGCTCGGCCGTGACGCTCTGCAGCCGCCCGGTCGCGTCCTCATGGACGACGGCAGGGACGCGATCGCGCACCGCTTCCTTCCAGGTCAGGGTGCGCTCCATATAGGGCGCGTCCTGGTAGTTCTCGAACCAGTCCGGGCCGTGCTCGGCCAGGATCGAGGGCGCGAAAGGTCGGAAGGCCTCGCGGTATTTCACCTTGGCGTTGAGGATGTCCTTGGCGTCGGCCGGGCGCGGATCGGCCAGAATCGAGCGGTTGCCGAGCGCGCGTGGCCCGAACTCGGCGCGGCCCTGCGCCCAGCCGATCAGCTTGCCCTCGGCCAGGAGCTTGGCCGTCGCGGTGATGATCTCGTCGGGCGAGAGCTTCCTCAGGCGCGGTTCCCAGGCCGTCATGCGCTCGAACGGCTCGGTCGACAGCGAGGAGCCGAGATAGGGGCTCATCGGCCCCTTCGGCGCCTGCCAGTCCGGATTGGCCTCGGCATGGGCGAGCCAGGCGGCGCCGATCGCGTTGCCGTCATCGGCCGGGGCGGAGGGGACGTGAACCTGTTTGAAGCCGTGGCGGCCGACGATCTTGCCGTTGAAGGAGGAGTTCAGCGCGCAGCCGCCGGCGAGCACGAGATTCTCCGAGGGGCAGAGCGCGGCGGTCTCGGCGAGCAGCGCCTCCATCATCTCGGCGAAGACGTCCTGGCCGCAGCGCGAGAGATCGGCCCAGCCCTTGTCGAGCGCATCGGCCGGGCGGCGGGCCAGGATCTCGTCGGCAACGCTCTGGACCGTCGCGGCGTCGGCGAAGCTGAGCTTGGTGCCCTCGACGCGGTAGAGCTTGCGTAGCAGTGCGAGCAGTTCGGGATCGCGCTGGCCATAGGGCGCGAGGCCCATGATCTTCCATTCCTCGCCCTTGGCCTGGTCGAAGCCGGCGAGGTCGGTGACGAAGCCGAAGTAGAAGCCGATCGATTCGCGGCCGCGATGGCGCTTCAGCTCGGTGAGGCGGCCGTCCCTGAGCGCGAAGATCGCGGAAGCGCCGGTCTCGCCCATGCCGTCGACGACGAGGCAAGCGGCGTCGCGGAAGGGCGATGACCAGGCGGCATAGGCGGCATGGCTGAGATGATGGCCATAGCGCTTCATCCCGGTGATCCTGGCCTCGCCGAAAGCGCGGTCGAGGCCGAGCAGGGTGCCGAGGCCGGCGCGCTGCTGCTGATGATGCAGGTTGGCGATCAAGGCACGCTCGCTGCGCTCGGGCACGAGCGAGCGGTTGAAGGCGGGCGAGAGCTTCAGCAGTGAGTCGAGGCTGAAGGCGCCGCCGCGGCTCATCTGGTCGAGGAAGCCGGTGAACTCCTCGCCCCAGCTGGTGGCGAGCCTGATCTCGGCACACTTGGGAATGTAGCGCTTGACCAGGCTTTCCATCCGCGCTGCCGTGTCCGGCTCGCAGTTCGGCGCCCGCTTGTATTGCAGGTAGCGCTCGGCCGCTTCGGCGAACAGGACCTCACCGCCGGGATCGACGATCGCGATGGCGGGGTCGTGGAAGGTGGTGGCGAGGCCGATGGTGTAGCTCATGGCCGGCAGCGTATGGAGCAGCCGGCCGGCCATGGCAAATGTTGCAGACCAGTGACGTTGGCACCCGGTGTCAGGCGCCGATCACTTGGCGAAGGCGATGCTGTCGGCGATCGCCTTGATGGCCGGTTCCAGCGAAGGATAGGTCGTCTCGTCGGCGCTGACGATCATGCGCACGAAGCGGCCATCGGCGCCCAGGCCCATATACTGGGCGAAGCGCTTGCGGGCCGAGCCTTCCGTGATCGTGCCGGAGAGCATGGCACCTCCCTTGTCGCCGGCGAAGGTGACTGTCTCGCGCTTGGCGATCTCGGCCTTCTCGAAGCCGCGGGTCGTCTGAAGAAGCTTTTCGCCGACGGGGGCCAGCTGCCCGGCCGGAACCTGGCCGCCGGTCTGATAGCTGACGATCAACATGGGCTGCGTGCCCTTAGGATCGACGTTCAGCGGGCCGGAGGTCATCAGCACGCCAAGGCCGCCGAAAGTGTCGACCACGCGGAAGGGCTCGGTGGCGCGGACGCGGAAGGGCAGGGCTTCGAGCTTCTGTTCCAGCGTCGGTTCCGCTCCCAGCGACACGGTCTTCAGCATGGCGACGACATCGTCGCCGTCGAGATCGGAATCGTCAGGCGCCTGCACCGTGATCATCACGGTCTTGGCGCCCTTGAGCAGCACGATCCATTTGTCGAAGGTCGCGGCGCCTAGGGCCTGCTCGCCAATCAGGATGCGGCCCTTGCCACCGGCCGTCTCGATGTCTTCGGCCTCATCAATGGTGATGTTCTGCTTGGCAAAGTTGGTCTTCGCCATCTCCAGATTGGTGAACAGTGCCGACAATTGCGAATGCGCCTCGGGCGGCATCTCGACGACGAGCACGGAAGCTTTCGCTTCGACATTCTCCAGTCCAGCAAACTTGGCCGAGGGCACGAAGCCCTTGAGCGGCGTCAGCGAGACCGTGGTTCCGGAAATTGCGATGCGCTCCTGCGCCGATGCACTGCTCGCCAGCCCGACAACGAGCATGCAGCCGATCAGGAGATGAAGGGCGCTTCGGCCGGCATCCCGTGCCGCCCGTCCGATGGTCGTGATCATAAGCTCGCTCCGCTCGCAAAACAGGTCGCCATCGCTGCGCTAAGGGCTGACGCAGTGGCCGGCTATCCCTTTTGTGAAGGTCAGGGCTCTGTTCGACGAAAAGAGGGCATTGAGCTCAGCGCCGGCCGATCGCTGCCGTGATCATCGCTTTGGCGTCGGCGCCGGCCCATTCCGCCGGGCCCTGCAGCAGGGCGAGCTCGCAGCCGGCAGGATCGACCAGCAGGCTGATCGGCATGCCCTCGACCTTTTTCACCGCGCGGATGTCCTGGAAGACCTTGGCCTGTGGGTCGGCATAATAGGCGAGGCGGCTGATGTTCTTGTCGGCCAGCCACTTCTTCGGCTTGTCGGGGTGGCGCGTGTCGATGTTGATCGCCACGACCTCGAAATCGGGGCCGCCGAGTGCACCCTGGAGCGCATCGAGCGCCGGCATCTCGGTCAGGCAGGGCAGGCACCAGGTCGCCCAGAGATTGACCAGCACGGTCTTGCCGCGGAAGGCCGAGAGGGTCATCGGCTTGCCGTCCGGGCCGTTGAAGGCGAGATCGGGCAGGAGTGCTGGCTGCTTGGCGACCTCGACGGCCGCGACCTCGCCCTTCGCCAGCGGTCGCAGCGTCTCGACCTTTGTCGCAGCGGCGCTGCAGACGGAATTGCCGGCTGCGCCCCGCACGGAGTAGAAGGCCGCTGCGCCGCCGAACACCAGCAGCGCCAGGGCCCCACAGGCCATCGCCATTTTCGACCGAGACGTCATCGTGCGTCCTTGAAGAGCAGGAAAGATCGCCGTGAGCAACCGCATGTGGGGTGGGCGTTTCGCCACAGGTCCAGACGCCATCATGGAGGAGATCAACGCCTCCATCGATTTCGACCAGCGCCTGTGGCGCCAGGATATCCGCGGCTCGCTCGCTCACGCCGCCATGCTCGCCGAGACCGGCATCCTGACGAAGGCGGACGTGGACACGATCTCGGCCGGACTCAAGGGCATCGAAACCGAGATCGAGGCCGGGCGCTTCACGTTCTCGCGCGCGCTCGAAGACATCCACATGAACATCGAGAGCAATCTCAAGGATCAGATCGGCCTCGCTGCCGGCCGGCTGCACACCGCTCGCTCGCGCAACGACCAGGTCGCGACCGACATGCGGCTGTGGGTGCGCGATGCGCTCGACCAGCTCGACGAGCAGGTCGCCGACCTCCAGCTCGCGCTCGCCGAGAAGGCCGACATGTACGCCGGCGCGGTGATGCCAGGCTTCACCCATCTGCAATCGGCCCAGCCGGTCACCTTGGGCCATCACCTGCTCGCCTATGTCGAGATGCTGGCGCGCGACCGCAGCCGGCTGCGCGATGCGCGCGAGCGCATGAACGAGTGCCCCCTCGGCGCCGCAGCGCTCGCCGGCACCTCCTTCCCGATCGACCGGCACATGACGGCCAAGGCGCTCGGCTTTTCCCGCCCGACGGCGAATTCGCTCGATTCGGTCTCGGACCGCGATTTCGTGCTGGAGACCCTGTCGGCCGCCTCGATCTGCGCCATGCATCTGTCACGCCTGGCTGAGGAGATCGTGCTGTGGGCGACGCCGCAATTCGGCTTCGTCAAGCTCTCCGACAAGTTCTCGACCGGCTCCTCGATCATGCCGCAGAAGCGCAACCCCGACGCGGCCGAGCTGGTGCGCGGCAAGGCGGGCCGTGTCTTCGGCGCGTTGCAGGGGTTGCTGACGATGATGAAGGGCCTGCCGCTGACCTATTCGAAGGACATGCAGGAGGACAAGGAGGGCACCTTCGATGCGGTGCAGACCCTGTCGCTCTGCCTTGCCGCGAGCGCCGGCATGGTCCGCGACATGCAGCCCGACCTGAAGACGATGAAGAAGGCGGCCGGGCTCGGCTACGCCACCGCCACCGACCTCGCCGACTGGTTGGTGCGCGTGCTGAAGATGCCGTTCCGCGATGCTCACCACGTCACCGGGCGGCTCGTCGGCATCGCCTCGGCCAAAGGCGTCGGGCTCGAGAAGCTCTCGCTCGCCGAGATGCAGGAGGTCGAGCCGAAGATCAGCGACGAGATTTTCGCCGTGCTCGGCGTCGAGCGCTCGGTGAAGAGCCGCACCAGCTACGGCGGCACCGCGCCCGCCAATGTAAAGCGGCAGGCCAGGCGCTGGCTGAAGCAGCTCGCCAAGGACGCGAAGCCGCAGCCATGATCCCGGCGCAAAGGCTCGCAAGCTTGCGCGCCATTCGCTACAGTCCTCCCGAAGCTTCGCCTAAGGATCATCGTTCGTGCCGCAATCCCGCCTGAACCTCGGCCGCACCATGATGGTGATCGGCCTGCTCGGCCTCGCCCTCGCGGCTTGCGGCCGCCGCGGCCCGCTCGAGCCGCCGCCCGACGCCAAGAACGCCGTCGCGCTCCCCGATCAGCAGATCGGCGCCGTGGAGAACACCGCCAATCCGATGGAGGCATCGCCGCTTGGCCGGCCAGCACGCCGCAACCGGCCGATCGAGGTTCCCGAGAAGCCTTTCGTGCTCGACCCGTTGCTCTGAGCTGACATGCATCACTTCGCTTATCGCGACGGCGCGCTTTTCGCCGAGGATGTCGACCTGCGCGAGATCGCCGAGCAGGTCGGAACGCCGGTCTACGTCTATTCCTCGGCGACGATCGAACGGCACTACCGCCTCTATCAGGCAGCGATGGCATCGATCACGCCGGGCAAGCCGGCGCATGTCTTCTACGCCATGAAGGCGAACAGCAATCTCGGCGTGCTGAAGACCTTGGCCGCGCTTGGCGCTGGCGCCGACACTGTTTCCGAGGGCGAGGTCCGCAAGGCGCTCGCGGCCGGATTCCCGGCCAGCAAGATCGTCTTCTCGGGCGTCGGCAAGAGCGAAAGCGAACTCGCCTTCGCGGTCGAAGCCGGCATCTACCAGGTCAATATCGAGACCGAGGGCGAACTCGACCTCTTGTCGAAGGTGGCGCAGCGCCTGGGCAAGCGCCAGGAAGCGGTGTTCCGGGTCAATCCCGACATCGGTGCCGGCGGCCACGCCAAGATCACCACGGGCTCCTCGGCCAACAAGTTCGGCGTCTCCTTCGAGGAGGTGCACCGGCTCTATGCCCGCGCCGCCAACATGGCGGGCGTCAGGATCATGGGGCTCGCCGTGCATATCGGCAGCCAGATCCACGAGGTCGACGCCTTCGAAGCGGCCTATGTGAAGATGCGCGACCTCGTGCTGGCGCTGCGGGCCGAAGGCCACCGCGTCGACCGGCTCGATCTCGGCGGCGGGCTCGGCATTCCCTACGAAGTGCCCCGGGATTTCGACCATGGTCCGGGGCTGATCGAGGCCTATGCCGCGATGGTCGCCCGGGTGACGCAGGGGCTCGACGCCGAGCTCGGCTTCGAGCCGGGCCGGCTGATCGTCGGCAATGCCGGCATTCTCCTGACCAAGGTGCTGCACCTCAATCCGCGCCCGACCAAGGAGTTCCTCGTCGTCGATGCGGCGATGAACGACCTGATGCGGCCGGCCATGTACGAGGCCTATCACGAAATCTGGCCGGTGGCGGAGCCGGCGGACGGTGCGAAGACGATCGTCTATGACGTGGTCGGGCCGATCTGCGAATCAGGCGACACCTTCACCACCGGGCGCGAATTGTCTGCGTTGAAGCCGGGCGACCTCATCGCCTTCATGACCGCAGGCGCCTATGGCGCCAGCATGTCCTCGACCTACAACCAGCGCCCGCTTGTCGCCGAAGTGCTGGTGAAGGGCGACAGATTCGCGGTGACGCGGCCGCGCCAGAGCTATGAGGAGCTGATCGGCACGGATCGTGCACCGCCTTGGCTGCCCTGAGAGCCGGATGACATTTTGCTCGAATCGCTCGCGATTCGAACAAAATGTCTGAATCCGTCTCTATCCAAATGGTAGGAGCAGGATTCATGCGAAAAACCGGTTCCCACTTTTTCGCATCCTGCTCCGGACGCTTCACAATTAGCGGAGGCCTGTGGGGTATCGCGCCTCAGCGCTGGTCACGCCACAATCACGTGCTAGCCTGTTTGCTCGATCGATGAAGCTAGGAGCCCGTTCCGATCAGCTTGCCTGCAAGCTGATCGGTAAAACGGTCTCCAGACTCAATGTGAGAGACGGATTCACCGATCAGATTGAGTCAATCTGATCGGATCCGGCTCTAGAGAGGCGCCGCGGGGGGCGGCTCGGAGCATCGGATGAGCGAAACACCGCGCCGGACGGCGCTAGACCCGGTCTCGACGATCCGCAGGCGGTTGGAACGCCTCGCCGCGGCCTCGCGCCTGTCGCTGGCCTGGGAGCGTCTATGGCCGAAGCTGTGGGCGCCGCTCTGCGTCGCCCTCGTTTTCCTCGCCGTGTCCTGGTTCGGTCTCTGGTTGCACCTGCCTTGGTGGGGCAGGGCGGCCGGCTCCGCCATCTTCGCCTTGCTCCTGCTTGCCAGCTTCTGGCCGGCACTGACTGGCCGCTGGCCGAGCCGTCGCGAGGCATTGGCCCGGCTCGACCATTCGATGGATGGGGCACACCGTCCGGCGACATCGCTCGAGGACACGCTCGCGGTCGGCGGCAAGGACCCGGTCTCGCAGGCGCTGTGGACGCTGCATCTGCAGCGCCAGAGCGCTCATGTCGCGGCGTTGAAGGTCGCGCCGCCGCAGCCGCACATGGCCGGGCGCGACAAGCGCGCGCTGCGTGCCGCGCCACTGGTCGCCGCGGTCGCTGGCTTCTTCGTCGCAGGGCATGAGGCCCTGCCACGGCTCGCCGCCGCCTTCGATTGGCGCGGGCCGGCGCTGGCCACCGCCGCGGTGCGGATCGACGCCTGGATCGACCCACCATCCTATACACGTATGCCGCCGATCCTGATCGATTTCGCCAGACTCGCCAGCCCGAACTTCAACGTGCCCGAGAAGTCGACGGTGGTGGTGCGCATCGCCGGCAAGAGCGGCATGGACGTCGCGACCACCGGCCGGCTCGATGCCGTGCCGGTCGAAGGCAAGCCCGGTGAGGCCAAACCCGCCGAAGCCAGGCCGGTCGATGCCAAGGCCGCGCCGACGAACACGGTCGCGGTGACCGAGAAGCGCTATCTCGTCGCCGGCGACGGCACCTTGCGCATCACCGGCTCGGGCGCGCCGGGGCAGACATTGAGCCTGCACGCGGTCATCGACCAGAAGCCGGAGATCGCCTTCGCCGAGCCGCCCAAGGCAGTCAGCGGCGTGCAGGGCGGGCTCGGCATCAGCTATCGCGCCAAGGATGATTACGGCATCGCCTCGGCCGAGGTGCTCGTCTCGCGCGTCGGTCCGATCACGGGCGGTCGCTCGCTGGTCGAGGCGCCCAAGCAGGTATTGCCGGTGCCGCCTTCCGGTTCCGGCGACGAGGAGATGAAGAGCACGGTCGACTTCTCTGCCCATCCCTGGGCCGGTGCCAAGGTCAACATGAGCCTTTTGGCGCGTGACGAGACCGGGCAGGAGGGGCGCAGCGAGAGCGTCGAGGTCACGCTGCCGCAGCGGACCTTCACCAAGCCGCTCGCCAAGGCGCTGGTCGAACAGCGCCGCAAGCTGGTCATGGATGTCGAGAACCGCCGGAAGGTCCAGCTTGCGCTTGACGCGCTGATGATCGAGCCCGACCGCTTCATGAAGGAGACCGGCGTCTATCTCGGCATGCGCATGATCGGAGAGCGTCTGCGCCGCGCCGCCAGCGACGACCAGTTGCGCGAGACGGCCGAGATGATGTGGGCGCTTGCGTTGCAGATGGAGGATGGTGATCTTTCCGATGCCGAGCGGGCGCTCAGGGCCGCGCAGGAGAACCTGCAGCAGGCTCTGGAGCGCGGCGCTTCCGAAGAGGAGATGAAGAAGCTCACCGAGGATCTGCGCCGCGCCATGGACCAGTTCATGCGCGAGCTCGCCCAGCAATGGCAGCGCCAGCAGCAGAACGGCGAGCAGAACCAGGCGCAGATGCCGGAGAATTTCCGCACGGTGACGCCGCGCGACCTGCAGAACATGCTCAACCGTATCGAGGAGCTGACCAAGCGCGGCGACATGGCCGAGGCGCAGCGCCTGATGGAGGAGCTCAACAACCTCCTGAACAATCTCAAGACGGCGCGCCCCGGTCAGCAGGACCCGCGTCAGCGCGAGATGAACCAGGCGCTCGGCGACCTCGACAAGATGACGCGCGAGCAGCAGGAATTGCGCGACGAGACCTATCAGCAGGATCAGCAGCGCCAAAACCGGGCCCAGCGCGGTCAGCGGCCCGGTCAGCAGCAGGCCCGCCCGGGCCAGCAGGGCCAGCGTCAGCAAGGGCAGCAGGGCCAACGCGGGCAGCGCGGCCAGCAACCGGGGCAGCAGCCCGGCGAGAATGGTGAAGAGGGCGAAGGCGAGGACGGCCAGAACGCTGAAGGCGGGCAGGGCCAGGGCCAAGGCCTGTCGCAGCGCCAGCAGGCTTTGCGCGAGCGGCTGCAGGATCTGCAGCGGCGCATGCGGGGCATGGGCGCCGATCCCGGCGAACTCGGCGAGGCCGAGGATGCGATGCGCGAGGCCGAAGGTCAGCTCGGCCAGGGCCAGGACGGGCAGGCGGTCGATTCGCAGGGGCGGGCGCTGGAAGCTCTGCGCAAGGGCGGCCAGAACCTCGCTCAGCAGATGCAGGGCGAACCCGGCGAGGGCGAGGGCAATGACAACGCCTATGGCGAGCCGGATGGGCGGCCCGCCGGCCGGCCCTCGGCCCAGCAGCGCGACAACAACGACCCGCTCGGGCGGCCGCAGCGCCAGCGCGACTGGGCCGATGGCCGTGTGAGGGTGCCCGGCGCCGACGAGAGCGCGACGCAGCGGGCGCGGCGCATCCTTGAAGAGCTGCGCCGCCGTCTCGGCGATCCGATGCGCCCGACCGAGGAGCTCGATTACCTCGAGCGCCTGCTGCGGCGGAATTGACGAAAGGCCGCGCTAGGCGCGGCCTTTCTCTTAGGACTCAGCCCGCCCGATTGCCCGAGACGACCGCGAGCGCCGCGATGAAGCGGTCGAGATCAGCTTCCGTCAGATAGGGCGCCGGCGAGATGCGGATGGTGTTCCCCTTGGCGACGCCACCGCGGCGCACCGTCATCACCTTGTGCTGGTCACGCAGCGCCGCGACGACGGCGTTGCAGTCGGCGGCCGAGCGCTTGCCGGTCAGGGCGAAGGAGGTGATGCCGGCGACCATTTCGGGATCGTCCGGCGTCTGAATCTCGACGCCCTTGAGGTCCCGCGCCTTCGCCACCCAGTAATTGCGCAGATGGCGGTAGCGCGCCTCCTTGGCCGCCGGTCCGACTTCCTGATGCAAAGCGAGAGCGGCGGGGATGGCGAGCTGGGCAGCGAAGTTCGGCGTGCCGGTATGGATGCGCGAGCGGACATCGTCCGCCTTGAAGTCCTCGTCGCCGTAATGGGTGTCGATATCGGCAAGCCGTTCGCGGGCGATGTACATCAGGCCGACGCCGAGCGGCGCGCCGATCCATTTGTGCAGGTTGAAGCCGATGAAGTCGACGCCGAGATCCCTCGCCTTGAAGTTGACCTGACCCCAGCTATGGGCGGCGTCGAGGATGACGTCGATGCCGCGCGCCTTCGCCATAGCAGCGAGTTCCTTGACCGGCATCATCAGCCCGGTGCGGTGGCTGATATGGGTCAGCAGCAGGAGCTTGGTCTTCGGGTTGGCCTTGAGCGCGGCGTCATAGGCTTCGAGCACATTGGCCTTGGTCGGCGGCTCGGGGATGTCGAACTTGGCGACCTCGACGCCGCGCCGGCCTTTCAGCCAGTTCATCGCATACTGCATGGAGTCATAGTCGAGATCGGCATAGAGCACACCGTCGCCGGCTTTGAGCTTGTTGTAGCCGGCGATCAGCGTCTGCAGCGCCTCGGTGGCGCCGCGGGTCAACGCGATCTCCTCGCGGGCGACGCCGAGGAAATCGGCCAGCGGCGTGCGGACATTGTCGAGGTCCTGGCCGATCCTGGTGCGGGCGTAGACGGTGTTCTCGAAATTCACGAAGTCGGTCAGGCGCTTGTATTCGGCTTTCACCGGCTCGGCCATGATGCCCCAATAGCCGTTCTCCAGGTTCACCATGTCGGGGGTGACGCTGTAGAGGCGCCGGACCGCCTCCCAGTAGCCGGTGTCGGTGCCGAGATTGCCCGTCGGCAGGGCCGGCAGCGAGCGGGCGAGGGTGGGAGCGGCTGCGGCGGCGAGCGCGGCAGTACCTAGACCGGCGAGCAATGTGCGGCGATTGAGAGCGATGGGGTCGGTCATGGCGGGCTTTCCTGGAGGCGGTCGCCCTCGCTAGACGCGCGCTGTTTCAGGGCCATGACGGTCCTGTCGGCGAACTTATCCCCGCCCGGCGAAACGGGTGCATACTGGCGCAATGCGCAACGGGGAGTGCCGCCATGTCGATGCAGGGATCACCAGCCGAGGACATACCGCACGAGGAGCCGGAAGCTCCGCGGCAGCCGGACCTCGCCGTCACCGTCGCCCGGCTCGCGCGCCTCGCGCCGATCGGCAAAGCCGAGATCATGAACAACATCGCCCTGCATTTCGACCGGCTCGCCGCCGAGGCCGATCTGACGACGCCGCTGCGCGTCTGTCATTTCCTGGCCCAGGCGGCGCATGAGACCGACCGCTTCCGGACGCTCGAGGAGAAGGGTGGGAAGAAGCAGTTCGCCAAATACGAAGGCCGCGCCGATCTCGGCAACACCGAGCCCGGCGACGGCGCGCGCTACCATGGCCGCGGCATCTTCCAGCTCACTGGCCGGGCGAACTACAAGCGCATCGGCCGGATGCTGAACATCGATCTGGAAGGGCGGCCGGAGCTGGCGCTCGATCCGCGCATCTCGGTCCAGGTCGCCTTCGCCTATTGGCGCGACCGCAAGATCAACGCCGCCGCGGATCGTGACGACGCGGCCCGCGTCACCCAATTGATCAATGGCGGCGTCAACGGCCTCGCCGACCGCCGGCAGCTGCTCACAATGGCGAAGGGTATCTGGTTGTAGGCGTCAGCGATGCCCGGCCTTCAGCGCCTGATCGAGATCGGCGTAGAGGTCCTCGACATCCTCGATGCCGGTCGAGAGGCGCAGCAGGTCGGGCGGGCAGGGCGAGCCGGCGCCTTCGATCGAGGCGCGGTGCTCGATCAGGCTCTCGACGCCGCCGAGCGAGGTGGCCCTCTTGTACAGCTCGACATGAGCCGCTGTCGCAACCGCCGCGACCTCGCCGCCGGTGACCTGGACCGAGAGCATGAATCCGAAGCCGCCTTCCATCTGTCTGGCGGCGATGTCGTGGCCGGGATGCTGCGGCAGGCCGGGATAGAGCACGCGCGAGACCAGCGGGTGGGCCGAGAGCTTCTGCGCCAGCGCCATGGCCGAGGCCGACTGACGCTCCTGCCGGACATGGAGCGTGCGCATGCCGCGCATCAGCAGATAGGCCTCGAACGGGCCGAGAATCCCGCCCTGGCCCTTGCGCACGGTCTTGATCCGGGCCCAGAACTCATCGTCCTCGCGGGCGCAGAGCGCGCCGGCGACGACGTCGGAATGGCCGTTCAGCACCTTGGTCGCGGCGTGCATGACGATGTCGGCGCCGAGCGTCAGCGGGCGGGTGTGGACCGGCGAGGCGCAAGTCGAGTCGACCGCGAGCTTTGCCCCGGCTGCATGGGCGATCTCGGCGGCGGCGGCGATGTCGGTGATCGTCCAGAGCGGGTTGGACGGCGTCTCGGCCCAGACCAGCTTGGTGACGCCGGGCTTCACCGCGTCCTTCAGCTTGGCGAGATCGTCGGTCTCGACGAAGTCGATCTTCAGCCCCCAGCGCGTTGCCTCGGTCAGCAGCCAGGCGCGCAGCGCCCAGTACATCACCTTGGAGGCGACGACATGATCGCCGGGCGAGAGCGCCTGGAATACGGCGGTCGCAGCGGCCATCCCCGAGCCGAACAGTAGGGCGCCGGCCTTGGCCTCCTCCAGCATGGCGAGCACGGCCTGCGCCTCGTGCACCGTCTCATTGTCCGGCCGGCCATAGATGAAGCCGGAGGAATAGGCGTTGTCCTCGTCGCGGATATAGGTGGTGGAGACATGGATCGGCGGCACGACGGCCTTGGTCAGCGGGTCGATCTTGCCCATCGCCTGGGCGGCGAGCGAACGGGGGTGCAGCGGGCGCTTGGTCATTGGGCGATCCGATTTCTACTATGTGAGACAATTCATCTCATCGAGTTTGCTGCAGTGCAAGAGGCTCGCCTTGCCCGGAGCGCAGGGAAGCCTCATCCTCGTCGCATGAGCATATCGACAGAGCGGGCCGATCGTGAGCCCAACCTATGGCTTGCCGCTGCCCTCGCAATCCTGCCGGTCGTCGCGGCCTCGCTGATCGGCAGCGCCGTGACCGTGCCGCAGATTCCCGGCTGGTATGCCGGCCTCGCCAAGCCCCCCTTCAATCCGCCGAACTGGTTGTTCGCGCCGGTCTGGACGACGCTGTTTGCGCTGATGGCGCTCGCTGCCTTCCGTACCTGGCGATCGCCGGCGGGGACAGCAGGCAGGACGCAGGCGCTGCGCGCCTATCACGTCCAGTTCGTGCTCAACGTGCTTTGGTCATGCGCGTTCTTTGGCTTGAACAGCCCGGTGAGCGGCCTCGTCGTGATTGCGCTGCTGCTGGCAGCGATGATCTGGACGATGCGGTGCTTCGCGAGGCTGGGCGACAGGCTGTCCGTGGCTCTGTTCGTGCCCTATCTCGCCTGGGTCTCGTTCGCGAGCCTGCTCAACGCCTCGATCTGGTGGTTGAATCGCTGAACGCTCATCCCGCCCAATCCGTCACCATCAGGCCGGGGACACGCTCGAACTCTCGGCGGTTGCCCGTAACGAGAACTACGCCACGCCGCCGGGCCTGGGCTGCGATCAGAATGTCGTAGGCGCCGATCGGCGTACCAGAGGATTCGAGTACGGCGCGGATGTCACCGGCCTCGGCTGCGTCCTCGTCATCGAAGGGTAATAGCTCGAACCCCTCAGCCAGGAAGGCTTCGAGCACCCGTGTGGATGCATCGCGCCGAACACTTTTGGCGATGCCGTAACGCAGCTCGAAGAGGACGACGGCCGGGATGAGGAGCGTCGTCCCTGAGGCCAATTCCTGCCGAAGTCGCTGTTCGATGGCCGGTACGCGGCCATTGATCGCAAACACGATCACATTGGTGTCGAGGCAGAACATCTCGCCGGCTCAGCCGAATGAGATCTCGTCCTCGCCGCCGGGAGGTGGATCGTCCGGCAGCCCCTCCACCAAGAAGTCGCGCGCACCGAGCGCGTCGAGGCGGGCGCGCCAGGTAGCAGCATCGAAAGGTGGGCGGGCGATCGGCTCGAGGATGACCTTGTCGCCGATCTTGCTAACCTGCACTTCGCTGCCCTGGAAGCGGAATTCCTTCGGCAGCCGCACCGCTTGGCTGCGACCATGCATGAAGAGTTTGGCTCTCGCCGATGTCGCGCTCGTGGCCATCTGCATTCTCCGGATGATATCTACTCAAGATAGATATCATCCGCTTAGCGTCAACGGGCTTGAGAGTTGCGACGACTTACCCGATCGAGCGCTCGATCACGCGCAGAACCGTCTCGCGCAATTCGGCGATGGTGAAGGGTTTGGTCATCACCTCCGAGACGATCGTCTCCAGGCTCTTGGCCCGCTCGCGCTGCTCGGCATAGCCGGTCATCAGCATGATGGTGAGGTCGGGGAATTGCTGCTTGGCCGCGAGCGCCAGCGCGATCCCGTCCATCAGCGGCATGCGGATATCGGTGAGCAGAAGGTCGAAATGGCCCTGCTCGGCCATCAGGATGTCGAGCGCCTCGGCGCCGTCGCCGGCAGTCAGGCAGTCATGACCGTCGATGGCGAGGCCGCGCGCCACGAGCGAGCGCAGGCTCTCCTCGTCATCGACCACGAGAATGCGTGACATACCCTCAGATCCCCGGCAGGCCCGCCTGATCGGCGGTCTCGATCACGCCGACATAGGGCAATTGGCGATAGGAGTGAGCGACGTCCATGCCGTAGCCGACGACGAAATAATCGGGGCATTCGAAGCCGACATAGTCGGCCTTGATATTGACGGCGCGCTTGCCCGGCTTTTCGAGCAGCACGGCGGAGGAGACGCGTGCGGCGCCACGCGCGGCGAGCAGGTCCTTGGCGAAGGCGAGGGTGCGGCCGGATTCGAGGATGTCGTCGACGAGCAGCACATGCCGGCCGCGGACATCGCTCTGCACATCGCGCAGGATCTCGACCTGGCCGGAGGAGATCGTGGCGGCGCGATAGCTCGACAGGTGGACGAATTCGACCTGCGGCGTCATGCCAGTGCGGTGCATGGCGCGGATCAGATCGGCGACGAACATGAAGCTGCCCTTCAGCACCGCGACGACGAGCAGGTTGTCGCCGGCAGTGGCCGCGATCTCGGCGGCCATTTCGGCATTGCGCTCGGCGATCGCCACCTCGTCATAGAGAACGCGGATACGCTGGGGCTGGGACATCAGACGACCGTTCCTTTCGGCGCGGGCCCATGCCCGCGCAGCCCCGAGATCGCGGGCTAAACTCTTCAGGCCTCAGTCATAGCCTCCGCGCTCCGACAATTGAAGCGGCCGGATTCCGAGGGTGTGGGAAATCAGTGGAGGCTTGCAAGGCCGTCGGAGCTACCGGAGCCGAAACGCAACTGGACCGAGCGGCCATCCTGCGGCGGCGAAGCCAGGCGGGCGCGGAAATGCATCAGCTCCGCCGGCTCCAATGACGGGCGCGGCGGTTCCGTCGTCCAGCTATAGAGCACCTTGCCGTCTTCACCCTGAACCATCACGGTGATCGGCGGCACTTTGGTCGTGCCTTTGGCGACGTTGGTGACATCGCCGGAGACGACGAGGAAGCGCCCCTGCTGGTCCTGGACCAGCTCGCTCTCGACGGCGCTGAAGGCGAGGCCGCGCACGTTCACCGGCAGGCCGATGGTCGCGTACAGCCCGGCGAATTGCGGCATTGCCCGCACGACGCGCTCGCGCTGCCAGAGGGCGAGACCAAGGACGGCGAGGCCGACGGCTACGAAGATGCCAGCAGCTGCCGAGCTCAGGCGCTTGTCGACGCTACCGGCGCCGGCCCGGCTTCGCTTGCGTTTGTGCTTGGGCGGCGTGGGCTGCGCAGTATCCGGCTGCGGCTCCGATCGCTCGGCGGTGAGAGCCGAGATGTCGGCCTCGATCTCAGCGGCGCGGCGCAGTTCCTCCTCCAGCTCCGCGGCGGTCTGCTCCGGGGTGGGGGCACCCGGAAGTTCCGGCATAGCGGCATCCAAGTCGGATTGCAGGACTTCGGCAGTCGGTTCAGTCTCGGTCACTTGCGACGCGTCTACTGACTGCGGCGCCTGGATCTGCCAGGTCGTCTGGCAGCTGGCGCAGCGTACCTTGCGGCCGGCGCTCCCGATCTTGGCCTCGGCAATCTCGTACCGGCTGGCGCAGTTGGGGCAGACGATCAGCATGGCCTTAAAATCGCTCGCTCCGCGCTGCATCCCCGGGCATCGGTCCGGAGCCTGATCCTCTCGTCGCTGCGCGCAAGCACAAGCGGAGGGCTGGAGCAGCTCCGCCTCCCATAGGGTCGATTTATGGTTAACGTGGCGTAAAGCCTGTGCTTGCAGGGCTGAGGAAAACGCGTCGGTGCTTCCCGCCGCAGCGGGATCTAGGTGTAAGGTCGTGCCGGCTCGGCGGCCGTCCGGTACGATTCGGAAAGTTCAGCGAGAGGAACTGCGTTGGTTCGGTTCGAGAATGTCGGGTTGCGATACGGGATGGGCCCGGAGGTGCTGAAGGACATCAACTTCAGCATCGCGCCGCGCTCCTTCCAGTACCTGACCGGGCCGTCGGGAGCGGGCAAGACCACGCTGATTCGACTCGTCCTGATGGCGCTCAAGCCGACGCGCGGCCTGGTCAACCTGTTCGGCCAGGACGTTTCGCGCCTCGATGCCGCCACGCTCACCGATTTCCGTCGGCGCATGGGCGTTGTCTTCCAGGATTTCCGGCTGCTGGACCATCTGACGGTCTACGAGAATGTCGCGTTGCCGCTGCGCGTCCTCGGCAAGGAGGAGGCAGGTTATCGCGCCGAGGTCGTGGAGTTGCTGCGCTGGGTCGGCCTGGGCGAGCGCATGCATGCGGTGCCGGCGGTGCTCTCCGGCGGCGAGAAGCAGCGCGCCGCGATCGCGCGCGCCCTGATCAGCCGGCCGCAATTGCTGCTCGCCGACGAGCCGACCGGCAATGTCGACCCCGGCCTCGGGCGGCGGCTGCTCCGTCTGTTCATGGAGTTGCAGTCGCTGGGAACGGCGGTGGTGATCGCGACCCACGACATCGCCCTGATGGAACTCTACGACGCGCCGCGCCTCGTGCTGGCGGATGGGCATCTTCATGTCGATGCCTGACCATCTCGACATGGACGAGGCCGAGGAGGAACGGCCGCGCAGCGGCCAGCGCCTGCCGGCAAGCCTTCGCCGCGACCAGCCCTTGGTGCCGGTCGATTCAGTGGCGGGGCGGGCGCTCGTCGTCGTCATCGCCATTCTGACTTTCCTGGCCGCGCTGAGCGCCGGGGCGGCGCTGCTCGCCGCGCGCGCCTCGGAGCAATGGCGCAGCGCCGTCGCTAACGAAATGACGATCCAGGTCCGGCCGGATCCTCGCCGCAATATCGAGCAGGACATTGCGCGCGCCGTCGAGCTTGCGCGGGCCGTGCCGAGCGTCGCCGAGGTCAGGCCGGTGCCGCGGGCCGAATCCGACAAACTGCTCGAGCCCTGGCTCGGTGCGGGTCTCGACCTCGTCGAATTGCCGGTGCCACGCCTGATCGTGCTGCGGCTGTCCTCGACGGTCGCCAATGATCTCGTGACCTTCAGCCAGGCATTGCGGCGCGAGGTGCCGAGCGCGACTCTCGACGATCACAAGCTCTGGGTGCGCCGGCTTTCGACCATGGCGAGCACGATCATTCTCGCGGGTGTCGCAGTGGTGCTGCTCGTGCTGGTAGCGGCCGGGCTCGCGGTCGCCTTCGCCACGCGCGGCGCCATGGCCGGCAGCCGCGATTCTGTCGAGGTGCTGCATTTCGTCGGCGCGACAGACGAGTTCATCGCCCGCGAGTTCCAGACACGTTTCGTCGCACTCGGCTTGCGCGGCGGTGCGGCTGGCGGGCTCGCGGCGATCATCGCGATCGCGCTACTCGGCTTCCTGTCCTCGGCCTGGAGCGCGACGCCGGAAGCCGACCAGTTGCAGGCGCTGTTCGGGGCCTTCGAGATCGGCTGGTCCGGTTATGCCGTCGTCATTCTGGTCGCGGCTGTGGTTGCGGCGATCGCGGGACTCGTCTCGCGCCTGACTGTGCGGCATTATCTCAGGGCAATGGGCTGACTCGCTTCGCGGCGAGGTTGTGGGGATGCCGTCATTGTGCCCGATTGGGCGGTTAGTTTCCCGGTCTCATGGTGCTGCTTGGAACCCGGCAAGGCCATCTTCCCTGTGTTGAGGACAGCCCGGCTGCCCTACGACCGATGACGACGCTTGCCCCCCCGCGGCGCCGCTGGTTCCGCACATTCCTGCTCTGGTCCTGCCTCATCGGCTGCTTCGCTCTGGTCGCCGGCTATGTCCGCTTCGCTACGGGATTGTCGGTGACCGAGTCCCGTTCGCCGCCCCGGACGGATGCGATCGTCGTCGTCACCGGCGGAGCGCAGAGGATCGGGGACGCTGTCAGCCTGCTCAATGCCGATCGTGGACGGCGCCTCCTGATCAGCGGCGTCAACGAGAAGACCAGCCGCGAAGAGCTGGCCAAGCTCAACCCAAGTGCGCGCGAGGCGCTCTCCTGCTGTGTCGATCTCGACTATCGCGCCCGCAACACCATCGGCAACGCCATCGAGACGCGGCGCTGGGTCCGCCGCCATGATTTCCGTTCGCTGCTGGTGGTGACGTCGAACTATCACATGCCGCGCACTCTGCTCGAACTTCGCCATGCCATGCCAGGCGTGCGTTTCGTCCCGCATCCGGTGGTGACCGACCAGGTCGACGTCGCCGGCTGGTGGCGCGACTGGCACACGGTCCGCCTGCTGGCACCGGAATACCTCAAATATCTGGTCGCCGCGGTGCGCAGCCAGCTCGAGACTGATCCGGAGACCTCGCGGCTCTCGGTGATCATCGGCGGGCGGAAGCCCATCTCGCCGAAGCCAGGCGACCTGATCGGCCCCGAGCATGAGAAGCGCTCGCGAGCCGCAACGTCGCTACGCGGGGCCTGACCCACACTGCTGGCTCTTGACGCGCCCTTGCCGCCGGGGTTCTTGCGGGCCATGCTGCTGATCCGCTCGATCCTGTTCAACACCGCCTTCTATCTCAACCTCGCCTTCTGGCTGGTCGGGGCGATGGTCACGCTCGTCCTGCCACAGCGCTTCCTGCTGATGATCGCCCTGGGCTGGGCTCACAGTTCGCTTTGGCTGATGCGGGTGATCGTCGGCACGCGTTGCGAGATCACTGGCGTCGAAAACATCCCGCCCGGCGGCATCATCATGGCAGCCAAGCACCAGTCGACCTGGGAAACCTTCGCGCTGGTGACGGTGTTCCGCAATCCGGTCTACATCCTCAAGCGCGAATTGACCTGGCTGCCCTTCTTCGGCTGGTGCCTGATCAAGATGAGGATGATCCCGGTCGACCGCGGCGCACGCAGCAAGGCGCTGCAGGAGGTGACCCGGCGCGCCAAGGTCGAACTCGGCCAGAAGGGCCGGCAGCTGATGATCTTTCCGGAGGGCACGCGCCGGCCAGCCGGCGCCGAGCCAGCCTATAAGTATGGCGTCACCCACCTTTATGCCGAACTCGGCGTGCCTTGCGTGCCTGTGGCGCTCAATGCCGGGCTGTTCTGGCCGCGCCGCAGCCTGATCAAGCGGCCAGGGACGATCCGCGTCGAGATCATGCCGGCGATTCCGCCGGGCATGGACAAGGTGGCCTTCCACGCCTTGCTGCAGGAGCAGATCGAGACCGCGAGCAACCGGCTGCTGGCCGATGGTCTGGCTGAACTCGCCCGCCTTGGCGTGCCCGCTCCTGTCAGCACGCGTCAGGAGGCGCACCCCAACGGCTGATCGGCCTTGACAAGGAGCATGAGTGTTCCGATTTTGTTCTAGAACAAAGGAGGAACGATATGGCTGCTTTGGCCCGAGCCCGTTTCCCATTCGACCGTAACCGGTCGATCGACAAGATGCCGCGCCAGCTCAACCTGCTGGAGGCACTACAGCCCGCCAAGGCGGAGCGTGCCGCTCCGCTATTCAGCGACGAAGCGACGCTTCCGGGGCAGGTGCGCGAGATGCCGCTGCGTGCTGCCTCTCAAGTCGCCGAGCGCCGTTTCACCGCTTGGCGCGGCCGCTCTGGCCGGCGCTATGTCGCCTCGGTCTTCACGATCCAGGACGGGCATGCGCTCGGCTTCACCGACGCGGTGCTGCTGGCGGTGTCTCCGGACCGCAAGATCGTCGCGGCGCGCGACAGCGGCCCGTTCGGCATCGACGCGGACTTGACGCGCTGGCGCGACGCTGTCGCCATGGCCGGCGCCAGCGAGATCCACATTCATCTGTTGGCGGAAGACGGCGCCGGCCGCCGAGCCGCGCTCTGCGACCTGATGCCGGAGGCGTGAGCGCAAGCGCTCAGCCTGTCGCCGGCGGGCTCGTCCTGTCGAGCTCGGCCACGAGATGCGCCAGCAGCGGGTCGTGGATGCCCATCTCGTGCAGGTGCTCATGGGTTCGCCGGACATAGTCCGGGTTCTCGCCTGAGACGCCCTTGCCCTGGCGGACGAATTCCAGCACCGCCGCTTCCGGCAGGCGGCCGGCGTATTGGGAATGGTTCCGGTCGGCGATGTAGGTCACCGCATTGAGGCACCGGCCATCGTCGAGCCGCAGCGCCAGCCGCCGCTCGAGATAGACCGCGGTCGCCTGCTCGCGGGCGCGCAGATAGTCGATCGTCTCTTCAGCCTGCTCGGCAGGCACACGGAAGGCGACGCCGCGGCAGATGCCGCCGCGATCGAGGCCGAGCACCAGCCCCGGCACCTCGGGCGTGCCGCGATGGACATGCGAATAGATGCAGAGCGCGCGGTGGTAGCCGTGCAGGCGCGCCCCCGCGCGCTCGACGAAGTCGAAGCCGGGGCGCCAGATCAGCGAGCCGTAGCCGAATACCCAGAGATCTTCCGGCGGAAGCGGCGCCGTCATCCGTTTCCTCACAATTTAGCCCGCTTGCCTCGCCAGAGAGGCACGCGCGACCCGTTGGCGGATAATCCTCGCCAGCGCTGGCGCGTTGCGGCCCCGGTCGCTATCAACCTGCCGAGATTTTCGCAATGGAGCGCCTGCGCATGTCCGATACTACGCCCGTGCGCCGGCATGGCCGCTTCTGGCTCTACGCGCCCTTCGTGCTGCTCGCGTTGCTTGCCGCCGGCTGGTCCGGCATCTGGGGCTTTGCGCGCAGCAAGGTCGATCAGGAGCTCGATGCCGGCATCGCTCGCGAGGCGCGGGCCGGGCGCAACTGGACCTGCCGCGACCGCAATGTCGGCGGTTATCCGTTCCGCATCGAGGTGCGTTGCGCCAGCCTGACGCTGACCTCCTCGCGCTGGGGCGACGAGGTCAAGATCGATGCCGGGCCGGCGGTCGCGGTCGCGCAGGTCTGGACCCCCGGCCACATCATCCTGCAGATGACCGGGCCGATGCTGGCCAACCTGCCGCAGGGGCGGAAAGCGGCGCTCGACTGGAAGGCGCTGGCCGCGAGCCTGCATCTCACCGGCCTTGCCTTCGAGCGCTTCTCGCTGGTGCTGGGCGAGCCGGTCCTGACCGTCACCGAACCCGGACAAGGCGCGGCCGAGACCTGGCGTGCGGCCGCAGCCGAGGCGCATCTGCGGCCCAATCCGCAGCGCTTCTCCAGCGAAGGCGTGGTCGATCTCGCAGTCAGTGCAAAGGGCGGCGTGCTGCCGGCGCTGGAGGCGCTGCTCGGCAATGGCCAGCTCGCCGATCTCGACCTGCAGGCCAGCCTGTCGCGGGCGCTGTCCTTCCGGCGCGGCTTCAATCCCGATGCACTCGAAGCCTGGCGCACTGCCGGCGGCGCGCTCGATGTGACCAAGCTCGTCTTGACCAAGGGGCCGACGCGGCTCGAAGCCAGCGGCCTGGTGGCGCTCGACGAGGCGCATCGGCCGGCCGGCAAGGTCTCGGCGGCGGTCGCCGGCGTCGACCGCATCGCCGGCATCAAGGTCGGCGGCCTGACCGCGGGCCTCGGGGCGCTCCTCGGCGGGCGCAGCGATGGCGGGCAAAGCAATACGGCGGCAGGGCTTTCGCCGCTGCCGCCGCTGGTCCTGCGCGAAGGCAGGGTTTTCCTGGGGCCGCTCAGGCTGCCTCTGCAGCCATTGCCGCCGCTCTACTGATCAGGGGTCAGGCCGCGGGCAGGGCCGCCCGCGGGGCCTCGATCTTCACAAGCGCCTTCTTGACCGCGTCCTGCACCTTCTCGAAGGCGCGGACCTCGATCTGGCGGACGCGCTCGCGCGAGACGCCGAACTCCTCGGAGAGCTCCTCCAGGGTGATCGGGTCCTCGGCGAGGCGACGCGCCTCGAAGATGCGCCGCTCACGGTCATTGAGCACGCCGAGCGCCTCACGCAGCGCCAGATGGCGGTTGTCACTCTCCTCGGAGGCGGCGAGCCGGTTCTCCTGGCTGTCGCTGTCGTCGACGAGCCAGTCTTGCCATTCGCCTTCGCCATCCTCGCGCAACGGCGTGTTGAGCGATGCGTCACCGCCGAGGCGGCGGTTCATGTCGATCACGTCCTGCTCGTTGACGCCGAGCTTGGTCGCGATGCTCTTGACCTGATCGGGCTTGAGGTCGCCGTCGCCGAGCGCCGAGATCTTGCTCTTGGCCTTGCGCAGGTTGAAGAACAGCTTCTTCTGGTTGGCGGTGGTGCCCATCTTCACCAGCGACCAGGAGCGCAGGATGTACTCCTGGATCGAGGCCTTGATCCACCACATCGCATAGGTCGCGAGCCGGAAGCCCTTGTCGGGCTCGAAGCGCTTGACCGCCTGCATCAGGCCGACATTGCCCTCCGACACGACTTCGCCCATCGGCAAGCCGTAGCCGCGATAGCCCATCGCGATCTTGGCGACGAGGCGCAAATGCGAGGTCACGAGCTTATGGGCCGCATCGCGGTCGCCATGCTCGCGCCAGCTCTTGGCCAGCATGAATTCCTCGTTCGGCTCCAGCATCGGGAACCGACGGATCTCATCCAGATAACGTGAAAGTCCGCCCTCCGCGGACATGACGGGCAACGACGCAGTCGCCATGCTCGTACTCCTTTCCGGCTCCCGCTCTGCGGCGAGCCAACCACCCGATGTTCCATCGGGCAGGATCATCCGGCACACTGCCTCGGCGACGACTTCCGTCCAGTCACCTGCGATGTGCCTGGCGCGCTTTCCGTTCAGCCGAACCCGGCTGAACGATGAGAATTCGCGCCAACTCTCATGTGGAGCATGTTCTCATCGCAAAAGTGGTCCCCACTTTTGCGGAACATGCTCAAGCGGCGCCCCTTTAGCCATCCGCTTTCGCAGCGCAGTATAGACGATGCGAGGGTGGCGGAAAGTGGGCGGCGCGGCAAAAATCGGTCACAGGATCGAGAGTTCTGCTTGCAAACGTGCAAAGTCGGCCGGCGGTTCCGACTCGAAGCGCAATTCCTCGCGGGTGACCGGGTGCTCGAAGCCGAGCAGGCGTGCATGCAGCGCCTGGCGGCCGAGATCGGCGAGCGCGGCGCGGGCGTTTTCGGGCAAACGGCTCGCCTTGGTCATGAAGCCGGAGCCATAGAGCTGGTCGCCAAGCAGCGGGTGGCCGATATGGCTCATATGGACGCGGATCTGGTGGGTGCGGCCGGTCTCGAGCTGGCATTCGACCAGGCTCGCCAGGGCCTCGAGTTCCTCATGGCCGCGTAGCAACGGAGGGTAGCGCTCGATCAGTTCGATATGGGTGATCGCCTCGCGACCCCTGCCTTCGCCAACCACCATCATCTTTTCGCGATTGCGGTTGGAGCGCTCGATCGGGGCGTCGATCGTGCCGGTCTGCCGGCGCGGAGAGCCCCAGACCAAGGCGAGGTAAGCCCGTTCGAGAGGGCCGGTGCGGCCATGGTCGGCGAACTGCTTGGCGAGGCCGCGATGGGCCTTGTCGTTCTTGGCGACGACGAGCAGGCCGCTGGTGTCCTTGTCGAGCCGGTGGACGATGCCGGGCCGGCGCACGCCGCCGATGCCGGAGAGGCTCTCGCCGCAATGGGCGATCAGGGCGTTGACCAGCGTGCCATCCTCATGGCCGCCGGCGGGGTGGACGACAAGCCCGGCCGGCTTGTCGATCACGATCAGGTGCTCGTCCTCGAAGACGACGGTGAGCGGGATGTCCTGGCCGACTGGCGCGGCCGGCTTGGCCTCCGGCATGACGAGGGAAAGGCGCTGTCCGTCGGCGACCTTGCGGCTGGGATCGGCGACCACGGCCCCGTCGATGCTGACGCCGCCCTCCTTGATCACCTGCTGCAGGCGCGCACGCGAGACCTCGCCGCCGAGCAGGGCGAGCGCCTTGTCAAGGCGCAGACCGGCCTGCTCGGGCGTGATAACGAGCTCGGTGGCGGGTGAAGAGATGGTCTCGGAGGTGGTCATGCGCCGTCTATAGGCGTCCCGGGATAAAATCGCACCCCAAGATCACGCGTCGTGCTTCGGGCTTGACCCGAGCATCTCAAGCCGGATGAGGCACTGAGGAGCGCCTTCTCGTCATGAGATTCTCGGGTCTGCGCTTCGCTTCGCCCGAGAACGACGCGCGCTTTGGCGTCAGCTGAAGATCCGGAATCGCCCCTTGGCCTCGCCCGGCGCCTGCTGCTCAGGACCTGGATCGTCAGGGGCATGCGAGACCGGGAAGACGACCGGTGCGGGCTTGGTCTGCTGCGGCGCTGGCCTGGGGGGCACCGAAGTGATCTCGACGACGGGCTCGGCCGGGGGAGGGGCTGCCGCGACAACCGGCTCCGGCTTGGCCTCGACCTTGGGTTCCGGCTTCGGCTCGGATTTGGGTTCGGACTTCGGCGGCTCGGGCGCAGGCGGTGGGGCGAGCCCTGCCGCTGCCGGAACCGTCACAGCCTCCGCGATCTCGGCCTTGCCTTCGAGCAAGGGCGCCGAGGGCTCGTCGAGATCGGCGAGGACGTCGTCATCGAGATGGGCGCCCTGGCTACCGAGCGTCGCCGGCGGCACGGTCCAGACGAAGGCGTCGAGCCGGCCCGAGATCGGCGAGACCGGCAGCCATTTGTCGGAGACGAGCCCGTCGGCGACCCAGGCGGCATCGCGCGGGGCGCGGGTGGCGCGCGCCAGCCATTCGCGGACGCGGCCGGTGGCGCCGTGCTCGGCCTCCTCGAGCTCGGCCATCAGCAGGCAGGCGCGGACCGAGGCGCCGCCGGCGAGCAGAGGCTTCAGCGTGGCGCGGGCGCGGGCAAAGTCCTGGGCGTGGATGGCGGCGCCGGCGAGTGCCAGCACGCCTTCCGGGTCGGCGGGTCTGAGCTTGGTCAGCGTCTCCGCCCGGGCGAGGCGGTCGCGAGCGCTGTCGCCGGGGCGGACGTCGAGATAGGCGCTGGCGATGTCGGGATGCGAGACCTGCTTCCAGGCCGCTTCCAGCAATCGCGCCGACTTCTTGATGTCGCCGCGCTCGGACAGCATCCGGCCGGCCAGCGCCGCGGCGGGGGTGAGGCCGGGGGCGAGCTTGACTGCTTCGAGTGCGGCGGCGAGCGCCTTCTCGGGCTCGCGATCCTTGGCTTCGAGGGCTTCGGCGGCGAGCAGCACGGCGCGCTGGCGCTTGGCCTCGCCCTTGTCGGCGAGGCGCAGGGCTGCGCGGCGCTCGACTGCGGTGCGGGCGGCCTGCCAGTCGCCGGCGGCGGTGTGGAAGTCGAGCAGGGCGTCATTGGCCCAGGCGAGCGAAGGCGAACGGCGCACCGCGTCGTCGGCGAAGGCGCGGGCGGCGGCCATGTCGCCGCGCCGGCGGGCCTCGACGAAGAGGCCGCGCAGGCCGAGCACGCGCGTCTCGGGCTTGTCGAGCATCGCCTTGAAGGCAGCTTCGGCCTGGCCGCGATCGCCGGAGAGCTGGGCCGATTGTGCTTCGAGCAGCAGCGTCAGCGGCTCGTTGGCGACGAATTTGCGGGCGTCGACCGCGTAGCGTCCGGCGGCGACGGGATCGCCTGCGCCGATCGCGACCATGCCGCGCGAGATCGCCTCGAAGCCGCGGGCGCGGCGCCGGGCTCGCGAGGCGAAGCCGAAGGCGGAGGGCAGGCCGAAAACGAAGCGCATGATCGCCCAGGCGACCAGGGCCAGGAAGGCGAGCACGACGACGCCGATCGCCGCGATCGCGACGCTGGTCTCGATGCGGTAGCCTTGCCACAGGATCGAGACCTCGCCCGGCCGGTCGGCGAGCCAGACGGCGCCGGCGGCGAGCAGGGCGATGACGACGAGATAGACCAGTACGCGAACCATCGGGATCTATCCTCTCAGCCTGCCGTGCCCAGCGCCGCGACCGCGTCCTGCGCGATGCGGTTGATCGTCGATTCGGCGATGGCGCGCAGCCTCAGCGCCAGGCCGAAGGCTTCGCTGCCGCGCCGTGCCGGCTCGGGCAATTGCGTCCAGAGCTCGGCCGCCTTGACGATATCGTTCTGGGCGAGCGCACCCTCCATCCGGATCGGCAGGGTCGCGGGATCGCTGGAGCCGGAATCGCCGACGGGACGGATGGTGACGACGCGGCTGGCGAGGCCGAGCAGCTTGTCTTCCCAGCTGTTCGCCGCCGGGGTGGTCTCTCGCACGAACAAGGCGTGGTGGCTCTTGAACAGCGCCAGCAACTGGTCGCGCGTGGATGCGCCGCTGCCGGCGACAGCAGCGAGTGCGGCCTTCTGATCGGCGGGGATCTCGCCGAGCGCGGCGAGATCGCTCTGGAAGGGACGGCCGGAGCCGATCGCATCGCGGATGCGCTCAGCGAGAACCACGCGGGCCGCTGCCACCGCCTGGCGGCTCGGCTGGGCTGCGCTCTTGGCTGCCGCTTCGACGCCAGCGAGACGCTGGCCCAGCGTTGCGGCTGCGTCGCGGGCGGCGGCGGCCGTGCTGTCGGCGCGGTCGAGCTTCTCGTTCAGCCCGGCGGGGAGGTTGGCGCCGGCTGCAGGAGCAGCCTTGGCGAGTTCGGCAAGCCGGGCGGCATTGGCCTGCGCCTCGCTGCCCGCCTTGGCGGCGCTTTCCGCCGCGGCTACCGCCTTGCGGTCGACGGCGTCGAGGGCGGCACGGTTGGGCAAGGCGGCGTTCTGCGCCTGCAAGGTCTCGACGCGCTTGGCGAGTTCGGCGAGGCGGGCGCCATCGTCGGGACCGGAGAGGCGCAGGCCAAATAGGACCACGCCGGCGCCGATCACGCCACCGGCGAGGCCAGCGAGCGCGACGGTCGGCAGGCTGTAGCGCCGCTGATGCTCGGGCACCGGTGGCGGTGTGAATTCCTCGGGGAGTGCCTCGGTCGGCAAGACCGCCTCGGCGGCGGTCTCGATGCGCTCGGCTTCGGCTGCGCTGGTCACTGACGTTGCGGCCGCCTGCGGCGCCGTCTCGACGGTTTCCGTCGCCGAGAGCGCGATGGTCGGCGGCGTCCGGCCCGAGCGATTGCGGCGCTTGCCCGCCTGGCCCTGATCGCTGCTCGGCTCTGCCGTCATGCCGTCATTGTCCGCCTTGTCGTCCGTCGCTGCCGGCTCCTTAGCATCGCTGCTCAGCAGAGTGCGAGCGGGAAGCTGGTCGAGTGCGGCGAAGAGTGCGGCTTCCTCGGGATGTTCGGCGACGAGCACGGTGTCGGAGCCGGCCGAAATCAGCGGCGCGGCGATTTCGGCCGAAAGCGCCAGCTGCGGCAGGGCCTGGGCCTGCTCAGTCAGCCCGGCCTTGCCGGCGAGATCGAAGAAGACCTGGGCGCTGCGCGGTGAATAATGCAGGGCGGCATCGGCCGAGCCGTCGCGCAAGGCCTCGGCAGCGGAATCAGGCAAGGTATCGACCGCCTTCGCCTCATAGGCCGTCCAGATCGTCACCTCGTGGCCGGCATCGCGCAATCGCTGCGGCAGATCCTCATGTCGGTCACGGCCGGCGACAAAAAGCAGCTTCTGACCCTTCGGCAGACGCTCCAGGATCAACGCCAGCAAGTCGGCGCGGCCGCCCCGGGCGCTGTCTGCGGTAAAGCCGAGCTTGGCGACGGTCTCTGCGGTGCGCGCGCCGACGCAGAAGGCCGGCAGGGTGTTGCGCCAGCTCTTCGGCAGGGCTTCCAGCGCCGGCACGGCATTGCCGCTGGTCAGCACCAGTGCGTCGAACGGTCCCTTCGGCGGCTTCTCGCCACTCGGCAGCACCTCGAACAGCGGCGCAACCACCGGATCCCTGCCGCGCTCGCGCAGGGTCTGCGCGCTGCGCTCGGCATCCTCAAGCGGTCTGAACACCAAAACGCGCATATCGCCTCCTCGTACGGCCGTTGCTCAGGCCGGATCGTAGATGCCGGCCGGAGCGCGGGCACGCAATTCGCGCCCGAGATCGGCTCCCAGTTGCGCGGCCTCCGTGACCGAACCAAGGCGTTGCCCCTCGGCGCTCGCCGTGCCGTCGGGAGATAGCAGCAGGCCGCGCAGATGCAGGCTCTCGCCGTCGACGGTGGCGTGGCCGGCAATCGGGGTGCGGCAGGAGCCGTCGAGCTCGGTCAGGTAGGCTCGCTCTGCCGCCAGGGCATGGCCGGTGTCGCGGCAGATGATGGGTGCGAGCGCCGCGGCAGCGGCCGCGTCTCCGGCGCGAATCACGATGGCGATGGCGCCCTGGCCGACAGCCGGCAGGCACTCGTCGAGCGAGAGGATGCCGCTCGCTCTGTCTGCGAGGCCGAGGCGGCGCAGGCCCGCGAGCGCCAGCAAGGTCGCGTCGATCTCGCCGTTTGCAACCTTCTCGAGCCGCCGGCCGACATTGCCGCGCAGCAGCGTCACGTCGAGATCGGGCCGCGCCCGCTTGAGAATGGCCTTACGACGTAGCGAGGCGGAGCCGACGACAGCGCCCTGCGGCAGATCGGCGAGGCGGGCGATGCCGCGGGCGATCAGCGCGTCGCGCACGTCTTCGCGTGGCAGGTAGCCGCCGATGACGAGGCTCTCGGGCAGGGCTGTCGGCAGATCCTTGGCGGAGTGGACGGCGAAGTCGATGGTGCCGGCGAGCTGGGCGGCGTCGATCTCCTTGGTGAAGAGCCCCTTGCCGCCGGCCTCCGACAGCGCCCGGTTCTGGATCGCGTCGCCGGTGGTGCGGATCACGTCGAGTGGCAATTCTTCGCTCGCCCAGCCATGGGCGGCGCCGAGCCGGCGCGCGAGCTCGTGCGCCTGCGCCAGGGCCAGCGGGCTGCCACGCGTGCCGAGGATGAAGCGGCCTGGAAGCCGGCTTTCGCGTGGCGGGGTCGGCAAATCGGTCATTCTCTGCGAGGTCTCCGAAATTGGCGCCGTCAGCCGGCGCTGGCCATTGGCCTTCTCCTTCATGCAGCACTATACGGAGGAAATCCCCGCGCGAAACCGCGCACCCCGGCGGCAGCCCGGCCAGCAGCGCCGATGCCCGCCCAACACCATGACGAGCATGCGAGTTCTAGGCATAGAGACGACCTGCGACGAGACGGCCGCCGCGATTGTTTCAGTCGAACGCTCCGGCGAGGCCAAGATCCTCTCGAACGAGGTCCTCAGCCAGATCGCGGCGCATGCTGCCTATGGCGGTGTCGTGCCCGAGATCGCAGCGCGCGCGCATGTCGAGGCGATCGACCGGATTGTGGCGCGCACCTTCGAGACCGCCGGCATGAAGCCCTCCGAGATCGACGGCGTCGCTGCGGCGGCGGGACCGGGGCTGGTCGGCGGCGTCATGGTCGGCCTCACCACAGCCAAGGCGATCGCGCTGGTGACCGGTCGCCCTTTCATCGCGATCAACCATCTCGAGGGCCACGCCCTGACGGCGCGGCTGACCGACGATCTCGCCTTCCCCTACCTGCTCCTGTTGGTCTCCGGCGGCCACACGCAACTGCTCGCCGTGCGCGGCGTCGGCGACTATCTTCGCCTCGGCACCACGATCGATGATGCCGTCGGCGAGGCCTTCGACAAGATCGCCAAGATGCTCGGCCTGCCCTATCCGGGCGGCCCCTCTGTCGAACGCGAGGCTTCCAAGGGCGATCCGGAGCGCTTCGAGTTCCCACGACCGATGAGCGGACGGCCGAATCCGGATTTCTCGCTGTCGGGGCTGAAGACGGCGGTGCGGCTGGTCGCGGAGCGGATCGCACCCTTATCGGATCGCGATGTCGCCGATCTCTGCGCTTCCTTCCAGGCCGCGGTCGTCGACGTCCTCGTCGACCGGACGCGCGCCGGCCTGCGGGCTTGTCGCGAGGCCGGGATCAAGCCGTCGTCACTGGTCGTCGCTGGCGGCGTCGCGGCCAACCAGCAGATCCGCAACGGGCTGATGCGGCTCGCGACCGAGGCAGGGCTGCCGATGGTCGCGCCTCCGGTGGCGCTCTGCGGCGACAACGGCGCGATGATCGCCTGGGCCGGGCTGGAGCGCCTGCGCCTCGGCCTGGTCGACGATATGGGCGCGGTGGCGCGCCCGCGTTGGCCGCTCGACGAACTCAGGGCGAAGGCGTGAGCACAAAGGCCCGCTATCAGACGATCGCGGTTGCCGGAGCCGGCGCCTTCGGCACGGCGCTGGCGCTCGCCGCGGCGCGAGCCGGGCGGCGCGTACTGCTCTGGGCCCGCGACGAGGAGACAGTGGCGGGCCTGCGCGATAGCCGTGAGGCGCCGCGACTGCCGGGTGCGAGGTTGCCGGAGACGATCGAGCCGGTGTCCGACATTGCAGCGCTGGGCGAGGCTGAGGCGCTGATCCTGGCCGTGCCGACGCAGGCGCTGCGTGCGGCCTCGATGCTGCTGGCTCCCGCCTTGCCGGGTGGGTTGCCGGTGATCTCCGCCGCCAAGGGCATCGAGCAGGGCAGCGGCCGCTTCACCACGCAGATCATCGCCGAGGCGCTGCCGGATTCGATGCCGGCCGTTTTGTCGGGGCCGAGCTTTGCCGCCGACATCGCCCGCGGCCTGCCGACGGCGCTGACGCTCGCCTGTGCCGACGCTGCTGTGGCGAAGGCGCTGGCCGAGGCGCTGAATTCATCCACGCTGCGCATCTATCACAGCAATGATCCGCGCGGCGTCGAGATCGGCGGTGCCGCCAAGAACGTGCTCGCCATCGCCGCCGGCATCGCTATCGGCCTCGGTCTCGGCGAGAGCGCCCGTGCCGCGCTGGTGGCGCGTGGCTTTTCGGAACTGCGCCGTTTCGGCGAAGCGCATGGCGGGCAGGCCGAGACGCTGATGGGGCTTTCGGGGCTGGGCGATGTCGTGCTCTCCTGCGCCACCGCGCAGTCGCGCAACTTTGCGTATGGTCAGGCATTGGGGCAAGGCAAGCCGCCGGCCGAAGCCTCGGGTGGCAAGCTCGCCGAGGGCGCTTTCACGGCGGCGGTACTGGTGCATATGGCGCGCTCGCGCGAGATTGCCATGCCGATCGCCGAGGCCGTGGCGAGCGTCATCGCCGGCTCGGTCGGCGTGCGCGAGGCCGTCGCCGAGTTGCTGGCGCGGCCGGTGCGGGCGGAAAATTGAACGGAGAGGGCGCATGGCCAACGACTGGTCCGATCTGACGAAGCGGGTGGCGCGCGGCATCGCCGAAGTCCGCAAGACGACCGGCTCCAAGCTGATCGCCGAGAGCCAGCCGGTGCCGCTCGCCGGGCGCATCGCCGGGCGGGTGATCGAATTGCGCCGCCGCCGGGCCGAGGACACGCATCGCTTCGTGCTGATCCTGCCCTTCGGCGAGGGCGAGACCCGCATCGAGCTTTCGCCCCAGGATTACGCCGCGCTGACGCGCGAGATGGTCAGGTTCTGGAACGAGAACGGCGAGGCGGCGTCGCGGACGCCGGTGCCCCTGAAGGGAGAGGACGAAGGCTGATGGCGCATTGGCTGATCAAATCGGAACCGTCGGTCTACTCCTGGGACGACCTGGTCAAGGCCGGGGCCAAGGGCACGCATTGGGACGGAGTGAAGAACCACACCGCCAAGCTCAACCTGATGGCGATGAAGACCGGCGACCAGGTCTTCTTCTATCATTCCAACGAAGGGCTCGAGGTCGTCGGCATCGCCGAAGTGATCAAGGAGCACTATCCCTGGACCGAAGCTGGCCCGCCCTGGGTGCTAGTCGATTTCAAGGCGCTGAAGCCTCTGCCGAAGCCAGTCTCGCTGGTCGCGGTCAAAGCCGAGCCGAAGCTCGCCAAGATGTCGCTCGTCACCTCGTTCCGTCTCTCCGTCCAGCCGGTGACGGACGAGGAATGGGCTCTCGTCTGCAAGATGGGCGGGTTGTGAGCGCTCAGCGGGGATAGAAGCCGCTGAGACGCGGGTGGACCGACGGCCTGCCCAGCGCCTTCGGGCGGTAGTTCATCGTCGCGTCGTTGAAGCGGTCCTCGATCTGGTCGCAGAGCCTGTCGCGGTTAGGGTCGTGCTTCAGGATGAAGTCCGACCTGTCGCCCTCGCGCCAGAACATGCCGAAGCCGGTGCGCTCGTCGTGCTGTCGGGCCGTGAGCGAGCCTGCGAAGCTGTAACCGTCGGGCTGGAAACGGATGTCGACACCCGGTTGCGAGCACTGCGCGATCATCCAGGCGAGCGCCATGTCGGATAGGCCACGATCCGGATAGCCGCCGCCGATGTCGGAGTGGACACCCGGGAACCAGACCTGATCGATGCGCTGGCTTGGATGAGCCTCGGTCTCATCCCATGGCACTGGCGCGAAGACCTTCCGGTTCTCGTCGATGGCGAGGGCCTGGAAGCCGAATGGCACGCGGCTGCTCAGCTTGGCGTCGTGGAAGCGGTGCCGGAACGGATTTGCCAGATTCATCACGCCCGGCAGGCCGAGCGCTGCCACAGTGTCGAAGACGGCGACGAGATGGACCGGGGCGTCGTGGCAGGCATAGGTCTGGCGGAAGATCGCGGCCTTGGCGCGCCGTTCTTCGGCGCCGCGCGGCCCGTATTGCGTCTGGTAGATGCCGATCGCCTCCGCGATGATCCTGTCCCGCTCCTTCTTGGCGTTGGCGTTGTCGGTGGTAATGTCGATGCCTTTCTGCAGAGGCGCGGGGATGCCGCAGAGCAGGACGACGGAGGCCAGGCTGCGCGCAGTATAGGCGCCGCGGCTGAAGCCGAAGACGGCAACGCGATTATCGGCGACCTCGGTTTCCGCCGGGCCGTCCCAGTTGAGGAGCAGGAACTCGTAACAGTCGTGGATGTTCTGGGTGATGCCCGACCCGGTCGCCTTTCCGACCAGGTTTTGCGCCCAGCGCGACCAGCTCAGAGTTTTCCCGGGCTCGGTCCCGACGCCGGCATCATAGAAGCAGGGCTGGTTTGGGACCGATCTCGCCCATTCGTACATCTTGAAGATGTTGGTGGCGCCATCGTCGACGCGCACGCCGCGCTGGCCCGTCCCGTCCGAAAAAACGCACAGTGTCCTGGGCATGGTATCGACTTCCCCCTTGCCTCTAGGTCACTTTCTAGCACGATCGCTCGCAACCGGGGATTGAATTGTTGGGAGCCCCGCGACCGCCGGCCTCGTCGAAAGTCGAAGCAACGAAAGTGCGAGCCCGCGGCGCTTGTCGGCGCGGGCTCGCTGCCTATGATGCGACGAACTCGAATAAGGCCGGTCGGATCGTCGTGGCGTATCGCTGCGAGCCGACAAAACCGGCCCTGACGACGGCCCAAGTCTGGGGAGACGCCTGTTATGACCGAGATGATCTACGACGTGCCAGCTTCCTGGGCCAAGAAGGCCTGGCTGAACGACGCCAAGTACAAGAAGATGTATGCGGCCTCGATCAAGGACCCGGACAAGTTCTGGGCGGAGCATGGCAAGCGGATCGACTGGTTCAAGCCCTACAGCAAGGTCCGCAACGTCAGCTACAAGCCGGGCAAGGTCTCGATCAAATGGTTCGAGGACGGCACCACCAATGTCGCCTTCAACTGCATCGACCGGCACCTGGCGACGCGGGCCAAGCAGACGGCGATCATCTGGGAGGGCGACGATCCCAGCGAGTCGAAGAAGATCAGCTACGGCCAGCTCTATACCGAGGTCTGCAAGTTCGCGAACGTGCTGAAGGCCAAGGGCGTCAAGAAGGGCGACCGGGTCACGATCTACCTGCCGATGATTCCCGAGGCGGCCTACGCCATGCTCGCCTGCGCCCGGATCGGCGCGATGCATTCGGTGGTGTTCGGCGGCTTCTCGCCGGATTCACTCGCGAGCCGCATCGAGGACTCCGATTCGAAGGTCGTGATCACCGCCGATGAGGGCCTGCGCGGCGGCCGTGCCGTGCCGCTCAAGAAGAACGTCGATGCCGCCGACGACAAGGTGAAGGGCGGCATCGCCACGGTGATCGTGGTCAAGCGCACCGGTGGCAACGTCACCATGAAGGATGGCCGCGACGTCTGGTACCATGACGAGGCGGCGAAGGTCTCGGGCCATTGCCCACCGGTCGAGGTCAAGGCCGAGGACCCGCTCTTCCTGCTCTATACCTCGGGTTCGACCGGCAAGCCCAAGGGCGTGCTGCACACCAGCGCCGGCTATCTCGTCTACGCCGCGATGACGCATCAATACGTCTTCGATTACCATGACGGCGACATCTACTGGTGCACCGCCGATGTCGGCTGGGTCACCGGCCATAGCTACATCCTCTACGGACCGCTCGCCAACGGCGCGACGACGCTGATGTTCGAGGGCATCCCGACCTATCCGACCATCTCGCGCTTCTGGGATGTGGTCGACAAGCACAAGGTCAACATCTTCTACACCGCCCCGACCGCGATCCGCTCGCTGATGGGCGCCGGCGAGGAGCCGGTGAAGAAGACCAAGCGCAAGTCGCTGCGGCTGCTCGGTTCGGTCGGCGAGCCGATCAATCCGGAGGCCTGGGAGTGGTATCACCGCGTCGTCGGCGAACGCCGCTGCCCGATCGTCGACACCTGGTGGCAGACCGAGACCGGCGGCATCCTGATCACGCCGCTGCCGGGTGCGACCAAGCTCAAGCCCGGCTCGGCGACGCGGCCCTTCTTCGGGGTCAAGCCCGAGCTGGTCGATGCCGAAGGCAAGGTGCTTCAGGGCGCCGCCGAGGGCAACCTCGTCATCGCCGAGAGCTGGCCCGGCCAGATGCGCACGGTGTATGGCGACCACAAGCGCTTCGAGGAGACTTATTTCGCGACGTATCCGAACAAGTACTTCACTGGCGACGGCTGCCGGCGCGATGCCGATGGCTATTACTGGATCACCGGCCGCGTCGATGACGTGATCAACGTCTCCGGCCACCGTATGGGCACGGCCGAGGTCGAATCGGCGCTGGTCGCGCATCCGCAGGTCTCGGAAGCCGCAGTCGTCGGCTATCCGCACGACATCAAGGGACAGGGCATCTACGCCTATGTCACGCTGATGGCGGGCGAGAAGCCCTCGGCCGACCTGAAGAAGGAGTTGGTCTCCTATGTCCGCAACGAGATCGGCCCGATCGCCTCGCCGGACCTGATCCAGTTTGCGCCCGGCCTGCCCAAGACCCGCTCCGGCAAGATCATGCGCCGCATCCTGCGCAAGATCGCCGAGGACGAGTTCGGCGCGCTCGGCGACACCTCGACGCTGGCCGATCCAAGCGTTGTCGACGACCTGATCGCCAACCGGCAGAACAAGCGCAAGGCGGGCTGAGGCCCGCCGGCCGTCAGGCCACCCGGGTCGGCGCTGTCACGACAGGGCCGACGAGGGCTTGCTCGCCGGCGACGCTGATCCGATTGCGTCCCTCGGCCTTGGCTGCATAGAGCGCCTGGTCGGCCGCATCGATCAGGGCTTCCCAATCCGCCCCGCCGCGACGCCCGGTAGCGACGCCGAAGCTGGCGGTGACACGCAGCGCCGTGCCGTCAGCGAGCGTGATCGCCTGCTCGGCGAGCGCCGCACGGAGCGTCTCCGCGATCCGCGCGAGAGTGCGAATGCCGGTGTTCGGCAGGACGATGGCGAACTCCTCGCCGCCGTAGCGCAGGACGAGATCGTTCTTGCGGACCATCTCTGTCACCAGTGTTGCGACGGCGCGCAGCACGGCATCGCCGGCGACATGACCATAGGTGTCATTGATCGGCTTGAACCGGTCGATGTCCATCAGGATCAGGCCGGTCTCGACGGTCAGATCGTCGAAATCAGGGTCGCCATGGCCGAGGCGGTCAAAGGTGCGGCGGTTCAGCAGACCCGTCAGCGCATCGGTCTCGGCCTGCACCTTCAGGCGCTCGGTCAGGCGCAGGCGCTCGCGCAGCTTGAGGCGCAGGATTTCGAGCGCGGCGAACAGTTCACGGATCTCGCCATCATGATTGCCGGTCCGTGCCGTGCGGTCGAGATCGCGCTCCTCGGCGAGCCCAACGATGTGGTCGCGGGCCTGGAGCAGCGGCCTGAAGATGCGGCGACGCGCCGCCAGAAGCAGGCACAGGTTGATCAAGACGATCAGTGCGGTGAAGGCGGCGACGGCCTGCAGCCACCAGACGCTGGCCTTCCGGGTCGCCTGCGCATGCGCCAGCATGTCGGTGAGGAAGCTCTCGCGCAGCCGCTCCAGCGGCGCCATCGAGGGCACGTATTGCAAGGTCATCTCTTCGGTGGTGACCGAGTAGTGGCCGGATTTCCCCTCGGTGGTCAGTCGCGCGATCAGGTCGAGGCCCTTGCCGAAGTAAAGGCGGTTGGCTTCACCGACGGCAGCGACTAGGTCCGGCGCGTCAGTGTGAAGAGCGAGCTGGCGCTCCAGCGATTGCCAGATCTGCAGGATGCGGCCGTAGGTGAGGACGAGCTCGTCATAGGCGGTCGCAGACAGCGGCACGCCGGCGGCGATCGAGGGGGCGAGGAAGGAGCCCATCCGTCCGGCATATTCGCGCAGATCGCCGAGCATCAGCCCCGTCAGGGCGTGCCCAGTCAGCGAATTGTCATGTTCGGTTAGCCCGGCCATGGCGGCGGTCACCACCGGCCGCATCGTGTCGACCACATCGAACATGCCGGTGATCACAGTCCGGATTGCGATGCTGTTGCGCTCGGTCAGAGGGAAGGCGCTCAATCGGTCAGCCGCGCGCCTCGCCTCGCCCAGGCGGAACTGGACGGCCATCAGGCTATCCCGCGTGACGAGATGCCGGGACGCCTCATTGTTGGTATGCGGCGCGATCTCGACCAGCGCCTGGTCGCTCGCTGCACGGAACTCGGCGAGCTTGCGCCGGGCCGGCGTATCGGACGCAGGTTCCTCGCCCAGCACGCTGTTCATCGGGCCGCGTTCGGCCGAGAGCCGGTTCGCCGCCGTCAGGATCTTCTGATAGAGGGTCAGTGCTTCGAGATTCCGGCTGGCGCGGGCGTAGTCGCTGCCGAGAATGGCGATCAGGCCGAGCGCCAGCGTCAGCGACAGCGCGAGCATCGCCATGCAGCCCAGGACAAGCTTGGTATCGAGGCTGGCGCCGCGTCGCTCGTGGTAGGCGAAAGGCTTTGAGGATCGATCACTCAAGATGGGCGCGCTTCGCAAGAACGAGTTGCCGTTGCGTGAGCTATCAAAGGCGGCTCTTGAGATTCGGTAAACCCGATGCCGCAAACGGCCGGCGCTTCAACCCTCGGCCGGCCTGCGGCGGCCCTTCCGGCCGAGCTTCCTGCCGTAGAGCTCCAGCTTGTGCCGGACGATCTCGTAACCGAGCTTGGCGGCAATCTTCGCCTGCAATTCCTCGATCTCCGGCGAGGAGAACTCGATCACCGCACCGCTATCGATATCGATCAGGTGGTCGTGATGGGCCTGGTCGGCGTGCTCGTAGCGCGAGACGCCGTCCTCGAAGGCATGGCGCTCGATCGCACCCTGCGTCTCCAGCAGCTTCATCGTGCGATAGACAGTCGACAGCGAGAGCGTTGGATCATGCACGAAGGCCCGGGTGAAGATGCCCTTGGCATCGGGATGATCGTCTGCTTCGGCGAGGACACGCAGGATCAGCCGGCGCTGCTGGGTCATGCGCAGGCCTGCCTTGCGGAGCTGGTGCTCGAACTCCGTCACGCGCTGATCGATTCCCTTCATGCGCGAGAGTTAGCAACCCTGAGAGGCATTTGCAAAAAGGCCGCTGACGCACGAGATCGGCCGGGTTGGGCGGCGAGCCAGGAGGATGATCGCGATGGAGCTTTCGTCGGGGTCGGCGCGAAAAAGCTCCGGAGCTGTCGGAATAGAAGCACGATGCGCACGTTCCTCTCAAGCCGGCACGAGCCGGCATGGCTGCGTCCCACCCTGCCAGGGGCGGTAGAAGGAGATAAGGATGAGCGAGATCGACAAAGACCGGCGAACGCTGCTGGGGCTGGCGCTGTTTGCGCTGCCCGTGACGATCGCCGGCTCGGCGCTGACGGCTACAGCGGTCCGGGCCGACGATGACGACGACGATGATCGCCGCCGTCGCCGGTATCGCCATCGTTGGCGTGACGACGACTATCGTTCGCGGCGCCGCAGGCGTCGGCGCGGTGACGACGATGATGACTGAGCGTCCGCGCGACCCGCCCGCTCGTAACTGGGTCAGGCAGCCTGTGCCGGCTCGCTGTCCTCGATTCGGCTGACCTCAACCCATTGGGTCAGGCACTGGCACAGGCTGCCGCTGGTCAGGAAGGCGATGTCGGCGGCGTCGCGCCCGGCCGCGATGCGGACCATGCCCTCGACCGGCGCCAGCCGGGTCGGATCGACCAGCCACCAGCGCCCGTCGAGGAAGACCTCGAAGACGGCATGGAAATCCGGCGGGTCGAGATCGGCAGCATAGACGCTGACGGCACGCGCCGGCAGGTTGAGCGCGCGGCAGAGTGCGATGGCGAGATGGCTGAAGTCGCGGCAGACGCCGGCGCGGTCGATGAAGGTCTGCTCGGCCGTGGTCTGCGCATTGCTGACGCCGTGCACGTAGTCGACATGCTCCTGCAGCCAGTCGACCACGGCGAGGACCTTGGCGCCACCGGCCACGATGTCGCTGAACTCGCGCTGGGCGAAGCGCATCAGATTGTCCGAGGGGCAGAAGCGGCTCGGCAGCAGATAGGGCAGCACCTCGGCCGGCAACTCGGCCCAGGCATGCTGTCGGGCGTCCGCATGAAGCAGGCGGCGTGTGCCGTTGTCGATCGTGCCCTGGTACTGGATCGAGACCTGGCCCGACAGCACAGCGCGGAAGCGGCGCTGCCCCGTATCCGCGTCGAGGTCTCGGATCAGTTCGGCGCCCTGATCGACCAGCAGGCGATCGGAGAGGATGGTCTGGTCAGCGGACCGCGCCGGCTCGATCGCGACGATCACCGGCGTTTCATGGTCGAAGCGATAGACGAGGGTGGCGACGACCTTCAGCTTCACATCCTGCTCCTTGTGCTCATTGACGTCAGTCAACGTGGCGAGGAGCAGGACGTTCCGCGATTCCCGCGACAGCGGCGCGACGGATATGCGCCGTCGTCAGCGCTTGGTCAGGAACGCCATGAAGGCGGCCTGCGCTTCGGCCGATTTCAAGCGCTCGCCGAAATGGCGGGCCTCGGTGCCGATCGTCTCGGCCACTGCGGCAGCGCTGCCGCGTTTGAGCAGGGATTTGGTCAGCGCGACCGATTGCGGCGGCAAGGCCGCAAGTGCCTGGGCCTTGTCGAGTGCGGCTGCGAGCGCGCCGCCATCTTCGGTGACGCCGTTGATCAGGCCGGCTTCCTGCGCGATCTCGGGTCCGAAAGGCTCGCCCAGCATCAGCAGCTCGGCGGCCCGCTTGCTGCCGGCAACCAGGGGCAGGAGGTAGCTGGAACCGCCTTCCGGGCAGAGGCCGAGCGTGACGAAAGGCATGCGGAAGCTGGCGCTGCGCCCGGCGAAGGCGAGGTCGCAATGCAGCAGCATGGTGGTGCCGATGCCGACCGCGAAGCCTTCCGCCGCCGCGACGATCGGCTTCTTCGCCGTCGAGATCGCGGTCAGAAAATCGATGGCGATCTCGGCGCCGACGCCGGTCGCGGCCGCTGCTGCAAAATCCTTGATGTCGTTGCCGCTGGTGAAGCAGCCGCCGGCGCCGGTGAGCACGACGGCGCGGACCGAAGCGTCGGCGTCGGCGGCTGCGAGCGCATCGATCAGGCCTTGATAGGTGGCCCGGTCGAGCGCATTGCGCCGATCGGGCCGGTTCATGGTGATCTGCCTGACGCCCTCGGCCGGGGTCTCGCTCAGAACGGTCTCGGTCATGCAAACCTTCTCATTATCGCTTCCGCCGGAAGCGGGCGGCAGACGATGGGGGAGGGGATTGCGCCGGTCAAGGAAGCCGGTGGCCTCGGAACCGCTCCTCGCTTGACAGCAGCGCTTCCTCCCGGCTCCTTGCGCCCGCAGCGCACATGTGGAGGCAGGCATGCAGACCGTCACACTCACCCGCCAAGGCCCGGTGGCGATCGCGACGCTGCACAATCCGCCGGTCAATGCCCTGAGCGCCGCGCTGCGGACCGACCTGTTGCAGGCGCTTACGCAGGCGATGGCCGGCAGCGAGGTGGTTGCACTGGTCATCGCCGCGCAGGGCAAGGCCTTCATTGCCGGCGCCGACATCACCGAGTTCGGCAAGCCACCGGTGCCGCCGATCCTGCCGGATCTGCTGGCCGCGATCGAGAACGCGCCGAAACCGGTCGTCGCGGCGATCGAGGGCGTCGCGCTCGGCGGCGGGCTCGAAGTCGGTCTCGCCTGCCATGGTCGTGTGGCGACGCCGGCCGCCAGGCTCGGCCTGCCCGAGATCAAGCTCGGCCTGATTCCCGGCGCCGGCGGCACGCAGCGCCTGCCGCGCCTGATCGGCGCCGCCGCCGCCTTCCCGATGATGCTATCGGGCGAGCCGATCCCGGCGCAGAAGGCGCTGGCGCTCGGTCTGGTCGACAAGCTCGTCGAGGCGGATGCCGTCGGTGCAGCGATCGCGCTGGCGCAGGAGTTGGCAGGCAAGGGTGCCCCCGCGAAGACCGGCGAGCGCAACGACAAGCTGACGGCGGCCGGGCGCGAGTCCTTCGAGGGGCTGGCCAAGGACGCGTTGGCCAAGTCCGGCGAGATGCCGAACGTAATGGCTCTGGTCGAGGCCGTGCGCGCGGCGCTGACGCTGCCGCTGGCGGAGGGGCTTGCGACCGAGCGGGCTCTGTTTGTGAAGCTCCTCGGCGACGAGCGCTCCAAGGCGCTACGCTATGTCTTCTTCGCAGAGCGCGAGGCGGCGAAGGTTCCCGGTATCGACGAGAGCGTCAAGCCGCGCCCGATCGCACGCGCCGCCGTGATCGGCGCCGGCACCATGGGCGGCGGCATCGCGATGTGCTTCGCCAATGCCGGCATCCCGGTGACGCTGATCGAGACCACGCAGGAGCAGGTCGACAAGGGCTATACCCGGGTGCGCGACACCTATGGCTTCTCGGTCAAGCGCGGCTCGATGACCGAGGCGGTGCGCGAGCAGCGCATGGCGCTGATCACGCCGGCCGTGGGGCTCGCCGCAGCCGCCGAGGCTGACATCGTGATTGAGGCCGCCTTCGAGGAGATGGGCGTCAAGCGCGAGATCTTCGGGGCGCTCGACAAGATCGCCAAGCCGGGCGCGATCCTCGCCAGCAACACCTCCTATCTCGACCTCGCCGAGATCGCGGCGGTGACGAGCCGGCCGGCTGACGTGCTCGGCATGCATTTCTTCAGCCCGGCCAATGTGATGAAGCTGCTGGAGATCGTCCGTCCCGCCGGCGTCGCCAACGACGTAATCGCCACCGCGATCGGCCTCGGCCGCAAGCTCGGCAAGGTCCCGGTGGTGGTCGGCAACTGCTTCGGCTTCGTCGGCAACCGCCTGCTGGAGGCACGCACCCGCGCCGCCGAGCGCCTGCTCGTCGCCGGTGCCCTGCCGCATGAGGTCGATGCAGCGCTGACCGGCTTCGGCTTCAAGATGGGCCCCTTCGCCATGTCGGATCTCGCTGGCAACGACATCAGCTGGCGCAGCCGCAAGGCGCGCGGCAAGAGCGCAGCCGTGGCGGATGCGATCTGCGAGCGCGGCTGGTTCGGCCAGAAGACCGGGCGCGGCTACTATCGCTATCCGGAAGGCGCCCGCGCCGGCGAGCGCGACCCGGAGGTCGAAGCGCTGATCGCCGAGGTCTCTGCCAGCAAGGGCGTGACGCGGCGCAGCTTCACGGCCGAAGAGATCCTGGCGCGGCTGCTCGACCCGATGGTCAACGAGGGCGCGCGCATCCTCGACGAGGGCATCGCGGTGCGGCCGGGTGACATCGATACGGTCTGGCTCAACGGCTACAATTGGCCGGCCTGGCGCGGTGGGCCGATGCATTGGGCCGGGACCGTCGGGCTCGATGTCATCGTCAAGCGGCTGGAGCAGCAGGCAGCGGAGAGCGGCGATGCCTCGCTCGAACCGGCGCCGCTGCTGCGCAAGCTCGCTGCCGAGGGCAAAGGCTTCGGTTGAGGAACGCTGTCACCCCTCGGCGGCGAAGCCGAGGGGGATCGCCGTGGTCGACTTCAGCTCCTCCATGGCGAACATCGAGGTGACGTCGCTGAGCTCGATGCGGGCGATCAGCTTCTTGTAAAGCGCGTCATAGGCGGTGATGTCCGAGACATAGGCCTTGAGCAGATAGTCGATGTCGCCGCTCATCCGGTAGAAGTCGACGATCTCGGGCAGGTCGTGCACGGCGGCGTGGAAGCGCTCGAGCCATTCCATCGTATGCCGTGCCGTCTTCACTGCGATGAAGACGGTGACGCCAGCCTTGAGCCGGGAGCGATCGAGCAGCGCGACCCGCCGCCGGATATAGCCCTCCGCCTCGAGCTTCTGGATGCGCCGCCAGCAGGGCGTCGCCGACAGCCCGACTGCTTCCGCAAGCTCGGCCAGTGGCTTGCTCGAATCCTCCTGCAGCAGGGCGAGGATGCGCAGGTCAAAGGCGTCGAGCTTGACCACGGCTGTGGATCTCCACGGAACAGAATCTCAGTCGCCATACGCGGCTAGAAATTTCATTCTCATATCATGATATAGATTGGTAGTATTTTCTAAGTTTGGCCTGCATTGAGTGACGGATCGCAAACCATTCCCACGGCGCCCGGCTTATCATCTTCCTGTGATTGGATCGAACGGGAGACAGGGACATGCAGGGCTTTCTCGGTGAGGAGCGGCGCGGCGCTGTCCTGAATGCCCTTCGGACCCCTGAGGGCACCTGCTCGCGTGACTATCTCGCTGCGGCGCGCGCTGTCCTCAACGAGCTGGTCGCTGTTCCCGACGTGATCCGGCGCTTGCCGCTGCTGCGCAAGCCCGGCAGCTATGCCCGTAACCTGCTCGCCGGCAACGATGACGTCAGCGTCTGGGCGATGGTCTGGGCCGAAGGGGCCACGACCTGCATCCACGACCATCACTGCTCGTGCTGCTTCGGCATGGTCACGGGCGCTCTGACGGAAACCTGGTATCGCGCCATCGATGGGAGCCGCGCCGTTCCGACCGAGGAGCATGACCGCCAGGCCGGTTATGTCGCCTGCATGCTGCCCACCGGCCCGAACATCCACCGCATGCAGAACCGCGGCGTCGGCGATGCGATCTCGATCCACATCTACGGCTACGATCACCATCTCCAGGACTCCTCGGTCGAGACCGAGTATACCGCCGTCGCTGGCTGAAGGCCGCCGCGGTCAGTCGAGCCAGCTAGTAAAGCCCTCCACGGGCTCGCGCTCCGGCACGAGCCGGTTCGCCGGTGCCTCCGGATCGGCCTTGCCGAGCGCGATGCCGCAGACCACGACCTCGCTCTCGGGGATGGCGAGTTCGCGCCGCACGACGCTATGGAAGCTGGCGAAGATCGCCTGCGGGCAGGAGTCGAGATCGTGGCCTTGCGCCGCGATCAGCAGGGTCTGGATGAAGCCGCCGAGGTCGAGCCAGGAGCCGATCTCGAGATCGCGGTCGACCGTCAGCATCATCGCCACCGGCGCGCCGAAGAAGCGCAGGTTCGCCTCGGTCTGGCGGCGCATGCCGGCATGGTCGCCCTTGGCGACGCCGAGCAGGCCGTAGAGGTCCCAGCCGACCTTACGACGGCGCGAGAGATAGGGCTCGCGGAATGTCGCCGGATAGTAGCGGTATTCCTCCTCACGCGGCGAGGGATCGTCGAGCGCGGCGACGAGCGCAGTCTCCAGCCTGGCGCGGACCAGCGGGCCGAGCACGCGCAGGCGCCAGGGCTGCATATTGGTGCCGCTCGGCGCCTGTGCCGCGAGCTCGATCAGGCGGCGCACCAAGGCTGGATCGACGGGGTCGGGCAGGAAGGCGCGCACGGCACGACGACCGGCGATGGCCTTCTCGACCGCCTCGGCCGCCGTTGCGCTCATGCGCTGAGCGGCTGGCGTGCAGCCAGGAAGGCCTCGTGCTCGCGGATCAGGCCACCATCGAGCGCCTTGGCGATCAGCTTGCGGGTGTTGTCGAGGCCGTAGATCGCGGCGAAGGAGCCGAAGCGCGGGCCTTGGTCCTCGCCGAACATCACCTGGTAGATCGCCTTCCACCAATCGCCGGAGACGCCAGGCCGCTCCGGCGTCGCGTTCTTGGCGGTGAGGTTCTGGTAGCGCGGGATGGCGCGGGCGACATCGAGCGCCGCGTCCTGAACCTCTTCGGCGCTCGCACCAGCAGGGAGTGCGGCGAGCGCGGCGTCGAGCGCGATGAAGGCGGCGCGCTCGGTCTCGTCGGCCGGGCGATAATGCTTTGCCGGCTTCACGAAGTCGCGGAAATAGGCGAGCGCGTAGCCGACGAGAGCATCGAGCCGCGGATGCGTCTGCGGCGAGATGCCGGGCGCATAGCGCTGCAGGAAGCCCCAGAGCACGGCCTTGTCCTCGGAATTTGCGACAGCGACGAGGTTCATCAGCAGCGAGAACGAGATCTGCGTGCGCACCGCATTGTCGCCTGCGCCGGTGGCGATGACCTCCGGCTGCGGCGGCGTGCCGGCATGGATGTGCCAGACCGGGTTGCCGAGGCGGTTCTTCCAATCCTGCCGGTCATAGCCGCCGAGGAACTGCAGGTAGTCGTCGACCGCGCGCGGGATCACGTCGAAATGCAGCTTCTTGGCCTCGCGCGGACGCGAATACATGAACAGCGCCAGGCTCTCCGGCGGGCCGTAGCTCAGCCAGTCCTCGATGGTGAGGCCGTTGCCCTTCGACTTCGAGATCTTCTGGCCCTGCTCGTCGAGGAAGAGCTCGTAGTTGAAGCCTTCCGGCGGCGTGCCGTCGATGGCGCGGGCGATCTGCGAGGAGACCTTGACCGAGTCGATCAGGTCCTTGCCGGCCATCTCATAGTCGACGCCGAGCGCGACCCAGCGCATCGCCCAGTCCGGCTTCCACTGCAGCTTGGCATGACCGCCGGTCACCGGCGTGGTGAAGCGTTCGCCGGTCGCCGGATCGGACCAAGTGATGGTGCCGGCCTCGACATCGCGCGCCTCGATCGGCACCTGCATGACGATCCTCGTCTTCGGGTGGATCGGCAGGAAGGGCGAATAGGTCGCGGCGCGCTCCTCGCGCAAGGTCGCCAGCATGATCGACATGATCTTGTCGAAGCGGGCCAGCATCTTGAGCAGGGTCGCGTCGAACTCGCCGGCGCGATAGGCGTCGGTCGAGGACTTGAACTCGTAGTCGAAACCGAACTGGTCGAGGAAGGCGCAGAGCCGGGCATTGTTGTGCCGGCCGAACGAGTCATGCGTGCCGAACGGGTCCGGCACCTCGGTCAGCGGCTTGCCGAGATGTTGCGCCAGCAGCTCCTTGTTCGGCACGTTGTCCGGCACCTTGCGCAGGCCGTCGAGGTCGTCCGAGAACGCGATCAGCCTGGTCGGGACGGCGCCGTCGGTCAGTACCTGAAAGGCGTGACGCACCATCGAGGTGCGCGCGACCTCGCCGAAGGTGCCGATATGCGGCAGGCCGGAGGGGCCGTAACCGGTCTCGAACACCACCTCCTGCTTGCCCGATTTCTGCAGCCGCGCGACGAGCTTCTTGGCTTCCTCGAACGGCCAGGCGGCCGAGACGCGGGCGGCTTCGATCAGCGCGGATTCGAAAGTGGGCATTTTGGCTAGAGGTCTCGCTGGATGGGGCAGGGAAGCGCGCGGTTTCGCAGATATGCAGATGCGGCGCAACATCTGCGGGGCTTTCTGCCAGCAAGATGGAAAATGCTTGCTCAAAAAAGCGGCAGACAACCCTGGCCGGTCGATTGACTCCGAACCGGGCGCCGCTAGCGTCGTCGTACAACATAAGCAGGGGTCGGCTTCGATGGTTCGTGAGGTGACGTGGGGGATGTCCGGCTCGCAACGGGCCGGCAAGGGTTTTGCGTGGGCGCTCAGCCGCCGCCTCGCATTGGCCGGCGCAGCGGCGCTGGCCCTGGGCGCGATGTCGCCGGCGCAGGCGCAGACCGCGGTCAAGTTCACGCTCGACTGGGTGTTCCAGGGTCCGACCTCGCCTTTCCTGGTGGCGCTGGAAAAGGGCTACTACAAGGCCGAGGGCCTCGACGTGACCATGGATCCCGGCCAGGGCTCGGCCGGCGCGGTCCAGCGCGTCGCCACCGGCGCCTACGATATCGGCTTCGCCGATGTGAACTCGCTGATCGAGTACAATGCCAAGAACGCCGGCAAGGAGATCCTCTGCGTCTTCATGGCCTATGACTTCCCGCCCTTCGGCGTGCACACGCTGAAGAAGACCGGGATCACCAAGCCGGCCGATCTCGCCGGCAAGAAGCTCGGCGCGCCGGTATTCGACGCCTCGTTCCGGCTCTTCCCGGCCTTCGCCAAGAAGGTCGGCATCGACGCCAAGAGCGTCGAGCACGTCAACCTGACTCCGCAACTGCGCGAGCAGTCGATGGTGCAGGGCACGGTCGACTTCATCAGCGGCCACTATTTCTCGTCGGTGCTCGACCTGAAGGCGCGCGGCGTGAAGCAGGAGGACATCGTCTCCTTCAACTACTCCGACCACAAGATGGATGTGTACGGCAACGGCATCATCGTCTCGCCGGCCTTCGCCGAGAAGCCGGAGGTGGTGAAGGGCTTCCTGCGCGCCACCGCCAAGGCCTGGAAGGAAGTCGCCGCCAATCCGGCCGTTGGTCTCGCCGCGGTGAAGAAGCGCGATCCGCTGATCGACGAGAAGCTGGAGGCCGAGCGCCTCGACCTGTCGCTGAAGATGAACGTGCTGACGCCGTTCGTGAAGGAGAACGGCATGGGCGATGTCGACCCGGCGCGCTTCGCCCGCTCGGTCACCGACGTTGCCGACGCCTTCGGCCTGCCGGCCGCGCCGGCGCCCGACAAGGTCTTCACCAACAAATTCCTCCCGCCCAAGGCGGAGCGCATGGTCGCGCCGTGATATCCAGCCGTCTTGGCCGGGCTTGACCCGGCCATCTTCTGGAGTTCCTCGTCCTGAGATTCTCGGGACAAGCCCGAGAATGACGCCTTCATGCCGGCTTCCACCGACACGCCTCTCGTCGAAATGCGCAAGGTCAGCCTCGCCTATGGCAGCGGCCCCACGCGCATGCTGGCGCTGGAAGACGCGACGCTCGACATCGCCAAGGGCGAGTTCATCGCCGTGGTCGGTCCCTCCGGCTGCGGCAAGTCCACGCTGATGAAGCTGGTCACCGGCCTCTTGCCGCCGAGCGGCGGCGAGGTCCGCGTCCATGGCAAGCCGGTCAAGGGCCCGATCCGCGGCGTCGGCATGGCCTTCCAGGCGCCGACGCTGATGCCCTGGCGCACCACGCGCGACAACATCCTGCTGCCGCTCGAAGTGGTCGAGCCGCACAAGCGCCGCTTCCGGGCGAACAAGGCCGAGTATATCGAGCGGGTCGAGAAACTGCTCGCCTCGGTCGGACTGGGTGGCTTTAGCGACAAGTTCCCCTGGCAGCTTTCGGGCGGTATGCAGCAGCGCTCGAGCCTGTGCCGGGCACTAGTGCACGAGCCCGAGATCCTGATGCTCGACGAGCCTTTCGGCGCGCTCGATGCCTTCACGCGCGAGGAACTCTGGGGCGTGATGCAGGCGCTCTGGCTGGAGAGGCGCTTCACCGCCGTGCTGGTGACGCATGATCTGCGCGAGGCGGTCTATCTCGCCGACACCGTCTATGTGATGAGCCGCCGGCCCGGGAAGATCGTCAAGATCAGCAAGATCGAGCTGCCACGCCCACGCACGCTGGAAACGACCTTCACCGCCGAGTTTGTCGACATCGTTCACGACCTGCGCGAGCGCATCCATATGGAGCATGCGTGATGAGCGACCGTCAGAGACAGGTCCTGCTCGTCGCTATGCCCTGGCTCGCCATGGCCGGGTTGCTCCTCCTTTGGGAGCTCGCCTGCATCGCCTTCGACGTTCCTGAAATCCTGGCACCGCGGCCGACACGAATCTTCGAGGTGATGGTCCAGCGCTGGGACATCCTCTTGAGATACTGCCTGGAGACCTTGTGGACTACGGCGATCGGCTTCGTGCTGGCGATCGGCTTCGGCGTGCTGCTCGGCCTTGCCGTCGGCGCCTCGCCCTTCGTCTATTCAGGGCTCTACCCGCTGCTGATCGCTTTCAACGCCGTGCCCAAGGTCGCGATCGTGCCGATCCTGATGATCTGGCTCGGCGTTGGCGCCTTGCCGGCGATCATCACGGCCTTCGTCATCTCCTTCTTCCCGATCGTGGTGAACGTCGCCACCGGCCTCGCCACGATCGAGCCGGAGATGCGTGACGTGATGCGCTCGCTCGGGGCGAGCCAGTGGGAGATCCTGACCAAGGTCGGCGTGCCCCGCGCCATGCCCTATCTCTTCGCCAGCCTGAAGGTGGCGGTGACGCTTGCCTTCATCGGCTCGGTGATCTCCGAGACGGTCGGCGGCAATCGCGGCATCGGCTTCCTGATGCTCTCGGCCGGGGCGCGCAACGACTCCGCCACGACCTTCGCCGGGCTGTTCGCGATCGCGATCATGGGCGTGCTGATGTACGCTGCCTGCGCGCTGGTCGAGCGGCGGATGACGCGTTGGGCGTTCCGCGGCGAGATCGTCGGCTGAGGGGCGCTTCGCCGCGAGTGACAGAGCAGTCGCGCAACAATATACAGTCAATCCATTCAGTGCTTTGCCTCGTGACGGATCGCATCGATGGATTGGCTTCCGGACCTGACCCAGAGCGACAAGCCGCGCTATCTCGCCATCGCGGACCGCATCGCCGCCGATATCGCGGCCGGGGCGCTGGCGGCTGGAGACAGGCTGCCGCCGCAGCGTCGACTGGCCGAAGCACTCGCCGTCGACTTCACCACGGTAGCGCGCGGCTATGTCGAGGCGCAGCGGCGCGGCCTGGTCGAGTCGCGGGTCGGGCAGGGGACCTTCGTCAAGGCTGCGCCGGCGAGGGTCGTGATGCCGGACCGGGGCTCCATCCTGCGAGCCTCCGCGCCGGAGCTGGTCGATCTCTCGATGACCTTGCCGCCGGAGCCTGATGGTCCGGCATTGGTCGCCCGATTGCGCCAAGGCATGGCCGAGGTCAGCGAGCGGCTGGTCAGCCTGCTGCGCTATCAGCCGCTCGGCGGCTCGCCTCAAGACAAGGCTGCCGCAGGCTCGTGGCTCGGCAGGCGCGGGCTGATGCCGGCGTCCGAGCGGCTCTTCGTCGTGCCGGGCGCGAATGCCGCGCTGCTGGCGATCCTGAGCAGCCTCGCCAGGCCGGGCGATGCGGTGCTGTGCGAAGCGCTGACCTACCCCGGCATCCGCTCGATCTGTGCGCAGCTCGGCTTGTCCTTGACCGGCCTCGCGATGGATGGCGACGGCCTCGATCCCGAGGCCTTCGCCGACGCCTGTGTCCGCTTGAAGCCGAAAGCGCTCTATCTCAACCCGATCCTGCAGAATCCAACGACGATCACCATGCCGGCCCGGCGGCGTGAGGAGATCACCGCGATCGCCCGTCGTTATGGCGTGGCTGTTATCGAGGACGATGCCTATGGCTTCGTGCCTCCCGACGCGCCGACGCCCCTCGCCGCGCTCGCGCCGGAACTGACCTGGCACGTCGCCGGCCTGTCGAAATGCCTCGGAGCGGGCCTGCGGCTCGCCTATGTCGTGGTGCCGGATCTCCGCTCCGGCTGGCCGTTCGCTGCGGCCTTGCGCGCCAGCAGCATCATGGCCTCGCCGCTGACCGCAGCGCTGGCGACGCATTGGATGGAGGATGGCAGCGCCGACGCGCTGCTCGCCTTCATCAGGGCGGAGACCGCTGCGCGCCAGCGTCTCGCGGCCGAGATACTGCCCGCCGGCTTGTGCCGCACTGATCCATTGAGTTTCAATCTCTGGCTGGAATTGCCGCCACCCTGGACCCGGGCCGCCTTCGTCGGGCAGATGCAGGCGACCGGGATCGGCATCGTCGCCAGCGACGCCTTCGCGGCGAAAGGGCCGGCGCCGGAAGCTGCCCGCATCTGCTTGGGCGGACCGATTGGGCGCAAGGCGCTCGGCGACGTGCTTGCCTTCATGGCGCATGCGCTGGAGCAGGCGCCCGAAGTGAGTGCTCGTGCACTCTAGGCGGCATGATCGCAGCGGGCCTGTGCGAGGCGCATGAGCTGCGACAGTGTTGCACGCCGGCAAATATTGACTGCAATCAATGCTGGGTTTATGTAGCCATCAATCTCCGGTGAATGCAGTCAATCATGTTGCACCCGCCGATTGGAGGACGACATGGCACATCAGCATTGGCCGGCGCTGTCTCCGCTCAAGACTGGCCTGCGCGGCCGCTGCCCGCGCTGCGGCGAGGGTCAGCTCTTCGACGGCTTCCTGACGCTGAAGCCGCGCTGCGAGGCTTGCGGGCTGGATTATTCCTTCGCCGATCCGGCGGATGGCCCGGCCTTCTTCGTGATGATGTTCGTCTGCGTCCCGGCGGTGGCCTTCCCGCTCTGGCTGGAGCTGAGCTACAGCCCGCCGACCTGGGTACATCTGGTCACGACGCTGCCGCTGGTGCTGCTGACCTGCATTCCGCCGCTGCGGCCGCTCAAGGGCTGGCTGGTTGCCTCGCAGTTCTTCTACAAGGCCGAGGAAGGGCGGCTGGCGAAGCCGAGCCAGCCTGCCAATGACGACACTCAGAACGGGCTGACCGGGAAGAACCGGATGAACAGCCTGGCATAGGTGCCATCGTCCCACAGGCCCTGCAGCGCGTAATCGATCGCCCGCTTCAAGGCGAGATCGTCCCTGCGCAGAAGGAAGCCGACGCCCTCGCCGAAATAGCGCGCTTCGAGATAGGGGCCGCCGGCGAAGGCGAATTCGCTGCCGCCGCGACCGGCGATGGTCAGCGAGAGCGCAACCCCGTCGCCAAAGACATACTCGGCATCGCCGCTGCGCAGCAGCGACAATGCTGCCTGCAGGTCGGGCGCGGTGCGGCGCTGGATAAACGGGGCCAGGCGTTCGAGGAAAGCCTCATGCGCCGTGCCCGCGACAACGGCGACACGCGTGCCGCGGAGGCCAATCAGCTCGAGATCGGCGCGGGCATTGCCGCGCGTCGTCAGCAGCCTTGCCGGCGAGCGATGGTAGATCTGGCTGGCGGTGAAGCGTGAGCGCAGCTCTGCGGTGACCGGAATGGCGGCGGCGAGGACGTCGCCGCGCCCCTCGGCCAGCGAATCCAGCAAGGTGTCGAAGCGGCGCGCCTGGATGGTGCAGCTCAGAGTCAGCTTCTCGCAGACGGCGCGGGCGAGCTCGACCGAGAAGCCGGTGACGCCGCCTTCCGGCGTCGCGAAATGCATCGGCGGGAAATCATCGTCGGTCAGGAAGCGGATCACCCGCGGCGGACCAGGATCGGGCCGCTCGACCCGGACATTCGGGTCCCAGTAGTTCGGCACGACATAGGTCGCGGCAGGCTGCGCCTGTGCTCTTGCCCCCACCGAGGGCAGGAGTAGCAGCGCGGCGAGGGCGCTGGTCGTCAGGGTTTTCGCGAGGCGGGCGAACATCGCCTGTATCTGGCGTCAGGGTGGGGCGTGGATCAAGGGCGGACGCTCGTCATTCTCGGGCGGAGCGAAGCGCAGACCCGAGAATCTCCAGACGAGAAGCCGCTCATTTTGAGCCTCTCCGGCGTGAGATGCTCGGGTCAAGCCCGAGCATGACGCGCGCTTTCACCCCAGCGCAGCCGCTGTCGCCTTCGCGCCCTTCTGGAACAGGCTGCCGAGATGCCCCGCCACAGCCTGCGTGAAGCGCTGCTCGCGCGGCAGGTCGTCGCCGAAGATCGCGCCGATGCCGAACAGGGCCGTGCTCAGCGCCACCGCATCGCGGCCAAGCGCCTTGGCGCGGATCGCGAATTCACCGGCGAGCGGGTCGCGCACGTCGATCTCGGCGCCCGTCTCGTCGGTGCCGGTGACATAGGACATCCAGGCGGCGACGCCGAGGGCGAGATGGTCGATCGGGGCGCCGGCCTTCAGCCGTTCGCGGATGGTACCAAGCAGGCGCTGCGGCAGCTTCTGCGAGCCGTCCATGGCGATCTGCCAGGTGCGATGCTTGATCGCCGGGTTCTGGAAGCGGGCGAGCAGGTCGCCGGCATAGGCCTTGAGATCGACGCCCTGCGGGGCCGGGACGGTCGGGATGATCTGGCTCCAGAGCCCCTGCAGGAAACGGGCGAAGACCGGATCGCCGCTCGCCGCCGCCACCGTCTCATGCCCGGCGAGATAGCCGAGATAAGCTAGGCTCGAATGCGCGCCGTTGAGCATGCGCAGCTTCATGAACTCGAAGGGCGCGACCTCGGAGACCATCTGCGCGCCGACGTCGTGCCAGCGCGGCCGGCCGGCGGCAAACACATCTTCCACTGCCCATTGCCGGAAGGGTTCGCCGATCACCGGGGCGGCGTCGTCGAGGCCGAGCAGGCTTGCGACCTCGGTGATGTCGGCCTCGGTGGTTGCCGGCACGATCCGGTCGACCATGGTCGAGGGGAAGGCGCCGTTGGCTTCGATCCAGGCCGCGAGCTTGTCGTCACGCAGCGCAGCGAAGTCGCGGACGAGTCCGGCGAGGACATGGCCGTTGGAGGGGAGGTTGTCGCAGCAGAGCGCGGTGAACGGGCCGAGGCCGGCAGCCTTGCGAGCGGCGAAGCCGGCGACGATCAGGCCGACCGCCGAGCGCGGTGCAGCGGGATTGGCGAGATCGTGGACGATATCGGGATGATCGGCCTTGAGCCTGCCGGTCGCCGGATCGTGGCAATAGCCTTTCTCCGTGACGGTGAGCGAGACGATTCTGGTCTCCGGCGCGGCGAGCCTCGCCACAAGCGCCTGCGGGCTCTCGGGCGCGACGAGCACGTCGAGCACCGAGCCGATGACGCGCAGTTCCGGCCCCGCGGGCGCGCGCTTCAGGAAGGTATAGAGCCCGTCCTGGGGCTTCAGCCGGTCGCGCTGGTCGGGCCGCTGCAGGCTGGCGCCAGTGATGCCCCAGGCGCCGAACTCGGTCTCCAGCGCATCGTCGGTGAACTCGCACATATGGGCGCGCGTGAAGGCGCCGAGGCCGAGATGGACGATGCCGGGCTGTAGCTGGCCGCGGTCATAGCCCGGCCGCCTGAAGGCGGCTGGGAGGTTGGCGAGCGTGGCGGAGGACAGACGGGTCAATGGAACAGCCTCGGCAGCCAGAGGGAGATGCCGGGCACATAGGTCACCAGCAGCAGCACGGCAACCGAGGCGCCGTAAAACGGCCAGATCGTGCGCATGGATTCGCCGATCGAGATACGCCCGATGGCGCAGGCGACGAACTGCACCGAGCCGACCGGCGGGGTGTTGAGGCCGATGCCGGCGTTGAGGATCAGGATCACGCCGAAATGGATCGGGTCGACGCCGAAGGCCTTGACCACCGGCAGGAAGATCGGCGTGCAGATGATGATCATCGGCGCCATGTCCATGAAGGTGCCGAGCACCAGCAGGATGATGTTGACCATCAGCAGGATAACGATCGGGTTGTCCGAGACCGCCTTCATCGCCGCGATCGTCGCCTGCGGCACCTGCAGGAAGGCCATCAGCCAGCCGAAGGAGCCGGCGGCGCCGATCACCAGCAGTACCATGGCGGTGGTGCGGACCGCGCCGAGCGTCGCCTCGACGAAGGCTGTCCAGGTGAGCTGGCGATAGACCAGGATGGTGACGAGGATTGCGTAGACCACCGCAACGCAGGAGGATTCCGTCGCGGTGAAGACGCCGGAGCGGACGCCGCCGAAAATGATGCCGATCAGCAGGATGCCGGGCAGGGCCAGCACGACATAGCGCCCGACGGCGGCAAAGCCAGGGAAGGCCTCGCGCGGATAGCCGCGTTTCACCGCCACCGCCCAAGCCGCGAACATCAGCGCGCCGCAGAGGAGCAGGCCAGGTACGACGCCGGCGGTGAACAGGTCGGCGATCGAGAGATTGCCGCCCGCCGAGAGCGAATAGATGATCATGTTGTGCGAGGGCGGGATCAGCAGCGCGATGATCGCCGCATTCGCGGTGACGTTGACGGCGTAGTCGGCGTCGTAGCCGCGCTTTTTCATCTGCGGGATCATCAGGCCGCCGACGGCGGAGGCGTCCGCCACGGCCGAGCCGGAGATGCCGCCGAAGAGCGTACAGGTCACGACATTGACCTGGCCGAGGCCGCCACGCAGATGGCCGACCAGGCTCGCCGCCATCTGGATCAGGCGCTCGGCGATGCCGCCGCGGATCATCAGGTCGCCGGCATAGATGAAGAACGGGATCGCCATCATGGCGAAGGCGTTCATGCCGGAGTTCATCTGCTGGAAGACGACGACCGGCGGCAGGCCCATATAGACGACGGTCGCGACCGAGGCGATGCCGAGGCAGAAAGCGACAGGGACGCCGATCAGCAGCAACAGCGAAAAGGTGCCGAAGAGAACCCAGAGTTCCATATCTCAGACCTCCTGCTCGGAGCCGAAATGGCCGAAGCCGAGCGGGGCCTGCTTCTCGCCAGTGATGAAGAGCAGCATCTTCTCGATCGCGAACAGCGCGATCAGCGCGCCGCCGGCGGCGATCGGGACATAATCCCAGCCGCGCGAGATGCCGATGATCGGCATGCGGTCGCTCCAGGTGCCGGCCGCGAGCTGGGCGCCGTAGACCAGCATGGCGATCCCGAAGGCGCAGACCAGGCCCTCGCCGATGAGAATGAGCGCGGAGCGCAGCGGCGGTGGTGACATGGCGAGGCCGACCTCGAAGCCGAGATGGTCGCTCTCGCGCACGCCGACGGCGGCGCCAAGGAGGATGAACCAGGACATCAGGAAGAGCGAGCCGGCCTCGACCCAGATCGGCGTGTCATTGAGGACGTAGCGGCCGAACACGCCCCAGGCGACCATCACCGTCATCAGGACGAGGCCGGCGCCGGCGGTGAACAGGGCGTAGAGGCTGAGCTTGGCGCCGAGGCGCGTCAGAAGCGCGGTGAAGGCGTGCATGGGTTTTGTCCCGGCGCTGTCGGTGCTTACGAGTCGTCCCGGGCGGAGCGCAGCGGAGACCCGGGACCCATTCCGGAGTGGTGCAGGAATGGATCCCGGATCGGCGCCGCTTCGCGGCTTGTTCGGGATGACAGAATGGGTGAGGCGGCCCGAAGGCCGCCTCACTTATTGGCTCACTTCACCGCCTGGATGGCGGCGACCATTTCCTTGAGCTTCGCGTCGGTGACGAACTTGTCGTAGACCGGCTTCATCGCGTCTATGAAGGGCTGCTTCTCAACCATGTTGATCTGGGCGCCGCCGGCCTTGACCTTGGCCTCGGAGGCCTTCTCGCGCGCATCCCAGAGCTCGCGCATCTTGGCGACCGACTCCTTGGCCGCGGCCTTGATCAGGGCCTGGTCGGCGGCGTTGAACTTGTCGAAGCTCCGCTTCGACATCACCAGCACCTCCGGCGAGAGCGAGTGCTCGGTCACCGAATAGAACTTCGAGACCTCGAAATGCCGGGTCGATTCATAGGATGGCCAGTTGTTCTCGGCGCCGTCGATGACGCCGGTCTGCAGTGCCGAATAGACCTCGCCGAACGGCATCGGCGTGGCGTTGGCGCCCAAAGCCGAAACCAGCGCGACGAACATGTCGGACTGCTGCACGCGGATCTTCATGCCCTTCATGTCGGCCGGGCTGTTGATGGCGCGCTTGGAATTATAGAACGAGCGTGAGCCGGAATCGTAGAAGGCGAGGCCGATCAGCTCGTGCTTCTCGAACTCCTTGAGCAGGTCGTCGCCGATCTTGCCGTCCATGACCTTCCGCATGTGCTCGACCGAGCGGAAGATGAAGGGGAGCGAAGGCACGTTGGTCGCCGGGATCAGGTTGTTGAACGGCGCCATGTTGATGCGGTTGATGTCGATGACGCCGAAGCGCGTCTGGTCGATCGTGTCCTTCTCCTGGCCGAGCTGGGCCGAGTGGAAGACATTGATCTTGATCCGCCCCTGGGTGCGCTCATCGAGCAGCTTGCTCATGTGGCGCACGGCCTCGACCGTCGGATAGTCGGTCGGGTGGATGTCGGTCGAGCGCAGGGTGACGTTCTGCGCCTGAGCCGAGGTCGCGAGCAGCGCGGCGAAGGCGACGCCGGCGAGCGCGGAGAAACTCCGTCGATTGAGCATGGTCTTGTCCTCTCCCCAATAAAGTTGCCGGCTTATTCCGGTCGTTCTTGTCCCCTGGCGGGAGCGGCGCCGGCACGGCCGGGCGCAGCGGTCTTTCACAAAAATTCCGTCCGCATCGGTGTGAAGGAATCGATCAACTGCCCGGCCTCGATGTTGACGACGCCATGGACGAGGTTCTCGGGCACGAAGAAGGTATCGCCGGCGGCAAGCCGGCTGGTCTTGCCGTCGATGGTGACGTCGAAGACGCCGCTCTCGACGTAAGAAGCCTGGCGGTGCGGATGCTGGTGCGCCTTGCCGATAGCACCTTGCTCGAAGACAACGCGCACCACCATCAGGTCCGGCCCATAGGCCATGATCTTGCGCCTCACGCCGGGCTCGGTCGGCTCCCAGGCGATGTCAGCGTCATGCTGGAAGAAGGAGTTGAGACGGTTCGTCATCGGGCCAGCCAGCCTCCGTCGACGGGAAGGATCGCGCCGTGGATATAGGCCGCGGCGTCGCTTGCCAGGAACACGGCCGTGCCGCCGATATCCGAGGGCTTGCCCCAGCGGCCAGCCGGGATGCGGGCGAGGATCGCGGCATTGCGGTCGGGATCGGCGCGCAGGGCCTCGGTGTTGTTGCTCTCGACATAGCCGGGGGCGATGGCGTTGACGTTGATGCCTTTCGCCGCCCATTCGCAGGCAAGCAGCCGCGTCAGGCCGGCGAGCCCGCTCTTGCTCGCCGTATAGGAGGCGACGCGGATGCCGCCCTGGAACGACAGCAGCGAGGCGATGTTGACGATCCGCCCGGTCCGGCCCGCCGAGAGCGCCGCCTTGGCGAAGGCCTGGGCCAGGAAGAAATTGGCCTTGAGATTGAGGTTCATCACCTCGTCCCAGTCGCTTTCGCTGAAATCGAGCGCGTCGGCCCGGCGGATGATGCCGGCATTGTTGACGAGGATGTCGAGCGGGCCGGCGAGCGCCTGAGCCTGCTCGATCACCCGCGCCGCGATGCCCTCCTGCTGGAGATCGGCCTGAAGCGGAAAGCAGATGCCGCCGGTCTCGGCGATCAGTTTTTCCGTCTCCGCCATGCTCGAACGCCCGGCCGCGACCACCTTCGCGCCGGCCTCAGCCAAAGCCAGCGCAATGCCCTGGCCGATGCCGGTATTGGCGCCGGTCACCAGCGCCGTGCGGCCGTCCAGCGCGAAGGGCGAGGTCGTCGCCATCAGCGCAGCGTCTCCACCGGGGCGGCGTCCATGTCGGTGAACTCGACATTATCGCCGGCCATGGCCCAGACGAAGGAATAGTTCGAGGTGCCGCAGCCGCAATGAATCGACCAGTTCGGCGAGATCACCGCCTGCTCGTTGGCGACGAGGAGGTGGCGGGTCTGCTGCGGCTCGCCCATGAAGTGGAAGACGCGGTGGGCCGGATCGAGGTTGAAGTAGAGATAGGCTTCCATCCGCCGGGTGTGGGTGTGGCAGGGCATGGAGTTCCAGACCGAGCCCGGCTCCAGCGCCGTCATGCCCATCACCAGCTGGTTGGTGCCGGTCGAGTTCGGCATGATGTATTGCCGAATGGTGCGCTTGTTCGAGGTCTCGGCCGAGCCGAGATGGATGGTGTTGGCGTCTTCCTTGCGGATGAGCTGGTGCTTGGCCTCACGATGCGCCGGGGCGCTGGTCAAATAGAACTTGGCCGGGTTGGCCGGATCGGCGCTGGCGAAGGACACGTCCTTCGCACCGAGGCCGACATAGAGAGCGTCCAGCGAAGGCAGCTCGAAGCGTTCGCCATCGACGCTGACCGAACCGGCGCCGCCGAGATTGATCACGCCAAGCTCGCGGCGCGCCAGGAAGAAAGGCGTGCCGGTCGGCGCGAACGGGTCGAGCGTCAGCGGCTTGGCCGCCGGCGTCGCGCCGCCGACGATCATGCGGTCATAGTGGCTGTAGGTCAGCGTGATCTCGCCGGGCACGAAGATGCGCTCGATCAGGAAATCCTGGCGCAGGGCTTCGGTATCATAGCCGCGCACGTCGCGCGGGTGGGCGGCCTGGCGTTCGTCGATGGTCTTGGTAGCGCTGGTCACAGCCGGTAGGCCTCCTTGGCCAGGCGATAGGCGAGATCGTGGGCGACTTCCGCTGCCTCGTCCTCGTCGAGACGGTGCTCGGCGACGAGTTTTGCGAGGTAGTGGCAGTCCATCCGGCGGGCGACGTCGTGGCGTGCCGGGATCGAGAGATAGGCGCGGGTGTCGTCGTTGAAGCCGACGGTGTTGTAGAAGCCGGCGGTCTCGGTGGTGAGCTCGCGAAAGCGCAGCATCGCCTCGGGCGCATCCAGGAACCACCAGCCCGGCCCGAGCTTCAGCGCCGGGTAATGGCCGGCGAGCGGGGCGAGTTCGCGCGAATAGCTGGTCTCGTCGAGGGTGAAGGCGATGACGGTGAGGTTCGGCTCGTTGCCGACCGCGTCGAGCAAAGGCTTCAGCGCCGAGACATAGTCCATGCCGCGCGGGATGTCGGAGCCCATGTCGCGCCCGAACTGATCGAACAGATGCGGGTTGTGGTTGCGGTAGGAGCCGGGGTGGATCTGCAGGACGAGCCCGTCGTCGAGGCTCATCTTCGCCATCTCGGTCAGCATCTGGCCGCGGAAGAGATCGGCGTCCTCAGCCGATAACTTGCCCTTCAGGACCTTGGCGAAAAGCTTTTCGCACTCAGCTGGCGTCAGGTTGGCAGTGCGGGCCGTGGCATGGCCATGGTCGGAGGAGGTCGCCCCGCGCTCGATGAAATAGCCGCGGCGCTTGCGATGGGCTTCGAGATAGCCGTTCCAGCTGGTGACGTCCTCGCCGGTCAGCTCGCCGAACTGGTCGAGATTGTCCCTGAAGCCCTCGAACTCGGGATCGACCACGCTGTCGGGACGATAGGCGGTGACGACCTTGCCGCCCCAGCCGGACTCCCGGATCATGTCGTGCCATTTCAGCGGGTCGAGTGCACCTTCGGTGGTGGCGATCGCCTCGATCTTGAAGCGCTCGAACAAAGCGCGCGGACGCATCGCGTCCTGCTCCAGCTGCTCGGCGATACGGTCATAGATGCGGTCGGCGCTCTCGGCCGAGAGGCGCTCGGTGATGCCGAAGATCGAGAAGGCGGCGTGCTCGAACCAGAGCCGTGTCGGCGTGCCTCGGAACAGGTGCCAGTTGCTGGCGAAGAGCCGCCAGATCTGGCGCGGATCGCCCTCGACCTCGCCACCGTCCTTGCGGGCGATGCCGAGCTGCTCGAGCCTGATCCCCTGCGAATAGAGCATGCGGAAAATATAGTGGTCCGGCTTGACGAACAGCGTCGCCGGATCGGGAAACGGCTTGTCCTCGGCGAACCAGCGCGGATCGGTGTGGCCGTGCGGCGAGATGATCGGCAGGTCGCGGACGCCGGCATAGAGGCGGCGCGCGATTCCGCGCGTCACCGGTTCGGCAGGCAAAAGACGATCGTCGTGCAGCAGCATCGCTGGCGTTTCCTCTATCGGGCCGGACCATAGGCCCGGCGCTGGTGATGTCAATATACTAATATACTAGTATGCGCAGCTCAGCCGTGGTACGCCCTGATTGGCCGCGGAGCGCGCATCGTGGTCCAATAAGGAGGCGATCATGGCCGGGATAGGACAATGTCGGAGGCGCTAGGGATAGGCGAGGCCGGCGGGATGCGCCGCGAGCGCAAGCCGCAGCGCCTGGCCGGAGCGTCCGCAGGCCGCGCTACGGCCGCCTCCGTCGTGCAGGACGAGCTGCGCCGCGAGATTCTCGACATGGTGCTGCGGCCCGGAGTGCCCCTGTCAGAGAAGGATCTTACCACCCGTTTCGGCATGAGCCGCACGCCGGTGCGCGAGGCGCTGATCCGGCTGAAGGAAGAGGGGCTCGTCGAAATATTCCCGCAGGCCGGCACCTTCGTCGCCCGCATCCCGACCGGCGCGATCCCCGAGGCGGTGTTCATCCGCCAGGCGCTGGAATGCGCCACGGTCGAGGTGCTGGCGCGGACGGCCACCGCCGACGATATTGCCCGGCTCGATGCGACGATCGCCGTGCTGCACGAATCGCATGAGGCTGACGATCAGGAGCGCTTCCACCTCGCCGACGAGGAGTTTCACGAGGCGCTCGCCGACATCGCTGGCTATCCCGGCGTCTGGAAGCTCGCCCAGGCGGCCAAGAGCCAGATCGATCGCTGCCGCAGGATGACGCTGCCGGTGCCGGGGCGAATGGCGATGGTGATCCGCGAGCACCTCGCCATCGTCGACGAGATCAGGCGGCATGACGCCTCGGCCGCGGTCGTGGCGATGCGCCAGCATCTCGGTACGCTGCTGCCCGACCTGGTGCATCTCAAGGCAAGCTATCCGGATTATTTCGTGTGATTTCTACCGTTGGCAATTTGAGGCGCGGGGAACCCTTCTCCCGTGTGGGAGAAGGGCAGGGATGAGGGCCTGCCCCATCCGCAGAGGGAGTAACGGCGCCGTTTCGCCCTATTAATCAACGGCGGGCCCTCACCCCTACCCTTCTCCCACACGGGAGAGGAGATCCCGCGCCCTACTGACTTGCCTCTCTCCCACCTCCCGCGCCATCTTGCCCCGCCACAGCAGGGAGCAGGCACGATGACGACGCGGCGCGATCTTCTGGCGGGAGCGGGCCTCGCCGCGCTCGCAACCCAGCTTCCGCTCGCCGCGCTCGCGCAGGCGAAGGACAGCGTCACCATCGGCATGACGCTGGAGCCGCCGACGCTCGACCCGACCTCCGGTGCGGCGCAGGCGATCCGCGAGGTCGTGCTGCAGAACATCTTCGAGGGGCTGGTGGCGATGGACCGCACCGGCAAGCTCGTGCCGGCGCTGGCCGAGAGTTGGGCGCTCGCGCCTGACAACCTCACCTACACCTTCAAGCTTCGGCCCAATGCCCGCTTCCATGACAGTACGCCGCTCTCCTCCCGCGATGTGAAGTTCTCCTTCGAGCGCGCGGTCGCGCCGGATTCGACCAATGCCCAGCGCTGGATCTTCACGCCGATCGAGAGCATCGAGGCACCCGATCCGATCACCGTCATCATCAAGCTGAAGCAGCCGACGGCGAACTTCGTCTATGGGCTCTCATGGGGCGATGCGATCATCGTCTCGCCGACAACGGCAGCGAACAACAAGACCAATCCGGTCGGCACCGGCCCATTCAAGTTCGCGCGCTGGAACCGCGGCGACCGGCTCGAGTTGGCACGCAATGACGAATACTGGGGTACCAAGCCTTCATTGGCGAAGGCGACCTTCCGCTTCATCTCCGATCCGCAGGCGCAGGTCGCGGCGCTCCGGGCAGGCGACATCGACGTCTTCACCAATCTCTCGGCGCCCGAGGCGATTCCGCAGCTCAAGGCCGATCCGAAGCTCAAGGTCACGCTCGGCAAGACCGAGGGCGAGACCATCCTCGCCATCAACAACGCCAAGGCGCCGTTCAGCGATGTCCGGGTGCGCCAGGCGATCTCGCATGTGCTCGACCGCAAGACGATCGCGCTCGGCATCTACGGCTTCGATCTCGACTATATCGGCAGCCATTTCTCGCCGCTGCACCCGGCCTATGTCGACCTGACCGGGACCTACCCGGTCGACCTCGCCAAGGCGAAGGCTTTGCTGGCGGCGGCCGGCTTCCCGAAGGGCTTCGAATGCACGCTGCGTTTGCCGCCGCCGGCCTATGCCAGGCGCGGCGGCGAGATCATTGCTGCGCTGCTGGCCCAGATCGGGGTCACCGCAAAGATCGAGCCGCTGGAATTCCCGCAATGGCTGGAGCGGGTGTTCAAGAACAGGGATTTCGACCTGACGATCATCTCGCACACCGAGCCGCTCGACATCGCCAACTACGCCCGCGACGACTACTACTTCCAGTACAGGAATCCAGAGTTCAAGGCGCTGATCGAGACAATCGACCGCACCGTCGACGAGGCGCAGCGCAACAAGCTCTATGGCGACGCCCAGCGCATGCTGGCGCGCGATGCGGTCAATGGTTTCCTCTTCATCCTGCCGAAGATCACCGTGACCAAGGCCGATCTGGAGGGCATGTGGACCGACTGGCCGCTGCCGCTGACGCCGCTGGCGGAGGTGCGCTGGCGGTAAGTTGAGTATGCGATTCCCTATGTTCCTGGTCGTCCCGGGCGACCGTAGGGAGACCCGGGACCCATTCCGGAGCCTCTATCGGAAAGGCTCAGGAATGGATCCCGGATCTCCGCTTCGCTCCGTCCGGGATGACGGCGCGGGTTGTGTTTCATGACCGCCTACCTGCTCCGCCGCCTCCTTTCCTTCGCCTTGACGCTGCTCGGCGCGGCGATCGTCATCTTCCTCGTGCTGGAGATCCTGCCGGGCGATCCGGCGGCGGTGACGCTCGGGCTCAACGCGGCGCCGGAAGCGCTGGCGGCACTGCGGGCCGAGATGGGGCTCGACCAGCCGGCGCTGCTGCGCTTCTTCAGCTGGATCGGCGGGCTCGTCACCGGCGATCTCGGCCTCAGCTACACCTATCGCGTCCCGGTGACGCAATTGATCGGCGAGCGCATGGTGGTGACATTGCCGCTCGCCTCGATGGCGATCCTGCTCGCTTCCGCGATCGGCATCCCGCTCGGAGCGCTCGCTGCGGCCAACCATAATCGCGCCGGCGATGCCGCGGTGATGGTCTTCGCCCAGGCCGGGCTCGCCATCCCGAATTTCTGGTTCGGCCTGCTGCTGGTGCTGGTCTTCGCGGTCGGCGCCGGCTGGCTGCCGGCAGGCGGCTTTCCGGGCTGGCAGGCCGGCTTCTGCCCGGCGCTGAAATCGCTGCTGCTGCCTGCCGTTGCGCTGGCCTTGCCGCAGGCGGCGATCCTCGCGCGCGTCACCCGCTCGGCCATGCTGGAGACGATGCAGGAGGATTATGTCCGCACCGCCCGGGCCAAGGGCGTCAGCCGGCGGCGGACCATGCTGCGGCATGTGCTGCGCAACGCGCTGATACCGGTCGTCACCGTGCTGGGCCTGCAATTCTCGGTGCTGCTGGCCGGCGCGATCATCATCGAGAACGTCTTCGCCCTGCCGGGGCTGGGGCGGCTCGTCTTCCAGTCGATCGCGCAGCATGACCTGATCGTGGTCAAGGACCTCGTCATGCTGTTCTCTGCCCTGGTCGTCTTCATCAACTTCGCGATCGAGCTGCTCTACGGGCTGATCGATCCGCGCCTGCGGCAGGCCTCATGAGCGCGGTCGCGCCCCGTTCCCGTCCGCGGCGCTGGTGGGCCTCGCCGTCCTTCCTGGCCGGGCTGCTGCTCGGCGGGCTCGTCGTCGCGATGGCGCTGATCTCCTATCTCTGGACGCCGTATGAGCCGACCCAGATGGCGATCCTGAAGCGCTTGCGTCCGCCCTCGGCCGAGCACTGGTTCGGCACCGACCAGTTCGGCCGCGACGTGTTCTCGATGATCATGGTCGGCGCCCGCAATTCGCTGGCGGTGGGGCTGGGCGCGGTCGGGCTCGGCCTGACCGTCGGCAGCGCGCTCGGGCTGATCGCGGCGATCCGGCGCGACGGCCTGCTCGACAACCTGATCATGCGCATGGCCGATTTCAGCCACGCTTTCCCGGCGGTGCTCTCGGCGATCATGATCAGCGCGGTCTGGGGGCCCGGCATGATGAACGCCGTGATCGCGATCGCGATCTTCAGCCTGCCTTACTTCGCACGATTGGCGCGCGGCGCGGCACTGCAATGCTGGGCGCTCGACTATGTGCTGGCGGCGCGCGCTGCCGGGCTGACCGAGATGGCGATCACGCGCCAGCACGTCCTGCCCAACATCGCCGGCGTGCTGGTGGTGCAGGCGACGATCCAGTTCGCGCTCGCCATCCTCGCCGAAGCCGGCCTGTCCTATCTCGGCCTCGGCACGCAGCCGCCGGCGCCGAGCTGGGGGCGGATGCTCAACGAGGCGCAGACCTTCATGGCGGCGCAGCCCTGGCTCGCGATCTTCCCGGGCGCGGCGATCGCGCTTTCGGTTCTGGCCTTCAATTTGCTGGGCGACGGTCTGCGCGACGCGGTCGATCCGCGCATGCGCCGCTCCCGGGACTGATGTGATTATGCTTGCGGAGTTTCAGTCATGATCGAGTTCGCCGATCTCAGCGCCGTCGACATGCTCCGCGCCTTCCGCTCGCGCGAGCTCTCGCCGGTCGAGGTCACCGAGGCGGTGATCCAGCGCATCGAGATTTGGGAGCCGTCGCTCAAGGCGCTCTACGCCTATGATCCGGACGGTGCGCGCACTGCTGCGAAGGAAAGCGAGGGCCGCTGGCGCCGGGGCGAGGCGCTGCCGCTCGACGGCGTGCCCTGCACGATCAAGGAGAACATCGCGACAAAGGGCACACCCGTGCCGCTCGGCACGGCGGCGATGGAGCTTGCCCCCGCCGCAGCCGACGCGCCGCCGGCACAGCGCCTGCGCGAGGCTGGCTGCGTCATCCTCGCCAAGACGACGATGCCGGATTACGGCATGCTCTCCTCCGGCCTGTCGAGCTTCCACGAGCTCGCCCGCAACCCGTTCGATCTCTCGAAGAATCCCGGCGGCTCCTCGGCCGGGGCGGGAGCGGCTGGCGCGGCCGGCTACGGGCCCTTGCATATCGGCACCGATATCGGCGGCTCGATCCGCCTGCCGGCCGGCTGGTGCGGGCTCGTCGGCCTGAAGCCGAGCTTTGGCCGAGTGCCGATCGACCCGACCTATTACGGCCGCGTCGCCGGGCCGATGACGCGCACCGTTGCCGATGCGGCGCTGATGATGCGCGAGCTCTCGAAGGCGGACGAGCGCGACCCGATGAGCCTGCCGCCGCAGGAGATCGCCTGGGGCGAACTCGAGCGCGAGCCGCGCGGACTCAGGATCGGATTGCAGCTGGAGGCGGGTATCGGCCTGCCGGTCGAACCCGAGGTCAGAGCGGCGATCGCGAAGGCGGCCGACGCCTTTCGGAAAGTCGGGGCGATCGTCGAATTGGCGCCGCCCTTCCTGACGCAGGACATGCTCGACGGGCTCGACGATTTCTGGCGCCAGCGCGCCTGGGCCGAGATCGGCGCGTTGCCGAGGGAGCGGCAGGACAAGGTGCTGTCCTATATCTACGCCTGGGCCGAGCGCGGCCGCTCGCTGAGCGGGGCGCAGGTCCATCGTGGCATGAGCCAGATGCTGGCGATCCGCCATGCGGCGCTGAAGGCGGCCCAGCCCTTCGACTATGTGCTCTCGCCGGTCTCGCCGGTGCCGAGCTTTGCCGCCGAGCTGGCCTCGCCGATCCACGATCCGGAGCGGCCGTTCGAGCACATCGTCTTCACGGTGGCGGCCAACATGTCGGACCAGCCGGCGATCTCGGTGCATGCCGGCATGACCGCATCCGGCCTGCCGATCGGCCTGCAGATCACCGGCAAGCGCTTCGACGATCTCGGCGTGCTGCAGATGGCGCGGGCCTGGGAGCGTCTGCGCGGGCAGGAGCCCGAATGGCCGTACGCTCCCCGGCACGCGAGGTGATCAGGCTTTCTTCGGTTTCTTCCCTGCCGTGTTCAGCGCTACCGCAGCGTGGATGAGCGCCGCCAGCGCCGCCTCGTCGACCGTGTCGCCCTCATGGATGTCGATGGCGCGCCTCGTATTGCCGTCGAGGCTGGAATTGAACAGGCCGGCGGGATCGGGCAGCGAAGCGCCCTTGACGAAGGTCAGCTTGACCGCGCTTTTGTAGGTCTCGCCGGTGCAGATGATGCCGGCATGCTCCCAGACCGGGACGCCGCGCCATTTCCAGGTTTCCTCGACCTCAGGATCGGCGTGCCGGATGATGGCGCGGACCTTTGCGAGCGCGGCGCCGCGCCAGTCGGTCAGTTCCGCGATCCGGGCGTCGATCTGTTCGGAGGCGAGGGCGTGAGTTTCAGTCATCGAGTCCTTCTCCATCTTGTCTTTGTAAATTATTATTTAGGTAGAATTCTTGGAGTAGATTTGCTCTAGTTTTCGTTTTTGCTGAGTTTCAGCACGCTTCGTTCAAATGAAATGCTCCCGGGGGGATAATGCTGTCGTGGACGCTAAGTCAGTTTAAGGATCTGGCCTCAATCATTCAGTCAATCGGCGCTCCGTTGGCGCTTATCGTTGGCGGCTTGTGGGCTTACAGGCGTTACGTCGTTGAGGAGAGCCGCTTCCCGCATATTGAGACGTCTGCAGAAATAAATTTCATTGGTTTGCATGGTGATTATTGGCTCGTCGAACTTCGAGCGATTCTCTACAATAAGGGGAGAGTTCAGCACAAGATTGAGAAATTTGGCTTTGATCTCAATGCCTTGTTCCTTGGGGATGATATTGAATTAAGCAGTGAATGGGGTGGACAGGTAGATTTTCCTCATGAGCTTGCTAAAGGGTCATTCTTGCCAGAGTCGTTTTCATATTTCGTAATTGGCCCATCTGTAACAGCAAAATATTCGTTCGTGACTCGCGTTCCAGTTAAAGCGACAAATGTTATACTGCATTGCTGGTTTGATTACAGCGATGGACGAGGTTACAGTCATACAATGGAGGCTGTGGCAAGGGTTCCTGTAGAAGGCTAGCGCAATTAAGTTTCTCAGCGCTATAGGCCATTTACATCTTCTCACCGGGCAAGGCGGCGGCCTGCTTCACCCAGGCGATGAACTGGGTCTCGTCGAGTTCGTCATCCTCGCGGATGTCGAGATAGCGCACCTCCTTCTGCTTGGAGGTGCCGGGAGGGATGGGATCGAGCGCGGCGCCACGGAAGAAGGCGACCTTCACATACTTCGCGAAGACATGGATGCCGAGGAACCAGTGGCCCTCCTCGACGCCATAGAGCGGCGAGTTCCATTTGACCGCCTTCCTTACCTCCGGGACGGCAGCGCTGATCAGCGCGTCGAGGCGGGCGCCGAGCGCGCTCTTCCAGTCCGGCATCGCGGCGATATAAGCCTGCACCGGTGCTTCGCCATAACCCTTGGCGATCTGCGGATTGCCGCCCGAGAGCAGGACGGGCTGCCCGCTTTCGGCTTTCGGTTTCGCTGCCGCCTTCGAGGTCTTGCCGGCCATGGCCCGCTCCTAGCCTTCCGCTCGTCGCCCGTGTCGCCAGCCGGTGGCATAGGGCAGCACGAACATGTAGAGGCCCGAGAACATCAGCAGGAAGAGCGGCGGCAGCGGCGAGTAGACGATCCAGGCCGGCGGCTGCCCCTGCGCCATGGCGACGAAATTGGCGATCACGGTCGTGGTGAAGATGAGGGCGAGCCAGCGATGGCCCTGCCGGATGATGTCGTTCCAGGTCAATGGAATCTCCTTACTGAGATGAGAGCCGGGACGAGCGTTCACGCTTCGCGGGCCAGCACCTGCTCCAGCTTGCCGAAGAATTCCTGCCAGCCGGCTCTGGCGCCGCCGAAGGCCTGCTTCTGCTCCGGCCGGAAGCCGGTCTGCTCCATGCGCAGCAGCGTGCCCCTGGGTGTCGGGGTCAGGGTAAAGGTCACCGTGCTCTTCAGGTTGAAGGCCGGATCGTCATGGGCGAAGTCCCAGCTATAGGACAGCGTCCGGTTCGGCTCGATGTCGAGGACCTCGCAATCGAGCACGCCGCCCCATTCGCCGCGCAGGTTGAAGCGATGGCCGACGACTGGCGCGAAATCGTTCTTCATCAGCCATTCCGCGATCAGATGCGGCTGCGTCAGGGCGCGCCAGAGTTTCTCCGGCGGATGGGCGATCTCGCGCTCGACAGTGACGGAGCGGGTCTGCGTGGCGGTGGTCATTGATCCATCCTTGCGAGCAAATTTTCGAGGTCGTCGAACCGCGCCTCCCAGAACCCGGCCATCTGGCTGGTCCAGTCGATCAGCGGGCTGAGCGCGCCGAGCTGAGCGCTGTAATGGGTCTGCCGGCCGGCTTGGCGGTCACGCACCAGCCCGGCCTGCTTCAGCACGCCGAGATGCTTGGAGACGGCCGGCTGCGAGACGCCGGCCTGCGCGGTCAGCGCCCCAACCGTTAGCTCGCCGTCGCGGCACAGGCGTTCGAAGATGGCGCGCCGGGTCGGGTCGGCGAGCGTCCTGAACAGCATGTCGTGGGCGTCTGGCATCTGAAATCAATAACCCGTTGGCTATGGATTTATTCATAACCACAGAGATATGGATTGATCAAGCGTTTTCGCTGATGGTGCGGGGCAGGGGCGCGGCGGGCGCGCTGGACCCTGTCTCGCCATTCCAGCAGGATGCCCGGCGAAACCGCGGGGAGCCCCGGCATTGCTGCCCGGATGTCCCTGCGATCCCGTCTTCGAGGAATTCACAATGGATCTGATGCTGAACGGCAAGCGCGCTCTGGTCACGGGTGGTAGCAAGGGGATCGGCCGCGCCATCGCGCGACAGCTGGCTCTCGAAGGCGTCGACGTCGTCATCGCCGCGCGCAACCAGGCGGAGCTCGACGCCGCGGCGGCCGAGCTGGCGCGGGAGACTGGCCGCAAGATCGTTGGCCTCACCGTCGACACTCAGGACGATGCCTCGGTGAAGGCCGTCGTCGCTGGCACCGTCGCGGCGTTGGGCGGGCTCGACATCCTGGTCAATGCTGCGGCCAAGCCGGGCGGGCAGGCGACGCCGCCCAAGCTTGCCGAGATCACCGACGCGCTGTTCTTCGACGACGTCAACGTCAAGGTGATGGGCTATCTCAGGATGGCCCGCGAGGCGGCGCCGGTGATGGCGACGGGTGGCTGGGGCCGGATCATCAACATCAGCGGGCTGGCGGCGCGCCTGACCGGCTCGACCATCGGCTCGATCCGCAATGTCGCGGTCGCGGCGCTGACCAAGAACCTCGCCGACGAGCTTGGGCCGAAAGGCATCAACGTCACCGTTGTCCACCCAGGCACGACGCGGACCGAGAAGACGCCGGGCGTCGTGGCCGCGCGCGTGGCGGCGTCAGGGCTGGCGGCCGAGGAAGTCGAGCGCCGCATGGCCGCCAATGTCACGATCGGCCGGCTGGTCGACATGGCAGAGGTCGCCGACATCGTCGCCTTCCTGGCCTCGCCGCGCAGCGTCGCGATCAATGGCGACGCGATCGCCTGCGGCGGTGGCTCGAAGGGCGCGATCCACTACTGAGCGGTCGCGCCCTTACGTGATCAGAACAGCGCGGTCGGCGCGACTTCGGCGAGCACCATCAGCGCGAGCCCGAGCGCGCCGAGGCCTGCGCCGGTCCAGGCGAGGGCGGCGACGCCGGTGATGATCGCGGCGGAGGCGACGACGATGGCGATCTGCAGCAGGCCGGAGACGATGTCGTATTTGTCGTCGCGGGCGCTGGAGATGTCGCGCCTGGCCTCTGCCGCCTTGGCGCGGGCGATCAGCTCCTTGCGGCCCTCATTGGTCTCCGGCTCGGACTCATAGCGGGCGATCGTCGCCTTCCAGCCGTCGATGCGCTTCTGCAGGCGCTCGCGCACGGCCGGATCGGTGGCGCCGGTCAGCTCGACTTCCATTGCGTCGGCCGCGGTGCGCAGCGTCGTGCCGCGGATCGTCTTGGCCTGGAAGAAGGCCCAGAGATTCGAGGCTTCGATGTTCCGGGCGAGCGCATCCTGCTCGGCGTTCTTGCCGCCGATCTCGGAGAAGGCGAGCAGGAGCGCCAGCACGCCGATCAGGAGGGCGATGCGCTTGTTGATCTTGCTGGTCGGCTGATTGTCTTCGGTGACGTCTGGTGCGGCTGAGGCCATCAGTGATTCCCCCGGAAAGGCCGGGCCTGATGGCCGGTTCGCGTGACGGAATCAAGGTGCTTTGACCAAAGGTAAGTGGTTATCCCCGGGCCCGTGGGTGGGCGGAATCATAGGCCGCGAGCAGACGGGCGGAATCGATGCGGGTGTAGATCTGCGTGGTCGATAGTGAAGCGTGGCCGAGTAACTCCTGGATGGCGCGCAGGTCGCCGCCGCGGCCGAGCAGATGGGTGGCGAAGGAATGGCGCAGCGCATGCGGCGTCGCGCTGCCTGGCAGTCCGAGCGAGCCGCGCAAGCCTTCGACCGCGAGCTGGATGATCCGGGGCGAGAGCGGTCCGCCCTTGACGCCGACGAAGAGCGGCCCCTCCGGCGCCAGTCGCCACGGGCATTGCGCGAGATAATCCGCAATCGACTCGACCACGACCGGCAGCACCGGCACCATCCGGGTCTTGCCGCCCTTGCCGAGCACGGTCAGCGCATCGGCAGTGCTGACCGGCGCCTGCGAGCGTTTCAGGCCGAGTGCCTCGGAGATGCGCAGGCCGCTGCCATAGAGCAGGGAAAGCACCGCAGCATCGCGAGCGAGAACCCAATCGGGCCGCTCCTCACCGGCGCGGCTGTCGGCCTTGGTCACGGCGGCGGCGGCCTTGGCGTCGAGCGGGCGCGGCAAGCCTTTGCCCAGCCGCGGCCCGCGCGTCGCGGCGAAGGCGGCGGCGGTCAGCCGGCCGCTGCGTTCGCCGAAGCGGGCGAGCGAGCGCAGCGCCGCAAGTTGGCGCATCAGCGTGCGGTTGCCGACGCCGTCGCGGCGGCGATAGCCGAGAAAGGCGCGTAGGTCCGCCGGCTTCAGGGCTGCGACGGCCTTCAGCGTCGGCGCCGCGTCCAGATGATGAGTCAGGAAGGTTGCGAATTGGTCGATGTCGCGACCATAGGCTTCGAGCGTCTTCGGCGAGAGCCGGCGCTGATGGCCGAGATGGGCGAGCCAGTCGCGCCGCAGGGTGTCGAAATCGCTCATCGTTCCGATCATGCCGCGCGAGACTTAACAACCGTTGTCCGGCGCGATCGCAGCCTGCTATGAACCTCACAGATATTGTTCAGGGCTGACCAAATTGCACGCACCCGATCCGCACGGCCTGATCTTCCCCTTTCCCGAGCCGCCGGCGCCCGGCCAGCTGATCGAGGTCGCGCCCGGCATCTTCTGGGCGAGGATCGCGCTGCCGTTCCGGCTCGACCACGTCAACATCTACCTGATCGAGGATGGCGACGGCTTCGCGGTGATCGACACCGGTATCGGCGACGAGGCGACAAAGCAGGCCTGGCTCGCTTTGATGGCCGGGCCATTGGCCGGCAAGCGGCTGACCCGGCTCTTCGTCACGCATTTCCATCCCGACCATATCGGTCTCGCCGGCTGGCTGTGCGAGCGCTTCGGCATGCCGCTCCTGACCAGCCAGACCAGCTATCTCGGCTGCCTCAACATCTCGCTCAGCCCGGGCGCGTCGGAAGCGCCCGTCTACAAGGAGTTCTATCTGCGCCACGGGCTCTCGGCCGAGGTGACGCAGGTCGTCTCGACGCTCGGCCATGGCTATCTCCGGCAGGTGACGCCGCTGCCGCCGACCTTCACCCGCGTCGTCGCCGGCGACGTTCTGCGCATCGGTGGGCGCGATTTCTTCGTGCTTGCCGGCGACGGCCATGCGCCGGAGCAGTTGATGTTCCACTGCCCGGAGGCGAACGTCTTCCTCGCGGCCGACCAGATTCTCGCCAAGATCACGCCGAACATCAGCGTCTGGGCAGTGGATGCGGAAGGTGATCCGCTCGGTCTCTATCTGCGCTCGCTGCGCGCGCTGCCGCAGGCGATCCCGCCGGGGACGCTGGTGCTGCCCGGGCATCAATTGCCGTTCTACGGCCTGGCCGAGCGCTGCGCCGCGCTCGCTGCCCACCACGCAGAACGCTGCCGATTGATCGCTGGTGCGGTGGCCGAGCGCCCGCATTCGGTCGCCGAGCTGGTGCCGGTGATGTTCACCCGGCCGCTCGATCCGCACCAGCTCTCCTTCGCCTTCAGTGAGGTCTTCGCCCATGTGAACGCGATGCTGCGTCTGGGCGAACTGCGCTGGGCCGAGCCGCAGACGGAGGCCATGCGGGTGGTGACCGCTGGCTGATGCGAGAACTCAAAAATTAAGGATGATCCGAGAAGACTGGTGTTGCGGATTTGTCAGTCGACGCGGAATTAGGATTCCCGTTGCATCAATGCACGCGATGAACGCGCGGGTAGCCGGGAACAATTCCAGCTGTCCGGTGTGATGTATTCGGCTGACGACGAAGACGGGGACGATGGCTCTACCGGCGATGATTCGGGCGATGCGGCCGCATCATTGGGCGAAGAACGGGCTCGTCTTCGTGCCGATCCTGCTCAACCATGATGTCTTCGCCTCGAATGTTCTGCTCTACGGCCTCGTCGCTTTCATCTCGTTCTCGCTGATGGCGTCGGCGATCTACCTGCTCAACGACATCAAGGACGTCGAGGCCGACCGGCGCCACCCGACCAAGTGCAAGCGTCCGCTCGCGGCCGGCGAGATCACCAAGGGCCAGGCCTATGCGATGGTGCCCGGCCTCCTGATCGCGTCCGGCGCGCTGACGGCGCTGCTGCCCCGGCCGGATCTCTACCTGATGGCATGGGGCGCCTATCTCGTCCTGGCGCTGGCCTATCTGTTCGTGCTGAAGCGCAAACTGCTGGTCGACGTGCTTGCCCTCGCGACCTTGCACACGCTGCGCATCATCGCCGGGAATGCCGCTGCGGCGATCCCGTTCTCGTCCTGGCTGCTCGCCTTCTCGATGTTCCTGTTCCTGAGTCTTGCCCTGATGAAGCGCTATGCCGAATTGCGCATCACCCATGACCAGTCAGGGCTGAAGAAGGCCGGCCGCGGCTACCAGGCCGAGGACATCGAGGCGCTGTCGCAGCTCGGCATGGCCTCGGGCTGCACCTGTGCGCTGATCATGGCGCTCTATGTCGACAGCGCTGCCGTCAAGCAGCTCTACCGACATCCCGAGGTGATCTGGCTGGTCTGCCCGATCATCCTCTACCAGATGGCGCGCATGTGGTTCCTGGCCCGGCGCGGCAACATGCCTGACGATCCGCTGATGTTCATGATCCGGGATTGGCGCAGCCAGCTGATGGGCGTGGTCGTCGTGCTGATCATGGTCGGAGCCAAGGTGCTGCCGTGAGGGCGGAGCGCGCCGTCCTGCGCTCCTGGGGCGGGCTGGAAGCCAGGGAATCCGTCCTGATCGAGCCTTCGGACTGGCTCGCCGGGCGTGAGCGCAACCATCCGGTTCTGGCCTATGGCAATGGCCGCTCCTATGGCGATTCCTGCCTGAACGATGGCGGCGGGCTGATCGTGGGGCGCGGCCTCGGCCGCATTCTCTCCTTCGATGCGCAGAGCGGGGTCGTCCTCTGCGAGGCTGGCGTGTTGCTGGACGAGCTGTTGCAGCTCTGCGTCCCGGCCGGCTGGTTCCCGCCGGTGACGCCGGGCACCAGCCTCGTCACCATTGGCGGTGCGCTCGCCAACGACGTCCACGGCAAGAACCATCACCGCGCCGGCACCTTCGGGCGGCATGTGCGCAGCTTCGAGCTCGCCCGGTCCGATGGATCGATGCTGACTTGCACGCCGACGCAAAATGCCAAGCTCTTCGCCGCCACTATCGGCGGGATGGGGCTGACCGGGCTGATCACCCGCGTCGAGCTGCAATTGATGCCGATCGCTTCCGCCGAGATGCTGCAGGAGGCGATCCATTTCGACGGGCTGGACGGCTTCTTCGCCATGGCCGCTGCTTCCGACGCGACGCATGACTACACCGTGGCCTGGATCGATTCACTGGCCGGTGGCCGGCATTTCGGGCGCGGCGTGTTCTTCCGCGCCAACCACGCGCCGGCTTCCGAGGCGCTGCCGGCGAAAGCCGCGCCGACCTTGCCGTTCCCGATCAAGCCGCCATTCCCGCTGATCAACCGGCTGAGCCTGCGCGCCTTCAATGCGCTTTATCGCGCCGCCCAGCCGCGGACGCCGGAACCCAGACGCATCGCCTATCGCCCGTTCTTCTATCCGCTCGACCGGGTTCGCGACTGGAACCGCGCCTATGGGCCAAGGGGACTGCGCCAGTTCCAGTGTGCCGTGCCAATGGCGAGCGCGCGCGAAGCAGTCGAGGCGATGCTGCGGCTGACGCTGAGGGCGGGGGAGAGCTCATTCCTCACCGTGCTCAAGCTGTTCGGCGATGTGCCCTCGCCGGGCATGATGTCGTTTCCGATTCCCGGGGCGACGCTGACGCTCGATTTCCCGCATCGCGGCGAGCGCACCCTGAAACTTCTGGATGCGCTCGATCGCATCGCGATCGAGGCCGGCGGCCGGGTCAACCCATACAAGGATGCCCGCATGTCGCCTTCGACCTTCGAGGCCTCGTTCCGGCATTGGCGCGACTTCGCGCGCCATGTCGACCCGGCCTTCTCATCGAGCTTCTGGCGGCGGGTCACCGCCACCTGAGCAGGCTTACGAAGCCGCGAGCGCAGGCTCCGATTGCTCGACCGCCGTCACCGTCAGCACGTGCTTCTTGCCGTCGCGGGCGGTCCAGGCGATCGACTGGCCGGAAGCGAGGCCGATCAGCGCCGCGCCGATCGGGGTCAGAACCGAGATGCGGCCCTGCTCGATATCGGCCTCGCCGGGATAGACGAGCTGGACGCGGCGATGCTGCGCGCTGTCGGAATCGAAGGTGACGAAGGTGCCCATGCGCACGACATCGGCCGGCACCTTCCCGGGCGCTACGACCTTGGCGCGGTCCATCTCGGCGAGCAGCTCTTCGGCAACCTCGGGCACGCGCTCGAGCGCCGTGGTGGCGAGGCCAGTCAGGCGCTCATGGTCGATCTCGCCGACGATGATCTTCGGCTTGCGGTGGGTCTTCTGATTCAACTGGGTCATGGTCTTCATATCCTGCGATGACGCGCGCGACGGCGGCGCCAGAGCGCGAACGGCAAATCGTGAGAGCTTCTGAGGAGAGACGCCTTGGAAGCCGTGCTGTTCCACTCGGGACCAGCATCGACGGCGCCCCTGGACTCGGGGCGCGCTCGGGCCGAGTCCGGGGCTAGGATTCCGCGATCGGGGCGACCCGGAACACGAGGCGATGCTTTGTCGTCATAGTCATAGAGTTGGTGGCTTGGGCCTTGCTGTCAAGGCTGACGAGAGAGGCAGGCCAAAGCAAAAGGGCCGGCGCGAGCCGGCCCTTCGACAAGCGGGGGTAGTCAACCCGAACTAGCTTTTCGCCACCGCGACCTTGCGCAGATAATCGGTGACGATGCGGGTGATGCCGCGCGAGAGCAGGTCGTCGAGCGCAGTGATGAACTCATCGCACTGCTCGCGGGTGACGATCAGCGGCGGTTCCAGCCGGATGACGTTGCGGTTGTACTCGGTGAAGGCGACGAGCACGTCGTAATCCTTCAGCAGCAGCGCGCCGATGAAGCCGCAGAGCGAGCCCTTCAGCTTGTCGTCGAGCAGCGCGACCATGTGCTTGACGCCGAAGGGCATGGTCTCGCTGATGTCCTGGAACTCGACGCCGATCATCAGGCCGCGGCCGCGGATCTCCTTGAGCAGGGTCGGGTGCTTGGCGCGCAGTTCGTTCAGGCGCGCGATCAGATAGTCGCCCTGGCGCTTCGCATTGCCCATCAGGTCCTCGTCATAGAGGACGTTGAGGGCTTCGATCGCCGAGACGCAGGCCTCGCCCATGCCGCCGAAGGTGGCCTGGGCGTGGATCAGCGCCGTCTTCGGCTTGCCATAGGCCTTCATGTAGAGATCGCGCCGGGCGATCATCGCGCCCATCGCCGCCTTGGAGCCGCCGAGCGCCTTGGCGAGGGCGGTCACGTCCGGGACGACGCCGTCGCGCTCGAAGGCGAAGAACTGGCCGGTGCGGCCGAGCCCGCACTGCACCTCGTCGGCGACCCAGAGCACGCCATGCTTGTCGCAGAGCGCGCGCAATTGCCGCCAGAAGCCCTCGGGCGCCTCGACGATGCCGCCACCGCCCTGGATCGTCTCCATCACGACGATGCCGATGGCGGGATCGCTTTCCAGCGCCTGCCGCACCGCCTCGATATCGCCGAAGGGCACCTTCACCCGGTTCTCGACCAGCTTGAACCCGGACTGATAGAGCGTGGAATCGGTGACCGAGAGCACACCCTTGGTCTTGCCGTGGAAGGAGTTGGCGGCGTGCAGGATCTTGGACTTGGCCGGCCCCTGCGCCTGTTCGGCGACCTTCAGCGCCGCCTCCATCGCCTCCGAACCGGTCGAGCCGAGGAAGACCATGTCGAGATCGCCGGGTGCGATGGTGGCGAGGTTCTTGGCCAGCGCCGAAGCGTATTGCGACATGAAGGCCATGCAGATCTCATGGCGGTTCTCGTCCTGGAACCTCTTCCGGGCGGCGACGATGCGCGGATGGTTGTGACCGAAGGCGACCGAGCAGAAGCCGCCGAAGAAATCGAGGATCTTGCGGCCGTCGCGGGTGATATAGTGCATGCCCTCGGCGCGATCGACGACGATCCGGTCGAAGCCGAGCAGCTTGAGGAAATGTACCTGGCCCGGATTGATATGGGCGGTGAATAGCTCCTTGACCTGCTGGGCATCGAGCTGCTTGGCGGTTTCGACGCTGATCAGCTGCGGGCGCGAGGGCTGCTGAGCGGTCTCTTCCATCTTGTAGGCGGGCATGCTCATGCGGCCTTCCTCCCCGGTTCGTCCGTCTTCTGCGTGTCCTTGGCCTTGCGGTATTCGGTATAGGCCGCGAGCAGCATGTCCTCGTCGCGGTGTTGCGGCGTCCAGCCGAGCTCGCGCTTGGCCTTGGAGGTGTCGAGGATGCAGATCTCGTCGGCGATCTTGTACTGCTCCGGGTCCATGATCGGCAGGTTGATCGCATCGAGCGTGTCGAGCGTCAGCTTGACCAGCGAGGCCGGCGTCGGCAGCAGGATCGACTTCGAGCCAGCATGCTTGATCAGATCGCCGAGCAGCTTCTTCACCGGCGGCGGATCGTCCGAGCCGAGATTATAGGCGCTGTTCGGGAAATCGGCCTTCCAGGCGGCGATGCAGGCGCTGGCGCAGTCGAAGACCGAGATGAACTGGTAGGGGTTGTTGCCCGAGCCGATCATCGGCACCGGCAGGTTCATGTCGATCAGGCGGAAGAGCTTGACCAGGATGCCGAGGCGGCCCGGGCCGATGATCAGGCGCGGCCGGAAGATCGGGATGCGGAAGCCCTTGTCGCGATAGGTCTGGCAAAGCGTCTCGGTCGCGAGCTTGCTCTCGCCATATTCGCCGAGCGGCCTCGCCGGGTGGTCCTCGTCCTGCGGGACGGTGACCGAATGGCCGTAGATCATGTCGGTGGTGAAGTGGACGAGCCGGGTCGCGCCGTTCGTCTCCATCCAGCTCAGGATGTTTTGCGTGCCGTGATAGTTCACCGGCCAGAAGAAGTCGTAGCGCTCCTTCCGGGTGACGATCGGCGAGAGCATCTTGGCCGAGAGATTGTAGACAAGATCGTCCGGCGTCAGCGCGATCGCCGTGACGCTTGCCGGATCTGTGACGTCGACGCGCTGGAACGGCACCTTGGCATAGTGCGGATGGGCGCTCTTCTGGATGTCGCAGACGAGGACATTCTCGCCCATGGCCGCGAGATCAGCCGCCAGATGCGACCCGACGAAACCGTCGCCGCCGATGATGATGTGCTTCATGGCTCAGCGTCGCTGGTCGGGGCGGCGCACCGGCACCGGGATCGGCTTCAGCTGCGGCTGGGCCGGAGCGAAGAGGGCACCGAGGCGGAGAATGAAGCGGGCGAACAGGTCCATGACGTCCCTCAGCTCTGTGCGATGAAGATGGTGCCCAGGACGATGAAGCCGATGCCGGCGATGCGCGTCGGGCTCAGATCTTCCTGGAAGACGAAATAGGCGTAGACCGCGACCACGACGTAGGCGAGGCTCAGAAACGGGTAGGCGTAGCTGATCTGCACTTTCGATAACACGATCAGATGCGAGGCCATGCTGACCACGAAGGTGCATAATCCGGCGAAGACGAACGGGTTGAAGACGACGCGGAAGACGGTGGGAATCAGCCCGTCATTGCCGACATCGAGGTGCCCCACGCCGCCCATGCCGCGCTTCAGCATCAATTGCGCCGCTGCATTGGTCAGCACCGTGAACAGGATCAACGGCAGGTAGGCGTTCATCGGCGCTGGCGTTCCGGGTTGCATATGCAGCCTTGGATCGCCCGGAAACTACTTCAAATGCCTTACGCTACAGAAGGTTATCGGCCTGTAACGTTAAAAGTGTGCTGCGTCGAACGACGAAACTCGCGGGTGCTCCGAACGCTGGAGCGGGAGCGCAGCGGTAGAGATGACGAAAGCAGTGATTGAACCATTTCGGCGGCTCGCCTATGGCTAATGAATTGTTAACCGGGGCGTCATCCGACCATGGCCAGCCTGTTCCGGCTCGTGCCCGATGCACGCGCCGAACTCCTGCAGCTCAATTCCTGGGCAAGGCCGCATCAGGCCGGCTTCGCAGCGGCGCAGCGCGCGGCGCGCTTTGGCGCAGCCGGGCCCGAAGCGTCCGCCTTCATGGCGGCGCGGCGTGAGGCGACGCTGGCGCGGCTTGGCGAGGGCGCTGCGGCCTGGAACGGCTGGGCCGGCGAGATGCTGCGGCTGCGCGGTCGGATCGGCGCCGATGGGCCGCTGCTCGCGCTCTGGCGTCTATTTGCCGATGTCGATCTGGTCGACGAGATCTTCGAGGGCGATTTCAATGTCGGTGGTATCATCTTTCCGGCGGCCGCCCGCTTCGCCGGCAGCGCCTTCTGCGGCGATGCCTGGTTCTCCGAGGCGCATTTCCACGGACCTGCCAGCTTCCGCGATGCGAGCTTCCGGGCCGATGCCTTCTTCGACCGGGCGCATTTCGCCGGCGATGCCGATTTTGGCGCGGCGACCCTGCACGGCACCGCCGAGTTCCGCGATATGCGCTGCGAAGGCGTTGCCTGCTTCGTTGAGGCCGAGTTCGTTGGCGATGCCTGGTTCCGCGGCTCGCGCTTCGACGGCGTGACGCAATTCCGCGGCGTGCGCCATGCCGGCGAGGCGGGCTTCGGTGACTGCAATTTCGCCGGCGCCGCCGATTTTGGCGAGGCCGAGTTCGCCGGCAATGCCGGTTTCGAAGAGGCCCACTTCGGCCAGATGGCGAGCTTCGCCGGGGCTCGCTTCGACCGCGGCGCCTGGTTCAGCAACGCTGCCTTTGACGGCCGCTCGAATTTCGAGCGCGCCCGCTTCCGCGGCCGCCGTCATTTCGAGGGCATTTCGTTGGCTGCGCAGGTTTCCCCGGTCGCGCAGCAGATCGCGGCGCTGGAGCAGTTCCGCTTCGGCCGGCGCTGAGCGAACGCCCGCCACTTCTCATATTCCGGCCGATCTGGCCCATGCCTTGCTAGCCGTCCCGCCGATGGCCGCCCAGAGCGGCTGCGATCGGCGAGGACGAGATGAAGCGCGAAGAGCTCACCGAAAAGATTCTCGACATCAAGCGCGAGAAGGGCTGGAGCTGGAAACACATCACAGACGAGATCGGCGGCATGTCGGAGGTACTGGTGATCGGCGCCCTGCTCGGCCAGATGAAGCTGGTGAAGCCGCTCGCCGAGAAGGCCGCTGCCTTGTTCGGCCTCTCTGAAGCCGAGAAGCGCATGCTCAACGAGGTGCCCTATCGCGGCACCGGCACGCCGATGCCGCCGACCGATCCGCTGATCTACCGCTTCTACGAGATGGTGATGGTCAACGGCCCCGCCTGGAAGGCGCTGATCGAGGAGGAGTTCGGCGACGGCATCATGTCGGCGATCGACTTCAACATCGCCTTCGAGCGCGAGCCGAACCCCAGGGGTGACCGGGTCCGGATCAGCATGTCCGGCAAGTTCCTGCCGTACAAATATTACGGCAACGAGCAGGGCATACCCGACTACGGCTTCAAGGAGGAGTAAGGCTGCTCAAGGCACTTGGCCGGGCTCGAGTGTGCCGTCCTTCTGCATCGTCCGCTGCAAGGCAGGGCGTTCTATCATCCTGTTCATATAGGCCTCGAACACCGGCAGGCGTGGCAGCACGCCGACGATGTTCATGCCGAAATGGATGCCGGCGCCGAGCTGGGTGTCGGCGGCAGTGAAGCGCTCGCCGGCGGCATAGGGATGTTCGCCGAGTTTCTTCGCGAGATTGGCGACGGTGTCGGCATGCGATCCGAAGGAGAAGCCGCGCGCTTCGTATTTGAACTTGTGCACGGAGGTCGCGATGATCGGATCGAGCACGGCGTCGGTATAGACCAGCGAGGTCAGGAAAGCGGGGCGGTCCTTGTCGCCGATCGCCGGCGCTAGCCCGGCATCGGGGAACTGCTCGGTGAGGTAGAGGCAGATTGCGGCGCGCTCGGTGACGGTGGTGCCGTCATGGACGATCGCGGGCACCTTCTTGTGCGGTTGGATGGCGCGATAGCTCTCCGGCGAACCGCCCTCGGCGCGGATGTCGACCAGCTTCATGTCATAGGGCTGGCCGAGCTCCTCGAGCAGCCAGAGGATCGAGAAGGAGCGCGACTGCGGCGCGTGATAGAAGGTCAGCATAATCGTGTCCCTTTCGGCGTTCCTCGAATGATGGGCAGGCTGATAGGGATGTTGCCTGTCAGTAGTTGTCAGGAGCACTCCAAGCCCGCCAGACCGTCTGGAAAGAAACGCGAGACGGTGCGGATTGCTCCCTTTGGTATCGGCTGTCCGAGCTATGCCTTGCGCGCGACAATGAAGGGCCGGCTATCCTTGCCCTTGCTCGCATGGCGTTCGGAGACCTGGATCTCGAAGCCCGCGGCCGTGATGAGGCTGCTTAACTCCTGCGCGCTGAAGACGCCGGCATAGGGGGCCTTTCCGATCATCTGCATCAGCGGCAAAGCGAGCTTGATCAGCGGATTCATATCGCTGAGGCAAGGCGTCTTGGAAACGAACAGGCCGCCGGGTGCGAGCAGGGCATGGATGCTGCGCAGCGTGCCGGCGAGATCGCGGACCAGATGGAGATAACTGAAGCCAAGCACCGCATCGAACCGCGCCGCCTCGGAGGTGAGCGTCTCCGCTGTCGCCTTGCGAAAGGCGAGGCCGGCGATCGGGTTTGCGGCGAGCTTCCCCTCGGCGATGGCGATCATGCCGGCGGAGAGGTCCGCTGCGAGATAGCTCCGGGCTCCGCTCGCGAGACGGAGCGCCGTCGTCCCGGTGCCGCAGCCGAGTTCGAGCACGCTGTCACCCGGCTTCAGCAGGGCGCTCGTTCGCTCCAGCGTGCGCTCATAGCCGGCCTGATCCGAGATTCGCGACTTGGCATAGCTCTTCGAAGACCGGTCCCAGAAGCGGGCATCGCTCGCGGTGCTCATGCATCGTCTCCCATCGCGAGGCGGGCTTAGCACAGCTCCTGCTACAGTTCGTTGGCTGCGGTGCGAGCGCAGGCGCAAGTGCGAGGTCTCTGCACCAGTAAATAATCTGTTATAACATAACAAAATATGCTGCGACGCAGTAATCATAGTGTCATCTGACGCTCCTAACGCTCCGCGACCGAGCTTTCCCAAGGGGCGGAGACGATCATGCAGAAGCGAACCTGGCTGATGGCGGCGGCGATGCTCGCCAGCGTGGCGCCGGCGACGGCGCAAACCATCTATCCGCTGACCCGCGCCGAGATTCTCGAAGGCTCGCGCTTCGACTTCAAGGTCGAGTTCCCGAACGCGCCGACCTCGGCTGACGTCAAGGTCACGATCAACGGCAAGCCTGTCGCCGAGGCTTTCGGCCGCGAGGTCCAGTTCGTCCAGAACGAGGAAGGCCAGAAGCATTCGGCGCTCTGGCTGCGCGGCGCCCAGCTGCCGGCCGGCCAGTATGTCGTCGAGGCGACGCAGGGCAATGAGAAGGCCAGCGTCAACTGGACCGTCTACCCGACGGCCGAGCGCAAGGCCAAGAACGTCATCCTCTTCGTCGGCGACGGCCTCTCGGTCGGGCATCGCACCGCCGCCCGCATCCTGTCGAAGGGCTGGCAGGAAGGCCTCTACGGCGGCGAACTCGCCATCGACGACATGCCGAACATGGCGCTGATCTCGACCTCGGGCACCGACTCGGTCGTCACCGACAGCGCCAACTCGGCCAGCGCCTACACCACCGGTCACAAGTCCTGCGTCAACGCGCTCGGCATCTACTGCGCCAAAAACGCGCTGACGCTCGACCACCCCAAGGTCGAGACGATCTCCGAGGTGATCAAGCGCAAGCGTGCCGGCATGGCGATCGGCATCGTCACCAATGCCGAGATCGAGGATGCGACCCCGGCTGCGATGGTCGCCCATACCCGCCGCCGCTCCGACTACAACGACATCGTCAAGATGTTCTTCGACGTGCAGCCCGACGTGATCATGGGCGGCGGCTCGCCGAATTTCCTGCCGAAGTCGACCCCGGGCACCAAGCGCACCGACGATCTCGACTTCATCGCCAAGTTCAAGGAGGCGGGCTATGCGCTCGCCACCACCAAGACCGAGATGAACGCCGCGGTCGCAGGCGGTTCCAAGAAGATGCTCGGCCTCTACAACACCTCGAACATCGACGGCGCCTTCGACCTGCGTCTCGCCAAGAAGGGCTCGATCTCGAAATTCCCGGATCAACCTGATGTGGTCGAGCAGACCAAGGCGGCGCTCGAGATGCTGAAGGGCGCGCAGGACGGCTTCTTCCTGATGGTGGAATCGGCCCGCATCGACAAGTACAGCCACTCGCTCGACTGGGAGCGCGCGGTGTTCGACACGATCATGCTCGACAACGCCGTCAAGGTCGCCAAGGATTTCGCCGGCGATCGCAACGACACGCTGATCATCGTCGTGCCCGACCACGCCCATCCGATCTCGGTCATCGGCACCTATGACGATGATCGTCCGGGCCAGCTGCTGCGCGACAAGCTCGGCACCTATGCCGACTCGCTGCCGCCGAATTACGGGCCGCGCGATGCCGACGGCTACCCGACCAAGGTCGACACGTCGCGCCGCCTCGCCGTCTCCTTCGGCAGCTATCCGGACACCTGCGACACCGGCAAGCCGTTCATGGATGGCGAGCGCGTCCCGGCCGTGAAGGGCCCGGACGGCAAGACCAACGTTGCCAACGAGAAGGACTGCACCGGTCCGCTCGCCACCCGCAAGCAGGGCAACCTGCCCTTCGACGCCAACTCCGGTGTCCATGCTGCCGACGACGTGCTGCTGACCGCCATGGGCCCTGGTGCCGAGCGCTTCCGCGGCCACAAGCCGAACACCTTCGTCTTCCGCGTCATGGCGGAAGCGCTGGCCCTCGGCGGCAAGTGAGCGATCGCTCGCCAGACCGGCGCCCGCAAGGGCGCCGCACCATCTCCCGCCGCGGGCTCCTCACCGGGCTCGCGGCGTTGCCCGTCTCGCTGCCTGCGCTCGCGGTCGAGGCGGAGACGCTGACCTTCGATGGGCTCTACAAGTCCTTCGGCGTGCTCGGCTTCCAGTTCTCCGACCGGGCGACTTCGCTGCGCGGCAAGCCGGTCCGGATGCTCGGTTACATGGCGCCGCCGCTGAAGCCGGAGAGCCATTTCTTCGTGCTGACGCGCGAGCCGCTGGCGATCTGCCCGTTCTGCCAGTCGGATGCCGACTGGCCGGTCGACATCGTCGTGGTGTTCATGCGCGCCGCGACGCCGATGGTCAGCGCCGGCCAGAAGGTCGCGGTCAGCGGCCGGCTCGAGATCGGCTCCTCGACCGATGCCGAGACCGGCTTCGTCAGTCAGGTCAGGCTGGTCGAGGCCGGCTTCCACAGTGTCTGAACGGCAGGCCGGCGCAGGCCGATCATTGCGCTTTTCCGGTATCGAGGTCGACCATCGCGACGGCGACGGAAGGCCCTTCCGGGTGCTCGACATTCCCGATTTCGTCGTTCCTCCCGGCGCAATGATCGGCCTGCGCGGTCCGTCCGGTTCGGGCAAGACCTCACTGCTGCACCTCGCTGCCGGCCTGTTCTCGCCCGACGCAGGGACCGTCGATTGGGGTGCCCTCGCGATCTCGTCGATGCCTGGCGCAGCACGCGACCGCTGGCGGCGCGAGACGGTCGGCTTTGTCTTCCAGGACTTCCATCTCGTGCCCGAGCTCGACGTGCTCGCCAACATCACCCTGCCGGCAAGCTTTTCGGGCTGGCGGCGGACGGAGAGCCAGGTTTCGCGCGCGACCGCACTCGCCAAGCGCATGGGCCTGACCGATCTGCGCCGGCGTGCCGTCGTGCTGTCGCGCGGCGAGCAGCAGCGCGTCGCGATCGCGCGGGCCTTGTTCAACGCGCCGGCGCTGATCCTCGCCGACGAGCCGACAGCGAGCCTCGATCCCGCACATGCGGCCGAAGTCGGGGCGCTATTGGTCGAGGTGGCCAAGGAGAGCGACGCGACGCTGCTCTGCGCTTCGCATGACCAAGCCTTGCTGGCGCGGATGCAGCATGTCGTGGCGATCGGTACTGGCCCGCTGCAGCTGAAGGCAGCGGCATGAACCCGCTGCCGATGGTGATCGCCGACCTCAGGGCGCTGCGCTGGACTGCCGCCGCGATCGTCGCGCTGGTCGCGCTCGCGGTGGCGATCGGGGTTTCGATCGGTGCGCAGGAGCGGGCGCTGCGCCAGGCCTCGGCCCGGGCGGCCGATGATTTCGACCTGCTGATCGGTGCGCCCGGCAGCCAGACGCAATTGCTGATGTCGGCGATCTATCTGCAGCCCGAAGCGCTGCCGCTGATCGACGGGCGGCTGATCAACGAGCTCGCCCGCGATCCGCGCGTCGCCGCGGTCGCGCCGCTCGCCTTCGGCGACATTGCCCGCGGCCATCCGGTGATCGGCACCACGCTCGCTTTCGCCGGCCGTTGGGGCCGCCTGCAACCGAGCGAGGGCCGCCTGTTCGCGCGCGAGGGCGAGGCCGTCCTTGGCGCCGACGTCACCTACAGGCTCGGCGACAAGATCGAGCCCTCGCATGCCGTCGCCGGCCATTGGCCGAAGCGCGGCGTCGCCGATGCGGAAGAGGCGAGCCGTCGTCATGAGGGCCACGTCTATGTCGCGGTCGGCCGGCTGCCGCGCCTGGGCTCGCCCTTCGACCGGGCGATCCTGGTGCCGGTCGAGAGCGTCTGGGAAGTGCATGGGCTGGGGAATGGTCATGCCGGCGAGGATGCGGCGCTCGGGCCGCCCTTCGACGGCCAGCGCATCCCCGGCGTGCCGGCGCTGGTGGTGAAGCCGAGGGCGGTCGCCGACGCCTATGCGCTCAGGGCGCGCTACCGGCAGGGCGGCACCATGGCTTTCTTCCCGGCCGAGGTGCTGGTCGGGCTCTACCGCACGCTTGGCGATGTCGGGCAGGTCCTGAGCGTCGCCTCGATGCTCAATGCCGTGCTGATCCTGGCGGCGATCTTCCTGCTGCTCGTCGCGGTGACAGGCTTGAGGCGGCGGCGTTATGCCGTGCTCCGCGCGCTCGGGGCGCCGCGGGCCTACGTACTGCTGGTGGTCTGGCTCGGCATGGCCGGGCCGGTCGCGGCCGGTTGCGCGGCCGGTCTTGGGCTCGGCGCTGCCGCGACGCTCGCAGTCTCCGGCCTGTTCGAGGCGCAGACCGGACTGCGGCTCTCCTTCGCGCTGGGCTCGGCGGAGCTGGCCCAGGTCGGGCTCATCCTGCTGCTCGGCTCGTTCGCAGCGCTGATTCCGGCAGCGCTGTCCTATCGCCGCTCGATCACCGCCGGCCTGCGGGGTTGACCCTGCTTTGCCTCTTCCGGTTAAATCCCGGCGGGGGGCGTTGCAGGGATCATCATGCTGCGCGCCATTGTTCTGACTGCCGTCACTCTCGCTTTCGCTACGCCTGCGTCGGCCTATTCCAACCCGATCAGCCGCGGGCTCGCGGATTTCCTCAATATCTTCAGTGAACAACCGGTGCCGCGCCAGGTCGTGCCTTGGAACGGCGGGCAAGCGCCCGGCACTGTCGTGGTCTCGACTAGCCAGAGGCGGCTCTATTATGTCCTGGGGCGAGGGCAGGCGATCCGCTATGGCGTCGGCGTCGGCCGCCAGGGCTTCAGCTGGTCGGGCACTAAGATCGTCTCGCGCAAGCGCGAATGGCCGGACTGGCGCCCGCCGGCAGCGATGCTGAAGCGCCGGCCGGACCTGCCGCGCTATATGGAAGGCGGGATGGAGAACCCGCTCGGCGCACGGGCGATCTACCTCGGTTCTTCGCTCTATCGGATCCATGGTTCGAACGAGCCCGACACGATCGGCGCTGCGGTTTCATCAGGCTGCATCCGGATGACCAATCGCGACGTGATGGACCTTTATGATCGCGTCAGGCCCGGCACGAAGGTCGTCGTCCAGCGCTAGCGCGCTTTCCGTTCGACCGGGATCGGTCGAACGAAAAGAATTCGCGCCAGACCAAAAAAGTTGAGCATGTTCTGATCGCAAAAGTGGTGTCCACTTTTGCGATCAGAACATGCTCTAGCCGTCACTGTGGCCGCGCCGGATGCGCCGGACCATCAGCCAGACGCCGAGGATCGCGACCGGCACGAACAGCGCGGTCGCGATGCCGACATCGACAGGCAGATAGCCGGCATCCTTGGCGCCCTTGGCGAGATAGCCGAACAGGCTGACGACATAGTAGCCGATCGCCGCGACCGAGAGACCTTCGACCGTCTGCTGCAGGCGCAATTGCAAGCGTGTGCGATCGTTCATCGCCGCGAGCAGGTCGCGGTTCTGCTGCTCGAGCGCGACATCGACGCGGGTGCGCAACAGGTTGGCGGCGCGGGCGAGCCGGCGCGACAGGTCGAGCTGGCGCTGCTGCAGCATCTGGCAGGTGCGCATCGCCGGCGCCATTCGTCGCGACAGGAAGGCAGCGATGGTCGGCCAGCCGCCATAGGGCGCTTCGCCGATCGCCTCCAGCCGCTGGCCGACGATGCTGTCATAGGCGCGGCTGGCGCCGAAACGGTAATTCGAGGAGGCGGCTTCGGACTCCATCGTCGCCGAGATCGCCGTCATCTCGTCGAGCAGGGCGTTGTCGGCGGCGAGCCCGTCGGTCTGCATCATCGTGCCGGCGATGCGCACCAGCACCTCTTCGGTGCGGCGCACGGAGGGCGCGAGACGATGCGCCTCCGGCAGGCCGAGCAGTGCCAGCACGCGATAGGTCTCGACCTCCAGCAGGCGCTGCGCCAATGCGCCGGCCTTGGCCGGGGTGAGCTGGCGATCCAGCACGAGGATGCGGACGAAGCCGTCGGTTCCGGCCCGAAAATCGGTGGCGGCGATGGCGACCTCGCCATCGACCAGCGAGGCGGCGAGGCTGGCTGGGTCGAACAGGCCCTCCAGCTCCGGCGCCGCCCTTTCCGGCAGCAAATGCAGGTCGATCGCGACCAGATGCGGTCCCGGCTGCGGCAAAGCGAGCATGCCATGCGGCAGGACCGTGGTCGTGGGCAGGAAAGGCAGCGTGCCGGGCGAGGGCAGTTCCCAAGTGTAGGTGGTGAACTCGCTATGCTGCTCCCAGCGCAGACTGGCTTCGCCCAGCCTGGTGCGGTGGTGCTTGGCGCCCTCGGCCGGGCCGGGCACGCCGCGCTCGGCGCAGAAACGGGCGAGCGCTTCGCGGTCGGCGGCGGCCTGCGCCTGGTCGGTCATGAAGGCGAAGTGCAGCAGCCGCTGCGGCGTCGCCAGCGGCGCGAAGGGGCGGGCATGGATTTCGCCGAGGATGGCGCCGCGCGACGGGTGTGCGACCAGCGGCGGCGCGCCGTTTTCGGTGGTCCGGTCCATGCAGCCTTGCCCCGCTCGTGGCGTGCCCGCCATTCTGTTGGGTGAGCTTGCAACAAAGCCGCTCGCGCACAAAACCCGTCACGATGTCGCAAGGGCGGCGCGAATGGCTCCGGGCGCGATCCGCATCACGGCGTCGCTGCCAACGTTGTTCGTTGTGGGTATTCCCGATGCGCCGGCGGCGAAGCTGCATTCGGCGAGTTGGCCGGATTGATGGCGTCGCAGTCGGCTTGCTAGTGTCGGCGACAGAGCCGTACCCCGAGGTCATCCCGTGCTTTGGACCCGTTACCGCCTCATGCGATTGCAGGGTCGCGCCGTTGTCGCGTTGGCCTGCGTCGCCCTCCACGGCCCGGCGCTCGCGGAGATCGCGGCCGGGCCCGCCAAGCGCGATATCGAGCGCCATCTCGGCCGAAGCAAGACCGCGAAGGTCCTGGAAGCGCCGGTCTTCTACGGCGATTTCAATGGTGATGGCCAGCGCGACGCGGTCGCCTTCATCTATGCCGAGACGGGCGGCAGCGGTCCTAGTCTCGATGTGCTGCTGTTCGCCGGTGATGGCGATGGCTTCCGCTTCTTCCGCAAGGCCGACGGCGTTTTCGGCGAGAACCCGCGCAATGTCAGCGTCCGGCCCGGGGCGATCGACGTGACGATGACCACGCTCGGCCCCAATGATGCACGCTGCTGCCCGTCGCAGACGAAGAACCTGACGATCGAGATCTCCGGTGTCAGGCGCTCGCGGCGCTAGCTCGACGGCGTGGCCCTGACAGGATCAGGCGCATGACGGGCTATATCTCGCCCATGCCCCTGCCCAACCGTGTCCGCCCCGATGGCTCGCTCTTCGCCGATCCGGCGCGGGGCCTCCTGTTCGGCAATCGCGGTGGCAAGTTCCACGATCCCGTAACGCAGGCGCTGCCGAAGCGGCTCTATGCAACCAATCAGTGGATCTGCTGCGTGCTCTCGTTCAAGAGCCGTCAGCGCGATGTCTGGGGCCGCTACTACACCGAACTGTTCTTCTGCGACGAGGTGACGGCGCTCGCCGCCGGGCACCGGCCTTGCGTCGAATGCCGGCGCGCCGACGCACATGCTTATCGGGCTGCGCTGGTCAAAGGGCTTGGGCTTGCCCAGCTGCCGCTCTTTCCCGCGATCGACGAGCGGCTCGATCACGAGCGGCGCGATGGCCGCCGCAAGCGCCTGCATAGGCTGCCGGCCGAGAGCCTGCCGGACGGGGCGATGATCGCCGCGGGCGAGGGCGAGTTTCTCGCCTTGCATCGCGACAGCGCTCTGCTCTGGTCGCCCTCCGGCTATGTCGCGCGCCGGCCGCGGCCGGCCGGTCAGGTCGCCGTCGTCACGCCGCCGTCGTCTCTGGCGGCGCTTGTGAACGGCTATCAACCTCTCTGGCATCCAAGCGCTACCGAACCAGCCTGAAACGCGGCCTGTCCGCCTTGTCATCGTCGCGGGCTGTGACACAGCTCGTGCCAGCGGATCGCGGTGCGCGCAGGGGCGCGGAACCCGGTTGATCCCGGGGGAAGCTCATGTTGCGGAAGACTGTTCTCGCGCTCGCCTTTGCGCTCGCCGGTTTCAGCGCCTTGCCGGCCATGGCCGGCGCGCTCCAGATCACCGAGGCCGATCCGGTCGCGGTCGTCACCGTGCCGGACGCCTGGACCACCGCGAAGATTAAGCGCGGCGTCGAGATCAGGACGCCCGACGAGGAAATCTATCTCTGGTTCGAGCTGGTCGCGCCCAGTGAACTGGACGCGGTGCAGAAGGAGCACGACAGCTATTTCGCGAAGGAGGGCGTCACGGTCACCGGCGCCACCGAGACGCTGAAGCAGGATGTCAACGGCAAGGCCTGGTCGTTCACCGAGCTCAAGGCGAAGAGCAAGGACGGTGATGATTCGATCATCCGCTACATCGCGATTAATCCGAACGTGGCCAGCGGCAAGATCATCATGATGACCTATTGGGCCTCGCTCGACGGCCACAAGGAGCATGATGCGGCGATGAAGGCGCTCGTCGACAGCATCGCCTACAAATGAGATCGGCTTCCGGCGAGGGAACCGCCGGCCGGTCCGCGACGTTGTCCCGTCATCTTCACCCGATGACAATCAAGGGGTTAGCGTCGATGCGTTCGATCATTTTGTGGCTGGTGGGCGTCCCGATCCCGATCATCATCCTGCTCTGGTTCTTCATGCGCTGACAGGAACTGGTAGAAGGACTTGCTATGGCCGGGCTTGCCCGGCCATTCTTGTTTCGCGGGATGTCGTGCCGGCAGGGCGAAACGGCACCATCCCACTTCATCCCTTTGCCGTGCTGCGAGTATAGCGTTCGCCCATGCAACCAATCATCCAGATATCCGGCCTGTCGAAGACCTATGCTTCGGGCTTCCAGGCGCTGAAGACCGTCGACCTCGACATCAGGCGTGGCGAAATCTTCGCCCTGCTCGGGCCGAACGGGGCCGGCAAGACGACGCTGATCAGCATCGTCTGCGGCATCGTCAATCCAAGCACCGGCACGGTTCTCGCCGATGGCCATGACATCATCCGCGACTACCGCGCCGCGCGCAGCCGCATCGGCCTCGTGCCGCAGGAATTGACCACCGACGCCTTCGAGACGGTGTGGGCGACGGTGTCGTTCAGCCGCGGCCTGTTCGGCAAGCCGAAGAACCCGGCCATCGTCGAGCAGGTGCTGCGCGACCTCTCGCTCTGGGACAAGCGCGACAGCAAGATCATGACGCTGTCGGGCGGCATGAAGCGGCGCGTGCTGATCGCCAAGGCGCTGGCGCACGAACCGCAGATCCTGTTTCTCGACGAGCCGACCGCTGGCGTCGACGTCGAGCTGCGCCAGGATATGTGGAAGCTGGTGCGGCGGCTGCAGGAGAGCGGCGTCACCATCATACTGACCACGCACTATATCGAGGAGGCCGAAGAGATGGCCGATCGGGTCGGCGTGATCAGCAAGGGCGAGATCATCCTGGTCGAGGAGAAGGCCGAGCTGATGCGCAAGCTCGGCCAGAAGCAGCTCACCTTGCATCTGCAAACACCGCTCGCTGCGGTCCCGGAGACTCTGTCCCGCTACGGCCTGACGCTTCAAGCCGAGGGCGAGGAACTCGTCTACACCTACGACACCAAGGCCGAGCGCACCGGGATCACCTCCCTGATGAAGGATCTCGGCGACGCCGGCATCCGCTTCAGCGACCTGCGCACCAGCCAGTCCTCGCTCGAGGACATCTTCGTCGGCCTGCTGAGGGCGAACGCATGAACCTCCACGCAATCAAGGCGATCTACCGCTTCGAGATGGCCCGCACCTGGCGCACGCCGCTCCAGAGCATCCTCTCGCCGGTAATCTCGACCTCGCTCTATTTCGTTGTCTTCGGCGCGGCGATCGGCTCGCATATGGGCGCTATCGACGGCGTGCCTTATGGCGCCTTCATCGTGCCCGGCCTGGTCATGCTCTCGCTGCTTACGCAAAGCATCGCCAACGCCTCCTTCGCGATCTATTTCCCGAAGTTCGTCGGCACGATCTTCGAATTGCTCTCGGCGCCGGTCGCCTGGTGGGAGGCGGTCTTCGCCTATGTCGCAGCGGCCGCGACGAAATCGGTGATCCTCGGGTTGATCATCCTCGCCACCGCCTTCCTGTTCGTGCCACTGAAGATCGCCCATCCGGTCTGGATGCTGCTCTTCCTGATCCTGACGGCGGCGACCTTCAGCCTGTTCGGCTTCATCATCGGCGTCTGGGCCGACGGTTTCGAGAAGCTGCAGGCGATCCCGCTCCTGATCATCACGCCGCTGACCTTCCTCGGCGGCTCGTTCTACTCGATCGACATGCTGCCGCCGTTCTGGCGGGCGGTGACGCTGGTCAATCCGGTCGTCTACCTGATCAGCGGCTTCCGCTGGAGCTTCAACGGCACCGCCGATGTCGGGATCGAAGTGAGCCTCGCGATGACGCTGGTGTTCCTCGCCGCCTGCATTGCGGTGATCGCCTGGATCTTCAAGACCGGCTACCGCCTAAAGAACTAAGCGGCCTGCCCGGATCATCGCGCATCCCGTGGGAGGCGCGATGGTCCCATCTCATTATCGGTCCGATGCTCTAGCAACGCCCGTCAGCTTGCGCTGCGCGTCGCAGTCCAGTTGCCGCCGCCCTCATGCGAGCCGGTGATCTGGTTGTTGTCGACCTTGCCGCTATAGCGGCGGCCGGCGACGGTGAAGGTGATCTCGGTGCCGTTCATCTTCGCCGCGCTGATCGGAACAGACTTGCCGCCGCTGCTCAGCGTGCCGGTCAGCATCTGGTACTTCTGGTTCAGCCGCAGTTCGCCATCGGGAAGGCGCCAGGTGCCGGCAACCTTGGCGGGGACGATCCATTTATGGGCGCGGCAGAAGGAGGCGCAGTTCTCCGCCAGCGAGATGGTCTCGTCAGACTCCCAGTCGTCCATGGTGAAGGTATTCGAGACGACGCGCGTGCCCGGCTTCATGTTCAGGATGGTGGGGCGCAGCTTGACGTTGAGCTCGGGCAGCAGGAACAGAGTCAGCACGGTGGCGTCCGAGAAGTCGGTCTCGAAGATGTCGCCATGGCGGAAGGTCGCGCGTTCCGTCACGCCCTCCTTCTGGGCATTGCGCTGCGAGAGCGCGACCAGGTCGGGATTGTATTCGATGCCGAGCGCCCGGATGCCGCGCTTGGCCGCCGTGATCACGGTGCGCCCGTCGCCCGAGCCGAGGTCGATGACATAGTCGGCCGGCGTCGCGCCGACCATGTTCAGCATCGTGTCGACCAGATTCTGCTGCGTCGGCACCCAGACGACGTCCTTGCCGGCTTGGCCGGATTTCGGCTCGTAGGCTTCGGTCGCCGGTGCAGCGGCGGGCGGGCTCGTGGTCTGCGCCAGGGCGAGGCCGAGCGACAGCAGCGAGATGGCGCATACGGCGGTGAGGGAGCGGATCGGCTTCATCGTCGTTTCCTTTCGCGGGTGGATCAATCTGCCGCCGGCGCCGGTCGAAGCTGGCCGGGGCGGCTATCGGGCAGGGCCGGATCGGGCGACCGGCGCTGGAAGAACAGGATCGGCACGCCGATGGCGACGACCGCGACGCCGACGAGAGCCCCCTTGCCGGTATAGGCGAGGCTTGCATGGAGCATGTAGGCGCAGGTCAGGCAGAACAGGATCGGCGTCAGCGGATAGAGCGGCACCCGGAAGGGCAGCACTCGATCGGGCTCGCGCCAGCGCAGCACGAACAGCGCGACACCGACGAGCAGCAGGAAGGCCCAGAACACTGGCGCGGTATAGTCGACCATGGCCTGGAAGCCGTCGCGGGTCGCGGAGCCGAGGACAACGAGCAGCAAAGCCACGATCGCCTGCAAGATCAGGCCGTTGGCCGGCGTGCGTCCGCGCTCGTCCCATTCCGCGACGCGCGGCAGCAGCGTCAGGTCGCGCGCCATGGCGTAGTAGACCCGCGCGCCGGTGAAGATCGTGGCGTTGAGCGTCGAGAAGGCGGCTGCGATGATGGCGACGCTGACGAGCAGCGCGCCCTCTTCACCCGCAACCCGCCGCATCATATCGGCCGCGACGGCGTTCGAGCTGCGCAGTCCTTCCAGGCCCAGGATCTGGAGCAGGGCCAGATTGGCGAGAACGTAGAGTGCCGTGATCACCGCCGTTCCGATGACCAGGACCTTGGCGATCTTGCGCGGAGCGTCGCGCAACTCGCCCGTGAGATAGGCCGCCTCGTTCCAGCCGCCATAGGTCAGCAGCACGAAGATCATCGCCATGCCGAGCGCGGCTGTCGGTTGCGAGGCCCCCGTCGCAGGCTGCGCAGCGACGGACGGCTCGGTGCCGGCGAACAGCCCGAACATGATGATGGCGGCGATGGCGCTGACCTCCAGCAGCGTCACGGCGATCTGCGTCGTCTTGCTCTGCAGCGTGCCGACGACATTGAGGCCGGTCAGCAGCACGATCGCGAGGCCGGCATAGATCGCGGTGCCGTACGGGCCGAGAGGCTGCAGCTGCGAGGCGTAGTCGCCGAGCACGAATGCGACCGCGGCGATAGCGCCGGTCTGGATCACCGAGCCGCGTGCCCAGCCGAACAGCATGGCGACCGGCCGCCCATAGGCTCGCGACAGGAAATGATACTCGCCGCCGGCATGCGGGTGAGCGGCGGCGAGCTCGGCGTAGCAGAGCGCGCCGATCAGCGTGACGAAGCCGCCGAGGACCCATAGCGCGATGAAGGCGAAGCTGCTGTCGACATTGCTCGCGACGAGCGAGGGCGTCTTGAAGATGCCGATCCCGACGACGATGCCGACCATGATGGTGATGGCATCGAGTACAGACAGGATCGGCTGCGGTTCGGATCGATTCTCGCGCGACATTGGCCCTCCGAAGATCGTCGGCGCGATGTTGCGACGAGGAGTGTGACGGGAACCAGTAGGCGGCACGTCGTCACGGACCGAATTTCGATAGAGTTTTGCTCGCAACCCTTCACGGTCCTGCGAGCTGCCTATTTATTAGGCATAATGAGCCGGCTCTTAAGGCAGGCAACCGGGTCGGCGCAGAAGCGACACATTACCTCGGCAGATCGGCTCAGGCTGCCTTGATCTGTCCGAAGAAGGTCGCGACGGCGCCGCGCAGCGCCTCCGCCTCGCGCGCCAGGTTCTCGGCGGTGCGCAATGTGTCGGCCGCGGCGCCGGTCGCTTCGCCGGATGCGGCGGCGAGGCTGTCCAGCGCCAGGGCTGCGGTCGCGGCGCCGTCAGCGGTCGCCTGGGCGTTACGGGCGATCTCCCAGGTCGTGCTCTTTTGCTGCTCGGTCGCGGCGGCGATGGCGCTGGTGTGCTGCGAGACTTCGCTGATCGTCGCGGCGATCGCGCCGATCGCCGTGACAGCGCCGGCGGCCTCGCCACGAAATGTCTCGATCTGATTGGCGATGCCGTTGGTCGCTTCAGCGGTGCGGCTTGCCAGGGTCTTAACCTCGGCGGCAACGACCGCGAAGCCGCGCCCGGTTTCGCCGGCGCGAGCGGCCTCGATCGTTGCGTTGAGGGCGAGCAGGTTGGTTTGCTCAGCGATGTCGCGGATCAGATCGATGACGCTGACGATGCGCTCGGAGGCGCGCGCCAGGCCATCGACCCGCCGGCTGACGCCCTGAGCATCCTCCGCGGCGCTGCTGACCATGACGCTCGCTTGCGTCACGCGATCGGCAATCTCGGCGATCGAGCTCGACAATTCCTCGGCCGCGATCGCGACATGCTGGACCTTGTCGGAAGCGTCCTGCGAGGCGTTCTGCGCGCCGTCGATCTGGACGGTGCGGGCGCTGGCGATCTCGCTCACTGTCCGCGCCGCGCCTTCGAGCGTGTGGGCGCCGGTCTCGACGGTCGCAAGCGCGTTGCCGAGCCTAGCGTCGAAGGCGGCGACGATTTCGGCGATCCGTTGCTGACGCGCAGCGCGCCCGGCATCTTCCTGCGCGGCGGCGGCCTCCAGCGCTTGCCGCGCCTGAGCATTGTCGCGGAAGACCTCGACCGAGCGCGCCATGGCCCCGATCTCGTCCTGCCGGCGCGCCAACGGGATATGCGTGACCGGTTCGGCGGCAGCCAGGCTGTGCATGGTCGTCGCGAGCTTGCGTAGCGGGCGGGAGACGCGGCGGTGCACGACGAGGAGCGCGAGGCCGAGGCCGATCAGGATCGAGAGCAATCCTGCGCCGATCTGGAGGCTGGCGCTGTCGCGCTGCATGGCTTCGAGCCTGCCGTCGAGTGCGGTGCTGCGCCCGTCATAGCTGCCGGCGATGCGCTTCAATGTCTCGTTGAGCGCCTTGCGATTGTCGCGATTGGCATCGTCATTGCCGGCCGCCCGCGCCGCTTCGGTGGCGCCCTGGCGCCCGAGCTGCACGATCTCGCGCCGGAAGCGGATGAATTCCTTGATGCTTGCGTCGAGGGTTTCGAAGGCAGCGCGCTCCTGGTCCTCGACCAGCGGCCGCCATTCGGCCATCAGCAAGTCGATCTCGGCGAGATTCTGCAGCAGGGGCGGGGCGAAGCGCTCTGCGCCCGCGGCATCCTCGCTCATATAGATGCCGCGCGATTCCATCACGACCGCGTTCACCAGCCCGTTGATCCGTTCGGCCAGCGCGGAGCGGTGCGTGATCGACTGCATCTCGTCGGTCACCCGAGCATATTGCCCGAGGCTATGGATGCCGAGGCCGATCGCCAGGGCGGCGGCGATGACCAGAAGCGATATCGCGGCGAGGATCTGGCTCGAGACGGTGCGCAGCGTGGCCATTTGTGTCGCGAAACGGCAGGCCGCGGCTTGGTCAGCGGGGCGCAGCTGGGAACCCGGCGCTTATGACAGCACGGCTTGGTTAAATTTGCGTTGGAATGCGGGCCGCTGGGGCGCTGACCGGGACATCGCGATGACGCTTCGCCCGATTGACTCGCGCGGCCGCATCCTGTCTTGACCACGCCATGACCGATCTTTCGACAATCGACAGCGCCACGGCCGCTGCGGCGCCCCATGCGCGCCGGCGGACCTTCGCCATCATCTCGCACCCGGACGCGGGCAAGACCACGCTGACCGAGAAGCTGCTCTATTTCGGCGGCGCCATCCAGCTCGCCGGCGAGGTGCGCGCCAAGGCCGGCCGGCGCCAGACCTCGTCCGACTGGATGAAGATCGAGCGCCAGCGCGGCATCTCGGTCGTCACCTCGGTGATGACCTTCGAATATGACGGGCATGTCTTCAACCTGCTCGACACGCCGGGCCACGAGGACTTCTCGGAAGACACCTATCGAACTCTGACGGCGGTCGACAGCGCAGTGATGGTCATCGACGCCGCCAAGGGCATCGAGGCGCGAACCAAGAAGCTTTTCGAGGTCTGCCGGCTGCGCGATATCCCAATCGTCACCTTCATCAACAAGGTCGACCGCGAGACGCGCGATCCCTTCGACCTGCTCAACGAGATCGAGACGACGCTGGCGCTCGACGTCGCGCCGATGACCTGGCCGGTGGGGCGCGGGCGCGAATTCGTCGGCACGCTCGACCTTGCCAGCAACACGCTGCGCCGCAACCAGAAGGGCGACGAGAGCGATGCCGGCCAGAAGGTTGCCGGCGAGGACGACAAGCTGTTCGACGAGCTCCTGCCCCATGGCGCCGCCGACACCTTCCGCGAGGAGGTCTTCCTGGCGCGCGAGGGCTGCAAGCCCTTCGATCTGGAAGCGTTCCGCGAGGGCCATCTCACGCCGGTCTATTTCGGCGCTGCGCTGCGCGACTATGGCGTGCGCGACCTGATCGATGCGCTCGGGCGCCTGGCGCCGAGCCCGCGCGCGCAACAGGCCGACAAGCGGCCGATCGAGGCGGGCGAGCCGAAGATGACCGGCTTCGTCTTCAAGATCCAGGCGAACATGGATCCGAACCACCGCGACCGGATCGCCTTCATGCGGGTCTGCTCGGGCAAGCTTTCGCGCGGGATGAAGGCCAGGCTGGTGCGCACCGGCAAGCCGCTGCCGCTGAATGCGCCGCAATTCTTCTTCGCCCGCGACCGCTCGATCGCCGAGGAGGCTTTTGCCGGCGACATCGTCGGCCTGCCGAACCATGGCACGCTGCGCATCGGCGATACGCTGACCGAGGGCGAGGACATCGTCTTCCGCGGCGTGCCGAGCTTCGCCCCGGAAATCCTGCGCCGCGTCAAGCTCAAGGACGCGATGAAGGCCAAGAAGCTGCGCGAAGCCTTGCAGCAGATGGCGGAGGAGGGCGTGGTCCAGCTCTTCCTGCCGCATGACGGCGCGCCCGCCATCGTCGGCGTCGTTGGTGCGCTGCAGCTCGACGTGCTCAAGGAGCGCATGGAGGCGGAATATTCGCTGCCGGTCGATTTCGAGCCCTGCCAGTTCGCGATCGCGCGCTGGATATCGAGCGAGGACAAGGCGGCGTTGCAGAAGTTCACGGCGGCCAAGCCGTCGTCCATGGCTGATGATCTCGACGGTGACCCGGTCTTCATGGCGTCGTCGCAGTTCACCCTGAAATACGACGCCGAGCGCGCGCCGGAGATCAGCTTCTCCGACGTGAAGGACTATCAGAAGGTGTCGGGAGGCTGAGGCTCCGGGTGGCAGCGCTGTTGCGTGCTGCCGCCAGCTGTCCCGATCGATGATAAGCGTGGCGCCATCCGGCGGAGACCAGTCAGGCTCATGCGACGAGACGGTGAGGTTCCCAGGCGCTCGTGGCATCGGCGCGGGCTCAGGTTGCTCGCGGCTGCGGCAGCGTTGCCTGTTCTCGTCGCAGTCCCGCTCGCCATCATTCTCTATCCAACGCTGAAGCCCTATCCGAAGGCTGAATTCCCAACGGCGACCTCGCAGCGCGACAGGAACCTGCAGGACCTCGCGCATCTGAGGCGTCTCCCGGAAGTCGAGCGCAGTTTCACGCCACAAAGCCGGGCGGCATTCGCCCAGGCTGTCGGCGCGATCGAAGCGCGCGCCGGTGAACTCGACCGAGCCGGCCTGGCGATGGCGGCGGCGAAGGCCGTAGCCCTTGCCGACAACGGGCATACCAACGTCCTCGGCCTCGCCGGAGACCAAGGCTTCAACGCCGTACCGATCCGTCTCGGCTGGTTCGCCGACGGGCTGTTCGTGATCGCGGCCGATGAGGAGCGACGCGATCTCCTCGGCGGACAGGTTCTTGGTGTGAATGGTCGCACGACCGCCGCCCTGGTCGAAGCGCTGCGTCCTTATGTCGGCGGCCCGCCCAACCTCGCCCGGGAGTTCGTGCCGAACGTCCTGATCTCGCCGGAACTGCTCCACGCGGCCGGTCTTGCCGAGGCAGCGGATGCCAGCGTCTTCGAGATACGCTTCACAAACGGCCGCACCGCTCTTGTCGATCTCGCCGCCCAGGCGGCCTCGCGAGCGCCTGCGACTCGCTTTTCATGGCCGAAAGGCAATCTGGCTCCGAGCCAGCCGAACGGGTGGCGGCATGTGCTCGGCGGCGTCGCCTTGCCCGCCTATCTCACGCGCCTCGACGCCAATTACTGGCACAGCTATCCCACGTCCGGCCTGCTCTATGTGCAGATCAACCGGGTCGCCGACCAGGGCCCGATCGGCGTAGCCAAGTACCTCACTGGTCTGCTCGACGAGGCGGCGCGCAAACCAATCCGCCATGCGATCGTCGACCTGCGCTTCAATGCCGGCGGCGACTATACGCTGACGGCTGATGTCGCGCGGCGATTGCCGGAGCTCCTGCCGCCCGATGGCAAGCTCTTCATCCTGACCAGCGCCAACACCTTCTCGGCGGCGATCAGCACCGCTGCGCGGCTGAAACATTTCGCCGGGCCGCGTGCCGTCATCATTGGTGAGGCGATGGGCGACCGCTCGCAATTCTGGGGCGAGGGTGGGAGCACCGTGCTGCCCAATTCGAAGCTCGCAGTGCGCTATACCACCGCCTTCCATGACTGGGAGCATGGCTGCGGCCTGTCGCAGGTCACGAGCTGCTTCCTGCTGAACTATGTCTATGGCGTGCCGGCCGGCGACCTTCGGCCGGGTGTTACGATCAGCCCGCGCTTTGCCGATTACGCGGCTGGCAAGGACGTCGTGATGGCGGAGGTCGTGCGCCAGCTGGCTTCAGGCCAGGGGCGCTGAGGCGGCGTATCCGCCTCAGCCCTGCCAGCGATTCAGCGCATCGCCGATCGTCTGGTTGCCGGCGCCGCCCTTTTCGAAGGTGATGATGCCGCGTCGGCCGGAGTTGAAACGTATCGGCAGGTCGATCCAATTGCGGTTGCGCAGCAAGTCGAGATTGCGCTCGGCCTCGACCGGGACGTTCGACAGGGCCGCGACGAACAGATTCTCGCCCAGCGCCGAGGCGATCGCCGAGAGCGGTGCGCCGCGCTCGCCTTCCTCCAGCTTGAACTGCGGTACGCCGACCTCGCGGATCGCATCGTTCGCGGCTTCGCCCGAGGTGGTGAAGCGCATGCCGATGAGGTGCGAGGCCGGGAAGGCCGGATCGGTGTTGCGGCGGATGGTGAAGTCGAGCGAGAGCCCGGCATCGGCGATCTCGATGGTGCCGCGCACGATCGTCTCGACCGGCCGGCCGGGGCCGGCGGTGTCGCTGTCGAGCCGCCAGAGGACACGGCCCTGCACGGTGCGCGGCTGCTGCGGTGTTTCCGGCACCTCGATATAGAGGATGGCGCGCTGTGCGACGGTGATGTCGCTACCGGGCTGGGCGCTGGCCTGCTGGCTCGGGCGCTGGTTGGAGGGCTGGCTCGGCGTCGGGGCCTGCTCGCCGCCGGCGCGCTCGCTGATCTTGCCGGCCTGGTCCTGCTGGGCGGGCGGCGCCTGCGTCTCGACCCGTGGAGCCCGGACCTGCTGATCCTGCGGGGCGATCTTGTTGACGTAGAAGGCTGCGCCGGCAATTACCGCGACCGTCAATGCGACGCCGCCGCCGACGATGGCTGTGCGGATATGGCCGGGGTCGACACCGCGTTTGCGCGGCGGAGCGACGCGCGGGCGGATCGGCTGGGCTTCCTCGCGGGCGGCCGGCTCGTCGAAGCGCGGCATCTCCTGCTGCGAAACGGGAGGACGCGGCTTCGGCTCGGGGCGGGTAGGAGGCGTCGGCGGTGCCGGCGGCGGCTCATCGACGGGCAGAGGGGGCAGGCTCGGCTCGATCGCCTCGGCGAGCGCGATCTCGGCTTCGATGCGCGACACGGCCTCGTCGAGCGAGAGGCGCTCGCGGGTGATGTCGGCTTCCGAGAGCGGCGGGTCGAGGCTGCGCAACTGCGCGAGCAGCGCCGTGCGCGCCCGGTCATAGACGGCGCGGCGCGCTTCCGGCGACTTGTCGGTCAGTCCGGCGATCGCACGCGCCAGAATGGGGTGGAAATCGGCCATTGGCCTCACATGTCCGCGTTGGCCCGGCCCGTCAACCCTCGAAGGGGTTCTGGACCAGGATCGTATCGTCGCGCTCCGGGCTGGTCGACAGCACAGAGACGGAAGCGCCGATCAATTCCTCGATGCGGCGCACATATTTGATCGCCTGCGCCGGCAATTCGGCCCAGGAGCGGGCACCCGCGGTCGAGCCTTCCCAGCCCTCGATCACCTCGTAGATCGGCTCGACCCTTGCCTGGTCGCGCTGGCCGGCGGGCAGGTGCTCGATGATCTCGCCGTCGAGCTTGTAGCCGGTGCAGACCTTGATCTCCTTGAAGCCGTCGAGGATGTCGAGCTTGGTCAGCGCGATGCCGTCGATGCCGGAGGTCTTGACCGTCTGGCGTACCAGGCAGGCGTCGAACCAGCCGCAGCGGCGCTTACGGCCGGTGACGACGCCGAACTCCTTGCCCTTCTGGCCGATCAGCTCGCCGATCTCGTCGAAGAGCTCGGTCGGGAACGGGCCCTCGCCGACGCGGGTGGTGTAGGCCTTGGCGATCCCCAGCACGTAGCCGACGGCGGAGGGGCCGAGGCCGGAGCCTGTCGCAGCCTGGCCGGCGACGATGTTGGAGGAGGTCACGAAGGGGTAGGTGCCGTGATCGACGTCGAGCAGCGCCCCCTGCGCGCCTTCGAACAGAATGCGCTTGCCAGCGCGACGCTCGGCGTCGAGCAGGGCCCAGACCGTGTCGGCATAGGGCAGAACCTGCGGCGCGATCTCGGTCAGCTGCTTCAGCAGTTCGACGCCGTCGATCTCGGCGATGCCGAGGCCGCGGCGCAGCGCATTGTGATGGGCGAGCAGGCGCTCGATCTTCGCCTTCAGGACGGTTTCGTCCTTGAGGTCGATGACGCGGATGGCGCGCCGGCCGGCCTTGTCCTCATAGGCCGGCCCGATGCCGCGCTTGGTGGTGCCGATCTTCAGCGCCGAGTTCGAGGTCTCGCGGAAATGGTCGAGCTCGCGGTGCAGCGGCAGGATCAGCGTGGCATTGTCGGCGATGCGCAGATTTTCAGGCGAGATCGCGACGCCCTGGGCGCGCAGCCGGGCGATCTCCTCGACGAGGTGCCAGGGATCGACGACGACGCCGTTGCCGATCACCGAGAGCTTGCCCGGGCGCACGATGCCGGAGGGCAGCAGCGAAAGCTTGTAGACGGTGCCGTCGATGACGAGGGTATGCCCGGCATTGTGGCCGCCCTGGAAGCGCACCACCACATCGGCCTGGCTCGACAGCCAGTCGACGATCTTGCCCTTGCCCTCGTCGCCCCACTGGGCGCCGACCACGACCACGTTCGCCATGGAGGAGATTCCCTCTTTGCTGACCTATCGAGTCAGCGCGAATTCTGGTCGTTCGACCGGATCGGCCGAACGGAACGCGCGCTGGCGCAAGCGCCCGCACGAATAAAAACCCCGGCGCAAGGCCGGGGTTTCGGGTGAGGTCCTTGCAAGCCCTCTTCGGCCAAGAGAATGGCAAGGTCAAGGCTGGCGGGCGCAAAGCCGGGGAAAGAATTTTTCGAACGGCTGTCGATTCTGCCGCTCCTGCTTCGACGACAGGGCAGAAGGGGCAGCGCAGGGCCGCCCGACGGATCGCAGGAGAAGCAGCGTGCGCAAGCTCGTCGTCACCCAATACATCTCGCTCGACGGTGTCATCGAGGACCCGGTCGGCATGGAGAAGTCCGGTCTCGGCGACTGGACCGGGCCGTTCACGCGCGGGCCGGAAGGCGAGCGGCTGAAGCAGGCCGAGCTCGACGCCGCCGATTCACTGCTGCTCGGCCGGCGGACCTACGACGCCTTCGCCGCGGTCTGGCCGCATGTGACTGACAGCCCTTTCGCCGACCAGATCAACGCATTGCCGAAGCATGTCGCCTCGACGACGCTGGCGAGCGCCGACTGGCACGGCACCTCGATCCTGGCGGGCGATGCGCTCACCGCCATCGCGGCGTTGAAGCAGCAATCCGGCGGCGACATCCTGGTCTATGGCAGCCTCAAGCTCGTCCATGGCCTGCAGCGCGCCGGGCTGGTCGATGCCTACAACCTGATGGTCTACCCGGTCGCGCTCGGCGCCGGTGGGCGGCTCTTTGCCGATGGCGTGCGCAGCGATCTTGCGCTCGCCGAGGCGACGACGCTCGGCGACGGCATCCAATGGCTGCGCTATGAGGTTCGGCCCTGACGGGCAGGGCAGCCCTGCGGCGATGGCGGTTGTGGCGGCGGCCGGGGCGGATTAACCCGGCGCCTTCAAGGTCAGGGACAAACGCCGATGCTGCCCATCGCCATTTCGACGCTCACCATCTGCGGGATCGAGGAATTGCCGGCGCAGAGCGCGCGCAAGGTCAGCCATGTGCTGTCATTGCTCGACCCGGATCTCCCCGAGCTCGAGTCCTTCGTCGCCTATGAGGCGCATGAGCGGACGACCTTGCGCTTCCACGACATCATCGAGCCGCAGGAAGGCCGCGTGCATCCGACGGACGCTCACGTCGCCGAGATACTCGACTTCGGCGCGAAGCTGCGCGAGTCGGCATTGAAGCGGCATGAGGGGCACCTGCTGGTGCATTGCCATATGGGCATCTCGCGCTCGACCGCGGCGATGTTGTCCTTGATGGCGCAGGTGGAGCCCGAGGAAGGCGAGGACGCCCTGTTCGCGCGCCTGCGCACGATCCGGCCGCAAGCCTGGCCGAATTCAGTGATGATCGGCTTCGCCGATGCGCAACTCAAGCGCGGTGGGAAGCTCAACGCCGCGCTCGGCCGGCACTACGCCCACCAGCTCGAGGCGCAGCCGCGCTATCGCCAGTGGATGGCCGATCTCGGCCGCGGCGCGGAAGTCGCGATGGCGCGCTGAGCGCTTTCCCCGAACTCCCCGTTCATTTTCCCCTAACCGCCGCCAATCCTGTGGAACATGGCTGTTTTGCCGTGTTCGCAGAATGAGTTGGCGGCGATCGGTCGTATGAAGGGGAGAGCGGCGACGGGCAATGGCATGAGCCATGCCTGCTAGAAGAACGTCGCGGCTGGGGAATGACGATCATGACGAAGCTCGACGACTGGCTCGGCGCGCATCACGCCGAGTTCACGGCGATCCGCCGCGACATCCATGCGCATCCCGAACTCGGCCTGGAAGAATATCGCACGGCCAGACTGGTTGCCGACAAGCTGCGCGAGTGGGGTGTCGAGGTCACCGAGACGATCGGCAAGACCGGCGTCGTCGGCGTCATCCGTGGCAACGCGCCCGGCCAGCGCGCCATCGGCCTGCGCGCCGACATGGATTGCCTTGCCCTCGAAGAACTGACCGGGCTGCCGCACGCCTCGAAGTTTCCCGGCCGCATGCACGCCTGCGGCCATGACGGGCACACCACCATGCTGCTCGCCGCTGCGCGCTATCTCGCCGAGAACCGGGATTTCGGCGGCACGGTCAACCTGATCTTCCAGCCGGCCGAGGAAGGCCGCGGCGGCGCCAACGCCATGCTCGCCGACGGATTGTTCGAGCGCTTTCCCTGCGATGCGATCTACGGCCTGCACAATACGCCCGGTGTGCCCGCATCGCATTTCGGCACGGCGGTCGGCCCGTTCCTGGCGGCGGCCGACTCCTGGCGGGTCACCTTCCGTGGTGTCGGCGGCCATGGCGGCTCTCAGCCGCATCGCTCGACCGACATCACCTATGCGCAGGCGCATTTCGTGCTCGGGCTGCAAGGCATCATCGGGCGCAATGTCGCGCCGCTCGACACTGCCGTGATCAGCGTCGGCTTCATCCACGGCGGCGACGAGAACGCCTCGAACGTCATCCCGTCCGAACTGGTGATCGGCGGCACGGCGCGAACCTATTCCAAGGAGGTGCGCGATCTGGTCGAGCGGCGCATCGGCGAGCTGGCGCTGGCGACGGCACAGGCCTGGGGCTGCGAGGCGGAGCCGCACTACCATCGCGGCACCAGCCCGCTGGTCAATGCCGCCGAGCAGGTTGCGGTCGCGGTCGCGGCGGCCTCGACTGCGGTCGGGCCAGAGCATGTCAACGGCCAGATGCTGCGCGGCACCGGCGGCGAGGATTTCGCCGAGATGATGCTGGTCTGCCCCGGCGCCTTCATGCGCATCGGCAACGGCGTCGCGGCGGACGGCTCCTTCGCCGGCCTGCACACCCCGCTCTACGACTTCAACGACGAGATCATCCCGGCCGGGGTGCGCTACTGGGTTGGCCTGGTCGAGCAGGAGCTCGGCCAGGGCTGGCAGGCGATCGCGGCGGAGTGACAGGCTGGGCGGGAGGCGCCCGACCGTCATTGCGAGGAGCGTCAGCGACGAAGCAATCCAGGAGCGGCAGAGCTCTATGTCCCCTGGATTGCTTCGCAGCACTCGCAATGACGGGAACTACCGCCGCGGCTGGTCGAAGATGACCTCGCGGTCGCCCGGATACTTGATCCGGTAGGCGAGGCGGATCTCCTTCTGCGCGCCGGGCGCAAGCTCGAAGCTCCAGGCCGAGACGCCGCGCTTGTCGCCGACCTGTTTTTCGGTCGGTGGCGTGCTTTGCGACAGCAATTCGACCGTGATCGCGCTGTTCTCCGAGAACGGCACGCGCTCGGTCACGGTCAGCTTCACCGGCTGGGCGTGCAGGCTCTTGATCACCGTCTTGAACTCGCGCTGGTCGGTTCGCGTCGAGCCGAGCCAGCCGGAATCGTTCTCGCGCCGGCGAACCGGCACGCGCGTCACCTTGAGGCGGTCGTCGGCGCCGAAGCCGAGCTCGACCTTGTCGCCCGGCGCGACCTGTCCGAGCCGGCCCTTGCCGATGTAGGCGCCGTCGCGGTGGAGATAGACCTCGCCGGCGAGCAGCGGCGCCTCGTCCTCATGGCTGAAGCTGGCTTCGAGATAGGCCTTCTCCTCGAGCTCGGGCGTGGCGCGGGCGGAGAGTTCCGGCTTGACCTTGCCTACCGTCAGCACCACCGCCTTGCTGGAGCCGTCCTGCGGGATGGTGACCCGGCCGGGTACCTTGAAGCTCGCCTGATAGGCGCCGGCGCTGACGCTCGCAGTCTGGACTTCGGCCTGTTTCGGCTCGGCAGCGCCGAGCGCCTGGTCGGGCGTAGCAGGGGCTGGAGCGATCGCCAGGGCAGGCGGCCTCGCCACCCGTTCGGAATCCTGCCTCTGCAAACGCGCTCGGTCCTCGTAGACAACCGGCGGCTCGTAGAAGGCGATGCGCAGTGGGTTGAGTTCCGGGGCACGCGTGCCTTGCGCTGAGCGCGTGGTGGAGAGCTCGACCGCGACCTCGCTCCAGTCCTCGCCGGTGCGCTGGCGCAATTCGGCGCGACGGGTGAAGGCGATCTCGGCGCCGCCATTGCTGTTTCCCGTGGTCAGCCGCGCCTCGTAGACCGGCAGCCAGCTTGCGCCGGCGACGCGGTAGCTGACGGCGATGTCGGCCGCGACCGGAGCCTTGGCCTCGACGGCGATGGCGACGTCGCGCTTGGGCTGGCTGGCGCGCGGCGCGACCGGCCTTGCCCGCTCCAGCGCGGCGATCTCGGCATCAAGATCGGAGATGCGGTTGCGCAAGCCGAGCAGTTCGCCCTGGACCTTGACCAGCGCAGTGCCGATCGCATCGAACACTGCCGGCCAATCGCTGACGGGCAGGACCTTGCCGTCCGGACCGAGCTTGTCGGGACCGACCTTGCCGAAATTCTCGATGGTGGCACGCTTGGCCTCGATCGCGCTGACCTCGCCGGTGAGCTTCGCCTTCTCACCCTGGAGCGCCCGGATCTTGCCTTCGAGGACCTGGTCAAGGGCCGGCCGGGCCTCGCCCGGAACCTGGCGGACATCGACGGCGCCGATCGAGAAGGCGCCGCTGCCCTGCGCCTCGACCCGGATCGAAGCCGGATCGACGCTGGCGGGCAGGCCGCGCAGCACAATCTGCGAGACACCTTCCAGCAGCGAGGCCTTGCCGAGCCGGGTCACCACCGCGCCGTCAGGGTAGACGGTCACGCGGTCGATCTTCGAGGCAAGTTCGATCTCGGCGGCGCCGGCGAGGCTCGGCACGAACATCAGGGCTGCAGCCAGTCCGGTCTTCATCATTGTAGTCCCCCGACAAATCAAGCGGCCGCGATTTGTCCGGTGGATTTCGGCGCGGCGAGGGCGGAATTGAGCCGGAACGCGGGACAGCGCCGCTCTCGCTCCAGGCGCCATCACCGCCCGGCGACGATGGCTGGCCCTTGCCGGCGCCAGCGCGGTTTTCGCCAGCGCGCTTTCCGTCCGATCGGAATCGATCGGACGGAGAGAATTCGCGCAGAATCGGAAGAAGCTGAACATGCCCTGCGTCAGGGAGTAGGCAGCGGCGGAACCATTTGTTCGTGGCCGTCGGAATTCTTCTGCCGGGCCCGGTCGTGCAGGAAGGCGACGACCTGCGCCATGGTATTGGCGTTGCCGAGCGCATCCGTGGTGTTGTTCACGCTGATGTCGCCGAGGCCGACCGTGTGGAAATATTCATGGGTCACGACATCGCGCTGCAGATCGGCATTCGACGCGAACCAGGAGGTGCACAGATCGGTGTCGGGCGGCTTTCGTCCCGGCGTCGTCCAGGCGAAAGCAGGCCTGGGGTCGGTGCATTTGCCACCGGCCCGCGCGGCGTTGAGCACCTTCGGCAGCGCCAGGTTCTGCTCGATCAGGTTGATGGCGCTTGCCAGCGCGCTGCGGAAGGCCGGGTCCATCGGATTGGCAGGTACCAATAATTTGCGCGAGATCACCGCCATGTCGCGCCGATAGTTCCGGCGCAGTTCGTTGAAGGCGTCCTCACTGCCGCCTGAATCCTCGAAATACTTGATCTGCCGCTGCAGCAGCCGCAATCGGTTCAAGGCGAAACGGAGCGAGGAGCGGCTTGCATCCCAGGCGGCGTCGACGAGCGTCGCGTCGGTCGGTCCCGATGGCGGGGTCGGCGAAGGCGGGGTGAAGCCGGTCTTCTCGATCCGATATTTGCCACGGTAATACGACGACTCGTACCAGGTGTGGTCGTTGCCAGCGGTCAGAGGCCTTTGCCAGCTCTCGCGCGTGGACGAGCCCTTCCACCACATGTTGACCAGCTTGGAGGTCGCGGCCCAGTTGCCGACACCGCTTTCCATGCTGCGCAGATCGCGCCAGGTCACGCCGCCATCGCGGCGGAAGTCGTATTCCCAATCCCAGCCCTTGACGTGGACCGTCCAGGTTCCGATCAGCAAATCGAGATCGCCGGCCATCTGCCATCTCCATCCGCGGGCAAGTCAAGGCGCCCTGCTTGGGCCGCTCTCCTTGCGAAAGGCAAAAGTACGCATCGTCGCAAGACTGGAACATAGACCGTCACGACGAGATGACGCCAACACGATTCAGCGTGTGGCGCATCTTTCGGCAGTCGAGCAGCTGATGCCGGTCATATTTGCCGTTAGGGCAGGATAGCGCGGACGCTCGCTGGCATCACCCCCTCAGCCCCGGCGCCTCCTGGCCGGTGCTGGCGACGTATTCGGTGTAACCGCCGCCATAGAGGTGGACGCCCTCGGGCGTCAGCTCCAGCACCCGGTTGGAGAGCGCCGCCAGGAAATGGCGGTCGTGGCTGACGAACAGCATGGTGCCTTCGTACTGTGCCAGCGCCGTGATCAGCATTTCCTTGGTGGCGATGTCCAAATGGTTCGTCGGCTCGTCGAGCACGAGGAAGTTCGGCGGATCGTAGAGCATCTTGGCCATGACCAGCCGGGCCTTCTCGCCGCCGGAGAGGAAGCGGCAGCGCTTCTCGACATCGTCGCCCGAGAAGCCGAAGCAACCGGCGAGGGCGCGCAGCGAGCCTTGGCCGGCCTGCGGGAACGAGCCTTCGAGCGACTCGAAGATGGTGGCGTCGCCGTCGAGCAGTTCCATGGCGTGCTGGGCGAAATAGCCCATCTTGACGCTGGCGCCGATCGCGACCGAGCCGCTGTCCGGCTGCGAGGCGCCGGCGATCAGCTTCAGCAGCGTCGACTTGCCGGCGCCGTTGACGCCCATCACGCACCAGCGCTCCTTGCGCCGGACCTGGAAGTCGAGCCCGTCATAGATGGTCCTGGCGCCATAGCGGACATGCACATTCTTGAGCATCGCGACGTCGTCGCCCGAGCGCGGCGCCGGCTGGAACTCGAACTGCACGGTCTGGCGACGCTTGGGCGGCTCGACGCGCTCGATCTTGTCGAGCTTCTTGACGCGGCTCTGCACCTGCGCCGCATGCGAGGCCCGGGCCTTGAAGCGCTCGATGAAGGCGACCTCCTTGGCTAGCATCGCCTGCTGGCGCTCGAACTGCGCCTGCTGCTGCTTCTCGCTGAGCGCGCGCTGCTGCTGGTAGAACTCGTAATCGCCGGAATAGCTGGTCAGCGCGCCGGCATCGATCTCGACGATCTTGCCGACGATGCGGTTCATGAAGGCGCGGTCGTGCGAGGTCATCAAGAGGGCGCCGTCATAGCCCTTGAGGAACTGCTCCAGCCAGATCAGGCTCTCGATGTCGAGATGGTTGCTCGGCTCGTCGAGCAGCATCACGTCGGGCCGCATCAGCAGGATGCGCGCGAGCGCGACGCGCATCTTCCAGCCGCCGGAGAGCGCGCCGACATCGCCCTCCATCATCTCCTGGCTGAAGCCGAGGCCACCCAGCACCTCGCGGGCGCGGCCGTCAAGCGCATAGCCGTCGAGTTCCTCGAAGCGCCCCTGCACCTCGCCATAGCGGGTGATCAGCTCCTCCATCTCGTCGGCGCGGTCGGGATCGCCGAGCGCCGCCTCGAGCTCCTTAAGCTCGGCGGCGATGGCACTGACCGGGCCGATGCCATCCATGACCTCGGAGACAGCGCTGCGGCCCTTCATGTCGCCGACATCCTGGCTGAAATAGCCGATGGTGGTGCCGCGATCGACGCTGACCTGGCCCTCATCGGGCAGATCCTCGCCGGTGATCAGCCGGAACAGAGTGGTCTTGCCGGCGCCGTTGGGGCCGACGAGGCCGACCTTCTCGCCCTTCTGCAGCGCCGCCGAGGCCTCGATGAAGATGATCTGCTGGCCGTTCTGCTTGCCGATGCTTTCGAGGCGAATCATGATGTCCGGGACGCTTGCGAGACTGGAGTTGCCGCGCACTTACAGGGTGGGCGGCGCGTGGGGAACCCCGCAGGCGGCTCGCTAGGTCTTCGCGCTGCGCGCGACCATGGCAGTGATCGTCTCGAACAGCTCCCGCTTGGCCTCGTCGGCACCGATCTCGCCGGTCGCAGCGGCGTGCGACAGCCCCTCCGCTGCGCCGAGCATGGCGCGCAAGCCGGCGGTCGGGATCGTCCGGCTCTCGGCGAAGGGCACGAGCAGGGCCCGGCAGCGCTCCAGGAAGATCAGGTCGCAGTCGCGCTTGACTGCGGCGAGTTCGGGCGAGCCGGCCAGCGCCGCGACGACGCCGGGAATCTCGCGCCCCTGGGTCAGCACGCAGTCGACATAGGACGAGGCGATCGCCCCGGCCTTGCCCTTGAGGCTGGCTTCGCTGCCGTCGATCGCGGCGTTCATGACCGCATATTCGCGCGCGTCGAAATCGCGATAGAGCGCGATCAGCAGGCCGCTGCGGGTGACGAAGTGGCTGTAGACCACCGGCTTGGTGACGCCGGCCCGCTCGGCGAGGCGGCCGAGCGTCAGCGCATCGGTCCCCTCTTCGCCGACGATCCGCCAGGCGGTCTCGATGAGCTGGCGCTGGCGATCCTCGCGGGTCAGGCGCTGACGGCGCGGCCGGTCGATTTCAAGGCTTGACATGTCTTATGTACCAAAAGTAACTTACTAAAAGTATATAGCGATCGCCGATCGATCGCAACCACGCAGGAGACGTCCCATGCATGCCCTCGCTGTCGTCGCTCATCCCGATCCCAACTCGCTCAGCCATGCGGTCGCCCAGGCGCTGGCCGATGGCGTCTCCGGCGCCGGCCACAGCGTCGAGATCGCCGATCTCGCCAAGGAAGGTTTCGATCCTCGCTTCTCGCCGAACGACCTTGCCGTCCATCGCCGCGAGATCGCCCAGCCTGCCGATATCGCCTTCGAGCAGGCGCGGGTCGACCGGGCCGATGCGCTGGTACTGGTCTATCCGATCTATTGGTGGTCGATGCCGGCGCTGATGAAGGGCTGGATCGACCGCGTCTTCGCCAATGGCTGGGCCTATGAGGAGCTCGAGGACATGAAAACGATCAAGAAGCTCCAGCACCTGCCGGTACATCTCGTCGCCCTCGCCGGCGCCGACATGCGCACCTTTGCCCGCCACGGCTATTATGGGGCGATGAAGACGCAGATCGACCACGGCATCTTCGGCTATTGCGGTGCGCCAGTCGTGACCTCGGAGTTCCTGGTGCCGGTCCCCGACATGTCCGAGCATCTCGACACGGCGCGGGCGCTCGGTGGCAAGGTTTTCGGCACCCGTGCCGCGCTTTCCGAGCGGGCGGCCTGAATCCGGCCGGCCTTGACGAACCTGGCTCGCCGTCGCTTCTGTGACGGCGATGACTTCGCATTCGCTTCGCTTTCACCTTCGTGACCATACCCGTCAGGCGCATGAGCAGCTCGACCGGACGATTGGTCGGCTCGACAGCGCCGATGCCTACAGGAGCTTCCTGCGCGCGTCCCACGCGCATCGCCAGCCGGTCGAGCACTATCTTGCCGGCGCCGTGTGGCCGGCCGCGTTCGGCCAGTGGCGCCCCACCGAGCTGGGCTCGCTGATCGCGGCCGATCTTGCTGATATCGGAGCCGAGCCGCCGAAATCGCGCCCCTTCGACCTGTCAAAAGACATAGCCTCGCTCGTCGGCGTCATCTACGTCCTCGAAGGCTCGGCCCTCGGGGCAAAGCTGATCAGGCGCATGGCAGGCGCCCTCGGCTACGACGAAAACCATGGCGCGCGCCATCTGGTGCGGCAGGAGCGATTGGGATCCTGGCGGGATCTGCTCGCGATCATGGAGCGTCTGGAGAGCATCGACCTGGCGGTGGCTGTACGCGCCGCCGAAACCACCTTCGAGCAGGCGGCCACCGCCATGCGGGAGAACGGATTCGGCCGATGAGCACAGTCGACCTGACCAATTGCGACCGGGAGCCCATTCATATTCCCGGCAGCGTCCAGCCTCATGGCTGCATGCTGGTCTGCGACGAGGAGGCGGTCGTCATCCGCCGCCACTCGGTGAACGCCGCGGAGTTCCTCGGCCTGCCAGAAGGCAATCTGGTCGGGCGGCGCCTCGAAGACGTGATGGGCGGGAAACCGGTGCACGAGCTGCGCAATGCGCTCGCCCGCTCGGGCACACCGGCGCGGGCCGGCTTGATGCCGAAGATGGTCTTCGCCGCCTCAGAGCAGGCCTTCGACGTCAGCGTCCATCGCTACAAGGGCAATGCCATCATCGAGTTCGAGCGCTCGGCGCCGGACGGGACGAGCTCGCCGCTGGAATTCGCCCGCACGCTGGTCGGGCGGCTGTCCAGCGCATCGAACCCGCGCGACCTGATATCGAGCGCGGTGCGGCTGCTGCGGGCCGTGCTGCAATACGACCGGGTGATGATCTATCGCTTCGCCGCCGACGGCTCCGGCCAGGTGGTGAGCGAGGCCAAGCGCGCCGATCTCGAAAGCTTCATGGGGCAGCATTTCCCGGCTTCCGACATCCCCAAGCAGGCGCGCCAGCTCTATCTGCTCAACCCGATCCGGCTGGTCTCCAATTCGAGCGGCGAGCGCTTTGCGATTGAGCCGGTGCTCGACGAGAGCGGCGAGCCGCTAGACCTGTCCTATGCGCATCTGCGCAGCGTCTCGCCGATCCATTGCGAATATCTGCGCAATATGGGCGTCGCCGCCTCGATGTCGGTTTCGATCATCGTCGATGGCGAGCTCTGGGGGCTGATCGCCTGCCACCATTACACGCCGCGCTCGATGTCGATGAACCAGCGCATCGCGGCCGAAATCTTCGGCGAATTCTTCGCATTGCAGCTCAGCGCCCTCACGCAGAAGCAGGCGCTGGAAGCGATCGACCGGGCTCGCGCCTTCCTCGGTAACCTCCTGGCCTCGGCCTCGCACAGCACCGATGTCGCCGGTTTCCTGCGCGCCAATCTCGACGAGTTCCGGCAATTACTGTCCTGCGACGGGCTCGGCCTGCTGATGGAAGGGCAATGGTCGTCGACCGGCTCGGTGCCGCCGGCCGAGTTCGTGCCGGAACTCGCCGGCCATGTCGGCATGATCTCGCCCGGTGCGGTCTGGAGCAGCGATTGCCTGAGCGCATCATTGCCGAATGCGGGTGTCTTCAGCGCCGAGGTAGCCGGCGTCATCGCCGTGCCGCTCTCGCAATTGCCGCGCGACTATCTCTTCTTCTTCCGCCGCGAATTCGTGCAGACGATCGAATGGGGCGGCGATCCCAACAAGACCTACACCTCCGGCCCGCTCGGCGACCGGCTGACGCCGCGCCAGAGCTTCGCTGTCTGGAAGCAGACGGTGGAGAAGCGCTCGCGCCCGTGGACCCAGATCGAGCGCGATCTGGCGGAGTCGGCCCGCAGTGCGCTGGTCGAAGTCGTTCTGCGCCAGGGAGAACTGCTGGCCGAGGAGCGCAAGAAGGCCGATCTGCGCCAGAAGATTCTCAACCAGGAGCTCAATCACCGGGTCAAGAACATCCTCTCGGTGATCAAGTCGATCATCTCCTATCCGCTCGGCGACGAGGTCGAGATCGCCGCCTATATCGAGACGATCAAGGGCCGGATCGAGGCGCTCTCGCTGGCGCACGACCAGGTCATGCGCAGCGCCGGCGGCGGCGCCTTGCGGGCACTGATCGAAGCCGAGCTCGGTCCGTACAAGACGGCACCCGGGCGCCTTGTGATCGCAGGACCCGAGGTCGCGTTGGACGCGCGCGCCTTCTCGGTGATGGCGCTGGTGATCCACGAGCTCGCCACGAACGCTGCAAAATACGGCGCGCTGTCGCGCGAGAGCGGGCAGCTCTCATTGAGCTGGAAGCGGGACGAAGACGGCAGCTGCCGCCTGCTCTGGCGCGAAAGCGGTGGCCCGCCGGTGAATGCGCCGACCCGCGAGGGCTTCGGCAGCGTGCTGGTCTCACGCAGCATTCCGTTTGACCTCGGCGGCAGCAGCGAAGTCTCCTATCTCCCCGAAGGCGTCGAGGCGCGCCTTGCCATTCCAGCCGTGTTCGTGACCTGGCTTGCGACGTCTTCGCCTGACGAGGCCGAGCCGGATGGCAGCCCCGGCGAGGTTGCAGGAGACGAGGGCGAGCCGCTGGCCGGCAAGACCGTCCTTCTGGTCGAGGACCAGTTCCTGATCGCGATGGAGGTCGAGGAGATGCTGCGGTCGCTCGGGGCAGGGGAGGTCATCTCCTGCGCCAGCGTGCGCGAGGCGCTGGCCGCGATCGAGCGGCGCCGACCGGAATGCGCCGTGCTCGATGTCAGCCTCGGGGCCGAAAACTCGGATGCGGTGGCGCAGCGCCTGCGCGAACTCGCCGTGCCCTACATCTTCGCTACGGGCTACGATGCGGGGCCGTCTCTTGAGATCGGTGTGCCGGCCCTGCGCAAGCCCTATACGCGGGCGGCGCTCGCAACCGCGCTCGCCGCCTTGAGCCGCAGCTGAACGAACATCAGGCGCGTCCGCGCAGGCTCGCCTGCGGCTTCACCCGCATCTCCAGGAAGTTGCGCAGCTCGGTCACGCGCTTGACCGGGTCGAGCACCTCCTCGTCCAGCCCATGCGCCCAGGCCAAGTCGCGGCGGGCGGGATCGGCATCGAGCGCGTCGAGGTCGGCGAGCCAGGCGGCCGTGTCGGTTTCGTCCTTGCGGAAGCCGCGCTCGACCAGGATCTTGCTGTGCCGCCGCAGGATCGTGGCGACGAGGCTCAGCGAGAATTCCGGGTGGTATTGCACGCCCCAGAAGGTGCCGCCATCCTGGCGGAATTCGGCGGCCTGGATCGGGCTCATCGCGTTCGAGGCGAGGATGGTCGCGTCGGTGGGCGGAGCGACGATGCTGTCGAAATGGATCGCCGGCGCATCGAAGGCGGCGGGGCGACCGGCGAGCAGCGGATGGCGGGCGCCGGCCTCGTTGACGGCGATGCGGCGGGCAAAGCCGATCTCGAGTCCGTTCGGATTGAGCGCGACGGTTCCGCCGGCGGCGACGGCGCCGATCTGGATGCCCCAGCACGAGCCGAAGCAAGGCGTGCCGCTCTTGTAGATCGCCCGCATCAGTTCGATCTGGCGGGTCACCGCCGGCTCCGGGCTGTGGATGTGGAGCGAGGAGCCGGTCAGGGCGATGCCGTCATAGGAGGCAAGGCCGGCGCCGTCGGGCAGGTTGGCGCCCTCGTCCGCTGGCAGGCAGATATCGGTGATCAGTGAGGGCTCGATCCGGCGCAGCTCCGCGGCATAGGCTTCCGAGGGCGTCGCTCCGGCATCGCGAATGTATTCCTCGCGCCCTTCGCGCTTATAGCCGTCGACGACGAGGACGCGGAGCGGCTTGGGGCTGAACACGTTCATGGCTTTCTCGGCACGTTGCGCGCGGCGATGGGCAGCGTTGCGCCTCCTCTCATAGGACAAGCGCCACGTGCAAGGCTATGCAAGCGCTCCGCAGACATGAGGACCATGCGTCTTGCAGCCGGCCGCCTCCTTCCCGCAGCGAATCTGGGCCAATGCCTATGTGTTGCTGACAGTGACCACGCTGATGTGGGCCGGCAATGCTGTGGCCAGCCGGCTCGCCGTCGGCGAGATCGCGCCGATGACGCTGACCTCGCTGCGCTGGGTCTTCGTCTGCGCCATCATGCCTTATCTGTTCCGGGATGGCCTGCGCGAGCATTGGCCCGTGCTCAAGGCGAACTGGCTCAAGGTGGTGCTGCTCGGCGCCTTCGGCTTCACCGCCTTCAACACGCTGATGTACATCGCGGCCTATTCGACCACCGCGATCAATATCGGCATCCTGCAGGGCTCCATCCCCGTCTTCGTGCTGATCGGTGCCTTCCTCGCCTTCCGTATGCCGATCGGCAGATTGCAGGCGCTGGGTGTCGCGGTCACCATCCTCGGCGTGCTGGTCACGGCGAGCCGCGGCGACTGGCATATACTCTCGCAGCTCAGCTTCGTACCGGGCGATCTCTGGATGATGATCGCCTGCATCTTCTATGCGGGATATACCGTCGGTATCCGCACGCGGCCGCCAATGCCCGGGCTGATCTTCTTCACAGCGATGGCGATGGTCGCCTGCGTGGTCTCGCTGCCGCTGCTCGGCGTCGAGATCGCGAGCGGCAAGGCGTTTTGGCCGACGCTGAAAGGATGGCTGATCCTGGCTTTCGTGGTGATCGGCCCTTCGATCCTGTCGCAACTCTTCTTCATGCGGGCGATCGAGCTGATCGGCCCGGGCCGCGCCGGTGTCTTCGTCAATCTGGTGCCGGTCTTCGCGCCGCTGCTAGCCGTGGCGATCCTCGGCGAGCAACTCGCGCTCTATCACGGCCTTGCGCTGGCGCTTGTGCTCGGCGGCATCTGGATCGCCGAGCACAAGCGCTGAATCGTCCGGCCGTACGGTCCGGGCTATTTGGCGCGCTTGGTTCGCGTCGTCTTGGCTGGCTGGCTCTTCGCCGCTTCGGCGGCGGCCTCCGCGTCTGCCGCCTCCTTGGCGAGGCGCAGCGCCCTCAGCCTGGCGGTCTTGTCGGCGACGGCCTGCTGCTCGGCTCGCACCGCGTCCATAGCGCTTTCAGCTTCCAGCCGCCGTTGCTCGGTCTTGGCGAAGTTCCGCTCGGCGCGAAGCTTGGCCTGCTCGACTGTGAGCCCTTTGGTCGCCATGACTGCGGCTCCTCTGGTCAGGATCAGGACGCGACGGTCGCAGGGCGCGGTGGCCGGACTGGACGGGGCTTCGGCTTGGGAGCGGCGATCAGGCCTTCGCGCTGCGCCTGCTTGCGGGCGAGCTTGCGGGCGCGGCGAATGGCGTCGGCCTTCTCGCGGACGCGCTTCTCGGAGGGCTTCTCATAGGCCGAGCGGCGCTTCATCTCGCGAAACACGCCCTCGCGCTGCATCTTCTTCTTCAGGACACGCAGCGCCTGGTCGACATTGTTGTCGCGGACGAGAACCTGCATTCGGACTTCCTTCTGTTCAAACCTGTCTTGGAAAGAAAAAGGGCCGGGCTGATCCCGACCCTTCCTGAGCTATCCGGTGCGGAGTGGGTCTTGGCGCCGTTACATCCGCGGTCGCCTGCCCTGACCTCTCACTCTGGATAGCGTATCAGCTCACTCGGCGCGCAGATTGTCGGCCGACATCTTGCCAGAACGCTTGTCCTGCACGAGCTCGTACGAAATCTTCTGACCGTCGCGCAGATCGCGCAGGCCGGCGCGCTCGACGGCGCTGATGTGGACGAACACGTCCTGGCCGCCATCATCCGGCTGGATGAAGCCGTAACCTTTGGTGCCGTTGAACCATTTCACTGTGCCGTTGGCCATTGCCGCACCCCTTTATTCGCAAGCAGACATACACGCACGACGGAGCCGTGCGTGTTTCGATGAGGATGAATGTCGTCAGCAAAGCGCACAAAGGCGCGGGGCCAATTCGTTCGGCCTGGATCGAGCACTACAAATGGGGGCTTGTTCCCCTTTTGTCAACGCAACCTTCCCGTGCAGGTCGCGTCAGCGGTGACTGAAAGCCTCGCAAATCGTTCTGATGCGCTGCATTTCCCGCTATCTGCGTGGCGCGGTCATGCGCGCAACCACGGACAAGGCGAACTCCACGAGATAGGCATTGAGCGCCAATGAGGCGCCGCCGGCTTGCACCGTATCCCGGGCCAGAATCGCCTGCAGAATGTCCTGATGCAGCCGCTTGCCGTGTGCGATCTCTGCCTTCTCGTCGCGAACATGCATGATCCAGAAGCGCCGGGACAAGGTCTGCAGCGGCACCATCAGGGCTTCCAGATAGGGGTTATGCGCCGCCTGGATAATCAGGGCGTGAGTCTGGCGGATGGTGTCGGAATAGGCGTGGAGGCCGAAGTCGCCGGCCAGGGCGGTCTTCAGTGCGGCGATAGCGCCGATATCCTTCTCCGTTGCCCTGCTGCAGGCGAGCTCGACGGCCAGGACCTCGACGGCGCGGCGCACCTCGAGCCCGCTGAGCTGATCCTCGACGGAGATCGCCGGAATCTCGATCCCCTTGTTGGGGTGGATCCGCAGCATGTGGTTGAGGGCAAGGCGCTGGATCGCCTCGCGCACCGGCGTCCGCCCGAGCCCGGTCAGTTCCATCAGGCCGCGTTCCGACACCATCGCGCCTGGCTTGAGATCGCCCTGTTCGATCAAGCGCTCGATGACGCCGACCGCCTGCTCCGACTGGTTCATCCGGCCTACCTGCACCCGCTGCCGCGATCGATCGGACGCGGCGATTCCCGACCGTCTCGATAGCCGATCCCAAGGGGCTTTCCAAACTGCCATTCATCCGATATATCGGTTGGATATCATTTGAGTGTTACACCAAACCCGGACCTTTTCGTATGAAGTATCGTCCCTCGTCAGAGCCGAGCCCGCTACCCTTTTCGCCGTTCAAGAGCTGCACCGTGCCGCGGCCGATCGGCTGGCTGTCGAGCGTCAGTGCCGCCGGCGTCGAGAACATCGCGCCATACAGCCAATGGCAGAACCTGACCTTCGATCCGCCGATGGTGATGTTCTCGGCGAACCAGTATCCGGACGGGCGGCGCAAGGACACGGTGCTCAATGCCGAGGAGACCGGCTGGTTCGTCTGGAATATGGCGACCTATGACCTGCGCGAGGCGGTCAATCTGAGCGCGATGGCGCTGCCGCCCGAGGAGAGCGAGTTCGATCGCCTGAGCGTGACGCGGGAATATGCCGACAACGCGCGCATCCCGATGGTGAAGGAAAGCCCGGTCAAGTTCGAGTGCCGCTATGTGAGCACTCACCGCCTGAAAGGTCATTCGCCGGTCGGATCGATCGACATCGTCTTCGCCCAGGTCGAGACGATCCATATCGACGACCGGGTGATCACCGTCGACGGCAAGCTCGACATCGCTTCGATCAGGCCGATCGCCCGGATGGGCTATTTCGACTACGCGGTGGTGAAGGACACCTTCGAAATGCGCGTGCCGGGGGCCGATGCCGATGCCCGCTTCGGTCTCGAAGGACGAGCCGCCAGCCGCTGACGCCCAGTGCGGACTTCCGGCCAATGACGCTCCGGCCAACGACAAGCATCATATAAAAGAGGGGTCATCTCATGTCTGACATCGCCGCATCGGGCGAGCTTCATCGTGCCGGGTCCCGGCGGGTGAAGGATCTCGTCGCCGTCAACTTCGGCAATACGCTCGAATGGTTCGACTGGGCGATCTACACGATCTTCGCGCCCTATTTCGCGTTGCAGTTCTTCCCTGCCGCCGACAAGTCGGCGGCATTGCTGGCGGCCCTCGCGGTCTTCGCCGCCGGCTTCCTGACACGGCCGCTCGGCGGTTTCCTGTTCGGGCTCTATGCCGACCGCGTCGGCCGCAAGAAAAGCCTGACGCTGGCGATGTTCATCACGGCCGGCGGCAGCCTGGTCATCGCCTGCGCCCCGACCTTCGCGACGGTCGGGCTTGCGGCCTCGATCATCCTGCTCGTGGCACGGCTTGCCCAGGGCATCGCCCATGGCGGCGAGATGGGGACCTCCGTCACCTATTTGGTCGAGCGCGCGCCGCGGCATCGGCGAGCCCTTTATGGCAGCACCTCCTGGATGAGCGTCGTGCTCGGCACCATGATCGCGACCGTCACGGGGCTCCTGCTCAACGCCAATCTCGATCGCCCGGCGCTGGAGAGCTGGGGCTGGCGCATTCCTTTCGCGCTCGGTGGTTTGCTCGGCCTCTACGGGCTCTACCTGCGCCGCAAACTCACGGAGACCGACAGCTTCGAGAAGGTGAAGGCGCAACGTTCCGGTGCCGAGACCGGGCTCGGTCCGCTCGTCCGGAACTGGCGCGGCGTCGCCGTCGTCTTCGGCCTTTCGGCCGGTGGCTCGATCATGTTCTACACATGGCTGATCTACAGCCCGACCTTCGCCCAGATCAGCCGCGGCCTCGACGCCAGATCGGCGCTGACCGCCAGCCTGATCGCGCAAACGGTCTTCCTCGTCGCGATCCCGATCGTGGGCTGGCTCGCCGACCAGTTCGGGCGGCGCGTCTTTATCATCCTGTTCGGCATCGGCTTCATCGCCGCGACCTTCCAGCTCGACGCGCTCATCACCAACAGCTTTTCCGGGCTGCTGACGGCGATGATCTCAGCCCTGCTGATTCTGGCTTGCCTGTTCGGGGTCAATACCGCGGTCTGGGCCGAGGTGTTCCCCACGACTGTCAGGGCGACCGGAGTGAGCGGGCCGCTGTCGCTCGCGACCGCGATCTTCGGCGGCACGGCGCCCTATGTGAACACCTATCTCTCGCAGATCGGCGAGCACCGGATGTTCCTGGTCTACCTGATGTTGGTCTCGGGCATCACGCTGGTCACCGGCCTGCTCATTCCCGAGACGCGGACGCTCGAGCTCGACCGGCCCGATACTGGCCGGTTGTCGAACTAAGATGGATCGCGGTTCCGGAGAGCTGGACGCGGAACCACCGTCGTCATCCTGGGCGAGCGCAGCTCGGCCCGGGATCCATCGTAGGGTAGGGAGCCTTACGATGGATCCCGGAGCTGCGCGGCTTCGCCGCTTGTCCAGGATGACGCGTTGGTTCGGTGAAAAATCAGCAGGCGTTAACCTGCACGCTCCCAGGAGGGTGCAAGGCTCGATCGCGATGAGCCTTATCGCAGGCTCTCAACCGCTAGCCTTGCCACCGCGGCATGGGCAGCCTCGCGCTCCTTCTCGCCGACCTGCGCGCCGGCGAGATAGACCGCGATGGCGAAGCGGCGGCCATCCGGCAGGGTGACGATGCCGATGTCGTTGGTGGCGTGGTTGAGCCCGTCGGCGCTCGGCCCAAGCCCGGTCTTGTGGGCGAAGCGCGCGCCTTTCGGCAGGCCGGCCTTGATCCGGTTCGGGCCGGTCTTGGCCTCCAGCATGATCTTGTCGAGTAGCGCGGCGTTAGCGGGATCGCGCAGCCAGTTGCCCTTGGCGAGGCCTTCGAGGAAGGCGATCGATGCATCCGGCGAGGCGGCGTCGCGCTTGTCGGTCAGCGTCGCCGCGAGGCGCTTTTTGCGCTCGGCGGCCGGGATCGCGCTGATCGCCGCATAGAATTTGGCGGTGTCGATCGCCTCGTTCCAGCCATAGCCGGGCAGTCCCAGGATCTCCGGCTGGAAGACGCGCTCATAGCGGTCGACCGAGATGCCGGTGACGCCGCCATCCCTGAGAATGGCCGTCAGCGCCTGCGGCCCGCCGATCAGGCGCAGCAGCAGATCGGCGGCGGTGTTGTCGCTCTCGGCGGTTGAGCGGATCAGGAGCTCGCGCAGCGGATAGTCGTTGCGCTCGCCCTTGAAGGCCTTGGCGAGCGGGCTGTGATAGAGCGAGAGATCGTTGCGGGTGACAGTGATGGGCTGGTCGAGCTTGAGCTTGCCGGCCTCGACCTCCTGCAGCACGCCGATGGCGAGCGGCAGCTTGAACACGCTCTGCAGCGGGAAGGGCTCGGTTCCGCGATAGGACCAACTCTTGCGGTCCTTCAGATCAATCAGGCCGACGCCGATACGCCCCTTCGTGCTCTGCTCGATCGTCTTGATGCCGCTGTCGAGCTTGCCCTGGTCCCAGTCGGCGAAAGCGGGGGAGGCAGCGAGAAAGGCGAGGGCAGTGGTGCAGGCATAGGCGAAGGCGCGGCGGGTCGGCATCAAAAAATCCCCTGTGGTGGCGCCACAGGGGAGGGCGATTGCGGCGCCGTTTGGGCGCTCAGAAGGCTTTCGGCAGACCCGCCTGTTTCAGGATCTCATTGGCGGTGTGCCGGGACTTCGTGCCGGCATCGAGCGAGACCTGCCTTTTGGTCTCAGGATGGCGCCAGATCTCGTGATCGCCCTTGGCCTGGCGATAATATTCGTAGCCCGCCTTGCGCAGGATGCGCTTCAGCCGTGGGCCGATCTCGACCATCAGGCCGCCTGGACGATGTCCGAGACCTTGATGTCGAGGTCGAGCCGGAGCTCTTCCTCGGTTTCCAGGAAATCCGGCACGAGCAGCTTCAGCCGCTCGCGCAGAGCCTCGATCGTCTCGGCCTCCGTGACGATGCCGGCATCGCTGGTCGAGCTGGCGTACCAAACGCCGGCCTCGTCATCGCGGCGGACGTCGAAAGTGACGATGCGCATGCAAAAGTCTCCGTTCCGGAGAGATATAGCATGCGCAGCGCCAACTCGCAGCGGTCTTCAGAACCTCAACCGCCGCGCCCGCTTGACCATCGGGATCTCGTGGATCTTGGCGAGCAATTCGTCCGAGACCGGCTCGTCGACGGCGACATAGCAGATCGCGTCGCCGCCCGGCTTGTCGCGGCCGAGATTGAAGGTCGCGACATTGACGCCGGCTGCGCCAAGCAGCGAACCGAAGGCGCCGATGAAGCCCGGCTTGTCGGCATTGCGGACATAGAGCATGTGCGGCGCGAACTCGGCGTCGACCTGGATGTCGCGGATCTCGATGATGCGCGGCTTGCCGTCATGGAAGACCGTGCCCGAGGCATGGCGCGGCATGTCCTCGGCCTCGACGACGATGCGGATGACGCTTTCGAGATTGCCGGCGACCTCGCGGGTCAGCTCCTCGACGACGATGCCCTTCTCCTTCGCCACCATGGCCGAGTTGACCATGTTGATCTCCGGCAGGAAGGGGCGCAGCACGCCGGTGATCGCCGCCGCCGAGATCGCCTTGAGGTTCAGGCTCGCGACCGCGCCTTCGTATTCGATCCGGATGCCCTTGACCGGTGCCTCCGTCAGCTGGCCGAGGAAGGAGCCGAGCTTTTCCGCCAGATCGACGAAGGGCTTGATCCGCGGCGCCTCTTCCGCCGAGATCGACGGGAAGTTCACCGCATTGGTGATCGCGCCCTTGAGCAGATAGTCGCTCATCTGCTCGGCGACCTGCAGCGCGACGTTCTCCTGCGCCTCATTGGTCGAGGCGCCGAGATGCGGCGTGCAGACGACATTATCCAGACCAAATAGCGGGTTCGCCTCCGCCGGCTCGACCGAGAACACGTCGAAGGCGGCGCCGGCGACATGGCCGGACTTGATCAGCTCGGCCAGCGCCGCTTCGTCGACCAGGCCGCCGCGGGCGCAGTTGACGATGCGCACGCCCTTCTTGGTACGGCTAAGGTTCTCGGCCGAGAGGATGTTCTTGGTCTTCTCGGTCATCGGCACGTGCAGGGTGATGAAGTCGGCGCGCTTCAGGAGATCGTCGAGCTCGACCTTCTCGACGCCCAGCTGCACCGCCCGTTCCGGCGAGAGATAGGGGTCGAAGGCGATGACGCGCATGCGCAGGCCGATGGCGCGCTCGGCGACGATCGAGCCGATATTGCCGCAGCCGATCAGGCCGAGCGTCTTGGCGGTGATCTCGACGCCCATGAAGCGGTTCTTCTCCCACTTGCCGGCCTGGGTCGAGACATCCGCAGACGGGATCTGGCGGGCGAGCGCGAACATCATGGCGATGGCGTGCTCGGCGGTGGTGATCGAGTTGCCGAAGGGCGTGTTCATCACGATCACGCCGCGGCTGGTCGCGGCCGGGATCTCGACATTGTCGACGCCGATGCCGGCGCGGCCGATCACCTTCAGCTTGGTCGCGGCCTCCAGCAGCTTGGCGGTCGCCTTGGTCGCCGAGCGGATGGCGAGGCCGTCATAGTCGCCGATGATCGCGGCGAGCTTGTCCTTGTCCTTGCCGAGATTGGGATCGAAGGTCACCTCGATGCCGCGGTCCTTGAAGATCTGGACGGCGGCGGGGGAGAGAGCGTCGGAAATCAGGACTTTTGGTGCGGGCATGGGGATGGCTCCGGCTGCGCCGCGCTGCACGAGGAGCGTTTCGGCGCTGAGAAGAGGGAGGGCGCCCCGCCTGTCATTCCGGGGCGGCGAAGCCGAACCCGGAACCCATGACGGGGTGCAACGCTGCGGTTCTGAATGAAGCGGTGGAGAGGGCTCGCCCGGTCGTGGGTTCCGGGCTCGCGGGCGAAAGCCCGCGCCCCGGAATGACAGGGCAAAGCGCCTCAGGCCGCCTTCTTCAGCCCCGCCTTCGCTTCCGCGAACGCATAGGCGATCCACGGCAGCAGCGCCTTGAGGTCGCGCGCCTGCACGGTCGCGCCGCACCAGATGCGCAGGCCCGGAGGGGCGTCGCGGTAATGGCCGAGATCGTAGCCGGCGCCGGCCTTCTCGATGATCGAGACCACCTGCTTGGCGAAGGCCGCCTGCGCGTCGGCCGGCAGCGCCGTCACCGCCGGGTCGGTGAACTTGAGACAGACCGAGGTGTTCGAGCGCGTCTTCGGCTTGATCGCGAGGAAGTCGATCCAGTCGTTCTCGCGCACGAACTTGGCGATGACGCGGGCATTGCCGTCGGCGCGCTTCACCAGCCCGTCGAGGCCGCCGACCTTCTTGGCCCAGGCCAGCGCATCGAGATAATCCTCGACCGCGAGCATGGACGGGGTGTTGATCGTCTCGCCGGCAAAAATGCCCTCGGACAGCTTGCCGCCCGAGGTCATGCGGAAGATTTTCGGCAGCGGCCAGGCCGGCTTGTAGGTCGTGAGCCGCTCGACCGCGCGGGGCGAGAGCACGATCATGCCATGCGCGGCCTCGCCGCCGAGCACCTTCTGCCAGGAGAAGGTGACGACATCGAGTTTTTGCCAATCGAGGCGCTGGGCGAAGGCGGCCGAGGTCGCATCGCAGATCGTCAGGCCTTCGCGGTCATCGGCGATCCAGCTGGCGTCGACGACGCGCACGCCGGAGGTCGTGCCGTTCCAGGTGAAGACGACGTCGCGATTCCTGGTGTCGACCTTCTTCAGGTTCGGCAGCTCGCCATAGGGGGCGGTGAAGGTGCGCACATCCGCCAGCTTGAGCTGCTTCGTCACATCGGTGACCCAGCCCTCGCCAAAGCTTTCCCAGGAGACCATGTCGACGCCGCGGGCGCCCAACATCGACCACAGCGCCATCTCGACGGCGCCGGTGTCGGAGGCCGGCACGATGCCGATGCGGTAATCGGCCGGGATCTGAAGCACCTCGCGCGTCAGGTCGATCGCGAGCTTGAGCTTGTCCTTGCCGATCTTGGCGCGGTGCGAGCGGCCGAGCGCTGCGTCACCGAGAGCTTTGAGATTCCAGCCGGGGCGCTTGGCGCAGGGGCCGGACGAGAAATGCGGCACGCGCGGGCGCGCCGCCGGAATCGTATTCGCCATCGATGTCTCCATCCTTGCAGATGGGCGCGCCGCGTTGGGGCGGCGTGTCCCGTCGATGGGCGTAGGATGGGAGGGGGAGGGGAGTCAAGGGTTGGGAGCTAACGTTGACGAGCATGCGTCCGTGAAAAATTCCTAGTAGGCTGTTCGCTATTGCGACTCGCGATGGCGCTAAGACAATCTGATTTCAATGAGGATTTTTCCTGTGTCGAATGTGATCCAACACATCAATTTAGTGGCTTCCAATAGGGAATTGCAGGCTCTAGTGAAGTTGTTATTCGCCGTCGCAGATGATAATTTGTACAAAAGAATTATTAAAGATCATTTTTCAGGTCATGCAGATTACAATAATCGTAAATTTTTGCTCGAATCTGGGCATTTTATTGGAACTGATTTCCTCTCATTGCTCCACGCCTGCGGGGATGGTGCAGGTCAATCGATGCGTTTTGCTTCTTTTGCCGTAGATAAACTCAGTGAATGGCATTTAATCGAGGATTCTGGCAAACTGATCCCTAATAGCAATATTAGATATTCGTGGAATAAAGATTTAGTTCGTCTGTTTATAGATTTGGGTGTTATTGATAATGTAATAGTTGGGCCTTCTCTTATTGTGCAAAAGTATGCTAATAGTATACCTGCGATCGTGGTCGAGCGCGGTGGAGAGCAGTTTACTGGAACCGGTTTCCTTGTATCTGATCCCAATAAACGAGATTTCTTTGGCATTTTAACAGCCAAACATAATGTTGATAACTCATCGGGTTTGAAATTCATAGATTTTGTTTCTCAAAATGATGTCTTATTTAAGAGTGACTCAGAAAATTGGCTATTATCACCTGATAACGACTTAGCATTTATGCCGTTGAAAAATAAAATGAATGCAATTCCTATTTATGTAATGGGAAGTCCGATTATACTTTCTAGCGTAATTAGCTTGGGTTATCCGAAAATAGCGACAACTGATAAAAATTACTTACTTGCTCACAGGGGTGAGATAAATGCTATTGTTAATAGTTATTTTGGAGATCGTCGTATTATAATATCAAATTCTGTTTCTCCTGGAAGTAGTGGCGGTCCAATACTTGATGATGCTGGATTTTGCGTTGGAGCAGTTGTTAGTTCGTTTGAGTCGTTTCATGACGGTGGGAAAAATATAGCAAACGCAGCGATTCCATCTGATGATATTCTAAAATTTATGCGGTCACTGTATTGATTTTACTCGTTTATTAAGCGCTCGTCCACGTAGTTTGCCGCTGATGAAGAGTGAAGGTTTTGGCAAAGGGCCTCGCCAATCGTTTCCGCGTAGAGACGTGGATGGTCGGGACAAACCCGACCATAACGGAAGGGCGCGGAGAACCCTCTCCTGGAAGGGGAGGGCAGGGTGAGCTGTTCGGACTGGAAACGTTGGCGTGAACCCAACCGCGCGGTCGGCGTACCCGGCGCTGGTCCAGTGGCCTACACCTCACCCCTGCCCCTCTCCTTACAGGAGAGGGGTTCTGTCGCGGTTCCGGCGCCCGGCTGGATAGATCTCGGCCTTGGGTGATTTATCCAGATTTCTGGACGAAATAGCCGGAGATCGTCTCAAGAATTGAGATATATGAAATGCCGCTCACTCAAAGCGGAGGTTTCAGTGACGCTTCTCCAGGCTGCTTATCTTCTGATTGCATTCTCGTATTTGTTGGCGGCGGTGGCGCTATGTATCGGGCACTAGGACAGGGAAGCCCAGCATATTGCACCTTGTTTTTGGACGCTCACAGGCTCGCGCCGACCTAAGTTCGTTCCCGGGCGGAATGGCCTGCTTGGCACGAACAGCCAGAAAATCGGACACGGATTGCCCGAGAATTCGGGAGAAGATGGCGATATATGGATAGCCGCGAACTTAACGGAGGTCGTGGTGACGCTTCTTCAGATGGCCTATCTCTTGATTGCATTCTCGTATGTCGTCGCAGCCGTTGCGCTGTATGCTGGGCATTAGCCGCAAACTTATCCCCGCCCTCCGAACCTGCCGTATAATGCCGCGCATCCCATCCCCGAGGGGCGGCCGACCGGAGGCATGTCGTTTGGCGGGGTGGGTGCGGCGCCTGCGGGCGAGGGTTGCGCCTCGCTCCCGGGAGGCTTCGGGAACCGACCTGGAGGCACTACGACCTCTGCGCGAGGAGCTCGCTAGACCGCGCCGGCTGCTGAAGCCGGCGTGACAGAAGCGCGGCCCGGAGTTCTCAAAATCGCCGCCGGCGGAGCGCCACGGGGCGTGCGGATGGTGGCTCAATCCATCCGCGCCGCTGCCGTAGCTCACGGAAGCGGATACCAAACCAGCGCCTCGCGGCGCTCCGCTGCCCCTCACATGCGAGAACGCCCGCAGGATGAGCCTGTGGGCGGGGAAAAGCTCGGGCGCGGGAGGCGAGACCTACCCCCCTCTCCCCTTGTGGGAGAGGGTTGGGGTGAGGGGTCTCGCGACATGACGAGATTGGCCTATTGCCCACCGCCGACATCGGACAGCGCAGTGCGACCCCTCATCCGGCGCTGCGCGCCACCTTCTCCCGCAAGGGGAGAAGGGAAGCGTCGCGCCGCGGACCCTCATCCCCTGCCGGACCTTCTCCCCCGAGGGGAGAAGGAGGCCAATCGGAGGAATCCCATGCCTCGTAATCCCGACCATCGCGGCGCGACCAAAGAGGAGTTCGAGCGCTTCCAGCGCGAGCGGCCGATCATGCTGCGCCAGTTCGCCACCTTGCTGCAGTGCTGGCGCTTCTGCGGCCGCAAGGATTGCCGGCGGGCCAAGGCCTGTCGCGGGCCGGATAGCCTGCAATGCTCGGGCGCGTTCATGCAGGCCCTCTCCGACGAGATGCGCGCGACCTTCCAC